>ERZ1026844.28-NODE-28-length-130475-cov-8.729482_pt1 | contig 130475 bp, 116 predicted proteins | sample MGYA00380152_ERZ1026844 | MGnify/ENA primary metagenome ERZ1026844 (study PRJEB33269, sample SAMEA4719788) | human gut metagenome | biome: human-associated habitat; feature: organic feature; material: feces | place: Cameroon | collected 2013-10 ... | reverse complement strand
TAACTGGGAGAAAGGAAAAATCCAATTACCATCTAAGATAATTGGATTATACGTGTCTTATTATGGAATTGTAAAAGGGAGTGGTTCAAACGGAGCAACATCCCACGAAAAAGATGGAGTGGTTCTGGATGGAGAAGGCAGCTTGATTCCTGTTTATAGCAGCGAACTACAAGGAGACCTTAGTCTTGAAGATTATATGGAACCCTTTCATCAGGATGGAGTTGATATGGCAGTTGTTGCGGCTGCATTGCCTGATGTTGAATTAAGCTCCTATGAAATTGGAAACCAATATTACCTTGCATATGATGAGACAGATTATAACACAATGAGCTTTGCTGAGGTCAGCAGTATTCTTAGTTCTCGATTTGGCTATCAGCTTTATACCACAAACCAAATTAACGATAAAATTGATGAATACGCAGAATCAATAGGACTGGATGTGTGGTCTTTGAAAGATGTTCCGGAACTGAAAACAGAAGTATTGGATAAGCAGTATTATGGAATCTATGCCAAGCCGGATGCTTTGGAATTTACCACCGAAGAGCAGGAGTTTCTCGCAAAGGTTGCCTATGGAATATACAGTTCGTTGGATACGAATGGATACGATAGTTTGGACTATACTGCGTGGCAGATTCAGGATGGAATAGGCGTAGAAGGGCTTTTATGGGATGTATATTATGGAACCGGGAAATACCTGGGGGTTATAGACTATTATGACTGTTACCAGATAAGTGCTTCGGAGGCGGAGACTATGCTGAAGGAGTTAATAGGAAGAGAGTATGACCTTGCATCGCTGTTGCCGGATAGTTCAGATTTTGGGAATGGGTCTTTAGGTATCTATTATACGAATGGCGATATTATTACTTATATGGGAGAAATAGGGTATGAAGCAGGTTCAAGTTTTGAAAATTTCTACGAAGAGGACGGAGAATGGAAATTTTGTGTGGCGGCTTACTCTTCTGATGAAGGGAGAATTGAACTGACATTGAGACCCATGCGAAACAGCTATGGTTGTCAGATAACAGGATGCCATATTGATAGTTATCAATAATAGCTTTGAAAAATTTAGCTACCCCATAGATTAACGCAAAACCTGACAAAAAGAGAAAGATACACCTTGCACAGCCTTTGGGGATACGATACAATGAACAAAGGTATACGAAAAGTGGGGGCTATCCATGGAAATCGTGATTGAATTTCTGGAAAATGTGATGAAGAATATTGTCCAAGTGGCAATACTCTTCTTCGAATTTGTCGGGGTGCTTGTCATCATTTTATCCGGAATGAAAGGTGTTTATAATTATGTGCGCCGGGTGTCGGAGATGAAAATTGCTCTGGCACAGGGGCTTGCGGTGGGGCTGGAATTTAAACTGTGCAGTGAGATACTCAAGACAGTAATTGTCAGAGACTGGAAAGAAATCATTACCGTAGCCGGGATCATTGGACTTCGTGCAGCCCTGACATTCCTGATTCACTGGGAGATCAAGGAAGAGAAGAATCATTCATAAAAATAAAAAATACAGGCAGAGACTGATTTTAAAGGTAAAGTAAATCAGTCTCTGCCTTTTGTTACCTCAGGCCATCGGTAGCTGTGAATGAGAGGAGTGATATTTGCAACTAGAGTGACCTGATTGAGAACGCCCAAGTGGATGTTCAGATACGGCGTGTTAGGTTTGTTTTGTGACATACTCACTGGAATCCATTCTCATGTTCTCTTGTGCCGTCATCGAAATAAGGAGCGCCCTGTGCCTTTGCATATAAGCCTATATCCAAAGGAGACAAATCACAGCAGTTACCCATCTTATGATTGTACGACAAAGTTAAGCTATGATATACTTCATACATGGGAAACCAGAGAGCCAGGCGGCTGACCCTCCAGACGAAAGAAAGGAGGGCGTTGCCAATGTATGTTACATACTCTGACTTAATTCAGATTGGAATATTCATTTGTGCCCTTGTTGGATTGTGCTGCACAATTTTCAGGGGAAAACGAAATTAGCCGCCATTACTGCGAATAATGACGGCTGACCTTATAAAAGGTTGATGCTATAGTGTTCGGGGTAAGCCGCTTCTCTGGCTTTCCCTCTTTCTACGCATAACATAACATATCTTATGAGCTGACGCAAGGAAAATTGTAAAACGGTTCAGCAAGAACTGCCACATTTATGTGGCTCCGGCATTATCGAAGTGTTAGTAAAAAATACTAATTCCAGCCTGCAATACCAGTCAAATCATAAGCCGTTGGTTTACATAATTTTAAGCTGCAACCTATAAGCAGTGGTAAAAGAGATGTCTTATAGGTAGAATTTCAAAGGCATGGCGCAACTTCAACCTATAGTACTTGTCAAAAACTTGTCCTTATGGGTGCAATCTACCGGAAAAAAGGACAATGGAGGTTCAAAAGCCTTTTTATAGACATATAAGAGCTGTTAAATGAACTTCCTTATAGGTAGCTCCTCAACTTACAAGGTGTTAAGGTACCTATAAGGGGCATAGAAAGCTGTGGTTTATGGGTTTGGCATCAATTTTAGGAAAGGTGATATTCCAATGACTGTCGATGCGAGAAACGTATTTTGATATCTACACTTTAATGCAAAAAAACACATTGATTCCCATGTAAAAAAGTTATATTGTACATCAAAACGCACGAAATAAAAATCAGAACATTCCGGCGTCCTTTTTGGAGTCGGACATCTTTAGGTTACCAGTAAAAACAAAGCCCAGCCGTAGGCGACCATTCGACACCGTAATTATTTTGTGTTATAGTAGTACCGGCATATAGTTCAAACAGCAGTAACAGATAGATGGAAAGGAAATCTGCCATGAAATGGACGAAGTTTCGCATAAAAACAACAACGGATGCAGAGGATATTATTATCAGTACCCTCTATGATATTGGATTGGAAGGCGCACAGATTGAGGACAAAATTCCCCTCACTGCCTGGGAAAAAGAGCAGATGTTTGTGGACATCCTGCCGGATGGCCCCGCTGACGATGGCATCGCCTACCTGAGTTTCTTTGTGGAAGAGACAGAAGACGGTTCTCTGAAACTGGGAGATGAACTGGTTTCAGCCCGGGATATTTTAGACCGCGTGAATGCAGAACTGGAGGATTTGCGCCAGTTTATGGACATCGGCGAGGGCGGTGTGGTTGTGGACGAAACCGAGGACATTGACTGGATCAACAACTGGAAACAGTTTTTCCATCAGTTTTATATTGACGACCTGCTGGTTATCCCCTCCTGGGAGGAGGTAAAACCGGAGGATGCAGGCAAAAAGATTCTCCACATCGATCCCGGCACCGCTTTCGGCACGGGCATGCACGAGACCACCCAGCTTTGTATCCGCCAGATCAAAAAATATGTGACACCGGAGACGGAACTTTTGGATGTGGGAACCGGAAGCGGGATTCTGGCGATTCTTGCGATTATGTACGGTGCGAAACACTGTGTGGGAACCGACCTTGACCCCTGCGCTGTGGATGCAGTAAGAGAAAATATGGAGGCCAACGGCATCGACCCTGCGGCTTTCCAGATGATGATCGGCAATATTATCACCGATGAAGAAGTGCAGAAAAAAGTGGGCTTTGGCTGTTACGACATCGTGGCTGCCAACATTCTGGCAGATGTTCTGGTGCCGCTCACACCGGTCATTGTGAACCAGTTAAAACCCGGCGGCGTTTACATTACCTCCGGCATTATCCATGACAAAGAGCCCGTTGTGGTGGAGGCAGTAAAAAATGCCGGACTGGAACTGGTGGAAGTGACTTACCAGGGCGAGTGGGTGAATGTCACAGCCCGGAAACCTTTATGAAAACCCACGAGGGAAAATCCGGAACGCGGGTTGTTACCCTGATTCTGTTACTTCTCTGGATGGCAGTGATTTTCTGGTTTTCTGCCCAGGATGCCACCAAATCCGGTGGGCTCAGCAGCAGCCTTTCGGAAAAGCTGGCATTCCTGCAGAACCGGGTACTTCACCTGGGCTGGACGAAGCAGAAGATTATGGAAATCTCCATTTGGCTGGAAAAGCCTCTGCGGAAGTGTGCCCATGCCTCGGAATATGCCTTGCTTGGCGTATTGTGTATGGCACATCTCAATACCTACCGGAGTGTTCCAACTCCGGAAAACACCAGAGGATTCCGTTGGAAAACCTCCCTTCCGTTCCGTATGCTGTTAGCAGAGATACTCTGCGTGCTCTATGCAGCCACCGATGAATTCCATCAGCTTTTTGTGGCGGGACGCAGTGGACAGGTGACGGATGTGTGCATTGACGGTGGAGGAGCGTTGCTGGGCATTTTGATTATGACAGGTTTGTCAGTTCTGACAGACAGACACAGGCGGACACAATAAAATTTTTCACAACCACTGAGCGGCTGCATTTTCCAGGAGCCACAAGGAGTGGAAAGGTATCGTCAATACTATGTATCGATTTTTTGTAGACCCTTCCCAGATTCACGGAACAGACATCCGGATCACGGGAAGTGATGTAAACCATATACAGCATGTGCTGCGGATGAAACCCGGCGAGGAAATTGCGGTGAGCAACGGCGTGGACGGCAAGGAGTACCGCTGTGGCATCGAGGAGTTTCTGGATGGGGAAGTGCGCTGTACCCTCCGGTTCATCAAAGAGGACGGTGTGGAACTGCCCTCCCATATTTATCTGTTCCAGGGACTTCCCAAGGCAGACAAGATGGAACTGATTGTCCAGAAATGTGTGGAGCTGGGTGTGTTTGAAATCATTCCCGTGGCCACGAAACGTGCTGTGGTGAAACTGGACGAAAAGAAAGCCAGATCCAAAACGGAACGTTGGCAGGGCATTGCAGAGGCGGCAGCGAAACAGAGCAAAAGGGGTATGATCCCCCAGGTTACCATGCCGGTTTCCTTTGCGGAGGCAGTGAAACGGGCATCCTCCATGGATTTACGTCTGATTCCCTACGAGATGGCAGAGGATGGAATGAGCCTGACCCGCGAACTCATAGAAAGTGCCAGACCCGGCATGGACATTGCTGTTTTTATCGGACCGGAAGGCGGCTTCGAGCAGGAAGAAATCAATCTTGCACTGGAGAATGATATCCGTCCCATCACTCTTGGCAAACGGATTTTACGGACAGAAACCGCGGGACTTACCGTGCTTTCCTGGCTGATGTATCAGCTGGAGGACTGACACTTGCGGAGAATTTCTGCATATACTATCCATAGATTGAGAAGAAATACGATCTGCCCGGCAGTAAAGCACGTGCTGTTTTGCCGGGTAAAAATGATTCGGGAAAAGGAGAACGGACATGGAAATCTATCTGGACAATTCCGCCACCACGAGATGCTTTCCGGAAGTGGCAGACCTGATACATCAGATTTTGTGCGAGGATTACGGAAATCCTTCCAGCATGCATCATAAGGGCGTGGAGGCAGAAAGCTATGTGCGTGACGCCAAAGAAACACTGGCAAAAATCCTGAAAGTAAATGAAAAGGAAATTTTGTTTACCTCTGGGGGAACAGAATCGGACAATATCGCCATTATGGGTGTGGCTATGGCAAATCACCGGGCAGGGCGCCACATGATTACCACGAGAGTGGAGCATCCCGCCATTTTGCAGACCATGAAATATATGGAAAGCCAGGGTTTTGAAGTAACCTACCTGGATGTGGACGAGAAAGGCTGTATCCGCCTGGAACAGCTGGAACAGGCAATCCGCCCGGATACCATTCTGGTGTCCATCATGCACACCAACAACGAAATCGGAACCCTGCAGCCCATTGCCCAGGCAGGGGCATTAATTAAACGGTGCAATCCCAACACCCTGTTCCATGTGGACGCGGTGCAGGGCTTTGGAAAAGCCAGAATTTATCCCAGAAAAATGAAAATTGACCTGATGTCTGTCAGTGCCCACAAGATCCACGGACCCAAAGGCGTAGGTTTCTTGTATATCGGAGAAAAGGTAAAAATCAAACCCATCATGTACGGTGGTGGCCAGCAGGAGGGCATGCGCTCCGGCACAGAAAATGTTCCCGGCTATGCGGGTATGGCAAAGGCGGCACAGATGCTCTATGAGCAGCTGGAGGCAGAAACCGATTACCTCTACGACCTGCGCCAGTATTTCATTGAGCAGGTGGAAAAAATTGACGGTGCTTTTGTCAACGGCGCACCGGGGAGAGAGGGAGCGCCCCATATCGTCAGCGTCACCATTCCCGGCGTGCGGGCACAGGTGCTGTTAAACGAACTGAGTGTAAAATACCATATCTGCATATCTGCGGGAAGTGCCTGCTCCACTCATAAGCCTCAGCCCTCTGTCACGCTTCTGGCAATCGGACTGGACAAAGAACAGGCAGTGGAGACGCTGCGGTTCAGCTTTTCCGTATTCACCACCCGGCAGGAAATTGACACCTGTCTGGATGCGTTGTATCGTATTGTACCTGAGCAGAGAAAAGCGAGACACTATTAACTAATAGAGAGGATCGTGTGAAAAATGAATGTTTCACACGCAAGATTTGTGCTCACGCACAAACTTGAGATGCCCTGAAAAGCGGGCAAGAATGGAGATAAAATAGAATGTTCACATCTTTTTTGATAAAGTACGGCGAGATTGGCGTGAAGGGCAAGAACCGCTATCTCTTTGAGGAGGCACTGTGCCAGCAGATAAAATACGCACTGAAACGCTGTGACGGGGAATTCAGACTTTCCCGCACACCGGGACGGGTTTTTGTGGATGCCCTGTCGGATTTTGACTACGACGAAGTGATTGAGAATTTACAGGCAGTTTTTGGCATTACCGGCATCTGCCCGGTGGTGCGTTTAGAGGATGAAGGCTTTGAAAAACTTGCGGGGGAAGTGGTGCGCTATATGGATACCGTTTATCCCGACAAACATATCACCTTCAAGGTGGCAGCCCGCCGCTCCCGCAAAAACTACCCTAAGAATTCCATGGAATTGAACGAGGACTTGGGTGAGGTACTTCTCGACCATTTCCCGGAGCTGAAGGTAGATGTACACAAACCGCAGGTAACCCTCACCGTGGAAATCCGGGAGAAGATTTACCTGTATTCCGAGATTATTCCCGGCCCCGGCGGTATGCCGGTGGGCACGGCCGGCAAGGCAATGGTACTGCTCTCCGGCGGAATTGATTCCCCGGTAGCGGCCTACATGATTGCCAAACGCGGCGTCAAGGTGGATGCGGTTTACTTTCATGCACCGCCCTACACCAGCGAGCGTGCCAAGCAGAAAGTGGTGGATTTGGCGAAAAAGGTGGCAAAATACACCGGCCCTATCTATCTCCATGTGATTAACTTCACCGATGTGCAGATGCATATTTACGAGAACTGCCCCCATGAGGAGCTGACCATCATTATGCGCCGTTATATGATGCGGATTGCGGAGCATATTGCGAAGGAGACAGACTGTTTAGGCTTAGTCACCGGTGAGAGCATCGGTCAGGTGGCATCCCAGACCATGCAGAGCTTAAACTGCACCAACGATGTATGCGACCTGCCGGTTTACCGTCCTCTCATTGCCTTTGATAAAGAGGATATTGTGGCAATCTCCAAAAAGATTGACACTTATGAAACCTCCATTCTGCCCTTCGAGGATTGCTGTACCATCTTCGTGGCAAAGCATCCTGTGACCAAACCGAATCTGGAAGTCATCCGCCGCCATGAGGCAGCAGCCAAGGAAAAGCTGGATGAACTGATGCAGGTTGCCTTGGACAATGATGAGTTGATTATTGTAAAAGCCGAGTCATAAAAAAAACCGAGCAGGTGTTTACCTGCTCGGCAAAATTTTCTTTTGAAGAGGACCGCTTCAGCGGTCATGTACACGAAGACGAATCTTAGATCATGTAGGGCTTTAAGATAGCCAGAACTTCGTCAACGTTTCCCTCAGCATGTACGTTTAAGTCGATGGGCTTGGACAGGTCTAAGCTGAAGATTCCCATGATGGACTTAGCGTCGATGACATATCTACCGGAAACTAAATCGAAATCGTAATCGAATTTTGTGATATCATTTACGAAAGATTTTACTTTGTCGATAGAATTTAAAGAGATCTGTACAGTTTTCATTGAAATTACCTCCTTTTGATACCTTCTGCATCTATAGTAAGGGTTCAGGAAATAAAAGTCAATGATAAAACAACACAAAAAAAATGGTGAATTGTATGAAAAGTGTAGCATTCCATAATTTAGGGTGTAAAGTCAATGCATATGAAATAGAAGTTATGCAACAAATGTTACAAGAAAAAGGCTATCAGGTTGTACCATTTGATACGAAAGCGGATATTTATATTATCAACACCTGTACGGTGACAAATATAGCAGACCGGAAAAGCCGCCAGATGCTTCACCGGGTAAAGAAATTAAATCCGGATTCCATCGTGGTGGCGGTAGGATGCTATGTGCAGACTGACAGTGAAACCGTGGAAAAAGATCTGGCGGTGGACATCGCGGTGGGCAACAACCGGAAAACCCAGCTTCCGGAAATTCTGGAAGAGTATCTGCAGCGCCACGAACTGTCCGGTGGGATAGAAAGCACTGAGCCGGAAGGACATCAGGCTGACATGAACATTTTGGACATCAATCATACCGATGTCTATGAGGACATGCAGCTTACCCAGACGGCGGAGCACACCCGGGCTTATATCAAGGTGCAGGACGGATGCAACCAGTTCTGTACATACTGCATTATTCCCTTTGCCAGAGGAAGAGTGCGAAGCCGGAGCGTGGAGAATATCTGCAAAGAAGTGGGGACACTGGCAGAAAAGGGATACCGGGAAATTGTGGTTACCGGGATTCATCTGAGTTCTTATGGACTGGATTTTGATGGGGTCTCCTATGAATTTGCCGCAAAAGAATGGAACACTTCACATTTGCTGGAGCTTTTGCAGGCAATCCATGCAATCCCCGGTGTGGAGCGGATCCGCCTGGGCTCCCTGGAGCCAAGAATTATTACGGAAGAGTTTGTAGATGCCCTGGTTTCCATGGAGAAAATCTGCCCTCATTTCCATCTGTCTCTCCAAAGCGGATGTGATTCTGTGCTGCAGCGGATGAATAGACACTACTCTGCAGGGGAATACTTGGAAAAGGTAGAACTGCTTCGCCGCAAATTTGAGCATCCTGCCATTACCACGGATGTAATCGTGGGATTCCCTGGAGAAACGGCAGAAGAATTTGAGATTACCCGCAATTTTCTGGAACAGATCTGCCTTTTTGAAATGCACATTTTCAAATATTCCCGGAGAAAGGGGACGAAAGCAGCGGATATGCCGGGGCAGCTGACAGAACATGAGAAAGCAGTCCGCAGCGAGGTGCTGCTGGAGATGGAAACAAGACAATCCAAGAATTTCCGAAGCTTTTACCTGGGAAAAGAGGTGGAGGTGCTTCTGGAGGAAGAAAAGGAAATCGACGGGCAGCGATACCAGATCGGCCACACGAAGGAGTATGTGAAGGTGGCCGTACCTGCAGACGGTATCGCCCGGAGCAATCAGATCTGGCGTGGAGTGCCGGAAGGATTCCTCACCAATGAAATCTTAATCGCCCATTGAATTTTGCGAAAAGATGGGTTACACTAAAGAAGATTATAGTTGTAACATTGTTAGTATAAGGGCGTGACAAGATGCAGGACTTAGGAAACACACAATATTTCAAAGTACAGACAGAACCAGAGACCGGTGTTCAGGTTGTTCTTTCCACCGTTTATGAGGCACTGACCGAGAAGGGTTACAATCCGGTGAATCAGATCGTCGGCTATATTATGTCCGGTGATCCCACTTATATTACCAGTCATAAGAATGCCCGCAGCCTCATCATGAAAGTAGAACGGGACGAGCTGGTGGAAGAACTTCTTACAGAGTACATCAAGACAAAGAATTGGGAGTAATAGACCCTATGCGCATTATGGGTTTGGATTTTGGCTCCAAAACCGTGGGAGTGGCGGTAAGTGATCCGCTGTTGATCACGGCGCAGGGGCTGGAGATCATTCGGAGAAAAGAAGAAAATAAACTGCGCCAGACTCTGGCCCGGATCGAGGAGCTGATCGGGGAATACGAGGTTGGTGAGATTGTGCTGGGGTTACCCAAAAACATGAACGACACACTGGGAGTCCGTGCAGAGCTTTCCCTGGAATTCAAGGAGAAGCTGGAACGGCGTACCGGTCTGCCGGTTACCATGTGGGACGAGCGTCTCACCACCGTGGCAGCGGACCGCACCATGATGGAGGCAGGCATTCGCAGGGAACATCGCAAAGACTATGTGGATCAGATCGCAGCTTCCCTGATTTTGCAGGGATATCTGGATTATCGTGCCAATCAGGCGAAACAGACAGAGACAAATTAGGAGATTATTTTGGCAGATCAGTTAGAGAAGATTACGTTTATCCCGGAGGGGGAAGAAACTCCGGTGGATTTTTACGTCCTTGAACAGACGAAATTAGGCGGCGTTACCTATATTCTGGTAACGGATACCCAGGAGGGCGACGGAGAAGCCCTGATTTTAAAGGATCTTTCAACAGAGGAAGATGCAGAAGCACTGTATGAGATCGTGTCAGAGGACGACGAGCTGCAGGCAGTTGCCGCTGTTTTTGAGAATCTGTTAGATGATATAGAACTGAACTAATACATATTTTTGAAAGGAAACGAGAGGTAATTTATTTGAAGAAAAAAACAGAGACCAGTGCTGCCTCAAGGCTGAAAATTATACCCTTGGGAGGACTGGAACAAATCGGTATGAACATTACTGCCTTCGAGTACGAGGACAGTATTATTGTGGTGGACTGCGGTCTGGCTTTCCCGGATGATGATATGCTGGGAATTGACCTTTGCATCCCGGACATCACCTATCTGATGGATCATATGGACAAGGTGAAGGGTCTGATGATCACCCACGGACACGAGGATCACATCGGAGCGATCCCCTATGTCCTGAAGCAGTTAAATATGCCCATTTATGCCACACGCCTGACTATGGGAATCATTGAAAATAAATTGAAAGAGCATAATCTCATGCGGGGCACCAAGCGGAAAGTGGTGAAGTTTGGCCAGTCCATCAATCTGGGACAGTTCCGCGTGGAATTCATTAAAACCAACCACAGTATTGTGGATGCGGCAGCACTGGCGATCTATTCCCCTGCAGGAACCGTCATCCACACCGGCGACTTTAAGGTGGACTACACCCCGGTATTTGGCGATGCCATCGATTTGCAGCGCTTTGCGGAAATCGGTAGAAAAGGGGTCCTGGCGTTGATGTGCGACTCCACCAATGCAGAACGTCCCGGCTTTACCCAGTCGGAGCGGACCGTGGGTAAAACCTTTGATACCCTGTTCCAGGAGCATAAGAATACCCGCATGATCATTGCAACCTTTGCATCCAACGTGGATCGTGTGCAGCAGATCATCAACACTGCCTACAAATTCGGTCGAAAAGTTGTGGTGGAAGGCCGCAGCATGGTCAATATTGTGGAGACTGCCACCAGTCTGGGCTGCATCAATATTCCGGAAAATACACTGATTGATATTGAACAGCTGAAAAACTATACCGATGAGCAGACGGTGATTATCACCACCGGAAGCCAGGGGGAAAGCATGGCTGCCCTCAGCCGCATGGCAGGGGATATGCACAAGAAAATTTCCATCGGCCCCGGGGATACCGTTATTTTCTCCTCCAACCCGATTCCGGGCAACGAGAAGGCGGTTACCAATGTCATCAATGAACTGCTGCAGAAGGGCGCGGATGTCATTTTCCAGGATGTCCATGTGTCCGGACATGCCTGTCAGGAAGAGATCAAGCTCATTTATACGTTAGTACAGCCCAGGTATGCCATTCCTATTCACGGTGAATTTAAACATCGCAAGGCACAGGCAAATATTGCCAGACAGCTGGGAATTCCCAAGGAAAACATCCTGATGATCCAGTCCGGCGATGTGCTGGAGCTGGATGAAGAACATGCAGAGGTTACCGGACAGGTACAAAACGGCATGATCCTTGTGGACGGACTGGGTGTGGGCGATGTAGGAAATGTGGTACTGCGGGATCGTCAGCATCTGGCAGAAGACGGCATTATGATCGTAGTCATGGCACTGGATCAGTATACCGGAGCCCTGGCATCCGAACCGGATATCGTATCCCGCGGCTTTGTCTATGTAAAAGAATCCGATGAGCTGATGGAAAATATGCGTGTCGTAGTCAGCGATGCAGTAGACAGCTGTCTGGAACGCGGCATTACCGACTGGGGAAAACTCAAAGGTACCATTAAGGATTCCCTGAGTGATTATATCTGGAAAAAGACAAAACGCCGTCCTATGATTCTGCCCATCATTATGGAAGTCTAGGGACGAGGTCTTTGGAGGAAGTTAAAGATGGAAAAGATCGATGCCCAGGTGAAAATCCTGGCACAGTGCATCAGGGATTCACAGACCTACCGCAATTATCGTGTGCAGGTGGAAAAAATTGAGAAACAGACGGGACTGCTGGAGCAGATCAATGAATTCCGCAGGAAAAATTTTGAACTGCAGTCTGTGGAGCCTAGTGAAAATATGTTGGACAAAATAGACGCCTTTAATAAAGAATACGAAAGCTTCCGCGAATCTCCGCTTGTTTCTGACTTTCTTCAGGCAGAACTGGATTTATGCCGTCTCATGCAGAGAATACAGATGCAGCTCACGGAGGCGATTGATTTTATATCACCGCAATAGCCATCAATAGCCATAATGCATAGGCTGCGGTCATGGAGGAAAACATTGAAAACAAATCAGGTTTTTGCAACAGTGTTCAGCATCGTATTAAAAGTAGTCATTATCGTGGCGGCGATTCTGCTTATCTATAAGGGAGCATCCACCGCCTACGATTATGGCTACCGGCTCTTTACAGAACCGGCGGTTTCCCAAGGCACCGGGAGGGAAGTCACCGTGTCCGTCACCAGTGGAAAAAGTGCAAAGGAAGTGGGACAGCTGTTGGAGTCCAAGGGCTTGATCCGGGATGCAAAGCTTTTTGCCCTACAGGAACGGATCTCTGACTATCACGGCAAGATACAGCCGGGTATCTACACGCTGAGTTCCTCCATGACTGCCGATGAAATGCTGGCGATTATGACAGCGGCGGCAGAGACGGAGGAAAGCCAGGAAACGGAGGAAACCCTTCCGACAGCTCCGATCCAGGAAACGGAGGAAGAGTCTGCGCAGGAAACCGAAGGGGAAGCAGACAGTGCTGAGGAATAACAATGATCGTAGATGAGAGAATGACCACCTTTATCAACTCCCTGGATGGGGGGAATACGCCGTTTTTAAATCAGATCGAAGAGGAAGCCATCAAGACCAATGTGCCGATTATCCGCACAGATATGCAGAGCTTTATGAAGTTTTTGCTGGCGGCTGGCCAGCCCATGCAGATTCTGGAAGTGGGAACTGCCATTGGTTTTTCTGCGTTGTTGATGAGCACTTATGCACCGGAAGGCTGCCATATTACCACCATAGAGAATTATGAGAAACGAATTCCCATTGCCAGGGAGAATATTGCCCGGGCAGGGAAGGAAAAGGAGATCACCCTGCTGGAGGGAGATGCCCGGGAGATTCTCCCCACACTGGACGAAAGCTATGACCTGATCTTTATGGATGCGGCGAAGGGACAATACCTTGCCTTCTTACCGGAGGTTCTCCGGCTGTTAAAACCCGGAGGACTACTGGTGTCCGATAACGTGCTGCAGGATGGGGATATCATGGAGTCCCGCTATGCAGTGACCAGAAGAAACCGCACCATTCACAGCCGGATGAGGGATTATCTCTATGAACTGAAACATCACCCGGAGTTGACTACGGTGATTTTACCTGTGGGGGACGGTGTGGCAGTCTGCACAAAGCGAAGTCTTCCGTTGTAGGCGGTCTTGCGTAAGGAAACGTTCCACAGGAAAAGAAAGGTTGAAACAATGAGAAAGAAACCGGAATTACTGATCCCGGCCAGCAGCCTGGAAGTGTTAAAAACTGCGGTGATGTTCGGCGCAGATGCTGTCTATATCGGCGGTGAGGCTTACGGACTTCGGGCCAAAGCGAAAAACTTCTCCATGGAGGACATGCGGGAGGGCATTGCCTTTGCCCATGAACATGGAGTCCGTGTCCATGTCACGGCTAACATTCTGGCTCATAACGATGATCTGCCGGGAGCGGGACATTATTTTGAAGAATTGAAGGAATTGAAGCCCGATGCCCTTATTGTGGCAGATCCCGGTATGTTTACCCTGGCAAGGGAAATCTGTCCGGAGATTGATATTCATGTGTCTACTCAGGCCAACAATACCAACTATATGACCTACCGGTTCTGGCGGGAGCAGGGAGCCAAAAGAGTGGTTGCTGCCAGAGAACTTTCCTTGCGGGAGATTAAGGAAATCAAAGAACGCATTCCGGAGGATCTGGAGGTGGAATGCTTCATCCATGGCGCCATGTGCATTTCCTATTCCGGACGATGCCTGCTCAGCAATTATTTCACAGGACGGGATGCCAATCAGGGCGCCTGTACCCATCCCTGCCGCTGGAAATATGCGGTGATGGAGGAAAGCCGTCCCGGTGAGTACCTTCCTATTGAAGAAAATGAGCGGGGAACCTTTATCTTTAATTCCAAGGATCTCTGCATGATCGAACATATACCGGAAATGGTGGAGGCTGGAATTGACAGCTTTAAGATCGAAGGCCGGATGAAAACCGCCCTGTACGTGGCGACCGTGGCGCGCACTTACCGTAGGGCGATTGATGATTATTTCCAGGCTCACCGGAAATATCTGGAAAATATGGACTGGTACAAAGCGGAAATCAGCAAGTGTACCTATCGCCAGTTCACCACCGGATTTTATTTCGGAAAACCCACCGATGAGGCACAGATTTACGATAATAATACTTATGTAAACGAATTTATCTATTTAGGCATTGTGGAAGGGGTGGACGCAGACGGTGCTGCCCATATTACCCAGCGGAATAAATTCTGTGTGGGCGACCACATCGAGATTATGAAACCGGACGGAAGCAATGTGAAGGCGGAGGTATTGGGCATGAGGACCGATGAGGGGGAGAGCGTGGAGAGCGCCCCCCACCCGCAGCAGAGTCTTCATGTGCAACTTACCCAGAAACCTTCCCCCTTTGATTTGCTTCGTGTCGAAAATACACATTGACCGTTCTCCATATCATACTGTACAATATGGATAGTTTTGGAACGGTTTCCCTGTGATATTTTGAAAAAATCACAAAAATGCATATAGGGTCTTGCTTTTTTGCGAAAAGTAGTTTATTTTAGTCACAGAACAAAGATGTTCCAGATCACCTGGAGCATCTTTTTTTTATGTGATAGGAAATTCCTATCACATAAAACGCTCCGCGAGGATCACACTGCGGCGGTTAGGAAGTATGTCTCAGAAGCGACCCGCCGCAGGCGGAGAATCCTGCGAGCAGGATTCTTTTTTTATTTCAGAGGAGAATTCTCCAAGAAGGATTCTATCCTCATCATGGGGGAACCCCATAAAACTAAGACGAAAGGAAGAGTTGGAGAATGAGTAACGTGGAGGCAATTTTTGGTCAGAACGTATTCACACTCAGCACGATGCAGGAGCGTCTGCCGAAGAATGCGTACAAAGAAGTGAGAAAGGTCATGGATCAGGGCGGCGAGCTTTCCATGGCAACTGCAAATGTCGTAGCAAAAGCGATGAAGGATTGGGCAGAGGAAAAGGGAGCAACCCATTATACTCATTGGTTCCAGCCTTTGACAGGCATCACGGCAGAGAAGCATGATGCATTTGTATCCCATCCCGATGCAGATGGAAAAATGCTTACCGAGTTTTCCGGTAAGGAGTTAATCAAGGGTGAGCCGGATGCATCCTCTTTCCCCTCCGGCGGACTTCGTGCGACCTTTGAGGCAAGAGGCTATACCGCATGGGATATCACCTCTCCTGCCTTTATTAAAGAGTCCGGCTGCGGCAAGATTCTCTGCATTCCCACCGCATTCTGCTCTTATACCGGTGAGGCACTGGATAAAAAGACCCCTTTACTTCGTTCCATGGAGGCATTAAGCGAGCAGGCAATGCGTATTGTCCGCTTGTTTGGCAATACCAACGCAACCAAGGTTGTAGCTTCTGTAGGACCGGAGCAGGAATATTTCCTGGTTGATAAGAAAAATTATGAGAAACGTGAAGATTTGATTTATGCCGGCAGAACCCTGTTCGGTGCTCCCGCTCCCAAAGGACAGGAGATGGAGGATCATTACTTCGGCGTTATCAAAGAGCGCGTGGGCGCATACATGAAAGACTTAAATGAGGAGCTGTGGAAACTGGGTGTAACTGCAAAGACCCAGCACAACGAGGTTGCTCCTGCACAGCATGAGCTGGCTCCCATTTATGAGACTGCAAACGTTGCCGTAGATCACAACCAGCTGATTATGGAGGCAATGAAGCGTGTGGCATACCGCCATGACCTGGCATGCCTGTTACATGAGAAACCCTATGCAGGTGTGAACGGTTCCGGGAAACATGACAACTGGTCCATCACCACCGATGACGGCATGAACCTGTTGGAGCCCGGTGATACCCCCAATGAAAACATCCAGTTCCTCTTCGTACTGGCTTGCATCCTGAAGGCTGTTGACACACATGCGGATCTGCTCCGCCAGTCTGCTTCCGATGTTGGTAACGACCACAGACTGGGAGCCAACGAGGCGCCTCCGGCAATCATTTCCGTATTCCTAGGCGAGCAGCTTGAAGATGTGGTAACACAGTTAATTGAGACCGGTATTGCTGACCATGCAAAAGAGGGCGGCAAGCTGCAGACCGGTGTATCCACCCTTCCTGATCTGGATAAGGATGCAACCGACCGTAACCGTACCTCACCTTTTGCTTTCACCGGCAATAAATTTGAGTTCCGTATGGTTGGTTCCGCTGACTCCATCGCCAGCCCCAACACCACCTTAAATGCCATTGTTGCAGAGGCTTTCTGTGAGGCTGCGGATATTCTGGAAAAAGCAGATGACTTCGATGTAGCGGTACATGACCTGATTAAACAGTATCTGACTGAGCATCAGAGAATTATTTTCAACGGTAATGGCTACTCTGACGAGTGGGTTGCGGAAGCTGAGAGACGCGGTCTGCCCAACATCAAATCCATGATTGAGGCGGCAGGCACCCTGACCACTCCCAAAGCAGTAGCATTATTTGAGAAATTCCATATCTTCACCAAGACCGAACTGGAGTCCCGTGAGGAAATCATTTATGAAACCTATGCGAAGACCATCAATATCGAGGCTCTGACCATGATTGATATGGCAGGCAAGCAGATTGTTCCTGCGGTAGTGAAATACAGTAAGAGCCTGGCTGATACTGTCAATGCGGTAAAGACAGCAGGTGTGGATGCCTCCGTTCAGGTAGAACTGTTAAAAGAAGTATCCGGGAAACTGACCAAAATACAGACAGCTTTGGAGGCATTGAGGAAAGCAGAGAAGGAAGCTACTGCAATCGAGGATGCAAAACAGCAGGCATTCTTCTACAAGGATACCGTAAAGGAAATTATGGCGCAGCTGCGTCAGCCCGCTGACGAACTGGAGATGATCGTAGACAAAGAGATGTGGCCGTTCCCTACCTACGGAGAACTGATGTTTGAGGTTTAGAAATGATCAAAATTTGTTCCTTCGTAACTGTTCAATATCTTCACAGTTACGATGCAAAAATCCATGAAAATCGTCTTTGACGATGGGATTTTTGCACACCTGAATCATATTCTTGCGGTCTACGCGGTTCCGCTTCGACCTACTTTGAATAAAATTTGTTCCTTCTTTTCATGTTTGTTTTATATAGGAAGCAGGGTCCGTATAGGACCCTGTTTTCGATTTTCCGGGAGGAAATTCATCACAAATCAACTTTTTTACATATTTTTTGAAAAATTTAAAAAAAAGACTTGCCAAATGAATCGATATCACGTATAATCAATATCTGTTGAAGGGCTATCGCCAAACGGTAAGGCAACGGACTCTGACTCCGTCATTTCCAGGTTCGAATCCTGGTAGCCCTGTTTGTAAAAACACCAGAAATCATTTTCTGGTGTTTTTTGTTTACAAACAGGGCTTGCCCTGACGAATAAAAGACTCGGAAAGAAATTTCCGAGTCTTTTTGTTATGAGCAGGGCTATGCCTGATCTCCCCCAACGATTTTCTAACACATCCCCCTCTTTTTATGTTAAGATAGAAAAGAATAAGAAAAGGGAGAGATTCAGATGTACACCTTTGACAGCAGAATCCGCTACAGCGAATGTGACAGCGAAGGATTCCTGACCATGGAATCCCTGTTGGACTATTTTCAGGATTGCACCACGTTCCAGTCGGAAGATCTGGGAGTGGGAACGGGTTATCTTAAGGAAAATCATAAAGCCTGGGTTTTGAATAACTGGCAGATCATCATGGACAAGCCTCCGAAGATCGGAGATCAGGTGAGAGTGGGAACCTTTGCCTATGAGATGAAGGGTTTCCTGGGTTATCGTAATTTTGTGCTGGAGACCCGGGAAGGAACGAGACTGGCCTATGCCAATTCCCTGTGGACCTATCTGGATACGGATCAGATGCGCCCCACCAGAGTGCCGGAGGAAATGATTGCTCTTTATGGCATGGAACCAAAGCTGGAGATGGAATATGCTCCCCGTAAAATCGCGGCTCCCCGGGAGGGCAGAACGGGGGAAGAAATTCTGATCCATCCCTATCACCTGGACACCAACCACCATGTCAATAACGGTCAGTATATCCGCATGGCAGCCGCATTTCTTCCCGATGCTTTTCGTGTACACGAACTGCGGGCGGAATTTAAAAAGGCGGCACTGCTGGGAGATGTGATTTGTCCCCTGGCGGTACAGGAGCCGGGACAGGTGACGGTGGCTCTGAATGACAGACAGGGCAATTCCTATTGCATGATACAGTTCCTATAACGATGGAACCGCGGTTTTGCGAATGTGGTTCTGAATAGTTACATTAAAATAAAAATAGAAAGGTATGGTTAAGCATATGCTTCGTTTAGGAGAAAAACAGACTCTTGAGGTCGTAAAAATAGTAGATTTCGGCGTATATCTGGCAGAATCCGCCAGGGTAAACCCGGATGAAAAAGTACTTCTTCCCATCAAACAGGTGCCTGCCGGCACCAAACCGGGGGATGCAATCACGGTGTTCCTCTATCGGGATTCCAGTGACCGGCTCATCGCAACCACCCGCACACCGGGCATTGTGATTGGGGAACTGGCCAGATTACAGGTAAAACAGGTGGGTAAGATCGGAGCCTTCCTGGATTGGGGACTGGAAAAGGATCTGCTCCTGCCCTTCAAAGAGCAGATGGGAAAGGTTCGTCCGGGGGATGAGTGCCTGGTAAAGCTCTATGTGGATAAGAGCAAACGGCTCTGCGCATCCATGAATATTTATCACGATCTGAAGACGGACAGCCCTTATCAGAAAGATGATAAAGTAACCGGCTTTGTCTATGAGATCAACCCGGAGTACGGTGCCTATGTTGCGGTGGATGACTGCTACAGCGCCATGATTCCCAGAAAGGAAATGTACGGGAATGTCCATACCGGCCAGGTCATTGAAGCGAGAGTGGCAGAGGTGAAACCGGACGGGAAACTGTCCTTGAGCGTGAGGGAAAAGGCATATCTTCAGATCAGTGCGGATGCAGAAAAGGTATGGCAGATGATGATGGAGTATGATGGCAGACTGCCCTTTAACGATAAGGCGTCACCGGAAGTAATCCGGAGAGAGACCCAGATGAGTAAAAATGAATTTAAACGCGCGGTGGGCAGTCTGCTGAAGAGCGGTAAAATCGAAATTACGGAGAAGGGAATCCATGCGAAATAAACATCTGGGGTGGATGTTTCTGACCACCATTTTGCTGCATATCGGACTGGTATTGGCCATGTCCTTTACATCCTTTGGAGAAAAACTGCCCCTTGCGGGAAATTTTATTCTCAGCGAAGCCGTGATTGTTGTTCCTGCGCTGCTCTTTTTACTCCTGACGGGGAGAAACGATAAGAGAAGCCTTTTGGACAGGCTGGGGTTTCACAAAATAAAAATTTCTTCGGCAGGGATGCTGGTACTGTATGCATTTTTGCTGATCCCCCTGGCGACTCTTTGCAATGCTGTCTCCATGCTGTTTGTGGAAAACCGGGTGGTTTCCCTCAGCAGTGGGATCCTGGAACTGGGATTGCCGGCTATGCTGTTTTTTACTGCTGTGAACGCTCCTTTTTGTGAGGAACTGGTTTTCCGGGGCGTGATTTACAGAACCTGCAGGGAACGGAGCGGGGCGTGGAAAGCCCTATGGCTTTCGGCTATTCTCTTTGGGCTGATGCATATGAATTTTAACCAGGCAGGCTATGCCATGGTACTCGGTTTAGGTCTTGCCCTGGCACTGGAAGCAACAGACAGCCTCTGGGGAGCCATGATTATTCATGTTGTGTTTAATGCCAGCAGCAGTCTGGAATTGTTTCTCATCAGCCGCATGGCGCCGCAAGTCTATGAAACCATGCAGGATGCGGAGCTTTCCGGAATGGAATTACAGATGAGTATTGGCATTTATCTGATGCTCGCCTGCATAACGACAGCACTGGCAGGCTGTGTACTGGCGTGGATTTCCCAAAATGAGGGGCGGCAGACGCAGATGTGTGCTGTTTGGAACAACCGCAAGCAGCCGGGCGAAAAGATCCTGACATTCCCCTTGGTCGTCGGTGTGGTTTTGGCGTTGTCCTATATGATCATCGAAGTTGTGCTACAATAAGTTTTGTGCAAAACGCACAAATTCAAACACTATACTTGCAATGAAAAAGACAATTTGCTATAATCATTGCCCGTAGAGGTATGGTATATGGAGACAATCAATGTGTTAGGGGTAACACTGCGAAGTTATTCGCTCAAAGAGGCTATGGTTCATACGGACTCTTTTCTTAGAAATGGTGCATTAAATACGATCGTGAATCTGTCCGCGGATATACTGGTGGAGGCCGGAAAGGATGAGTCTTACCGGCAGTTTCTGGAAGCTGCGGATATGACGGTTCTGGATGAGAGGGAGACACGCATTGCCTTGGGACTGTCTTTGAAGGAGCATGGACGTGAGACGGAGAGCGGAATTTATTTTAAAGAGTTTATCCGAAGAAATGTCCGGGAACATAATAGCGTATATCTTTTGACGGAGACGGCAGAGCAGCTGCAGTGGCTGAGACAGGAGATTGCAGCGGTAAGTCCTAAGGTGCTTTTTGCCGGAACCCATGTATATGCGGTGGAAGAAAAAATGGAAAATCTTATGAACGATCTCAATGAGGCGGCGCCCAGGGTAATACTCTCCGTGCTTCCTTTTCCGGTACAGTCACAGCTTATGCGGGAAGGACGCAGATACCTGAATGCGGCAGTGTGGTTTGCATTCCGTCCGGAAGAAATCTTAAAGAAGAGCCGTGATACATTAACGGACCGCCTGCGGACCAGGCACAGCCGGCGGATGTTAGCAAGGCAATTATTACAGTACGAAAAGACAAGCACAGAAGCTTAAAACTTCCGTGCTTGTTTTTCGTGTGCGGCAATGCGGCGCTTTAACAGGGTGGCTTCCAGTGGTGTGAACAGCAGATCGCTGATAAAGGCGTGGGATGCAGCAAAACGGATTTGCTCCATACAGCCCTCGCGGCATATCGCTACCACCGGAGTGGTTCCAAGAGGAAGCTTTTCCACAAACTCCAAAAGCTCCAGACCATGGTCTTCCTCTTCGGAAATATCAAGATAAAGACCGGAAAGGGTGGAAATCGATCCGGAGAAAGCGTCCAGCAGGTCATCATAACAATAAACCTGTCGGATTTTGACAGAAGGGCCACTGGCAAAATCCAGCATGCTTAAAATATTACGGGATCCGGTCATGACCAGAACGATGCGTTCCTGCTCATTCTGACTGGTATCGGAGATACCGTATTCGCGGTAACATCCTTTTCCGGCATGTTTGGATTCGTAAAGTGCTTCATCTGCTTTGGCAAACAGAGTATCGTAATGAGTGTCCTGGGGATCTGAAAAGGCAAGACCGATGCTGACGGTCACATTATCCGGAATGGATAGGTTTTCCTTTACGGCGATGATGGACAACAACTCATCGATTTTGCAATAAAGATCCGTTTGAGAGGAAACACTCTGGGAAAATACCACAAATTCATCGCCGCCGATTCTTCCTACGATTTCCGATCCGGAAAACTGGGAGGCGATGAGGCTGGAAATGATGGAAATAGTGTGATCTCCCACCGTGTGTCCGTACACATCGTTGATTGCTTTGAAATTATCGATATCAAAAACCAGGAGAGCATGCTGTTCCCCCGGATACCGGGACAGAATATTGGTGACATGGCTGATGGTGGTGGCTTTGTTAAAAAGACCTGTCATTTCATCAAGCTCAGCCTTGATTCTGAACTTTACATATTTATCAATCAATGATTTAATGCGTTGCTGGGATTTTAACAGGTTTCTGATGCGGGACAGGGCAGTCTCTTTATCAATGGGCTTCACCAGAAAATCGTTTGCCCCCAGTTCATAGGTTTTTGCCTGGATTTCATGAGTGTCACTGGTGGTGAGAACAATGACCGGAATATCAAGAAAATCCTGCATCTCCTGCCTGAGGCGCAAAATCTCAAAGCCGTCAATGCCGGGCATAACCAGGTCTAACAGGATCAGATCAATATTTTCTGTATTTTCTTCTATGATGCGCATGCACTCCAACCCGGAAACAGCTTCCAGCAGGTGAAAGTGCTCGCTGAACAGTTCTTTGATTACCGTTCGATGAAAACGGGAATCATCCACAATGAGTATGGTTTCTTTTGTAAGCTCCACAGGACTGTCTCCTTAACACGTATATCAATAGGACTATTATACTATCTTTTGGGAAAATTAACAAGGATGTTCTAAGGCTGCCTTGTTATTTTCCGCCTGAACTATGACGAAAGTAATGGGTTGTTACTTTTTTCGTGCCTTCCACGGAATTTTTTTACAGAAATACATAAAAAATACACAAAATCTTTTCATTTGCAGGTAGATTTATTTGTAACTTTAGATTAAAATAGTAGGCGGGTGTAGAAAAAATACAAATTAACACGAAAAATGCATTGTTCAACTTGCATAGAATGTTAAAGGAGCGGGAAATATGATTTCAAATCAGATTTTACAGAACACAATCGAAGGTCTGAAGGCAATTGCAAGAGTAGACCTGAGCGTGATGGACACAGACGGTAAGGAAGTGGCAGCCACAGCAGATATGGCCTTCTGCTCTTCCGCAGCACTGGAGTTTGCAGCATCTCCTGCAGATTCCCAGGAAATTCAGGGCTATCAGTACTTTAAAATTTACGATGAGCAGCAGCTGGAGTACATATTGATTGCCGGAGGCATGGGCGAAGATGTCTATATGATCGGTAAAATGGTGGCTTTTCAGATCCAGAATCTGCTGGTAGCTTATAAAGAACGCTTTGATAAGGATAATTTTATTAAGAATCTGCTTTTGGATAATCTGCTTCTGGTGGATATTTACAGTCGTGCGAAAAAACTGCACATTCAGGCGGATGCCAAACGCGTGGTTATGATTATTGAGTCTGACAACGGAAAAGACAATAACGCGTTGGAGATAATCCGCACCAATTTTGGTGTGGGCAGCAAGGATTTTATTACTGCCGTGGATGAAAACAATGTGATTGTAGTTAAAGATCTGACGGACGGAGACAGCAACAAGGACATTGATAAAGCAGCGAAGTCCTTTGTGACTTATCTTCAGAAAGAAGACTTTAAGAATGTGAGGGTGGCATACGGGACGACTGTTGGAGAGATCAAGGAAGTCAGCCGTTCTTATAAAGAAGCCAAAATGGGACTGGATGTGGGCAAAATTTTCTTTGACGAGAGAGATGTGATTGCCTACAGCGAACTGGGCATTGGCCGTCTGATTTATCAGCTGCCCATCCCTCTCTGCAAAATGTTCATCCGTGAGATTTTCGGAGGAAAAAGTCCGGATGAATTTGATGAGGAAACTCTGACTACCATCAATAAGTTCTTCGAGAACAGCCTCAACGTATCAGAAACCTCCAGACAGTTATTTATCCACAGAAATACGCTGGTATATCGTCTGGACAAGCTGCAGAAGAGTACGGGACTGGATCTGCGTGTTTTTGAAGATGCCATTACCTTCAAGATCGCGCTGATGGTAGTAAAATACATGAAGTATATGGAATCATTTAATTATTAAGATAGAATGAAAAGGGACAGGTGAAACGGTTTGGCAGTAAAAGATACAAAGCGGCGCAAGCGGAAAAAAGATGTGGACAGCAATGAGATTATCACGCTGGAAAATGTCAGCAAGGCTTACTCCACAGGTGCGCCCGCATTAAATAGCATTTCCCTTCATATCAATAGAGGAGAATTTGTTTTTATCGTGGGAGACAGCGGCTCCGGTAAATCCACGCTCATCAAGCTGCTGCTGCGGGAGCTTACCCCCACGGAGGGCTCCATCCGGGTGATGGGATATGATCTTAACCGCATCAGACATCGCAGGATTCCGGAATTCCGCCGTAATATCGGTGTGGTATTCCAGGATTTCCGTCTGTTGAAAGATTTAAATGTTTATGAGAATGTGGCATTTGCCCAGAGAATTGTGGAAGCCCCTGCAAAGGAGATCCGGAAAAACGTTCCATCCATGCTGGCAACCGTGGGATTGGCCGGCAAATATAAAGCGAAGCCCAAGCAGCTTTCCGGTGGAGAGCAGCAGCGTGTCGCCCTGGCCAGAGCCCTGGTGAATCAGCCCGAGGTACTTCTTGCCGACGAGCCTACCGGTAATCTGGATCCGAAGAACTCCTGGGAAATCATGAAACTTCTGGAGGAGATCAATGAATGCGGGACCACTGTTCTGGTGGTAACTCACAACAGAGAAATTGTCAATGAAATGAAAAAACGTGTGGTAACCATGCGTAAGGGAGTCATTGTCAGCGACGAGAAAAACGGGGGATATATCGATGAAGAAGATTAGTACCTTGCTTTATACCTGCAAGCAGGGATTTAAGAATATTTTCCGGAATAAACTGTTTTCCCTCGCATCCATTGCCACCATCGCAGCTTGTCTGTTTTTGTTTGGTCTGTTTTACGCGATTGTGACTAACTTTCAAAATATGGTGAGAAATGTGGAAAAAGGCGTGTGCGTCACCGTATTTTTTGATGAAGACCTGGAGGAGTCCCAAATTCAGGAAATCGGTGAGCTGATTTCCAAGCGCACGGAAGTCTCTAAAGTCGTTTATATTTCAGAGGAAGAGGCTTGGAACAGCTTCAAACAGGATTATTTAGGCGAGTATGCAGATGGATTTAAGGAGAATCCGCTGGTAGGATCCTCAAACTATCAGATTTATCTCAGTGATGTATCCATGCAGGAATCCCTGGTGACTTATCTGGAGTCCATTCCCGGTATCCGTAAAATCAACCAGTCCGTACTTCTGGCAAGTACCCTGACAGGTGTTAATGCCCTCATTGGTTATATTTCCGTGGGAATGATTGCGATTCTGCTGGCAGTATCCATTTTCCTGATCAGCAATACCGTTACCATCGGTATTTCCGTGCGGAAAGAAGAAATTAACATTATGAAATACATCGGAGCCACCGACTTTTTCGTGCGGGCACCTTTTGTCATTGAAGAAATCCTGATTGGACTGATCGGTGCGGCGATACCTCTGGTAACGCTGTATCTGATTTATGAAAAGGTTGTGGTGTATGTGATGGATCGTTTTTCCATGCTCACCTCGATGCTGTCCTTTATGCCGGCACAGGAGATTTTCCATACACTGACACCGGTTTCTTTAGGCATGGGCGTGGGAATCGGATTTCTGGGAAGTTTTGTCACCGTGCGCAAGCATTTGCGCGTGTAATGGAGTTGGGGAATGAAAAAGCGCAAACCGATTATTTGTGTGCTTTTGTGTCTGGGAATTGCTCTTTGCATTCCATCCCGGTCGCAGGCACTGTCCTTGAATGAGATCACATCGGATTCCATCAAGGAAAAGGAAAATCAGATTTCCAGTGCGCAGACGGAGAAACAGTCCCTGCAGGCGAATCTGTCCGATGTAAAAAAATAAAAAAAGAACTGGAAGCAGTGAAAAGCAACCTGTCTGCCTATGTCACCCAGCTGGATGGCGAGATGGCCCGGATGCAGGAAAACATCACCAGCCTGGAGACACAGATTGAGGACAAAACCGCGGAGATTGTCCAGACAGAGGCGCAGCTGGATGAAGCGATTGAAATTGAAAACGCCCAGTATGAAGCGATGAAAAAGCGCATCAAATTCATGTATGAAAAGGGCGATGACTACTATCTGGAGCTTCTGTTTTCGGCGGACAGCTTTCCGGATATGCTGAATAAGGCGGATTATATTGAACAGCTTTCTGCCTACGACCGCAAGATGCTGGATCAGTACGTGGCCATCAAAAAATACGTTGCGTTATGTAAACAACAACTGGAGGCGGACAAGGAAGTACTGGAAGAAGCCAAGGCAGATGTGGAGAAGGAAAAGGAAGCGGTAGAAGAATTGATCGGCGAGAAGGAACAGCAGATCAACAGCTATGCCTACGACATCTCCAACAAGGAACAGGCGATCAAGGAGTACGAGGCGGACATCGCGGAGCAGAACCAGATTATCAAGGATCTGGAGGCTGCGGTGGCAGCAGAACGGCAGGCAATTTATGATGCAGAGCATCCGAAAATTACCTATGACGGCGGTGTGTTTGTGTGGCCGGCGCCTTCTTATAAAAGAATTTCCGATGATTACGGAAATCGTATCCATCCGATTTTGGGAACCCAGCAGTTCCATAACGGTGTGGATATGGCGGCACCGGGGGGAAGCCCCATTCTGGCAGCCTATGACGGAGAAGTGGTGGCAGCATCCTACAGCTCTTCCATGGGAAATTACATTATGATTGACCACGGAAATACCCTGTATACCATTTACATGCATGCCTCCGCTCTCTATGTGAAAAAGGGAGATGTAGTTGCCCGGGGACAGCAGATTGCAGCAGTGGGCTCCACCGGAAGATCCACCGGAAACCATCTGCATTTCAGCGTGCGCCTGAATGGAAGCTATGTAAATCCATGGAACTATTTGAAATAGAAAGGAATCATTAGAAATTGGAAAACGAAAAACAGTCATCTTCATTTTTGAAAGGCCTCGTTGTGGGACTGTTTGCGGCACTGCTTATCTCAGTACTGGCATTTGTGACCGTAAAGGTTTATATAAATTATGTAAACCATAAGGCGCAGACTCAGGTTAGTGCGGGTGAGGATTCTTCAGAATCCCGGGAGCCCTCCGCTTCGGTGGTAACTCAGAATGTCACCAGCAAAATGGAACTGATTGAGCAGGTGATTGACACCTACTACTATCAGGAGGACATCGACCGGGAAGAACTGGAAAACGGCATTTACCGTGGCATGGTGGAATCTTTGGGAGACCCTTATTCTGCTTACTATTCGGCAGAAGAACTGAAGGAAATGACAGAATCCATCCAGGGTATTTTCTATGGCATCGGAGCAACCTTAAGTCTGGATGAGGACACCGGCTTTGGCATTATTAAAGAAGTGATGTCAGGAACTCCCGCAGAGGAGGCTGGACTCAAAGATGGCGACCTGATTTACAAGGTGGACGGAGAAAGCACCTACGACATGGATTTGCAGGAAATTGTCAGCCGGGTGCGGGGTGAAGAAAACACGCAGGTGGTACTGACCATCGTGCGGACGGGCGTGGATGACTATTTGGAAATTCCCATTACCCGAAAGAAAATCGAGGATAACACCGTCAACGCCACCATGTATGATCACAAGATTGGCTATATCCAGATTACGGAATTTGATGAGGTGACTACCAACCAGTTCAAGGAAAACCTGGAAATGCTCCAGGGAGACGGCATGGAGGCATTGATTCTGGATCTGCGTTCCAATCCCGGAGGAAGTCTTTCCGCTGTGGTGGATATTGCGGGCATGATCCTTCCCAAGGGACTGGTAGTTTACACCGAGGATAAAAACGGAAAACGGGAAGAGTATTACAGTGATGGAAAACATGAACTGACTATTCCCATGGCGGTTCTGGTAAACGGTGCCAGTGCCAGTGCATCGGAGATTTTGTCCGGAGCTATTAAGGACTACGGAATCGGCACCCTGATGGGAACCAAAACCTTCGGAAAAGGCATTGTACAGCGTCCGATTACCTTAAGTGACGGGTCTGCAGTGAAACTGACCGTCAGCAGCTATTACACCCCCAAGGGAAACAACATCCACGGCATCGGCATTGAGCCGGATGTGGAGTGCATTTTTGATGCCAACGCTTATTATGACAATCGTTATGATAACCAGTTGGAGAAAGCCAGAGAATATCTCAGTGACAAGCTGGGAGTCGAGTATGTGGCACCGGACAATAAGCCGGTGGCTGAAGAAGAATAAACGTAACGATTTTAAATCGACACGAATAAACAAAAATGAATATGAAAATGATTTCCAAATTATATTGACAAATTTCATTTGTGTGATAAAATGAAAACTGTTTTCAAATTGAAAAGAGGTGATTGATTTGGCTAAAGCAGCGTATAAGACAAAGCAGATGACCGAATTACTTACCTATATGGAATCTGTTCAGGGCAGCCATGTGACTGTGAATGATATCTGCACGTATTTTGAGAGCAGAGGAATTTCTGTGGGAACTACCACAGTTTACCGTCATCTTGAAAAAATGGTGCAGGAAGGACTGGTTGCCAAATATGTTGTGAATGGAACAAGCAGTGCCTGCTTTGAATACATTGGCAGACATGAACAGGAAAATACCGTTTCCTGTTATCATTGTAAATGTGAAAAATGTGGAAAACTAATTCATTTACAATGCGGCGAAGTGGAAAACCTGAAACAGCATATGATGGAACATCACAGCTTTGAGATGGATTCCGTCCGCACGGTATTTTATGGAATATGCAGCGAGTGTAGAAACACACAGAATTAGGAACAGAGTATGATTGTGGGAAAGGAGAAACGAATGCGTACGGGAAGAAGAAAGTCTTTTTCATTGACAGTATGTGTTTTGCTTGTATTTGTTACATTGGTTTCTCTTTTCTATATTGCAAACGAAGAAAATCATCACTGTACAGGTGAGGATTGTCCTATTTGTGCCAGCATTCATCAGGCAGAACAGACCGTAAGAAACTTAGGCACCGGCATGCCTGCAGATGTGGTCGTAAATCCCATGCCTGTATTATTTTTCTTGCTGTCATTAGGACTGTTTCTGTTTATTTCTGTAACATCTCTTGTAACGCAAAAGGTAAGATTAAACAATTGAATAAAACTTCTCATAAGACAGGAAGGGTAACCCTGATGGCATACCCTTCTGTTTTTGTGCCCTTTTTTAGAAAATAAAGACAAAAATGGAGGTTTTATTCATGAAAAAAATTACTTCACTTTTCTTAGCGGTATCATTCGCAGCAGTGGTTCTCACTGCCTGTGGTCAGACCAGATCGGACATTCAGAATGAGGAATCAGATACGATTCTGACAGAAACATCCCAGACAGAAACAAGCCAGGAGACTGTTTCCCAGGCAGATAAAGATAGCGGCAATAAACTGAAAGTTGTTACAACGATATTTCCAGAATATGATTGGGTAAAACAGATTGCCGGTTCGGAAGTATCAAATATGGAACTTACAATGCTCCTTGACAATGGAGTGGATTTGCATAGCTACCAGCCCACTGCAGATGACATTATGAAAATTTCTGACTGCGACATTTTTATTTATGTTGGTGGTGAGTCAGATGAATGGGTCGAGGATGCCTTAAAGGAGGCTGTCAATAAAGACATGCAGGTCATCAATCTATTGGATGTTTTGAAGGACAGCGTTAAAACAGAAGAATCCATGCCGGGCATGCAGGCGGAGGAAGGACATAACCACGGTTATCCCCATTTTGCGGACAGTGACGTACAGAATCGTGACTTGACAGACTGGTCAGGAGAATGGCAGTCGGTATATCCTTATTTTGAGGCAGGTGACCTTGATGCTGTTATGGAGAAGAAAGCCGAGAATGGTGAGAAGACAGCCGACGAGTATAAGGCTTACTATGAAACAGGCTATAAAACAGATGTAGAAAAAATTGTGATTGATGGAGAAAACAGTACCATGGAGTTCACAAAAAATGGAACTCCTGCAAAAGCAGTTTACGAGTACAAAGGGTATCAGATTTATGATTATGAATCCGGCAGCCGTGGTGTGCGTTATTTCTTTGAGGCAGTCAGCGGCTCTGCTGATGCCCCTAAATATGTGCAATTTAGTGACCATGGCATTGCCCCTGGAAAAGCAGAACATTTTCATATCTATGCTGGAAATGAGAGTTTTGATGCTTTGTCAGAAGAAATGGAAAACTGGCCGACTTACTATCCTGCAGATATGACAGGTTCAGAAATCGCTGAAGATATGTTGGAACATGAGGAAAAAGAATACGATGAGCATGTATGGCTCTCATTAAAAAATGCGCAGACATTGTGTAATGCAATCGCAAACGCTTTAGAAACAGCGGATCCAGCCCACAAAGATAATTATGCAGCAAATGCGGTTTCTTATATCGAGAGTCTGGCATCCCTTGATGCACAGTATCAGGAAACCGTGTCAGATGCACCCCAAAAGACATTTCTTTTTGGTGATCGGTTCCCGTTCCGCTATCTGGTGGATGATTACGGACTGAACTATTATGCCGCTTTTGCCGGATGCTCCGCCGAGAGTGAGGCAAGCTTTGAAACAATTTCTTTCCTGGCAAAAAAGATGGATGAACTTGGTTTGAAAAACATCATGACTATTGAAAAGTCTGACCAGAAAATTGCGAAAACCATTTTGGAAAATACAAATGAGAAAAATCAGAAAATCTTCACATTAGATTCGATGCAGTCTACGACCTCTGAGGATGTTGCAAGTGGAACAACGTATCTTTCTGTTATGGAGAGTAATTTGAATGTTTTAAAAGAGGCACTGCAGTAGGAGGAGTTATGGAACAGGTTTCTTGTAAAAATCTGGCAATTGGATATGACGGAAAGGTACTGCTGCAAAATATTAATTTTTCTGTAAAAGAGGGAGATTATCTTTGTATTATTGGAGAAAATGGTTCTGGTAAATCCACCTTGATGAAAACCTTACTTCACTTACAACAGCCAGTCAGTGGAACGATTGCGTTGAGCGGAGGAGTAAAAAGCAGGGAGATTGGATATCTGCCCCAGCAAACAGTGATACAAAAGGATTTTCCTGCATCCGTGAGAGAAATTGTTCTCTCCGGATGCCAGAACTGTATTGGCATCCGTCCGTTTTATAACAGGTCAGAGAAAAAACGCGCCAATGACATGATGGAAAAGCTGCAGATTGCAAATCTTGCAAACAGATGCTACCGGGAATTGTCTGGGGGACAACAGCAGCGTGTCTTGCTTGCAAGAGCGTTATGCGCAACCAGGAAATTGTTGTTATTGGATGAACCGGTTTCTGGACTTGACCCGAAAGTGACGGATGAGATGTATCGTCTCATTGAAAAACTAAACGATGAGGACAAAATTACAATTATCATGATTTCCCATGACATCAGAGCAGCAATGCAATATGCCAGCCATATCCTGAGTTTGGGAGAAAGCGTATTTTATGGGACAAGACAGGAATATGAAACTGATAACAGGCTGAAAGAAATGCATCCGTTACTATTGTGTCAAACTGGTTAGCAGTATTTGACGAGAAAACAAAAAAATAGACGATACAAAAGCGTCCGGAAGTTATGAATGATTGGGATGAAAAATATGGAGACCGTTTTAACCAGATAGTGTTTATTGGCAAAAATCTGAATAAGGAACAAATATGTGACAGATTACAGAGATGCTTTTATGAGGAGCAGAAAGAGTGAAAACAGGAGGTGTGCTGCTTGATTCAGAAATTAAGCTTTTATTTTCAATATCCATTTGTAAGATATGCGTTGATTGTCGGAGTGCTGATTGCACTTTGTTCTTCTTTACTGGGGGTCACATTAGTTCTAAAACGTTTTTCTTTTATAGGAGATGGCTTGTCTCATGTTGCTTTTGGGGCCATGGCGATTGCAGCTGTTCTGAATTTTACAAATAAAATGATATTTATTTTACCGGTGACGATTCTTTGTGCTGTTTTGCTGCTGAAGACAGGACAGAATACGAAGATTAAAGGTGATGCAGCGATTGCCATGATTTCGGTGGGAGCACTGGCAATCGGTTATCTGCTTATGAATTTATTTTCTACAGGTCCCAATCTTTCGGGAGATGTATGTAGTACCCTGTTTGGCTCAACCTCCATATTAACGTTGACGAAGGGGCAGGTAGTATTGTGCAGTGTCTTATCCGTTATTGTTGTACTTATTTTTGTGCTGTTTTATAACAAAATCTTTTGCGTTACCTTTGATGAGACTTTTGCAAAAGCAACTGGAATGAGAACGGATCTATATAATCTGCTGATAGCGATAATTACAGCGGTAATTATTGTTCTTGCCATGAACTTAGTAGGTTCTTTATTGATTTCAGCCTTGGTAATATTTCCGGCATTGTCAGCGATGCGTGTGTATAAGACTTTTATGAGTGTTACCATTTGTTCTGTAGTATTATCTGTACTATGTGCGCTTATGGGGATTTTAGTATCAATTTTGGCAGGAACACCAGTAGGCTCGACAATTGTGGCAATCGATATTGCAGCATTTATAGTTAGCTGCATTATTGGGAAAGTAGTAGGAGGCAAAGCATGAGGAATACGAGAAATGGAATGATTCTTTTCTTATGTATGCTGCTGGCAACTGGATGTGGAATGAGTAGAACTGACAGGAAGGGTGTCAGTAACACAAATACGGTTAATGAAGTAATCAATGAGCAGATAGATAGCGAAAAGGAAAAAGAAGAGACAGAAACGGAAAAAGCGGAGGATACCGCAGATACTATCGAATCAGAAGGTACAAAAACTATTAGCGAAGAAAACATAGAAAATGTTGCTAAAGAAGAAGTATCAGATGCGCAGAAAATAGAAACGACAGTCGATTACGACCTCACACAGATGGGAAGTGATATGGTATATGCAACCGTATATCAGATGATGGCTTTTCCAGAAGACTATGAAGGAAAAAGATTTCGCATTGACGGTAATTTTTACGTAGCCTATTACGAACCCACACAAAAGTACTATTTTTATTGCATGATCCAAGACGCAACAGCTTGTTGTGCGCAGGGGATGGAATTTGTGTGGGGGGATGGAACACACCAATACCCGGATGACTATCCAGCCGATGAGTCAGAAGTTGTAGTAGAAGGAACTTTTGAAACCTATCGGGAAGAAGGGGATGAGAGTCTATATTGCAGACTATCTGATGCAACTTTAGAATTACAAAATAAATAATGAAAACCTATGTAAGTTAGGCAAATAGATAAGCTGTTACTGTCTCGGTAGCAGCTTTTTAAGTTTATAGAAATAGCAAGAACAAATGTTCGCGAAATTCTGGACATTTAAAATTCATTGTGGTAATATGACTATGTTTCAATATTTGGGCGAAACCTATATTGATGCAAACAGGATTTGTAATGTATAAACATAGAAAACCATTCTCATTATACGTTGGGAGCAATTATGGATCATTTTGTACTTCACAGCGAGTATCAACCCACCGGTGACCAGCCCCAGGCAATCGCAGAACTGGTGGAAGGCTTTCAGAAAGGCAACCAGTTCCAGACCCTTCTGGGTGTCACCGGCTCTGGCAAAACCTTCACTATGGCCAATGTCATCGCAGCATTGAATAAACCAACCCTGGTCATCGCCCATAATAAGACTTTGGCAGGACAGCTCTACGGCGAGTTCAAGGAATTTTTCCCGGAAAATGCGGTAGAATACTTTGTATCCTATTACGATTATTACCAGCCGGAGGCGTATATCCCGTCCTCCGACACCTATATTGCCAAGGATTCCGCCATCAACGATGAAATTGATAAACTCCGGCTTTCCGCCACTGCGTCCCTCACAGAACGCCGGGATGTGGTGGTTGTGGCATCCGTATCCTGTATCTACGGTTTGGGAAGTCCTGATGAGTTCCACGATATGACGGTTTCCCTCCGTCCGTGCATGGAAGTGGACCGGGACACGGTGATCCGTGGGCTCATTGACATGCAGTACGAGCGAAATGACATGGATTTACAGCGCGGACGGTTCCGGGTACGGGGAGATGTACTGGAAATCATGCCTGCCCAGGGCAGCGACTTTGTGATCCGCGTGGAGTTTTTCGGAGACGAAATTGATAGAATCTGTGAGGCGGATCCCCTGACCGGTCAGCTTTGCAGTACCCTGGAGCATGTGAGCATTTTCCCTGCCTCCCATTATGTGGTGGCGCAGGAGAAGATTAACGAGGCATGCAGACACATTGAGGCGGAACTGGAAGAAAGAGTCCGCTATTTCAAAGGTGAGGATAAATTGCTGGAGGCCCAGAGAATTTCCGAGCGCACCAATTTTGATATTGAAATGTTACGGGAGACGGGGTTCTGCTCCGGCATTGAAAACTATTCCCGGCATCTCAACGGGTTACCGGCAGGGGCTCCCCCTTATACCCTCCTGGATTTCTTTACCGATGACTTCCTTATTATTGTGGACGAGTCCCACATGACCATTCCTCAGATCCGTGGTATGTACGCCGGTGACCGATCCCGCAAAAATACTCTGGTAGACTACGGTTTCCGTCTGCCCTCGGCACTGGATAACCGTCCTCTTTGTTTTGAAGAGTTTGAAAGCCATATTGACCAGATGCTCTTCGTATCGGCAACCCCTTCGGTTTATGAGCAGGAGCATGAGCTGCTGCGCACAGAGCAGATTATCCGGCCTACCGGACTTCTTGACCCGGAAATCACAGTGAAGCCTGTGGAGGGACAGATTGATGATTTAGTCACGGAAGTAAATAAAGAAATTGCCCGGCACAACAAGATTTTAGTCACCACTCTGACGAAACGGATGGCAGAGGATCTCACCGATTACATGAGAGAGGTGGGAATCCGTGTGAAATATCTTCATTCCGATATTGATACACTGGAACGGGCAGAGATTATCCGGGATATGCGTCTGGATGTCTTTGATGTGCTGGTGGGTATTAACCTCTTACGGGAAGGACTGGACATCCCGGAGATTTCCCTGGTGGCCATTCTAGATGCGGATAAAGAAGGCTTCTTACGTTCCGAAACCTCACTGATTCAGACGGTGGGACGGGCTGCACGAAATGCCCAGGGACGGGTTATCATGTATGCGGATACCATCACGGACTCCATGAGAAATGCGATTGATGAGACAAACCGTCGCCGCACCATCCAGCAGAAATATAACGAGGAACATGGCATCACCCCCCAGACTATTAAGAAAGCAGTCCGGGATTTAATCAGCATTTCCAAGGCCATTGCCAAGGAAGAAGCACGTTTCGAGAAAGACCCGGAATCCATGAGCCGGAAGGAACTGGAGAAACTGATTGCCGATATACAGAAGAAGATGAAAAAAGCAGCCGCAGAGCTGGACTTCGAGACAGCCGCAGAACTGCGTGACAAGATGATGGAACTGAAAACGCAATTACTAAAGATGGAATAACGATGCCCTGGCGGTTTTGCGAATGGGGTCTGAATCGTGATAAAGAAATAAAACAGTTATGATAGAAAGGCATGGTAACAACATGGCAGCATCACAGAAGATGCTCCCCAAAGAATACATCAGAATTCGAGGAGCAAATGAGCATAATTTACAGAATCTGAGCGTGGACATCCCCCGGAATGAGTTTGTAGTCCTCACAGGACTTTCCGGTTCCGGAAAAAGCTCCCTGGCATTTGACACCATCTATGCGGAGGGACAGCGGCGGTATATGGAATCCCTGTCCTCCTATGCGAGACAGTTCCTGGGACAGATGGAAAAACCTAATGTGGAATCCATTGAAGGACTTTCCCCGGCGATTTCCATCGACCAGAAATCCACCAACCGTAACCCTCGCTCTACGGTGGGAACGGTAACGGAGATTTATGACTATTTCCGTCTTCTTTTTGCCCGGATCGGGATTCCCCACTGTCCGAAATGTGGCAAGGAAATCAAGAAACAGTCCGTGGATCAGATGGTGGATGTGGTGATGGCACTGCAGGAAGGCACCAAAATCCAGCTGCTGGCACCGGTGGTACGGGGCAGAAAGGGAGAGCATGCCAAGGTTTTTGACCGGGCGAAAAAGAGCGGTTATGTCCGTGTCCGTGTGGACGGCAATCTCTATGACCTTTCTGAGGAAATCCAATTAGAGAAAAATAACAAACATAATATTGAAGTAGTGGTTGACCGACTGGTGGTAAAACCGGGGATTGAGCGTCGTCTGACCGATTCTCTGGAAAATGTTCTTCATTTATCAGAAGGACTGGTAATGGTGGATGTGATTGGCGGCGATGCCCTGATGCTCTCCGACAGCTTTTCCTGTCCGGACTGCGGTATCAGCATCGACGAGATTGAACCCCGCAGCTTTTCCTTCAACAATCCCTTCGGAGCCTGCCCGGATTGTTACGGTCTGGGCTATAAGATGGAATTTGACATTGACCTGATGATTCCCGACCGTTCTCTCAGCATCAATCAGGGGGCCATTTCCTGCATGGGCTGGCAGTCCAGTAACACCAAGGGAAGCTTTACCAATGCAATTCTGATTGCTTTGGCCAAAGAATATGGCTTCAGCCTGGATACACCTTTTGAAGAATTATCAGCGGAAGCCCAGGAGGTTCTTATCAATGGGACCGGTGGTAAGGAAGTCAAGGTGTACTACAAGGGTCAGCGTGGCGAAGGTATTTATCCGGTTGCTTTTGAAGGATTGATAAAAAATGAAGAACGCCGCTACCGTGAGACTTTTTCTGAGACAGCGAAAGCGGAATATGAACAGTATATGCGTATTACACCCTGTAAGCGGTGTAAAGGCATGCGTCTGAAACAGGAATCCCTGGCGGTTACCATCGCCGATAAGAATATTTACGAAGTCACTTCCATGCCCATTGTCCGGTTACAGAACTATCTGGAAGACCTCACCCTTACACCCCAGCAGGAGCTGATCGGTAAACAGGTTCTGAAGGAAATCAAAGCCCGCGTAGGCTTTCTGGTGGATGTGGGTCTGGAATATCTGACGTTGGCGCGGGGTACAGCTTCCCTTTCCGGTGGTGAGGCACAGCGAATCCGTCTGGCAACCCAGATTGGTTCCGGTCTGGTGGGTGTCTGCTATATTCTGGACGAACCCAGTATCGGACTGCATCAGCGGGATAATGACAAACTCCTTGCGGCACTGAAACGGATGCGGGATCTGGGCAACACCCTGATTGTGGTGGAACATGACGAGGACACTATGTTTGCCGCAGACCACATTGTGGATATCGGACCGGGAGCGGGCGCCCACGGCGGAAAAGTGATTGCCCAGGGAACTGCCCGGGATATTATGAATACACCGGAATCCATTACCGGACAGTACCTCAGCGGTAAATTACAGATTCCCGTACCGGAAAAACGCCGGGAACCTGCCGGCTGGCTTACTGTCAAAGGAGCAAAAGAAAATAACCTGAAAAATATTGATGTGGATTTCCCTCTGGGAGTGTTTACCTGCGTCACCGGTGTGTCCGGTTCCGGGAAAAGCTCCCTGGTCAATGAGATCCTTTATAAATCCCTGGCCAAAAAGCTGAACCGTGCCCGTACCATTCCGGGCAGACATGACAGAATGATCGGAGCGGAGCAGCTGGATAAGGTGATTGACATTGACCAGTCCCCCATCGGACGCACACCCCGTTCCAACCCGGCCACCTATACCGGGGTTTTTGACCAGATCCGTGATCTGTTTGCCGCAACCCCCGATGCGAAGGCAAGAGGATACAAGAAGGGGCGTTTCAGCTTCAATGTGAAGGGTGGAAGATGTGAGGCCTGCAGTGGTGACGGAATCATTAAAATCGAGATGCATTTTCTGCCGGATGTTTATGTTCCCTGTGAAGTATGCGGAGGCAGACGATACAACCGGGAGACGCTGGATGTGAAATATAAAGGAAAGAATATCTACGATGTGCTGGATATGACGGTGGAAGAAGCAGTGAAATTCTTTGAAAATGTTCCCTCCATTGCTCGTAAGATCGAGACACTAAACGATGTGGGACTTTCCTATGTGAAACTGGGGCAGCCTTCCACCCAGCTCTCCGGTGGAGAGGCCCAGCGTATCAAACTGGCTGCAGAACTATCCAGACGAGGCACCGGCAGGACGATTTACATTTTAGATGAGCCTACCACAGGTCTTCATTTTGCTGATGTACACAAGCTGGTGGAGATCCTGCAGCGCCTGGCAGATGCCGGGAATACCGTGGTTGTCATTGAACACAACCTGGATGTGATTAAGACAGCGGATTATATCATAGATATCGGTCCGGAGGGTGGCGACCGGGGAGGTACGGTCATTGCCAAAGGAACTCCGGAGGAGGTTGCAAGGAATCCGAAATCCTATACAGGCGTCTATATTCAGAAAATGCTGGATAAAGCAAAAAAACACTAAGGAAGCTGTGCGGCCTGTCCGATATAAACTATAACGATATCTGACTTTATTAAAATTTTGTGAACCCCCTAGGCGAGCGTAATGTTTTGGGTTATAATATATCCTATGTTTAACTGCCGGACTTTTGGTTAATATCAAAATAGATCATGAGCAATTAAGAAATGAAAGGGGTTTAGTCATGCAGTGTACAGATATCGGAATTGATTTGGGAACTGCCAGTATCCTTGTTTATATCAGAGGAAAGGGCGTTGTATTAAAAGAGCCCTCTGTTGTAGCCTTTGACCGCGATACCAACCGTATTAAAGCGATCGGAGAGGATGCACGTCTCATGCTGGGACGTACTCCCGGCAATATTGTTGCCGTGCGTCCCCTTCGCCAGGGCGTTATCTCCAACTATGATTTAACAGAGAAAATTATGAAACACTTTATCCAGAAAGCGCTGGGTAAACGTGCCTTTCGTAAACCTCGTATTGCGGTCTGCGTGCCCAGTGGGGTTACCGAGGTGGAGCGTAAAGCGGTAGAGGATGCTACTTATCAGGCAGGAGCCAGAGATGTTTATATTATTGAGGAGCCCATTGCAGCCGCAATCGGTGCAGGAATTGATATTTACAAGCCCTGCGGCAATATGATTGTGGATATCGGCGGTGGTACTGCGGATATTGCAGTCATTTCCCTTGGCGGAACTGTGGTATCAGCATCCATCAAGATTGCCGGAGATGATTTTGATGAGGCTCTGGTGCGCCACATGCGTAAAAAACACAATCTGCTTATCGGCGAGAGAACGGCAGAAGACATCAAGATTAAGATTGGATCTGCGTTCCCCAGAGCAGAGGTTGACTATATGGATGTCCGTGGACGGAATCTGGTAACCGGACTTCCGAAAACAGTAAAGGTTTCCTCCGAGGAGACAGAGGAAGCACTGAGAGAGACGACAGCACAGATCATTGAGGCTATTCACAGCGTGTTGGAGAAAACACCTCCTGAGCTGGCGGCGGATATCGCAGAGCGCGGTATTGTACTGACCGGAGGGGGAAGCCTGTTGCGCGGTCTGGAAGATCTGATTGCAGATAAAACCGGTATTAACACCATGACAGCGGAGGATCCTATGACTGCTGTGGCAATCGGTACCGGTAAGTATGTAGAATTCCTGGCAGGATACCGGGAAGAGTAAGGGAAGGAACCCGGCCGTTTTAGGAGGAAGGCTATGCTGAAAGGACTGTATACTGCTTATACAGGCATGCTTAATGAACAAAACAGAATGGATGTGCTGGCAAATAACCTGGCCAATGCAGCTACCACGGGTTATAAGAAAGAAGGCACCACATCCCAGGCTTTTGACGATGTGCTGGCCTACAAGATTAAAGACGAATCTGAGGCAGCCAATCTGCCCAGACGAATCGGTGTCAACACACCGGGAGTGAAGATTGGGGAGAACTATACCGACTGGTCGGAGGGTTCTTTTCAGGAAACGGGGAATACCTTTGATCTGGCTCTTTCAGGAACCGGTTTTTTCACGGTGGAATTTAAGAGCAAGGGACAGTATAACCGCCTGATGGGCTATGATGCGGAAGCTGGAGCTACATCCATCAAATATACTAGGGACGGTACCTTTAAACTGGATACCAATGGTTATCTGGTTACGGCTGATGGAGATCATGTGATGGGTACGAATAATCAGTATATCCGGCTGGATCCTTTGAAAACCACCAATATTGACGAGAATGGCAATATTTATCAGGACGACAGAAGAATTGCAACCTTGCGTATCACTGACTTTGAAGATTATAACTACCTTGAGAAGTACGGAGAAAACTATTATCAGCCCGTAGATGGAGCCACCACAAAGGCTGCTGATACCAAAGTTTATTCCGGATATCTGGAAACCTCCAATATTCAGGTTGTGGAGGAGATGGTCAACATGATCACGATTCAGCGGGCCTATGAATCCAACCAGAAGTTGATTCAGACCTATGACAGTTCTTTGGAGGTCGCAGTGAATCAGGTTGGTAAATTATAAAGGAGGTAGACCGGTATGGTTAGAAGTTTATGGAGCGGTGCAACAGGAATGATTGCACAGCAGACCAATGTAGATACGATTGCCAATAACCTGGCAAATGTCAATACTGTAGGTTATAAATCAGAAGTCAATGAATTTAAATCATTATTATATCAGACCCTGCAGACCAGAACCACCTCTGCAAACGGCAATCCCAAACCGATTACATCCCAGGTGGGACTGGGTGTGAGGAACGCAGCGATTTCTTCCGTTTTTACACAGGGGAACCTGCTGGCATCGGAGAAAACCTCTTCCTTCGCTATTGAAGGGGATGGCTTCTTCGCGGTAAGAGGCGCGGACGGCGGTACATATTATACCAGAAATGGTGATTTTACATGGGCGATGAACAGCGGTGGCGGAATCGAACTAACCACCTCGGACGGATATCCGGTATTGGACTCCCAGGGAAAAGCCATTACTTTTTCCAACCAGTACAACAGCTCCAAAATCAGCATTGATGCAGACGGCTATATCTGCTACCCTGACCAGAAGAATACACCCCAGCGTTTGGGACCGCGGATCGGGCTTACCCAGTTTAACAACCCCAATGGCTTGCTGAAAACAGGAAACAGCTTATATCAGGCAACAGCAGCCAGCGGCCCGGCAATCAACGAGGCGACCAGCAACAATGTGAAAAAAAGTGTGCTTCATCAGGGATATCTGGAGGGATCCAATGTCCAGGTGGCAGATGAAATGGTGAATCTGATCGTGGCTCAGCGTGCCTATGAGATGAACTCCAAAACCATTACCACTTCCGATACCATGATGCAGGAAGCGAACGAACTGAAACGTTGATGATAGCGGAAAGTGAGGAAACGATATGGATTTCAGCAGTATTTCCGGTATGGTAGATTATACCAGAACCCAGGCAATGTCTGGACAGTCCTCCAAACTCCGGCAGACCACAGACAAGGATTATTCCCAGGCGTCGGATGACGAATTGATGGATGCCTGCAAGGAATTTGAATCCTATCTTCTGGAGCAGGTTTTTAAAGAGATGATGAAAACAGTTTCCTTTGTGGATAAAGATGATACCAATTCCGCACTGGTGGAATATTTTGGTGATAACGTAATCCAGGAGATCAGTAAACAGTCCACGGAAACCCAGGGACTGGGAATTGCACAACAGTTGTACGAACAGATGAAAAGGAATTATAACCTTTAAAATAAATCCACCACTCCGGTACGGGGGTGGTGGATTTTTGCGAAAGGCTTTCAGATACGATGGAAAATGTCACCGGTTATATTGATCATATTATTTATCAGAATGAAACCAACGGATACACGGTACTCCAGCTTACCACCAAAGAGGAAGAACTGATCTGCGTGGGAAGTTTCCGCGGTGCGGGGCAGGGGGAGCATGTGAAGCTCACCGGAAATTTCGTGGAGCACAATATGTATGGAAACCAGTTCAAGGTCGCTGCGGTGGAAATCCTCCAACCGGAAGATGCGGTGGCAATGGAACGCTATCTGGCCTCCGGAGCCTTGAAAGGTGTGGGACCGGCACTGGCAGCCAGAATTGTAAAACGGTTCGGGGACGATACTTTTCGCATCATGGAGGAGGAACCGGAACGTCTGGCGGAAATCAAAGGAATCAGCGAACACAAAGCCCGGGAAATCTCCACCCAGATGGAAGAGAAAAAAGAACTGCGGGAAGCCTTGGTCTTTCTGCAGAATTATGGAATCTCCAATCATCTGGCAATTAAGATCTACAATACCTATGGATCCATGACTTACAGCGTTTTACGGGAAAACCCTTACAAGCTTGCGGAAGATGTGTCAGGCGTGGGCTTTAAAATGGCTGACGAGATTGCATCGAAGACCGGGATTCATGTGGACTCGGAATACCGGGTGCGCAGTGGTATTTTATATACCCTGTTACAGGCTTCTGCGGATGGTAATGTCTATCTGCCCAGAGAAGAATTGCTTCAAAAGGCATCAGGGCTTCTGGGACTGGATCAGGAAAATATGGATGCCCAGCTTTCCAATCTGGCTATGGAACGAAAAGTAGTCATCAAGGGACAGAATGTATATGCCACCAGCTACTATTATGCAGAATTAAATACGGCAAAGATGCTTCACGACCTGAATATCTCCATGAGTACGGGACTGGCGCCTTCCGAATATGATAAAAACGAGCTGGATTTGCAGAGAAGATCACTGAACCAACAGATTAAAAAGATTGAGGAGCAGCTGCAGATCGAATTGGATGATTTGCAAAGGGAGGCCGTGTTTCAGAGCATTTGCAGCGGAATTCTGATTCTTTCGGGAGGCCCCGGTACCGGAAAAACCACCACAATCAATACCATGATTCATTACTTTGAATCCGAAGGGATGGATATTTTTCTGGCGGCACCCACCGGGCGTGCGGCGAAGCGTATGACAGAGGCGACGGGTTACGAGGCTCGTACCATACACCGGATGCTGGAACTGAATGGGTCTGCCATGCAGGATGGTTCTCCGGCAAAGTTTGAACGGAATGAAGAAAACCCTTTGGAAGCGGATGTTATCATTATTGATGAAATGTCCATGGTAGATATTTTTCTGTTCCAGTCACTGCTAAAGGCCGTGCCGGTGGGAACCCGGCTGATTCTGGTGGGAGATGCCTCTCAGCTTCCCTCTGTGGGTCCGGGACAGGTGTTGAGGGATTTGATCAATGTGCATACTTTTCCTACGGTCATGCTGCAGAAAATTTTCCGTCAGGCAGAGGAAAGCGACATCGTGATGAATGCACACCGCATAAACCGGGGAGAGCATCTGTCCCTGAACAATAAAAGCAAGGATTTCTTTTTCCTTGAGAGAAAAGCTGTGCCTGTCATCTATAAACACATGGTTCAGCTGATCAGTGAGAAATTGCCCCGTTATGTAAATGCGGGTCCCTATGATATCCAGGTATTGACACCTATGCGGAAGGGCGCATTGGGAGTGGAGACCCTGAACCAGATTTTACAACAGCATCTGAATCCCCCTGCACCGGAAAAAAAGGAATACCTGTCCGGCTCCTGCCTGTTTCGGGAGGGAGATAAGGTGATGCAGATCCGTAACAACTATCAGCTTGAATGGGAAATTTTAAGCCGATATCAGATACCCATCGATAAAGGCACCGGTGTTTTCAATGGAGACATGGGTGTGATAAAGGAAATCAACGAATATGCCCAGGCCATTATCGTGGAATTTGATGAGATGAGAAGAGTGACCTATCCCTATTCACTGTTGGATGAACTGGAACTGGCTTATGCCATTACGATTCATAAAGCCCAGGGAAGTGAGTATCCGGCAGTGGTTATGCCGTTGCTGAACGGACCGAGAATGCTGTTTAATCGAAATCTTCTCTACACCGGTGTCACGAGAGCCAGAAATTGTGTGACGATCCTGGGCAGTTCAGCTGTCTTGCAGGAGATGATAGATAATGTCAGTGAAAGCACCCGTTACACCAGTCTGGATGACCGAATCCGGGAATTTATTATGTAAACTGTACCAGAGAGTAAAAGAGCTTCTTTTTCCACGAAGATGTCCTGTCTGCGATGAAGCTGTTCCCTGGAAAGAAGGATTGATTTGCAGGGAATGTATACCCAGGATCCGTTATGTGGGCGGACACTACTGTATGAAGTGCGGGAAACCGTTGGAGAAACAGGAAACGGAGTTCTGTCAGGACTGCACCGTCCTCAGCCATGTATTTGATCGCGGCAGATCTGTTTTTCTCTATCCCTCCATAGCCGGTTCCATCTATCGTTTTAAATATGGGGGACGGAGGGAGTATGCCGGATTTTATGCGCAGGAGATCCGGAGACAGCTGGGGGATGCAGTCCACAACTGGCAGCCGGATGCTCTGATACCGGTTCCTATACACTGGAGGAGACGCGGGTCGCGCGGATACAACCAGGCGGAGGATCTGGCTGTTGAGCTGGGACGGCTTATGGAAATTCCGGTGAGGAAAAATCTGGTGAGACGATGCAGGAACACGGTTCCACAAAAGCTGCTGAGTCTGCGGCAAAGACAAAATAATTTGAAAAGGGCTTTTATTATAAGCCAAGATGATGTAAAATTAGATACGATTATACTAATTGATGATATTTATACAACAGGCAGTACCGTGGATGCGATGGCCGCAGTGTTCAAGTCTGCCGGCGTAAAAAAAGTATTTGTGATTTCATTGGCAATCGGAAGAGGATAAGACTATGAACGTACGAAACTGCAAAAGATGTGGAAAAATTTTCAACTATGTAATGGGCGCACCGCTGTGCCCTGTCTGCCGCGAAGAAATGGAAAAGAAATTTCACGAGGTTAAGAAATTTATTCAGGATCACCCGGGGGTGGGTATTCCGGAGGTATCCGAGGCTTGTGAGGTGGAACCTTCCCAGATCCGTCAGTGGGTGCGTGAGGAAAGACTGGAGTTTGCTGAGGGCAGTGTAGTGGACATTGCCTGTGAAAAATGTGGTGCGCCCATTCGTACCGGACGTTTCTGTGATAAATGCAAAGCCGGTATGATCAATACCATGAACAGTGTATACAAGAAACCGCAGACCGAACAGCAGCTTCATACAGGAAACCGGGATAATCCGAGAATGCGTTATCTGGATACCTGATAACGAATCAAAGGAGCCAACCATGATCAACGAGGATAAAGTCATCCTGATGACGAAACTCGCTGCTTATGAGCAGCATGAAAAGAAAAAGAACATGGCTGTGGGAAATTATTTCCGCAGTGACTATATGGGACTGCAGATGCTGAAAGCGGTAATCTGCGGAACGATTGCATATATGCTTCTGTTCGGATTATATATTCTTTATGATCTTGAGGTGTTTATGCAGGATATCTACAAGATGGATGTCCTGACCTTTGGAAAACAGATTCTGATTCGTTATGTGATCTTTGTGTGTGTCTATGTACTGATTACCTATGTGGTTCACTCCCTGCGGTACAAGCATGCCAGAAAAAATCTTCGGGTCTACTATAACAACCTGAAAAAGCTTCGTGCCATGTACGATAAACAAATCTAGGCTTCCGAAAGGATTAGACGGAGAGACGATGACAAACTTACTTGTAATGAAAGAGTACCTCAAGCATTTTTATTCCAAATATGAGATTTATATCCAGCCTGTGGCAAAATTTTTACTGGCCTTTGTCAGCCTACAGCTGATTAACAGCAAACTGGGCTTCATGGGATCGATTGATCATGTAGCGATTGTGCTGGTGGTGGCACTGATGTGTTCTTTCCTTCCCAGAACCTTTATTGTCCTGTTCAGCGCACTTTTTATCCTGCTTCATCTGTACGAGATGGGAATTGAGTGTGCGATTGTGGCACTGGTACTGTTTCTGGTGATGTTTCTGTTATATTTCCGCTTTGCATCGAAAGATGTGCTGGCAGTAGTACTGACACCGATCTGCTTTGCTTTAAAGATTCCTTATGTGATCCCGATTGCTTTTGGACTGGTTGGCACACCCTACTCCATAGTATCAGTGGGATGCGGCATTGTTACCTATTATCTGGTACACTATATGTCCGGCAATGCAGCTGCCATTCATGGAATGGGGACTGACGAAACAGCGACTAGACTGCGTTATGTACTGGATGGAATTGTGGGAAATAAGACCATGATTCTGATGCTGGTGGCTTTTGCCATTACGATTGTTGTGGTGTATTCTATTCGGAGATTGTCCATTGACCACTCCTGGCAGATTGCCATACTTGCCGGAATATTGACAGATCTGATGATTCTTCTGGTGGGCGATTTGATTTATGACACCAATATCTCCATTTTGGGAATGATTGCCGGCGCAATCCTGGCAGCAGCAGTAGGAGAGGCAGTAGTGTTTCTATGCTTTAATGTGGATTATAGCCGCACGGAGCGTGTCCAGTTTGAGGATGATGAGTATTACTACTATGTGAAGGCTGTGCCGAAGATTACCATTGCCAAACCTTCCAAAAATGTTAAGAGAATCAATACACCACAGCGTTCACAGGGCAGCAGCTCTGTACATAAAAAATAAAAGATGACAGGATTGATTTGGGAATGCAGCAATTAAACAGCTTTGCAGAAAAATATCTGACCAACTTGCATATCCCGTTTATACAAGTGACAGATATTTTGGAGATTATTATTATCTCTTTCTTGGTTTATCATATTTTACTCTGGATCAAACAAACCAGAGCCTGGGCCCTCCTGAAGGGTCTTATTGTCATTCTTGTATTTCTGTTTATCGCCGTTTTGTTTAATATGACGACGATTCTATGGATTGCTCAAAATGTGTTTTCTATTGCGATGATTGCCCTTGTTGTCATGCTCCAGCCGGAACTTCGGAAAGCACTGGAGGAATTGGGAAGGAAAAATTTCTTTTCTTCCATGCTTGTGGATAAAAAGGATGTCAATAAGCTGTCTGCACGTACCATTAATGAAATTGTAAAAGCATGTGTGGAGATGGGAAAGGTGCGCACAGGCGCACTGATTGTTGTGGAAAAAATGCAGTCTCTGGCGGATTACGAACGCACCGGTATTGAAGTGGACGGGCTCGTTTCCAGCCAGCTGCTGATCAATATCTTTGAAAAAAACACGCCGCTCCATGATGGAGCGGTCATCATACGCGAGAACCGGGTGACATCAGCAACCTGTTATCTTCCGCTGTCAGATAATATGGCACTCAGTAAGGAACTTGGAACACGGCATCGTGCGGGAATTGGTATTTCCGAAGTGACAGATTCTGTTACAGTCATTGTGTCGGAGGAAACCGGAAAAATCAGTGTGGCACATGAGGGAGAACTGGAGACTGGTCTGGATGCAGACCGCCTTCGTGAATGCCTTACCAATCTCACACTGGAACCGGGAGATGAAGAGGAAAAGAAGCGTTTCCCCTGGAAAGGAAGGGCGAGGAAATGAAGAAAAACAAGTGGACCCGCAACATGGGACTGAAAATCATTTCTGTATTGTTTGCAATTTCCCTCTGGCTGGTTGTAGTCAATATGAATGATCCGGTGACTTCCCACAGATATACCAACATCCCGGTGAATTTTCTGAACACCGCTGCCCTTACCAATGCGGGAGAGGTCTATGAGGTGCTGGACGGCACGGATGTGATTAATTCGGTTACCATTACAGCGCAGCGCTCTATCCTGGATCTCATTGACTCCAGTGACATCGTAGCCACAGCGGATTTTGCTGGGGATCTGCAGGAAGATGGGACTGTAAATATCCAGCTGAGCCTTAGCCGGTATAATTCAAAAATCTCTTCTATGAAAGGCAGTATTGATAAGGTAAAATTGAATATAGAAACCAAGAAAACCCTGCAGCTTGTTTTGAAGGCAACTACCTCAGGTACGGTGGCGGAAGGCTGTATGGTGGGCAATATCACTACCGATCAGAACCTGGTACGAATTGAAGGACCGGAATCCGTGGTATCTTCCATCTCTAAGGCTTCCGTAAATGTGGATGTATCGGGGGCGAACAGTACGGTGGCAACCTATGCTAATGTAGTCCTGTATGATGCAGACGGAAATGAGGTGACGCATCCTGCACTGACCAAAAACTGTGACCAGGTGCGTGTGACGGTGGAAATTCTCAACACCAAAGAAGTGCCTGTCAGCATGACAGTGATGGGAACACCTGCTTCCGGTTATTTGGCAAGTGGTGAGATCACCACCAATCCGGAGATGGTGCGTATTGCAGGCACTGCCACGAATCTGGCGAAAATTGATTCCATCACAGTACCGGAAACGGAACTGAATGTTACCGGACAGTCTGAGGATATGACGGTATATGTGAACCTCACAAGTTATTTACCCAGTGGGATCACCTGGGCGGATTCGTCATTTAATGGAACGGTAATGGTTACAATTTCCATCGAAAAGGCGGAGCAGCGTACCTTGACTATACCCCAGACCTCCGCTGTTGTTGTGAATGTACCGGATGGATTTACGGCGGAGCTGCAGATCGGACATAATGATAGTGAGAATTTTGAAGTTCAGGTAATTGGTTTACCGGAAAACGTGGATCATATTCGGGAGTCTGATGTGGTGGGCTATATTGATATGAACAGCTTTATGGCAGACCGGGAATTATCAGGTCCGGAGGAACTACAGCCAGGAACTTATCAGGTAGAACTCCTGTTTAATAACCTGAACGGAACGGAACTGGTGCATCCTGTAAATGCACAGCTGATCATTACTGCGGATGACGAAGAAGAACAGTAATGAGGAAAGGATTGCTTTAGAATGGCTAGATTATTTGGAACAGATGGAGTGCGTGGTGTGGCGAACGAGGAGCTGACACCGATACTTGCAATGCAGCTGGGGCAGGCAGGTGCCTGTGTCCTTACCAGAGAGCATGAGCATAAGCCTACGATTATGGTAGGATGTGATACCCGTATTTCCGGGGATATGCTTGCCAATGCGCTGATGGCAGGTGCATGCTCCGTGGGTGCCAACTGTGTATATGTAGGTGTAATTCCCACACCGGCAGTTGCTTATCTGACCAAGAAGTACAAGGTCGATGCAGGGGTTGTGATTTCTGCCTCCCACAATCCCGTGGAGTTTAACGGAATTAAATTTTTTGACGGAAACGGCTTTAAGCTTCCGGATGAACTGGAAGACGAGATTGAAGCCATGATTAAAAACGGTATGCAGGGAGTTAAGTTTCCCATTGGCTCCGGCGTAGGTAAAATCAAATACCGCACAGATGCCAGAGAAGAGTATATCAACCATGCAATGCGGGCAGTAAATGTGGATCTTACCGGACTGAAAATGGTGGTGGACTGTGCAGAGGGTGCATCCTTCTACACTTCCGTGGAAACCTTCCGGGAACTGGGTGGCGAGGTGGTAGCCATTCATAACAATCCTGATGGAACCAATATCAATGCAAATTGTGGTTCTACTCATATGGAAGAACTGCAGGCGAGAGTGGTTTATGAGAAAGCGGATCTGGGTCTTGCCTTTGATGGGGATGCCGATCGACTCATTGCCGTGGATGAAAACGGAAAAATCGTAGATGGTGACCAGATTATGGCAATCGTGGGCAATCACATGAAGACCCAGGGCAAATTAAAGAAAAACACCATTGTGGCTACCATTATGAGTAATCTGGGATTCTTCCTGATGGGAGAGAAGAATGGCATTAAGATTGAGCAGACCAAGGTAGGTGACCGTTACGTGCTGGAGCGTATGAGAGAGATTGGAGCCAGCCTGGGTGGTGAACAGTCCGGACATATTATTTTCCTGGACGAGAATACCACCGGTGATGGCTTACTCAGTGCCCTGCACCTGCTGCAGGTACTGGTGGAAACCGGCAAATCCCTGTCAGAGCTGAGCAAGGTAATGGAAGTACTTCCACAGGCACTGGTGAATGCTTCTGTGCCTAATCACAAAAAAGAGAGTTTTATGGAATATCCGGAGATTGCAGAGGCAATCAGGAAGCTGAATGAACGCTTTGACGGCGAGGGAAGAGTGCTGATCCGTCCCTCCGGCACAGAACCCATGGTTCGTGTCATGATTGAAGGCAAAGATCAGAAATTAATTGACAGTGAAGCCGAAAAACTGGCGGCACTGATTCAGGATGTCATGTTCTAGCTTTCGCTTGTGTATCATACAGGTGAGTGCTATAATAATCACGCAGGACTATTTTAAGGAGGAAACGCAACATGGTAAGCCAGAAAGTTGTTATAAAGAACCCAACCGGCCTACACCTAAGACCCGCCGGAATCCTATGCAAAGAAGCAATGAAATTCAAATCACTAATCACATTTACTTTTCGTGAGAACACAGCGAATGCCAAGAGCGTATTAAGCGTTCTGGGAGCATGCGTGAAGTGTGGCGATGAAATTACCATTATTTGTGAAGGCGCGGATGAACAGGAGGCACTGAAGTCCCTGGTTCAGGAAATTGAAAGCGGTCTTGGCGAATAAATAACAAGGATTTACGGCCCATTGTTCTCACAATGGGTCTTTTTTAGTGGAAATTCAAAACAAGGAGGAAAGTCCTCTGCTCCTGCAATGGCAGTCGCATTTTCCTTCGGAAAACAGGGAGGACTTTAACATGTTAAACTATGCGCGGTATAAGAGAAATCCGGTGATTCATTATCCGGAGCGTGAGTGGCCCAATAAAGAGATTGAAAAGGCGCCCATCTGGTGCAGCGTGGATCTGCGTGATGGCAACCAGGCTTTGATTGACCCTATGGTTGTAGAAGAGAAGATCGAGATGTTCCAGTATCTGGTAAAGCTGGGCTTTAAGGAAATCGAAGTGGGATTCCCCGCAGCCAGCCAGATTGAGTTTGATTTTCTGCGACAGTTGATTGACCGGAAAATGATTCCCGATGATGTGAAGGTTCAGGTACTGACCCAGTGCCGTGAGGAACTGATTGACCGTACTTTCGAGGCAATCGAGGGCTGCAGCCAGGCGATTGTACATATTTACAATTCTACCTCCACCTTACAGCGTGATGTGGTGTTCCACATGGATAAGGAGCATATCACAGAAATCGCAGTCAATGGAACCAAAATGGTAAAAGAGCGTGCAGCCAAATTCCCTGGAAAGATTATTCTGGAGTATTCCCCGGAGAGCTTCACCGGAACGGAACTGGACTATGCACTGGAGATTTGTACTGCCGTACAGGAAACCTGGGGTGCTACCAGGGAAGACCCCATTATCATCAATCTGCCCTCCACCGTAGAAATGAACACCCCCAACGTGTATGCAGACCAGATTGAGTGGATGGATCATCACTTCAAAAACCGTGATACCATTATTTTGAGCGTACACCCCCACAATGACCGTGGTACCGGTGTGGCAAGTGCGGAGCTGGCACTGTTAGCCGGTGCGGAGCGTGTGGAAGGAACCTTATTCGGTAACGGTGAGCGTACCGGTAATGTGGATGTGCTTAACATTGCATATAATATGTTTTCTCAGGGTATTAATCCGGAACTGGCACTGGAGCATGTGAATGAGAGCATCGAGCTCTATGAGCGCTGCTGTAAGATCCCGATTCATCCCAGACATCCCTATGCCGGCAAACTGGTGTTTACCGCATTTTCCGGTTCCCATCAGGATGCGATCAACAAAGGTGTGCAGGCTATGAGGGAGCGCAACAGCCAGTACTGGGAAGTTCCTTACCTTCCCATTGATCCTGCAGATATCGGAAGAGAATACGAACCCATCGTTCGTATTAATTCCCAGTCCGGGAAAGGCGGCGTAGCCTTTGTGATGGATACTTACTTTGGATTTAAGCTCCCTAAGGGCATGCATAAGGAATTTGCCAATGTCATCCAGAAAATCTCTGAGAAACAGGGAGAGGTATCTCCGGATCAGATTATGAACTGCTTTAGAGCAGAATATCTGGATAAAAAAGAACCTCTGCACTTCTCCAGACTGCGTGTGGATGATCTCAGCGGTGAAGTTCAGACGGAATTTGACACCAAAGTTACGGTTGTATATAAGGATCATGGCGTAGAGAAATCCTTTGAGGCTGTTGGTAACGGTCCTATTGATGCAGTCCGCCGTGGTATTGCAGAAAATCTGAATCTGGATATCAAGATTCTGGACTACGAGGAGCATGCACTGCAGAGTGGTTCTAACTCTCAGGCAGCAGCTTATATTCATATGCTGGATGCGGATACCGGTCGTGTGACCTACGGTGTAGGTGTCAGCTCCAACATTACCAGAGCATCTGTGCGTGCCATCTTCTCAGCACTGAACAGATTGGGACTGGGTGATAAGTAAACAGTGTGTGGAATAAAGGAAAACGGCAATATAAAAATCCCCTGGAATTAAAACTCCAGGGGATTTTCGTTAAGAACATATGGAAGGTTCAGATACAGCTTAGTTGATCTCCATGCTGCTCCATCCATCGGAGGGAACCAGCGCAATGTAGGTTTTGCCGGTATTCATTTCGATCTGTTCACCGGTAGTCTTGTCAAGGAATACGGTCATGTCGGACTCGCCGGACTTGATCCATTTGATAGGAACGGCCTTGCCGCCGGTGAGATAGTAACCATTACGGCCACTGTCGATACAGTTGTAAATCAGATAACCATGCTCATCCAACTGGGAGAAGGTACAATCCTGCAACAATACGTTGGTGAAGGTCAGCTGCGCACCGGTATCAGCGTCCTTGTGAGCCTCTCCATATTCATAGTAATCATAAGTGCCGGTTTCCTCATTATATTTCAGAGTGGAACTGTTGTGAGGGAAAGGAAGCTTTACCTCTGTTGCATTGATGGAGTCACTTCTGTCGGTCAGATCCAGAGTCTCGTCGGAGAATTTAAAGTGGCCACCCTGATAATACTGGTTATAGGTGACGCTGAAATTGGTTTTTTCCAGACGCTGTTTCAATCCGTCAAAGGATTTACCGGTCTTGGGATTGCTGTAGGAATCATAAGTCAGATATTCGGTAAATTCCGCGCTTTTCCCGTTGCTGAAACGGGCGAAACCACCACTTAAGTTACTGGTATATCCTTTGGAGACATACTGGTCAATGTAGAAAGGCCCGCCGTCGTGGATCAGGATCGCATTCCACTCAGCTGCAAGCAATAAGTTGGTGGGTCGGGTGCTTCGGATACTTCCTAACTGTTCGATCTTTTCGTAATCTTTTACGATTGCCATAAGACGGGTTACACGGCTGTTTTCTGTACTGTTCATGATTTCATAAACCACATCAGCCTGTGCTGTGCCATAGTGGGGAAGGGCAATTTTTTCATTGTCGATCATGACCGCAACAGGACGCTGCTCCTTCAGGCTTTCATCGATCCACTCGTTGGTGATTTCGCTGCGATACATGCCATCGTGATTTTCTTCGGCAGTCTCTTCGCTGTTCTCTTGTGTTTCCCCGGCGGGTAACTGATCTTCAGCGGGAAGTGTTTCCCAGGCAGTGGTTTCTCCTGTCATGTTGCCGGTTTCTTTTGAATCGCTTTTGCCACAGCCACTGAGAGCGAGAGACAGGGATAAAGCTGTCAACAGTAATATATGCTGTCTTTTCATGTAAATTCCTCCTGATGAGATATCTTGTGTCGATGAAACCATTTTACCATAGATATCGTACCGCCCACAAGTTCATCTGTTGAAATCTTTTCTTAATTATTTAGTAAGACCCGGAAAAAAGAGGGGAATGATTGCAAAACCGGACTGCCTTTGGTAAAATATAAAAAGTAACGCTTTATGACTTGGAGGTCATTAAAAATAATGAAAAAAATTATTGTCACAGGCTGCAACGGGCAGCTTGGCAGAGCAATCAATAAGGAACTGGAAAATCATAAGGAATATGAACAGATCAACACGGATGTGGCAGAACTGGATATCACCAGTATCGAAAAAGTGCTTGAAATGACCCGGGAGGTTCATCCCTATGCCATCATCAACTGTGCAGCCCACACCGGAGTGGATGCCTGTGAAAGCCAGCAGGATCTGGCATATCGTATCAATGCCATTGGTCCCAGAAACCTGAGTATTGCGGCAGCTGAAACCGGAGCAAAGCTGATTCACGTTTCTACGGATTATGTATTTCCCGGAGATGTGGCAGAGAAGCCTTTGACGGAATTTGATCCGGTGGGGCCGAAAGGAATGTATGGCAAAACCAAACTGGCAGGGGAACAGTTTGTGAAAGAGTTTGCACAGAACTATTTTATTCTGCGTACCGCATGGCTCTATGGAGATGGAAAAAACTTTATTAAAACCATGCTCCGTCTGTCAGAGGATCATGACACGCTGAAGGTGGTTAACGACCAGTTTGGCACTCCCACCAGCGCATCTGAGCTGGCAAAAGCCATTTGCTATTTGCTGCCAACCGAAAATTATGGCCTGTTTCATGCCACCTGCGAAGGTGACACCAACTGGGCTGACTTTGCCCGTTATATTTTTAAGCGTGCGGGAAAGAGCACGGAGGTGATAGGAATCAGCACAGAAGAATACAATGCCCCGGCATATCGTCCCGCCTATTCTATTCTTGAAAATTATATGTTGAAACTGACTACGGATTTCAGGTTCAAGGATTGGGAAGAAGCTTTCGGAGAGTATATTAAAGCACTGTTATAAACAGAAGAGGGATGGGGCTTGATTAAACGAAGATATGTCAGCACAAGGCTGTTGAAGGAAGGCATGGTGATCGACCAATCGATTATTGATCGGACAGGCCGGGCACTGGTACATCGCAAAACAGCATTAGACAATTACATTATCGAAGCCCTCCGGAAACGTGGGATCACGGGTGTTTTCATCCGTGAAGGGGAGGCGGATCCGGAGGAAGGTGATATTGAGGTCGCACCGGAGACACGGGAGAAGATCCAGAAACTTTCCGTGCCGGATCGGGCGAAGATTCAGCTGGCGGAGAGCGTGAAGAAACGGGTAGGAACCGGCGTTCAATACTTATTCAGCAACCCGGACTCCGATGCCTTTTTGTCCACAGCGGACAACATATCCACGGATCTGATGAAAGCCATCATGGAGAATGATGCCATTGCGGTGGACATCGGTACTCTGAAACTCAGTGATGAATATACCTTTCAGCACAGCGTGGAGGTGGCTTCCATAGCCATGATCATTGCAAAGAACTATGGTTTTTCCCAGAAGGATGTTTACAAGATCGGGATTACCGGATTGCTTCACGATGTGGGGAAATCTCAGATTCCCAATGAAATTCTGAACAAGCCGGGCAGGCTTACAGAAGAAGAGTTTTCCCTGATGAAGAAACACTCTTTATTTGGATATAATATTTTGAAAAAGAAGCCGGACATCACCCAGGATATTCTTCTTGGGGTTCTGCAACATCACGAGAAGATGAACGGCAAGGGTTACCCTCTGGGGATTGACGGCAATACCATCTGCCCTTTTGCCAGGATTCTTGCGGTGGCGGATATCTATGATGCCCTTGTGACGGAACGCCCCTACAAAAAGGCCCTCACCCAGCGGGATGCCACCGAGATGATTATGGCTATGTCCCACGAGTTGGATGTGAAAGCGATTCAAAGCTTTCTGAAAAGCGTTTTGCTGTATCCTCTGGGCACGGTGGTCACACTCAGCAATGGGGAAAAAGCAAAGGTTGTCAAAAATAATGAGGGCTATCCGCTGCGCCCTAAAGTAGTGGCGCTTCATTCAGGGAAGGTTTATGACCTGTCCAAGTTGGAATGTGCCAGACTGATTATTGAATAAATCATTTTATGCAGGACAGTTGCAGTTTACGATTGCAAGCGGCTGTGCTATGATGATCCATGTTATAGTGAAATGCTTTAAAAAGAAAATAGAAACAGTAACTGAAGGAGATTTTCATGAGAAATGTAGCACTGATTACCGGAGTGACCGGACAGGACGGTTCTTATCTGGCGGAGTTTTTATTAGAAAAAGGATATGAGGTACATGGACTGATTCGCCGTCACAGCGAAGAAATTGCATCCAGAATCCAACCGATTCTTCATTCTTCTTACAACAATGTAAAATTTTTCCTGCACTATGCAGATACCACCGATTCCAGCAACCTGATGCGCCTGATTTCGGAAATGAAGCCCACCGAGGTGTACAACCTGGCGGCTCAGTCCCATGTTGGAATTTCCTTTGAAGTACCGGAATATACCGCAGAGGCAACAGGAATCAGCACTTTGAAGTTACTGGAGGCGATTCGTGTCAATGGTGGCCCCTGCCGTTTTTATCAGGCATCTACTTCCGAACTTTTCGGGGGAATCCCGGAGACTGCACCCCAGAGCGAAAAGACTCCTTTTTATCCCAAGAGTCCTTACGGTGTGGCAAAACTGTATTCCTACTGGATTACCGTAAACTACAGAGAATCCTATAATATGTTTGCCTGCAACGGGATTCTGTTCAACCATGAGTCTCCCCGTCGTGGTGAGAACTTCGTAACCAGAAAGATTACTCTGGCAATTGCCAATATTCTGGCAGGTAAGCAGGAGAAACTCTCCCTGGGAAATATGAACGCTAAACGAGACTGGGGCTTTGCTGGTGATTATGTGAAAGGCATGTGGCTCATGCTCCAGCAGGAGAAACCGGACGATTATGTCTTGGCTACCAATGAAACCCACACCGTCCGTGAGTTTGTGGAGGCTGCCTTTGAAGAAGTAGGCATTCAGATCCGCTGGGAAGGCGAAGGAGTCAATGAAAAAGGTTACGATGCAGCAAACGGCAGACTTCTGGTGGATGTGAACCCACAGTTCTACCGTCCCGCAGAAGTGGAATTCCTCTGGGGTAACTGCGAAAAGGCGGAAAAGACCCTGGGCTGGAAACGGGATGTAGATTTCAGACACCTGGTTTCCATGATGATGGACTCCGATATGCGCAAGATTGCCGGAATGGGCAGCGAGGAATATAAAGCGAAATGCTCTCACTGATTTTAATTTGGGGATATGCACTGCTGGTCTCAGGAATTCTGGGACTTGCCGTGCTGTCCCCAATTTGTCGTAAAACAGGATATCATCTCCGGCATTTGGACAGCATTCTCTTTGCCGGCATCACGGTACTGACTGTTTATGCCCAGCTTTTCAGCCTTATTTTTAAAGTAGGACTGGCAGCCAATGCACTGTTAGTGACAGGCTGTACGGTACTTGTACTTCTCAGGCATCGCTCATACCGGGAGACACTCCGGACACTGTTCCGGACCATTCCCCGATGGAAATGGGTGGCGTGGGCAGCTCTTTTCTTCTTTATGGCTTATGGCGCATCCCGGGGAGAAATCCATTATGACACCAGTTTATATCATGCCCAGAGTGTACACTGGCTGGAAAGCTATGGGGTGGTGAAAGGACTGGGAAACCTCCACAACCGCCTTGCCTACAACAGTGCCGCCTTTTCCCTGACCGCATTATTCAGCTTTTCCTTTCTGGGAGGGCAGTCTTTCCATGGGATGGCAGGATTTCTGGCATGGATGCTGGCTTGTACCTGCACCGGCATTGCAGACTGCTGGAAACGGAAAAAGGCAGAGGTCTCTGATTTTGTCATTCTTGTGGCGATTTATTATCTGACAACCATTTACAACCAGATGATTTCCCCGGAATCCGATTACTTTATGAACATCGTGGTTCTGTTTATTCTGATCCGCTGGTGCAGGCTGATAGAGGCAAAGGACGGCAGCACCACACCCTATGCACTGCTTTGCGTGTTGGGTGTTTATGCCGTGACCCTGAAACTTTCCGCAGCAATGATCCTGTTGCTGGTATGTAAGCCTGCGGTGATGCTGATACGAAGGAGGGATGGTCGGGGCATTTCCCGATATTTATCACTGGGAATAACCACAGTACTTCCCTATCTGATCCGAAATGTGATATTATCAGGATGGCTGGTTTATCCCTTCCCGGCGGTGGATTTGTTTCAGGTGGACTGGAAAATCCCGGCGGGAGCAGCCCGGTTTGATGCCAATGAAATCAAGGTGTATGGCAGAGGCCTGACGGACTCCACACTGGCAGATCAGCCCTTTCTGGAATGGTTTCCGGACTGGTTTGCAGCACTTTCCGGATTTAACATGCTGTTAGTGGCACTCAGCTTTCTGACGGTAGTGCTTACGCTGCTTTGGGGCATGTGGATTATTTTCCGGAAAAACCGGGGACAGGTGGATCACTGGCTGGTACAGCTGACCTGCGGTGGATGCTTTTTATTCTGGCTCACCAATGCACCCCTGGTGCGTTATGGCTTTATTTTTATCGGACTATGTGCAGCAGTTCTCTTAGGAAACGGTTATACAATGCTGCAACAGAAATTTCCCCAAACAATGTATCGGGGATTTCTGGTACTTCTGGTGGGATTTACCCTATGGAAAACTGTGAGCCTGGGTCGCCAGATAAAAACAGATTATGTAAACAACTACTGGCTCTGCCAGAAGGATTATGACAATATGCCGGTGGAAAGTTACGAGATCAACGGAATTACCTTTTATTATCCCCAGTCGGGAGACCGGGCAGGTTATGATGCATTCCCTTCCTCTGACAGAAAACGGGACATCGAGCTGCGGGGAACCACATTACAGGATGGATTCCGCTCTGAATAGTTACAAAAGATAGATAGAAACAGGAAAGGCAAAGAAAATGAATCAAACAGACAAGATTTATGTAGCAGGACACAGAGGACTGGTGGGAAGTGCCATTGTCCGCAACCTTCAGGCGAAGGGTTATACCAACATCATTGGCAGAACCCATAAGGAACTGGATCTCACCAATCAGGCGGCAGTCCGGGAGTTTTTTGAGACAGAGAAACCCGATGTGGTGGTTCTGGCAGCAGCGAAGGTGGGCGGAATCAATGCCAACAATACTACCCCTGCAGAGTTTGCTTATGAAAATATGCAGATTCAGTGTAATGTGATCAAATGCTGCCACGACTTTAAAGTGAAGAAGTTACTGTTTTTGGGAAGTACCTGCATCTACCCCAAGATGGCTCCCCAGCCTATCCCCGAAGACGCACTGCTGACCGGCCCGCTGGAGGCGACCAACGAGGCTTACGCCATTGCAAAGATTTCCGGACTGGAGATGTGCAAATTCTATAAACGGCAGTATGGTGATGACTTTATCAGCTGTATGCCCACCAATTTATACGGACCTCACGATAACTACGAATTGCAGGGCTCTCATGTTATGCCGGCGATGATTCGTAAATTCCATGAGGCAAAGGTCAGCCAGGCTCCCACAGTGGAACTTTGGGGAACCGGCTCACCCCTGCGTGAGTTCCTGTATGTGGATGATATGGCGGATGCCTGCGTATTTTTATTGGAAAATTACAGTGGCGAGCAGCATGTGAATATCGGAACCGGTAAGGAAGTGACCATCAGACAGTTGGCCGAGGCAGTGAAAAAGACGGTTGGATATGAGGGTGAAATCGTCTGGAACAGTGCCATGCCTGATGGAACCCCACGTAAACTTACGGATGTGACCAAGCTTCACAACCTGGGCTGGACACATAAAGTGGAGCTGGAGGAGGGCATCAAACTTGCCTATGACTGGTTCAGAGAGAATGTAGACCAGGCCAGACTATAAAGAACTAAAATAGGACAGAGGAGAAGATGCAATGCAGCTTTTGAGTGTGATTGTACCTTGTTATAATGAAGAAGAAAATATCCGGGATTTCTATGTCGAATTGTTCAAAAACCAGCCCTTCTTTGATAAAAGGGGACTGGATGTGGAAGTCATTTATATCGATGACGGATCCCGGGATCATACCCTGGAAGAGATCAAGAAGTTAATCCGGGAGGACAGCCGTGTCCATGTGGTTTCTTTTTCCAGAAACTTTGGAAAAGAGGCGGGAATTTATGCCGGTCTGCAGAAGGCAAAAGGCGATTATGTAGTCATGATGGATGTGGATCTGCAGGATCCCCCTGCTCTTTTGCCGGAGATGTTTGCAGGCATTGACGAGGGCTACGACAGTGTGGCTACCCGCCGTGTCACCAGAAAGGGAGAACCCCCTATCCGCTCTTTCTTTGCGCGGATGTTCTATAAGCTGATGAATAAAATTTCCCAGACGGAAATGATGGATGGAGCCCGGGATTATCGTCTTATGACCCGTCAGATGGCAGATGCCATCCTTTCCATGGCAGAGTATAACCGTTTTACGAAGGGAATCTATGGCTGGGTCGGCTTTAAGACCAAATGGCTGGAATTTGAAAATGTGGAGCGGAATAAAGGACAGACTAAGTGGAATTTTTGGAAACTTCTTATGTATTCCTTTGAGGGAATTACCGCCTTTTCCACAGCTCCCCTTGCCTTCGCTTCGATCATGGGCGTGGTATTCTGTATTCTCGCCTTTGTATTGATCATTGTGATCATTGTGCGGACATCGGTATTCGGGGATCCCACCTCCGGCTGGCCTTCCCTGGTCTGCATTATTTCCCTGGTCAGCGGTGTCCAGCTGCTCTGCCTGGGAGTGATTGGTCAGTATCTGTCCAAAACCTATATGGAAGTGAAAAAGCGTCCTATCTATATTGCAAAAGAGGACATTTAGAATTTTTTTGTCGATATGCGCGGTGAAAATTTCTTAACAACTTTCGACACCTATGGTATGATTATCATGCAAGACGACATCTTTGATGGTTCATATGATGAAAGGGGAATCATATTATGGATATTACGGCGGTGCCGGAAGCTGAATTGGAGAGGTATGTGACAAGAATCATGCTGGATATGGGAGTTCCGGCCCATCTAAAGGGGTATCACTATCTCAGGGAAGCAATCATGATTTCGGGAAGAGATATGGCTGTAGTCAGCTCTGTAACCAAACTATTATATCCCACAATAGCAAAACATTTTCACACCACGGATCAGAAGGTAGAGCGGGCAATCCGCAATGCCATTGAAGTATCCTGGCTTCGTGGAAATATTGACACATTTGAAGATTTGTTTGGATACTCAGCGGATACGGGAAAGGGAAGACCTACGAATAGCGAATATATCGCACGTATTGCGGACAAGATCCGCCTTGATTTAAAAGACAAGTGAACTAACAATCAAAACATAGTACAGAAACTTGAAAATAAAAGATGTCGAAATGCACCTGGGAGTGGTTTGCCAAAAGCGAATCACTCTTTTTTGCCCTATCAGGAAATATATGGTATATTAGTAACAGAAAAAGCTGCGGCATGCGGCTGTCAGGGGAGAACAGATGACACAGGAATTATTATCCATTGTGACACCGGTCTACAATGCGGAAAATTATATTTTGGAAACCATACAGATGGTCTTAAGACAGACCTATCAGAACTGGGAACTGCTTCTGGTGAATGATGCTTCCACCGACAGAAGCAGCCAGGTGATTGAAGACTACCTGGAAAAGAATCCCGATTCCAGAATTCACTTGATCCAGCAGGAACAAAATAGTGGGGCTGCCGCCGCCAGAAACCGGGGAATTGCCGAGGCAGAGGGAAGATATCTGGCTTATCTGGATGCAGATGATATCTGGCTTCCGGAGAAAATGGAAAAAGAACTGGCTTTCATGGAAGAAAAGCAGGCTGCCTTTGTCTGCTGCTCCTATGAATTCGGGGATGAAAATGCAAAGGGAACCGGAAGAATTGTTCATGTCCTGCCGGAACTGACCTACAGAAAAGCACTTTCCCGTACCATTATTTTTACCACGACGGTGGTCTTTGACCTGACCAGACTCACGAAGGAGCAGATTACCATGCCACTGGTAAAAAGTGAGGACACTGCCTCCTGGTGGAGTATTCTCAGACAGGGTTACACCGCCTATGGACTGGATGAAGTACTGGCTATTTACCGCAGACCGAAGAAATCCCTTTCCTCTAACAAATTGGAAGCCGTGAAACGCATCTGGAATCTGTATCGCAGACAGGAACACCTGAATCTTTTCCAGAGTGCCTGGTATTTCTGCTTCTGGGTCTGGCGGGCCACCATGCGGAGAATCTGAGAAGAGAGGGTACGGGAATGAGGATAAAACCTTGGATGAGGTATGTCAGCACAATTTGTCTCTATTTATTTTTGGCAGGAATGATTGTGATTGGCATTTCAGAAAAGCGTAATTTACATACGGATGAAGTGTTGACTTACATTTTAGCGAATAATTCTTACGATGAAGAAATTACCCTTGCACCGGAAATGGGGAAAACATATGAGCCTGCGGGACAAGCATGGCAGAATGTTATGACCGTACAACCGGAGAACCGCTTCCATTATAGAAATGTGTGGGAAAAACAGGCGGCAGATGTACATCCACCTTTGTACTACACCTTGATTCATACGATTTGCTCTTTCTTTCCCGGTATTTACAGTAAGTGGTTTGGGGCTGTCATTAATCTGGTATTTGGACTGCTTACACTGTTTGTGATGAGAAAGCTGACAAGAGAATTGACAGGACAGGAATGGATCGTCTTTGTATGCTCCGGATTTTTTTGCATCGCATCGGGTGTGCTCTCTTCTATGACCTTCCTGAGAATGTATGTGATGACGATGTTCTGGTGTACTTTATTTACATGGCTCTTCGTAAAAAATAAAGAGCAGACGGACTGGAAATTTTATTTGAAAATTAGTGTAGTGGCAGTAGCAGGGGCATTGACTCACTATTACTTTGTTGTATATCTGTTTTCCATGTGTATGGTGTGGGGAATTTATCTGTTGTGGAATCACAGGTGGAAAGATTTGGGAGTTTCGGTTGGAGGTATGATCGTGGCGGGAATTCTCACAATTGCTATTTTCCCGGCAAGTCTTAAACAGTCTATTGGTGGCGGCTATCGTGGAGCTGCTACCCTGGACAATCTCACGGATATGTCAGTAGAAGGAATCTGGTATCGTCTGAAAAGCTGCTACCATTTGCTGAATCAGCGCCTTTTCGGGGATTGTTTTTTATTGCTGTTCCTATTGAGCATGACAGGAGTTGGAATCTGGCTGATTTCAGACAGAAAAGAAAAACAGCCTGTGCGGTTGGAGCGGGAAAAAGTAGAACAGTGGATCCTTGCGGTGCTGCCAGGTATTCTTTATTTTCTGATTATTTCAAAAGTAGCTGTTTATATTGTAGACCGGTATTTTCATCCGGTTTATGCGCTGCTGATCATTTTCGGGGTCGCACTGCCCCTGAGCCTGCTCCGGCATGTGAAATGGTATAAGCTGCTGATTCCACTGTTTTGCATTGTGCTGCTGGGAGGTACATTGCTTCACTGGAAGGATAACTGGAATTATTTATATCGCAGCACGGGCAGGCTTTTACAGACAGCAGGGCAGTACAGTGATAGGGACGCTCTCTGCGTCTTTGAGTATGCCTATGAACTCCCCACGATTTTCTGCGAGGCACAGAACTATAAAAGCATCACATTTGTGTCTACCCGTGACCTGGATAAACTGGATGACCTGGAGTTACCGGTCGACAACGGAATGCTTCTCATTTTGGGACATGGCTGTGAAGAAGAACCGGTATATTCTGCCATTGGTAATAAATGGTCGCAACTGACCAATTCCACAGAACTGGGGAGCTATGCGTCTACCACAACCTACTATCTTTGCCCGTGAAATGGGTGGAATTGCACAATCCGGGAAACAATGCTATACTAAAAGATAAATTCGATCAATACGGAGTATGTTATGAGAAAACATGAATCCTTAAAACGTGCCATCATTCTGCTCTTATCCCTGAGCGGACTGATCCTTCAGACCGCGGTGTATGGGTATTTATGGTACCATATCTATTTTCCCTATATCAGTTATCGGCTTCCCTTCTGGCAAAAAGGTCACTGGCTGCTCATTTTGCTCTATTTTGCGTTACTGACCCTGTTTTCCCAGACCTATGGAGGCACAAGGATTGGATATCTCAAGGCAACGGATGTGTTTTTCTCCCAGTTTTTTGCCCTGCTGTGCGTGAATATTATTTCCTATATTCAATTGTCCTTGATGGCGTTGACATTGCTCCGCCCCTCCTACATGCTGTGGGCAGCGGCAGTACAGCTGGCAATTGCCGCAGTCTGGACCATTCTTTGCCAGAAGGTATATCAACGGCTGTTTCCTCCCAGAAAACTGCTCCTGATCTACGGCGAACGCCCCATTCAGGATATTATGGGAAAATTTGCCAGCAGACCGGACAAGTATGATATTGTGAAGAGCATGAATCTGACGGAGGGACTTCCTGCCATTTATGATGAGATTACTGCCGGGTATGGCGGCATTGTGCTATGGGATATTCCCACCAGTGTCCGCAATGATCTGTTGAAATATTGTTACAGCAAGTATATCCGGGTTTATCTGATGCCGAAGATTTCGGATGTCATTATACGCGGAGCAGATCCGGTGCATCTTTTTGACACCCCCATCTTCCTCACCAGGGAATATTCCATGACCATTGAGCAGCGCATCGTGAAACGCTTGATTGATGTGGTGTGTTCCCTGATCCTGATTGTGCTGGCTTCCCCCTTTATGCTGATCACTACGCTGGCAGTGAAACTATACGACCATGGCCCGGTCTTATATAAGCAGGTACGTTGTACCACCGGAGGAAAAGAGTTTAAGATCCTGAAATTCAGAAGCATGCGGGTGGATGCGGAGAAGGATGGAGTGGCAAGACTGGCATCCCAGAATGATTCCCGTATTACGCCTGTGGGAAAATTTATCCGCAAGGTTCGTCTGGACGAGCTTCCCCAGCTCTTTAATATCTTAAAAGGGGAGATGTCCTTTATCGGTCCCAGACCGGAGCGGCCGGAGATTATCAAACAATACATGGAGGACATGCCGGAATTTGCCTTCCGTATGAAGATGAAGGCTGGGCTGGCAGGGTATGCCCAGGTGTATGGAAAGTACAACACCACTCCTTATGATAAATTAAAACTGGATTTATTTTATATCGAAAACTATACCGTGTGGCTGGACTTGAAACTGATGCTTCTGACCCTGAAGATCCTGTTTAAGCCGGAGAGCACGGAAGGAATTGATGAGAAACAGACAACCGCATTAAAAGAAAAGGAATAAAGGCATGGATTTAAAGCGCTTAGGATTACTTGGTCTGCGTAAAATTTGGATGGTTCTTCTTGCGGCTTTGACAGGCGCACTGGCTGGGTGCGCCTGTTATCTTGTTGTGCATGTGGTTTATGCCCCGGCGAGAGAATACGAGGCAGTGGGAAAACTGTACATTGATTTTGCAGAGAAATCCACGGGGGAGGCTTACCAGTATTACAATGGTTATACCTGGGACGATTTGATGAAAACCGACCCTATTCTGAAATATACCATGACACTTTTACCGGAAGGCTACCGGGAAGATGCAGTGCGTGATGCGGTTACTGCGGAGATTCTCACAGATATCCGGCTTTTAACCATCACTGTCCGTACCCATGATCCTCTTCAGACCAAGGAGATTTTAGATGCCACAGAACAGTCCCTGGTGCATTTTGCCACTACCATGAAAGAACTGGATCAGATTACCGTATACCGGACCACAGAGCCGGAGGCAGTGATTTTTGATTTACAGACAGGCAGAGTAGCTGTAGTCTGCGCGGTTCTGTGTACACTCATCGCCCTGCTGCTGCTTTTCCTTTACTATGCCATGGACGATACCATCTATCTGCCCGAGGACATCCCACAAAGATACGGCTTGCCGGTGCTGGGAGTGCTGGGCTGGCGGGAAGAGGAACTGCAGGCAAATATGAACTATCGTTATCCCGGGGAAAAAGTAGGACTTCTCCTATTGGAGGAAACCGGGGAAAACTTTCCGGAAGTGTCAGCAAACCCGGAAACAGTCCGGCTTTCTGATGGAATTCAGATTTACGGGAAACTCCGTGGCTTTGACAAAGTCCTGGTAGAGGTGCCCTGCGGACAGAAAAACGGCAAACAGCTGCAGTATCTTCTGGAACAATTGAAGCTGCAGGATTGTCCTGCGGATGGGGTGATTCTCAGCAATGGGGATCAAAAACTTTTAGACCAGTACTATGGGCGGAAAACCGGGAGGAGTGACCAATGACTCTGCAAATGTTGATTTCTTCTGTGGGGCAGGATGCCCACGCCCTCATGGAAAAAATGAAACCGGAATGCGACTGTATTCTGGTAAATCAGAAAATGCCCTACGGATATGAAGAATTTACCTACGGGGGGCATGAGATTCGATGCTTTCACATGCAGGAAAAAGGTGTGGGGCTTAGCCGTAACCATGCGCTGCTCCGGGCAGACCGGGATATTTGTCTTTTCACCGATGAGGATATTGTATACAGAAAAGGCTATGCCCAGGCAGTACGCAAAGCTTTCCGGGAGCACCCGGAGGCAGACATGTTATTGTTTAATGTGGAAGTAGCACCGGAACGGCGTACCTACTGGACGGAGAGCTTCCATCCGGTGAAGTGGTACAACTGTGGCCGCTATCCTGCCTATAGCTTTGCACTCCGCACGGAGCGGATGCATGAGCTGAATCTGACCTATCATCTGTGGTTTGGCGGGGGAGCCAGGTACAGCAATGGAGAGGACAGCCTTTTTATCCGGGACTGCATTAAGGGTGGAATGAAGGTATTTGCCATACCGGTTACCATCGGAGAGGAGATTCCACGGCCATCCACCTGGTTCCACGGATACAATGCGAAGTTTTTCTATGACAGAGGCGTGCTGTACCATTACCTCTATGGGAAGCTGGCTCCTGTCATGGGAGCGCGCTTCCTTTACAAAAACAGGAAAACCATGTGTGTACAGCTTCCTGTGGCAAAGGCAAAACAGTTGATGAAGGCTGGTTACCGTTTGAATCCCATGCCGGAGGAGTAGAGAACATGCTCTTTTATATTTTATTGACCACCATCACCGTTATTTTTGCAGGGTTGGTGTGCAGCAGACGAATGCTGGCCCGCTTTCTTACGGGAGGAGAACAGACATCTCTTCCTCAGCAGGCCAGCCATCTGACCAGGCAGCAGACCATTAACGGTCTGGCTTTAACTTTGATTTTTTTACTGCTGTTTGCCGTATCCGCCTTCCGCACCGGAATCGGCAATGATTATGAACGGTATGTGGAATTCGTCCATCTGATACAGTTTAATCAGGTGGTACCTACGGAAATTGGTTTTAACGGCTTAGTCAGACTGATTAATGCCCTTTCCGGTTTCGAGAATGCCAGGCTGATGTTTGCCCTCTATGCCTTTGTGACGATCCTGCTGTTTCTGGTGGGCATGATGCGCCAAAGCCTGGATTTTCCCCTGACTTTTTTCCTGTTCATGACCCTGGGATACTATTTCCAGACCATGAATACCGTGCGGTATTATCTGGCACTGGCAATTGCTTTTCTGTGTCTGGGATATGTGCAAAAGAAACAGTACGGGCGTTTTATCCTGATGGTATTGCTGGGCTCCCTGTTCCACAAATCCCTGCTGGTGATTATTCCCCTGTATCTGCTTGCAGCCATAGACTGGAAGAAGTGGATGTTGGCGGTGGCAGGTGTGCTCAGTGTCAGTTTTCTGATTTTTAAAGACTTCTACCTGAACGTGGTGGTATTCTTATATCCCTCCTATAAAGACACGGAGTATCTGGAGGGAGGAACCAGTATCCCCAATATTCTGCGATGCCTGGCGGTGCTGGTACTCAGCCTGCTCTATTACAGGAAGTGTGTGCGGGACAACAAAGAGAATCGCTTTTACTTTTATTTAAACGTAGGAGCCTGTGTGCTGTATACCTGCTGCTCCTTTTTGCCTATTATTTCCAGGATTGGTTATTATCTGACCATCAGCCATATTCTCTTTTTACCGGCACTGTTACAGGGCATGGAGGAAAAGGAAAAGAAATTCTGGCGGGGCATGGTCATCCTGGCGGGGATTGTGTATTTTGGACTGTTTCTGATCAAGGCCGGGGATGTAAATGTGGGCTTGCTTCCTTACGAAACCTGGCTGTTTCAATTATGAGAAAGAGTATGAGCGTAAAATTTTCATTATTGGTCGTGTGCCTGAATCCAGGCGAAAAATTAAAAGAAACCATGGACAGCATCCGGATGCAGACCTATGGGAATTATGAAGTCCTTGTGAAGGACGGCGGTTCCACAGACGGGTCGGTAGAAAAACTGGAAGAACACCTTGCCCGTAGCGGTGAGAGCAGAATCTGTGTGATTCATGAAAAAGACACCGGCATCTATGATGCCATGAACCAGGCATGTGCTTATATGACTGGAGACTATTGCCTGTTTTTGAACTGCGGCGATTATTTTTACTCGGAGCAGGTATTGGAGCGGTTTGCTGAAGCGATCGGCACAGAGAGGAAGAGGCACATTTTCTATGGAAACCGCTATCAGGCACAGAGCGGTTCGATTGAATATTCCGCACCTCAGATTACCGCCTTTACCTGTTACCGGAATATCCCCTGTCATCAGACCTGCTTTTATTCCACCGATCTGTTTCGGGAGAGACAGTACCATACCCGGTATAAAGTACGGGCGGACTACGAACATTTTTTATGGTGTTATTTTCAGGGAAAAGCCCGGTTCACCTATGTGCCAGAATGTGTGGTATCCTATGAAGGCGGTGGGTTTTCTGAGACAAAAGAAAATGAAAGACAGTCGGCAAAAGAGCACCGGGAGATTACCGGAATGTACATGACTTTAGCACAGCGTTTTCAGTACCGGGCTTACCTGATCCTTACCCTGGCACCCCTTCGTCATGCACTGGCCACTAATCCCAGATTTGCAGACGCATATAATAACATTGTGAAGAAATTTTATCATCGATAGGGAAGAGGCAGAAAGCAGCAATGCGTATATTATGGATTTGTAATCAGATGCCGCCGGTGGTGGCAGAAAGCCTGCAGTTACAACCCACCAACAAAGAGGGCTGGATCACAGGCATTTTGGAACAGATAAAAAAAGAGAAGAGCACAAGAAACCTGAAAATCGGGATTTGTTTCCCAATTCCGGACAGTCTGAAAAAAGTGTATGAATCTCAGGATGGAGAGGGAAGGGAACTGCTTCGTGGAGAAGCGGATGGCTTTTCTTACTTTGGAATTGTTCAGGATAATGTAAACCTGCACTTTTATGATTTTAAAGTGGAGCGCCAGATGGAGTCCATTATTGGACAGTTCCGGCCGGATATGCTCCATATTTTCGGAACCGAATATCCCCATGCCCTGGCGGCAGCAAAAGCTTTTAACCGTCCGGAACGGACTCTGGTGGGCTTACAGGGCATTATGAGTGCCTGTGCCGATGCCTATTTTGCGGATTTACCGGAAAAAGTGATGAAACGCTTTACCTTCCGGGACTGGCTGAAACGGGACAATATCCAGGAGCAGCAGGAGAAGTTCGCATTGCGGGCAGAGCATGAAACCCAGCTCTTACGCATTGCAGGTCATGTGACCGGGCGCACGGAGTTTGACCGGAAGGCAGCTCTGCGGATGCATCCCTCCATGCAGTATCACTTCATGAATGAAACCATGCGCAGCAATTTCTATGAAGGGGAAACCTGGAACGAGGAAAATTGCCAGCCCCACCGCATCTTTGTCAGCCAGGGAAACTATCCCTTAAAGGGGCTTCATAAGGTTTTGGAAGCCCTGCCCTTGATCCGGGAAATGTACCCGGATGTGACAGTTCATGTGGCAGGGGATGTAATCACCGCTCATGGCACCTGGAAAGATAAACTGAAAATTTCCTCCTATGGGAAATACTTGCTGGATCTGATGAAGAAAAACCAGTGTACCGGGCAGATCACATTTCTTGGAAAACTGGACGTAGAACAGATGAAACAGGAGTATTTGCAGGCGAATGTGTTCGTCAGCGCCTCCTCCATGGAAAATTCCTCCAACTCCATTGGGGAAGCCATGCTGCTGGGAGTACCGGTGGTAAGCTCCAGAGTGGGAGGCTTGGAAAGTCTGCTTACGGACGAGCAGGATGGTCTTTTCTATGCCTTCTCCGATGAAAAGGAATTGGCCAGACGGGTGATGCGTGTCTTTGAGGACAGGGAACTGGCGGAAAAACTGTCTGAAAACGCAAGGCTGAGGGCACTGCAGAACCATGATCCTCAGAAAAACTTTGCACGGTTAATGGAAATCTATCAGGAGATTCTTCATTCATGAAAGTAACCTTTGTTTCTAACTATATGAACCATCATCAACAGCCCTTCTCAGAAGCAATGCGGGCGCGGTTAGGGGAGGATTATACTTTTATCCAGACCCAGCCCATGGAGGAGGAAAGGGTACAGATGGGGTGGGACACCTCGGCCCAGAGCCTTTCCTTCGTCCGAAAATTCCGGGAAGAGGAGGAAACTTGCCGGCAGCTGATTCTGGACAGCGATGTGGTGATTTTCGGCTGGACAGGCATGGAAGAACTGATCGTCCCCCGGCTGCAGGCAGGAAAACTCACATTCCGCAATTCAGAGCGGATCTATAAGGAAGGGCAATGGAAAGCCCTTTCCCCCCGGGGATTAAAACAGAAATACCGGGATTATATCCAGTATCGGAAGACCCCCTATTATCTGCTCTGTGCCGGTGGATATGTGGCATCAGATTTCGCATTGATTCACAGCTTTCCGCACAAGATGTTCCGTTGGGGATATTTCCCGCCGGAGAAAGGTTATGAGGAGAATTTTCTGCGGGAAAAACAGCAGCGGGATTTGCAAACACCGGCAGAAATCCTTTGGGCAGGCCGCTTTATTGACTGGAAGCATCCTGAGACTGCAGTGCAGGTGGCAGCAGCCCTGAAGGAAAAGAAAATTCCTTTTCATCTCACCATGGTAGGTGATGGCGAAATGCAGGAACAGCTGGTGGAACTGGCAGAGCAAAAAAAAGTAACAGAGCAGGTAACCTTTACCGGCTTTCAGAAACCGGAGCAGGTGCGTCATTACATGGAGAAAGCCCATATTTTTCTGTTCACCAGTGACTACCGGGAGGGCTGGGGGGCAGTGTTAAACGAGGCGATGAACAGTGGATGTGCGGTGGTGGTAAACCATGCGTTGGGTGCAGCCCCCTATCTCATGCAGCATGGGAAAAACGGATTGGTATATCAGAACGGAGATTTGCAGGAGTGCATTGACCATACACTCTTACTTGCCGGAAACCCCAAAGTCTGTGAGCAACTGGCACAGAATGCCTATGCGACCATTACAAAAACCTGGAATGCCGGACAGGCGGCAGAACATTTTCTGAAGCTTTGTGAAAACCTGTTGGTGGAACGGAAAAAGGCTGTCTGCGGGGAAGGGATTCCGTCAGATGGTCCGGGAAGCCCGGCGCCGGTAATCCCTCAGAGAAAGATGTACCGCATCATGACGGAGAACGTGTATGGAAAATAATAACAATCAGAATCTGGTTAGTGTGATTGTACCGGTTTATAATATATTGGATTGCCTGGAGCGGTGTGTGGATTCGCTTCTTGCACAGACTTATAAAAAAATGGAAATTCTCCTGGTGGATGATGGCTCCACCGATGGAACTGGAACATTATGCGACCAACTGGCAGAAAAGGATAGTCGGATTCGCGTGTTTCATAAGGAAAATGGAGGCTCCTCCTCTGCCCGGAACCTTGGAATCCTGCAGGCCAGGGGAGGATATCTGGGATTCGTAGACAGCGATGACTACGTGGAGCCGGACATGTATGAGAGACTGCTGGAAGTGCTGCGGCAGCATCAGGGCCTGATGGCACAGGTGGGACGAAATGAAATCGATGCACAGGGAAATCGGTTGCCGGATATCTGTGTGCCACCCCCAAAACTGGAATCTGTTTCTGCAGAAAACTTTTTACGGGAACTGTTACTGCATCGTGGAGACTGCTCCTTTTGTACCAAATTAATCCATCGCAGTCTCTTTTTTCCGGAGGATGCCTCTCCCCGTCTGTTCCCGGAAGGCATGTTAAACGAGGATTTTTATTTAATGATTCAAATGCTTTCTGATTTGCCTCAGATCTGGTCACTGCCGGGATATTGTTATCATGTATTTTACCGCATCGGTTCCAATACCAGAAAACAGACGAAGGAAGAATTTTCCCCTGTTTTTGTGGATATTGTGAACAATGCGGACATGGTATATGATAAGGTGGTGCGGGATTTCCCACAGCTTGAATCGGAGGCGATCCGGTTTAATTTATATCAACGGTTAGATTACCTGCTGCATATTCCCATTTCCCGGATGACAGGAGAAAACCGGATGTATCGGCAGGTTGTGGCGTATTTGAGAGCACACAGAAGAGATATTTGCCGTAATCCCTGGCTGACAAGGAAGAATCGTGTATATCTGATGCTGTTTGCCACAGCACCCAGGACAGTACGCCGCATACATCGGATGACCATGAAAGTGAGAAAATTAGCGTGAAAAATACCAGCAGAGTGTATGTCTGCCATACTTTTTACCATGTTTATGTAGCCTGTTTGAAAGAATGCGCATTGCAAAAAGCATCCACAGAAGACAAACCTACGGACAAAGCAGATCTTCTTCTTAGCACTATGTCCAACGACTTTTCCGGATTAAAGGAACGGATGGATGCCACCGGATTCTGGAATCGGATCATTCCTTTTGAGGAAAAGCACTTTTCCCAGTTTCCGGAACTTGTTTCCCTAAAAAAAGACCGGGGAAACCTTGTGTTTAACATGCTGGAACGGATTCGCTTCTGCAAACGTTATGGAAAACTGGAAGAACCCTGTATTCCCGTGGATTTTAAAACCTATCGGGACATTTATGTATTCTGCGATTCCGACCCTATTGGCTACTATTTAAGCTATAAGAAAATCTATTATCATGCGTTGGAGGACGGCTTGAACTGCATCCAGCATTACGATACCGCCCGCTATGATAACCGTGGTGCCTTTCAGGTCAAGGCCTGGATGGCAGCCCACAATCTGATTTTTATCCAGAACGGTTATGGGAAATACTGTCTGGATATGGAAGTCAACGATACCTCTGTGCTCAAATATCCTTTGGCAAAGTATAAGGAGGTACCCAGGGCAAAACTGGTGGAACAGCTGACTCCACAGGACAAAGAGGTCATTCTTCGTTCCTTCTTAAAAGATATGGATGGATTGAAGCGGCAGATCCAAAATGGCAATGAGCATAAAATATTGATTTTGTCGGAACCCCTTTGTACCCTGGAAATCCGGGAAAAAATTTTCCGGGATATTGTGAAAATGAACAGGAAGGATGCCCAGATTTTTATCAAACCCCATCCCAGAGACATCCTGGATTATGAGAAATTATTTCCGGACTGTGTGGTCTTAGACGGTAAATTTCCTATGGAAATGATGAATTTCATTCCGGGGCTTACCTTTGACAAGGTGATTTCTGTGCTGACGGTGACCAATGCCATTCAGTTTACGAAGGAGAACGTGATGCTGGGAAGAGACTTTCTGGACAAGTATGAAGCTCCGGAAATCCACCGCCAGAATGAATATATTTAAACCAGAAAGGGTTTCAGCATGAAGAAAATTTTACGCAAATTAAATGTACTGCTGGACAAGAAACAGAAACGGACCATGGGGTGGCTTGTGCTGCTGATGATCCTTGGAGCAGTGCTGGAGACTGCCAGTATCACCCTGATTTTCCCGGTGATTACCGTGGTTATCAATCCGGAATCCGTGGAAACAAACAAAACAGTAAAAATGCTGTATGAGGGGATGCACATGCAAAGCACCACCCAGTTTGCCATGGTGGTTATGACGGCGTTGATTATCGCCTTTATTCTGAAAAACAGTTTTCTTTTTTTACAGCAGAAAGCAACCCTGCATTTCGTGTATACCAACCAGTTCCGGACCTCAGAACGCATGATGCGGAATTATTTAAAACGCAGCTATGAGTTTTATTTAAATGCGGATACAGCGGTGATTCAGAGGAACATCACTTCCGATGTAAACAATATGTATGCACTGATTCTGGCGGTGCTGCAGATTACCTCCGAGTGCATTATTTTCCTGACGCTTGGCCTGACCCTGTTTGTGATGCAGCCGCTGATGGCGGTTGTGATTGCAGTGGTGTTGATCGTTACTCTGTTTGTGATTATGAAACGGATCAAACCTACCATGAAGAAGGCAGGACAGGATAACCAGGACTATTACAGCAGGCTGTTTAAATGGATTTCCCAGACGGTTACCGGAATCAAGGAAGTAAAAATTACCCAGAAAGAGCAGTATTTCGTGGATGAGTATGTAATCTGCGGGCATGGCTATGTGGATGCGGTGCAGAAATACAGTCTGTACAGTGCTACCCCCAGACTGCTGATTGAAACGGTCTGTATTATGGTAATGATTGGTTACCTTATGGTAATGATGCTTTCCGGACAGGATTTGACCAACATGGTGGCAACCATTGGTGTGTTTGGCCTGGCAGCAGTACGCCTGATTCCCAGTGCCAACCGCATCAATAATCAGTTGACCAATATGGCTTACTTTGAACCCTTCCTGATGAATGTCAGCGATAATCTGCAGGATGAGATCAGCGAGGATGCAGTCAAGGCGGAATTTGCAAAGCCTGACCAACAGAAGCTTCCGGTAAAAAATAAAATTCGTGTAGAGGATATTACTTATGCCTATCCCAATACGGACAGGCTGATTTTCGACCATGCAGGCTTTGAAATCCGGGTGGGAACCTCTGTGGGAGTGGTAGGTCCCTCCGGAGCAGGAAAATCTACGGTCGTGGATATTCTGTTGGGGCTTCTGGAGGTACAGAGCGGACATATCTATGCGGACGATACCGATATCCGCAGTGATTACAAAGGCTGGCTGAAAAATATCGGATATATTCCCCAGATGATCTTCATGCTGGATGACACCATCCGCCGGAATGTAGCCTTTGGCGTACCCGATGACCAGATTGATGAGAAAAGGGTATGGGAAGTATTGAAAGAGGCGCAGCTGGACGAGTACATTAAGAGTATCCCCGAAGGCCTGGACACCACCATCGGTGAGCGGGGAATCCGTTTGTCGGGCGGACAGCGTCAGCGTATCGGCATTGCAAGGGCACTTTACAATGATCCGGAGGTTCTGGTATTGGATGAAGCAACCTCTGCACTGGATAATGATACCGAGGCGGCCATCATGGATTCCATCAACAGCCTCCATGGCAAAAAAACACTGATCATTATAGCCCATCGTTTGCAGACCATTGAAAAGTGCGACCACGTTTACCGCGTGGAAAAAGGAAAGATTGAGGCGGAGAGATAAATGTTATTGTCCATTATCGTTCCTGTATACAATATGGCCGGTGGGGGAAAACTCACCTATTGCATGGAATCCCTGCTGGCACAGACCCTGCCGGAATTTGAAATCATTGCAGTGGATGACTGCTCCACCGATGATTCCTGGCGGATTTTACAGGAGTATGAAAGAAAACACCCGGACAAAGTCCGAAGTATCCGCCATGAGGTAAATAAAAAACAAGGCGGTGCCAGAAATACCGGACTGGAATATGCCAACGGAGAATGGGTGGGTTTTATAGACAGTGATGACTGGATTGCCCCTCAGATGTATGAAAAGCTGCTGGAGAAGGCGAAGGAAACCGGCGCTGATGTGGTGGGGTGCGATTATAACCTCACTTTCCGCCATGGCATGCAGGTGGGTAGAATCGTACAGAATAATACGCTGGAGCAGACGGGAGTTCTGGATGAGAAAAAATACGCCAGTCTTCTCATGCGGGCAGGCAGCATGGTGATCAAGGTGTATCGCCGGGAGGTCATCGAGAAATACCATCTGCGGTTTCCGGAGAATACCTTCTATGAAGATAATTGTGCCGGTCCTGTCTGGATGCTCCATTTTAATCACTTCGAGAAAGTGGAGGAGCCTCTTTACTATTATTACCAGCATGAAAATTCCACGGTACATTCCATCACCGAAGAACGGTGCAGAAACCGCATGGACACAGCGTTACAGCTTCTGAAAGAGTGCCATGATTACGGCTATGACCAGAGATATCATCCGGAGCTGGAGTTCCGCTTTACGGAGTTATATTATTACAACACCCTGTTTTCCTATGTGGCAGGGGCACCCAGAGCGCGGCTTTCCTTCTTACGGGAGTTAAGAACCGGGATGAAGGAACATTTTCCCGCATTTCAGCAGAATCCTTATTATTTACAACAGTATGATGAGGAGCAGAAGAGACTGGTGGGCTATCATATGAGGAGCCCTCTCTTTTTCCTCCTGTACTATCGGATGTTGAATTTTTACCGCAGTCTCCGGTATGGTAAAAAGGAATCTTAAGGAAATCCTTTTGCAATTTTTAAGAATTGCCTGGAGAGGAAGGATTGTCCTGAAACGGAAATGTATGGTACAATGATACACAGAATGTGTGTCTGTAAAGAAAAAGAACGGGACACACCAAAATCAGGAGGGTTATTTTAATGAAGAAAAGAGTAAGTTTATCCATCTGTCTGGCTTTTCTCCTTGCACTATTTATGGGGATGACAGCCAACGCGGCGGCATCCATGACCATTGCCACCTGCCAGATCGTAGGCAGCAATGTGGTAGTGACTGCAGCGGGAACTGTGGCGGCCAGCGACGACGGCAACTATTATCTGTTTGCCTTACAGCCTTATGAGACTGCCATCGGCAGCCGCACCGATTACTGTGCAGTGGCACCTAAGGCCGGAACGGTGCAGATGACCACCACACTGGATTTAGACACCGCAGCCAGCAAAATCTATGCACGTTTTGAGATCGCTGTTTTATCCGGCGGAAAATATGTATCCGTAAGTAATGATTGTTATATCACGAATCCGGAAGCAGCTGCAAAAGCAGCAGGCGCTGCGTATCCCACAGCCACCAAGAAGGGTCTGACCCTGGATGCCCGCAACTGGACGGATTTAGTAGAGCTGGGATGTGGCTATACTTTATATGAACTGGATATGAGCCAGTTTTACAATGTAGGCGGTCTGGATTATGTGTACAACGGCAAAGCCTACAGCTTTAACCCGGTTACCGTGGCACAGTATGATGCTATTGCCAATGTATGTGCCCTTTCCGGCACGAACCTGATTGTCGCCGTGAAGAACACCTACAATCCTGCAACCCTGGATCTGTATTATCCCCAGGCAAGACAGGCCGGATATAAAGGATATGCCTTCAACACCGCAGAACAGGGCGGCGCAGAGAAAATCCAGGCACTGATGCATTTCCTGGCGGAGCGTTACGCAGGAACCGGTCTGGGAACCATACAGAGCTGGATCATCGGTAACGAAGTAAATAACAACAATCCCTGGCACTGGGCAGGCGGACGCTCTGTCACAGAGTTTTCTGAATTGTATGCAAAGGAAGTCCGTATGTGCTACAATGCCATTAAGAGTGCCAATGCAACCGCAAATGTATACATTAACTTAGACCAGAGATGGCTCTGGGAGGACGGCACCCATGATCAGTACGGCGGAAAGAAGGTTCTGGATGCATTCAATACCGCAATCCTTACCACCGGAAATATTGACTGGGGCTTAAGCTTCCATCCCCATGCACTGCCTCTCACTAACTGCAAATTCTGGAGTGTTCCTTCCAACTACCGTGCCATGAACCTGGTAAGTAACAACGAGAACACCAAGATGATGATTCCCACCAACATCAGCGTATTGACCGGCTACATGCAGAAACCCCAGTTTATCGCACCGGACGGAACCTTCCGTTCTGTGATTATCTCTGAGATGCTGTTTACTTCCGCAAACAGAAGCTACGCCACCAACGAGACCGTTCAGGCGGCAGCCATGACCTATGGTTACAAGCTGATGGCAGCACAGCCCCTCATCGATGTGATCATCATCCACAGAGACAGAGATGCAGCTTCGGAGATTGCAGAGGGAATGGCATGTGGTCTGAGAAATACAGACGGCACACCGAAGTTCAGTTATGAAATCTTCAAATATATGGATCAGCCGGGCTCCACAGCAACCAACTTTGCACTGCCTATCATCGGTGCATCAAGCTGGCAGCAGCTGGGACTGAACTAGTCCGAAAAATTTAACCAAGAAAGGTATGGTACCAATTCATGATCTTAGATGACAAAACAATATTAATCACCGGAGGAACCGGTTCTTTCGGTAAATGTTTCACCCGTTACGCTTTGGAGCATTACAATCCGAAGAAGATTATCATTTATTCCCGTGACGAGTTTAAACAGTTCAATATGGAGAACGATTTCCGGAAATACGATCCGGATCACAAGCTTCGTTTCTTCATCGGTGATGTAAGGGATCGTGAACGTATGGAGCGGGCTTTTGAAAACGTGGATTATGTCATCCATGCAGCCGCTCTGAAACAGGTACCTGCCTGTGAATACAACCCGGATGAGGCCATTAAGACCAACATCCACGGTGCCCAGAATGTCATAGATGCGGCCCTGAAAACCGGCGTGAAAAAAGTAGTGGCACTGTCCACTGACAAAGCGGTAAATCCGGTGAACCTCTACGGGGGAACCAAGCTGGTATCCGATAAACTCTTCATCGCCGCCAATGCCTATGTGGGAGCAAAGGACACCTGCTTTTCCATCGTGCGCTACGGCAATGTGGCAGGCAGCCGTGGCTCTGTCATCCCTTTCTTTGAATCCCTCATTGAACAGGGAAAGACAGAACTCCCCATTACCGACTTCCGCATGACCCGTTTCTGGATCAGCCTGGAGCAGGGAGTGGAACTGGTCATCAAGGCTTTGGAAGAGGCAAAGGGCGGGGAGACCTTTATCAGCAAGATCCCTTCCTTCAAAATTACGGATCTGGCAGAGGCAATGCTTCCCGGATGTACCAGGAAAGAAGTGGGAATCCGTCCCGGTGAGAAACTTCATGAGGTGATGGTAACCACTGAGGATTCCTTTACCACCTACGAGTATGACAAGCATTACATCATCTATCCCCAGATGGTGTGGAGCACCAGCCGCAGACCGGAGCCTACCGGCAAAAAGGTGGAGGAAGGCTTCTATTACAGCTCAGGAAACAACAGGGAATGGCTGAGCGTGGAAGATTTGAAACGCCTGTTAAAGACAGATGTGATTCATGAATAAAAGTAACTATTCAGAGCCATGCAAAGTTGCCCTTTGTAAATGCTTGCATTGAAACAAAGAGGCAACTTTATATGGCGAAGTAACCACATGAGCAAAAGGAAAGCTGTGAAACAGCGGTTTTGCGAAGGGGGTTCTGAATAGTTACAAACCAAGTATATATAGTGTCAAGGAATGGGTGCAGCAGGCTTGCATTTCCATTTCCTTGACAACTTTTGTTTCAGAGAGTAGAAGGAAAGTGTGAGGAAATGGAAAAACCGGCATATGCAGGTGGAAAGCCTGTAAGAGAAACAAAACTATACTATGGACATCAGTATCTGGATGAGAAGGATGTGCAGGCAGTGGTGGAGGTGCTTCACAGCGATTACCTGACCTGTGGTCCCAAGATCACAGAACTGGAACAGAAACTCTGTGAACTGACCGGAGCAAAATATGCGGTGGTGTGCAGCAATGATACCGCAGCTTTACATATCGCCTGCATGGCAGCAGGAGTATCTGCCGGGGACGAGGTGATTACCACCCCCATTACCTTCCTGGCTTCCGCCAACTGTGCTTTGTACTGTGGGGCAAAGCCTGTCTTTGCGGATATTGATGAGGAAACCTATAACATTGATCCCAAAGAGATTGAGAAAGCCATGACCCCTAAGACCAAAGCTGTCGTGGCAGTGGACTACACTGGTCAGGTGGTGGATCTGGATGCCATTATGGAAACCTGCCATAAGCAGAATGTGGTGGTGATTGAGGATGCTGCCCATTCCATCGGAACGCTTTACAAGGGACGCCCCATAGGCTCTATCGCAGATATGACCACCTTCAGTTTCCATCCGGTGAAAACCGTGACAGCGGGAGAGGGCGGAGCCGTCCTCACGGACAATGAAGAATACTATAAAAAATTATTATTGTATCGTTCCCATGGAATGACCAGAGACCAGGCCCAGATGACCAAGGAGTCAGAGGGCGGCTGGTATTACCAGATGATCGACCTGGGATACAACTACCGGATGACCGATATGCAGGCAGCACTGCTCATCAGCCAGCTGGAGAAGCTTCCCATGTTCAGCAAACGAAGAAAAGAGATTGTGGCACGTTATAATGAAGCCTTTTCCCGGATACCGGAACTGACTCTACAGCAGGAGCTGGAGGGCTCCGACAGCACCAGACATCTCTATATCCTGCGGATCAAACCGGAGAAGCTGCGCATTGACAGACGGGGCTTCTTTGATGCTTTGGCAGCAGAGAACATTATGTGCAATGTCCACTATATCCCCATCTATCTCCAGCCCTATTATCAGGAAATGGGCTATCCCAAAGGACTGTGCCCCAGGGCAGAGAAGCTCTACAGCGAGATGATGAGCCTGCCTTTATACTATGCCATGACCGACCAGGATGTGGAGGATGTTATCACCGCAGTACAGAAGATTGTGGATTATTATAAAAATAAATAAAGGAAACGGCTATGGAACAGACAAAACTCTACGTGGTAATTCCATGCTATAACGAGGAGCAGGTACTGCCTATCACTTCCAAATTATTTCTCAAAGAATTGAAGGATCTGATTCAAAAAGGAAAAATCAGTGAGGACAGCCGTATTTTATTTGTAAACGATGGCAGCAAAGACCGCACCTGGGAAATCATTACCCAGCTGTCAGAGCAGGAGGAACACTTTGAAGGAATCAGCCAGAGCCGCAACCGGGGACACCAGAATGCCGTGCTGGCGGGACTGATGGAAGCCAGGGAGCTGGCAGACATCACCATCTCCATCGATTGTGACGGCCAGGATGATATCACAGCAATGGAAGCCATGGTGGACGCTTACCATGATGGAGCGGAGATCGTATATGGAGTGCGCAGCAAGCGGACCACCGATTCCTTCTTTAAGCGTTTTACCGCAGAAGCTTTTTACAGACTGCTGAACAGAATGGGAGTGGAATCTGTCTATAATCATGGGGATTACCGCCTGGTATCCTCCAGAGTTCTTCAGGAGTTTGCCAATTTCAAGGAAGTCAATCTGTTCCTTAGGGGAATGTTTCCTTTGGTTGGGTTTAAAAGTACCTGCGTCTATTATGAGCGCCATGAGCGCATGGCGGGAAAATCCCACTACCCCTTGCCGAAAATGCTGGCCCTTGCCTTTGATGGAATTACCAGCCTGAGCATTAAACCCATCCGTATGATTACCGGAATGGGAATCGCAGTCTCTTTGATTAGCTTTATCGGTGTAATCTGGGCCGTGATACGGGCTCTCACCGGACACACCGTCGTAGGTTGGACCAGTACGGTGTGCATCATTTGCTTTATGGGAGGTATCCAGCTGATCTGTCTGGGTGTATTGGGAGAATATATCGGAAAGATTTATCTGGAGGTAAAGGCACGTCCCCGCTATATCATCAGTGAGCGTACCTATGAACAGGAGAAACATGAGTAATCTTGCAGTAATCACTGCCCGGGGGGGCAGTAAACGGATTCCGAAAAAAAATATCAAAGAGTTTTGTGGAAAGCCCATTCTCTGTTATTCCATTGCGGCGGCTCTGGAGAGCGGATGCTTTGACGAGGTCATGGTTTCCACGGACAGTGAGGAAATTAGAGAGATTGCCTTGCAGGCAGGGGCAAAAGTCCCCTTTCTGCGCAGCGAGCAGACCTCCAATGACTATGCCACCACCGCCCAGGTGCTGGAGGAAGTGCTAGGAGAATACAAGAAGCAGGGCAGACATTTTGATGTGGTGTGCTGTATCTATCCCACCGCCCCTTTTGTGACAGCCGGGAAACTTCAGAATGCCATGGAAAAGTTACAGGAAACAGGAGCGGATACCGTGTCCCCGGTGGTACGGTTTTCCTACCCGCCCCAGCGTGGTTTCGTGGTGGAGCAGGGTTATACGGTGATGAAGTGGCCGGAGAACCGTACGGCAAGAAGCCAGGATCTGGAGCCCATGTATCACGACTGCGGACAGTTTTATTGTCTGAATGCAGCCAGTTTTCTGGAACAGCACCAGATTTTTATGAAGAAAATGGTTTCCGTGGAAATGCCGGAATCGGAAGTGCAGGATATCGATACCATGGAAGACTGGAAAATTGCAGAATTGAAATACCGGCTGATGCAGGAGGGAATGCATGAGTAGTACCATCAAAATCAGAAACCGAATCATTGGGGAAGGACATCCCACCTACATGATTGCGGAGATGTCCGCAAACCATGCAGGGAGTAAACAGCATGCACTGGAAATTATCCATGCAGCCAGGGAATCCGGCGCAGACTGCATCAAAATCCAGACCTACACTGCGGATACCCTCACCATCGATTGTCATAACCGGTATTTTGCCATCAACGACGGAACCTGGAAGGGGGAGAATCTCTATAGCCTTTACCAGAAGGCCTATACCCCCTGGGAATGGCAGGCAGAATTAAAAGAAGAGGCAGAAAAGCTGGGGCTGGATTTCTTTTCCACTCCCTTTGATCATACTTCGGTGGACTTCCTGGAAGAAATGGGCATGGAATTCTACAAGATTGCCTCCTTTGAACTGGTGGATATTCCTCTCATTAAATATGTGGCATCCAAGGGGAAGCCCATTATTATGTCTACGGGAATGGGCAGCCTGGAGGAAGTGGAGGAGGCGGTTGCGGCGGTGCGCAGTACCGGCAACGACCAGCTTGCTCTGTTAAAATGCTCCAGCGCCTACCCGGCTATCACCGATGAGATGAAACTTTCCGTGATGACGGATATGCGGAAACGGTTTCATGTGCCCACCGGTTTATCCGACCACTCTCTGGGTTCTCTGGGTGCGGTGACTGCAGTGGCAATGGGAGCAAGCATCATTGAAAAGCATTTCTGCCTGGATCGCAGGCTAAAGAATCCGGATAGCACCTTTTCCATGGAGCCCCAGGAATATGCAGCCATGGTGCGGGATATCCGTCTGGTAGAGAAAGCTGCAGGACAGCCGGTTTACGGACCGGAGCAGTCGGAGCTGGGGAACATGGCGTTCCGCCGTTCTATTTTTGTGGTAAAGGACATCAAAGCAGGGGAAAAGCTGACACCGGAAAATATCCGTGTCATTCGACCCAGCAACGGACTGAAACCCAAGTATTATGAGGAAGTGCTGGGAAGAACAGCCAAATGCGATATCGACTTTGGCACACCCTTAAGCTGGGATGTGATTGAGGAAGCATAGATGGAAATTGATTTAAGACCGGCGGCACCGGAGGATGTGGATTTACTTTTCCGGTGGACCAATGATCCTACGGTGCGTGCCAATGCCTTTTCCACTGATCCCATTCCCTATGAGAACCATGTGGCATGGTTCCGGGGAAGATTGGAGAACCCGGATTGCTGGATCTATATAGGAATGAAACAGGAGAAGCCGGTGGGTGTGATCCGGGTGGAACGCATCCAGGATGCACCCCAGGCGGGACTGATCTCCTACAGTGTGGATCGGGATGCAAGGGGACAGGGAATCGGTACGGAATTGTTACAACAGATTTGCAGACAGGATTTGGAAATGGATGGAATCCGGGTACTGGCAGGACAGGTGAAACTGGAGAATGTGCCTTCCCAGAGAGCCTTTGAAAAGGCAGGGTACCAGGAATTTCTACGCAACGATCGATATGTGGAGTATCGGAAAAAACGGGAGAATACAAAATGAGTCGAAAGCTTTATATCCGGGTAGATGCCAACAGTAACGCAGCCATTGGTCATCTCATGCGCTGCCTCACCATTGCAGATGCCTGCAAGGAACAGAAGATGGAAGTGGAGTTTATCATGGCGGAGGATGACGGCAGAGCTCTTGTAGAGTCCAGAGGCTATTCCACCTGGATTCTCCACACAGATTATCAGCACATGGAGGAGGAACTGCCCAGACTCCGGGCTCATTTTCAGCATGCTCCGGAGACAGAGTTCAGGGCACTGCTGGTGGACAGCTATCAGGTTACAGGAGCTTATCTGGAGTCGCTTAGTAAGAAGATTCCGGTGATTTACATGGATGATCTGGGCGAACAGGCGTGGCCGGTGCAGGCAGTGGTAAACTACAATCACTATGCGATTCACCTTCCCTACACACAACTCTATCGCAAAGAGAAAACGAAGCTTTTGCTGGGAAGCGCCTATACGCCCCTGCGCCCCATGTTTGCAGAAGCAGCAAAAACATATGAGATCCGTCCCAGGGTAAAAAATGTCCTGATTTCCACCGGGGGAAGCGACCCCATGGAAATTGCGGACAAACTGGTGCATGAACTGGTTTTGGATTCCGGGATGCCCTCTGACATCACCCTTCATGTTTTATGCGGCCCTTTCAGCAAAAGCTATGAGTCTTTGAAGAAATATGCAGAGATACTGGGAGAAGAACGGCTGCAGCTCCATAGTAACGTAACGGACATGGCGGGACTGATGAGCCAATGTGATCTGGCAGTCTCTGCCACAGGCAGCACCATTTATGAATTATGTACAGTGGGGGTACCCACGGTCAGCTTTTATTTTGCAGAAAACCAGAGACTGGGAGCAGAAGAACTGGATCGCATCGGTGCCGTTCCCTGCGCAGGAGAAATTCCCTGGAAAGGGGATGGCTCCCAGATACTAGAGCATGTGCTTCAGCGGGTGCTTAGTCAGATGAAATTGTACTGCAGGGAGCCGCGGCTGCGCCAAAATGCCTCCGGATATATGCGGGGAATCGTGGATGGCAGAGGAGCAGCGAGACTGGTGGAAGAATTTGTGGGAATCCTGGGATAGGGTAGGAAGCTGTTATGAAACGCAAGACCAATTACGAACTCCTCCGGATTGTGGCAATGCTGATGATTATTGCCCTGCATTATCTGGATAAAGGAGGAATTCTCCCTAAACTGAATACCGGGTTTAACGGCGTGGGATATTTGGCATGGCTTCTGGAGGCCTTCTGTCTCATGTCCGTCAATGTGTATGTGTTACTCAGCGGCTATTTCGGAGTGGAGAGCCGCTGGCGGATACAGAAAGCAGCCACCCTGTGGGGACAGGTCTTTTTCTATTCCATAGGAATTGCCCTGGCTGCGGCTCTTACCGGAATCCTTCCGGTAAAAGAATTGTCTGTTTACCAGTGGTTTGGTTATCTGTTTCCCATTGTGACAGAGCATTACTGGTTTGCCACCTCCTATCTGTTTCTCTTTTTTCTGATGCCCTTCCTGAATGCAGGCGTAAAGAAATTGGAGAAAAAACAGATCAGTGGAATCCTTGCAGGACTGTTACTGTTCACCTGTATCGCAAAAACAGTGATTCCCATGCAGCTTCCCACAGATCATCAGGGCTATGAGGTGCTGTGGTTTATCATTGTCTATCTGGTGGGAGCTTATCTGAGAGAATACGGAAGGCAGCCCTCCCTTACAGAGTCTGTCCTGACCTTTTGCCTGTCTGGAACCGCTTTGTCTGGCATCACCATGGCACTGCGGTTTGTCTGGATGAAAACCGGTTCCCTGGAGAATTTTATGGGGTATGCCTACTCCTATAATTACCTGTTCTGCCTTACCGGAGCGGTGGGCCTGTTTCGAATGTTCGGTCATATCCATGTGCAGCGTGAAAAATGGGCAAAATGGATCTGCACCCTTTCCGGATGTACCTTTGGGGTCTATCTGATTCACGAGCATATGGCACTGCGCTATCTGTGGCCCACCTGGTTCCATACGGAGAAGGTGGTGGGGAGTATCTGGTTTCTTCCTCACATGCTGCTGACTGTTCTCGTGGTCTTTGCCCTCTGCGGGGCAATCGAATATTTGAGAAAGAGGATCTTTGCCTTTGCTGCGTTTCAATACAACGAGAAAAGAAACAAAACTTTATAAGCTTGGGGTGGCGGTCATTCCCTCCCTTCTTTTGATCGGATATGCCCTGGTGGGGGTGAATCAGGGAGTGGATCTGGCGGATACCGGCTATAATATCGGAACCTACCGCTTCATGTTTCAGTGGGATGGCTACTGGACACTGGCGATGCTTTTGGCGAATCTGTTGGGATATGGACTGACCAGACTGCCCGGTGGGGGAACGCTGCTGGGACTCAATGTGTATACCTCACTGTTGCTGGGAATCACGGCAGCAGCCGTTTATCTGGTATTAAAACGGAAATTCCCTGCATGGTGTGTCTTTTTAGGGGAAGTAATTGCCCTGGGAACCTGCTGGTGTCCGGCAACCATTTTGTATAATTATCTCACCTATTATGTGATTCTGCTGGCACTGGGAGCCCTTTATCTGGGATTAACCAGAGAGAAAAATTCCTGGCTGGTGATGGCAGGGGCTTTGCTTGGCATCAATGTCTTTGTGCGGTTTTCCAATCTCACGGAAATGGCTTTTATCCTGGCAGTGTGGTATGATGTGATCTGTAGGCGGAAGGACAGAGGTGAGGCAGGGAAAACCTGGTTTAAAGCCTGTCTCCAACCTACACTGTGGTGCATCCTGGGCTATGCCATCGGGATGGGACTGGTACTTACAGGAATCGCCCTCACCTGCGGAATTCCCCACTATCTGCAAACCGTTGGCAATCTGTTTTCCATGAGCGGAACTTCGGAAAGCTATTCCGCCGCCTCCATGGTTCTGGATGCCTGGAGAGATTATCTGGCACAGCTGCCCTGGCTGTTACTGATGGCTGCAGGGGTACTGGCAGGGACGATCCTGTTTTGCATTGGTGGAGCAGGAAAGGCGAAAGCCGTCAAAATACTTGTCTTTCTGGCTGGGCTGCTGGTTCTTCTCCGTTTTTTCTGGGGAAGACGGATTCTCAATACGGACTATTATTCCGATGGCGCTCTCTGGTATTTTGCAGTGATGTTCGTGGTAATGGCCTATGTGGTCAACGCAATCTGCCTCTTCAGGGAAAAGGAGGATAGAAATCTGCAGCTGCTGTCAGCATTTGTGCTTATCACCTTGCTGATTGCACCCCTGGGAACCAACAATCACGCCTATGCCACCATAAACAACCTGTTCCTTGCAGCTCCGGTGACTGTGTCCTTACTGGCTCATTACTGCGGCACACTGGTAAAAGCAGGAAATACCAATGCCTGGAGACAGGCTGTCCGCTTCCCGGTAACCGCTATGGTGGTCTTCTTTCTGGGCTGCGTTACCTGGCAGACCTTCGCCTTTCAGAACTGTTATGTGTTCGGCGACAGCAGCTCTGCAGAAAAAAGGAATACAAAAATTGAAAATAATGGTATACTAAGAGGGATTTATACAACAGCGAACAAAGCCCGGAATCTGGAAGAGCTTTCCGGATACCTGGAAGAGCAGAAATTGCAGGAGAAATCTCTCTACCTGTACGGAAATATTCCGGCACTCTGTTATTATCTGGATCAGACACCTGCCATTTCCATGCTGTGGCCGGATTTGGAGTCCTATGAATGGGAAGCTTTTACCAGAGATTTAAATGCCCTTCGTGGAATGAGCGAAGATGAGAGACCATTGTTTATAGTGGCAATGGATCGGGTGACCCAGAAAGAACCAATGCTTGAAAAAATGCAGGCAATTCAGGAGTTCCTTGGACAGGAAAAGTATGTATGTACCTATTCCGATGAAATGTTTGCAATTTATCAGTGAGAAAGAGGAGAATGATCTATGATTCCTTTTAATATTCCTCCTTTTACGGGAAAGGAAATGAACTATATCCGTCAGGCAGTGGAAAACCAGAAAATCTGCGGTGACGGACCTTATACGAAAAAATGTTCGGAGTGGATTGAACAGAAGACCGGGACAGCCAAGTGTCTTCTTACCACCTCCTGTACCCATGCCACAGAGCTGGCAGCCTTGCTGACGGATGTGAAAGAGGGGGATGAGGTCATTATGCCGTCCTACACCTTTGTGTCTACGGCAGATGCCTTTGTTCTGCGGGGAGCGAAGCCGGTCTTCGTGGATATCCGTCCCGACACCATGAATATTGATGAGACACTGATTGAGGATGCCATCACTCCCCGGACCAAAGCCATTGTTCCGGTACACTATGCCGGGGTAGCCTGCGAGATGGACACCATTATGGACATCGCAAAACGCCATCATCTTCTGGTAATTGAGGATGCGGCACAGGGCATTATGTCAACCTATAAAGGACAGGCTCTGGGGGCAATCGGGGATTTTGGCTGCTTCAGCTTTCATGAGACCAAAAATTACAGTATGGGAGAAGGCGGAGCCCTTCTCATCAAAGACCCCAAATATGTGGAGGAGGCGGAGATTATCCGGGAAAAGGGAACCAACCGCTCCAAATTTTATCGGGGACAGATTGATAAATACACCTGGGTAAACTATGGCTCTTCCTATCTGCCCAGTGATATGAATGCCGCTTATCTGTGGGCACAGCTGGAACTGGCAGATCAGATTAATGAGAAACGACTCTCCCTTTGGAATCATTACCGGGAACTGTTGACACCCTTAAAGGAGAAGGGATACATTGAACTTCCCACCGTTCCCGAAGGCTGTGTCCACAATGCCCATATGTTTTATATCAAGGCAAAAGATCTGGAGGAACGTACCAGATTGATCGATTTCCTCAAGAAAAATGAGATCTGGTCCGTATTCCATTACATTCCTCTCCACACGGCGCCCGCCGGAATGAAATTCGGTGAGTTCCACGGAGAAGATCGGTATACCACCAAAGAAAGCGAGCGTTTGTGCCGCTTACCTATGTACTATTCACTGGAATTAGACCAGGTGGATTACATTGTCTCAAAAGTGAAGGAGTTTTATCAGGGATGAGAATAGACGGGAAGAGATGGGCAAGGTGGCAGGAACTCCTTACAGCAGCCATTACAACTCTGTTTCTTGTCATCCTTCTGACCTGTCTGTTTGGATATCATTACGAACTGAACGATGATATCATGATCAAGGATTTATTATCGGGAAGCTATACAGGGACACCCAGCGGATATTGTATCCAGATACTTTATCCCCTAGGTGTCATTGTTGCGTTCTTTTATCGGATGTTCAGGATGCTTCCCTGGTATGGAATGCTCCTGATCCTTGCCCAGTATGGCTCCTGCTTTCTGATTTTTGACCGCACCTTAAAACTGGTGCAGAGGACGGTTCCCAAACTCTCCTTACTGGTGACGGAAGCACTGTTTATCCTGGCATATTTTTCCTATGCACTGGTGAACCTTCAGTATTCCATGACCTGCGCGTTTCTTGTGGGTGCGGCACTGTTTCTGTTTGTGACCACGGAAGCGCGGCTGTCTGTGGGAGAATTTCTGAAACATAATATAGGAACCATCCTGTTGCTGGTGCTGGCCTTCTGCCTGCGCACAGAGATGTTTCTGCTGTTGAGCCCTTTCCTTGCATTTGCAGGTTTTACTTATTGGACCCACCGGGACAAGGTGGATAAGCGAACCTTTTCTGAAAAGGATAATTCATACCGGTATGGTGGATTCCTGGCGGTTGCCATTCTCTCCCTGCTTCTGGTTTGGGGCGTGGATCAGCTGGCTTACAGTGGAAGCTCCTGGGAAGAGTTCCGGCAGCTGTTTGACGCCAGGACGGATTTATACGATTTTTATGGAATTCCGGATTATGATACCAATGCAGATTTTTATACCGGTATTGGACTGGATGAATCAGAACAGGTTCTGTTGGAAAACTATAATTATCTGCTGAGTCCCAAGGTGGATGCGGAACTGATGAATCAGATTGTGGCCTATGACAGGCAGCAATTGAAGATCGGCTATTTCAGGGTATCACTGAGGCAGGCTTTGACAGAGTATGGGTACTGGAGTGCCGGTCATAAAGGAGGAAGCATCCTCCCTGTTCTTGCCCTGTGCTATTTCCTTGTGGCAGCATTGGGAATTCTTGACAGGCAATGGGGATTTCTGTGGAAACTTCCTCTGTTATTGGGCATCCGGAGCGCACTGTGGATGTATCTCATCCTGCGGGGACGCTATCCGGATCGAATCACCTGGGGACTTCTCCTGGTAGAATTCTGCTGTCTGATGTACCTGCTGGCACAGCATCTGGCGGACAGAAAAAAACCCATCACACAATTATTAACCAGAGAGGATCAGCTGAAGCGGAGTCAGCAGAATAGCTGGCTGGATCTAGGCGTATCTCTGGGAGTCGCCGTGATTCTATGCCTGGCATTATTGATTCATCTTCCGGGAGGCATGACCCGGGTAAAAGAAGATAAGGCGAATCGTCGTCAGACGAATACAGAATGGACACAGCTGCAGCAATACTGTGAAGAACATAAAGACAATCTCTACTTTTTGGATATTTATTCTACGGTAAAGTATTCGGAGCCGGTTTGGAATCAGGATAGAAACCGCCTGAAAAATTATGATTATCTGGGAGGCTGGGCATCCAAGAGCCCTGCGGAAGAGAAAAAACTGGCAAAGTATGGACTGTCTGCGTTTGAAGGAAGAGAGCTTCCCCAGGTAGCGGAAGGATTCGTGGATTCTTCCCACGCTTACCTGATTGACTACGCATCCCATGATATTAGCTGGCTAAACAGCCTTTATGAATCCCGGGAGATTTCAGCTCAGGCTGTTCTCACTGACCAGTTTGGTTCAGAGGGCGAAAACTTATTCAATGTGTATCATATCGAGACAATAAACCAAAAAGAGGAATAGACAGCATGTGTACAAGCGTCAGTTTTGTAATTCCCTGTTATCGGTCGGAACAGACGATCACAGGAGTTGTGGAAGAAATTACGCAAACGATGGGACAGCTTCCCGGTTATACGTTTGAAATCATTCTGGTGAATGACTGTTCGCCGGACGATACCTTTCAAATCATTCGACAGCTATGTGGGCAATATGATAATCTTATCGGCATTAACCTGGCCAGAAATTTCGGACAACATTCCGCCATCATGGCAGGATTACATTATGCAACAGGCGATATATGTGTATTCCTGGATGATGATGGGCAGACTCCTGCCAATGAAGTGGACAAATTACTGGATGCAATTGCAGCCGGTGCAGATGTGGCGATGGCCAGCTATGATCACAAGATGCATTCCCACTTTCGCAACTGGGGAAGCAAGGTGAACGAGTGCATGATGCATATCATGCTCCGTAAACCCAGGGAATTATTTGTCTCCAGTTATTTTGCAGTAAAACGCTTTGTGGCGGACAGCATGTTACAATACAGCAACAGCTATCCCTATCTCCCCGGATTACTTCTCAGAGCAACAAAAAATATTGTCAATGTGCCGGTGCATCACAGGGAACGTGAGGTTGGAACCTCAGGCTATACCCTGAAAAAATTACTGGGATTGTGGTTTAACGGCTTTACTGCATTTTCAGTCGTGCCTCTTCGGGCTGCCACGGCAGTAGGCGTTGCCAGCGCCTTTGTAGGTTTTATTTACGGGATTTATACCATCATACGGAAGCTGGTAGATCCGAATATCCTTCTTGGCTTCAGTTCTATTATGGCAGCCATCCTGTTTATCGGAGGAATGCTGATGATTATGCTGGGACTGGTTGGTGAGTATATTGGCAGAATTTATATTAGTCTCAACAATTCTCCCCAGTATGTAGTGAGAGAAGCGATTGGAAAAGGACAATAAATGAACGTATTTGTGAAACATTATAAAGAATGGGTATTGTGGGCTCTGATGATTGCCTTTGGGGGAATTTATCTGTCTCTGTGCTTTAATAATAATATCTGGACAGACGAGGGGTATACCATGGACCTCTTAAGAAACTGCAAAACCTTTCAAGAAGTATGCAATTTTACGGCAGAAGATGTGCATCCTCCCTTATATTATCTGATTTTAAAGGTATTTACAGACCGTTTTGGCATTCATTTGCTTTTCATCAAGATTTTGTCCATTGTGCCTATGCTTCTGACAATGGTATTGGGAGCCACTGTTATCCGGAAGGAGTTTGGATTTCGAACCGCTCTGTTTTTTATTCTGACATTGGGAACCCTTCCCTGCACCATGGAGTATGCAGTACAGGCCCGGATGTATACCTGGGCAATCCTCTTTGTGACTCTATGTGGGCTGGAGGCTTACCGCATAGCGGCCCGGGGAAAACGGGCAGACTGGATTGGCTATCTGCTGGGAGGCGTTGGAGCGGCATACACGCATTATTTTGCCTTTGCTGCAGTACTATGGATTTACGGCTTTTTGTTCTTGTACTTGTTAATCCGCAGAAGAAAGCAGTTACTGAAATGGCTGGCCACAGCCCTCTTATCACTGGTCATTTATCTTCCCTGGCTGACGAAAATGTCTGCCCAGGTGAAAGGCGTATCAGGGAATTATTGGATTCCGGAGATTGATGGGAAAGTGCTTTTAAGCTATTTCCCCTGGATTGTCAACACCAATCTTCCCTATGTGACGGCGGTGATGACCGTAATTTTTGTAATTGCATTCCTACTGATAGCTTATCAGATCAGAAAAAAGAAAGCATTGGATGGAAAGACAGCAGCAGCCCTGTTTGGAGTGGGCATTCCGATTCTGGTAGTGGTGACCGGTGTGGCGCTATCCAAACTGATCCGCCCGATTTTTATCATTCGCTATGTTATGCCCTCCATCGGACTGCTCTGTTTGTTTCTGGCAATCGCTTTTTCCTATCTGGAGACAAAAGCATGGATTGCCATGGGATTGTTCTGGGCAGCGCTGGGCACAGTGGATTACCAGAAAAACTATTACGATGAATACCAGGCCGCTTACACACCCCAGACGGAACAGTTCCTTAAGGATCACCTTGGAGAAAACGATCTGGTCGTGTATAATTACTACGGTTATGACTTTATCTATGAGTACTATATTAACAGAGCACAATTAGTCTATATCGGGGATGTGGATTTAAACGGAAATTTTGATAATCTCTGGTTTCTGGACACCCCGTTGAATCTTGAATTTACCCAGGAACAGCTTACAGAACATGGCTTGATAAGCATTCCCATGGGACAGTATGGAATCGAACAGAATGAATTTAAAATTTATCAGATCAGCAGACAATAACATAAAGCAGATGACCGTCAAGCAGCTGATTGTGGCACTCCTGGCAGTGAGTGCTCTCTTGGCGTGTCTTTTGATTTGGCCTGTGGGTGCGATGAAGGATACGGCGGTGAGCAGCAGCGGGGCGGAGACGAATCACCGTACGGAAACGATTACAGATGAACGGACGGTGGCCCAGACATTTGTTCCGCAGTATGATTATATCCGCAGTATTGGAATTTTACTGGATCGTGACAATGATAACAGTTATATAGGGGATTTTTTCCTTGAAATTATTGACAGTGCAGGAAACAGACAGCGGCAGATTTTCTCCAAAATCTATAAAATGAATGATATGTCGAAGGGTTATCAGAAACTTTCGGTAAATTTAAAAGTGATTGCGGGAGCACCCTATATCCTTCAAATTTCCACAGCACAAACACAGGGACAGCCCATTCGTCTGGCGTACCGTACGAAAAGCAGCGCAGGCCCTGTAGAAAATCAGACACTTTATTATGCCGGAGAGGAAATACCGGATGCCTCTTTGGCATGCTCTTATACGTATGGAACTCCCATGGGGAAAAGACAGATTTTAGTATATGATTTGTTTTTTGCGGCATTGTTCTTTGTGGCGACAGCACTGCTGGACAAACTTACCAAAAAATACACCGGCTTAAATGAAAAAGTCACTTTGTCAGCAGCGATGCGCTGTGTGGCAGCGACACTGCTGGCATGGGTGTTACTGTTTTCTGTGTATTACATGTTTGTTCGAAAAGCTTTTGGAGGAAATAGCTGGGACTTTGCAGTTTATGGAATGGCATTGCTTTTGATAGCGGTCATAGGCAGTTATGTAATCTGGCACATACAGCTGCCGGAGAGGGAACGATGGTCTGTTAAGAATATACCGGTGGTCGTCCGGGTGGTCGCCTTTGCAGTATATTTTTCCCTGTATGCTCCTTATTTCAATTCGGGTTCTAACTATGGGCATTATCTGAATGGCAGCTATATGAGCATTGCCTTTGCAATTGTGATTTTAAGCTTTTTTACAATCCGGCAGTTATGTAACTGTAAAACCATAGTCCTCTCCATCATTTACTGGTGTGGCTGTGGGGCAAGCTTTTTGTATCATATTCATGGACTTAACGGAGAACAAAGAATCCTACGCATCTGGGAGTATGTGGGAGGATGGTTATGGGCAGTCGTTATTCTGATTACTGTTTGCAATTTGTGCAGAAAGCAATATAACAGAATGGTCATTCCCTATATAGCGGTCATTGCTACATTTTTTGCGCTGACCTGGATTTTCCGCCATGAAAAATACTGGCCAATTTATATGACAGTCTGCTTTGGACTACTCTATATGCAAAAAAGAGAGAAGGAGCAGGTGGCGCAGCTACTGCGCAGCTTCTGTCAGGGAGCAGTCCTTTCCTTCTGGTATGAAGTTATTTTTTGCTTATTGTACAGACCCTACCACCATTATGTGTTTAGTCGATACCCGATGCAGTTTTCCTCGGTTGCGCTGACTGGCCTGTATCTGTTTTTTATATTGATAGCAGTCCTTCTTTTGACCATGGACAAATATCTTACGAAACCGGGCTTAAAAGACATGTGGTTCTGGTATGTGACATTAGGCACTGTGTCCTCCTATCTGTTTTTGAGCGTTTCCAGGACAGCGCTGTTGGGAACCATAGCAGTGGCTATTGTGTTATTTGTTTTGCTCTGCGCAATCTGGTTTCAGAAAAACAGGAAGAGAATCGCATTGATAATAGGAACCATGTTTTTGAGTTTTTGTATGCTTGTTCCGGTGGTGTACACCTTAACCAGATGTGTTCCTGCGGTGGTGGATGCTCCGGTATTATACCCATATGAAGAATTTAAGGATCGGATTTATCAGGGGGAAGAAAAAGACTCCAACCGGTATATGAATGTTCAAAGCCTGCTGGAACTGGTGACAGGAAGAATTTCTGTTATGATGGGAGGAAACTCTGATGTGGATGAAGTGCAGGAAACTGAAATGGCAGTTTCATCGGAGGAAGAGAACATATCAAGGGGAAATGAATCAGCGGGAGAGGTCACGAATGGAAGAACGGATATTTTCCGCATGTATCTGAAACGGTTGAATTGGACAGGACATGACAGCATGGTGATTACCGTAGATGATACCGTCTATGCGCATGCACATAACACCTTTATTCAAGTATTTTATGATCATGGAATTCTTTGCGGAATTGTATTTTTATGCCTGGGAATGTTCACATTGGTACGTAGTGTTTTGCTGGTGTCCAGAGAAAAAGAACAGGGTATTATGATGGCAGCCCCCTTGCTTTTTTTGGTGGGATTTGCTGCTGCGGGAATGGCGGAATGGGTATTTCAGCCTGTTATTCCATTGGGATTTGGTGTATTATTTATGATATACCCCTTACTTTCCCCCATCAAAAAACAAAGTCAGGAATAGAGTATGTTGAATCTTCAAAAACGAGTAATGAATACCAAGTTAATGACCAGACGCAGCTTTCTGATCGCCTATGACATCATGGCGGTCTGTTTGGCGTGTATTGCACCCCTATGGATCCGCTATGAGTTTCATTACAACGAGATCCCTTCTTATTTCGTCAACTCCGTCTGGCATATGATGCCCTTCAGTGTGATCCTGACTCTGGTGGTGTTCTGGATCCTGCGGTTGTACCATAGCTTGTGGGCTTATGCCGGCGTGACGGAGATGCAGAATATTGTGGTGGCATGCTTTGTCAGTGCAGCCCTGCAGGGAGTGGGACTTGCCATCCTTCATGACCCGGTGCCCAGAAGCTATTATTTTATCTATGCTTTTGTGCTGATGGCATTCACCATGCTCAGCCGTTTCTCCTACCGTTTTGCCAGGGAAACCAGACACCGCATGTATAATAAAAAACGGAATGTGATCTCCGTGATGATCGTGGGAGCAGGAGATGCAGGAAATACTCTGATTAAAGAAATCAATTCCAGTTACCATTCCACCATGATCATCAAGTGCATTATCGATGATGATCCCAACAAATGGGGACGGTATGTACAGGGAATCAAAATTGTAGGCGGCAGGGATAAGATCGTGGAGAATGCAAGACTCCACAGCATCGACGAGATTATCATTGCCATGCCCTCTGCACCCAGACCTACTATCAAAGGGCTGATTGAGGTCTGCCAGGAAACCAATTGTAAGCTACGAACCTTACCGGGAATTTACCAGCTGGTAAACGGGGAAGTGGATGTGAGCAAGATCCGGGATGTGGATGTGGAGGATCTGCTGGGCCGCGATCCCATCACCATCAATCTGGACAAGATTATGGGATATGTACAGGGCAAAACCGTTCTGGTAACCGGGGGCGGAGGATCCATCGGAAGTGAGCTCTGCCGGCAGATTGCCACCCATCATCCCAAACAACTGATTATTGTAGATATCTATGAGAATAACGCCTATGAGATCCAGCAGGAATTGTTGCTGCGCCACACAGATTTAGACCTGGTGGTGCTGATCGCCTCTGTACGCAACACCAGGCGTATGAACTGGATCTTCGACCATTATAAACCCGACATTGTCTACCATGCGGCAGCCCATAAGCATGTGCCCCTCATGGAAAAAAGCCCTAATGAGGCCGTTAAAAACAACGTATTCGGCACCTGGAAGGTGGCCTCTGCCGCAGCAAACAGCGGTGTGCAGACCTTTGTCATGATCTCCACGGATAAGGCGGTAAATCCCACCAACATCATGGGAGCCTCCAAGCGGATCTGCGAAATGATCATCCAGACCTTTGATCGTCATTATGACACCAAGTTCGTGGCAGTGCGTTTCGGCAATGTGCTGGGAAGCAACGGCTCTGTGATTCCCCTGTTCCGGAAACAGATTCTGGCCGGAGGCCCGGTGACGGTAACCCATCCGGATATCATCCGTTATTTTATGACAATCCCGGAGGCAGTTTCCTTAGTATTAGAGGCGGGAGCCTATGCCAATGGCGGCGAGATTTTCGTCCTGGACATGGGAGAACCGGTAAAAATCCTGGATCTGGCGAAGAATCTGATCCGCCTGTCCGGCTATAAGGTGGATGAGGACATCAAGATTGAATTTACAGGACTGCGTCCCGGCGAAAAGCTCTATGAGGAAATGCTCATGGATGAAGAGGGACTGCAGGATACTGCCAACAAAATGATCCATATCGGCAAACCCATTGAATTTGACGAGATGAAATTCTTCAGCCAGCTTCATGCTTTGAAAGAAGCTGCCAACAATGAAGCGGGAGATGTGCGGCAGCGGGTGCAGGAAATTGTGCCCACCTACAATCCCAAGGGAGAAAAGAAAGATGTTTGATACAAAGAAATCGTGGGAGAAATTCCCGGAGAAAGTGTGGCTTTCCAGCCCTACCATGTATGACACCAGTATGCAGTATGCCATGGAAGCATATCACACCAACTGGATGTCCACCGTGGGTGCCAATATCATTGAACTGGAGCGCAGAGTCTGTGAAAAGGTCGGCTGTCAGTATGCGGTGGCACTGTCTGCCGGAACGGCAGCCCTCCATCTGGCCATGAAGTTTGCCGGTGAAAAGCTCTATGGGAAATCCGAACTTGGAAAAGGGGCATTATCCGGACATCGGGTATTCTGCTCCGACATGACCTTTGATGCCACTGTAAATCCCGTGGTCTATGAGGGAGGAATCCCTGTATTTATCGATACGGAGTATGACACCTGGAATATGGATCCCGTGGCTCTGGAAAAGGCCTTTGAGACCTATCCGGAGGTGCGGCTGATTGTCATTGCCCATCTTTATGGGACACCGGGCAAAATCAACGAAATCAAGGCAATCGCGGATGCCCATGGCGCCGTGATCATTGAGGATGCCGCAGAGTCTCTGGGGGCAGCCTATCAAGGGATACAGACCGGAACCTTCGGAAAATATAATTGTATTTCCTTTAATGGAAATAAGATCATCACCGGCTCCTCCGGCGGCATGTTCCTGACAGACGAGAAAGAAGCAGCGGACAAGCTCCGCAAGTGGTCCACCCAGGCAAGGGAAAATGCAGCCTGGTATCAGCATGAGGAATTAGGATATAATTACAGAATGTCCAATGTGATTGCCGGCATCGTCCGGGATCAGATGGATTATCTGGAGAAGCACATCCAGCAGAAAAAGGCAATCTATGAGAGATACCGGGAAGGCTTCCAAGACCTTCCGGTTCACATGAACCCCTATGATGCAGGAAGCAGCGAGCCCAATTTCTGGTTAAGCTGTCTATTGCTTGAGCCGGAAGCCATGTGCAGACAGGTTCGGGGAGAGCAGGATGCCCTGTATCTTCCAGAGCATGGAAAAAGCTGCCCTACGGAAATCCTGGAAGCAATCTCCGGAATCAACGCAGAGGGACGCCCCATCTGGAAACCCATGCACATGCAGCCCATTTACCGGATGAATCCTTTCTTTACCAGAGAGGGAAATGGCAGAGCCAGAACCAACGCCTATATCAGTGGGGAGGCTACGGATGCAGGAATGGATATCTTCCAGAGGGGACTCTGTCTGCCCAGCGATAATAAAATGACACCGGAACAGCAGGATCATATCATCGAAGTGATCAGAGCCTGTTTTGAATAAGAACCTTTGCAGCAGGGAGTATGACACCATGAATTTTTATGGAAAATATGTGAAGAGAGGCCTGGACATCCTGATTTCCGGAATTGCATTACTGATTTTAAGTCCTGTGATTCTGGTTTTGGCGATTCTGGTCCGCAGGAAGCTGGGAAGTCCTGTAATCTTCCGTCAGGAGAGACCGGGCTATCGAGAGAAAATTTTTACCCTCTGTAAGTTTCGCACCATGACCGATGCCAGAGATGAAAAGGGTGAACTGCTGCCGGACAGTGTACGGCTTACGAAATTCGGTTCCCTGCTGCGGAAAACCAGTCTGGATGAACTGCCGGAGCTGTGGAATATTTTCAAGGGGGATATGAGCCTCATCGGTCCCAGACCCTTATTGGTCAGCTACCTTCCCTGGTATACAGAGAGAGAAAAACTGCGGCACACCGTGCGTCCCGGTCTTACCGGACTGGCACAGGTCAGCGGCAGGAATTACATTGCATGGGATAAACGTCTGGAGAAGGATGTAGAATATGTGGAGCATCTGACCTTTGCCATGGACATGAAGATCTTTTTTAAAACAATCCGGGTTCTTTTTGCAGAGGAGGATGTGGCTGTGGATACGGATGTGATTGAAGGAAATTTAGCGGAGATCAGAGAAAATGAAAGAAATATTCAAATTCAGACAGAAAAGTAAGATAGAGATTGCTGCAGAGATTGTTCTTGTTTTACAGATTGCGGTATTATGCTACCTCAATCTCACACACATCATATATATTCAAGATGATGATGTGGCAAAATTGTTCCGTCATACAATGGAGATGTGGAATGAGAAAACGCTGTTTATTCCCAACTGGAGTTACATTACAACAGGAGAACAGGATTGTGCAGCACTACTTGCTATTCCTTTTTATGCATTTACCGGAAATATTTATCTTTCATTTGGAATTTCCAATATTATTAATATTCTTGTATATGTGTACATTATCAATAGACTCCTTAAATTGATTGGAATTTCGGAGACCTTTAGAATAATTGCATGTCTGATCGTGTTGTTCCCGTATAAATTTGGACAACTGGATTATCTGAACATGATGTTTTTCTCTGGTGGTCAATACGCATATAAAGTTCTTCTACCCTTAGTTTTTTTGGAACTGGTCTATGAATCAGAACAAACACGCAGGAAACCAGTACAGATTTGTATTTTGATTTTATACTTACTCTTGTTGCTATTGTCTTCTATATCCAGCGGAGGATATGTATTGTCCACTGGAATTGCACCTGCAGTTATTTCTGGAATCCTTTTGCAGTTGACAAGGAGGAAAACAGAGGGTGCAAAATGGTATGAATTCATCCTTTCCTGTGCCAGTGTTTTTCTGGGAATGATAGGAATGTTGATAGGAGAAAGAGTAGGAATTCAGGCTTATGCGGATACGGTTTTTCTCTTGCAGCAGGAAAACTGGCTCACAGCTTTTGAGGCAACAGTACGTTCCCTTATCAATATTTTGGGGGTTCTGCCTACCAGAGGAGATGTGCCATTATTATCAATAAGTGGCATGACCTATCTGATAAAATTTGCACTCATGATGTTTTTGGTATGTTTGGGTTGTAAAAGAATTTCTTCTTTTCTTTTTCTGCATGAAAGCTTTGAAGGAAGATGTACCACGGATGATAGAAAGAAATATCTTCAAATCCAGCTATTATCTATTTTTATTTGGAATTTTTTTATTGTCTTTTTTTCCACACAAACGGGGAGGTATCAGCTTATTGGTTTGATTCCCTTAATGCTGGCAGCCGTGATTGAACTTTCTATCAATTTTAGTAAAAACAATAATTTAATGGCGATGCGTTTACTTTTAGGCGGTTTGCTGGCAGGATATGTTTTGATGAGTCTTTACACCTATCGGGATGCAGAGAAGAATTATTTTACCCAGGATAACAAGGATGTCATAGAACTGAATGAATATTTACATCAATTGAATGTAGGCACAGCAGTATTCATCTGGGATACCTCCATGTCAGAACGTATGAGAATATATGATGACACCATTCTGTATACAGCATATCTGCCAAGTGAACAGAAACTATACCTCATTGACTATTATCAGGAGGCATCGGAGAGAAGTAATCTTTCTGACAGAAATGCCTTATGTGTAAAAAGTAACCAGAGTATTGACTGGGTGCAGGACTATATTCGGAATACTTATACGGCAGCAGGGCATGTAGGCGATTACACCGTATACGTTTCCGATGTAAATCGATTTGATGGAATAAGCGGAATGGAGTTCGGAAATCACGCCATTGATTATCCTTATACGACGGGATATACCTATAAGGGAGAAATTAGTTCAGAGGGAACGCTACTGACCTATGGAGTTCCTGGATATGCCCTGGAGAGTCCCATCTTTATAAATGCCAGAAAATTAGATTATTCCATAACAATGAACTATTATGCCAGTGTTTATGAAGGGGTGATAGGACAGGCAGAATTGTGGGTTGATGGAAGTATTGCGGATACGCAGGAATTAGCAGCAGATAAAAGCCAGATCGTTTTTAAAATTGGACAGCAGCAAAACTGCCAGATAAGAGTCAAGGTGGATAGCGATAAATCCATCGCCATACAAAGCTTTGAGTTTCAAGAAAAGGATGTTGATGAAAAGAAGGATGTAGATGGCAAAGATTAAGGTATACAGCCTGGAACAGGCGGAAGAATGGAAAAAAATACTGACCCGGTTTCCTAAGGCGGATGTTTACTATTCGCCGGAGTACACAAAGGGCTTTGCGGAAAACGGGGATGGGGAGCCCCTTCTCCTGCACTATACCGGTGACCGGTTACAGGCGGTGAATGTGGTGATGAAACGCCCCGTTCCCCTGCCGGAGAACTTAAATCCGGCGGATGAGGAATTAAAAGACTATGTGGATTACGTCACACCCTACGGTTATGGTGGATTTCTTTTGGAAGGAGAATGTTCAGAGGCAGAGCTGCAACAGCTACAGAAGGTATATGCTGACTTTTGCAGAGACCATAAGGTGGTGGCAGAGTTTGTGCGGTTTCATCCGGTGTTAAACAATGCCCATGGGGTGGAAAAGCTGTATGAGGTCATCGACCTGGGCAATACCATCTGCATGGATTTGACCTCCCCGGAGATTATCTGGCAGAACCTGAGCAGCAAAAACCGCAACATGATCCGCAAGGCGCAGAAAAGCGGAGTCCAGGTCTATTGGGGCAGGGAACCCGCTCTCTTTGCAGAGTTTGAGGACATCTACCGGGAAACCATGGATAAGGTGGGAGCCCGGGATTACTACTACTTTAAAAAAGAATTTTATGACAGTATCCTGTACGATATGAAACAGCAGGCCATGATCTTTTACGCCGGACTGGAGGGGCAGACTATTGCCGCTTCCATTATTCTCTATGACGGAAATGCCCTGCAATATCATTTATCCGCATCCAGAAAGGAATATCAGTCCTATGCTCCCACCAACCTCATTCTCTATGAGGCAGCCTGCTGGGGAAGTGTACTGGGGGCAAAAACCTTCCATCTGGGCGGAGGCTTAGGTTCCTCCCATGATGACCTTTACCATTTTAAGAAGCAGTTTAATCGCAATGCAGACTGTACATTTTCCATCGGACGCGTTAAGATGAATGAGGCTGTATATGACCGGCTCTGGGAACTGAATAATCATAAGAAAGAGACAGGGTATTTCCCTGCATATCGAGCGTGAAAAAAATACTAATTGTCACCAACTTTGATGTGGGCTTATACAATTTCAGACGGGAGCTGCTGACGGAACTGCTAAAAGCCTACGAAGTGCATGTCGCACTGCCGGATGGAGAATTTGTTCCGAAAATGCAGCAGATGGGATGTGTCTTCCATGAGACGAAGCTGGAACGACGGGGAATGAATCCCCTCCATGAACTGGAACTGCTTCATACTTACCGGAAAGTGATGAAAGAAGTGCAGCCGGATGCGGTACTTACCTATACCATCAAGCCCAACCTCTATGCCGGAATGATCTGCTCCGGGAAAAAGATTCCTTTTATTACCAATATCACAGGTCTGGGAACGGCGGTGGAGGGCGATGGACTGCTGCAGAAGGTGATGATTCGCCTGTACCGTCATGCGATGCGAGGAGTTACCAGGCTGTATTTTCAGAACCGGACCAATGAGCAGTATTTCACCGAGAAAAAGATCGGGCTGGGAAAGCATGATATGCTTCCCGGTTCCGGAGTGAATCTGGAGCGGTTCCCCTATCTGGAATATCCACCGGAGGGAGAACCAATAGAATTTCTCTTTATTTCCAGAGTGTTAAAGGAAAAAGGCATTGACCAGTATCTGGGAATGGCAGAGGCAATTAAGAAGAAATATCCGGACACGGTATTCCGTATCTTGGGATTTTGCGAGGATGATGACAGTAAGCCGGACTCCTACCGGAATAAAATCCGGACACTGGAAGAGAAAGGCATCGTATCCTTTGAAGGCATGCAGGAGGATGTCCATCCCTTCTTAAAGAACAGCCAGTGTACCGTCCACCCTTCTTTCTATCCCGAAGGAATGTCCAATGTCTGTCTGGAGAGTGCCGCCAGCGGACGGCCGGTGATTACCACGAAACGTGCCGGATGCCGGGATACGGTGGAGGATGGAGTCACCGGACTTCTGGTGGAGGAACGAAGTACCGAGGATTTGATTCAGGCAGTGGAGCAGTTTTTACAGATGCCCTACGAGAAACGGAAAGAGATGGGCATAAAAGCCCGTCAGAAAATGGAACGGGAATTTGACCGCCGCATCGTGGTGGAAAAATATAAACAAACCTTACAGGAAATCCTGGGATAGGGAGGAAAGAAAGATGAGTTTATACGAAAAGATTGTAAACAGAGAGGAAAAACTGGCACTGGTGGGCTTAGGCTATGTGGGAATGCCTATTGCTGTGGCATTTTCCAAAAAGGTGGATGTCATTGGCTTTGACTTAAATGCCGGCAAAATCGAAAAGTACAAAAACGGTGTAGACCCCACCAATGAAGTGGGCGATGAGGCCATCAAAGCCTGCACCGTGGACTTTACTGCAGATGAGAAGAAGCTGCAGGAGGCAAAGTTCTTCATCGTGGCGGTGCCCACTCCGGTAAACTCCGATCACACTCCGGATTTAAGCCCGGTGGAGGGAGCCAGCACCATTCTGGGACGAAATCTGACCAAAGGTTCTATCGTGGTATTTGAATCCACCGTTTATCCCGGTGTGACCGAGGAGATCTGTGTGCCGATTCTGGAGAAAGAGTCGGGACTGAAGTGTGGTGTGGATTTCAAAATCGGGTATTCTCCGGAACGCATTAACCCCGGGGATAAAGTCCATCGTCTGGAATCCATTGTGAAGATTGTGTCCGGCATGGATGAGGAGACCTTGGAGGAAGTAGCCAATGTGTACTCCCTTGTGGTAGCAGCAGGCGTACACCGCGCAGAGTCCATCAAGGTGGCAGAGGCCGCGAAGGTCATTGAAAACAGCCAGCGGGATATTAACATTGCCTTTATGAATGAGCTTTCCATTATTTTCCATAAGATGGGAATCGACACGAAATCTGTCCTGGAGGCAGCAGGAACCAAGTGGAATTTCCTGAAATTCCAGCCCGGTCTGGTGGGAGGACACTGCATCGGCGTGGATCCCTATTATCTCACTTATAAAGCAGAGCAGCTGGGCTATCACTCCCAGATCATCCTTTCCGGCCGCCGGATTAACGATGATATGGGGAAATATGTGGCAGAAAGCGTGGTAAAGAACCTGATCCAGTGCGACATTCCGGTGAAAGGTGCCAGAGTGGCAATTCTGGGCTTTACCTTTAAGGAAAACTGTCCGGATACCCGGAACAGTAAGGTGATCGACATTGTGAAAGAACTGAACGAATATGGAATCATGCCCATGATCACAGATCCGGCAGCCGATGCTGCAGAGGCAGAGCGGGAATACGGAATTCATTTCACCGATATGGCGGACATGAAGGACATGGATGCAGTGATTCTGGCTGTAGCCCACGAACCCTACAAGGCACTGACCATGGAACAGATGGATCAGTTCTTTCAGGAAAAGAACCAGAAAAAGATTCTGGCGGACTTAAAGGGTATTCTGGACAGAAAGGTGTATGAGGATGCCGGCTATCTCTACTGGAGACTATAAGAAAAAGTTACCCATCTGGGGGGCAAGCCTGTTGTTTTTTGGAATCGTAGGTGTGGTGTTTGGCGTGGGAATTTATCCTGACTCCGACACCTATATCCAGATGCAGGCAAAAAGAGAACCACTGTACCCACTGTTTCTCCATCTTTGTGGAAATCTGTCCGTAGCAGTGATTTTGCAGAACTTGCTGGCGGCGGGCAGCGTAGCCTATTTTACCTGCACCATGCAGGAACTTTTTCTGGAGAAGTTAAAGAAAGGCTGGAAATGGTTTGGCACAGCTGTTTTATGGCTTTGTGCGCTGATGCCACATTTGATGACGCCCTTGGGTTCTGCCTCCCACATGATACTTTCCAATTCCATTTTGACGGAAGGACTGACCTATCCTTTCTATCTTTTCTTCAGCACGGAATTAGTGAAAGTGTTACTGGAAACAGAAGAAAGACATAGAAAAACTGCACTTTTCAAAGGTCTTGTCTGGGTATTTTTACTTCTTATGCTGCGCAGCCAGATGCTGACCACCTTATTTATCTGGGCTGTAGTAGCTGTTTACATGGCATTGACGCGAAAGAAGGAGTGGAAACAGAGAGCAGCTGCCTGTGGTGAAATTCTGCTGGCCGTGTTATTTGTGATTCTGGCAAAGAATCTGTGTTATCATACTTACTACAATCACTATTGCAATGGATATTCCGGAGAGAATCTGGGAAATATAGGCTTTTTGGCGAATACCTTGTATCTGGTGGATGAGACGGAAGCTATTGAAGTCCAGAATGAGGAACTGTTGGATTCCTACAGACAGCTGCTTGAGACCCGCAAGACAGAAGGACTCTATTTCATAAAAGAAAGCAACGTATTGAAACAGGCACTTCAATATGAAGACTGTTATGACCCTCTGAAATATGAAGTGATACAGCCCATTCTGGAAGAAAAATTGTACGGGGACGGAGTGACAGGGCAGGAAGTGAATGAACAGCTGTACCAGCAATGCGGTGTGCTGTTTCAGGCATTATTACCCCATGTGACGGGTGAATATCTGGCACTGGTGTTTGATAATTTGTGCCTGGGACTGATTCGGACAGTTTCCCTGCCTCACGGACTGTTTGTGTGGATAGGAGTGCTGGGTTATGCAATTCTGATAGGACTCCTTATTTACAAGCGCAGAAAGAAACGGGACAAAGCAGTTCAACTACTTCTTCTACTGGCATTGGGAATGACACTTCTTCATACAGCAGCGACAGCGGCTGTCATTATGTGCCTGTCCCGCTATGTGATTTACAATACCACATTACTGTACAGTGCCGGATTTCTGGCATTGCTGGAAGAAATGATTGAGAAAAGGAAGAACGGATTAAAATGGGATACAAACATTTAAAATTTGACAAGGACAGTGTATTTCTTGTGACAGGTGGAGCCGGATTCATTGGCTCCAATCTGTGTGAGGCCATTACCGATATGGGCTATCAGGTACGATGTCTGGACAACCTTTCCACGGGAAAACAGGAAAACGTGGATATTCTGGCAGACAGACCCAATTATACCTTTATCAAGGGTGACATCCGGGATCTGGACACCTGTATGGAAGCCTGCAAGGGTGTGGACTATGTACTAAATGAGGCTGCCTGGGGCAGCGTTCCCAGAAGTATTGAAATGCCCTTGCTCTATGAGGAAATCAATATCCGTGGAACACTGAATATGATGGAGGCAGCCCGCCAGAACGGAGTGAAGAAATTTGTCTTTGCCTCCAGCTCCTCTGTATATGGAGATCATCCGGTGCTTCCCAAAGTGGAAGGGCAGGAGGGAAATCTGCTTTCACCCTATGCACTGACAAAACGCGTAGATGAAGAATATGCAAAATTGTATAAAAAACTTTACGGCTTAGATACCTATGGTCTGCGTTACTTCAATGTATTTGGCCGAAGACAGGATCCGGACGGTGCCTATGCGGCAGTTATTCCCAAATTTATCAAAATGCTGCTTCATGATGAAGTGCCCACAATCAACGGGGATGGTAGACAGTCCAGGGATTTTACTTACATTGATAATGTCATCGAAGCGAATTTAAAGGCCTGTCTGGCATCCGCTGAGGCGGCAGGTAACGCTTTCAATGTAGCTTATGGAGGCAGAGAGTATCTGATTGATATTTATTATGATCTGTGCAAAGCCCTTGGAAAAAATATCGAGCCACATTTCGGACCGGATCGTGCCGGAGATATCAAACACTCCAATGCAGATATTTCCAAGGCAAAGAAACTGTTGGGCTATGACCCGGATTATGATTTTGAAAAAGGAATTGCGCTGGCAATCGATTGGTATAAGGAAAATTTGCGATGAAAAAGATAGCTTTTTACATTAATGGACTGGGCAATGGAGGAGCAGAACGTGTGACGGTAAACCTTGCCAGACATTTTGTGCAGAAAGGTTATGAGGTGCTTCTGGTGACCTCCAGAGTTCGTGCAGATGAGTATGAACAGCCGGAGGGAACCAGACGCATCATCTCAGAGACAATTGAACCGGGTTCCATGAATCCGGTTTCTTATTTTTGCAAAAGGTTCAAGAACATCCGCACGATTTGGAAAACGGAAAAACCAGATGTAATTGTGTGTTTTATCGGCAAGTGTAATGTGATAGGGCTTATTACATCCTGGGGATTAAAAATACCTGTTTATGTGGCGGTTCGAAATGAACCCACCAAGGAATATCCTACGAAGCTGATGCGTTTCTTGTCCAAAACACTATTTGCCAGGGCAAAGACGATTATTGTACAGACAGAGGACGCAAAGAAGTATTTCCCTAAGTATTTACAGCGTAAGACGGTTGTTCTTCCCAATTCCCTGGATACCCGTTTCTTATTGCCACGCTTTGAAGGAGTCAGAAAGAATGAGATCGTTTCTGTAGGGCGTCTGGTGGAGTGTAAGAACCAGAAAATGCTGATTGATGCTTTTTCTGCAATTGCAGACGAATATCCGGAACTCCGGTTGAAAATCTATGGAAACGGAACCCACAACGAAGATACCAGGGGGGAACTGGAAAAACAGGTGGAAACGTTACATCTGGAAAAACGCGTGCAATTCATGGGACATTGCAATGATATGCCTCAACAGCTTTATCAGTCCAGAATTTTTGTACTGACTTCAGATTATGAAGGCATGCCCAATGCTCTTTTGGAGTCCATGGCATTGGGACTTGCCTGTATTTCAACAGATTGTCCCTGTGGTGGACCCAGAACGGTAATTCAAGATGGAGAAAACGGATTATTAATACCGCTCCGGGATACAAAAGCACTGGAGACAGCTTTGAGACGAATCCTGGCAGCCCCGGAGCTTGAACATAAGTTGGGAGAAAATGCCCATAAAATTGGTGAAACGCTGGCACCGGATCGGGTTAATGAAGCATGGGAGAGTGTGATTATATGAGAAAGACCATTGCATTCCATATCCCCTCTCTGGTAGGCGGAGGAGCAGAACGTGTGATTTGTAACCTGGCAAACCATTTTGCGGAGGAGGGGTACCGGGTATCTATGATCACCAGTGAGATGGAGGATCACCCATATTATCAATTGGATGAACATGTTACCAGAGTCGTACTGCCAAAACCCACCGGAAACCGGATCTTGAAAATTTTCCGCCGCCTCGGAATCCTGCGAAAGGCGATTCGGGACAGTGAGGCACCGGTGGTGGTGTCCTTTATTGGAATGGCAAATCTTAGAGCCATTCTGGCAACCCGGTTTATGAAAACGAAGGTGATTGTTTCTGTCCGGAGTGCTCCGGGTAGAGAGTATAAAGGAAAAGAGAAACTGGCAAAATTTCTGTTTCGTTTTGCAGAAGGAGCTGTTTTTCAGACCGGGATGGCAAGAAATTACTTCCCCGGAACTGTGAGGAGAAAATCCACAATTCTCATGAATCCCTTGTTAGGAGATTTCTCACGGGCCAGGTATGAGGGACAGAGAGAAAAAGAAATTGTGACCGTGGGAAGATTGCATCCTGTGAAAAATCATGAGATGCTGATCCGGGCATTTGCCAGATTCCATCAGGACTATCCGGATTATGTGCTGCGAATCTATGGGGATGGAGAGAACAGGACGAAGCTGGAAGAGCTGATACAGGAACTTGCCTGTGGAGAATCTGTATTTCTGGAGGGAAATTGTGATGCTGTGGCGGATGCAATCTGGAAAGCATCACTCTTTGTGCTGACCTCCAATACAGAGGGAATGCCCAATGCTCTTTTAGAGGCAATGGCGCTGGGGCTTCCCTGCATTTCCACGGACTGCCCCTGCGGTGGTCCCGCGGCGCTGATCCGTGATGGAGAGAACGGTCTGCTCATTCCGGTAGGGGATGAGAATGCCCTGGTGGATGCCATGGAGAGAATTCTTTCTGAGGAGAATTTGGCAGAAAAACTGGGACGAAGTGCAGAACAGGCGAAGGAGCAGTATGCGCCGGAAAAAATATATCAAATGTGGGAAGATTATATCACAGAGGTAGCTGACCGATGATTAAGATAACCAGAAAAAAGCATGGAATTAACCTGACAGAGTGCTGGTTTGCCAAAGAACCGCTGACGGAGAGCGGAATTGTCAATTATATTGAGAGTGCGTTTAAACCGGCAGGAGAAAAGACACAGGAATTCCGGACACTGATTTCAGATTTGACAGAAACAGAGGAGGAAATCCTGAAAAAGTTTTCCAAAAGCTGTATTTACAAGGTGAAACGGGCACCGAGGGAAGGCGTGACGGCCAAAATGTACGGCTCTGATGAACTGTCAGATGGTCAACTCATCAGAGAATTTGCAGATTTCTTTGAGGAATTCTGGAAAAGCAAAGGCGTAGAGTATAATGAAAAGGCTCGCTGTGTGGAAAGCCTTACAGAGTACATGCAGGCCGGGGCATTAGCCATAGGAACAGCCAGCGTAAAGGATAAGGTGCAGGTGTATCATGTGTATGTTATGGACGAGGAACGTGCCAGACTTTTGCACTCTGCTTCCCAATTTCGTACAGAGGAGGATATTCCCCAGACCGTAGTTGGTTTTGCCAATCGCTATCTTCATAAGGAATCCATGCTTTATTTTAAAGAGCTGGGCAGGAAGATTTATGACTGGGGCGGTGCCGGACTGGAAGAAGAGGTGGCAAGCATCACACGTTTCAAGGAATCCTTTGGCGGGGATGTCCGTATTTACTACAATGGAGAAAGTGTACAGGGAGTACTGCCCAATGCAGTGGCATGGGCATCGAATCTGAGACATAAGGAATAAAGGAGCATATCCAATGTGTGGAATAGCAGGAATGATCAATTACAGGAATGACCCGGCAAAAGACATTTTGAATATGAACCGGGCAATGCTCCATCGCGGACCGGATGCAGGCGATTACTGGCTGGATCCGGAAAGGAAAGTGGTTTTAGGACATCGACGGCTTTCTATCGTAGACCTGTCTGCAAATGGCGCACAACCCATGAAATCTGCAGATGGGCGCTATGTGATTGTATATAACGGGGAAATCTATAATTATCAGGAATTAGAACAGAAACTTCGCACAGATGGCTGTGAGCTTCACCTGCGAGGGACATCTGACACAGAAGTCATTCTGGAGGCTTTTTCCTTTTATGGGATGGAAAAAACCCTTTCTCTTATGAAGGGAATGTTTGCCATTGCCCTGTATGACAGGCAGGAACAGCAGCTGTATCTGACGCGGGACAGAGTGGGAGAAAAACCCTTGTACTACGGCATGGTAAACGGAGCCTTTGCCTTTGCTTCGGACATCGAGTGTATCCGGCAGATAGAAGGGTTCTCGAATCAGGTGAACCGGGCTGTATTTCCGTTATACTTCCAGTATGGTTACATTCCGGCGCCCTATTCCATCTACGAGAAGATCTTTAAATTAGAACCGGGAAAAACCCTGCGGTTGAATTGCAAAACCTTAGACTATAAGATTCAAACCTATTGGAGTATGACAGAGGTGGCTCTGAATGGGGAGAAAAATCGCTTTACAGGCAGCGAGGAAGAAGCTGCCGGGGAACTGGAACGGCTGTTAAAGCATGTAATCAGAGGACAGATGATCGCCGATGTACCTTTAGGGGCTTTTTTATCAGGAGGCATTGACTCCTCGCTGGTAGTGAGCCTGATGCAGGCGATTTCCCCCAATAAAGTGAAAACATTTACCATCGGATTCGATGTGGATAAGTATAACGAGGCTCGGTACGCAAAAGAAATTGCGGCGCATCTGGGCACCGAGCATACAGAACTCTATGTGACCAGCCAGGATGCTTTTACCATCATGCAGCATATGCCGGACAGCTTTACAGAGCCTTTTGCAGATTCATCCCAGATTCCCACCATGCTGGTGAGTAAAATGACCAGGGAGCATGTAACCGTAGCGCTGAGTGGCGATGCCGGGGATGAATTGTTCTGTGGCTACACCACCTATATGGTGGCAGAGGAGGAAATGCGCAAATTCCGAAAGCGTTTCCACAAAATTCCGGCACCTCTTCGCCATGGAGCAGCGAAGATCGGTGGGGCACTTGCGGGACCGTTTACGCCTACCTTGTACAAAATCGGAAACTATCTTGCCATTGATACCCTGGAGCAGGCCCATGCGGATATGGGATTGGAAGATGCCCGCACTGCCTTTCTTGCAGGCAAAGGGATGCGGCTGACAGATTCCAACCACAGCTACCGGGGAGGACTCCTGAAAGAGCCGGTAGAAAACCTGATGCTGATGGATCTGTTACAGTACCACCCGGATGATATTCTGGTAAAGGTAGACCGGGCAGGCATGTTCTATTCGTTAGAGAACCGGGTGCCAATGCTGGACAGAGATGTGGTGGAGTTCGCCTGGAGACTGCCGCTTGCGTATAAGATGCGGGACGGTGTAACCAAGCGGGTTATGAGGGATATTCTGTACCGCTATGTCCCCCGGGAAATGATGGAACGCCCCAAAAAGGGATTTTCCATTCCCATCGAAACCTGGATGAAAGAACCGGTCATGTATGACTGGGCAACGGATATTCTGTCAGAGGGACAGAAAAAGCTGGCAGATATGGTTCATCAGAACTGTGTGGCTTCCTTCTGGAAGGATTATGTGGAGAAGGGAATCTGGACGGAAACCATCTGGTACATTTTACTACTGGAGCAGTGGCTCTTAGAGAAGGGAACTATTTGATATGGGAATTCTTTTATTCCGATTGGATGATGTGACCCCTGAGCAGAACTGGGAGAATTTTGAACGGTTACATGATTTGTTCCGCAGGTATTCCATTGCCCCGGTAATCGGAGTAGTGCCACAAAATATGGATAAGAAACTTTGTGTGGACAAACCCAGAGAAAATTATATAGAGTATTTGAAGAAGCTTCATGAGGAGGAAGGCTGGGTGATTGCCCAGCATGGCTACACCCATACCTATGTGAACCGAAACGGTGGGATGCTCAAGGTAAACAGACAGAGTGAGTTTGCAGGGCTGTCCGGGGAAGAACAGAGAAAGAAACTGGGAGACGGACAACAGATTTTGCAAAAGCAGGGCATATGTGCTAAAATGTTTATGGCACCTGCCCATGCCTATGATAAGACGACTTTGAAGGTGTTAAAAGAGCTGGGCTTTGCCTGGGTAACCGATGGCTATACGGATCATGTGTATCAAAGAGATGGGCTTGTATTTATTCCCTGTACGGTATCGAAACCGATTGTGGTACCGAAAGACCGGGTAAACACGGTTTGTTATCATCCCAATATGATGACAGAGGAAGAATTTACAGAACTGGATGGTTTTCTGCAGGAGCATGGGAAAGAATGTATGAGTTTCGACCAATATCTGCAGCAGCTGGCGGATCAGAAGATTCCGGAATGGAATCTACGCCTTGCTTTGGAACAGCAGAAAAACATGGTGCTTCGCAGAATCAAACATTTGGTGGCAAGGAATGCTCTTTGCCAGGCATATTTTCAGCATAGACAGCGTCAAAGAGCAAATTAGTGGTGATATGAAAGATATTTTTAAAAAATTTAACAAAGTTCTGAATAAGAAACAGAAGTCTCGGGTTGTGGTACTGATTTTTATGATTTTAATAGGTGCCGTGCTGGAGACTTTAGGTGTTTCCATGATTTATCCCTTAATAGAGACGGTCATGATGCCGGAGGTTTTTGAGCAAAATGCCATGATTGTCTGGATTTGTAACGTGCTGGGATACACCAGTGCAGAACAGTTTGTGACATTTATGCTGCTGGCACTTATTTTTATCTTTATCTTTAAGAATTTGTATCTGCTGCTTTTATATTATGTGCAGCACTCCTTTATTACCAACAGCCAGTACCGGATTTCCAGAGATTTGTTAAAGGTTTATCTGAACCGTCCTTATGAGTTTTATCTCAATGCCAGTACCGGAGATATCATGCGTACCGTGTATTCAGATTCCACCGGTATTTTCAATCTGCTGCTGCAGTGCATGCAGTTTGTCACGGAATTCATGGTGGCAATCTTCCTGGGAACGTATCTATTGATTATCGACCCGGTCATGACCATCGTGATGGGAATCTTGCTGGTGGGAATTACGCTCCTGTCCAGTGCTTTCTTGAAACCCAGAATCAGCAGAATCGGGGAAGAATCCCGTCAGCAGCAGAGCAAGATGTACAAGACCATCATGCAGTCCATCAACAGCGTCAAGGATGTGAAGGTCTATGCAAAGGAGGACGCATTTCTGGGAATCTACCGGAAATACGGAAAACGCTACTATAATCTGGCAAGAGACCATGAAGTGTTATCTTCGGTACCGAGACTGGCCATTGAGGCCTTTTCCCTCAGCGGTGTTCTTGCTTACATGGCAGTGATGATGAAGCTGGGACAGAATGTACAGACCATGGTTCCCCAGCTGTCTGCCTTTGCTGTGGCAGCCGTGCGGTTACTCCCCAGTGCCAGCCGTATCAACACCTATCTTGCCAATATTGCATACTACCGTCCGACACTGGACTATGTATATGCCAACGTGGAGCTGCCCAAGAACGTGGATGAGCGTGCAGCGGAGGCAAAAGCTGTTACAGAAACAGACAAGCTGAAGTTCCATGACTGTATTAAAGTGGAACAGTTGTACTATAAATATCCCAATACGGACAAGTATATTTTCGAGAATGCCCGGATGCAGGTTCCTTATGGGAAGTCTGTGGGCATCATGGGACCGTCAGGAGCAGGGAAAACCACGGTGGTTGACATTATGCTGGGCTTACTGAGGGTCGAGAGCGGAACGATTACCTGCGATGGTGTCAATGTCCTGGAACACTACGGACAGTGGCTTGCCAATATCGGTTATATTTCCCAGACCATCAATATGGTGGACGACACCATTCGGGCCAATATCGCTTTTGGCGTAGATGTGGATGATATCGATGACGCAAGAGTCTGGCAGGTTCTTGAGGAGGCACAGCTTGCAGACTTCGTACGAAACCTTCCCAATGGCATCAACACCGTGATTGGAGAGCGTGGCGTGCGTATTTCCGGAGGACAGCGGCAGCGTGTAGGCATTGCCAGGGCATTGTATCACGACCCGGAGATCCTTATCCTGGATGAGGCAACCTCTGCATTGGACAACGATACAGAGGCAGCCATCATGGAAGCCATCGAAAACTTCCATGGCAGAAAGACCATGCTGATTATTGCGCACCGGCTAAAGACGATTGAGAATTGCGATATCATTTATAAAGTAGAAAATGGAAAGATTATGGAGACTCAGCTTTAATGGGACATCGTGTTTATTTTGAAGGAGTAGATTCCATACATGGATTTCAGTCCAAAATGTTTCAGCTGATTGAACAGCAGACTCCTCTCCAGCGAATTGTCATGGTATGTAAAAAACATGATGATCAGAATGTATATGATGAAAAAAAAGTACGGTTGATCAACTATGACATGTGTGAGCATAACCGTTACCACGAGTATTTTGACTTTAATAATCTTCTCCCTTTATCAGGAGAATTATTGGAAAAAATGCGCCCTTTTGAAAGCGTGGCAATGCAGATGCTTGTCCGCAATTTCGAGAGAGATATTTATACCTTTGATGAATGTAAACAATTTTATCTGGATCATTTACGTTTTTGGAATCATGTGCTGGTAACGGAACGGATTGACTTGATTTGTTTTAATAACATTCCCCATCACTGCCACGATTATGTGATCTATGCCCTGGCGGAAATTCTGGGAATAAAACGTTGCCTGGCGATGGATACCACAATTACCGGCAGACTGGCAATTGCAGACAGTCTGGACAATGCCTGGGTACACACCAATGAACTTTATCAGAAATACCGTGCACTGGATCCAATAGAATTACCTGCAGATTTGGAGTCCTATTACCAGGCATTGTTGTATGAGAATATTGGTAAAAATAACGGGGCAGTAAATCGAGGAATGACAAGGGCGGAACACATTGCACTGCGCAGAAAGACCTTCACTGAGTATTGTTCCGCTTCCAAGGTAAGAAAAAGAGTTCTGTCCAGACTTAAACACGGCTTGAAAGTAAGCCTGCAGGAGAAGAATCTCCAAGGATGGAAAACAGGAGCAGCCTTTGCTAAGCAGGAACTGGTTTACAGCAAACGGGCCAAGATTAAGTTAAAAGCAATGCGTGGCACCGATTACTACAATGCCTTAACCGGACAGCCGGATGAGAGCCGTCCTTTTATCACCTTTTTCCTGCATCTGCAGCCGGAAGCAACCACTCTTCCCCAAGGAGGTGTGTTTACGGAACAGGAAAATATGATTCAGATACTGGCGACAGCGGCAGAGCAGCTTGGAATCGGCGTCTGTGTCAAAGAACACTTTGTACAACCCTATCGAAACAAAAGCTTTTATGACCGTCTGGCAGACATGCGCAATGTGACATTGATTCATACGGATATGGACTCCAAGGCACTGGCGAGAAAAAGTCTTGCCACGGCATCCTGCAATGGAACCATCATGAATGAGTCTGTTTATAATGGAAAACCCACGATTATTTTTGGAAATACCGTTTTTCAGGGAATGCCGGGAGTTTTCAAGATAGCGGATGTGGATTCTGCGGTGGCAGCATTAAAACAAATTCAAAAAGGTGTGGAAATCAACCAGAAGGATGTGCGGGCATATCTGGCAGCCTTCGGAGAGAATTCCCTTCATGGATACTTTGATGTTGCTTTGTACGAAAAGGATGATAAAGTAACAGAAGAGGAAGGCTGTAAGGCCTACGCGGACTATTATGCCCGGGAAATCAGAAAATTGGACGAGGCGTGAAATGGCAGAAGTATTAGCGATTGTTCCGGCAAGAAGCGGATCAAAATCGGTAAAAGATAAAAATATTCGATTGATTAACGGAAAACCTATGCTGGCTTATTCCATTGAACATGGATTAAAGGCAAAGACCGTAAATCGGGTGATCGTCAGCACAGACAGCGAAAAGTATGCAGAGATAGCAAAAGAGTATGGCGGGGAAGTTCCTTTCCTGCGTCCGGCAGAAATATCCGGGGATTTATCCCTGGATATAGAAGTGTTTGAGCATGCATTAAACTTTTTGAAGGAAAAGGAAGGGTATGTACCGGACTATGTGGTACAGCTTCGCCCCACCTACCCCATTCGAAATGTAGCAGATATTGATGGAATGGTAGAACTGCTGGAGGCTCACCCAGAGGCGGATTCGGTGCGCTGTATCGCACCGGCACAGGAAGTAGCTTATAAAATGTGGAGAAAACAGGGAGATGGAACCATTACCCCACTTCTGAATGATATTCCAGAGGCGTACAATATGCCCAGGCAACAGCTTCCCCCCATTTATTACCAGAATGCCTGTATAGATGTGGTAAGGGCCAGGGTGATTACGGAGCAACATTCCATGTCCGGGAAATGTATTCTCGGATATGAGATGGATCATAATTTCGACATTGATACGGAAGAAGAGTTTGCCAGAGCAGCGGCATATCTGGAATCCGTCGGTGAACAATAAATTATAAACAAAGCCTGAAACGGGCACAAGGAGGAGAACGATAACGATGAAAGACCCAATTTTTAATGATTTGATTATTTTCGAGATGGCGAATTCCCATCAGGGAAGTGTGGAACATGGAATTAACATTATCAAAGAGATGGGAAAGATTGCCCGGAAGTACAATGTGAAGGCAGCAGTGAAACTGCAGTACCGCAATCTGGACACGTTCATCCATCCCGATTACAAGGGACGCAAAGATGTTCCCCATATCCCCAGATTTGAGAGCACACGCTTAAACTATGACCAGTTTACACAGCTGGTGGAGGCAGTACGGGCAGAGGGCATGATTACTATGAGCACGCCTTTTGACGAGACCGGCGTGGAGTGGTGCCGTGACCAGGGACTGGATATCATTAAGATTGCCAGCTGTTCTTCTATGGACTGGCCTTTATTAGAGGAGGCTGCCAAGGCAGGAAAACCTTTGATTATTTCCACCGGAGGCAAAACCATCTCCGATATGGATAAAATCTATAACTTTTTCACTCATCGGAAATGCACCTTTGCGTTTATGCACTGTGTGGCAGAGTATCCGGCCCCTATGGAGCGTCTCCAGCTGGATGTCATTGACAAAATGCGGAAACGATATCCGGATATCGTCATTGGATACTCAGGACATGAGGACCCGGACGACAATGTGGTTCCTATGATGGCAGCAGCAAAGGGTGCACAGATATTTGAGAGACATGTGGGACTGCCTACCGAAACCATTACCTTAAATGCTTATTCCATGAATCCTGCCCAGGCAGATAAGTGGGTGGCAGCTATTCTGGATGCAAAGAATATCTGCACGATGAAAAAGGATGGAGATAAATATATCAGCCAGGAGGAAATTGATTCCCTGAACTCTCTGGCAAGGGGCTGTTACGCATCCAGAGAGATTAAATCCGGAGAGACCATGTCCAGAGAGGATGTATTCTTTGCAATGCCCTGTCAGGCTGGTCAGCTTACCAGTGGCGATTTCATGGAAGGAATGAAAGCCACCAGAGATTATAAACAGAACGATGCACTGTATGAACATAAAGAGATTACCAACATTAACCTGGCAAGAAGTGTTATTCACGATGCGAAAGGGTTACTTTACGAGGCAGGCATCGCCCTGGGGAATGATTTCGAGGTAGAACTTTCCCATCATTATGGAATGGAACACTTCCGTCAGACAGGAGCTATCATCATCAGTATCATTAACAGAGAATACTGCAAGAAACTGTTGATCGTATTGCCGGGACAGAGCCATCCCAGCCATATGCACAAAGTGAAGGAAGAAACTTTCCAGTTGCTTTACGGAGAACTGGATGTGACGATTGAGGGAAAACATCGCCATATGATGCCCGGCGATACCCAGACCGTGCTCCGGGGAGAGTATCATGACTTCTCCTCCAAGACAGGAGCAATTTTTGAGGAAGTATCCACAACCCATATCAAAGGGGATTCTTACTACGAAGACCCCAAGATTGCAAAAATGGATTTGATGGAACGCAAGACCGTGATTAAAGAGTGGTAAAATCTGATGACAAAACTGACAGAAGGATTGACTTCAAAAAGTAAATGTTCAAAACCGGAAATCGTGGGAGTTTATTTCTTCTGGGCGGCGTTTCTTTTTGAACTGGTTTATCTGATTTTCCGAAAGAGCGATTTCTATTTGCCGGAAGAAAATAAATGGATTGTGGGTGTTGCCTGTCTGTATATCATCAAAATCCTGCTTACCAGATATACCAAAAGAGAATGGTGTGGGATTGCGCTTCTGGCCCTGGTCAGTTTGCTGGCGTATTGCACGGTACAAAATGTGGATTATTTCCGGATACTTGTGTTTGTTGTGGCAAGTAAAGGTATTAACCGGCAGACTGCTTTTGAACTGACAGGAGTATCTCTGATCTGCATGACATTGTTATTAGTAGTTCGCTGCCTGCTTGGAATACAGGGTACTTTGGTTGACATTGGCGAATTCGGACGGGGAATTACAGAGATGCGGTATCGCTTTGGATTCAGTCATGCCAACCAGTTGCATTACACTGTATTTTGCATTATCGCAGTCTATTTGTGGGTCAAGAAAGAGAAACTTACCTGGAAGGAATATTTTTTGCTGTTTGTTTCCAACACGGCACTGCTTTATCTGACCCGTTCCAGAACAGGTGCGCTTACCATTTATCTGATGATTATCGGAAGTATGGTGATGAAGTACTGTAAGAAATTGCGGGAGAGTAATTGGGTATACAACCTGGGGTATGTTGCACTGGCAGGAGTGACGGGAATTGCACTGATCGGAAGATTTGTGGATACAGACCATATCCTTTATCCTTATCTGTGGAAAATCGATATGGCATTGACAGGACGGTTAAATCTTGCGTATCGCACATCACCAAGGCCTTTGCAGCTGTTTTCCAATCGAGTGGGTGGAGAGACGGATATGGGACTCATCATGCAGGCAAACACCAACGGTATTGTGATGACTGTGTTGTTTCTTGTTGCCATCTTAGGACTCCTGTATGCAATTGGCAGGAAAAAGGACTGGGCAAGCTATGTTTTACTTCTGGCAACACTACTTTATATTTTAACAGAAAATCAGCAGACATTTCTAGGATGGGCATCCCAGAGCTTTGTGGTGCTGTTGTTGATTGATCAGTGGTACAGTTTATTTGGAGATGAAAAGGGAACACCATTCTATCTATGGCGGATTGGGAAAAGATAAAGGGGTAGATTATGTACGAGAAATCGCAGAAAAGCTGGATCAAACATCTGGACTTCCTGATTCTGGATTTAATTTGCATTGAAATTGCATATGCATTGTCCTTTGAATTCCGGTATTTATGGTTTCGGGGCGAGACAGAGAATTTCTGGGCAATGAATCCTTTGAGCAGTACCTTACATCGGCAGGTAGCAGTACTGCTTGTTGTGTTTTATATCATTATCGCACTTTTCAGAAATGCTTATAAGGATATTTTACGCAGAGGATTTTGGCAGGAGTTCAAGAGTGTCTTTATTCAGAACAGCTTAAATGTGATTGCACTGATTCTTTATCTGTATGCAACCAAAGAAGGAGAGGCTTTTTCCAGAGCTTCCTTTGGGTTCACCTGGGGTGTGAGCGTTGTTTTAACCTATCTGGTTCATCTGGGGTGGAAACATTTTCTACGGAAACGAATGAACAGTAACCAAAGTCTTCCCGGACTGCTGATTGTTACCACAGCAAAAAGGGCAGAGGGATTTATCCAGGGGATTAAAGACCACCGCTATAATGGATTCCGTATTGTGGGTGTTGCCTTATTGGGAGAAAACCGCATAGGGGAGACTGTCTGTGGAGAACAGGTGGTGGCGGATGAGCATACTATGTTTGATTACGTACTGGAAAATGTGGTAGATGGAGTACTGTTTAGCGATGAATTTCCAGAACAGACACAGCAGTTATATGCCTACCGCTTTCTGTCCATGGGACAGACGGTACACATTGACTTAAACAGGAACGATGCAGATTATCCCAATAAAATGATCCAGAATATGGGAAACATGACGGTGCTTACCAGTTCTATCAAGACCGTGGAGCGCTATCAGCTGGTTCTGAAACGGATGCTGGATATTATTGGTGGTATCGTAGGCAGTATTCTCACACTGATTATTGCAGTGATTCTGTGTCCTGTGATCAAGAAACAGTCACCGGGTCCGCTTTTCTTTACCCAGACCCGCGTAGGAAAGAACGGAAGAAAGTTTAAAATCTATAAATTTCGTTCTATGTATATGGATGCGGAGGCGAGAAAAGCAGAGCTGATGAAAGACAACGAAATGCAGGGATTCATGTTCAAAATGGAGAATGACCCCCGCGTTTTTCCCGCAGGACATTTTATCCGGAAATATTCCATTGATGAACTGCCCCAGTTCTTTAATATCCTGAAGGGAGATATGAGTCTGGTGGGAACCAGACCACCTACTGTAGAGGAGTATGAGCAGTATGAACTGCATCATAAGATCCGATTAAGTATCAAACCTGGTCTGACGGGTTTATGGCAGGTCAGTGGAAGAAGTACTATTAAAGATTTTGAGCAGGTGGTACGCCTGGACGAGCAGTATATCCGGGATTGGAATTTTGGGATGGATATCAGAATCCTTTTAAAGACAGTACAGGTGGTATTTCATGGAGATGGAGCAATGTAAGGAAACAGTACTGATTGTACACAACTACTATCAGATACCGGGGGGAGAAGATACCGTTGTACGCAACGAGAAGGAATTGCTTGAGGAACATGGACATAAGGTAATTCTCTACACACGCAATAACAGCGAACTGAATCAGCTTTCCAAAGTGGGAAAACTGTTGCTCCCATTTACCACGATTTTTAATTTCCGGACCTATAAAGAGATTAAAAAACTGATCCGGGAAGAACAGGTGGATGTTGTCCATGTTCATAACACCTTGAATCTTATCAGCCCGGCTGTATATTATGCGGCACACACCTGCAGAAAACCTGTGGTGCAGACCATCCATAATTTTCGTTTACTCTGCCCGGGAGCCACTTTTTACCGGGATGGACATATTTGTGAAGATTGCGTAAATCACGGACTGCAATGTGCAGTGAAACACAGATGTTACCGTGGAAGTTTCGTGCAAACGCTTGCCTGTGTGCTGAACCTTTACTTTCACCGGATGACAGGGATTTATCGTAAAATCAATTATATTTGTCTTACGGAATTTAATAAAAAGAAATTATTAAAGATACCGGGATTAGCCCCGGAGCGTGTATATGTAAAGCCCAATTTCGTGATACAGGGCGAGAAACATGCTACAGCAGGGGTATCCCGCGAAAACTACTTCTTATTTGCAGGCAGACTAGATCCATTAAAAGGAATTGAAAAATTGCTGAAAGCCTGGATGCAAATGGGACAGAATGCCCCGAAACTGGTAATCTGTGGAAGCGGCCCATTGGAAGAGTGGTGCCGACAAACCATTCAGGAAAACCAGTTAAATATGGTGGAATTCCGTGGGCAGACAAAATGGGATGAAGTACAGAAACTGATGGGAAAAACACGGGCAATAATTCTGCCGACCCAGTGGTATGAGGGTTTTCCTATGACCATCGTGGAAGCCTATTCTCAAGGAACTCCTGTCATTGGTCCGGATATGGGAAATGTGGGAGACCTGATAAAAGATAGAAGAACCGGATGGAGATATGACCCGCAGCAGAGAGATAGCCTGAAAGAAACCATTCTGAAGGCAGTAAAGCAGGAATTAGATTACAAAGCAATCCAGACATATTATGAGCAGATGTTTGGGGCGGAAAATAATTATCAGAAGTTCATGCAAATTTATCAGTCAGTCGAGAGTAGATTATGAAGAAACCCTTTACAACCCGCATACTGGGTGTCAATGTGGCAATCACCAATATGCATGATGTAATTGAATATTTGGTATCCCAGCTGGAGCAGCTGCGGGGAAAATATGTCTGCCTTACCAATGTACACACTACGGTGATGTCCCACGATGATGCAGACTACTGCAAAGTACAGAATGAGGCATTTCTGGCATTGCCGGACGGAAGACCACTGGCTTTAGTAGAACGCCTGCGGGGCTTTTCCCAGGCAGACCAGACGGCAGGACCGGATTTAATGCCTGCCATGTGGAAAGCTACAGAAAATACAGAGATCACCCATTATTTTTATGGAAGCAGTCAGGAAACCATTGCGGCTTTGGAGAAGAACCTCCGGAAAACATATCCGAACCTGAAAATCGCGGGACTGGAATCTCCTCCCTTTCGTTCCTTATCGGAAGAAGAAGACCAGGAGGTAATCAATCGAATCAATGCCTCCGGTGCAGATATCCTGTGGGTAGGTTTGGGAGCACCGAAACAGGAACGGTGGATGTATGATCACCGGGATAAAATTCACGCCTTAATGTTTGGCGTGGGGGCAGGCTTTGATTTCCATGCAGGAACAGTCAAACGGGCACCCAAATGGATGCGGGAACACTATCTGGAATGGCTCTATCGTCTGATGCAGGATCCTAAGAGACTCTGGAAACGTTATGTAGTAACCAACACCAAATTTATCTTTCTTTCTGTAGCAGATGCCTTTCAATGGCGTAAGTATCAGAAAGAAGAGAAACCAACCTTATTGATTTTCACTCAGTATTATGCCCCGGATGTGGATGACGAGGGACAAAAGATTGCCGGGTGGGCACAAAGACTTAAGGAACACTATCAGATTTCTATTATCTGTGCAGTCCCTTCTAAATCAGGATATATTGAAAAAGAGTATCGCTCTCATAAGTATTATTCAGAAGTACGGGAGGATGTGAACATCCTGCAGGTGCGCGTTCCGGCGTTTCGTACAGACTTTGCATTCAGCCGACGATGGAACAAATTGTCATATGTCTGGAATGCAATTTGTGCTATGTTTAGACTGGAGAAACAAGAATATGTCTTCGCTATCGTACGGGAAGACAGTGCAAATGCGGTGCTTGGAAGGATAGCACAAAAATTAAGAAAAAGTAAGCTGATTCTGCAGATAGAAGACAACAGAGTAGAGCGTCAGGACACTTGGGCTCATCGTCTCCTTGCAAAATGGAATGTACGGTGCTGTCAAAAGGCGGAACAGCTTTTAACCGAAGAGGAATTGGAAAACAATGAATCTCTTTTTATTTGCTAAACAATTTGTTGATTTATTATATCCATATCATATATTGGATTATGTCATGGTAGGAATTGCGTTTTTTATGTTAGGTTATCAGATTCTTTTGGTTCAACCTGACTTTAAAAGAGCGATTCAAACGCCGGATTGTCTTGTGTTTCTTTTGGCAGTAATGCTTACCGTTCGGTATTTCTGTGCAGGTACGGGATTTATGCTTTATGCCAAGATTATGTCGGCTTTTCTACTTTATTTTCTCGGAAGAGTTTATTATGAAAGAGTACAGGAGTGTGGCAAAGCATTAGCATGGTCTTCCTACCTTATTATCTACCTGAATTTCGGATATCGTCTGTGGAGACAGGGGATTACCTTCTGGCAGATGCAGGATATGCATGGAGATTTGTACTATTATGATACGGATATGGGCTTTGCCGTGATATTGGCGACTATTTTTATTGTTTTTTTTGCCCAAAATACGATCATAAAGTTAATCACCGTTTTACTGATTGCCCCCTATATGGTTGTGTTTTCTGAGGCAGGAATTCAGGCAGTATTGATGGTGATAATTTATGCAATTTTTCTAATCTATACCATGGAAATTGCTTTGAGAAAGAAGAAACTTGGTTTCGTACTGTTGACGGGATTTCTTGTAATTTTATTGGCTGGCATCCTATTTGTCCATTTACCCGCAATGGGAATCATACCCCAGGAATGGATAGCAAAAGTTTTCTCCAACCACTTTCTAAGCGGAGAAAATATGTATGTGCGTTATGAACACTGGGGAGAGGCAATCAGAGAAGTCTGTAGCCAGGGGATCGGAAGCATCTTATTTGGTGTAAGTCCCTTTTATGCCGTGGACAGTATGTATGTGAAAACATTCTGTACGCTGGGAGGAGTCGGACTTCTGTTATCTCTGGCGTTTCTAATTATTTTGTTTCAATGTATTCGATACATTGATGATAGGAAAACCTATTATCTGGTAGTGAGCCTGATTATTTTGTTTTTGGGAAGTGGTGTAATAGGAAATGGTATGGAGTCAACACAGATGAGTTGGTTCCCGTTTCTCTATATGGGGATGGCAGTATCTGCGAAATATAGGAGTTAAGATATGAGGAATATTTGAGGAATGACGGAAGATGTGATATTGTGCTCTACACTTAACCCAAATCAGCGAAAGCTGGTAGAGCAGAAACTGAATAAGGAGGTACGAAGGCAGGCCTGCGTGCAGATTCCGAGGAATCTGCACACGGGCTTGTTGTCGTGGAAAAATAGCATTCCAACAATTATTATGAAATGAGAGAAAGTTTGAACGTTTAGATATGGGAGAAATCTTTCAATGGAGCCTCGAACCTCATTACAGGAGGTGCAGCATGACGGGTAAGAATTCTACGGACAAATTGAGAATTGCGATGCTCGGCCACAAACGCATTCCTTCACGCGAGGGTGGAATTGAGATAGTTGTGGAAGAGCTGTCCACAAGGATGGTTCAGCTGGGTCATTCCGTTACCTGTTACAACCGGAAAGGACACCATGTTTCTGGTGCCGAGTTTGATGGAGAGGTCAAGTCTGAGTATAAAGGCGTGAAACTGAAAACTGTTCCGACCATTGAGAAGAAAGGTCTTGCTGCGGTTACATCGTCACTTTTTTCTTCTCTTTTTGCAGCAGTTGGTTCATATGACGTTGTACATATCCACGCAGAAGGACCGGCGTTCTTTTCCTGGCTGCCGAAGTTGTTTAGGAAGCGTGTGATAGTCACAGTACATGGCATTGACTGGCAGCGCGAAAAATGGAAATCCGGCTTCGGCTCTGAGTTCATTCACTGTGGAGAGAAGAACGCCGTCAAGTATGCGGATAAAATCATCGTGCTGAGCAAAGGCGTGCAGGACTATTTCAAGGAAACTTATGACAGAGAAACGCACTTTATCCCTAATGGTGTGAATAGGCCGCAGATTCGGGAAGCAAATTTGATTACAGACAAGTTCGGGCTGAAAGAAGACTCCTACATATTGTTCCTCGGGCGTTTGGTGCCGGAAAAGGGAATTCGATATCTGGTCGAGGCCTTCAAGAATGTCAAGACGGATAAGAAACTGGTCATCGCAGGCGGCTCCAGCAATACAGATTCCTTTATGGCAGAACTGAAAGAACTGGCGAAGGGTGATGATCGGATTCTCTTTACAGGGTTTGTACAGGGAGCAATGCTGGATGAGCTGTACAGTAACGCATACATCTACACGCTGCCATCCGATCTGGAGGGAATGCCCCTAAGTCTGCTGGAGGCGATGAGCTACGGCAACTGCTGTCTGGTTTCTGATATTCCGGAGTGTGCAGAGGTTGTGGAAGACAAAGCACTGATTTTCAAAAAGGCTGATGTAAAAGATCTGCAATCGAAGTTGCAGGACGCCTGTGACCATTCTGAAAAGGTGGATGCACACAAAAAGCAGGCCGCGGATTTCATCTGTAAAAAGTACAACTGGGATGAAGTTGTGAAAGAAACCATGAAGCTGTACAGGAGAAAATGAATGAAGGTACTGATAGTAAATAATCTCCTCTAACCGAACGCAGGGTGGGAGGCAGGGTGAGAGGGGGAAATGGAATGAGTCATGGAAAAAGAATCGAATGGGTGGATATCGTTAAATATGTTTGCATCATTATGGTGATGCTTTCCCACCTTGAATCACGAACTGATATATGGAGTGCATTTTACTCACCGTTTTATCTGACGGCTTTTTTCTTTACAGCTGGATATGTGTATAAGCCGAAAGGAAATTTCAAAGAATTTTTGTATTCAAAGTTCCGGCAGCTGTTTGCACCGTGGTTTATATTTAGTGTGTTTAACATCCTCCTTTCACAGGTACTGTCGTTTAATGCACATGAAAGTTTGGTTGAAGAATTAAAATGGAACTTCCTTCAGATCAGAGGACAAGGAGATAAGATTTGGTTTGTTGCGGCGCTGTTTGTTGCGTTTATCCCGTTTTACTTTTTTATAAGGAAGTATGAAACCATTTCCGAAAAAGTAATCGGGGGAGGGGGGTACAGCAAGAAATGCTTAATTGCAATCGCAATGGCATGGTCGCTTTCGTTCATTAGTATTTTGTACACACAGCTTGTTCCAGCAGAGGTCTTTCCTTGGAACAGCACAGCATTGCCGTGGCATATTGAGTATATGTTCCGAGCGATGTTCTATATGGTTCTTGGATTTATGTTCCGACACAATTTTGAAGGAATGCTTGATAGACATAATACTTTACTAGTGAGGATTGTGGCAACTACTCTGTACAGCTTGATTGCTTTTATACCGTTCTTTGCAAAAATAGAAATGCCCATGTTGATTGATGTCATTTATCATTATATGGCATCGTTTGTTGGAATTTTCACTTTGATTATGATTGCAAAGAAAGTCAGAAGCAATAAATACGTCAATTATGTAGGACAGAATACACTGATTTATTTTGCACTACATGGGAAAGTGTATAGCGTTATTCAGACTGTGTTGAAGAAATTTGCAACTGGGTTCTATACAGCGGTTTTGAACAACACAGCAGTATCATCAATTTTCTGCCTTGCATTGTCGCTGGTTTTATCCGTTATTTTGATAATGCCAGCATATATCATTAACAGATGGCTCCCATTTGTTGTGGGAAGAAAAAAACAACGATAAAAATAACGATTAGGAATTAAAAATATGCAAACACTTTTTGTGAATAAATTTCTGCACCGAAACGGCGGATCAGAGACGTACATATTTAAATTGGGTGAGGCACTGGAGCAGCATGGACATGAGGTTCAGTACTTCGGAATGGAGCACGAAGGCCGCTGCGTGGGCAACCGGGTCAATGCTTATACATCCGATATGGATTTCCACGGCGGCAGCAAACTGAGCAAGCTGACTTACCCGATCAAGACGATTTACAGCAAGGAAGCACGGGTGCAGCTGAGAAAAGTTCTGGACGATTTCCGGCCGGATGTCTGCCATCTGAACAACTTTAACTACCAGCTGACGCCTTCTATCATTCTGGAAATCGTGAAGTGGCGTAAGGAGACCGGAGGGAATTGCAAAATCATCTTCACGGCACATGACTACCAGCTGGTCTGCCCGAACCATCAATTAAAGAACCCTATCACACATGAGAACTGTGAGAAGTGCCTCGGCGGTCATTTCGTGAATTGTGTAAAGGGAAAATGTGTTCACGGTTCTACTGCAAAATCTATCGTTGGCATGATAGAGGCGGAGTTCTGGAAATGGAACGGAGTATACAAGTATATTGATAAAATCATTTGTTGCTCAGAGTTCCTGAAAACCAAGATGGACACAAATCCGCTGTTTGCGACGAAGACCGTGGCAATGCACAACTTCATCGACAAAGTGGAGTGGAAAGAGACTCCGAAGAAGGATTATGTCCTCTACTTCGGCCGCTTCTCTGAGGAGAAGGGCATCGGTACACTCATCAAGGTCTGTAAGGAGCTGTCGGATGTGCAGTTCATCTTCGCAGGCACCGGCCCGCTGGAAGAAATGGTGAATGGTGTTAAAAACATCAAGAACGTGGGTTTCCAGAAAGGCGAGGCACTGGAAAAGCTTATACGTGAGGCGCGCTTCTCTATCTACCCGTCTGAGTGGTATGAGAACTGCCCGTTCTCCGTAATGGAATCCCAGATGTACGGCACACCGGTGCTGGGAGCGAACATCGGTGGTATCCCGGAGCTGATTCAGGTCGGTAAGACTGGTGAGCTGTTTAAGAGCGGGGATGGTGACGAGTTGAAGAGCAAGATTCAGAAGCTCTGGGACGATAAGAAACTGTGCGATGAGTATAGCATGAACTGCAAGGGAATCAGCTTCGATACCATCGATGAGTATTACGAGAAAATTATGAGAGTTTATCAGTAATTTGGAGGAGAGTTAATCATGTCTGAAGAAAAGAAATTGAATGGTACGGTTATCGTCACTTACCGTTGCAACGCTCGTTGCTCCATGTGCAACCGTTATAAAGCACCTTCCAAACCGGAAGAGGAAATCAGTATTGAAACTATCAAAAAACTGCCGAAGATGTACTTCACGAACATCACCGGCGGCGAACCGTTTATCCGTACTGACCTGAAGGATATCGTGCGTGAACTGTATAAGAAGTCTGATCGTATCGTTATTTCCACCAACGGTTTCTTTACAGATCGTATCGTTGACCTGTGCAAGGAGTTCCCGCAGATCGGTATCCGTATTTCCATTGAGGGTCTGGAGCAGACCAATAATGAGATTCGTGGTCTTCAAGACGGATATGCAAAGGGGTATGGCACACTAAAGATTCTTCGTGAAATGGGCATGAAGGACGTTGGCTTTGGTATGACCGTTCAGGATAGGAACGCTCCTGACCTGGTTCCGCTCTACAAGATCTCCGATGAGATGGGCATGGAATTCGCTACGGCTTCTCTGCACAACAGCTTCTACTTTGTTGAGGCAAAGAACATCATCCATGACCGTCCGATGGTGGCTAAGAACTTCGAGAATCTGGTCAACGAACTGCTCCGCAGCAATAGCCCGAAGAAGTGGTTCCGTGCTTACTTCAACCACGGCCTTATCAATTACATCTATGGACAGAAGCGGCTTCTTCCTTGCGATATGTCTTTTGACACCTTCTTTATCGATCCATATGGGGATGTCATGCCATGTAATGGAACGAAGGACAAGGAAGTGATGGGTAACCTGAACCATCAGACATGGGATGAGCTTTGGAATAGTAAGGAAGCAGATGAGATCCGGAAGAAGGTCCGTTGCTGTGACCGGGATTGCTGGATGATAGGTTCCGTAAGCCCTGCTATGCATAAATATATCTGGAAGCCGGCTGCGTGGGTTGTATGGCACAAACTTAAGGCTGTATTCAGTAAACATCCATACAGTATGTACGAGAACCAAATCGTGAGAGATTATAGAGATGGTAAAGTAACGAAGGAAGATCTTGATAAGTGTAGTACATGTGATCTATGTGCACAGGTGAATAACGGATTGAGTGAAGCCAGTATGGATCAGCTTAGACATCGGAGTGGGGAAGATATTGTGGATGAGGATATTAATAAGCAGATGAGCAGGTAAAATATCCAAAGGCAAAGGAGTAAGGTATGAGGAAGACGATATCATGACAAAAATATATACATCAAGAACAAACTTTTTGTTCGTAATAGTGATGCTAATGCTCATTTTTCAAGATTGGATCTCGCAAAAAGTATCATTTTAGAAATATTTTGATGAAGGATTGGCAGTTTGTCTTCTTTTTGTAGTAGTGGTAGATAGAATCTATCGTCGTAATTATAAATATACCAAATTTGACCTATATGCCGGTGTCAGTATTTTAATTTATTGGTTTTCTACAACGATGTCATCATTATTTTTTGGTTTTCAGCCACTCACCATTACGTTAAAAGCGTCTTTCTTGTGAGTGAAGTGGTTTATCGTATTTTGGAGTACAAAGTATATTTGCAGCAGACTGGAGGAAGCAACCTGGAAATCAACTTCCAGAATCGTACATGAATTAACCATTGTATTTGGAATTGTTGAGAATTGGTATTGGCTTCATAATATAAAACATGTATTCGACCGGTATAAATATTATAATGCGTTAACACCAATGTTTTTATGTGCAGTGAGTGTTATGCTGCTTGCATTTTTATTTATCGAATGGCGGGGGAAAAAACTTGACTGGTTGTCTTTAGGGTTATTGTTAGAAAATCTGATTTTCTCCACTAAGGCAAAGGGGTATGGTGCAGCCTTATTGACGATACTATTGTTTGCGTGGATCATAAAAATGAAGAGACAGATAAAACTTTACCATATTGCCATCATGGGGATTGCATGTGTGTGTCTGGTATGGGATAAAGTGTATTTTTACTACATATATGGGAGTACACCAGATCATGATTACGCAAGATATCGACTTACAGCGACAGGTTTTCAGATACTAAAGGATTACTTTCCGTTTGGTACAGGGTGGGGAACATGGGGATCATATTATTCTTCAGTGAATTATTCACCGGTATACTATTTGTATGGAATAGATCAACATTGTGAACTGGGGGTGCTGAAACGAATGTTTATCATGGATAGCTATCTGGCCAGTGTGATGGGCGAGTCTGGATTTCTGGGTCTGTTAATGATCATGATATTCATGCTAAGCCTATTTACGGTTGTCAATAAATTGTATAAAGTAGATAATCGTGTATATGCTGCCGGACTTTTGTGTATTTTTTATCTGTGTATTACATTTGTTGAAGAAACAGGATTTGCCAACCCGGCATTAATGGGGATTGCATTAGTGATGGGAAGAATTGTTTCAATATGGGAAAAATCATGTATGCATCAATATAAGGAAGTATTATAATCATGTTAAGGAAAATGTAAGGAAGAAAAAGACTTGAA
>ERZ1026844.24-NODE-24-length-139370-cov-8.622331_pt1 | contig 139370 bp, 136 predicted proteins | sample MGYA00380152_ERZ1026844 | MGnify/ENA primary metagenome ERZ1026844 (study PRJEB33269, sample SAMEA4719788) | human gut metagenome | biome: human-associated habitat; feature: organic feature; material: feces | place: Cameroon | collected 2013-10 ... | reverse complement strand
TACTGGAACCAGAGATTGCAGTAAGTGTCTGGATATAGATCCGGAGATGTTGTATAGGTTGGAAAATGTAAGTGAAAAGATTGCATAAGGAGTCATTAAAGCCGCAAAGGCTTTGACCTATGAGATCGTCCCGGTCAGCATCCCCATTGAAGGAAGCTATTCCAACGCAACCATCCGCCAGATGTCCGTCCTGCAGGTGGATTTTGAAAAGAACAAGGCTTATATCAGGGAAAATATTTATGGAAAAGCAGCGGAATAACCAAGGTCATAAGTGACCAAGATCATACAATCCTATAATGCGGAAGAGGACTCCTGAAGCAGGGCTGTGAAAGGAGTCCTTTTTTGTTTGCTTTTATGTTTATATTTTTGGAAAATTAAAATCTTCAATTCTTAATGTGGTATCACTTTTTAACACAATGCACAAATTCTGTTGACACTCAATAAACGATAAAATACAATATGCACACAAATACCATGCGGAAAGGAGACGAAATGAAAAAATACTAAAAAGCACACAAAGCATCATCTGTTCCTTTATGGCCATGTGTCTGATGTGTTCCATGGCGCCGATGCAGGTACGGGCGGAGGAGACCTCTGTATCAGCTTCAGATGTGCAGGCAGAAGAGATTTCTGTGTCCGTTTCGGATGTACAGGCAGAAGAGACTTCCGTATCAGTTTCGGATGTACAGGTGTATCAGGTGACGGAAAATGTGTACTATAGAGGACTGTGCCAGGATCAAGCTTGCAGAGTCTGCCATGAAGGAATACGGCCTTTTGGAGGATATTTCCTACCGGACATTTTTGGACAGCCTGGAAAGAGAAAATCAAAGGCGGGAGGAAAGTTATCAGAAGGGACAGGTGATTTACGGACCACAAAAGTATAGTGAGGGGGAATATTTTTCCCATACCTTTGCAAATCTGGAAAAAGAGTTAAAAAAGAAGCTGGATGAAGAGTTTGGCTGGAGCAGGGAGGAAATAAAAAAAGCGTTAGAGCAGGTAAGAAAAGAAGTACAGAATGGAAAGACATTTGCTGAAGCAGCACAAAAGCTTGGGACAGTGGAAACACAGCATTTTGATGAAGAAAGTGCCAGGGCGGATTTCAGGAATTATGAACCCTTGAAGCTTGCCGCCATGGAATTAAAAAAGCAGGAGATCAGTCCTGTGATCGATGATGGAAGTAGTCTTTCTATGCTTTTCTGCACAGCAAAGGAGGAGGGCAGATACAGGCCCTATGAAGAGGTGGCGGACAATGTGGTCAGTCTCGTGCGGGAGGAAAGCTATGAAAAGTGGCTGGACACCGCTTACAGGGAGGCAGACCTTCAGATAAAAAATGAAAACGTATTCAAAGAGGTAAAATAGCATGAAACATTGTTATGATTTTGAAAAAGAAATTTCCAGATGGGATGAGGGCATCCCCCTTGGAAACGGGCAGATAGGCGCGTTGCTGTGGGGGAAGCCGCAAGATTTAAGAGTTTCCTTGGATCGGTCGGACATCTGGGATACCACGCCCTGTCCGGAGACGAAGAAGGCAAAATTTTCTTATTCTAACATGGTAAAGCTTGTAAAGGAGGGAAATCTGGAGGAAATCCGCCGCATTTTTGACGGCCCATATAACCACCTAATCCCATCCAAGCTGCCGGTAGGCGCACTGGTGTTGCACTTACCCGGTAAGTGGAAGAGCGGTAAGCTATGCTTGGAGGAGGCAATGGCAAAGGCAAGTGGGGAAGGCTGGCAGCTGCAGAGCTTTATGCATGCCAAAAAGAGAGCGGGTCTGATAGAAATTTCCCATACAGGAAGCTTTACCTGGGAGCTGGAGCATCCGGCTTACAACACAGAGCCCGGCAGCAATGAGGGACTGGCAAACAGTGTGGATACGGCGTCCTTGCAGCAGCTTCGCTATGAAAAGGCCAGGACAGGAGAAAAAGATGGCGTCCGCTTCTTTATTCAGAAGATAACGGATAGCTTTTCTTATGGTGTGTTTGCGGCAGAATGCAGGGTGCCGGGTAAAACACTGTTAGCCTATACGGTGGGAGCTGTCACGGACGGATACAAAAATAACCTGTGCAACATAAGACAGGAAAAGGATCGGAAAAAGGAAGAAGATCAAAGGACCGGGAAAACGGAAAAAAAGGAAGCGCAGGAAAGGCGGGAGACAGATCTGCCAGAAGCACCGGTGTCCTGGATAGAAGCTTCCATTGCCCTATTAAAAGAGGTGCTGGCAAAAGGATATGAGGAAAACTTGAGACACCACAAGAAATGGTGGAAGGACTATTTTTCTAAAAGCAGCATTTCCCTGCCGGATGCCTTCTTTGAAAAAAACTGGTATATGGCAGCGTATCTTTTGGGCTCCTGTTCCAGAAAGGGAGGCTACCCCATGCCATTGCAGGGACTTTGGACGGCGGATGATGGAAAGCTGCCACCCTGGAAGGGAGATTATCACCATGATCTGAATACGGAGTTGAGTTATTATTCCTACTTAAAGTCCAATCACATAGAGGAAGGAGAGTGTTTCCTGGATTTTTTGTGGAGCTTAAGAGGGGTAGGAGCGCAATTTGCCAAAAGCTTTTACCGGGCAAAGGGAGCCTGCATTCCGGCAACCATGACCATCGACGGACAGCCCTTGGGAGGCTGGGGTATGTATTCTCTTTCTCCTATTATGTCTGCCTGGCTTTCACAGGCTTTTGAAAGGCATTACCGCTATACCGGGGACGAGGAATTTTTAAGAAAGAGGGCCTATCCTTATATGAGGGATACGGGTATTTTCCTGGAAAGCCTGCTTCAGGAAAAAAACGGTCTGCTTTATCTTCCCATTTCAAGCTCTCCGGAGATTCATGATGATACGTTGGAGGCTTTTTTAACGCCCAACAGCAATTTTGATCTGGCACTGCTTCATAATCTCTATGAGAGCCTGGAGCATTACGCCGCTATTTTGGAAAACGGAGAAAAGGAGCATTGGAGAGAAATCAGGGAAAAGCTTCCGGCTCTTTCGGTGGACGAGAGGGGTGTACTTCGCTTAAGTCCCACCGAAAGCTTACGGGAATCTCACAGGCATTTTTCCCATCTGATGGCGATCCACCCTTTGCGTCTGCTTACCTGGGATAAGGAGGAAGACAGGAAAATCATAGAGGCCTGCATCCGGGATCTGGAGGCTCTTGGAAAGGGAGCCTGGGTAGGGTATTCCTTTGGATGGATGGCACAGCTTTATGCCATTGCAAAGAACGGAAATGCAGCAGCCTGGCAGCTTCGGGTATTCTGGGAGAGCTTCTGCGCAGACAATGGATTCCACTTAAACGGAGATTTCAAAAACAGAGGTATCACAGCCTCCCATTACAGACCATTTACCCTGGAAGCCAATATGTGTGCCGCAGACGCCCTGCAGGAAATGCTTCTTTATTCCGAAAAAGGGGAGATTGAGGTATTCCCGGCCATTCCAGAGGAATGGGCAGAAAAGGAAGTGGTCTTTGAAAATCTCAGGGCAGAAAAAGGAATCTTGGTCAGTGCGGTACTAAATAAGGGGTGTATAGAAAAGCTGGAGCTTATCTTTGAAAAGCCGGGATGTGTGTATGTGAAGAAAAATAAATTTTTGACAGTCCTTTCTAAAGCAGAAAAGAATATGAAAACAACAGAGGATGACTGTGGATGGCATATAGAAGGAGGTAACGGAGAAAAGGCAATCATATGTGGATAAAGATCAGGAGTTTCTTGTGTTTGTAAGGAAAGACCATGTCAAAAAAATGTGACACATTTGCATTTTACAAGAATGATAAGATATAAGAAATGGAATGTTTTTTTAAGAGCAGCTTACCCGGAAGGAGAAGCTGCTCTTTTACAGGAAAGCTTTAAGCATATCCTATTGTGCAAATGTGAGAGATTGCAAAGATTGTATGCTTAGGAGCCTGACAGAGTAAATATGGCAAGTATTGCGGAGATTATACCGTATCCACAACATTCTTCTGATACTGCGAGGGGGTAACGCCGGTGTGCTTCTTAAACTGCCTGATAAAGGTAGTGGTGTTGTCAATTCCCACAGCCGTCGCAACCTCATAGATCCTTGGCGGGTTTGGCTGGCAGAGGAGCCTGATGGCATGTTCCATTCTGGCAGTGGACACATAAGTTAAGAAGTTGATGTTCATGTTTTTCTTAAACCAGCTGGAAAGGTACACAGGGGAGATGGAGAAAGCATCTGCCACAGTGTCCAGAGTCAAAGGCTCGCTTAAATGCTGGGAAATATATTCCTCCATGCGCATCTTCATATCCGCAGGATACTCTCCGGCAGACCTAAACAGCTGCTTTGCCAGAGTACACAGAGTCTGATACATATAGTCCGTATTGTAGGCAAAGGTACTGTCAGACAAAGAAGGGGGAGAAATCTTCTTGGCCGCACAGGCCTTTTCAAAGACAGAGAGGACTTCCTCATAATAATTGTGGAAATCCGCTAAGCTTAATCCCTGGGCAGGATAGAAGATCTGCTCCAGCTCCTGGATCAGAGAATCGGGAGCATTGTTCCTCGCATATTCAAAGAGGCGGTTATGCTTTTCCAGCCCCAGGTAAGTCCTGCGGGGAGGCTTGGCATTTTCACAGAAGCAAAAGCGTTTTCCGGCCGTTACCAAAGAAGCGGACAGGCAGTTGGAAGCCAGCTTATATTCTGTGTGTAGCTCTTTGATATCCGTACAGTATTCTCTGATCCCGACAAAAAGCTGGGTGGAAGGATCTGCTTCCTCCAAAAGAGATTCCAGGTCAGAAAGGATGGCTTCCTTATCTTCCGGCTTTGCCACCAGGACAAAGTCGTGTTTGTTCATGCTGATGAATTTTAAGGAAAAACGACCGGTCAGCTCTTTTTCCAAAAGAGCGGCAAAGGAAATATCGTCAGCGCCGGACTGCTTCTGAAGCGCCAGAGCCAGAGTCATGTAATAAGGATATTTTTCTTCCAAGGAGGCAAGAATATCTTCATCTAACTGGGCACCGCCGCTTAACAGGTAATAAAGAGCAATCCGTTCCGGAATCCGCTCAGTGACCTCCGTGTTCTGATTCAGGGAATTGATTTCCAGCAAAAGCTCATGGATCTGGTTCTCGATAATGGAAATTTCATTATCATTGGAATTGTTAAACTGTGAGGTAAAGCGCTTAAGAGGCATATAAACCTTCAGATTTAACAAAATTAAGAGCAACAAGCTGGCACACAGGATCACAAAAGCGATGCCCATGACCATGTACATATAATGAAGAGGGTACATCAGGGAATCATTGTTGATCAGCACCACACCGGTATAGGGATACAGGTTCATTTCAGCGCTGACACAGTAATATTTGGTGTCTTCTATGGTAATGAAATCGGAATCCTTCTTTAAAATCTGTGCAATCTGTTCTTCGGAAAGAGGCAGCTTTGCGTTGCAGATTAGGCATCTGCCGTCTTCCTGTATCACATATCCCAGAAAGTTACTTCCCAGAGTTTTATTGATATTGGCAAAGTTTGTCAGGTCGATCTGTACCGCAATATAGCCATGCCGATAGAGGTTTTTAACATACAGGGCACGGGAGGGGCTATATTGATAGAGACCGTCCGGCAGATCCCGGATGTTTGTTAAGGAGGTGTCATCGGATTTGTTTAGTACCAGCTTAATGAAGTTCTCTTCGTCAAAAAGAGAACCGTTGTCCCGGACGACCCTCTGGGTGGTGCGGGTATAAAGGAAAACGGTTTTGGCGTAAGGCAGGGACTGATACATTAAAGTGAGCTTGGCAGAGGCCTCCTGTGCATTGTCGAGAAAAAAAGCAGGATCGAGCTTGTCAGAGAGTGTATATACAATAGAAGGGTCCTCGATACAAAGAGTGAGGAGGGAATTTAAACGCTGCATTTCCAGCTGAAAATCCTTATTTAATTTAGCTAGAGTGGTATTGGCAAGATTATAGCGTTCCCCGGCAAGCTGTCTTGCGTAAAGACCGCTGGTAGACACAAACAGAATCGTGAGAAGCAACACCATAGTCAGATTGACATGCAGTATGCTGCGCAGCATGCTTTTCTTTGATTTCATAAAATAGATCCTCCCTTATACAGATACTTCCCCTTAAAACCTTCCAAATAAAAAATGACAGAGATTTCGTCTGCACATTTTCATCTTAGCACAGTTACAAGGCGGTGAAAAGAAAAGCAGTGAAGGAATGATAATTACTTTTTAAGGTCATCATCAAAACTTAATATGAATGTTAAAAAATGAAATAATGACGGAAAAATGAGCGTTGAACGGCTTGCTATTGTGCGATATATTCAAACCATAGCAAGCGAAGAACCAAGATGACTTACAAAATGACGAAACCAACAAAGCATTGAGAAGTGTAGAAAGACAGATTGGTGATAAGGCATTCGGCTCATGAAAAGGTGTTCTAAAGATGAAAAAGAAAAAGAAGAAGGTTATGGAAAGGCGGAAAGTAAATGAAAAAGAAACAATCCAAAGTAGTGCCTCAAAAAAGCTTCTGGAAACGGTGTGTGGAGTACAGGGCATTGATCCTGATGTCTCTGCCGGGACTGGCGGCAGTATTCATCTTTTCCTACATACCCATGTACGGAATCGTGATCGCATTTCAAAATTATAATCCGGTGGATGGCATGTTTGCCATGAACAACTGGGTAGGATTGAAATACTTCAAACAGTTTCTTTCCAATCCTTACTTGTTCCGGTTGATCAGAAATACACTGTTGTTAGGAATTTATACGCTGCTGTGGAGCTTCCCGGCACCGATCATCTTCGCTCTTTTGATGGATCAGCTGACAAACGCCAAGTTCAAAAAAGCGGTACAGTCCATTTCCTATATGCCATATTTCATTTCCACGGTGGTAATTGTAGGACTGGTAAAGAGCTTTTGCAGTGTGGACGGCGTCATCAATGTGATCAGGGAAGCTTTTGGAGGACAGGCCATTTCCTTTATGACAGATCCTAAGTACTTTAGGTCCATCTTCATCGCCAGCAACATCTGGCAGGGACTTGGATGGGGCACTATCGTGTATCTGGCAGCGCTTTCCGCGGTAGATCCTCAGCTTCATGAGGCGGCAACGCTGGACGGAGCCAACAGATGGCAGAGGATCCGGTATGTATCCTGGCCGGCGATCATCCCTACCACCACCATTATGCTGATCCTGGAAAGCGGAAAGATCATTTCCTCTGATTTTACCAAGGTATTGCTTCTTTACAATGAGTCCACCTATGAGACAGCAGATATCATCGGTACCTATGTTTACAGAGAAGGTATCCTGGGCGGCAAGTTTGAATATACCACGGCAATCGGTCTTTTGACCTCATTATTATCCTTTGTAATGCTTTTGATAGCCAACTTCTTAAGTAAGAAGATCAGCGACAACAGTTTGTGGTAAGGAAAGTAAAGGAGGAGAAAAATGAGCAAGACGCAAGTAGTAAAGAAGAAAAGAATGAAAGTCAGTTTCAGTGACAGAATCTTTAATTTGATAAATATCTGTATCATGCTGGTGATCTCGGCGATCATGCTGGCACCGGTAATTCATGTGGTGTGTGTATCCTTTTCCGTGGGATCGGAAATCCAGAAGGGCGGCCTATTCTTATGGTCCCATGGATTTACCCTGGAAGGTTACAAGAAGGTGATGCAGGATGGCATGATCTTAAGGTCCTATTTAAACACCATTATTTATGCCATATCACATACGGCTCTGGTGATCATTTTGACGGCACTGACGGCTTACCCATTGACGATCAAGGAATTTCCGTTAAGGAAGGGTATCACCATTTTCATTACGATCACCATGTTCTTCAGCGGCGGCGCCATACCGACCTATTTGCTGATGAAGGAGATCCATCTGATCAACAATCCGTTGGTAATGATCATTCCCTTCGTGGTGACGGCTTACAATTTGATCCTGTTTAGAACCTTCTTTGAGGGCATTGATCCTTGTATGAGAGAATCGGCCAGAATCGACGGTGCAGGAGAGTTTCGTATCCTGATACAGATCATCATGCCTCTGTCTAAGGCGATCATTGCGGCAGTGTCCCTCTTTACCATAGTAGGAAAGTGGAATGACTGGTATTCCGCATTGATCTATTTAAACTCTGAGAAATACTATCCGGTGCAGATGATCCTCAGAAAGATCCTGTTTAATACCACCGTATTCAACAATATGGATCCTTCCGTGATGCAGATGTTTAGAAATAACACCATCACACCGGCCAATATCCAGATGGCAACCATCGTGATCATCATGCTGCCGATCATGTGCATTTATCCCTTCATCCAGAAATACTTTGCTACCGGCGTTATGCTAGGAGGAGTGAAGGGGTAAGGAAAAGGGGACGTTCACCGTGCCGTTCGCAAAATGTGTACAATGGCAGAAACAAAAGTAGAAGCCAAAACAATATATACTATAATATGACCAGGAGGTATCTTATGAAGAGAAAGAACATCACAAAGGCTGCAGCCATGGGGCTTTGTGCAGCAATGCTGTTGGCAGGCTGTGGATCCGCAGGAGGTAACAACGCTTCCGGAAGCGCAAGCACAGGAACAACCGAAAAGACACAGGAGGCTTCCAAGGAAGCAGGCAGTGAAGAAGCAAAGTCCGAAAACCAGGAAGCATTGAAATTCAAGGTGACTACCGTATACTTTGGAGACAAGTCCCCGGAAGACACAGAGATTCAGAAAAAGTGGATCGAGCTGTGTGAAGAAAAGATGGGAAGACCTTTGGACATTACTTTTGAGTACATCCACACCGGTGACTACACAGAGAAGCTTCAGGTGATCAATGCAGGCGGAGATCTTCCGGATATATTGACCTTGTTCTACTCCAACACCAACACCGCAAAATTAATGGCGGATGAGTACGGCTCCAAGGGACTTTACCTGGATCTGTCCAAGTACATGGATGAGATGCCTAATTACAAGGGATTTTTGGATAAGTATCCTAACAGCCAGAAGAATCTGTTCACACCGGAAGGCAGCATTTATGCAGGCTACAACTTAAATATCACGCCTACCGGTTCTGCTCATGGCGCAGAGTCTACCATGATGGCAGTAAAGAACAGCGTGTTAAAGGAACTGAACCTGGAGATTCCCACCACTTTGGATGAAGTATACGAGGTTGCCAAAGCTGTGAAGGATGCAGGCGTATCCAAGTACCCCATCGTACAGCTGGAAGAGTGGCAGAATCCCGAGGATGTAATATTCCGCGCATACCACACTGCCGCAAACCGTTACTATGATGGCACCAAGTTCCAGTATGGTCCTGTATCTGATGATTATAAACTGGCTCTGGAATATTTGAATAAGATTTATACAGAGGGTCTGATCTCTCCCGATTACTTTACCTACACAACCGATATGGGAAATGCAGACTTAGAGTCCGGCACTGCAGTGATCCTGCCTTCCGCATGGGAAGGATATCCCGGCAACTGGGCAGTGGACAGACCGGACGAAGAGTGGGTGGCAGTACCCAATCCCACTTCCGATGCTTATCCCGATCAGGCATGGCAGTTTGAGAGAGAGTTTGTCAGCGAGTATGAGTTCAATCCCAAGTATGGCATGGTAATCTCCGCACAGTCTCCTGTAGCAGAAGAGCTTGTAAAATTTATGGATGTGCAGTATGACCAGGATGTGATCGATCTTTTGAACTGGGGCATTAAAGGAGAAACCTATGAAGAAACCGATGGCGCAAAGCATCTGACAGTTGACAGGAGCCAGTTTGCAGAGCTTGGAATGCCCATATCCTCTTCCGTTCGTTCAGGTATCTTCCCTCAGACACAGGACATGGATCTGTGGAGAATTGAAACCGCGGCAGTAGCTCCTATTTACTGGGATGGCGAGATCGTAAATGAGAAGCTGGTAGCTTTTTCCAGCCGCGTAATGGATGCTTCCAATACCTGCCCAAGAGACGGACAGCCTAACCCTTCCATTTCTGCAGATGAAGCAAGTGATTATGCAAACATCATGACTCCTGTTGAAACCTATGCAAAAGAGCAGAAAATCAAGTTCATCAAGGGCGAGCGTTCCTTTGACGACTGGGATAACTACATTACAGAGATCAACAAGATGGGTGATATCGAAGCTGCACTGGAAATTTACAACAGCAAATTGGACTAAGAAAAAAGTGCGAGGGGCGGCCGGCAACGGACGCCCCTTTTTCTCACAGTAGCTTTAGTGTGGATACATAATACAATGAGCGCAAGCGAGTCAACATGCTCGCATGATTGACGAGCGGCGAATGTCGATCATGTGCTGAACTTGCACATGATACAAGAAAGAATACCGGGAAAAAATCCGATCATGGAAAGAGAGGGGCAGATATGGAAAAAAGGGCAGAAGAAATTTTAAACAAGCTGTTTTACGGAAAAGAAAATGATCCGTGTGCAGCTTCTGACAAAGAAAAAAACGTATTTAACATAGATATGCAGGAGTATTTAAAAAGGCATGATATTGTATTTTTATCTCCACAGGAGGGAGGGTTTGAAGGACTGCCTCTTGGAAACGGGGACATGGCAGCCATGGTATGGGCAGAAAAAGAAAAAGTAAAGCTGCAGATCAACAAAGCAGATCTGTGGACCCAGCCCCGGAAAGAGGCACCCATGCTGCTTCGCAGTGCGGCGCAGATCGGACTGGACTTTGGATGCCCCATTTTTGACTCTGTTTTGCTGGAGGAATTTTGTATGAGATTATCTCCCGCAACAGGAATCCTGACCTTGCATGCTAAAACACCTTTTGGAGAGGCGAAGCTTAGCCTAAGGATGCTCCATGGAACCAATACTATCTTGGGCAGCCTGCGCACGGAGGGCTGCAACAGTGTAAGAATAATCCTGGAACGCTACGGCTCCAGGGCATTTCCCTTCTGGTATCATACGATCAGCACAGAGCCGGAGGCAGGACTCGGAAATGCTAATGTAACGGTAGAACCGGGCAAGATCTCTCTGACAGAGGGCTTCTTTGGGGAAAAGGATAAGGCAGTGAATGTGTCCGTCTTTCTAAAGGAGGAAAGCTCCCCAAAAGACATAGAGGCCATGGCGGAAAATGCAAAGAGCGGGGAAGCCAAAGAAACGGAAAATAAGGCGGCGGGAACCGAGAAAGTAACCGTAGCTGCAAGAAAGGTGCATCAACGAAGGGCAGAGCTTGAAGTGTATGCCTCCCATATTTTGGATGCTTCAGATCAGCAGTGTGCATCGGAAGTTTTCCCGGAAAAAGAGGTTGGGGAAGCTAAGGAAACTGCCGGAGTGACATTTGAATTTTTCATCTGCTGTGGAACCGGAGAGACCAAAGAAAGTGCTATAAAGGCCTGCGGAGCAGTGGAAAAAACCTGCCGTGAGAATTTAAAAGACCTTCTTTTGGGAACAGAAAAGTATTGGAAATCATTCTGGAATGATACCAGAATGGTGATGGAGCAGCAGGATGCAACCTGGGACTATGTGGAAAACCTGTATGTGATCCAGAAATATATGATGGCATGCGGTTGCGGTCCGGATTATCCCATGACCTTTAACGGAGGCACCTTCACCTGGAACGGGGATATCAGGCAGTGGGGAAATCCTCATCACTGGAACACTCATATGGTTTACAACGGCACACCGGATACTATGGACCGCCCGGAAATGATGGAAGGGTATCTTAAGGCTTACTGGAATATCTTTCCTAAGGCTGCGGAATTTTCTGCAAAAAGAGGTGCACCGGGAGGTATCCTGATCAGTGAGATGCATGATTTTGCCGGACGAATGCTGGCTTATCCCGGAGCATTGACACCTGCCTCCCACATTGCTCTTTTGTTCTGGGATCACTATCTGTATGAGACGGATGAAACCTTTTTGAAGGAAAGAGCTTATCCTTTTATGAAAGCGGCAGCAGAGTTTTATCTGCAATATGCCAAGGAAGAGGATGGAGTATTCCATATTTATCCGGCCGGAGTGTACGAGTGTGAGTTCGGTGAGGATTTTCAGGATACGGCACCGGATCTAAGCGCAGTGAGAGCCCTGTTCCCGGCCTGCATCAGGGCGGCGGAAATCCTTCACACAGATGCCGACAAATGCGCTCAGTGGAAGGACTTTTTGGACCGCCTGGCTCCTTATACTTTCAGGATCAATAAAAGAGGAGAAGAGGTTCTGGCAGTGGGGAAGGATAAAGAAGGAAAAGCAGCGGATTTTCAGGAACAGAATGTAACCTTTATGCGAAACTGTGCTCATGTATATCCCTGGAAGGTGACAGGAATTGCAGATAAAGGTGACAGACTGTATGAGGCGGCCTGCCATGCACTGCCGGATTACAGACCTACCGCAGTGGCAATCTCTCCCACACCTGTAGTATATGCAAGATTGGGCTTTGGAGGAAAGGAAATTTGGAAATATGTGACGGATACGGTTCGCCAGCTTCAGCATTTCCCTCAGGGACTGTATTATAATCTGGATCACTGGAGCCAGTATTCTAGGTATTTTGACAGAGAAAAGACCTTTATCAAGGGGCAGAGAGACTATATCTATGATGCCCAGTGCCGCTATGGGGATATCGAAGCAGGAGAGCAGAAAACCACCCTTCCCATGGAACCCTTTGTACAGTGCGGCTTTGAAACCCCTGCCATACTGATGATGAGCCTTCACGAAAGTGCTATGCAAAGCACGGATGGTCTGATCAGACCCTTCCCGGTAGAGGATCTGTTTGGAAATTGCGGTTTTATCTTGAAAGCCAGAGGAGGTTTTTTGGTTTCCGCTCTTTTACGGAACGGCAAAGCGGTTCCTGCTTTGCGGATCGTCAGTAAGAAGGGAAATAAGTGCCTGGTAGATTTGGAGAAGCTTGGAGGAGAAGCATGGTTATTTGAGGTAGAAGGTACCTTGCAGGAGAAAGAAGATAGAGAGAAAAAGAAAGACCGGATAAGAAAGGTGGGGGATTTCCAAAAAATAGCAGAGTTTTCCACAGTACCGGGAGGAGAGTATCTGATACTCGGAAAAAAGACAGAGCAGACGGAGGAGCTTTGTCATTTGGGAAACTTTGCATTGCCTAAAAGACCTAACCGGAATTACAAACGATACCATGAAGCCAGCATAGGCAGAGAGAATCAGTTTGGCAGAAAGATAGTTGATTAAAAGGAAGAGAACAGATGGAAAATAAAACGTATTACTTCAGCAGTAAGGGATATGTATCCTCCGCAGTGCTTCTTTATGACTGTGCCAACATCCGGGTAGAGAATCTGGAAATCACCAATGAACCAGAGATTTTCGGAGAGCGTTACGATCAGGGAGACAAGATGAACCGTACCGGTGTGGCAGTGGTGGCGCAAAACGGCGGTACACTGGAGAATATCACGCTCACCGGGCTTTACGTCCACGGAGTGAAGGGCAATGTGTATGACAAGCACATGAATAACGGAGGCATCTATTGTACCGCCTTAAAGCCAAAGAAGGAGGATGGAGAGATAGCCAGATATCACAGGCTGAGAATTGAAAAGTGCAGGGTGGAAAACTGCAGCAGGTGGGGTATAGCCGCAGGCTACAGCTATACGCACAGTCATTTTACCACAGCGAAGCTTCCGGAGACGATCGTGAAAACCTATGGACACACAGAGGTAGCGATAGAACACAATCTGGTAAAAAACATTGGCGGCGACGGAATCACAGTTATGTATTGCTTTCAGCCACTGGTACAATACAATGTATCTGAGAAGGCGGCAATGGAGATCAATGACAAAATATATACCGAGGCCGGTGCGCGGCAGGGAAAAACAGCAGCGGCTATCTGGCCATGGAAATGTAAGGATGCTTTGTTCCAGTATAATGAGGCTTACCATACCTGTGACAATCAGGACGGACAGGCCTGGGACGCAGATTCCGGGGACGGCACTGTCTATCAGTACAATTACAGCTATGGCAATGAGGGCGGGTGCGTGATGTTTTGCCTGGAGGAGAGTGTCAATAATGTTTTCCGGTATAACGTGAGTGTGTCAGAGAAAGGTGGCGTGATGAATCCGGCCAAGAATCCGGATGCCCATGTGTACGGAAATATTTTCGTGATGGCAGAAGTAGTACCTTTTATCCGTCATAATATGTCCGGCGGTCATATGCTTGTGGAGAACAATGTGATCATTAATACCGGAAAGGCCTGTGAAATGGACTGGCACCATCAGAGCGAATATTTTACTTATCGGCACAACCGGTATGTGGGCTATGAAAATGTGCCGGGGGAAGATGGAGAAGCGAAAGAAACAGAGCTGACAGAGCAGGAAAAGACGGCGCTGGAGGAATGCAAGGGTACACAGAATATCAAAAAACTGCTTCAGGCTTTCGGACAATTACCAGGTATCGATAAAAGTGTGGAATGAAAATAAGGAAGAGGTAGGACAAAATGAAGGAAATCAAAGTAGGTTTTATCGGAATCGGGAGCAGGGGATGTTCCCTGCTTCGGGATGTGGTTCTGGCCCAGGGTGAAAAGGTGACTGCGGTATGTGACATCTACCGGGACAGATTAGAGGAGGGTGTAAAGTTTGTGGTGGATGCCGGACAGGAAAAGCCCGCGGCATATCTTGATTACCATCAGGTGATCGCAGATGAAAATGTGAATACAGTCATCATCGTTACTGCCTGGGAAAGTCATGTGGATATAGCGGTGGAGGCTATGAATGCAGGAAAAGCAGTGGCAATGGAAGTGGGAGGAGCTTATTCCTTAAAACAGTGTTATGATCTGGTAGATACCTATGAAAGGACTAAGACACCCTTTATGTTTCTGGAAAACTGTTGCTTTGGCAGACGGGAAATGATGGCCCTTAATATGGTGGAAAAGGGACTTTTCGGAGAAGTAGTCCATTGTGCGGGAGGTTACCAGCATGATCTGCGAAATGAAATTGCTTTTGGCAGGGAAAACCGCCATTACAGGCTGCGTAACTATCTGAACAGAAACTGCGAAAATTATCCCACACATGATCTGGGTCCCATAGCCAGAATCCTGAAGATCAATCATGGAAATCGTATGATGCATTTATCCTCTGTGTCCAGCAAGGCGGCAGGTCTGCATGAGTATATTTTAAGCCATAAGGCAGAGGATGAGACTCTAAAAAAAGCAAGGTTTGCCCAGGGAGATATTGTAACTACGGTGATCACCTGCGCCGGAGGTGAGACCATCGTGCTGACACTTGATACCACATTGCCCCGCTATTACAGCAGAAATTTTACCGTGCGGGGAACCAAGGGTATGTACGAGGAAGCCACCGATTCCGTATTCTTGGACAGGGAAGAGGATATTGCCCATGATTTTGACTGGCGTAAAAAATGTAATGGGAATGCAGAACAATATGAGGAAGCTTATGATCATCCTGTGTGGAAGGAATATCTGGAAAGAGGTGTCAAGGGAACCCATGATGGTATGGACTGGCTGGAATTTTGGATCTTCTTTAAAGCACTAAGAGAAGGAGAACCGATGCCTGTAGATGTCTACGATGCAGCCAGCTGGATGGCCATCACCCAGCTTTCTGAAATGTCCATTCAAAAAGGCGGTGCCGTAGTGGATATCCCGGACTTTACCAATGGAAAATGGATGAAGCTATAAAAATAAAACCAAACATAAAACTTCCTTTTGGGGGAAGGAGAAAGAACAGGCAGAGCATTTGTATTTTCAAGCAGCTCTGCCTGTTTTGTTTTCTGTTGATACTTATCGAATGATAAAATAGCATGAGGCGTTGTTATGATTTTGAAAAAGAGATTTCTTGCTGGGATGAAGGCATACCCCTTGGAAACGGGCAGATAGGCGCATTGCTGTGGGGAAAGCCGCAGCATCTTTGACAGTCTTTTTAGGAGCAGGGCAGAATACCGGGATAACAGAGGATGACCGTGGATGGAAGGTAGAAGGGCATGCCAAAGAAAAGGTACCGGTATAAAAATTTACAATAATTTTATAAATCCGGAAGAATACATAGACAATAATCGCTTTATGTTTCAGATTCGGAGTGGCGTCAATGATTGCATTTATTTCATCGCGGGATAGAACAGCAGGAAGATTTCGCTCTCTTTTCATAGCCGGAACAGTGTCATCATCCCAGAGAATCTTCAGCACCTTTTTATATAAGAACTTGATTGCAGACCGATAGTGATTGTGAGTTTCAGGCTCGAATAAAAATATGTTATATGATTTTATAACAAATAAATGGCAGGAGAATCTCTAAGAAGAGACCCTCCTTGATATTATTTAGTTGAACGCATGATATATTCTCTAGGGGATATTCCAAAATATTCTTTGAAACGTCTGGTAAAATAAAATGGTTCTGAGATTCCAACTTCTGTTGCTACTTCCTGAACGTAAAGTCCAGAGTTTTCTTTTAATAGTTTAGCAGCCTTTTCCATTCGTATCATATTTAGGTAATTAAATATACTATCACCATATTCTTTTTTAAAGAGCCGACATAGATAACTTTTATTTAGATTTGCTTCTTCTGAAATTTGATCAAGTGTAATATGTTCTTTATAATGAATATTTATATAACGCATTATTAATTGTATTTCTTTTTTATAGTTTTCAAAATCTTTTTCATCACTTTCTAGGAAAAGAAGGAGGGCATCACATATAGTTACTTTTAAGTCATTATAGTTTTCAGAATAGAGTATTTTTTTTTGAAAACTATGTATTTGTGTATGCAGCTTTCCAGATTTTCCAGAAAGAGCTACTCCTTCAAAAATATGTTTACAGGTCATTTTTAAATATAATGGTTCAAGAGGAAGGGCAGCCCATTTGGTTAAACAATTTCTGACGTAGCTAAATAATTCTTCTCGTATACCTTTTTTAATATAATCCAATGTGTTATCAACTATATTTTGTATTTCTTCATCGGATATATCAATAACAAAATTGACATCTTCTGTATAAATGACTGAACAATTATTTTCATAAAAAGCTATTCCTCGTGCATTTACACTAGCAAAATAAGCTTTTCGACATTCATCAGCATCAATTACAGGGGATGAGAAACATGAGATTGGCAATGTTCCAAAATAAGTTGCTATCTGTCTGTTAAGTATCTTTAATTTAGTTGCCATACTTGATACTAAGGAATCACTACTTGGAATTAGAAAAACTAATTCGTTGTGGTGAGTCATGAGGCTGATAGAAGGCAATGCTAAGGAAAGAGTTTCTGTCAGTAAAGTCTGTATGTTGGGAGCAACCGATATTAGTTTTTCGCGGCTTATATCTTCGTGAAAAAATAATGTAAGTACAATACAAGGAGCTGAAAATAAATCATAGTAGTTAGTAGTTTGTTGGAACTCTTCTGATGTAATAGTATCATCAATAAGAAAATTTCTAAGCTCATTTTTGAAAATCTGAATCGTTTTTTCTTGAAGTTGTCTTTTTTGCAGAAGAGCAGCTTCACGGTTTTTTTGTATGTTTTGAATATTTCCTGCGACCTTATCAAGATGTTCAAGAATACTTTCAGCAGAAATATTAGCTTTTAATATATAATCCGTTGCACCTGCAGTTAAGGCTTCGCGCACTAGTTCAAAATCAGAATAATTACTGAGTACAATAATAGGAATTTCAGAATTAATTTGTTTGAGTGAACGAATAAGCGCTATTCCATCCATAACTGCCATTTTTAAGTCGGTGATAATAATATCTACATTATTTTCTTCAATGTACTTAAGTGCTTCCTTACCGTTTCCCGCTGTACCGCATATAGAATATGATGTTTTGGTCCAATCAGTTAATTGACGAAAACCTATTTTTATGGCTGGTTCATCATCTACAAGTAAAATATTCAGGCTCATTTTAGTTTTCCTCTTTATATAGTATTTGTGGCAGTGTTAGGAAACAGTTAGTTCCTTCACCTGGATGGCTTTCAATTCTTAATCCAAATGTTGAACCATAATGTAATTTTAGACGCTGGTCTACATTGCCTACACCGATACCTGACCCACATTTTGTTTCTGATGGTTTTGTTGTTCTTGAATCAAAACCACAGCCATTATCACGTATGATAATTTCGAGTGTTTCTTCATCTGAAAAATGACTTTCTACGCATATAGTAATTGGAATGTTATCTGTTGCTGTTCCGTGTATAATTGCATTTTCAGCTAGCGGCTGAAGTGAAAAACGCGGAATCTCACAGGAAAGCGTGTTGTGTTCTGTTAAATATTTAACATCAAACATTCCTGCATAACGAATGCTTTGTATCGTAAAATAGTGCTTCAAATTCTCTATTTCAAGAGACAAGGGAATTATTTCTTGTTTATTAACAAGAGTTTGCTGTAATAAAAATGTAAGAGAAGAAATACCTTGCTCAAGTATTGGCACATTATTCATCTGTGCAACAACTTTTAGTGAATTTAATGTATTAAACAGAAAATGAGTATTAATCTGATACTGCAATACACGTAATTCCAGATTTCTTTTTTGCTCTTCATGTTGTTTTTGCTTTATATTTGATATATGAATACTATAAAGCATCTGGTCTATTGTACGAGAAAGAAAACCTAATTCATCTGGACTGGAATCATTTATTTTAGTATTAAGGTCATCATATGAAATATCATTACATTTTGTAATGATATGATTGATTGGTTGAACAATGCTCGTATATACAATTAACGTAAGGAATAAACATACTCCGATCAAAACGATTGCAATAAGAATCAGACTTTGATTAATTTTGCTTGTCTCATTAGTGATATAGCTATAAGGAAATGTAGCAACAAGATAATTATCAAGAGCTTTGTTATACGCTGAAATTATAACTATCTTTTCGCCATTGTAATCTGTATAAATAGTATCACTAGTAATTGTTTTGTTTTCTTTTACCTTTTTTAGAAGTTCATTGTCCCATATCGCCCCAAGTAAATCACGTTTCTGAGAGGAAATAATATAACCGTCGTTTCTTACAACCATGATGTTTGAATCTTCGCCAAATGATAAATTTGAAAAAAGCTTTTTGCTAAAAAAGGTTTCGTCAAGATAAATAAGGATATATCCAATATGCTCATTAATATTGGAACTGCTGTAAATTTTACGTCCGATGATAATTTTGTCACGCCCACGATAGGTATGTATATAATGCAGAAAATCATGAGGAGATGAGGTATCTACATTTTCTACAATTCCAGTAAAGGTTTCCGAGTCAATATCATCATAGCCAAAATCATATATGGTATTTCGATTGCGGTCAAGAATGCGTATGCTTTTTAAATAAATAGACGGAAATGGAACCCGGCTTCGCAGTTCGTTAATTGCCAGTACATCCTGCTTATTTAAGGTGAAATCCGTATTGCTTTTTTTTGACAGAATTTCCTGACATTCGCGGCTGACAGAAATGGTATCAATATAGGTACGGAAAACATTCAGTTCCGTGTTGAAATGCTGGTTCAGCAGATAATGAGCCTGACTGTTTGAACGCTCCAGTTTATCATTAATAGATTGTGTATATATGGAATAAGCATAAAACCCGATAAAGGTTACCGGGACAAGAGAAATAAAAAGAAAAATACAAAGTAATCTGTTTTTAATTTTTATGTTTCGTAATAAGATAGTCTGTTTCATTTTACCTCTTTTTCTTTAATTTGTATTTTAAAATTTGTATCTTTATACTAACTTTAGAAATTGAAAAAGTCAATATTGTATAGTTTTATACAAATTGTGTCTATTCAAACGGAGATTTTTTGTAGGTATAATGTGATTGTTCCAAGGAAAACGGTAAGTTTTCCTTAAAAATATACAAATAGGGAGGTCTATAATATGAAAAAAAGAATTAGTAAGTTGCTCGTGGCAGGCTTGTGCGCGGCAACACTAGTAGGATGTGGTTCAGATGCATCTGTACCAAGTGGTGGTACAGAAACTGGTACAGAAACTGGTGCAGAAACTGGTACAGATGCTGGTACAGTGGGAAGTACAGAAAACAACAAATTGAATATTGCTGTATTTGAAGGTGGTTATGGACCGGATTACTGGAATGAGATCGTCAATATGTTTGAAGAATCCCATCCGGGTGTAGAGGTCGACATGCAGATCAGTCCTTCCATTGGTGATGTGATCAGACCACAGATTGTAGCTGGAAATGTACCGGATTTTATCGTAATGAACGATAATGATGCAACAGGTCTTATTGCATCCATGATCAAAGAGAAGGCATTGCTTGAGCTGACGGATGTGTTCGAGGGACCTGGTATTGATGATGAGACGCCTTTGAAGGATCAGGTTAACGCAGGCATTCTTGATACGGCAAAATGCCAGCCATACGCAGATGGAAAGATTTATTTAGCACCCTTCAACAGCAGCCCGATGGGACTTGTATATAACAAGACTTTATTTGAAGAGATGAATTATGAGCTTCCTACAACCTGGGATGAGTTCTTTGCACTGGGTGATCAGGCTAAGAAGGATGGATATGCATTAATGACATATGCAGGTATCTACCCGGGCTATATTGAGTCTATGTTATGGCCGGCTATGGCTTCTGCAACAGGCTTAGACAATCTTGATGATATTGCAAACTATAAGGAAGGTTCATTCTCCTCACCGGAAGCTATGAAGGTGCTTGAAAATATCGCAAAGATCGGAACTGGCGGATACTTATTAGAAGGAACCGTAGCGCTTAACCATACACAGTCACAGACAGAAATGATGTTAAATAAGTGCCTGTTTATTCCGAATGGTAACTGGATGGAGAATGAGATGGCAGATGCTCCCAGAGCAGATGGCTTTGAATTCGGACTTTGGACAGCACCGGTGCTGAATAAGGGTGATGAGGCTTATGTAATGACAAGCGTTGAACAGTTCAGTATTCCGGCAAAGGCTGAAAATCCGGAGCTGGCAAAGGAATTCTTACGTTTCTTATATACAGAGGATTCTGTTAAGTTATTCGCTGAAAAGGCAAATGGTATTTACGCATTAAAGGACGCAACGGAATTATCTAAGGGACTTGTTTCTGATGGTATTTATAGCATGAACAGTGTTTATGAGCATGGAACATCTATGGTATTTGGATTTGCGGCATTACCGGAAGGCTGTAAGGTTGTTCCTCGTGATGAAGTGTTTAATGCAATATCAGATGTCATGACCGGTAAAATGACTGCAGAAGAATGGGCCTTAAGGGTAGAGGATTCATTTAAAGAGGCTTCATCAAGTGCCAACTAAGGCAACAAGCCCATAGGCTTATGAATGCCATGCCGCTTTGTGTGGCATGGCATATTTATTTTGAAAAGGAGAAGTTTATGAAAAAGAAAAAAACCAAAGGACAAAGATTGCCGGTTGGCTTCATTTGTGTATGCGTTTTGCCGGCATTTATATTGACATTGTTTTTTACGATTATTCCAACTATACGAGCACTTTTGTTATCATTAACGAATGCAACCTCTCTCGGATTAAACAATAAGTTTGTATTCCTGGAGAATTATATATATATGTTTAAGGATCAGTATTTTATTCTGGCATTGAAGAACACCTTAAAGCTTATGGCAGTTGTGCCGGCCGTTACAATTGCTATTTCATTAATTCTTGCTTTTATTATCTCACAGTCTCAATTAAAGGAGCGTGGATTTTACAGAACCGTATTTTATTTTCCCAATATTATTTCCCTGACGGTTGTCGGTATTATATGGTCATTTGTTTTTCACCCCACAATGGGAATTTTAAATAGTTTTTTAAATGGCATTGGATTAAGCCAATACACAAAAGCATGGCTTGGCGATAGCAGTACGGCACTGTGGTGTATTGCGGTTACACTGATCTGGCAGGCGGCGGGTTATTATATGGTGATGCACATTGCTGCAATGGATGGTATTTCAAGTGAAATCTATGAAGCGGCAACGATTGATGGAGCAGGCTCTGTGCGCAAAATGTTTTCTATAACACTTCCCTTGATCAAAGATATTATTGGAATTACGTTTGTGTTGGCGCTTTCTGGAACAATCAACTTAAGCTTTACACTTTCTAAAGTTATGACAGGCGGCGGACCAAACGGTGCTTCTTCTGTATTGCTTCAATATATGTACACACAGGGCTTTGTGAACGGAAACTTTGGATACGCCATGGCTATAACGGTATTTACATTGGCTATTTCAATAGTATTGTCAGTACTTTCACGAAAACTGACAAATAGTGCGTCTTAAGGGAGGTCATGTAATATGAAAACAAATGAGCAGAGCCGCCGCCACAAAACAACAGTGCGATGGATTGTTCGTATTTTTATGATAGTTGTAACTGTGGCTATGATTTATCCGCTGTTATGGAATGTTTACTCTTCGTTTAAAACGAATAATGAATTTCTTACAGATGCATTTTCACTTCCGAAAGGCTTTGCCTGGGATAACTATGCCCGTGCGATAGAAAAGTCTGATTTGTTAAGCAATGTAGGAAATTCCGTGTTTATCGTAATCATAACATTAGTTGTAATTATGTTATGTGCGGTTCCGTGTGCATATTGCCTTGCACGTTTTAAATTCATTGGTTCCGCATTGCTGTTAAATGTATATATGGCTGCAATATTTATTCAGGCAACATTTATTATGATTCCGCTGTTTCTGCAGATGAATTTATTGCACCTGCTCAATAACAGAACGGCAATAGCTGTTTTATACGCAACAATGCAGTTCCCGTTTGCAATTTTTGTGCTTGTTGGATTTTTAAAAGCTATTCCAAAAGATTATGAAGAGGCAGCCATGATTGATGGGTGTGGACAATTCCGTATTCTTGTAAAAGTTATTATGCCAATGGCTAAGGCTGGAATAGTAACAGTTTGTATGATTTCAGCCATGTCGTCATGGAATGAGTTCCCGGTTGCACTTGTTATGTTAACAGATCCCAAAAAACAGACTCTTCCAGTAGGACTTGCAAATCTTTATGAGGTACAGAGATATGCAACAGATTGGGGAGCACTGTTTGCAGCATTGGTATTAGCATTAATTCCAACTGTTATTATTTTCTTAGTCGGACAAAAACAGCTTATTCAGGGAATGAATGTAGGTGGATTAAAAGGTTAATAAGGTGAAGGTGATAGAATGAGGACTTTGGAAGAACAAATTCGTTATGCAGCTGGAATTAGACCTAGCACGAGACAACTTGAATGGCAGGAACTTGAATTCTATGGATTTGCACATTTTGGAATGAATACTTTCACCAACAAAGAGTGGGGAGATGGGAAAGATGCACCTGAGCTTTTTGCACCTGATGATCTTGATGCCACTCAGTGGGTGGAGACTGTTAAATCCGCTGGAATGAAGGGATTACTTCTGACATGTAAACATCATGATGGCTTTTGTTTATGGCCGAGCAAATATACAGAATATAGTGTAAAAAATAGCATATGGAAAAATGGACAAGGTGATGTTGTTCGAGAAGTTTCAGATGCTTGTAGAAAAGGAGGCATAAAATTTGGTGTATACCTTTCTCCGTGGGATCGTCATGAACCATGCTACGGAAGTGGGAAGGCATATGATGATTATTTTATAAATCAATTAACAGAGCTTGCTACAGACTACGGAGATATATTCTGTTTTTGGTTTGATGGAGCATGTGGAGAAGGACCGAATGGAAAAAAACAGATTTATGATTGGGAACGATATTATAGCGTAATTCGTGTGTTACAGCCAAATGCGGTAATAAATATTTGTGGTCCGGATGTAAGGTGGTGCGGTAACGAAGCGGGACATTGTAGAACTAGTGAATGGAGTGTTGTTCCATCTGAGCTTATGGATGCAGAGCGTACATCCGAAAAGTCTCAAAAATCAGATGATGGAACATTCTCGAGAACGTATGATTCACAAGACGAAGATTTAGGCAGCATAGAGGCAATCAAAAATGTAGAAAATCTTGTCTGGTATCCTGCAGAGGTTGATACATCAATCAGAACCGGATGGTTTTATCATGAATATGAAGATACAGATGTTAGAACAGCAGATGAACTTTTGAATATTTATCTGAATTCAGTTGGTGCAAACGCAAGTTTATTGTTAAATATACCTCCAGACAAGCATGGAAGAATTGCTAAACCAGATTGCGATTCATTAAAAGAACTCGGAGAAAAGCTTAGAAGTATTTTTAAGAATAACATAACCAATAATGCTTTGATATCAGTTGATTCAGAACAAAAAGAGCATACGTCAGATTTTTTGATAGATAATAATAATATGACATATTGGAAAGCTTCGGAAGGATATGAGAAATCAGTTATTACACTTCGTTTTCCTGAAAAACAGAAGGTTTCATGCGTTGTATTAGGGGAATATTTACCACTGGGGCAGCATATTGAACAAGGTGAAATATATGTGGATGAAGAAAAAATATATGAGTTTACCGTTGTAGGACATAAACGCATATGCAAGTTTGATTCTGTGAATGCACAGAGTATTACAGTAAAAATTACTTCTTCACGTACGGAACCAGCATTGAGGTTACTTGAAGTTTACAGATAATTACAGAGAGACTATGAAATTGAATAAATACGATATTGTTTATAATGATGTCATTACATCATGGGATAAAGGGTTACCGTTAGGAAATGGAAAACTTGGATGTATTTTGTATGGACAAGAAGCCGTTTATTTGGCGGTAGACAGAATAGATTTATGGGACACGAGACCTCACCCTAACACGTTAGAAGAGGGTTTTTGTTATAGGAATCTTCATGGATGCTAAAAGGCCAGTTGGAGTTGCTAGAATAAAAGGTGACTATTTAATTGATCTTTGTATACCAGATTATATTTCTTCAGAGACTCTTAATAAAGAAGTTGTTAAGGATGGTGGGCAAATCTCTCCAGTAGTAGGAATGGGAAACTGATATAGGAACAAAAATAATTAAAGTGGTTGATGGTTTTTTATGTTTAGATTTGGAAAAAGGTAATGTGTTAATTAGAGGATAGGAGATAATAATGGAAGATAGAGCATTGTGTGGAAGAGTGACAATTCCAACAAATTTGGATGTAGTTCCAGAAACAATTGAATTAATGAATCGTTGGGGCGCAGATGCAATCCGTGATTGCGATGGAACAGAGTTTCCAGATGAGCTTACAAAAACAGGAGCCAAAATATATGCTACTTATTATACAACAAGAAAAGATAATGAATGGGCAAAGGGAAATCCTGACGAAGTACAACAAAGCTATATAATGAGTGGTTTTTATACAGCAACAGAAAGTGTTCTACAGATTCCTTTAATGAAAGGGATTTCAGATGAATTAATGCAGGTAAATACAAGGGATGATATTAAGCGCTGGTGGGAAGTAATTGACCGTTCAACAGGGGAAGTGGTTTCTGCAGAGAATTGGGATTATAATGAAGAATCTGGATGTGTCTGTATTCGGAAAACTAAACCATTCCATGAATATACGGTGAGTTTTCTGGCTTATATTATTTGGGATCCGGTTCATATGTATAATGCTGTAACAAATGGGTGGAAAGATTTTGAGCATCAGATAACTTTCGATGTAAGACAACCAAAAACTCATAAATATTCAATGGAAAGACTTCGTAAATACTGTGATGAACACCCTTATGTTAATGTGATTCGTTATACAACATTTTTTCATCAGTTTACGTTAGTATTCGATGAACTTAAAAGAGAGAAGTTTGTTGATTGGTATGGTTACTCATCATCAGTAAGTCCCTATATTCTTGAGCAATTTGAAAAAGAGGTGGGATATAAATTCCGTCCAGAATTTATTATCGATCAGGGATATCATAACAATCAGTATAGGGTACCAAGTAAAGAATACAAAGATTTTCAGGCCTTTCAGCGCAGGGAAGTTGCAAAGCTTGCAAAAGAGATGGTAGATATCACACATGAATGCGGTAAAGAAGCAATGATGTTTTTAGGGGACCATTGGATTGGAACAGAGCCATTTATGGACGAGTTTGCGTCAATTGGACTTGACGCAGTAGTTGGAAGTGTGGGGAATGGAAGTACACTGCGACTTATTTCTGATATAGAAGGCGTTAAGTATACTGAAGGAAGGTTCCTTCCTTACTTTTTCCCAGATACATTTTATGAAGGTGGAGATCCGGTTAAGGAAGCAAAAGAGAATTGGGTAACAGCACGTAGAGCAATACTAAGAAAACCTATTGATAGAATTGGTTATGGTGGATACTTAAAGCTAGCTTTGGATTTCCCAGATTTTTTAGATTATGTAGAGAGTGTATGTAATGAGTTTCGTGAATTGTATGAGAATGCAAAAGGGACTACACCATATTGCTTTAAAAAGGTGGCAATCTTAAATAGCTGGGGAAAAATCAGAAGCTGGGGATGCCATATGGTACATCATGCATTGTACCAGAAGCAAAATTATAGTTATGCCGGAGTAATTGAAGCATTAAGTGGCGCACCATTTGATGTAAAGTTTATATCATTTGATGACATTTTAGAAAATGAAGACATACTGAAAGATATTGATGTGATTATAAATGTGGGTGACGGAGATACTGCTCATACTGGAGGTAAAATATGGGAAAATCCAGTAATATCATCTGCCATTCGTAAATTTGTATATGAAGGCGGCGGATTTATTGGAATAGGTGAACCAACAGGACATCAGTTCCAAGGTCATTATTTACAGCTTGCAGATATGCTTGGTGTTGAGAAAGAAACAGGATTTACTTTGAATTATGATAAATATAATTGGGAAGAACATCCAAAACATTTTATTCTTGAAGATGCTACAAAAGCAGTAGATTTTGGAGAGGGTAAAAAGAGTATTTTTGCATATGAAGGAACAGAAATTCTAATTCAGAGAGATAAAGAAGTTCAGATGGCCGTAAATGAGTTTGGCAAGGGACGTTCTGTATATATTAGTGGATTGCCATATAGTTTTGAAAACAGCAGAATTCTTTATCGTAGTATTTTATGGAGTACTCATAGTGAAGATAACTTGCATCAGTGGTATAGCACAAACTTTAATATTGAAGTTCATGCTTATGTACAGAATGGTAAATTCTGTGTAGTGAATAATACATATGAACCACAAAGTACTACTGTATATCGTGGAGATGGTAGCAGCTTTGACCTTAATATGGAAGCAAATGAGATTAGGTGGTATGTAATATAAACAAGTATTCTTGATAATGTCACAAGAGAATCAGTGGAATCTACTCTTGTCAAAAATGGTAATAGGTTAGTTCGCAATTCTATTGATGTATCAGTATAAAATTAGGAGCTTTAGATAATATCACAAGGGAAAAATTGTAAATTTATTTTCTATGTAAATTTTCATTTTTGTAGGGCTGGCATTAAACCAGCCCTTGATTTCATTATAATGGATAAAAAGATATTGAATATATATGTACGGTAAAATGACTATTCTCAATAAACAATGTTGAAAAAAGTTCTCATCGTATAGAATCTCCTTATCATTCAATTAGTCATTTGTTACAAAAATCAGAAGCATTTTAATCAGTTCACCATGTCGTTTTCATTTTGTGTTACAATTCATTAAGAGTATCAGATTTTTGACCTTGAAGCAGTTCCTGTTGAAGAAAATGAATTGCCGAAGCTGGTCAATTAATTCTTGTTTAATGAAATTGACAATCGGAATTTGTAGGAGGAAATTTTTAATGAATATTACAGTTTATCTTGGGGCAAACGAAGGAAATGACCCATGCTTACGAAAAGCAGTTGAGGAATTGGGGATATGGATTGGAAACAGTGGCAACGCACTTGTTTACGGTGGTTCTAAAAGTGGTTTAATGGGAGCATTGGCAGACAGTGTATTGAAGGCAGGCGGTAATGTTACGGGTGTTGAACCGAGTTTTTTTATTGAAAATGAGTTGCAACATGATGGGCTGACAAAACTAATTGTGACTAAGGATATGTCTGAGAGAAAAAATAAAATGATTGAGTTGGGAGAAGCCTTTATTGCCTTCCCCGGCGGCACGGGAACATTGGAGGAAATTGCAGAGGTAATGTCGAAGGTATCTTTGAAACATCTGGATGCACCCTGCATTCTCTACAACCTGAACGGTTACTACGATGATTTGAAAGCACTTCTAAATCATATGATTGAAAAAGGACTGTCTTCCAACGAGCGACAGGAGGGAATTTATTTCGCTGAAAATCTGGATGATATAAAGCGAATCTTGAGATTGGCATAACTTTTGTAGAATTAAGAAAATCGGCACTAATGAAAAGAACGATTTGGAAATCAGTGGATGTCACATTTAATGGATAATATCTGTATTTCATATCAAGAAAACGAAGAAAAAAGGAACTAATAAGGACTGAATGGAAGGAAATTTAACAAAAGGACCAATTTTAAAGACTTTAACGAAACTTGCGATTCCGATTATGGCATCGTCATTTTTGGGAACTTTATATAATATTACGGACATGGCATGGATCGGGCTGCTTGGCGCCAAGGCAGTTGCAGGGGTAGGCGTAGGAGGTATGTTTACCTGGCTCTCGCAGGGACTTGCCTCGATGGCAAGGATGGGCGGTCAGGTACAGGTTGCACAGTGCATCGGACGAGGAGAGAGGCAAAAGGCACATGGATTCGCGCAGACGGCGATGCAATTGGCATTATTGATGGGAATGGTTTATGGAATCCTTGTAGCGCTGTTTGCCAATCCGCTGGTAGGATTTTTCCGGTTGCAGGATGCGGAAACACTGAGTGCCGCGTTGGATTACACCAGGATCGCATGCGGATTCATCGTTTTTTCGTTTTTGTCCGTAACGTTAACCGGAATATATACGGCACAGGGAGATTCCAAGACGCCGTTTATCGCAAATCTTTTTGGTTTAGCGGCGAATATGATTCTGGATCCGGTTTTGATTCTGGGATTGAAACCATTTCCAAGATTTGGGGCGGCAGGAGCAGCGATGGCAACTGTTTTGGCTCAGGTAATTGTTACCGGGATCATGCTGCTTGGAATTTTTGTGCAGAAGAAGGAAAATGTGCTGAAAGGAATCCGTTTGTTTGTAAAAATTCCCCTGGAATATGTGGAAGGAATCTGTAAAATCGGAATTCCCACGGCACTTCAGGGTATGGCGTATTGCTTTATTTCCATGATATTGACGCGCATGGTGGCCGGCTTTGGTCCTGAGGCGATTGCTACGCAGCGGGTAGGCGGTCAGATTGAATCAATCTCATGGAATACGGCGGATGGATTCGGCGCAGCCATGAATGCTTTTATCGGTCAGAACTATGGCGCAGGTAAAATCGAACGTGTGAAGAAAGGATATCGGGTATCTTTATGGATTGTTGGCATATGGGGACTTTTGATCACCCTTTTGTTTGTGTGTGTTCCGACACCGATCGCGAGTGTGTTTTTCCATGAGGAGCAAGCGATTGCAACAGCGGTTGATTATTTGATCATTGTTGGATTCAGTGAAGCTTTTCTATGTGTGGAGATGATGACGGTAGGTGCGTTATCAGGACTTGGAAGGACGCGACTGTGTAGTGTGATCAGTATTACCTTTACATCGCTTCGCATCCCACTTGCAATCATTTTAAGCAGCAGTGTGTTGGGAATTCTGGGAATATGGTGGGCACTTACGACAACGACCATGATGAAGGGCATGATATTTACCTTTGTATTTTTAATGATTGTGCGAAAGATGACAGATGCGCAGCGACAGTGTTCCGGTTTCATTTCATAAGGGTCATGATGGCGATAATGAGTACAACTAAAGGCTGCCGGTCTTATTTTATATATGAAAGTCTGGTTTACATTGACTAAAAGTCTTATAAGTGATATAATCAATAGAAATAGACACAAAGGAGAAGTGAGTTATGAAGAAAAGAAATATTGCGCTGTGTATTATTTTTACGCTGATTACTTGTGGAATCTATGGCTTATACTGGTTTGTTTGCCTGACAGATGATACGAATCAGGTGTCTGGGGAACAGAAAACCACCGGAGTTATGGCATTGATCTTCACATTGATCACCTGTGGCATTTATGGTTTTTACTGGGCATATTGCTGTGGCGAAAAGATTGATAAGGCAAAGGCTGACAGAGGAACGCCATCTTCTAACGGGGGAGTGCTCTATTTGATTTTATTTATCTTTGGAGGCGTGATTGCATATGCATTGATTCAGAATGAGCTTAACAAACTGATTGAACAGAATGAGGCATGAATCATAAGCGTATAGAAAATATTTTCCTGATATGCCTGATGTTGGGCGTTTATACAATGTTTGTAAGCAATACCGGAACAGGATTTATTTGTCTGTTCCGGTATTTTACACATTTGCAATGTCCGGGTTGTGGAGTCACGCATATGCTTTTAGAATTGCTGCATGGAAATTTTCGCGAGGCATATAATTCTCATCCTGTTCTGTTTTTGTGGGGGCCGTTTTTACTATGGCTTGTGTTAAAATCTTTATATGCATATATAACGGATAAAGATCTGCGGCTTAAGACATGGGAAAAAGCAGGAATGTATATTTTTTTAGTAGTTCTGTTTGTATTTTTTGTGTATAGGAATCTACCGTAAAAGGCTCTCCACATCCCATATGACATATATAGCTATTATAAACGAAAAACCCCGGAAGTGCCTTTCCGGGGTTTTCATTTGCCTAGTCAATTGTGGACTCGTCATATCTCTTAGCCTATCGGCATTATAGCATATACAATTTTCTTTGCAAAAAAGACAGAAACGTAAATAAAAAATCAAAAAAATCCAGTATCCAGTAGCTCAGCAAGGCATTATTTTTTGAACATAAGTACAAATATAACGTATATAATATCGAAGAAATGCACATAATAGAGTTTGTGTATATTGAAGGAGTGCATGCTTTGTAGTATGATATGTTTATATAGATGGAGGTAGCCATGTATTTTAAAAGAGAAGCATACGATAAATTATTGGAATGGAAAAAGCTATATTCAGAAAATTACGCTGTACTGCTGGAAGGTGCAAGGCGGGTTGGCAAGTCGACTATTGCAGAGACCTTTGCAAAAAATGAATATAGATCTTATATTATGATTGATTTTTCTAAAGCAACAAGTAATATTCTGGAATGTTTTGATGATATAGGGAATTTAAAAATTTTTTTTCTGAGGCTGCAGGCAGAAACTGGAATCACATTGTATGAACATGATTCCCTCATTATTTTTGACGAAGTACAGCTGTTTCCAAAGGCCAGACAGGCAATAAAGCATCTTGTACATGACGGCAGGTACAGCTATCTGGAAACCGGCTCTTTGATTTCGATAAAGAAAAATGTAAAGGACATTCTGATTCCATCAGAGGAAATGAAGATCGAAGTATACCCAATGAATTATGAAGAATTCTGTGATGCTACGGGTAGTAATTATAGGCTGTTGCAGCAGATTTATGATAGTGGAGCAGCTATTGGACAGGCAACAAACCGAAAATTAATGAGAGATTTGAGAATCTATATGGCGGTAGGAGGGATGCCACAGGCAGTAGAAGCGTATATCAATGGGAAAAACTTTTCTGAAATAGATATGGTAAAAAGGCAGATCATATCTTTGTATGAGGAAGATTTTAAGAAAATCGACGCCTCCGGAAGAATGTCGGCATTATATCATGCGATTCCGGCACAGTTGGCAAAGGATGTAAGAAAATATCGTATTACTACAGCAATCGGAAAAAGAAATAATGCCAAGGCAGAAGAATTATTATATGATTTGATAGATTCGAAAGCAGTTTTGCCATGTTATAATTCTACCAATCCAAGAGTCAGCCTGACGGACACGAAAGATTTTGACAGTTACAAGTTATATCTTTCAGATACAGGATTATTTATTACTCTGATGTTTATAGATCGTCCAATGACGGAAAATGATATTTATGCGAAGCTGCTTTCTGATAAATTACCGGCAAATCTGGGGTATCTTTATGAGAATCTGGTCGCTCAAATGATTGCAGCATCGGGAAGAGAACTATACTATCATACTTGGGAAAAAAAGGGAAGTACACATTATTATGAGGTAGATTTCCTGGTTTCGGAAGGATGCAAAATAAATGCATTTGAAATTAAGTCTTCCGGATCCGGAAAACATGAATCCATAAGAGAATTTTGCAATAAATTTTCACAGAATATTAGTAAGGCATATTTAATATCACAGAAAGATGCAGGTAAAGAAGAAAATCTATTGTTGAAACCGTTTTATCTCTTACCTTTTCTGGTAAAATGAGAAAACAAAATTGGGGAAACGGGAAAAGGTTATGGTGAAACGTTACTTGGTTTCATTATCATTTGAATGGGGATTTGCGTATGTTTTCTGTTTAAGCAAACGGGGATTTGCGCATAAATTGCGTTTACTTGAACGGGGATTTGGGATATACTATCATTTGAGAGGTAAAAATAATACTTACGAGGAAAAAATTTTTGTGATAAAATGCAAAGTGATAATGAGCAGCAAAGAAGCGTAAGTCCAATTATGGACTTGCGTTTTTTTTTTGCTCATTTTACATTGAAAAAGGAGCGTTTTTATATGAAGGAATTGGATTTAGGAACTGAAAACATTAAGAGTCTTGTAAAAAGATTCTCTATACCGTGCATAATCAGTATGGTAGTTGCTGCGTTATACAATATTGTGGATCAGATATTTATAGGCTGGAGTGCAGCGGGAGCATATGGAAATGCTGCTACCAATATTGTGTATCCCTTTACGGTATTTGCTCTTGGACTGGCTCTGTTAGTGGGAGATGGGGCAGCAGCAGGCTTTAGTATTGCATTGGGCTGTGGAAATAAAAATATTGGTAATGGATTGACAATATTGATTTTCTCAGCTATTGTCCTTTGTCTTTTAGGATTTTGTTTCAGAGTAGAAATTCTGAGTATGTTCGGTGGAAACCCGGAGGAAGTGGAATGCTATGAATATGCAAATACATATTTTAAGATTATATGTGCGGGAATTCCCTTTTATATGATTGGACAGGGCTTAAATGGTGCTATCAGAGCAGATGGCTCACCCAAATATGCAATGGCGTGTACGCTTGCGGGAGCAATTACAAATTTAATTTTTGATCCTGTTTTCATATTTGAATTTGGAATGGGTGTAAAAGGAGCAGCCGTAGCCACGATCATGGGACAAATTTTGACTTTTGCAATGAGTGTTTTTTATTTAACAAAAGCGAAAAATTTTGTCCTTGATAAAGATTCCATGAAACCGGAAAGGAATACGGTAGGGCGCATTATATCTGTTGGTATGGCTTCATTGATTGTCCAGCTGTCCATTGTCATTATCATTGCGGTAAATAACAATCTTCTCACAAAGTATGGCTATCAGACCTACGCCAGCACAGGGGAAGCATTTGGTGCTGTAATTCCTCTTGCCGTTGTTGGAATTGTAATGAAAGTATTTGGTATTGTTGTATCAATCGTAATAGGGATCAGCTTAGGTGGACAGCCGATTATCGGATATAACATGGGTGCGGGAAACACAGAACGTGTAAAGAAAACAATCCAGCTTATCACAAAACTGGTTTTGTTTGTTGGTATCATCGCGTTTTTCATATTTGAATTTGTTCCGGACGCCATCATTTACTTATTTGGAAGTCATAATACGGCTGAATATATGGAATATGCCAGATTATGTATCAGAATTTTTCTGGGTGGAATTATTTTAACCTGTTATATAAAATCTGCAGCAATTATTCTTCAATCCATGGGTAATAGTGTGAAATCCACGATACTTGCCCTGCTTAGAGATGTGATTGTTTTTGTGCCGGCATCCATTATTCTTGCAATGCTTTCAAAAAGTATCGTGACCATGTTGTGGGCAGCCGTGATTTCGGATATCATTTCCGCAATTGTGGGATTTTTGTTTGTTCGGTCAGAACTTGACAACCTGACAACTATTAGATAAAGTGCAAGGACGGTTTAGATTATCTGGAGACTTGTAAAAGGTTTCAATCGTGGGATAGAATGATAGTGATAGAGAAAAGAGGGGGACAGGGTGAAACGAAAACGGATATTGGGTGTAATTTTCATAGTGGCGGTGTTTGCCATTGCTGCAGGTATTTTGCTCCGGTATCAGCATACATCCCAGGAACGGCTGCCTGATTTGTCGGAGAAAAAGTTTGAGCAGTTTCACAGCCCGATAGATAGGGATAAGGACGGAGTGGATGACCAGGTGGATATCCTTCAGGGAGCTTTGGACTATTGCAATACAAAGCCGAAGTATAAGAGCAAATACTACGACAGTGGTTACCCGGATGATGGCTATGGGGTATGCACGGATGTGGTGGCGTTTGCTATGAAGGCAGCTGGCTACGACCTGATGGAACTGATGGAAAAAGACATCCAGGAGCATCCTGACGATTACGGAATTGCAGAGCCAGATAAAAACATTGATTTCCGTCGGGTGAGGAATTTGCAGGTATTTTTCCGGAATTATGTGGATAATCTCACCACAGATGTTTTCGATGTGGATAACTGGCAGGGCGGGGATATTGTGATTTTCAAAAATCATATCGGCATTGTTTCTGACAGGAGAAATGCGGATGGCGTACCCTATGTGATTCACCACAACGACTCCTGGCAGAAATCCTATGAGGAGGATATTCTGGAAAGCCGGAATGATATTGTGGGGCGTTACCGGTGGCTGCCAGAGGAGGATTTCCGATAGGGTGGAAATTGAATAGGTAAACGCTTATATAACGCTTATATAACCGATATTTTTATTTTCATTTTACGTTATATATTATGAATATATTGCAAATGAGAAATTAGCTCCTGAAAATGCCAAAGATCAAGTGGACAGAATTAAGAAGTCTATTTTAAGCTTGGAAATATTTCCGCAGTCACATCAAGAGCGTAGTGAGGGCAGATATGCCGGAAAAGATTACCGTCAGTTACTGATTGATAATTATATCGCCATTTTTCGCATCGATGAATCATGCAAAACAGTATATATAATAACGATACAGTATCAAGGGCGAAATTTATAACCTTTATGCTTCTTTAATCCTCATCACTAATTCCGTAATGTAATATCCATTGTTCCCTTGTCATTCCATTTACATATTCGGTACGAATTTCATTCATTAGCGGTACCGGAACATCCTTACTTGTGTGGTGATAGAGAAATCCAACTTTTTCCTGCACTCGTTTCGATTTTTGGTTGCCCTCATAATATCCGCACCATATGGTATGCATTCCGAGTTCTTCAAATCCGTGACGGATGATTTCTCTGGCTGCTTCCGGCATATAGCCCTTTCCCCAGAAAGGTTTTCCAAGCCAATAACCTAATTCACATTCGTCGTCACGATTCGTCATATCGGTATGTCCATTCAGTTTCAATTCTATAGCACCGATGGCTTTATCGGTTCCCTTCTCGCAGATGGCATAGCATTCTTTCCCGTTAAATACATTTCGGATCACATCAAGACTTTCTTCTTTTGATTTGTGCGGCGGCCATCCTGCAATCGGACCAATCTCCGGGTCTTTTGCATATTCAAATAAACTGTCCGCGTCGTCTTCAACCCAATTTCTTAATAATAATCTCTGTGTTTCTAACATGTGTTATCCCTCCATTGTATGAATTTCGGTTATTTAGTTAAAATGGTAGCTTTTCCTGATAAGGAATGTAAAACAATTTATGTAGTTACAATACAGTGTCGAAGCCGAAATTATAAACCGCGTATAATATTTAAATAGTCCTGTCGTTGATCTACAACTGCATATACAACTACCTTTTTATTATCTTCATCAATTTTGTAAAAAACCAGATCTTTTCTAAAACCAGAATTTTATATCCTTGTCTCTTAAGAATCAAATATCTTGGATCGGTTCCAATATATGGATCCTCTCCCAAAGCAAGAATTTGTTTCTCAATTTCATCAAGTTTCTCAAGTGCAACTGTATTTCCAAAATTCTGAGCAATATATAAGATTATTTTTCGAATGCCGGCATCAGCGGTATCAGTTCTGATTACCTCATACTTCATACTCTTATCCCTCCTGAAGCATTTTTCTCAAATCATCAAATGTTTCAGTTATTTGGGCTACTCTGCCATTTTTCACATCATCTTCTGCCCCGGCTAATACTTCTAATAGTTCTATTCTTGCTTTCATATTTTTATATTCTTCATATGAAAGTGAAACAGTATCGCCTCTACCGTTTACCGTAATGATAACTGCTTCCTTATTTTCCTTACATTGTTTTGATATTTCAGCATAATGATTTCTCAAATCAGCAGATGGTCTTATTGATTCTTGTAGTGTTAACATAATAGTCCTCATTTCCGGGTCCTCATTTCCACGCGGCATAAAAACATCTCCTTGTTTGATAACAAAATTATACACAAATTTTGTTATGAAGTCAATGGATATACCATTAGTGTTAGCAGGATAAACATGACTATTCATATGTATCTGACCGTGAGGTCGGGAACAAGCCCGTTGGCGGACATTTTGAGGCAAAGTTCTTATTTCATGAAACTTTTGTAAACCTTTTAACAGGCAATACATTTCATTATGGGTATAATGTGGAAAATAAAACAAGTTGCCGGTTTGGGCACAGAGAGGAGTCCATATATGGAATTATTGTCAAAGAGATTATTCCGGAAATCAGCAGAGCCAATATATTGAAGCATCTGGATGTAGGGGCAGAGGGCATTATTATTCCCGGATTAAAGACAAGGGAAGAAGCTGAAAAAATCGTGGAATTCGGTAAATACACACCCATGGGAAGCAGAGGCTTTTGTCCTACCCGCGTGTGTGATTTTGGTTATGGAGATGCCTTTGCCAATGGTATTCTGGAATATACCCAAAAAGCCAACGAAGAAACCATGCTGATTCCCCAGTGTGAAACCCTGGAATGTCTTGCAGATATTGAGAATATTGTTTCTGTAGAAGGAATCAGTGGTATTTTTATAGGACCTTTTGATCTCTCCCTGGCAATGGGGATTCCGGCACAGTTTGACAGACCGGAGTTCAAAGAAGCAATCATGAAGGTTCTTACGGTGTGCCACGAAAAAAACAAGCCGGTATTCATTTTTGCACCCAATAAAGAGACAGCAAAACTTCGTCTGGAACAGGGCTTTGACAGTGTTACCGTAAATGGGGATCTGAATGTAATGACGGAAGCTTACATGGAAATTGTAAAAAGCCTGAAAGCATGATGGAAATCTTTTATTCGCTGTAAAAAGTGTAGAAGTATTACAAAAACTCGTTGTAATTTCTGTATCTTCATGCCATACTATACATGAATAAAAATAACGGAGGTAGTATGAAAATATGCCCAATGGCATATTTTCATACGGCTATTTGTTTTTGAGCGAAAACAAATAGCTTTGATGGCAGATGAGAAACAGCATACGCAGCTTTCTCATCGCCACTTCGCGATAAATCGCTCAGAAATGAGGATTTGTATGTACCGGATTGCCATGGAAAAGCTATTAAAATGGAAACAAAGCAAACGCCGTAAACCTTTGATTATAGAAGGTGCTCGTCAGGTTGGTAAGACCTGGCTGATGAAAGAGTTTGGCAGACAGGCGTATGCAGATACGGTATATATCAATTTTGATTCTAATTCGAGAATGGCAGAGCTGTTTGCTTCAGATCTGGATACAGAACGCTTGATTATGGGTTTGGAATTGTATATTGGGCGTAAAATTGATCCTGAAAACTCTTTGCTGATTTTTGATGAAGTGCAGGAAGTTCCGAGGGCGTTGACATCTCTTAAATATTTCTATGAAAATGCACCAGAATATCATATTGTATGCGCCGGTTCGTTGCTGGGCATTGCCTTGCATCAAGGGACATCTTTTCCTGTAGGCAAGGTGGATTTCTTAAAACTGTATCCTCTTTCCTTCAAGGAGTTTTTGATGGCAACCGGTAAAGAACGATTTGCAGAACTGCTTGATAAGCGAGACTTCCCGATGATTACGAGCTTTAAGCAATTATATATTGATGCCCTGAAGCAGTATTACTTTATTGGTGGTATGCCGGAAGCAGTGCAAAGTTTTGTAGAGAATAAAGATTTTAACGAAGTCCGTGAAATCCAAAAGCGAATTCTTGCAGCTTATGAACAGGATTTTTCCAAGCACGCTCCCGTTGAAATCGTTCCGCGGTTGCGTATGCTATGGAACAGTATTCCTTCTCAGTTGGCAAAAGAAAATAAAAAGTTTATCTATGGTCTTATCCGTGAAGGCGCCCGTGCGAAGGATTATGAAACGGCAATTATGTGGCTTAGTGATTGTGGTCTTGTTCATAAGGTCAGTCGTGTCAATGCAGCAGGTATTCCTTTGAGGGCGTATGAAGACTTGAAAGCGTTTAAGCTGTTTGTGGTAGATGTTGGACTCCTTGGTTGTATGACCGGACTTCGTCAGCGCACTTTGCTTGAGGGTAACGACCTTTTTGTGGAGTTCAAAGGCGCTCTTACAGAACAATATGTTTGTCAGCAGTTAAAAACGATGGAAGATTTGGATGTTTATTATTACACCAATGACAGGGGATCCTGCGAGGTGGACTTTATCATTGATACGGGTGAACAGGTTGTTCCTGTAGAGGTAAAGGCGGAAGTAAACCTTAGGGCGAAAAGTCTTAAAACGTATTATGAGAAGTTTTCTCCCCAAATTTCTGTACGTACTTCTATGGCAGATTATAAAAGAGAAGAATGGCTTGTTAATTTACCGCTGTATGCGATAAATCAGATTACGCAAATATAATTTGGAAGCAGTAGTATAGAAAAGTGGCATGATTTCGGTCATGCCACTTTGTCTACATAAAATTTTCTAAATAATATCATATTAGAAGAAAAGAGTGGTTGTCATACTGGCTTTCATAATACCCATGGATGCAAAAATGAGGGAAACGACCAATGCACCAAGCCAAATATTTCCCGTCTTTTTAAAGGACTTACGAATAAAATAAGGAGCAAGAAACAACAGCCAGAAATTGATTGCCAAAACCAGACAATCACTCCAGTTCCAAAAGCTTACAAACTGTCGTGGTGTTTGATGAGTTGCCAACAGAACTCCATATTGAACCAGTAATAGGATGATACAACCAATACTATTACTTAGTCCACAAATGAAAAGATTCTTTCGTTCACTCATTCCTTCTACTCTGAATGCGCCATTTATAAGTAAACTATATTGTGTGTAGAATAAAAAGTAAATCGGCCAGTAATTAAGCATTGCAAAAAGCTTATCTGGATTGAAAGTTTTAATAGCACTCATCCATATACGAAAATCTGTGTTAAAACCCCATTTACAAAAGGCAACAATTCCGTATATTGATGCAAATACAGCAATACCTACACCGAAAGTTTTGATAAGTTCTTTTTTACTGATCCGCCAGCCAATCATCTCATCTGTTCTGATACCCGCATTTTTATCTTTTCGGAAATTGAACCAAAACCAAAATGCCACCCAAATCGTATTAAGAAATGTCCATGTCGTCATAAGATTCATAGGTGCAATGCTAAACCATGCTGTGGGTGTTCCACTACTTGCATCAGGAAATAGCTTCATATACAGTGGCATGGTTATAAAAGCTGTTACGAAGGATATTCCTCCACCGGCAATAACACCTACCCAGAACTTTCTTTTTTCTCTCTGGTCAGTTAGTGCGGGAACGCAGGGCGGTTCATTATTAGCACAAAGCGTATGGAAAACTGGCATCGCAAGGAAGAGATCCATAAGGGGCAGTATAAGTGCCAGAAGCGCTAACATAGCTATTGCGTTAAATGCAAGCTTAATGGGATATATTAGGCTATTGTTTGCAATTGAAGTATTCGTATCAAAGCAATAAGTGAAAAACTCAATAATATCTTTTACTGCAGATGGAACGATGGGAATAGAACCATGGAGAGATGCCGGCTGATAAATGATACGAAGATTATTTTCTGACTTATCTCCATAGAATTTTCCTTCCTCAACAAAATTAATTTTATTATCGTATTTGCCAGAATTAATAAAGTCTATACCTTCAATAGCATCTCCTGTTATACAGCTATTTCCTTTAGAAACCAGATCTCCGCATTCTTCATACGAACCCATTAGACATCCGGTATTAACATGCAATGCATCTCCATTAAATCCATTATTCGCATTTGGAGGAGAGCCGCAGGGTAACGCTGCGGTAACCTTAAGTAATGAGTTTGCATAATCCATTTCTGCGTTTGTAATCTCTGTACCACCATCAGAATCCATTGCCTGAGCTGCCTCGATTGCCGCATTATATTGAAGACCATAATGCTGAACTGTTGTCCAGGTGCAGATACCTCCCATAGAAAGCCCAGTTACTCCAACGCGGTTGGTGTCAATAAAATCCAAAACACCACTTGTGATATAGTCCGTTAGTGCTATCATACCCATACCGTCTGTATACATATTACGGTAAAGAGCCATATCTCCTTGCTGATAAAACATTCCAGAATTGCCATGGCTATATGGTTCCATATTAACAACAGCAATACCTCGTCTTGACAGTTCTGTTGCAACATAACTCCAGGATTCGCCAGCATCCTCCCATCCAGAAGATGTAATTACGACCGGACATTTGTTGTCTGCTGACGCATTTTTAGGAATATACATTGTTGCATTTAATCGTTGCTGATGATCTGTAATGATGGAAATGTTTTTTATTCGAACTTTTCCGAAATTAGTTTGTACTAACAAAGCGCCGATACTTCCAATCAAAACAACTGCAAGCAATACCAAAAGGATTTTATACCATTTTACATGTTTTGCCTTCACTATCATTCTCCTCCGAATTTACTTTATCTAAACGTTTAGCTAATCGTTTAGATAAATATTATCTCGTTTTAACGGATTGGTCAATATCGTTATATTATACGAATTTGATTGTTTGACTTTGTTTGTTTTGTACAAAGAAGTGGTTTAAAACTATTTTTGTTATTTTACACTTGTCATTTCACAAATCAACGCGATATAATTTTGTATATTTATGAAAGGTGATTATTATGCCTAAAAAAGCCAGTATGACAGATGTCGCTAAACTTGCAGGAGTTTCCATTGCTACTGTCAGTTGCGTCATTTCTGGGAAAAAATATGTATCTGCTGAAACTGCGGCACGAGTAAATGCTGCAATAGAGCAGCTTTCGTATTCACCAAATCAAATCGCAAGAAATTTAAAAATCGGTAAGACGAATGTCGTTGTTTTTGTGGTTCCGGATATTGGAAATGGTTATTTTTCTACAGCCGTGGAAGAGGTCGAAACTTTTCTGTCCGAAAAAGGGTATCGACTTTTTATTATTAACACAAAAGAAAATATAGAGAGAGAAATTCGACAACTTAAAGGCCTGAATCATAGTATTGCCGATGGCATTATTCTTTCTAGTACTGCAGATAGCTGGTTACAATTGCAGTCTCATGTTCCAAAGGATGTTCCTATTATTCTTTTCGACCGTATATTCAGTGACTCTACGCTGAGTACTATTACATGTGATAGCTCTAAGGCACTGGAATCTGTCATTAATGCCCTGGTTCAAAAAGGACATAAAAAAATCGGATGCATTGCTGGATTAAAAAGACTTTCCACAACGCAAGAACGTTTGCATACTTATTACAATACAATCAAAGCTAATGGACTTCCCGTTGAACCTGTTTTAATAAAAGAAGGGGCGTTCGAATATGCAGAGGTAGAAAATGCAACAGAGAATTTAATTGATCAGGGTGCAACCGCTATCATTGCTACAAATGGTGCTGTGTCCTATTTTGTTCGACATGCATGCATTGATGTATTAGGAAAAAAACTTGGTCATGATATTGAGATAGTTGGATATGTAGATGCTCCAAATACAGATTTAATGGCTGACTATTTTGCAACCATCTATCTGCCAATCGGTGAAGCTTCTATAGCCGCTGGAAAAGAAATCATTCGTCAGATAGAATCCGAAAATTCAGGAAGTAGTTCAATTAGAATACCAGCTGTAGTGCGGTACAGAAAGGATTAAAAGTGTATACCGATTTTCTATGTGGTGCGCCTGTTGGTTCTTTTGCACCCGTAATATTTTTTAATGTATACTACAGATGGCAGGAATGTGTTACAAAATTGAATTTTGAAAGAAAAGATAAGGCAGAACAGGAAAATTAGAAACGGAGAGAGGAGTGGAACAGGTTGAAACAAAAATGGATATTTGGTGTGTTTTCCATAGCAGTTATACTTGTTGTGATTGTGGGTATTTTACTTCGGTATCAGCATACTTCTTTAGAACGGCTGCAAGATTTGTCGGAAAAAACATTTGAACAGTTTCACAGTACTGCAGATAAAGATAACGATGGAATAGATGACCAGGTCGACATTCTTCAGGGAGCCTTGGACTATTGTAATACAAATCCAAAATACAAGAGTAAATACTATAATGGTGGTTATCCAAACGATGGCTATGGGGTATGCACCGATGTGGTGGCTTATGCTATGAAGGCAGCCGGATACGATTTGATGGAATTGGTAGAAAAAGATATCTGGGAACATTCTGATGAATACGGAATTACAAAACCGGATAAAAACATTGATTTCCGCAGAGTAAAAGTTTTGCAGATATTTTTTCAAAATTGTGCGGATAAGCTTACCACGGATGTTTTTGATGTGGATCAATGGCAAGGCGGGGATATTGTGATTTTTGAGAATCATATCGGTATCGTTTCTGACAGGAGAAATGCAGATGGTGTGCCCTATATGATTCATCATAATGACCCTTGGCAAAAATCCTACGAGCAGGACATTTTAGAAAAGCGGGATGACATTGTGGGGCATTATCGGTGGCTGCCGTTGAGATGATACGTTTTCTTTTTGAAAAATTTATGAATCCGGAGATTTGTGTCCGCATACGTTTGACACAAACACATCACATAACAAATAAAAGCAAAAAGGCTTTCCGTTTCTCCTAAAGAAACAAAAATTTCGGGAAAAATGGTGCAGGATATTTTTGTTATTGGAATCCCGGCATCCATTACCAATCTGATGCAGAGTTTTATGGTTATGATGACCAATCATTTTCTATTGCAATACGGAACGGATAAAATAGCTGCCATGGGAATTGCCTTAAAGGTAAATATGATTACGGCGATGATTCTGGTTGGATTTGCATTTGGTGGACAGCCGTTAATCGGTTATAACTATGGAGCAAAGAATGGAAAACGGTTAAAAGAGGTATTGAAATTTGCTTATCTGCTTGAGATGGGATTGGGGCTTGTATTTGCTGTGGGAATGAGCATTTTCGCACCTGTTATCATTAAGGTGTTTATGGCTGTAACTCTGGTGTCAACCTGTGTATGCCAGGCGTTTGGAAATGCAGTGGGTGCTTTTGTACTGTCTATCAGCAGACAGGGCATCGTATATGTGGTGGCATTGTTTGCTCTTTCCAAAGCCTTTGGGTATTTGGGAGTGCTTATCTCCCAGGCTTGTGCAGATGTGGTAACGGCAATCATTGCGGTTACTATTATTTGGAAGCTCATGAAGGATTTTGACCAATAAATCTACTTCCGAACAACTAGGTGGGCACGAAAACCTTTCTGTTTTTCCATGGACAGAACTGTAAAGCCGGCGCTTTCTGCCATTGAGATAAATTCTGAAACTTTGTGTATTTTGAAATCACCATGTCCGAAAAGATTTGCCAGGGGTAATTCCACATGATTCATCAGCCAGACTACAAAATCCGAGGAAGTATAATCTCGCAAAACCAAGCGACCGCCATTTCGCAAAACCCGATAGGAACTGTTGAAAAAATCCTGGGGATTGGGATAGTGGTGGAAACTGTTGGAGCAAATGATGGCGTCAAAGGAGTTTTCGTCAAAAGGCAGATTTTCACTGTCCCCCACAATAAATACGGTATTGGAAAGATTCTTGGCTTGTGCGACCTGAATCATTTCCGGAGTCAGATCAAGACCTACATAGTGCTTATCCGGGTATTTTTCGTGAAGTAATTGAAGCATTGGTCCTGTTCCACAACCACAGTCAAGTACATCGTGAAAGGGTTCCCTTTCCAGTTCTGCCAGAATCGGTGGGTAATCATTTTTACACATTTCATAAATACCGGCATGTCCGCTATCGTAAATTTTGGCTGCCTGGGTGAATTCTTTGATCGATAGTTGTTTATATTTTTCCGGTGTCATGGTGGGTCTCTCCTCAAAAAATTCAGTTAGTTATTACTAACTAAAAAATATCACAAATTGATCTGAAAGTCAAAGAAAATATCTTTTCTAAAATCCAAATAAATTTAACAAATAAATCGAATAAAAACTCTTGACCGGTAGTAACTATCGGAGAATATAATCGGCAGTAGCAACCGAAAGAAACAATCAAATTATATCATGAAAAAGGAGAGTAGACTATGATAAAAAAGGTAGTTACATTTTTAATGGCAACATTATTAATTTTCTCACTTGTTGCTTGTGGAAACGCTGGACAGAAGTCAGAAACCGCTTTTACAGAGCCTGAAAACATGCAGAATACTGAGACGAAAACAAATACCTCTGAAACAGAGGTATCAGAAGAAACGGTACAGAAATATCCGGAAACACACGATGCCGCTTTATACTTTTTTTGAAGAGTATGATTTTTCCGGAAAGACGATTATTCCGTTTGTAACCCATGGTGGCAGCAGTTTCTCCGGTACAATACGGACGATTCAAAGTCTGGAACCGGATGCGACTGTTATTAATGAACTTCCGGTAGCACTTGAATGTAAGTTGATCAAGGTTCTTGAAGGCAGCATGTATCTGGCACAGATTGTAAATGTTGTGGCAGACGAAAAGAGTTCCTTGCACAGGAAAATATTTACATTCAGGCATGGTATCCTCTTGGACATGGCGATGAAGGACTTTTGAATGAGCCTTTATTTTCTGAGCTTGACGCAAAATATGGCAAGAGCGCAGCGCAGATTATTCTTAGATGGCATATTCAGGACAAAAACATCGTAATTCCTGGATCAAAAAATCCGGATCACATCAAAGATAATTTTGCATTATTTGATTTTGAACTTACAAACGAAGAAATGGCAAAGATTGCTGCATTAGATCAGCAGAAGCGTTATTATCACAGCACACCGGAACTGGTATAGCCATCTTTTTAAAGGAAAATATACACCGATGCGTATTTTCCAGACAATCATAAATTTTGCTGTGCTGCTTTACATGTTGGTTTTAATGGTGAGTGGAATCATTCTTTCCAGAGAATCTTTTGGCGCGTAATTTCAGTGCTGATTGCAGGATATGGTCTTTATGCTTTCCTGAAAAATCAATTTTTGTCTTACATGTTTTTAAAATCTCACTTTGTATTTTTTGATTTTGAACGACCTGTTTTCCTCTTTTTTACAGAATATATTGCCATCATGGGTCTGTTTATTTTTCTGGCTCATTATATTTCCAAGGGAATTCAAAAGTTAACAAGTGGAAGAGCAGGCAGAGGCGATTCTTGACAGACTTGGGATTCCTGTATCTGTATTTATAGATATGACATACAGACAGGTTATTATGCGTGATGGTGTACCATTTTCATTAGATATCCCGGATAAACTTGCTACAAGGGATTCTATAACCAAAGCTGAATTTGATACTATGATACAGACTGGACTTACACAGGCAAAAAGGAATGATTCGGTATCTGTTGATGAGGCATTTAACCAACTAAAGTCGGAGATATAGTACATGAACGAATATGAAGTTAGGGTATGGGTTAATAAAAAATCATTGTATGCTTGATGGTATGAGGATTTGCTGAACTGGATACTTCAACATCAAAACTGAATATATTTGGTAGGAACGGCGTTGTTAAATAGTTCAATGCCGTTTTTTTAAATTCTTATACCAATATATATGAAACGGGAGGGCAATACGGATGTTACTTCGTAAATACAAAACTTCTGACTGCGAGGAAATGGCGGAATTATTTTATCAGACGGTTCATTATGTGAATGCAAAAGAGTACACAAAAGAGCAGTTGAATAAGTTTTGCATGTTACCTCCTGTTTTTTGCAACTTACCTGCTATCCCAGGACAAAAAACGGACTCTGCGGTATGATTTCATCAACAGGAAAGGAGGTCGGAGCATGAAAGTAAGCGTTGAACTTTCAACGGAATACAGCGTTCCCTACGCCGTGATTTACGCGGATAAGGTAACGAGTGAGGTTCAGAGGATGCTGGATGCCTTTGGCAGAAACGAAACTCCGATAACCGCTCTGCAAAATGAGGACAATCTCGTTATTTTGCAGCCGGATGAAATATACATGGTGAGAGTGGAAGGCGGAGACACCATTATTTTTGGCGAAAGCCGGAAGTATCGTTCCAGGAAAAGGCTTTACGAGCTGGAACAGCAGTTAGGGCAGCAGTTTATGCAGATATCGAAATCCACGCTGATAAATCTTTCCTATATGGACAGCATCGAGGCGGGGTTCAATGGCACACTGCTTTTGAAACTGAAAAATGGCTGCAAAGATTATGTGTCCAGAAAATATCTGCCGGAGTTTAAAAAGTATCTTGGGTTGTAGGAGGTAAGCGAAAATGAGAGCAATGTTAAAAGAAATGGTAAAATGCACGCTGATTAGCATGGGAATGTCCATGGGAATTTTCTGTTTCGTGGGAATGGTGTTTGATATTTATTTTGGTGGCAACTTTACCCTTGCCAATTACCAGTTCACGAAAATGGTCATCGGCTGTGTGCTGGTGGGTCTGGGATTTGGAATTCCTTCGTTGATTTATCATAAGGAAAATCTGCCCATGCCATTTAAAATCATCGTCCACATGGGAATCGGCTGTGTGGTTTACACGCTGGTTGCCCATGCTGTTGGCTGGACATACGGTTCAACGACATGGGCGCAGGAGGCGATGATCATCGCAGTGCAGTTATTCGTAGCTTTCCTAATCTGGTTTGTGTTTATGCAGCACTACCGGAGAGAGGCACGGGAAATGAATGATAAAATCCAGACTCTGAAAGGGTAGGAAAAAGGTAAAGACCTGGGGCAATTCTCCGGGTCTTTTCATTTCAAAGGAAATTCCCTCATAAAAATGTAAAAATCATCCAAGTATTCCCTCATAAAAGTGTAAAAATCTGCAAAAATACGCTCATAAAAGTGTGGGGATGGTGTATAATAAAAAGAGTTAAGGCTCAAACGATATAGATGCTGGAAAGGATAGGTGTACTTATGGGGTATTTAGCCAGAAAAACAGATGTATTTTTACAGGAATGGAAAAAGAATCCCGACAGATATCCTTTGATTATCAAGGGTACAATATCACCGCATCGCCAGCATCAGTGTTGGTTATAAGACAGATTATCAGATGTATTCTATGGACTTTGAGGAATTCTTGTGGGCAAAGGGATATGCGGAAGGATTGGACAAAGCGAAGATTCTCAGTGTGTACCGGTCAGTTCCTGCACAATTAGCCAAAGAAAATAAAAAATTCCAGTATTCAAAAGTCACCAAAGGCGGGCGGTCAAAAGATTATATGGGTTGTACTATTATTCAAAGGAAAATTCTACACTGGAGGAGGATTTTTTTGTCCGCAGTGCCAATGAACTCATTCCTGTAGAGGCAAAATCCAATACAAACCGCTCGAAATCCATGCGCCAGTTGATAAAAAACGATACTTATGGAGATATCAGACATGGAATAAAATTTACTACAGGAAATGTAGGGATAAGTGATGCCATCGTCACATTCCCATATTTTTGCGCGTTTCTTTTAAAGAAATATATGGAGAAACAGAAATTATTTGAATAATTTACGAAAGGAAAAGGTAACAAATTCCATTCCTTCATGTATTCCGACATCCATTTCTCATTCTGCCTTGCTTTTTCTATAGCAGATTCAATTCGTCTGGTTAGCAGATTTGTAGCTTTTCCAGTTGAAATAAACTCGTGAAACTTGCCATGGATATTGCAAAGGTGTTTGGAGTCACCGTTGAAGATTTATTTACCTTTACAGAAGATTGAATAAACATATCCGCAATTTTTAACAAAATCAATTAGTTTTGCGATTATAAACCGCAAAACTTTTTAACGAAATATTATGAACATGAATAACAAATCAATCGCATACTACCACCTCCCCGGCTTATTTGAATTTTACGAACTATACCGGGTATTTCTCCCCTTGTACCGGGAACATCGGGAATACTTTTACGACTGGTGCGAAATCGGATCTATCTATGGTGCCCCGGCGGACTGCCTCTGGGGTGGCGGGCGCGCCGGATTTGGGGACGCCAATCCTGAAGATGTGCTGGCTCTGATGCAGAAATATGGCATTTCTGCCCGTCTTACCTTCAGCAATTCCCTGCTCACAGAGGAACACCTTTCGGATAAAAAATGTAACGCTCTCTGTGCTCTGTTTGAAAAAAGCGAAGGTATTTCAAACGGCGTCATTGTCCATTCGGATTTGCTCCTGCAATATTTAAAAACCAACTACCCGGAACTTTATCTTGTTTCCTCTACCACTAAGGTTCTTACCCGGTTTTCCCAGCTTTCGGAGGAACTAAACCAGGAGGATTTCCGCTATGTGGTGCCGGATTTTCGCCTGAACAAAGAGCTTGAGAAACTGGATGCCTTATCCCAGCCCTTGAAAGATAAGGTGGAATTTCTGTGTAACGAATGCTGCTGGTTTAGCTGTAAGGATAGAAAAGCCTGCTACGAGGCGGTAAGCCGCAAGAATCTGGGAGAAAATTTCCCAGAACATCACTGCACGGCGCCTGATGCGGCAGAGGGCTACCACTTTTCCAGAGCAATGAAAAATCCCGGTTTTATCGGTATCGGTGACATCCAGAATACCTACTTGCCAATGGGATTTTCCAATTTTAAAATAGAAGGACGGGGACTGGGCAGTGCCCTGGTTCTGGAATTTCTGCTTTATTACATGACAAAACCAGAATACCAGCTCCAGGTCAGAGAGGAAATCTACCTGGACAATATGTTGGATTTGTTTTAATATCGCTTTTCCAAGGAATGAAAAACATGAAAATTTTACTATTCAGAACCGCACCAGAAAAGGAAGAAAAAATCCGGGAACTCTGCAAAAAACAGGGAATCCAGTTAAGCAAGGTTCCACGGAAGGACTATGGGCAGAAAATAGGTTATCTGGCAGGAATTAAGGGTTTTCCCAGAGAAAACAAGGTTTACCGGGGAGAGGAGTTTCCGGCGGAAATGCTGGTGTTTTCCGGCATGGATTCGGAGCAGTTAGACGCTTTTTTGAAAGCCTACCGGGAGAGTGGCATCCCGCCCATCGGATGTAAGGGAATTCTGACGCCCAATAACGTTTTCTGGACAGCAGAAGAGCTGTTCCGGGAACTGTGGAAAGAGCATCTCACCATGAACCCGCTGAAAAGAGGATAGCCATGCCACCCATCAGCTTACTAATCAAACCCGCCTCCGGCAGACAGCGATGATAACGGCTCTTTGTTTTCAATTCTCGTCCTGATCGGATTTGCTGGTCTTGCGATAGCTGCTGGGAGAAACACCGGTTACCTTTTTAAAGGTCTGGGAAAAGTAACTGGAGGAGGAAAAGCCACAGGTGCGGCTGATGACGGAAAGAGAGTAGTCCGTAGTTGCCAGCAGCTTTTCTGCCTTTTCCACCCGGGTATGCATGAGATAGTTGATGGGGGAAATCCCATACTCATCGGTAAAGGCATGCACCAGATAATATTTATTCACATGGGAAAATTCTGCCAGCTGCTCCAGGGAGAGATCGTCCCCACAGTTCTGGTCAATGTAGCGTCGCACGGAATCGCAAAGGTGGGACGCTTTTTTATTTGCGGGACTTAAAATGGTAGAAAAATTGGTCTGGCGCCCGAAAAGAACAATGAGGATCTCCATCAAATCCTGGCACACAGTTTCATAGCCGGGAGAACGGATTTCGATTTCCTTAAGCATCACCTTTAAATAGAAGTTAATGGTATCCTTGATTTCTTTAAAATTTACAATACAGAAGTTGGCATTGTTATTTTCTACGGAAAGTTCCAGCCCCTCGATTCCAAGGACGATATATTTTAGCGGATTGGCATTGAAACCAAGCTCCGTGTGGGACACATTGGGATTGATGACCACCAGGTCGTTAGTAGAAACGGGAAAAATATTGTCCTCCACCTGGAACTGTCCCACGCCGTCAATCACATAGAAAAGCTCGGAGCAGTAGTGGGTGTGGGGTGTGCTGAGCCAGTCACCACCGTAGGTTGCAGAGGAAACATATAAAAGTCTTGCTTTATCTCTTGTCAAATATTCCTTTGGAACAGAGATATCGTAACGCTCATTGCCCATAAAAACCTCCAAAGTGCGATTTTCTTCATTATACTACGAAAAAATAGTGGTGTATTGTATAAAATTGTTGTGAAATGTTAATATCTTGCTAAACAATATAATGAAAAGAAAAACGAAAAGTACCATCAATTTGCACATCAAAATAAAATGTTGAAAATAAATATGGGAAAAAATGACGGAAAAATAGAGGGAAAAAATGAAAAATCGGAGAAAACTTTATCTTTTTTAATAAAAACAGCAAGATATTAACAAAACAGAACAACATAGAAATTGAATAGCAAGATAGATAAAGATATAATAAAGCCGTCAATAAATGATGTATTGTTTCAAAGGAGGATTCAATATGAAAAAGAAATTAGTAGGCGCACTGCTTGTAGCAGCGATGACCGCTACAACCCTTGCAGGCTGCGGCAGCAGCAAAGATACAGCAAGCACTCCTGCATCCACCGATGCAGCGGAGACTACAGAGAGTGCAGCAGAGTCTGTTGCAGAAGTAGAGAGCGCAGATACCGAGGCCGCTGATGGTGAAGAAGTCCTGACCGTATGGTGCTGGGATCCCACCTTCAACGTATATGCAATGAAGCAGGCTGAGGCTATTTACCAGAAAGATCATCCCAACTTCAAACTGGACATCCAGGAGAAGGTTTACACCGACATTGAGCAGAGTATCATTACCGCTGCTGAGGCTGGTAACTACGACACACTGCCTGATATCTTCTTAATGCAGGATAATTCTTTCCAGAAAAACATTGCAAACTATCCTGAAGTTTTCACAGAGTTATCCGATTCCGGTATCAACTTTGATGATTTCTCCGGTGGTAAATTAGGAGATTCTACCGCAGATGGCAAACACTACGGTATTCCTTTCGATAATGGTGCATCCATTATGGCAATCCGTTCCGATATGGTAGAGAACGCTGGTCTTACCGTTGAGGATTTCAAAGACACAACCTGGTCTGAGTTCATGGATCTGGCGAAAAAGGTTGTTGATGCAAACGGCGTTCCCATGCTGACAAGCTCCGGCGGTTCTGAGATCGTTATCGAGATGTTACAGTCCGCAGGTGCATCTCCCATCGTTGACGGCCAGGTTCACATGGTTGACAATGAAGCTCTGAAAGAAGCAATCAAAGTTTACAAAGAGTTAATTGATGAGGGTATCATGGTTGACTACACCGACTGGGATCAGTACATTGCATCCATGAACAAAGGTGATGCTGCCGGTGTGATCCAGGGATGCTGGATTATGTCCTCTATCCAGGCTGCAGAAGACCAGTCCGGTAAATGGGCTATCGTAAACATGCCCGCTTTAGAGGGTATTGACGGTGCTACCAACTACGCAAACTGTGGTGGTGCAAGCTGGGCAGTATCTTCTAACTGCAAGAACACCGAGTTAGCATTCGATTTCTTAAAGACAACCTTCGGTGGCAGCGTTGAATTATACGATGATTTACTTCCCAACGCTGGTGCAATTTCCAGTTATCTGCCTGCAGCAGACTCTGATGTTTACAATCAGACCTCTGATTTCTACGGCGGACAGGCTGTATACAAAGACATCGTTGAGTTCGCAGGCAAAGTTCCCGCAATCAACTACGGTGCATACTACAATGACATTAGAAGTGCACTGACCGATGCAATCACTAACGTAGTACAGAATGGTGCTGATATTGATGAAGAGATTCAGAACGCACAGGATACTGTTGAGTTTAACATTAGTGAATAAGTAAGTAAAAAATGAGCCAGTACCGGGGATGCAGCGTATTGCGTTCCCGGTATTTTTTTCATAGAAAAACATGCCGCTGAGTGCGGCGCAGAATATTGCGAGACGATATTCTTTTTAATTTTCAGGAGAATGTATATGAAACAGAAGAAAGCAAAAATGAGTTTGGAAAAAAAGCATAACCTGACCGGATGGGCATTCTTAATTCCTGCAGCACTTCTTATCTTTATCTTTTGCTTTTATCCCATGGTGCAGGCAATCATCCTTTCCTTTTCTAAAAAAGGTTCCGGTTTTGTAGGACTGGCAAACTACCAGCGTATATTAAAAGATAAGACTTTCCAGCAGTGTCTGTTCAACACCGTATTTTACTTTATTATCCAGGTGCCGATTATGTTAATTCTGGCATTGGGTCTGGCACAGCTTTTGAACAGCCCGAAGATTAAAGGAAAGAGTATTTTCCGTACTCTCATCTTTCTTCCCTGTGCCACATCCCTGGTATCCTATTCCATGATTTTCAAATCTTTATTTGCCCAGGATGGCCTGGTAAACAACATCATCACAACCCTGGGATTTGCCAGAGTAGACTGGTTCCAGAACGCATGGGCAGCACGCTTTGTCATCATCATCGCACTGATTTGGAGATGGACAGGCTACAACATGGTTTTCTATCTGGCAGGCTTACAGAATATTGATTATTCCGTATACGAGGCAAGCTACATTGATGGAGCAACCCCCTTCCAGCAGTTCATGAAGATTACCATTCCCTTGCTGAAACCCACCATTCTGTTGACAGCTATTATGTCAACCTCTGGTACGTTACAGCTGTTTGATGAGTCTGTCAACCTGACTTCCGGCGGTCCCGGTAAGTCCACCATGACACTGGCGCATTATGTTTATAATATCTCCTTTGTGGAAACACCCAAATTTAACTACGCGGCGGCAATTTCCGTATTTATCCTTGTGAGTGTGGCAATCCTTTCCGCAATCCAGATGAAAGTAGGTGACAAACGTGACTAAAGTAAAGACAACTATCGCTTATATCGTTTTAATCGTTGCCAGTTTTCTGTCAGCGTTTCCCCTGTACTATATGATTTGTGGAGCCACGAACTCCAGTATTGATATTGTCCGTGGAAAACTGTTACCTGGCACCCATCTTCTGGAAAATTACCAGAGCCTTATTTCCAATCAGAACCTGGGACGCGCCATGTTCAATTCCTTCCGCAATGCCATCGTGATTACCGTGGTTGCACTGTTAATCTGCTCCATTGCGGGATATGGCTTTGAGATTTATCACGACAAGGGCAAAGACCTTCTCATGAGCATCCTGCTCCTTGCCATGATGCTTCCCTTTGTTGCCATTATGATTCCTTTGTTTAAAATGTTTTCTTCCTGGAAACTGGTCAACACCTGGATTGCACTGGCACTGCCTTCCATTTCCACACCTTTCCTTATTATGATGTTCCGGCAGGCAGCCCGTTCCTTCCCTCACGATATCATCGAGGCGTCCCGTCTGGAAGGACTCAGCGAGATTAAAATTTTCTTTACGATGTTCCTGCCCATTATGAAGTCCACCTATGGCGCAGCCATGACCGTAACCTTCATGAATGCCTGGAACAACTACCTGTGGCCCACCATCATCCTGCAGGACAGCAACCAGATTACCATGCCCATGCTGGTAGCCAACTTAAAGAGTGGTTACAGCGTAGACTACGGTATGCTGATGCTGGGTGTATTGATTTGTACCCTTCCCACCGCAATTATCTTCCTGTGCTTACAGAAGAGCTTTGCCAACGGAATTGCAGGAGCAGTGAAATAATGAATCAGAAGTATTGTCTGGATAGAAAAGAATGGGAGGAGGCGCAGGCGGCCCTCCTTCTTGCAAAACGGTTCGGACTCATTGAAGATGCCAGCATTGAGGCGTTAGAGAAAAGACGGGCAAAGAAAAATGAGGAAAATAATCAGGCAGAAAAAGCCGGGAAACTGTTTTATGGTCCCCGGTTTTATTCCCCGGCGATGTATCTTCAATACGAACTCACCCGCTTTAAGCTGGATTTCGTGCAGCCCTCCGGGCAGATAAAGGCGCTGGAGGTCTGCCCCGATTTTACCGAGAAGGAAAAGCGGGCATTTTATGAGAACAACCAGGATTTGTTCGGACGTTATCATGGGGATCTGTTTGACTATGAGGATGTCCGGCAGATTGTTGAAAAAAGACTGAGGGAGGATGTCTATGACAAGCTCATACAGGACATATTATGTCAACCAGAAAACCGGGCGTGACACCAACGACGGGCTGACCATGGATTCCCCTTTCGCCAGCCTTTTTCCCGTAAACAGACTGACCCTGCACCCAGGCGATAAGGTGTTGCTGGCCAGAGATTCTGTTTTTACGGGGCAGTTTCTTCATATCAAAGACAGTGGAACGAAGGAACAGCCCATTGAAATCGGTTCCTATTCCCCGGAAGGAGAGGAGGGAAACCTTCCCCTGATTGCCGCCGACGGACAGGGCATCTGGTATCAGGACTATGGCACACCTCTGGATTCCCCCACCCATGTGTACCAGGGCTATGTGTCCTCTGCCGTGCTTTTGTACGATGTAGAGCATGTGGTCATCCGCGATATCGAGATTACCAACCGGGCAGCGGAAATACTGGGGGAAAGCTACAGTGCCCCTCACAAAATGAACCGTACCGGCGTGGCTGTGGTGGCAAAGGATAAAGGGGTGCGCAGTGGCATCATCCTGCAGAACCTTTCCATTCATGATGTGAACGGTAATGTCTATGACAAACACATGAACAACGGTGGCATTTATATGACTGCTTTAAAGCCTGCCGATGAAAAAACCACCGGTGTGGCGCGTTTCAAAGATATCACCGTGGAGGGTTGCTTTGTATACAAGGTCAGCCGTTGGGGAATCGCCGTGGGCTACACCTATGCCCATGACAAATTCCAGGGGGCAGAGCTGTCTGGGGATGCCTTTTTGAAATACGGACATGAGAACATGGTCATCCGGGACAACTATGTGAAAGCCGCAGGAGGCGATGGCATCACGGCCATGTATGCCTTGCGCCCTTTGGTGGAGCACAACACCGCAGATTCCGTTGCCTGTGAAATCAACGACCGGATTTACAGCCAGCCGGAGAACCGTGCCGGAAAAGTGGCAGCGGGTATCTGGCCCTGGAAGTGCAAGGATGCCATGTTCCGTTATAACGAAGTGGCAGACACCAGACTGAACCAGGACGGAATGGCTTACGATGCGGATTCCGGTGATGGCACCATTTACGAATACAATTACAGCAGACAAAACGAGGGCGGCTGTATCATGTTTTGCCTACAGGAGGCAGTTCACAATACCTTTCGTCATAATGTGAGCTTTGACGACCTGGGTGGCACGGTGAGTCCATCGGAAAACCCGGACGCTCTGCTTGCCCATAACACCTTTTATGTGAGGGAGGGCGTGCCCTTTGTCCGTAATAAGATGGGCGGCGGTAACTACACGGAGGAAGATAACACCATCATCCCGTTGTAAACCGCTGTCGCAATGACTTAATATTTTGCAGGAGGAAAGATAACAATGAGTTTAACAGAGGGACGGGTAACCATTCCCACCAACCTGGATGTGGTGCCCGAAACTATAGAATTAATGAAACGCTGGGGCGCGGATGCCATCCGTGACTGCGACGGCACCGAGTTCCCGGAGGAACTGGTCAGGACCGGGGCAAAAATTTATGCCACCTATTACACCACCCGGAAGGATAACGAGTGGGCAAAGGCGAATCCGGACGAAGTACAGCAGTGCTATGTGATGACTGCTTTTTATACTGCCGTGGAGTCTGAACTGGAGATTCCTCTTATGAAGGGTATTTCCAAAGAACTGATGATGGTCAACACCAGAGACGACAGAAAGCGGTGGTGGGAGGTCATTGACCGTTCCACCGGCGAGGTTGTCTCCGTTGACCACTGGGAATATGAGGAGGAAAAGGGCTGTGTGGTGATTCACGATGCCGCTCCCTTCCATGAGTATACCGTCAGCTTTCTGGCTTACATTATTTGGGACCCGGTACACATGTACAACGCGGTTACCAACGACTGGAAAAACTTCGAGCATCAGATTACCTTTGATGTGAGACAGCCCAAGACCCACAAATATTCCATGGAGCGTCTCCGCAAATACTGCGCCGAGCATCCCTATGTGAATGTGATTCGTTACACCACCTTTTTCCATCAGTTTACCCTGATGTTTGATGAGTTAAAGAGAGAGAAATATGTGGACTGGTACGGCTATTCCGCCTCCGTCAGCCCCTATATTCTGGAGCAGTTTGAAAAGGAAGTGGGCTATAAGTTCCGTCCCGAATATATCATTGACCAGGGCTACTACAACAACCAGTACCGGGTGCCCAGCAAGGAGTTCAAGGACTTCCAGGCATTCCAGCGCAGAGAGGTTGCCAAGCTTGCCAGAGAGATGGTGGACATTACCCATGAGTGCGGCAAAGAGGCGATGATGTTTCTGGGTGACCACTGGATTGGAACCGAACCGTTTATGGAGGAGTTTGCCACTATCGGTCTGGACGCTGTGGTAGGCAGTGTAGGAAACGGAAGTACCCTTCGTCTCATTTCTGATATTGAAGGGGTGAAATACACCGAGGGCAGATTTTTACCCTATTTCTTCCCCGATACCTTCCATGAGGGCGGCGACCCGGTGAAGGAGGCAAAGGAGAACTGGATTACCGCAAGACGTGCCATCCTGAGAAAGCCCATTGACAGAATCGGCTACGGCGGTTATCTGAAACTGACATTGGATTTCCCTGAATTTCTGGATTATGTGGAGAGCGTGTGCAACGAGTTCCGGGAGTTGTACGAAAATGCGAAGGGAACCACTCCCTACTGTGTCAAGAAAGTAGCAGTTTTAAATAGCTGGGGCAAAATCAGGAGCTGGGGATGCCACATGGTACACCATGCCCTGTACCAGAAACAGAACTACAGCTATGCGGGAATCATTGAGGCATTAAGCGGTGCCCCCTTCGATGTGCGCTTTATTTCCTTTGACGATCTTCTGGCAAATCCGGAAATCCTCAAAGACCTGGATGTGATTATCAACGTGGGAGATGGGGATACCGCCCACACCGGTGGCAGTATCTGGGAGAACCCGGTGATTTCCTCCGCTATCCGTGAGTTTGTATACAATGGCGGCGGCTTTATCGGTGTCGGCGAGCCTTCCGGTCACCAGTTCCAGGGTCATTACCTCCAGCTTGCCGATATGCTGGGCGTGGAAAAAGAAACGGGATTCACTTTAAATTACGATAAATACAACTGGGAGGAGCATCCCGGTCACTTCATTCTGGAAGATACCACGAAACCTGTGGACTTCGGCGAGGGCAAAAAGAGCATCTTCGCTTACGAGGGCACGGAAATTCTGGTACAGCGGGAGAAGGAGGTGCAGATGGCAGTCCATGAATCTGGAAAGGGACGCTGTGTTTATATCAGCGGTCTGCCTTACAGCTTTGAGAACAGCCGTATCCTGTACCGCAGCATCCTGTGGTGTACCCACGGCGAGGAGGAGCTGCACCGGTGGTTCAGCACCAACTTCAATGTGGAAGTCCATGCCTATGTGAAAAACGGCAAGTTCTGCGTGGTCAATAATACTTATGAGCCCCAGAAAACCGTAGTTTTCCGTGGCGATGGCAGCAGCTTCCCTCTGGAGATGGAGGCAAACGAGATTAAATGGTATAACATTTAATATAGGAACAAAAGGAAAGGGTTAGAGTCCGTAGGTTTTCTTGCGGAGTCTAACCCTTTTGTCTATTATTTTTGTATGAACCGCTCCCCTAAAAAGGCGACTTCATAAATTTCTTGGGTGTGATGCCCTTGTACTTATTAAATGTCTTTATGAAATAGCTTTCATCATTAAATCCGCAGGAAATGGAAACCTCTCTGATTGTGATATCCTTTGTGGAAAGCATCTCGCTGGCACATTCAATCCGATAATAGTTCAGATAGTCAATGGGGGTACGCCCTGTCAGACTGCGGAAATAACGACAGAAATATTTGGGATTCATGCCGGCAATGCGGGATAGGTCGTCCAGATTTATATTATTGCTGTAATTATCGGATATGAAAGTAAGCACATTTTTAACAGAGGAAATACGCTCTGCAGAAATGAGGTTCTGATGTGCCTGCTCATACAAATGCTCGTTGATAATAACTCCTAAAAGATGATATAAATAGCCCTGTACCATAAATTCATAACCCGTCTCCTTGCTGGATAAGGCATTACAAAGATTTGGGACTATGAAAGAAACTGTTTCGGAAGTTTCTGAAAGACAGGTATTGATTGTTATTTTCTGATCAATGATATCCCGTATGATTCTGGAGCAGGCATGATTGTCCTTCAATAAAATCTTCAGGTCAAATACGATACACTCATAAATACAGTCATGGGGAGTGCCGCCGTGAAGCATACCGCTTGTAATAAATACAATATCGCCAGCCTTATAAAGCGTTGTTGTCTTTTCCAGCTTCAACAGGAACGTGCCTGAGATGATGCGAATAATTTCATATTGGGTATGCCAGTGATATTGCATGTCATAGCGCGGGCTGTGAGGTGTCTGGTGATAAAACGCAATGGGAAAATTAAAGGTACCCTGCTGCATTCTTTCCTGATAATCAACATACTTCATGCTTCATCGCTCCCTATCACAAAAAAGTGAATATTGTACAGCTTTTTTATAGTATAACACTTTTGTTTTGCCTGTGCAAATATTATAATCTACTTGTAGCTATTCAAATCCGTGGCAGCTTGCCAGTGGAATGCTGAATAACTTCCATTATACTAAAATAATTGCCCGTGTGCAAATTATAATTAAGGAGGAATCGTTTTATGGCAGAGAGCAGATTAATCGGCGAATATCCGGTAATTGGTATCAGACCAACAATCGATGGACGCAGAGGACCCATCAAGGTCCGCCAGAGTCTTGAGGATCAGACAATGGGTATGGCTAAAGCAGCCGCTAAGTTATTTGAAGAAAACATCAGATATTCAAATGGTGAGCCTGTAAAAGTTGTCATTGCAGATACAACCATCGGTCGTGTTGCGGAAGCTGCGGCATGCGAAGAAAAGTTCAGAAGAGAAGGAGTGGCTATTACTCTTACAGTAACACCCTGCTGGTGCTACGGCTCTGAGACAATGGATATGGATCCCACCACAATCAAAGGTGTCTGGGGACTTAACGCAACAGAGAGACCGGGTGCAGTATACCTTGCAAGTGTTCTGGCAACACATGCACAGAAGGGTCTTCCCGCATTCGGTATCTACGGACATGATGTAGTGGAAGCTGACGATTCCACAATTGGAGATGACATTAAAGAAAAATTGTTAAGATTTGGACGCGCAGCAGTTGCAGCAGCAACCATGAGAGGCAAATCTTACTTACAGATCGGCTCCATCTGTATGGGTATCGGCGGATCTATCATTGATTCCGACTTTATGGAGTCTTACCTGGGAATGAGAGTAGAATCCGTAGACGAGGTAGAAATCATCCGTCGTATGACAGAAGGAATTTATGATGAAGCTGAATTCCAGAAAGCTCTTGCATGGGCAAAAGAAAAATGCAAGATGGGTTACGACAAGAACCCTGACTTCGTAAGAAAGAGCGATGAAGAAAAAGAAAAACAGTTCGAGTTTGCAGTTAAGATGGCAGTTATCATCAAAGACCTTATGAATGGTAACAAGAATCTTCCGGAAGGCTGCGAAGAAGAGGCAGTTGGACACAACGCACTTGCAGCAGGTTTCCAGGGACAGAGACAGTGGACAGACTTCTATCCCAACGGAGACTTCGCTGAGGCTGTATTAAATACATCCTTCGACTGGAACGGAGCAAGAGAGCCCTACATCCTTGCAACAGAGAACGACGTACTTAACGGATTAGGTATGTTATTCATGAAATTATTGACAAACAGAGCACAGATGTTTGCCGATGTCCGTACATACTGGAGCGGAGATGCTATCAAGAGAGTGACAGGATATGACATCGAAGGCGTGGCAAAAGAGGCTGATGGCGTGATTCACTTAATCAACTCCGGAGCGTGCTGCTTAGATGCAAATGCTGAAGCAAGAGATGCCGAAGGCAATCAGATCATGAAGCCCTGGTATGAAGTAACAAAGGAAGACCAAGATGCAATTATGGCAGCTACAACATGGTGTGCAGCTGACAACGGATACTTCCGTGGAGGCGGTTTCTCCTCCAGATTTGAGACAACAGCAACAATGCCTGCAACAATGGTTCGTCTGAACCTTGTAAAAGGATTGGGACCTGTTATGCAGATTGCAGAGGGATGGACCGTAGGCTTGCCCGCGGATGTTTCTGATACACTCTGGAAAAGAACAGACTACACATGGCCGTCCACCTGGTTTGCTCCCAGATGTGATGGAAAAGAAGGTTCTGCATTCAAGACAGCTTATGAAGTAATGAATAACTGGGGTGCAAACCATGGCGCGATTTCCTATGGACACATCGGCGCAGATTTGATTACGCTTTGCTCCATCCTGAGAATTCCGGTTGCTATGCATAACGTAGCAGACAAAGATATCTTCAGACCAAAGGCATGGGATGCGTTTGGAATGGATAAAGAAGGTGCTGATTACAGAGCATGTGAAGCATACGGTCCTATGTACAAATAAAATAGTCATTAGCTGAAATAAAATTCAGATAAAAAGTCGGGAATCTGAAACCGATTCCCGACTTTTTTATGCACCTTGCAGCACCGTGGATGCTTTTTATAAATTATTGTGGTTTCGTATCTGATACATCCGGATGGAAGAACTGGTACTGGACAGCCTCGTTCACACCTGTCGACATAACACCTATGACGATATTTCCGTCTTCCAGGTACCACACATTGCCCTTGGCAGTTCCCATATCAGAATTAAAACCGCTCTCACCATATAATTGGTTAGTTTCATCACAAAGGGTTTGATAAGCATATTCCAGATCATCCTCTGACTCTGGAATGTATACCCATGCCATGCTCATTAGTTTGTCATTGTCATCGAACATATACTTAATGGTTCCCGACATGTCATGAAAATCTTTGTTAAAAGTATAAGTAGTTCCGGAATAAGTGGAAGGATAAGAATCCAGAGGTTCACCTTCCAGGGCTAATACCTCATCCAGAGTGTTTTCCCATGTGATTTCTGTAAAGGGACATTCCGGTTTTTGAGTTTGTCCACAACTACAAACGACAAGACTGATTGTAATGATGAAAAGCAGTGTGAAAGATTTTTGTAACCGTTTCATAAATAACCTCCGTAGTAATTTTATGGATGATTTCATACTCGGTTATTGTACAATATGCATGACATGAAAACAAGAATATTGAAAAAAATAAAGTATAACGTATTGTGCAAAAAAATGGAAAGATATTCATTACTTGGTCTGTATTTGTGAATAATGTCGGTAATTCCTTGACTGAAAAATGAATCGATTATATACTATCAACAATACGAGAGAGTTGAGGCACGAGAATTTTGTTATGCAATCAACTATGGAGGTAAAAGCAAGTGGAAAAAATTAAACAAAACGCATTTGTAAAAAAAGTGGGCTTTAACAGAATTATCCTGATTCTTGTAATGCTGGTAATGTACCTGGCATTTGGTTTACTGACCGGGGGTAAGTTCTTTGGAACATCCCGTATCATGGACACAATGAACTATGTTTACTTTCTGGGATTCCTTTCCCTGGGTGTAACCTTTGTTATTGCAACAGGCGGTATTGATTTCTCTATTGGTCCGGTAATGTTCTGCTGTGCGCTGGTGTCCGGTTATAGTTTCCTGACCCATGGACTGCCGATGGCTGCCGCCCTGCTTTTAAGTGTAGCGATTGGTCTTCTGTTCGGTATCTTCAATGGATATCTTGTGGCATACTGGAATATTCCGCCATTTATCGTATCCATGGCAAGCATGAACATTTCCAAAGGTATTGCAGCCGTATTCACAAAGACACAGTCTGTGAGCTGGCCTCAGTCATCCGATGCCAATGGCTGGTATAGAAATTTTGTAAAAATAGGAAATGTTCCCACAGGACTTATTATTTTCCTTGCTGCTGCTATTATCTGCGGAATTATTTTGAATAAGACAAAAGCCGGACGTTATATCCTCTGCCTTGGAAGTAACAAAGAGGCAGTCAGACTTTCTGGTGTTGATGTAAAGAAATGGGAAATGCTGGCGTATGTGATCTGCGGTGTCCTCGTTGGTATAGCTGCTGTCTTCTATGTTGGCGCTTATACAACCGTACAGCCTGGTTACGGTGACCAGTATAACAACGAAGCGATTGCAGGATGTGTTATGGGTGGAACATCCATGGCAGGCGGACTGGCATCTATTGGCGGTACTGTGATTGGTGTACTTATCATCTCTCTGTTACAGCAGGGTATTCTTGCCCTTGGATTCTCGAAGGACTATCAGTTCATTATTACAGGAATAATTGTTATTGTAGCCGTTTATGCAGATGTATCTGCAAGACGTAGAAAGAATTAATGATAGTGTGAAGAAAGGATAGGTAAGAATAATGGGTGATATTATTTTAACGATGAAAGATATCGATAAATCGTTTCCTGGTGTTCATGCGTTAGACCATGTCAATCTGGAAGTGAGAAAAGGCGAAGTTCTTGCACTGATGGGTGAGAACGGTGCGGGCAAATCCACATTGATGAAGGTGCTGACAGGTATCTATAGAAAAGATTCCGGTGTTATTACATACGAGGGAAAAGAAGTCGAGTTCAAAAATACAAGAGAGGCGCAGGATGCCGGTATTGTTATCGTGCATCAGGAGCTGAACATGCTGGGGCATTTAACAGTAGCGCAGAACCTGTTCATTGGACGAGAGTTCAAAAAGGGCATTACAATCGATGACAAGAAGATGAATGAAGAAGCAAAAAAACTGTTTGATCGATTGAATGTAGATATTGATCCAAAAGAAAAAATGTCCAATCTGACAGTTGGAAAACAGCAGATGTGTGAGATTGCAAAAGCAGTTTCCTTTGATGCAAAAGTAATTATCTTTGATGAGCCTTCCGCAGCGCTTACAGAGGCGGAAATTGAAGAAATGTTTAAAATCATCAGGGATTTGAAGAAGAAAGATATTGCGATGGTATATATATCCCATCGTATGGATGAAATCAAGGTAATAACAGACCGGGTTACCGTAATGCGTGACGGTATGTACGTTGGAACACTGATCACAAATGAATGCACGAAGGAAGATATCATCAACATGATGGTTGGTCGTGTCATTTATGAGGATCCTAAGACGGAAAGTGCTGTACCAAAGGATGCACCGGTTGTATTAAAAGTAGAACATCTGAATGCGGGCAAGATGGTGCAGGATGTCAGCTTTGAGCTTCACAAGGGTGAAATTCTTGGTTTCTCCGGACTGATGGGTGCAGGACGTACAGAAACAGCTAGAGCTTTATTTGGAGCAGACCCGAAGGAGAGCGGAGATATCTACGTTAATGGCAAAAAAGTGACAATCAACAGTCCGGAGGATGCTGTTAAGTGTGGTATCGGATACCTTTCAGAGGATAGAAAGAGATATGGTGTGACAATTCAGAAGACGGTTGCGGAAAATACAACCTTGGCTACGCTACACCAGTTTATGAAAGGTATTTTCATTAACAAAAAGAAAGAAGCAGAGGTAGCGCAGAAATATGTAGATGCGCTGGCAACCAAAACTCCTAATGTAGATCAGTTAGTTGTAAACTTATCTGGTGGTAACCAGCAGAAAGTAGTTATTGCGAAATGGCTGACCCGTGACAGTGATATCCTTATCTTTGATGAGCCTACAAGGGGTATTGATGTAGGTGCCAAAAATGAAATTTACAAATTGATGAACAAATTGGCGGCAGAAGGTAAGTCCATTATCATGATTTCATCTGAGATGACAGAGATCCTTCGTATGAGCGACCGTATCGTGGTCATGTGCGAAGGTAAGAAAACAGGTGAGATTGACATTGCGGAAGCAACGCAGGAAAAGATTATGAATCTTGCAACTCGTGAGATTAACTAGGAGGATAAGGAAGATGTCAAAGAAAAAAAACTTTGGTAAAATAAATGGACGTGAAGCCATGGTGGTCGGCATCATCATTGTGATGATTGCAATCTTCAGTATTCTTAGTCCTACATTTAGAACCTATTCAACATTTGTAAGTGTATTGGATATGTCTTACTACATTGCACTTATGGCAATCGGTGTAACCTTCCCATTGATTACCGGAGGTGTAGACCTCTCCATAGGAACAGGTCTGATCTGTTACTCACTGTTTGGAGGATACCTGATTGTACACAAAGATGTACCGGTAATAGTGGCATTGCTGGCATGCTTAGTGCTTAGTATACTGATTGGTATTTTAAATGGTTTTCTGGTAGCATTTATGGAACTGCCGCCCTTCCTTGCAACACTTTGTACCTGCATGATTACAAGAGGACTTGGTTCCCTGCTTAGTGGTGGATTTGGTGTTTCATGGCCTTCTTCCTTAGAGCCGGAAGGATGGTTCAGAAAGATTTTCCGGTTTACCGCCAATGGAAAAGTAATTCCTATTGGTATTGTGCTTGTTATTGCACTGGTAATTCTGATGAACTTTATTTTAAAACATACCAAAATCGGCCGCTATACAATCGCTATCGGAAGTAACAAAGAGGCAACGAAATTAGCAGGTGTAAATGTGAAATTTTATCATGTTTTTGCCTATGTGATTTCCGGTTTCTTTGCAGGACTTGCAGCGATTGCGTATTCTGCAACCTATGTAACGATTTATCCCGGTTCGGGTGCAGGATTCGAGCTGGATGCCATCGGCGGAGCGATTGTCGGCGGTGTGTCTGCCAGTGGTGGTGTTGGTACAATCGCAGGAGCATTTCTCGGTGTACTCGTTATCACACTGATGAAGGTTGGCTTGCCGTTCATTGGCTTACAGGCAAACTGGCAGCAGATTTTTACCGGTCTTGTTCTGATTGGTGCCGTATTAATTGATGTTGTAAAAAAGAAAAAATAATGGTAATATCTTAAATTGATATGATGTCATCAGACTTCATATAGATAATTTTAAACCCCCAAAGGAGGAAACAAAAAATGAAAAAGAGAATTTTGGCCATTGTACTTGGTACAGCAATGACACTCTCAATGGTAGGATGTGGATCTTCTAATAGTGGAACTGCAACTACTGCACCTGCTGAAACAACCGCTCCCGCAGAGACAACCGCTTCTGCAGAGACAACCGCTTCCGCAGAGACAACCGCTCCCGCTGAGGCAGAAAGCAACGATTATCACTTTGAAGTAATCGTTAAGAGCTTCCAGTCTACATACTGGCAGGCAGCCGTTCAGGGTATCGAACAAGCTTGTGAGGAGTTAGGTGTAACTGCAAACGCTAACGGACCTGCAAACGAGTCCGATATCGCTGATCAGGTTCAGATGATCAACGATGCTATCCAGAAAGCTCCGGATGGAATTGGTCTGGCAGCATGTGATACAAATTCCGTACTTGATTCTCTTACAGCAGCTCTGAATGCCGGTATTCCTGTAGTATGTTTCGATACAGGTGTATCTGATGCTCCCGAAGGCGCTGTAGTAGCAACCGTTGCAACAGATAACATCGCAGCAGGCGCTTGCGCAGCTACAAATATGTATCCTGTTATCAAAGATGTTGTTGCAGCAGCTACCGTAGACAAACCGGTAAGAATCGGTGAAGTTAACCAGGATGCTACAGCTCTTAACATCCAGCAGCGTGGACTTGGATTCATCGATGAGATGATTAAGCTTTGCACAGCTGATGGCAAAAAAGTTGCAGTAGTTGGTAACGAATTCTACGTAAATAACTGCTCTGACAAGGGTGATGAGAAGACTGCAGAAGTTATCATCGAGGTTGGTGTTCCTGCTCAGACTACTGTAGATTTAGCAACCACAGAGGCTAACAAGATTATGTCCAAAGCTGACACAATCGCTATCTTCGGTTCCAACCAGACAACAGCTGAAGGCGTTATCACCGCTAACGAAACCTTAAACAAATTAGCAACAGATCCTGCAGCGGGAATCATCGGTGCTGGTTTCGATGCTGGTACACCTCAGAAAGCAGCTATTAAAGGCGGTAAATTAATCGGTTCCGTAACACAGTCTCCTTTAATGATGGGTTACAAAACTATCTACACATTAGTAGATGTCTGCAACGGTAAAACAGTAGAAGATATCCCTATGGATGGTTACTGGTATAATGCAGATAACATGGAAGACGAAAATATCGCTCCAAACCTTTATGACTAATCTGTATCTTTGATACATTTAAAGTGAATAGGTTAAAATTAGGGATCGGATATATCCGGTCCCTTTTTGATAACAGTATCTGACAATACAATACACTCTTTTTATATTGTGCAAATTATATTATAATAAATCCAACAATACATATTATGGGAGGTATACAAAATGTTAAAAGGCGTTCCTAAAATTCTTTCACCCGAATTATTAAAAGTATTAGCAGAAATGGGACATAGTGACAGATTAGTCATTTCTGACGGCAATTTTCCTGCAGAATCCATGGGAAAAGATGCAATCGTTATCCGCTGTGACGGACATGGAGTCCCCGAAATCTTAGATGCTATCCTGCAGGTTTTCCCATTGGACACCTATGTGGAAAAACCTGTAAATCTTATGGAAGTAATGCCGGGTGATACCGTAGAGACACCAATCTGGGATACCTATAAAGAAATTATTGCAAAATACGATGACAGAGGCGCAGAGGCAGTAGGCAACATAGAGCGTTTTGCCTTCTATGATGAGGCAAAAAAAGTATATGCGATTATTGCAACTGGTGAGACAGCTCTTTATGCCAATATCATGCTGCAGAAGGGCGTTGTGGTAGAATAATAAAAGGCAGAAAGCGAGGAAACAGATTTTATGTTATATCAGGTAGAAACCATGTTTGATGATATGGAACAAAAGCTAAAAAAGCTAAAAAAGCAGAAATATGAAGAAAACATGGAAAATTTTATGGCAGCAAATGAAGCATATTTTTTGGAGATGGAAACTTATTTGAGTAAAGGGGACCCCGAAATCGCGGCAAAAGAGATTTCCATTGCATTTGTGGAAGCTGTAAAGAGCCGATATGAGGTGAAAGGAAAGATTAAGGGCACGGTACAGGCAGATCTTAATTTTTTCATGATTTATTATGTGTTCCCGACTATTCTGAAAAGAAATCATGAGCATGCAAAACTGCTTGCGGATACCCTGTGTGATACCTGGGGCAGAAGCTTTAAAGACAGTAGAATCAAATATACGGATTACGAGACACTATATAAAGCATTTAGAGAAAAAGTATTCGGAATTTTTTGAGAAGGGGGTAAAATATGAACAAATATTTTTTGGCGATTGATATTGGAGCCTCCAGCGGAAGGCATATTTTAGGCAGCGTAGAAGACGGAAAAATCAAATTAGAGGAAGTATATCGTTTCTGGAATGGAATGGATCATGTGGACGGAACGCTTTGCTGGAACGTTGAAAGATTATTCGACGAAATTATTGCCGGAATGAAAAAATGCAAAGAAATTGGCAAGATACCGGTAAGCGTTGGTGTCGATACCTGGGGCGTTGACTTTGTGCTGCTGGATAAAGAAGATCATATTGTGGGACAGACAGTTGGTTATCGGGATCATAGAACGGAAGGAATGGATGAAGAAGTATATAAAATTATTTCGGAAGATGATTTATATGCAAGAACTGGGATCCAAAAAGCGATTTATAATACGATTTACCAGCTGATGGCAGTGAAGCAGACACACCCGGAACATTTGGAAAAAGCTGCAGCAATGCTGATGATTCCAGATTATTTCCATTTTAAGCTGTGCGGAAAGAAGGTACAGGAATATTCAGAAGCGACTACTTCGCAGCTGATAAATCCGGCGACAAAAGACTGGGATTATGAGCTGATTGACCGGCTGGGCTTTCCCAGAGAAATGTTCCAGAAGATTTGGATGCCGGGAACTGCCGTTGGAAGCTTAACGGATGAGGTAAAGGAACTGGTAGGATATGACTGCCGGGTTGTATTACCTCCCACGCATGACACAGCTTCGGCGGTAATGGCAATCCCCACCAACGCAGAGGATACCTGTTATATCAGCTCCGGAACATGGTCGCTGATGGGTGTGGAAATGGCAGAAGCGAACTGCTCACCAAAGAGTAAAGAAGCAAACTTCACAAACGAAGGCGGATATGGCGGAAAGATTACCTATCTTGCTAACATTATGGGACTTTGGATGATTCAGTCTGTGCGTAATCAGCTGGCTCCGGATATGTCTTATGGAGATTTGTGTGAACAGGCCTCCCGCGAGACCATTCAGACGGTCGTAGATTGTCAGGACGCAAGCTTCCTCTCACCGGATGACATGGTGGAAGCAATCAAAAACTATTGCAGAAAAACAAATCAGGAGGTTCCTGAAACACTGCCTGCATTAGCAAGTGTGATTTATAATTCCCTGGCAAAATGCTATGCAGAAAAACTGGAGGAAATCCAGAAAATCACAGGAGTGAAGTACGATAAGATTAACATTATCGGTGGTGGCTCTAACGCTGCATACCTGAATGAGTTAACTGCAAAATACACGGGCATCAGTGTCCATGCAGGTCCCGGGGAGGCGACAGCCATTGGAAATATTTTGTCCCAAATGCTGGAGGAAGGAATCTTCACTGATTTAAAAGAAGCAAGAAACTGTGTGGCAGACTCCTTTGAGATTAAGATTTACTAGGGGAAGGCATGGTAAAGTCAATGGCAGACCGTAAGACAAAAACAATCTGTTTTACAAATAACAAGGGTGGAAGCGGAAAATCGACCACATGTGCAAACCTGGCGTTTGAACTGGCATCCGCAGGCAGGAAGGTTCTTTTGATTGATGGGGATATGCAGTTAAACCTTTCCCTATCCTTCTTTGATGAAGAACATGTTCTGGATATGGCAGAATGTGAGAAAAACTTATACTATGCCATAAAAGGAAAACAGGATTTAAGCGGATACATTGTACATACGCCCTATGACAACCTGGATCTGATTCCATCCTCTACGCTGATGAGCCAGATAGAATACGAGCTTTTCACAATGATGCAGAGGGAGTATGTGCTGAAAAAATGTCTGCGCAGCATCTACGAAAAAGAAATATATGATTATATATTGATAGATGCACCTCCGACATTGGGAACATGGGTAATCAATATTTTATGCACAGCAGATTATGTGATTGTTCCGGTAGAGGCATCTCCCTGGGGATTATTTGGATTAGCAAATATGTTTGACTTTTTGAACGGAATGTCGGAAATGACAGAAGCAAAAATCATGGGTGTTCTTATCACAAAGGTAGACGAAAGAAAAAATTATTATAAACAGACAAAAGAAATCCTTGGAAGTTATGATAATATCCATGTATTTGAATCCTTCATCCATGTGGATTCTTCTATCGAGTGGGCACAGGACAACTCCGTACCGGTTTCTGTATATAAAAAGAGTACCAGAAGTGCAAGAGAGTTTCAGGAATTAGCAAGGGAGGTCATGGATTATGGCAGTAGGTAAAGGAAGTATGGACAGGGCGTCAAAGACAGCTGCTAAAACAGGGACAAAGCAGACGAAGGGAAAGGAGTCTGCCGTAAAAGAAACAGCAGTAAAGACCAGCTCCGTAGTTACGGGAACATCAGAAGAAGTCATGGAGATGATAGAATACCAGAAATCCAGTCAGGTATTAGACCGTGAGCCGGAGGCGAATGAAATTTTTGGTGTAGGGGAAGCAATGCCGATTTACTTCTTCTAAATCGAATCCAATGAAAAAGGAGCAACGCAAAACAACGGGATGGTTGTGCTGCGCTGCTCCTTTTTCATGTGGCTGATAAGGTCAGGGATAGACAGCTTCATATGATAGGAAACCCCCTTATGGAAGAATGGCTGATAAAGCAGCAATATCCGAATTTAAAACAAGCTGTGGAGGGAAATCCAGTTCCTCCAATAATGGATAAATATACTTCATATTACCAATATTCTTTTTGCCGTGGCTGTCACTGGAGAGAAGCACAGGCAATTCAATTTTTTTGCATATGCGTAGTATTTCCCGGCAGTTCTTCTGGCCATCCACGCGATAAGCATCTGGCATAAGGGAGCCATTATTGATTTCCGGATAAATACCCTTCTTTTTTGCATGCTCCAGTAAATAGCGGAAATCAACGGGAAAACGGGCATCATCAATGTGACCTAAAAAGTGGACATTTGGATGCGTCATGGCATTTATGTAGCTCTGTGTGAGGTCTTTATAATGATACGGCTCTAAGATGGGGGGATGTATACTGATGATGGCATAGTCTAATGTGGATAAAATACTGTCCTCCAAGTCCACATCTCCTGCTGCAGTTATAATATTCAACTCGACACCGTAAAGAATTCTTATTCCAAACCGGCTGCGGCTGGCAAGCTTCAGATTTTGAAAGTAAGAAGCCCTTGCAGAACCTGCTGTGGCGGGTCCGTGTTCCGATATACCCAAGATAGAAAGACCTGAATGGGCGGCGTATTGAATCATGTCTGTGACAGTATCAGCAGAACCGTGTCCGCTGCTGAGGCTGTGGGTGTGCAAATCAGCATAGACAGGATAGTTGTTATTTAAATAAGAGGATAAAATTCTATCTGACATAAAGCAGCCTCGTTTCACATGGTATAAATAAAAATTGTATGATATAACGAAAAAAGCAAAGAAAACATCAAAATGGTTGTCTGACCTGCTGTAAAATTAAAAAAATAAGAAATACACTGTGTTGATTATAACCTAAAAATTGATATTTTCCAATACAGATTTTGAAGAAACAAAGACAAATCAAAGATAAAACAACAAAAACAACGATAAAATGGCTTAAAAACCACATAAAACACAAAAAGATGTAAAAAATAAATGGAAAATATAAAATAAACATGTTGTTTTATGTTGACTTTATTTAGAGATAGTAATATAATCGGAATAGCAGAGAAGATGAAAATCCCATACTGGGGACAGGAGAGGAAGAAGCATGGAAAATAAGCAAAGAATCATACAGGAGCTGGTTCCTGGAAAACAGATTACTTTGGCACATATCATTGCCAATCCGGATCCGATACTATACCAGAAGCTGGGATTGAATCCTGCTGTGGAATATGCAAAGGCTGCAATTGGAGTCCTCACAGTGAGTCCGGCTGAAACGGCTATTATCATGGCTGATATCGGAATGAAATCGGCTGGCGTAGAACTGGGATTTGTGGACAGGTTTTCAGGCTCGGTCATCGTAACCGGCACAGTGTCTGAGGTCGAGGCGGCGATGCAGGCGATTTTGCAATATGTGGAGAGTACACTGGGGTACACCGTAACGCCTGTGACCCGCACGTAAATAAATATGAAAAAAATTATTTTGATGGGACGCAGCGAAGCTGGGAAAACAACGCTGACACAGGCTCTCAGAGGAGAGAAGATTACATACAAAAAGACACAGTACATCAATCATTACGATGTAATCATTGACACGCCGGGAGAGTATCTGCAGACAGGAAAATTAGGAAGGGCACTGGCACTGTATTCCTACGAAGCGGATGTGGTTGGGCTTCTGGCATCTTCCACAGAGCCCTTTTCTTTATATCCGCCCAATATTACCTGCATGGTAAACCGGGATGTGATAGGAATTGTGACCAAGATTGATGAGGAGGATGCGGACATGGAGCTTGCAACCAGGTGGCTGCAGAATGCGGGCTGCAGAAAGATTTTCTATGTCAATTCCAAGACCGGTGAAGGAGTGGCTGATATTCTGGAATATCTCCGGGAACCGGGAGAGATCATGCCTTGGGAAGAGCAAGGCAGCTGACTTTGAACTATTATCCTATATTTTATAGGATAATCAAATAAACCAAACAAAAAGGAGAACAAGAAATGGCACTAAACGAATACGAAATCAAAAAAATGATTTGCGATGTAGGTAAAAGAATCTATGATCGCAACATGGTGGCAGCAAACGATGGCAACATTTCTGTAAAGCTTAATGACAATGAGTTCCTGTGTACACCTACAGGCGTTTCCAAAGGTTTTATGACACCGGAGTATATCTGCAAGGTGGATGCGCAGGGTAATGTAATCCAGGCTAACAAAGGATTTAAGCCGTCCTCTGAGATTAAAATGCACATGAGAGTGTACGCAAAGAGACCTGATGTAGGATCTGTTGTACATGCACATCCTACATTTGCAACAAGTTTTGCAATTGCCGGTATTCCCTTGACCCAGCCCATTATGCCGGAGGCAGTTATCGCATTAGGCTGCGTTCCCATCGCACCTTACGGAACACCTTCCACCATGGAGATTCCCGATGCGGTTGAACCGTACTTAGAGCACTTTGATGCTGTATTATTGGAGAGCCACGGTGCATTAACATGGTCTACAGACCTTATGGCTGCATATATGAAGATGGAATCTGTTGAGTTCTATGCTGAGTTATTATACAAAGCCAAACAGCTTGGCGGACCAAAGGAATTTGACAAAGAACAGATTGCAAAATTATATGAGATTAGAAGAAAGATGGGTCTTCCCGGACGTCATCCGGCAAACCTCTGCCAGAACAAAGGACAAGAGAACTGCCATAATTGCGGTGGCGGATGCGGCTCTTCTGAGAAGAAGGATGACAGCCAGGAGCTGGTAGCAGCTATTACAAAGAAAGTATTAGAATCCTTAGGCAAATAACATGAATAAAAACAATCTGGAAACAATCGTTAACAATATTGTCGGCGACGCCATCGTAAAAGAGGTTATGTCTTTAAAACTGGCAGTGAAGTTAATAGAAGCTGTTGAGGAGAAGGCTGCAGAAATGGGACTTGCAGTAGTGACTGCAATCGCAGACGCATCAGGAAGACCGATAGCGGTCCACTGTATGGACGGTGCGTATCATGGAAGCTTTGATGTGGCGCTGAATAAGACCTATACCTCCACGGCGTTTCAGATGTCGACAGCAAAATTGTCCAGACTTTGCCAGCCGGGACAGGATTTATATGGATTACAGTTCAGCAATAATGGCAAGGTAATGATTTTAGGAGGCGGAGAACCGTTAATGGTGGGCAAGACCATGATAGGCGCTCTGGGCGTATCGGGGGGAAGTGCCCGGGAGGATACAGACCTGGCAGCTTATGGGGCATCCGCATTGAAGGAGGTAATAAAGTGTCTGTAGATGAACGCATGGTACATGACATCGTACAGAAGGTCATGGCGAATATGCAGATTGCCGGAAGTGTGTCCGGTATGCATGGAGTGTTTAAGGACATGAATGAGGCAATCAATGCTTCTATCGAAGCACAGAAAAAGGTTTGCTGCATGTCCTTGGATCAAAGGGAACAAATCATTTCCAATATTCGCAAGAAAACCCATGAGAATGCTGAAGTTTTAGCGAACATGGGTGTGAACGAGACAGGAATGGGTAATGTGGGAGATAAGATTCTCAAACATCACCTCACTGCAGATAAGGTGCCTGGTACAGAAGATATCAGCACAGTGGCATGGTCTGGTGACAGAGGACTCACCCTGGTGGAAATGGGACCCTTTGGAGTAATTGGAGCCATTACACCGGCAACCAATCCGTCCGAGACAGTAATCTGTAACTGTATTGGTATGCTTGCAGGTGGAAATACGGTGGTATTCAACCCACATCCAAACGCAAAGAAAACAACAATCTATACCATTAACATGATTAACGAGGCTTCCCTGGAAGCAGGCGGACCTGACAACATTGCAGTAACCGTCGAGGTTCCAACGCTGGATACAAGCGCAATCATGATGAAGCATCCGGCAATTCACCTGCTGGTGGCAACGGGTGGACCCGGAGTCGTAACAGCAGTGCTTTCCTCCGGTAAGAGAGCAATCGGCGCCGGAGCAGGAAATCCGCCGGTACTGGTAGACGAAACAGCAGACATCAGAAAGGCAGCGCGGGACATCGTCAATGGATGTACCTTTGATAACAACCTTCCCTGTATTGCTGAGAAAGAAATCGTTGCCGTGGATTGTATTGCAGATGAGCTGATGAACTACATGATTTCTGAAAATGGCTGCTATCTGGCAAGCAAAGAAGTTCAGGACAAGCTGGTACAGACAGTACTTACACCAAAGGGAGCATTAAACAGAAAATGTGTTGGCAGAAGCGCACAGGTTCTTCTTTCCATGGTAGGTGTCAATGTAGGACCGGAAATCCGTTGTATCGTATTTGAAGGCGAGAAGGAACATCCATTAATCGCTGAAGAATTAATGATGCCAATCTTAGGCATGGTACGGGTGAAGTCCTTTGAAGAAGGCGTGGAGACAGCAGTTTGGCTGGAGCATGGCAACCGTCATTCGGCACATATCCATTCCAAGAATGTCGACCATATTACCACTTATGCAAAAGCGATTGATACAGCGATTCTTGTAAAGAATGGTCCAAGCTACGCAGCATTAGGATTCGGAGGAGAAGGCTATTGTACATTTACCATCGCTTCCAGAACCGGAGAAGGTCTGACAGCTGCACACAGCTTTACAAAGAGCAGACGGTGTACAATGTCTGACAGCCTCTGCATCAGATAAAAACGAAGGAGAAGAAAATATGGCAGTAAAAGAACAGGATGTTGAATTGATTGTTAGACAGATCCTGGATCAGATGTCTGGAAGCGTTGCAGGTGCATCTTCAACAGCTAAGGCATCCGGAACCGGAATTCCTTCTACCGCACATGTAGCGATGCTTACGGAGTTAGAGAAATTTGAAATCAAAGAATTTCCCATGCCGGAAGTAGGGGATGATGATATCCTTGTTAAAGTAGAAGGCTGTGGTGTCTGTGGTACAGACGCTCACGAATTTAAAAGAGATCCTTTTAGCCTGATTCCGGTTGCCTTAGGACATGAGGGAACTGGTGAGATTGTTAAAATGGGTAAAAATGTCAAGAAAGACTCAGCAGGAAAAGACCTCAGAATTGGTGATAAGGTTGTTACCTGCATGATCTTCAAGGATAATCCGGATATTACCATGTTTGATCTGAACAAACAGAACGTGGGAGGAGCTGATGTATACGGTCTGCTTCCGGATGATGATATCCATTTAAACGGATGGTTCTCTGATTATATTTTGGTACGTGGTGGATCTACCGTATTTAATGTAAGCGACTTGGATTTGGATTCAAGAATTTTGATCGAGCCCTGCGCTGTATTAGTACATGCAGTTGAAAGAGCAAAAACAACCGGAATTCTTCGTTTCAACAGCCGCGTGGTTGTTCAGGGCTGTGGACCGATTGGCTTAATCTGTATTGCAGTGCTCCGCACGATGGGTATTGAAAACATTACAGCGGTAGATGGCAATCAGGCAAGACTTGACTTTGCGCTGAAGCTGGGTGCTACAAAGACTGTAAACTTTATGAATCATAAAGGAATCGAAGAGCTGACAAAGGCTGTAGAGGATTCCTTTGATGGACACCTGGCAGATTTTGCATTCCAGTGTACAGGTAATCCAAAGGCTCACGCTAATATTTATAAATTCATCCGCAATGGTGGTGGACTTTGTGAGTTAGGCTTCTTCATCAATGGCGGAGATGCACAGATCAATCCACACTTCGACTTATGCGCTAAGGAAATCACATTAGTAGGCTCCTGGGTATATACCTTAAGAGATTATGCTACTACATTTGACTTCTTAAAGAGAGCAAAAGGAATTGGACTTCCCATGGCAGACTTAATTACTGATAAATATCCATTAGAAGAAATTAACGAAGCATTAAAGAAGAACCTGGAAATGACTGGACTTAAAATTGCGGTTGTCAACAAATAAAGGTATTCGGAAAGGATAGATCATGGAAAATCTGACAACATGTGGCAATCAGGAAGCGGTAGGTTTGTTAGAGGTATTTGGACTTGTATGTGCCTTTCTTGCAGCAGATGCAGGTTGTAAAGCTGCCAATGTACGCCTCCAGGTATTTGACAAGAACAAACCAGCAAATGCAGATGCTTTGCCGGTACCACTTCTGGTCACTATCAAATTCAGAGGCAGTATAGCCGATGTGGAAGAGGCAATGCGTGCTGCAGAAGCAGTGGCAGCAGAACACACAGGTATTGTATCCAAGCATATTATTCCAAGACCTACAGCGGACACAGAAAAAATGTTGACGGTCAGCGCACTTGATAAAAACTAATAAATCATATAACATGACAATAAGTTAAAATTGTAAGGAGGATTATTATAATGGCACAGGAAGCATTAGGAATGGTTGAAACAAGAGGACTTACAGCAGCGATTGAAGCAGCAGATGCAATGACAAAAGCAGCTGAGGTAGCTTTAATTGGAACAGAGAAAATTGGTTCCGGATTAGTAACCGTCATGGTACGTGGAGATGTAGGAGCTGTCAAGGCAGCAGTAGAAGCCGGAACATCAGCAGCAAGCAAGCTTGGCGAATTAGTCGCTACACACGTAATTCCCAGACCTCATAGCGATGTTGAGAAAATTCTTCCCAAATTCAAAGGCTGAGAAAGTGCTGTACGTCAGATGAGAATCTGCCGGACAGATTAAAGGAGAATCAACATGGGTAATGCATACGGATTCATGGAGATTACGGGTGTTGTAGCTGCAACAGATGCGCTCGACATCATGTGTAAAGCGGCGGATGTATCACTGGCAACCTGGGAGCGTAAGCTGGGTGGCAGATTGGTTACACTGGTAATTGAAGGTGAAGTGGAAGCGGTCAGACAGTCGATAGAGGCAGCAAGTGCAAATGCGATTAAGAGACCGGTATCTGTGGGAATACTTCCCAATCCACATCCGGAAATTGTGAAAATGGTGGAATTATCAGCCAGCCGTTTTAAAGGGAAACCGGAATCTTCGTCTGAACCTAAGATGCTTGGGCAGGATCCGCCGGATTTTGTCCCTGAAGATCAATAAAAAAGATAACACAGGAGGAAATAGTTATGGCATTAGAAGCATTAGGAATGGTTGAAACCAGAGGCTTAGTAGCAGCGATTGAAGCAGCAGATGCAATGTGTAAAGCAGCAAACGTTACTTTGGTAGGAACAGAAAAAATCGGTTCCGGATTAGTAACGGTTATGGTACGTGGAGATGTAGGTGCTGTTAAATCCGCAGTAGAGGCCGGAGCAAGCAGTGCAGGTACCTTAGGCGAATTAGTAGCTACACATGTAATCCCCAGACCTCACAGTGATGTAGAAATGATTTTACCGGCAGTTAAATAAGTGAGAGTTCTTAGTCACACAGTTAGAGGTAACTTTGACTGTGTGACTATTATATAAGGGATGGTGAGAAACTTGAATTCTTATAATAATGTAGAAGAAATAACCAGAATGGTATTACAGGCAATGGAGAGTACCAGTTCAAATAAGCCTGTTGTAAAAGTACCGATAGGAATCTCTGCAAGACACATCCATTTAACTCAGGAAGATGTAGAAAAGTTATTTGGTAAGGGATACCAGCTTACAAAGAAAAAAGAACTCATGGGTGGTCAGTTTGCCTCCAACGAGCAGTGTACGATTGTAGGACTGAAATTAAGAGCGATTGAAAATGTCCGTATCTTAGGTCCCGTTAGAAGCAAATCCCAGGTGGAGATTTCTGCAACGGATGCCCGTACATTAGGAATTAAAGCACCGCTCAGGCAGTCTGGAGATATAGCCGGGTCTGCCCCGATTGCTCTGGTAGGTCCCAAAGGAGTTATCTATCTTGACGAGGGCTGTATCGTAGCGGCAAGACATATTCACATGTCTCCGGCAGATGCAGCGGCAGCAGGATTAAAGGATAATGATTTTGTTTCTGTACGTGTGGGCAACGAGAGAGGTGTAGTTTTAGACCAGGTAAAGATTCGTGTAGACGAATCCTTCACAACGGAGATGCATATTGATACGGATGAAGCAAACGCTTCCCAGGTAAGACAGGACGATTTAGCAACAATTATATTTTAAGAAAGCTCTGACTGCGGTTTTAATGAGGTAGTGACCGGCTTTCAATTCATAAATTCAATGGAGAGTTATTATGATAGTTGGAAAAGTTGTGGGTAGCTTATTTTCTACGAGGAAAAGTGAAAAATTAGTTGGCAACAAGTTTATGATAGTGGAACCGGTTGAAAACATGAGAAATACCTGCAACAGCCTGGTTGCAATAGATATCATTGGCGCCGGAATAGGAGAATATGTATTGGTAGCGCAGGGCAGTGCAGCCAGAATTGGCTGTGATATGCCAGAATCACCAATAGATGCAGCTATTGTCGGAATCATTGATGAAGGACAGGATTGGAGTAAATAAGTATGCTGGTCGATGAACTGAAAAGTATTGCAAGAAATAATGGCATAGTGGGAGCCGGCGGCGCCGGTTTCCCAGCTTATGCGAAGATGACGGAAAAGGCAGACACAGTCCTTTTAAACTGTGTGGAGTGTGAGCCGTTATTAAAGCTCCACAGACAGCTGCTGGCTACTCACACAAGTGAGATTATCCAGATGCTGGAGGAAGTAAGGGAAAGCTTTGGAGCAAAAGAAGCTATCATTGGAATTAAAAGCGAATATGTAACTACAATCCGGGCAGTAGAGGAAGTGCTGGGGGATTTCCCTAAGGTAAGGCTCTGTCCACTCAGGGCTGCTTATCCCATGGGAGACGAGGTAGTTTTGATTTACGAAGCCACTGGTCGCGTGATAAAACCAGGCGGACTTCCGATAGATGAGAATGTTGTGGTATATAATGTGGAAACGATGTACAACCTGTACAGGGCGGTACACCTGAATATACCGGTAACCAATAAACTGGTATCCATTGTTGGAGAAATTGATCATCCGCTGACCGTGCGTGTGCCCCTTGGAACAACCGTAAAAGAGGCGGTTTCTCTTGCGGGTAAGGCTACGGTAGAGGATCCTGCCTATGTGATGGGTGGACCAATGATGGGATGGCTTGGGACAGAGAATACAGTGATTACCAAGACAACAAATGCGATTATCCTATTGCCAAAAGACCATCACGTTGTTGTAAGGATGAAAAAGAATCTGGAGATTGAAAAGAGACGGGCATCTTCTTCCTGCTGTCAGTGCAGAACCTGTACGGATATGTGTTCGAGACATGCCCTGGGACATCCGATTGAGCCGCATAAAGTAATGAGAGCAGTTGCCAATCATGACCTGAGTGATCTGAGCGTGTTTGTCAATGCGGCATATTGCAGCGGATGTGGAATCTGCGAAAAGTATGCCTGTCCCCAGGGATTGTCACCCAAGTCCATTATCCAGGAATTTAAAAGTGGATTAAGGAGTGCAGGGATTAAAGCTGAAAGGCTGGAGCCCGCACCGGTATCAGAGGATAGAGAGCTGAGAAAGCTGCCGGTTCACAGATTGGAAGCCAGATTAGATTTGACAAGATATAATAAGCCGGCACCATTTGAAGATACGACACCCACTACGAAAAGGGTAAGAATTCCGATGAGCCAGCATATCGGCGCACCTGCGACACCTATAGTAAGTGTTGGGGAACAGGTGAAAAAGGGACAAATGATCGGCGAACCGAAGGATGGATTAAGCGTTGCGATACATTGCTCCATTGATGGAGTGGTTGAGAAAGCAGACGATAAGGAAGTCGTAGTAAAAGGAAAGTAAGATCCGTAAAAAGAGAGGAAAAGAATTATGGCCAGAGCAATCGGTATGGTAGAATGTACAACGGTATCTACAGGCTTTAAGGCAGCAGATGAAATGGCAAAAGCTGCGGATGTGGAAATTTTACAGGCGGAAGTAACCTGTCCGGGTAAGTTTGTAATCCTGGTAGCGGGTGAGTTAAGTGCGGTACGTGCATCTGTAGATGTGGCAGGTAAATATTCTGATAAAGTCATGGATACGTTTGTATTAGGAAATCCTCATGAATCTATTTTCCCGGCTATTTACGGAACAGCGCAGCCAGAGAAAATAGACGCACTGGGTATCTTAGAGACTTATGATGTGGCAGCACTTATCGTGGCAGCAGATCTGGCAGCGAAAACAGCCATTGTAGATTTAATCGAATTACGGTTGGCAAAAGGAATGTGCGGAAAGAGTTATATGACTCTTACAGGCAGCGTATCTGCTGTACAGGCAGCCATTGAACATGCCAAAGCGGAAGCTGGAGACAGAGGAATGTTCCTGGACAGCTCTGTTATTGCCCGTCCTTCTGATAAGCTTATGAAATACATCATGTAATTCAAAAAAGAGGGTAAGATATGCTTGCAGTGGAAAGACGAAAACAGATTCTTGAACAGGTTTACAAGGATAAGAAGGTAATTGTAAGTGAATTAAGCAGGCAGTTCCAGGTTTCAGAAGAAACCATACGGAGAGATTTAGAAAAGCTGGCGGATGAGGGACATGTAATCAAGAGCTATGGAGGAGCTGTCATTAACGAGATAGGCAGTATTGATCTTCCATTCAATGTCAGATGGAAATCGAATTCCATCGGGAAGCAGAAGATTGCAGACCTGATCAGCCAGGAGATTCAGGACGGGGAACATATTTTTCTGGATGCCTCCACAACAGCAGTATTTATCGCAAAGAATATTAAGAACAAAAAGAAGCTTACAGTGATTACCAATTCCATTGAGAATTTACTGGAATTATCAGATCTTTCAGAATGGGACATTATCTCTACCGGAGGCATGCTGAAGGGAGACTCCATGTCATTTCTGGGGGTAAAGGCAGCAGACAGCATTGAACAGTATAATGTAGATAAGATTATTTTATCCTGTAAAGGATTTGACATCCAAAAAGGGGTTACAGAAGGCAATGAAGAAACAGGGTGCATTAAACAGAGCATGATTAAGTCCGCGAAGAAAGTGTACCTGACAGTAGATTCGTCAAAGTTTGATTCCGTAGGTTTTTATAATATTTGTCCACTATCCAGAATTGATGTGGTTGTGACCGATAAGAAGCCGGATGAAAGATGGATGCAGGCATTTGGAGAGAATGGGATTCAGTGTATCTATCCGAAAGAAACAGGCGAGACGGATTAGGAACAGGCAGAGAAGGCAGTTTACATAGCAAGAATGAAAGGAATGGAAACGGGATGAGAAATTATGATAGCACACCAATTAAGAAATCAGATCGCATAAAAAGACTTGTGGATCATCTGTATGCAAAAATGCCTGAGATTGAGCCGGCAAGAGCGGAATTGATCACAGAGTCCTTTAAGGCTACGGAGGGTCAACCGGTAGTGATGCGCAAGGCGCGTGCATTTGAGCATATTTTGAGGAATCTTCCGATTATTATCAGACCGGAAGAATTAATTGTCGGAAGTACAACAATCGCACCCAGAGGATGTCAGACATATCCGGAATTTTCGTATGAGTGGCTAGAGGCGGAATTTGAAACAGTAGCAACAAGAAGTGCTGACCCGTTCTATATTTCTGACGAAACAAAAAAGAGATTATTAGCTGCAGATGCTTACTGGAAGGGAAAAACAACCAGCGAGCTGGCAACTTCCTATATGGCTCCCGAGACAATCCGTGCCATGAAACATAATTTCTTTACACCGGGCAACTATTTTTATAATGGTGTAGGACATGTAACCGTTCAGTATGAAACCGTATTGGCGATCGGTCTGAATGGTGTAAAAGAAAAAGTCAGAAAAGAGATGGAGAACTGCCATTTTGGAGATGCGGATTATTCTACCAAGATGTGTTTCTTAGAATCCATCCTGATTTCCTGTGATGCAGTCATCACTTATGCAAACCGTTATGGGAAACTGGCAGAGGAGATGGCGGAAAAAGAGACAGATCCGTCAAGAAGACAGGAGCTTCTGACAATTGCCAAAATTTGTAGAAATGTACCGGAATTCCCTGCGGAAAGCTTCCAGGAAGCATGTCAGTCCTTCTGGTTCATCCAGCAGGTATTACAGATTGAATCCAGTGGACATTCTATTTCACCGGGACGTTTTGACCAGTATATGTATCCTTATTATGAGAAGGATTTAAAAGAAGGCAGTCTTACCCGTGAGTACGCCCAGGAGCTGCTTGATTGTATCTGGGTAAAATTAAATGATCTGAATAAATGCCGTGATGCCGCAAGTGCAGAAGGTTTTGCAGGATATTCCTTATTCCAGAACCTGATCGTGGGTGGACAGACAGTTCAGGGAAGAGACGCTACCAATGATCTTTCGTTCATGTGCATCACTGCCAGTGAGCATGTATTTTTACCAATGCCATCCTTATCGATCCGTGTGTGGCACGGATCATCCAAGGCATTACTGATGCGTGCGGCAGAGCTGACAAGAACCGGTATCGGTTTACCGGCATACTACAATGACGAAGTGATTATTCCGGCATTGATTCACCGTGGAGCAACCATGGACGAGGCAAGGAATTACAACATCATCGGATGTGTAGAACCGCAGGTTCCGGGCAAAACGGATGGATGGCACGATGCAGCGTTCTTCAATATGTGCCGCCCGCTGGAAATGGTATTTTCCAATGGTTATGACAACGGAGAGCCTGCAAGTATCCAGACAGGCAATGTGGAAAGCTTCCAGACCTTTGAGGAATTCATGGAAGCATACAGAAAACAGATGTTATATAACATCGAATTGATGGTAAATGCAGATAATGCAATTGATTATGCACATGCAAAGCTTGCACCGTTACCCTTTGAGTCATGTCTGGTCGATGACTGTATTAAGAGGGGAAAGAGCGCACAGGAGGGTGGAGCGGTTTATAACTTTACCGGTCCGCAGGGCTTTGGTATTGCAAATGTAGCGGACTCTTTATATACCATTAAGAAACTGGTCTTTGAAGAAAAACGCATTACCATGGGTGAATTAAAGAAAGCCCTGGAAATGAATTATGGGAAAGGCTTTGATGCTGTTACAGCCGGGGAAATCGCACTTCAGGTTGCAAGAGGCTTAAAAGAAGCCGGACAGGAAGTAGGACAGGATACAATTGCGAATACCATCAGGCAGGTATTGGCAATGGAATTGCCTGAAGATGTTAAGAAACGTTATGAAACAATCCACGAAATGATTCTTGCACTCCCCAAATACGGCAATGATATTGATGAAGTAGATGATCTTGCCCGTGAAGCAGCATATTTCTATACAAAACCATTAGAGACATTCAGGAACCCAAGAGGCGGAATATATCAGGCAGGTCTTTATCCGGTTTCTGCAAATGTTCCTTTGGGAGCACAGACAGGTGCAACTCCGGACGGAAGACTGGCACACACTCCGGTAGCAGATGGTGTGGGACCTACATCAGGATTTGATATCAGTGGACCTACCGCTTCCTGCAACTCAGTTGCCAAGCTGGATCACCAAATTGCAAGCAACGGAACGCTCTTTAATATGAAGATGCATCCCACAGCTATGGCTGGGGAAAAAGGCCTGGAAAGCTTCATCTCGCTGATTCAGGGATACTTTGATCAGCAGGGTATGCACATGCAATTTAACGTTGTAGACCGTGCGACGCTTTTAGATGCGCAGGCTCATCCCGAAAAATACAGCGGACTGATTGTGCGTGTAGCCGGATATTCAGCATTGTTTACAACCTTATCAAAATCCCTGCAGGATGATATCATTAAGAGAACCGAGCAGGCTGATAATCGATAAGAAGGGAAAGGATGTTATGAAAGAATATTTGAGTACATCCGGCAGGATTTTTGATATACAAAGATATTCCATACATGATGGCCCGGGGATCCGAACCATAGTCTTCTTAAAAGGATGTGCATTAAGATGCAGATGGTGTTGTAATCCGGAATCACAGTCTTTTGAAGTTGAAACAATGATGATCAACGGAAAACCCAAGGTCATGGGTAAAGATGTGACCGTGGCGGAAGTCATGGAAACAGTAGAAAGAGACATGCCCTATTATTTACAGTCCGGCGGAGGAATTACCCTCTCCGGTGGGGAGTGTACCCTGCAGCCGGAATTTTCAGCCGGACTGTTGCAGGCAGCAAAAGACCTGGGAATATCAACAGCCATTGAGAGTATGGCTTATGCGAAATATGAAGTGATTGAAACATTGCTGCCCTATCTGGATGTATATCTGATGGATATTAAGCACACCAACCCTGAAAAGCACAAGGAATACACCGGCCGTGACAATCTTAGAATGTTAGAAAACGCACGCAGGGTAGCCCAGAGTGGCCAGACGGAATTAATCATCCGCGTTCCCGTTATTCCGGGATTTAATGATACGGAAAAGGAATTGATGGATATAGCAGAATTTGCAGATTCCCTGCCGGGAGTGAGACAGATTCACCTTCTGCCTTATCACAATTTTGGACAGGGTAAATATGAAGGACTGAACAGAGACTATCCAATGGGAGATACGCCCAAACCATCGAATGCCCGGATGAAAGCATTGAAGGAAATCATCCAGAAAAATACATCCTTACACTGCCAGATAGGTGGTTGATGAAAGCAGAAGGAGGTACCGATTTTCCGGCACCTTCTTCTGCTTTATATTGTGGTAGAATATTGCCAAAAAATTTTTATTTAGTATGAAACTTTTTACCACCTTCATGGGTCTAATCTTTGAAAAGAAAAAAGGAAGGACAACTTCCGGAAAAGAGGACATCATGAAAAAGAAAATTTTAACAATGGTAATCGTATTATGTGTTGCGATGAGTATGCTGGCGGGCTGTTCATCCAAAAGCCGGCAGAGTAGTGCCGATGCATCGGAATTCACTGGCACGGTGGAGGAAATCAAGGATTTCATGCTGGTAGTCACAGATGCTGATGATACCAGCTATGCCTTTACCTTTGAGAGTAAACCCGATGGTTTGGAGAATGTTGCAGTGGGCGATACCGTTACGGTTACATACACAGGGACAGTTACCGAGGTTGACGGATTCGATGGAGAGATTTTGTCCGTAGAGAAACAATAGCATGATCAGTGGTCTTTGTTGTGTTTGGAATTTATTTTCTGATAAAAAGTAAGGACGAAAATTAAAACACGCGGTTGAAGTCGTCTTTGTGCAGTGTTATGATGATCATAGTAACGTAACCACAAGAGGTGTTTTCATATACTTGGAGGGAACATGGCTATGGATGAACAAAGTGCTGATATTTTAGAACACATTCGTGCCTCTTATTATCATCTTTCGACTGCGGAGAGACGAGTGGCAGATTTTGTGCTTGCCCGGTATGAGCAGGTACAGTTTATGTCTATCACCCAGCTTGCGGAAGAGTGCAAGACTGCGGAAGCCACAGTCTCCCGGTTCTGTCGCCATATGAAACTCAAAGGTTTCAATGCATTTAAAATCGAGCTGGCACGGCGTTCCTCGCCGCCTGCTCCTCTTTTAGAAGATAGAATATCCATGGACGCACTGGAGGGACGGGTAAGGGAATCGGGGAAACTGGTGGTAAATGCCATCGGACAGACCCTTGATCTGATGGATTTTCAGCTCATTACCAGAACCGTGGAACTGATAGAGGAGGCACCAGCCGTGTTGTGTCTGGGGTCTGGTGGTTCTATGATTATGGCATCGGAATGCGCCCATATTTTTTCAACGGTCAGCAATAAGTTCTCTGCCATTTCGGACGCTCACATGCAAATCTCAGCCATTGCTACAATGGCACCGAAAAGTGTGCTGATTCTGTTTTCCTATTCTGGTGCCACCACGGGCAGTTTACAGATGCTAGAGCTAGCAAAGCAACGGGACATCCATACAGTCCTTGTGACCAGATTTCAAAAGTCCCCTGCGGCAAAGCTATCCGATATTGTTTTGCTGTGTGGTTCTGACGAAGGACCTTTCCAGTTTGGTTCTATCCAGGCAAAGGCAGCTGATTTGATGGTAATGGATGCCCTTTTTCAGGAATACTGCCTACGAAACAGGGAAAGCTGCGAGGAGAGTATCCATGCGATTGCATCGGCTTTGTCTGTGATGCATATCTGATATGATAGAGCAGTGTAAAATTGTGATTATATCTTAAACTTAAAACAGCACTTCTTTACATGTACGCACTCTGCAACGGAAACCTTTACCATGTGGATATCCTCCGGATAAACAATTAAGACATCATCCGGGGTCATGGGAAACCACGCTTGTACCTCGCCACGAAACCCGATGAAATCCTCCTCGGGTTTTTCTATCGTTTTTATCAGGCTGTCCACATTAGATACGCCGATTCGCTCTGTGCCCTCCAAAAGGACATGAACATCGCCATAGGCTTTATGTCCCTCCCACTTTGCCGTTTCCTGAGGGATTGTGTCGTAGTCAAAACGGTTGACGAAGGTTTCATCCCCATTAATCTCATTACGCCCCATAGTAAGTTCATTCAAATCACAGGTCAGAATTTTATGGATTGCTGCATCCAGAGCGGGGCTTTGTCCCAGGTATCGGGACAGGTTTTTCTTTTTTGTATAAATCATTTTACTTTCTCCTAATTTTCAGAAAACAATGTGAATATACTATAACGCTTTTGTGCAAGAAAATCAATTTTTGTTTAAAAATATCTACTTTTTTGTGTAAATGCACAAAAACATGAAAACTTTTTTTGTGATTTATACTAATTGAAAATTGCTTTCTGACTCATTAAAATAAAAGATACAAAAGAAGTGCAACGACTCTATGTAAAAAAAGGAGGATATGAAATGAAGAAAGCAAAACGGTTCGCCGCACTGTTTTTGGGAGCGGCAATGGTTCTGGGACTGGTGGGCTGTGGTGGAAATGCTGCAACCGCTGACAGTACAGCTAACGGTACCACGACACCGACCACAGAGACTTCTGTAGCAACGACTCCGGAATCTGTCAGTGGCGACACCAGGATTCTCTACACCAATGGTGGTCCGGAAGAGTTTTTTGAGACACCCTGGCTGAATCCCGGTACTTACATGTATAACAAGACGTTGTACGCACACATGATCGTGGCAGATAAGAATTTAAACCCGATTCAGGATGATGCCGATGCCCTCGCTACCTATAATTTCAGTGACGATGGCAAGACCCTGACCTTCCAGTTAAAGGATGCCTACTGGCATGATGGCGAGAAAGTTACTCCCGAGGACATCAAGTGGAGCATTGAGTATGTTTCCAAAACTGCCGTCATTAATCCTGTATTTTTGTCCACGTTCAAGGCGATTGAAGGCGCAGTTGCCGAAGATGGCAGCATCAACGAAACCTTCTCCGGTATCGTGATTGATGGCAATACCATTACCATTACGTTCTCCGGAATTGCACCGGATGCTTTGCTTGCCTTTACGCAATTTGCACCGGTTCCCAGGAAATACTTTGAGAATGTGGATCCGCTGAAAGTGCAGCAGGCGGAGTATTTCCAGAAACCTGTAGGTTCTGGTCCGTTCATGGTGGGAGAGGTCAGCATGAACAACTACACCACGCTGGTTCCTTTTGAGAAATATTATAATGGTGTTGCAGACTTTACCATTCAGTTGCTTCCCAGTGCCGGAGACTCTGACCCGAACCTGGTTACCCGTGCCATGGCTGGCAACCTGGACTATGGTTACACCAAAATGGTTGCAGATATTCAGGCTCTGGAGACTGTGCAGAATGTGACATTAAACCCGGTGGATGTCCGTTACACCCGTATGTTTTATCTGAACAAATTCAATAACAAGGATGGCTCTCCTGCCGCTTTGGCTGATGCCCGTGTTCGTCAGGCTCTGCGTTATGCCATCGACATGAAGACTATCTGCGAAACACTTTTTAACGGCGCAGCTGTTCCCGCCGATGTACTGATTCCAGGTGAATCTGACAAGGCATCGGGGCTTAATCGTTATGAGTACAATCCAGAGAAGGCAAAAGAACTTCTGGCAGAGGCGAATTGGGATTCCAACACGGTGATTAAGACGGTCTTTTACTACACGGATCAGGCTACGGTTGATCTGATGACCGCAATTCAGGCTTACCTGGCAGAGGTAGGTGTGAAGATGGAATTCCAGCTGGTAGAGGGCGATTTGGCGACAATCCTGTGGAGTGCCCCTGCCGATCAGACCAATGGTCCCCGCGTGGTGGACTGGGATATGTGCTATGCCGCGAATGCTGCATTGTCCTTGCATGAGTATTATGACCGTTACCATAGTGGCTCCGGCACCAACTCCCACACGCCAAAAGATGACAAACTGGATGCACTTCTGGATGCTACCAATGCATCCCCTGATGCGTCAAAACAGATTGAGGCATTCAAAGAACTGACCAAGTATGAGAATGAGAACATGTTTGTCATGGCTTTGTACTATCAGCCGATTTATGTGATTTCAAGCAACCGTGTTCAGGGTATTCCCACTGATGCAACACCACAGTATTGCACCGACTGGCATATTCAGGATTGGGTTGTAAACTAAAGAGAAATCCTGTCATAAGAAATGACCGGAGCTAATTCTCCGGGAGGATCGGTGCATGCCGGTCCTCCTTTTTCATAACACTCCGCAAAATGCGGTGTTTCAATTTTTTGGGAGAGTGACAACTATGCGAAACACGTTAACCTACATCGTCAGAAAGCTGTTGGCAATGATTCCCATGATTCTTGTCATCACCTTTCTGATTTATCTGGGTCTGGAAATGACACCGGGGGACGCAGTATCCTATCTGATTCCGGCAGACCAGCTGGCGAATATTTCTCCGGAACAGCTGGAAGCACTCCGGGATGCCTACGGTTTGAATGACCCTTTTATTTTTCGATATTTCCGCTGGATCTGGCAGCTGCTCCAGGGAAATTGGGGAACCTCCATTACCAGCGGCGTTCCCATTAAGACGCTTTTGATGCAGATGTTCCCTGCAACACTGGAACTGTCCCTGGCGGCACTTTTGATTTCCACGGTTTTGGGCAGTGTGCTGGGCATTCTCAGCGCCCTAAAGAAAGGCTCCATTGGAGATAATGTGCTGACGGTAGCCGGAATGCTGGGTGTTTCGATTCCGCAGTTTTTCTTTGGCATGATCTGCATTCTTCTCTTTGCGCTGAAGTGGAACATATTACCGGTGGGAGGCAGGACTGCCCCGGGTGAAACCGGATACCTAGCACATCTTCGACATTTAATTCTGCCTGCATGTGTGCTGGGAATCAGTCTGACGGCGGGGGTTATGCGTTATGCCAGATCCAGTATGTTGGACACCATGAACAAAGATTATATCAAAACGGCACGAGCGAAGGGGCTGCCGGAATGGCGTGTCAATCTGGTTCACGGCTTCCGTGTGGCAATGACCCCTGTAGTGGTTTTGATTGGTTTCCGATTGCCGACATTGATTGGTGGCTCTGTGGTCATTGAAACCATTTTCCAGTGGCCGGGTATTGGAAGTGCCTTTAAGGATGCGGTCATGGGGCAGAACTATCCTCTGGTTATGATGATTGCGCTGTTTTCTGTCCTGGCAGTTCTGGTAGCCAGTTTCCTGGTAGATGTGCTGACTGCGGTGCTTGATCCTCGTGTCAAGTTGGAATAAGGAAGGTATGTGTGCCAAAACGCACACAGAGATGAGGTGAAATATGCCAAACGAAAAAATTTGCAAACGAACCCGGCTGGATCGGAAATTTGATAAGCTTTTGGCTGCGGAAGAGGCAGGAAAACTGGGGCACAGCAAGATGAGCCGCTCAATGCGGAAAATGCTGGAAAACCGCATGGCAGTAATCGGATTTGTAGTTTTTCTTATTATTGTGATTATGTGTGTGTTTGCGCCCCTGTTTACGCCATACAAGCCGCAGGCTACAGATTTACGCTCCATGACGCAGCCACCCTCCCTCCAACATCTGTTTGGGACAGATAAACTGGGATGTGATGTCTTTACACGTGTACTCTATGGTGGGCGCAAGTCTATCCTGATTGGTCTGGGCTCCGCTTTGGGAGCAGCTGTGATCGGGGTGCTGCTTGGCTGTTATGGGGGCTATAAAGGTGGAACGTTTGATAAGATTGTGCTGCGTCTATCCGAGATTTTCATGTCTTTTCCACAGCTGATTCTGGTCATGATGCTGGGCACGATTTTTGGCCGGGGTCTTTCCAATCTGATTTTTATTTTTATCCTCACGGGGTGGGGCGGCGTTTACCGTCAGGTACGTGCCAAAATGCTGTCTCTTCGTGAAGAAGAGTATGTGCAGGCGATGCGGGCATTCGGAGTCAACGACCTGATTATCGCTTATAAACACATGCTGCCCAATGCCATAGGACCGGTGGTAGTCAATCTGACATTGTCCACCGCCATGTTTATTCTGGACGAGGCGGCTATGAGTTTTCTGGGGCTGGGAGTTCCGCCGGAAATTGCCACCTGGGGAAATATCCTCAATGCGGCGCAGGAGTTGTATGTGATGCAGAATTATTGGTGGCTTTGGCTGCCAGTGGGCGCAGTCGTATCCCTGTTTGTCATCAGTATCAACCTGATAGGCGATGGGCTGCGGGATTCCACCGATCCAACGCAGCAAGGTTAAGGAGGCACTTACATGGAACAGCAAGCGATTATTACCGTAGAGAATTTGCGGACTTATTTTTACTCAAACAAGCGCTGTAATAAGGTACTCAATGGCATTTCATTTAAACTTTATAAGGGAAAGACCCTATGTGTGGTGGGGGAATCCGGATGTGGTAAAAGCGTGACAGCTTCCTCTGTTATGCAGCTTTTGCCCAAACTTTCCCGGATAGAAAGTGGATCGATTACCTACCACAGTCCGGAGGGGGACATCCGTATTGACCAGTTGGAAAGAAATGGCAAGACGATGCGTAAGCTGCGGGGACATGATTTGGCAATGATTTTCCAGGATCCCATGACAGCACTCAATCCGGTTTATACCATCGGGTTTCAAATTGGGGAAAATCTCAAGTATCATACCCGGATGGACAAAAGGGAGAGAAGGATCAGGACACTGGAACTACTCACGAAGATGGGAATTTCCACACCGGATAAGCGAATCGACCAGTATCCCCATGAATTCTCTGGCGGCATGCGTCAGAGAGCGATGATTGCCATGGCCATGAGCTGCAATCCCAAAGTGCTGATTGCCGACGAACCTACGACGGCATTGGATGTGACCATTCAAGCGCAGATTTTCGAGCTGATGAACAGGCTCAAACAGGATCATGACACTGCCATCATGCTTATTACCCATGATATGGGGGTGGTATCGGAGCTTGCCGATGATGTGGCGGTCATGTACATGGGCAATATTGTGGAACAGGGAACTGCGGTGGAGGTTTTAAAGCACCCGGCGCATCCCTATACATCTGCCCTGCTTAAATCCATTCCTGTTCTGGGACAAGGAAAAAAACAGAAACTGGAGGCTATCCGTGGTGTGACACCGGATCCCTATGATCGCCCCAAAGGCTGTCAGTTTGCCCCCAGGTGTGACTATGCCTGTGAAAAATGTGAGGAAATGCCACCGGAGACCATGGTGGGTGTCGGACATATGGTACGCTGCTGGAATGCACAAAAGGTTTATGGCGCAAAACAAAAGGAGGCATCCCTATGAGCGAAAACAAGCAAACACTGATTGAGCTGAGAGGGGTTAAGACATTTTTCCCGATTCGCTCCGGTCTGATGAATAAGGTTACCGATTATGTCCGGGCAGTGAACGATATTGATCTGGATATTTATAAAGGAGAAACGCTGGGATTGGTAGGAGAGTCCGGCTGTGGAAAGACCACGCTGGGTAAATCCATCATCCAGCTTGTGAAGGCGACGGATGGCACGATCGTATACGACTTTGGCAAAGAAGTGGGCAAGAAAGATTTGCGTCGTCTGGATAAAGAAGGAGAGAAACTGCTCCATCAAAAATTGCAGATCGTTTTTCAGGATCCCTATTCTTCCCTAAATCCTTCTTTTACGATTTTTCAATCGCTGTCAGATCCACTTCGACAGTTCGGTATCAAGGACAAGAAGGAACAGAGAAAGCTTATCGGGGATATCCTGGAAGCCGTCAATATGCGTCCGGAGTATATGGATCGCTATCCCCATGAATTTTCCGGTGGTCAGCGCCAGCGTATTGGCATTGCCCGTGCGCTGTTAGTAAATCCGGAAATGATTGTATGTGATGAAGCGGTTTCGGCACTGGATGTCTCGATTCAGGCGCAGGTTTTAAACCTGTTGATGCAGTTGAAGGAGGAGCGCCATCTTACCTATATTTTCATTACTCACAATCTTTCTGTGGTGGAGTACATTTCCGACCGGATAGCTGTCATGTATCTGGGGCGTATTGTAGAGTTGTCAAGTACAGAGCAGATTTTTTCACACACGATGCACCCTTATACGGAGGCACTATTGTCTGCTATTCCGATTGTGGATCCGGGCAATAAACATAGCCGGATTGTGCTGGAAGGAGATGTCCCAAACCCGGTACACCCACCCGCTGGATGCCATTTCCATCCCCGTTGCAAAAAATGCATGGAAATCTGCAAACAGGAACAGCCGGAACTGAAAAAACACCTTATTGACGGTGTGGAGCATTTCTGTGCCTGTCATCTTTACGACAGAGAATAAATTACGTGATGGAGTTTGGCTATGCAATTAAAAAAAGAATGCTCCTGTGATGTGCTGGTGCTTGGGTCAGGAATTGCCGGAATCTCGGCTGCTCTTGAGGCAGCCGAAACAGGGAAGAAGGTAGTGCTTTGCTGCAAGGGAACTCTCTTTTCTGGTTCCAGTTTCTATCCGGGAACCTGGGGGCTGGGGCTGATTGGACCGGAGAAGGAAGAGGATCAGGCAGATTTGGAACAAAGCATCTGCCAGGTTGGCTGTGGAATGGCAGACCCCAAACTGGTTTCAACCTTTGTACAAAATATCCATCCGTCTATTGAGCGGGTGCGAGAGATGGGGGTTCGGTTACGCAGAGCCAGAGAGGGGCAGCAAAAAGAATTCATTCCCTGCTTTGATCACAAGCACCGCGATTGGAATGGCATTGAATTTGATTCGGCAAGGAAAGTATTTGCAGGGGAACTGAAACGTCTACAGGTAACAGTTCTGCCTGGATATGAGGCACTGCGGCTGGTCAAAGCAGAGGATGCTGTATGCGGAGCCATACTCTACGGTGGTGGGAGTCTGCATTATATTGCCGGTAAGGCGGTGGTTCTTGCCAGCGGAGGTTACGGAAGTCTGTTCCGTTATCATTTATGTACGGAGGATGTGCTGGGCACCGGTCAATATCTGGCACTGGATGCCGGATGCAGTCTGGTAAACATGGAATTTATGCAGATGATGCCCGGGTATCTTAGCCCGGCTCCCAAAACTATTTTCAATGAGAAGACCTTCCGGTTTACCAGGATGTACAGACCGGATGGTACAGAGCTGTTATCCGCACAAGAACAAGAGCTTTTAGTGATGCGATCCACACATGGACCTTTTACCAGCCGTCTGGATTCCAAAGCCATTGATATCGCCTTGTTTAAGCAGTTTCAAAGAGATTCCCAGGGTGTCCGGGTTGTCTATCGACGAGAAATGACAGAAAATCCTCCCGAATTTATCCAGGTGTACTTTGACTGGTTAAAGAAGGTCAAGAAGGTTGCGATAACCGATGCGGTCTGGATTGGGATATTTGCACATGCAGCCAATGGTGGGGTGTGGATTCATCCTGATGCGTCCACCGAAGTACCGGGTCTGTTTGCAGCAGGAGAGGTAACCGGTGGCATGCACGGAGCGGACAGAATCGGTGGGCTTTCCACAGCAAATGGTTTGGTCTTTGGCAGGATTGCAGGGCGGTCTGCAGCAGAGTATAAGGGGAATTGGGCACCAGATAAAGTTTCTCTGGATGAGATTAAAATTCAGAAACAAATTTCCATAAAAGACAGAAGTTCTATCTTTGACGGAAAAGAGATTTTGAATGCACTGCAGGATATGATGTTTCGCAATGCCATGGTTCTGCGACATGAAACCGGTTTGAATGAGACTCGTAATTGTATCAAGGTGTGGAAAGAGCAGCTGTGGCAATCAGCCGTTTCATCTGTGGATGCCGGGACTGTGGCACAGTGGTATCGCCTGCTTGCCATGTGTACCACAGCGGAGAGCATTCTGGGAGCGGCAGCCTTGCGGACAGAGAGCAGAGGTTCTCACTATCGGACAGATTTTCCCCAACAGGATGATCATTTTCAGAAAAGAATACGGATTCGCATGGAATCCCAGGAAGTCCATTGCGATTATGAAAAAGAGGAAAAAGCGTGATGACAGCAGAGGAAATCAACGGATTAAAGGACTATCTGGGTAGCACTCCCAAACCGGTGGATTTTGAAATCTTTTGGAAGGAGCGCATGGAGGAGGCCGATGCGGTGCCGCTGGAATATACCATCTGCCAGGCGAAGGAAGTTCCCAGTTTTGCACAGACTCAGTTTCTGGATTTGTGGTTTAAAGGAATGAACGGGGCAGATATTTATGGAAAATTCCTGTGCCCTAAAGCATCGGAACCCGTACCCTTAGTACTGCAATTTCATGGCTATCCGGGAGCTTCCCGCAGCTGGGCAGAGCAGGCAAGTTTTCCTGGCATGGGAATGGCACTTCTTGCCATGGATTGTCCGGGGCAGGGAGGGCTTGGAACGGATGCAGGAGGATTCCATGGAACGACAGTGGCTGGCCATATTGTGGCAGGTCTGGACGGTCCTAAGGAAAATATGTACTATGTAAGGCTACACCAGAATATCCGTATTCTCTGCAGGATTGCAGCACAGCTGGAAGGCATAGACCAACAGAGGGTGTATGTAAACGGTGCGTCACAGGGGGGAGCCTTAGGGCTTGCCTGTGCGGCGCTAAACCCGGAACTGGTAAACCGTGCAGCGATTCTCTATCCATTTTTAAGTGATTTTAAACTGGTGTGGGACTTAGGGGCAGATGAAATTGCCTATGAGGGGATTCGCTATTACTCCCGCTGGTTTGATGCAGACGAACATCAGCAGGAACGGTGGTTTCGGCAGCTGGGTTACATCGATAGCAAGAATTTTGCCACAATGGTAAAGTGCCCGGTACTGTTTGGCACAGGATTGGAGGATATCGTATGTCCACCTAAGACCCAATGTGCTGTGTATAACCAGTTGCGATGTCCTAAAAAGCGTGTGCTGTTTCCCGGGTTTGGACATGAGGAGATTCAGGAATTTGATGATATGCTGTTGGACTTTTTCTCGGGAAAAGAGGCAGTCTTGTAACAGGAACGATTTCCGATAGGGAAGAATGGAGAGTAGGATGACAATCACGGAGCAGAAAGCTTTTTTGAGTGACTACCAGGGGCTTACCCGGAAACCGCAGAAGTCTTTGGAGGAGTGGGTTCCATTGCTGGATGCCTGCAGTCCAAAGGTAACGGTTACTCCTGTAAAGTTTGGAGCGACCCAGGGAGTGTATGAGAAGATACAGTTGGAACAGGATGGAAAGACTTTGACTGCACGCTGCATTCATCCGGCAGACGCACAAAAACATCCTCTGATTCTTATGTACCATGACTTAAATCGCGGGGTACGGGGCTGGCATCATATGACGAGGTTTCTTGCCTTTGGCTATGGCGTTGCAGCGTTGGAATCACAGCCTTTTTTGGGAGACTGGAAAGAGGGGCAGGTGGACTTTAGGGAACGGTATTGGGAGGCTTTGCTGTTTGGCAGGACGGTGTTATCGTTTCCATGGGTGTCGAAAGAAGAGACGATTGCTTTCGGGGAAGGGTTTGGAGGTGGACTTGCCCTGTTAGCGGCAGCTTTACTTCCGGGTTCCCTGCGCTGTGTGGCATTAAACCCGTTTCCAGGAGATTTTCGGGGACTTGGAATGGAGGATATGGATGAGCTGGATCTGGTAAACATTGCGCCTTTGTGTCAGGGGGAAGTTCTCATGGGAACATGCCTGATGGATACATACGCACCACCCAAAGGACAGGCAGCTATTTTCAACCATCTACACTGCAAAAAGATGTGGAAACTATATCCCAAATATATGCATGAACGTGTGAATTTCTTTGAAAATGAGATGGTTGCTTTCCTATAAAATCTGTCTAGTTTTACGCCAGATGATGCCTCAATCGCATCAGCAAACATTTCCACCTGTTTTTGTCCGGATATAATAAAATTTTTGATGAAGTGTTTTTTCCACGAACCTATACTTTTTTTCATCCACGGTATAAATTTTAGTATGATTTTTTGCATTTCGGATGTAAACTAAACTTGTGAAACGGTATACGATACCTTTGGTTATTGTGTACTCAGCAGAAAACACCTGCTGTTTTTCTGCGTAGGAAAGTGACTCAAGTGTGAGCAGTAAGAAAGAGCAAATGTATGGATTTATTAAAATTAGTAATTGTGGATGATGAACCTATCTTGTTAAAAGGCCTGATGAATACTTACGAATGGGAGCAAATGGGATTCCAGGTGGTGGGAACTGCCCAGAGCGGTGAACAGGCGTTAAAGGTCATCGGGGAGAAAAGACCGGATGTGGTGCTTACCGACATCCGCATGAAACAAATGACCGGGCTCCAGATGATGGAGGAAGTCCAGAAAACCCAGCGGGACTGCATTTTTATCGTGCTCAGTGCCTACCGGGATTTCTCCTACGCGAAACAGGCATGCGACCTGGGCGCCTTTGCCTATCTGCTGAAACCCATCGAGGATGAGCAGATCCAGGAAACCATGGAAAGCGCCTATAACGCCTGCATGGAAAAAAAGAAAAACACTGAGAAATACAAGAACTGGGAGAGAATCGTCAAAGAGGACTCTGTCAGTTTTCTTGAGGTGGTGGTACAGAAATACCTTCAGGGACAGATTCCCTTTGAAAAAGTCCAGGAAGTGTTTGACACGGTGGGGCAGATTGTGGAGCCTGCGGACCGGTTTATCACCGTGGATGCGGACATTGACATTGCCTATAAAATCACCAATGCCCTGGAATACGAGGCATCCCGTTTTGTCCTGGAGAAATTTCTGGAAGAAGAAATCGGCAGCAGATATTTTTTCTGGCATTTTGCCAATGAAGAGGGATCCTCTATTTTTATTATAAAAACCAAGGATAATGCTACTGTGCGGGAACTGAAGCATCTGCTGGAACAGGCAAAGGAAGAGCAGAAGAGTCCTATCGTGGCATCCATTTCCAAACCCTACAAGGGACTTGGCGGCATCCGTCGAAGTTATGAGGAGGCGGTGAAGCTCTTTGAGCTTGCCAGTGTAACCGGTGGCGGAACCTTTACCATCCGGGAAGAACTGGGAGAGCAGGGGGAGAAAAATTACTCCGCAGAGGAGGAACTTCAGATTTTCGGTGCTCTGCGGAAGAATGATGAGGCAGCCTTGAAAGAGGCCTTTGTCCGGTTTATTTATGCCCTCCCGGATGAGGAGGATGTTCAGCGTCAGAAGATGCATGCGATCATGCTTCAGGCAGAGGTTACCATTGAGGACTCCTACGGAATGACCGCAGAGCTGAAACGCCAGTTCCAGAACTACTACTCCAATATGCAGAATCTGAATGCCTCCAAGGAGGTGGATGTCTGCTATAAAATTCTTTGCAAAGCCATTGAGATCCGCTGTGAGTATGTATCCAATCACGGGGTAAAGGGAAATAAGGAATATGTGAGCGATGCGGCTGCCTATATTGAGGAGCATCTCCGGGAGGAGGATCTTTCCATCGTGTCCGTGGCGACCCATGTCTACCTCAATCCCGTGTATTTTGGCAGAGTTTTCAAAGAGACATTCCACATGTCTTTTAAGAAATATCTGTTACAATGCCGTATGGAAAAGGCGAAAAAGCTTCTCCAGGGAAATACGGAGAGCATTGGCAGCATCTGCGACCAGATTGGAATCAGCAACCCCTCCTATTTCGCCCACTTATTTAAGGAATATACCGGAAAGCTTCCCAGTGAATATAAAAAGGAATTTGACGCATGATTAAAAAAGGCTCAGGATTTCAACGGAAATATTTAAGATATACCATTGGCCTGTTGCTGCTGGCGTTACTATTGTCCAGCGTGGGGGTCTGGTTTTATATGCGGAAAAATATGATACGCATCGTAACAGACCAGTATGCATTCCTGAATGAAAAAACGGGAATTGCCTTGGACAACCTTTATCAGGAGTCAGACAAGGTGATGGAGGAATGTATTCTGGACGACACGGTGCAGCAGAGCCTGAAGGCAAAACCTTTGGCGGAGGTGGATAAGAACTCTCTCAGGAAATATTTTGCCTATGTGAATCTGAATTATGTCTCCGAGTACTGTTATGCGGATAATAAACAGAATCTTTATACCCGCTCCTACTCCAAAATACCCTATTCAGACTTTAAGGAAAGCGGACTTGTGGATAAACTGGGGGATTCCTACGCCGATACCCAGTGGTTTGTGACGGAGGACACCCTATTTGGAACCGGAAAAAAAGCTCTTTATATCGGTAGAAAGGTGCATAGCCTGAATTATGCCCATAAACCTGGTTACCTGTTCCTGGAAATGAACGATGGATTTTTAAACAGCTTGAAGGAGGACAATGATTCCTTTAACCGGGAGGTGGCCATCGGTGTCATGGACCAGGACGGTAATATCTGTGCTTCCTGGTATCCCGCGTCTTTCTCCATGGGAGAGTATACGGCGGAGCTTTTAAAGCAATACAGCAAAGAGGAAAAAAGTGGCGTTGTGGTGCGAAGTAAGAAAGTTCCCAACGGAATGTTGTCTCTGTACAAACAGGAACAGACCGGTTTTTGTGTGTTTACCATTGTGCCGGGTCAGGTGTTAAATCAGGGAACGGTGCAGATTGTTTATGTCATAGCCGGTATTTATCTTCTGGTCATATTCATTGCCGTGCTGCTGAGTATTTATTTTTCCGGCAAAATTACCAGGCCGATTAAGGTTATCAACCAGGCGATGACAGAATTTGACGGCAATGATTTTTCCAATGAGGTACATTTAAACTCGAACACGGAGCTGGATCAGATTGGAAACACCTATAATAAGATGCTGATTAACATCAAAAATCTTCTGGATGAAGTCAAAGATCAGCAGAAAGAGCTGCGGGTCAGTGAACTGAACATGCTGATCAACCAGATTAATCCCCACTTCCTTTACAATACGTTGGATACGATTTACATGCTGGCACGGATCAACAAGGAAGAGACCACCATGAAAATGATTCAGGCACTGTCCAAGTATCTGCGCCTTTCCCTGAGCAAGGGAAGTGATATTGTAACGGTGGAGGATGAACTGGAAAATGTAAAAAGCTATCTGCAGATCCAGCAGATCCGGAACGAAAACCTATTCACTTATACCGTGGATTGTGAGGTAGATGCAGAGCATACGTGGATGCTAAAGCTGATTTTGCAGCCTCTTGTGGAAAACTCCATCAAATATGGCTTCTGTGAGATTTATGAGGGCGGAGTGATCCGCATTCATATCTATAAGGAAGACGGGAATCTGGTGCTCACCGTCTTTAATAACGGAAAGCCTATTGAAGAGGAGATGGCGCAGAAAATTAATGGCCTCAATGAAAAACCGATCTCCGAGGCCAAGAAGAGTTTTCCCAATCAGAAGAACGGCTATGGCGTAGTCAATGTACTTACCAGATTACGGTTGAAATACGGTGACGATGTGCGTTATTTATATCAGGCTGAAAGTGACGGAACCCTTTGCAGGATCCGGATTCCGGGAGATGGAGAGAAGCATGAGGAAGAGTAAGAAAAGCAGGGTCAGTGTGATGAGCCTTCTGCTGACAGGACTTCTGCTGACCGGCTGTGGGCAGGCGGAAGATAAAGACAACACGGAGACTACAAACAGTGTGGTGGAGATTCCCATTATTTTTACGGTGGATCCCTCCTCTGGAAAACGGAACAACCAGGAGCTGGCGGATGCCTTTAATAAAGCCTATGAAGGTAAATATCATCTGGATGTGGAATGGATGCTGGAAACGGAAGAAGAGTACCGACAGAATCTGAAACGCATGAATGTGACAGATACACTGCCGGCTATCATTTATGATGTGTGTACCGTTCCCTCCTTTTATCAGATGATGGTGGAGGAAGGACGGCTAACGGATTTGACACCCTATCTGAATGAGGATCCTGAATGGAAAGACAGTATAGAAGCAGCGGTGCTGCAGGGCTGTACCTATGAAGATGGCAAGGTTTATCTGGGTCCCATCAGCACGGCGGCCTTTACCTGTTCCGGTATGTTCTATAATGAAAAGCTGTTTGAAAAAGCCGGGATCAGCAAATTCCCGGAGACCTGGGAGGAGTTTTGGGAATGCTGTGATCTTTTGCAGGAAAAGGGAGTCACACCCCTGGCGCTGCATACGGAAGGAACCGGGTGGGCTCCCATGCTCATTGCCACAGCATCGGTAGGGGAAACAGCGGAAGGTGCGGCATTTATGCGGCAGATGCTTCCTGACAGCTATGATAATGAAACCGGAAGAAAGCTGGCGGAATCTTTACAGAAACTACTTCAATATACCACAGACGATGCCCTGCATGCGGATTTTGATGTGGCATATTCCAATTTCTTTTCCGGAAAGACGGCGATGATCCCCAATGGTTACTGGTTGATTGACCAGATTCCGGAGAACTGGCAGGATCGTGTACGGTTTGCAGCTTTTCCGGAAAAGACCCTGGTGGCTTCCCCGGAAACCTTTGGCTGGGCGGTTGTTTCCACCTATAGTGAGGAAGTAAAAGAAGCAGCCGTGGAATTTTTAAAATTCCGGACCTACTTTAATCAGGAAGAGAAAAAAACATTATTTGCCAACGATATTTCCAACAGTCCACAAGTGCTTTCCGATTACCTTCAGGCATTCACTTCTGCCAGGCTGATTGTTCCTAATTATCAGACAAAGTGGAATTCCATTCTGCAGGAGCAGACCCTGGGAGAGGCATTGCCCATGCTGGTGCAGAAGGAAATCACAATAGAGGGTTTTATACAGATGCTGGATGACAGCGTGAAAGACTATCAGGCAGAGCAGTAATAAAAGAAAAACCGATGTGTATGATGGCTTATACAGCAAGATTGTAACAATCCAAAACAAAATCTTGACATACAAATTCTTGTGAATATGGTACAATAATATAGTTGTTTAATCCAAATCCTGATACAATCTACCGAATAAAAATATAAATTGTGATTTATATCGGGCAGATTTAACAGAAAGGAAAGGTTCAGAAGATGAAAAGTATCAGAGCAAAACTAACCATATTTTTTTCCTTGATTTGCGTAGGGTGCCTTTTGGTATCCATGTCAGCAGCGGGAGTGATCACCAAGAAAAGCCTGACGCAATCCAACGATGACCTTCACAGTACGCAGGTGGAGTATTATGCGTCAATGATTGATAGCTGGCTGCAGGAAAGCACCCATGATGTGGATGCTGCCTGTACATATCTGGAGGCACAGAAAACGATTGATGATGCTGCTGTCCGGGCAGTCATGGAACAGTTTACGGCAAACAACCCCAACGCTTCTGACATTAATGTGGGTTTTGAAAATAAGGAGTTTATTGATGGAACAGGCTGGTATCCCGACGCAGGATGGGAATGCACTGGCAGACCCTGGTACACGGATGCGATAGCAGCAGGGGGAGAGAAATATTTTGGAAATCCTTATGTGGATGCCGTGACAGGAAATATGATTATCAGTGTATCCAAGTCTTTTAAGACCGCTTCCGGGCTGGAAGGCGTGGTCAATATGGATTTGATGCTTAGTACCCTGTTTGAGATGATGACTGAGATGGTAGATTCCTCTGACGGAGGTTATGGATTTCTTGTCAATGGGGATGGTATTGTCCTTATGCATCCCAACAGTGACTATATGGCTAGTGAAGATGTAGAATATTCCACTGCAGATATTCTGGATGGCGCCTATGAAAAAGCGATGCGTACAGGAGAAGCCATAAAAGACTATGATGGAGCCATGAAATATGTCAAAGTAGGAGTGGTTGCAGCCAATGGCTGGAAAGAGGTTCTGGTCACACCGGTATCCTCTTACAACCGGGCAATTGACAGTCTGGTAAGGATTCTATTCCTTATTACTATAGTTTCTGCGATTGTCGCAGCTGTAATCGTGGTGATTTATACGCAGACCATTTCCAGACCGATTGGTGAGATTCAGAAACAAATTGATCATTTACAAAATCTGAATCTGAGAGATATTGATCTGAAGAATAGCAGAAAGAAAGATGAACTGGGCAGGATGTACCGCGCAGTTCTGAAGCTGCAGAGCATTCTGAGCAACATCATACAACAGATGGATCAGTCTACCACCCAGCTGTCTGGACAGTACCAGGCGGTCAATGAATCGGTTTCCAACCTCATTAGTAATAACAGCGTGGTAAAAAATACCATTGATGAAATTCTTTGTGCAGTATCGGAGGAGGCAGAACAGATTCAGACTGCCAATACCTCGTTAAATGATTTTGCTGATGAGATTGAACGGATTGTAGAGAATACGGAGAACGTGAACAAAAATGCTTCCAGAACCATGGATCACAGCATGTCCGGTATGAAATCCATGGAGGTACTTGCTGATCAGTTCGGCAGGACAAGAAATCTTCAGGATGAAGCATATCAGACCGTTACCAGACTGGAGGAGCGTTCTAAAACAATTGATGATATTTCCAAGACCATCAGCAATATTGCAGAACAGACCTCCTTACTCTCCTTGAATGCAAGTATTGAGGCAGCCAGGGCAGGTGAAGCAGGACGAGGCTTTGCCATTGTTGCTGAGGAAATCGGTAAACTGGCAAATGCTACCAGTGAAGCTACAGCTGATATTACGAAGATTATTACAGAAATCCAGGATGAAATCGAAGCGGTCAGCGGTCAGATGTTCTCCATGAAGGATGAAACCGAGAAATGTATGGAGGCGATGGACACTACCCAGGATGTATTCCGCCAGATCAACGAGGAAATCGGGAAGATAGGGAAAAGCATCCAGTCCCAGGAAGGTGCTGTAGAAATATTGGATAAAAACAAGGCAAAGATTATAGACCAGTTTTCCAGCATTTCTTCAGAGACGGAGGAATTATCTGCATCCAGCCAGGATATTCTGAGTAAGATAGATGACCAGAATCAAGAGATGGACAGTATCCACCTTGCAGTACAGGAACTGAATCAGGTTATTGTGCAGCTTGATGATATTATGCATCAGTTTACCGTGTAAATTATGAAGACAGAACAGTAACAAAAATTAAACCTGGTGCGCCAGGTTTAATTTTTTGTATTTTAAGTTAAATATTTGATAATAGTTCCCCGGTATTTCCTGTTACTATGACATCGTAGCAATGAAAACGTGTGAAACACACAAAGCAACGCTAACAACAAAGAAAGAGGGAGTAAACTATGAAAAACGTAAATCGTTGGCTTGCCCTTGGAATGGCAACCATGATGGTAGCTGGAACTCTTGCAGGATGCGGAAGCTCCAATACCACAACCACCGGAACAGGCAGTGACAACACTGCTGCAACCGAGGATACTGCAGCAGAAACTACTGCAGCAGAAACTACCGTAGCAGAAACCACTGCAGCAAGTGCAGAAGGCGGTTCTGTATACTACCTGAACTTTAAGCCCGAGCAGGATGAGCAGTGGCAGGCACTGGCTAAATCTTACAGCGAGCAGACCGGTGTGGAAGTAACAGTAGTTACCGCAGCAAGCGGAAACTATGAGACCACTCTGATGAGTGAGATGGGCAAGAGCGGCGCTCCTACCTTATTCCAGGTAAACGGTCCCGTAGGTCTTGCTAACTGGAAAGATTTCTGCTATGACCTTTCTGATTCCGCATTATACGGCGAGCTGACCAGCGAAGATTTCGCTTTGAAAGACGGCGATTCTGTTGCCGGTATCGCATATGTAATCGAGTCCTATGGTCTGATCTGCAACAAGACCTTACTTGCAGAGGCTGGTTACAGCGTAGATGACATCAAATCCTTTGATGATCTGAAAAAAGTAGCTGAAGATATCACAAGCCGTTCTGACGAGCTTGGATTCGCAGCATTCACTTCTGCTGGTATGGATGGTTCTTCTGACTGGCGTTTCAAGACTCATCTGGCAAACCTGCCGATCTACTTTGAGTACAAAGAGGATGGCATCGGTTCTACAGACGCTATCAGAGGTACCTACCTTGACAACTATCGTAACATCTGGGATTTATATGTAAACAACAGCACCTGCGCTGGTAAAGACCTGGCTGCAAAGACTGGTGATGATTCCAGAAACGAGTTCTTAAACAAAGAGGCTGTATTCTTCCAGAATGGTTCCTGGGAGTACGCTAACCTGGTTGGCGATGGCAAATTCTCTGATGATGATTTAGCTATGATTCCTATCTACATTGGTGTAGGCGACGAGGCTAATCAGGGTCTTTGCACAGGTACTGAGAACTACTGGTGTGTAAACAAGACCGCAGCTCCTGAAGACATCCAGGCTACTCTGGACTTCCTGTACTGGTGTGTAACTTCTGACGAAGGTACCGCATGTCTGGCTGATGACATGGGATTCGTAATTCCTTTCAAGGGTGCAAAAGAGTCTGCAAACCTGTTTGTTAAACAGGATAGACAGTACACCGAAGAAGGTAAAACTCCTGTATCATGGAACTTTACCACAATGCCTTCCGAGGAGTGGAAAAACGGCGTTGGTTCTGCTCTGACTGCTTATGCAGCAGATGAGACTGATGATAACTGGGCAGCAGTTGTAAGCGCATTCGTAGACGGATGGGCGACTGAGTATAAGCTGGCTAATCCTCAGTAGTACAAACGGACTAAACAAACTTGCGCCGAGGGCGTGACATAAAAACGGGCAGGCATGCTCTGCCTGCCCGTTTTTCTTGATTGCATAGTTATGCAATCAAGACGCTCCGCGTGGATGCGCAGCTCGCGGAGAAGAAGTTTATGCTACGCATACCGCTCGCGCACGCAAAGAGTCGGCAAGCGACTCTTTGTTATGTGATAGGAAATTCCTATCACATAAAACGCTCCGCGAGGATCGCACTGCGGCGGTTAGGAAGTATGTCTCAGAAGCGACCCGCCGCAGGCGGAGAATCCTGCGAGCAGGATTCTTTTTTTATCTGATAGGTAACTCTTATCAGGCAGGAGAACTCCGTAAACCGGAGTCAATTTAATGGAGGTATTTTATGGAGAAGGCATTAAAGAAAAGCGCACCGATTTTTATTCTTCCCACATTAATTGCATTTACCATCGGATTTATCGTTCCCTTTATACAGGGTCTGTATTTATCTTTCTGTCAGTTTACTACAGTAAGCAATGCAACCTGGGTGGGACTTACAAACTACAAAGCAGCATTTACTGATACGACATTTGGTCATTCCTTTATTTTTACCGTACTGTTTGCAGTTGTATCGATTTTATCCATCAACATTCTGGCTTTCGCACTGGCAGTGCTTCTGACCCAGCAGCTGAAAGGAACCAATATTTTCAGAACCGTATTTTTTATGCCGAACTTAATCGGCGGTATCGTACTCGGTTATATCTGGCAGATTCTGATTAACTGCGTACTGACTATTGTAGAAAAACCTCTGCTGGCGTTGAACTCCTCCGCAGGTTACTGGGGCATGATTATTCTCATGTGCTGGCAGCAGATTGGATATATGATGATTATTTACATTGCAGGTCTGCAGAGTGTGCCGGATTCCCTCACAGAGGCAGCGGAAATCGATGGTGCCACCAGATGGCAGATTCTCCTGAAGGTAAAGATTCCCATGGTTATGTCCTCTATTACCGTTTGTGTATTCCTGACATTGACCAACTCCTTCAAGCTCTTCGACCAGAACCTGGCTCTGACCGGTGGCGAACCAAACCACGCAACAGAAATGATGGCAATGAATATCTATAACACCTTCTACTCCCGTGCAGGAATGCAGTGGAAAGGTTATGGACAGGCGAAGGCAGTCATCTTCTGCGTACTGGTTATCGCAATTTCCATGATTCAGTTGAAGGCAACAAGGTCTAAGGAGGTACAGCAGTAATGAAAAAGAAAACAAAAGTTGGAGATATCATCTGGATCGTTATTCTGACAATCCTCTCCCTGCTCTGGATTTATCCGGCATTCATGATTCTGATTAACTCCTTAAAACAGGAGTCTGCAATCAGCACCGGCACCGTATTTAAGCTTCCCACTGCTGATACGTTTGCAGGACTTTCCAACTATTTGAATGCCATTGAGTCCAAAGGCTTTCTGAGCAGTTTCTGCTACAGTTTATTTATTACGGTTTCCTCCGTGGCAGCAATCTTACTGTTTTGCTCCATGTGTGCATGGTACATTTCCCGTGTGAAGGGTATGTTATCCCAGGCTTTATACTTTTTATTTGCTTTTTCCATGGTGGTACCTTTCCAGATGGTTATGTTTACTCTGTCTCAGACCGCAGACAGATTACATCTGAACACTCCCTGGAATATCTGGGTGATTTATCTCGGTTTCGGTGCAGGACTTGCCGTATTCATGTTCTGCGGCTTTATGAAATCCATTCCCGTGGAAGTGGAAGAGGCCGCGCTGATTGATGGCTGCAGCCCTATTCAGACATTTTTTAAGATTGATGTGCATATGTTGGCACCGACCATGATTTCCGTAGGTATTCTGGAAGCTATGTGGGTATGGAATGACTACCTGCTGCCCACACTGGTATTGGATATCAAAAAATATAAAACCATTCCCATGCTGATCCAGTACTTCCGCGGAAGTTACGGAAAAGTAGAAATGGGTCCCATGATGGCAAGCATTATGTTAACCATTATTCCCATCATTATTGTATACCTGGCAGGACAGAAATATATCATCAAAGGTGTGGCAGCCGGCGCAGTAAAAGGCTAAGCACAAAATAAGGAGAATACCCAAATGGCAATGAACGCGCTATTAGAAAACAAATTAGGCAAAGCAATCAACGAAGCATCCGACAGAGAGATTTATGAGGCACTGCTCATCATCGTGAAGGAGATGGCAGAAGAGAGAACCACAAAGGCTTCCGAAAGTAAAAAGAAGATTTACTACGTGTCGGCAGAGTTTCTCATCGGTAAACTTCTTTCTAATAACATGATTAACCTTGGCATCTATGACGAGGTAAAGACACTGCTGAAAGAAAATGGCAGAAATCTGGCAGCTATTGAAGAAATCGAGCCGGAACCTTCTCTGGGAAATGGCGGTCTGGGCAGACTGGCAGCCTGCTTCCTGGATTCCATGGCAAGCCTTGGCTTACCCGGTGACGGTATTGGTCTCAACTACCATTTGGGACTGTTCAAACAGGAATTTGAAAAAGAACTGCAGAAAGAAACACCTAATCCCTGGATGGAAAAGCAGAACTGGCTCACTCCCACCGGAGTGTCCTATCCTGTTACCTTTGGCAATCTGACCCTCCAGGCCAAGATGTATGACATTGATGTAACCGGCTATGAAAACAGAACTAATAAACTCCATCTCTTTGATGTGGACACCGTAGATGAATCCATCGTCAAGGATGGCATCACCTTTGACAAAACCGACATTGCGAAGAACCTGACCCTGTTCCTCTACCCGGATGATTCTGATGAGGAAGGCAGACAGCTCCGTATTTATCAGCAGTATTTCATGGTAAGCAGCGGTGCGCAGCTGATTCTGGACGAGAGTATGAAGAGAGGCTCCAACCTCCATGACCTCTATGACTATGCTGTTATCCAGATCAACGATACTCATCCTACCATGATTATCCCGGAGCTGATCCGGCTGTTGACAGAGCGTGGCATCTCCCTGGATGAGGCGATTGACATTGTTTCCAAAACCTGTGCGTACACCAATCACACCATTCTGGCAGAGGCTTTGGAGAAATGGCCCATCACCTACTTACAGAAGGTGGTTCCCCAGTTAGTTCCCATCATTGAGATTCTGGACGATAAAGTAAGAAGAAAATACGATGACGAGCGAGTGGTCATCATTGATAAAAACGATGTGGTTCACATGGCACACATTGATATCCATTATGGTTTTTCCGTAAACGGCGTGGCATCCCTTCACACTGAGATTCTGAAGGACACCGAGCTGCATCCTTTTTACGAGATTTACCCGGAGAAATTCAACAACAAGACGAACGGTATCACTTTCCGCAGATGGCTGTTACACTGTGATCCCAGGTTAGCAGCCCTGTTGGATGAAACCATTGGCACCGATTACCGCAAGGATGCCACGAAACTTTCCAAACTCCTTGCTTTCAAGGACGACGAGACATTTAAAAAGCAGCTCCTTAAAGTAAAAATGGAAAACAAACAGGATTTATGTGATTACCTGAGAGAAACCCAGGGCATTACCTTAAATCCCGAAAGCATTTTCGACACCCAGATTAAGCGTCTCCATGAGTACAAGAGACAGCAGATGAATGCCCTGTATGTCATTCACAAATATCTGGAAATCAAGGCAGGCAAAAAGCCCAGTACACCCATTACCGTCATTTTCGGTGCAAAGGCAGCTCCTGCGTATGTGATTGCAAAAGACATCATTCATCTGATATTATGTTTACAGGAACTGGTAAATAACGACCCGGAGGTAAGTCCTTATCTCGCCGTTGTCATGGTAGAGAACTACAATGTGACAAAGGCAGAAAAGCTGATTCCTGCAACGGATCTTTCCGAGCAGATTTCTTTGGCATCCAAGGAGGCAAGTGGTACCGGCAACATGAAGTTCATGTTAAACGGCGCACTGACTCTGGGAACAGAGGATGGCGCAAACGTGGAGATCCACGAACTGGTGGGTGACGACAATATCTTTATTTTCGGTGCATCCAGTGAGGAAGTTATTGACCATTACGAAAAAGCAGATTATGTGTCCAAAGATATCTATGAGAAAGACCCGGTAGTAAAAGAGGCAGTAGACTTTATTACTTCCGAGGAAATGTTGAAGATTGGCCAGGAAGAAAATCTCACAAGATTACAGAATGAGCTTTTGAACAAAGACTGGTTTATGACTCTTTTGGATTTCCGCGCCTACCTTGCAAAGAAGGAAGAAGCTTACAAGGCATACGAGGACAGAAGCAGCTTTGCAACCAAGATGATCGTGAATATTGCAAAATCCGGATATTTTTCATCCGATAGAACGATTGCAGAATACAACCGGGATATCTGGCACGTATAAGAAAGGTTGGTTATCACTATGAGAGAAAGCGGTATCTTAATGCCCATTTTTTCCCTGCCGTCCAGGTATGGAATTGGGTGCTTCTCCAAAGAAGCTTATGAATTTGTGGATCTGCTGAAAGAGGCAGGACAGAAGAAGTGGCAGATTCTGCCACTGGGGCCCACCGGCTATGGTGATTCACCCTACCAGTCTTTTTCCACTTTTGCAGGAAATCCCTATTTTATCGACCCGGAGACACTGGTGGACGAGGGATTGCTGATGATCCATGAATGCGAGGATAGTATGCCGGCAGAGACGGTGGAGGACAACTCTATTGATTATGAATGGCTGTATCAGCATCGTTTCGAACTGCTGCGTCAGGCGTTCCGGCGGTTTACACCGGATGCCGGCTATGAGAAATTTCTGGCAGACAATGAAGACTGGCTGACAGACTACTGCCTGTACATGGCAATCAAAACCAATCAGGGAAATGTCAGCTACATTGAGTGGAAGGATGACTACAGAAACAGAGAGCCCAAAGCTCTTGCAGAGGCAAAGGAAACCTTTAAGGAGGAAATCGACTTCTATCGTTTCCAGCAGTATGAGTTCCGCAAACAGTGGGACAAGCTGCACGCTTATGCCAACAAGCAGGGCGTGGAGATTATCGGAGATATCCCCATCTATGTAGCCTTTGACAGTGCAGATACCTGGGCAGACCCGAAGCTATTCCAGATTGGAGAGGATAATCTTCCCACCGGAGTGGCAGGATGTCCTCCCGATGCCTTTTCTGCTACCGGTCAGCTGTGGGGGAACCCTTTATTTAACTGGGAGTACCACAAACAGACCGGTTATGCCTGGTGGTTAAAGAGAATTGCCCATTGCTTTTCCTTATATGATGTGGTAAGAATCGACCATTTCCGTGGTTTTGATGAATATTATGCAATTCCCTACGGGGACAAAACCGCAGAGTTCGGTAAATGGATGCCGGGCCCTGGAATGGATTTGTTTGGCACGGTGAAAGAAAAGCTGGGCGATTTGAGAATTATCGCTGAGGATTTAGGATTCCTCACCGATTCTGTGAGACAGCTTCTGGTGGATTCCGGTTATCCGGGCATGAAGGTGCTGCAGTTTGCTTTCGATTCCAGAGAGCCGAGCAACTATCTGCCCCACACCTATCCCCGCAACTGTGTGGTTTACACGGGAACCCATGATAACACCACCACCCGTGGCTGGTATCACGAAATCCGCCCGGACTGCCGTGCTTTTGCCAAAGAGTATATGCATGTGGATGCCCTGGATGAGGACAGCTTATCCTGGAACTTCATCACCCTTGCCATGAGCAGTGTGGCAGATTTATGCGTCATTCCCATGCAGGATTACCTGTGTCTGGATGAGAAGGCGCGTATCAATACGCCCTCTACCCTAGGTGGAAACTGGACATGGAGAATGGATAGAGAGGCATTTACTTCCCAGCTGGCACAGCAGATTCACCGGATGACGGAGATTTACGGAAGATTATGATAACGTTTAATCGCCCGCTGTGTCGGGATTCCTTCACAATCTGAGGACGCGCTCTCGCTTGATGAAAAACGTAGTGGTACATAAGATGCGAAAATACCGCATCTAAGTACCAACGTTTTCCAACAGTCCCAGATTGCAAATGGAATCCCTCACGCGGGCGGTTCCACGTTATGGCGGGATATCATATTAGACGAAAAACACCAGTTTTGAGGGTACGGCAACTTTGTGCCTTTCTTTATTGGTGTTTTTCGTTCATTTCCGATGTCGACGACCAGCCTGCGGTCGAGTTATCCGGTTTGCGATGAATGGCTGTAGAAAAACGCCGGCATTTAGGCGCGGTGTTGTCGCGCCTTACGTGCCGTTGCGATTTTTCTCCAAACGAAAGTGCGCCATGAATGCAAACGGATAGCGATGCAGCAGGCGTCCGTCAGACAACATTTTGTAAAGGAATTCCGACACAGCCGATTAAATCAAATACCTCAGTTTTCAAGAAACTCCGTGTATATTTCCCCCATCTATGCTATGCTCTTATTAAATCCCTACGAATAAGAAAGCGAGACTCCTAATGAAACGAAAACTACTTTCCGCATTTCTTTTGACTTCCCTGTTGATGATAGGCGGCTGTGGAAAACAGGATAACACAAGAGAATTTGAGGAACAGCCCCAAAGCTATACCGAGATTGCAGAGAAATTAAAGAATTTCGGCATCACCGGAATCACAGACGAACTCATTCAAAACCTGGAATCAGACTACGCCCAATTACCTCCCGATGTGGAATTTGATAAGACAGCTAACCTGCTGACGGCAGTAGGAGCGGGAACCTTCAATGCGGCAACAGGAACATGGACACCGGCAACTAATGGCGTGTATTGCTTTGATATCGAGATTTATAATCTTACCACTATGTACACCGATTTCCTTCTGGGTGTTTCCTCCCTGGACAAAGAGGAACTGGATTTCCAGAACATCACCGAAGATAACAGCCAGGTAAATTGGGAAGAGGGAACGGGAAAAAGGACAGTTTCCTTTACCTGGAATGGAAAAAGCTATTCGCTGGAGGCAGAAATGCACAACGACTGGTTTGACGCAGGCGTTGCCAACGAACTTGGCAAAATCATCAAAGAAAACAGCAAAGACAAACAACTATTTTTTGCAGACGATGGTTACCAGGAATGTATCGTGTTCTACCGTGATAAAGAATGGGCAGACAATTTCCAGAAGGAAACAGGGCTTGTGCTTTCCCCTACACCATAGTATACTTCCTGTATAAGCAGTTTTTCTATCGTTTCAAAATCATCTTTATCGGACTCGTCGATTCTAATCTTGTTCAAGAAATTCCTGCTTAAATTCCCCAACTAATTTAGGCAGGAGAGTGCGAAAGTAAGATTTTCAGCCGTTCCTGCCTCATGGCGCAAAGCCAGAGAAAGGAGCCGCCAATGGCAAAAAGCTACGAAGAACTGCAGTTTACAGATGATTTCATGTTTGGAAAAGTATTGGAAGATAAAGAACTTTGTCGCGATGTCCTGGAATGTCTGCTACAGGAACCAGTGGGAACCTTGCAGGATTTATACGATTATATTTCTAAAGGAAAAGCGAATAGCCCGCTCACCCGAAAAATCGAGGCAGCGGTAGAGAAAGTAAAGTGCAATGAGAAATGGAGGAGTGAGTATATGAAAGAGCTGCTGATATTTGATGATTATAAAAGAGAGGGACAGGAGGAAGGCATTGAACAGGGAATGCAGAAAGCCCGAGAGGATGGAATCCGCATTTTCATCCAGGATAAACTGGATGATGGAATAGACCGGGAAACCATTCTGGCGAAACTCCGGAAATTGTATGCTTTATCCACCGAGGAGGCAGAGAAATATTTGTTGTTATTCACTCCTCATTCCTCATAAATACAATAATTATTCCTTCCACCCTCTTTTACCGAGTAAAGTGCCTCATCTGCCCGAGAGAAGAGGGTTTCTTTTGTCGTAGTGGAATCAACCGTGGAGATGGCATATCCCTGAGAGAGTGTAATGCCGGGAATGCCATCTGTCACTTCTTCGGAATCCGAAGACTGAAAATACTGTTTAATAGCTTCCGCAATGGCTTTGACAGAATTCAACTCGCTGGAATCCAATAAAATCACAAATTCATCACCACCAAAGCGATAAACCCTTCCTTTTTCGCCCACACAGGACATTAACGCTGTGGCAGTAAGCTTCAGACAGGAATCACCGTGGATATGTCCATAAGTATCATTATGGGTCTTAAAATGGTCAATATCGATAATCGCAATACATAATTTTCCCCGCTTTGCCCTTGCATCCTCCATTCGGGACTGGATATCTTCTTTTAAAAGAAAACGGTTTCCCAATCCGGTCAGGGCATCAATTTTTGACTGCCGTTCTGCGGCACGACGCTCGCTTTCTTTCCTCTGAAGTAAAACCTTCTGTGTAAAGGACTCCGTACGTTCCTTCAGGAGTGCCTGCTTATGTACCATATAAAGCTCTGCATGACGGATACAGAAGGCGTGATACTGATCCATGTCATTAATGGATTTGCAATAATCCATCTCAAATTCGCAAAGCAATAGCTTATAGTACAATGTATTTTGTTCAGCAGCATATTGCCGGAAGAAATCAAGAGTCTGTTGGAAGTGAGAGTAATCCTCCATATCCTTTAACAAAAAGATCAGTTCCTGAATACTTTGCACCAGATCATTGGGGGAGATAAGATTCAGATGCCCGATGAGTTCCCCGATGTGTTCCAGGACAAAATCCCTGCGGTTCATATACCAATACAGATGGCACTTGATGATGAGCATGGAGATACTCGCGGAGGAATTCGCATCTTCGTCTGTAAGCAATGCCTCGCAGCGCTCCAGAAATTTTTCTCCCAGGAAGATGTCCTTCTGATGAATACTGGAAATCAGCAGATTCATGCTGTTTACCAGACACCAGCCGTGGTATCGGGAATCCGCCTTACAGGCATCACGTTTCAAAGCCCTTTCCGCCTTCAGAAAATATTCAATGGCGGTAGAGTGGTCATTTGCCTCCTGGTAACGACTTCCCAGATTGATATAAAACAAAGGAAAAAGAGCATCTATATGGTGCTCCATACAGCAGGAAAGTCCCTTTAAATAGCAGTCTACCGCCATCATTTCGTTTCCTGCAGAAACATAGCTGACACCCATGATATTCTGGGCGGACGCGTATATGTAGTATTCTCTGGCAGCTTCGGCCTGCTCGGCCAGGATTTGTGCAGACTGGATTGCTGCTGTAAGTTTTCGGTTGTTCAGGCTGCTGAGGCATTCATCCAGCATTTTCAGCCAGGAAGTATTGGTTTCCGTCTTCATGCATAGTACCTTTGTATCATAAAAATTTTTTTGTTATTGTACCACGGCTTTTTATACATGACTATAAAATTTTTGCATGAAAAGCTCAGTCCTTTGTAATCTGTCTTGCCACATACACGCCGCTGGCAGAAGCATGGGACAGGGAGTGGGTCACGCCGCTGCCGTCACCGATGATGTAAAGCCCTTTATGGCAGCTTTCCAGATGCTCATCCAGATCCACCTCCATGTTGTAGAACTTCACCTCCACACCGTACAGCAGAGTATCATCGTTGGCAGTACCGGGAGCGATTTTATCAAGAGCATAAATCATCTCGATGATACCGTCCAGGATTCGTTTGGGCAGAACCAGACTCAGATCACCGGGGGTGGCGGAAAGGGTAGGAGTCACCATGCCCTCCTCGATACGTTTCGTGTTACTCCGGCGTCCACGCACCAGATCGCCGAAACGCTGCACAATGACACCGCCGCCAAGCATATTGGAAAGACGGGCAATGCTCTCGCCGTAGCCGTTACTGTCCTTGAAAGGCTCGGAGAAATGCTTGGAAACCAACAGGGCAAAGTTAGTGTTCTCCGTCTGTTTGTCAGCACCCTCATAGCTGTGTCCGTTTACGGTTACGATACCATTGGTGTTTTCGTTTACCACGATGCCGTGGGGATTCATACAGAAGGTACGCACCGCATCCTCGAATTTCTCTGTGCGGTACACAATTTTGCTCTCGTAAAGCTCATCCGTCAGATGGGAGAAAATCACAGCGGGCAGCTCCACACGCACACCGATGTCCACCCGGTTGGATTTTGTGTTGATGTCCAAATCCTTACAAATCTGCTCCATCCACTTACTGCCGCTACGGCCTACGGAAATAATACATTTCCCGCAGTCGTAGGCGGCGTCCTCGCAGTGGATGCGATAGCCGTCCTCCAATACCTCCACGGTTTTTACCGGGGTATCGAAATGGAAATCCACCTTATCCTTCAACTCTGCGTAGAGATTTTCCAATACGATAAAGTTGATGTCCGTACCCAGATGGCGTACGGAGGCATCCAGCAGATTTAATTTATTCTGCATACAGATTTTCTTAAAAGAAGTACCGGCGGTGGAGTACAGCTTTGTGCCTTCTCCGCCAAATTTCATATTGATGTCATCCACATAGCGCATCAGCTCCAGCGCCTGGTTTTTGCCGATATATTCGTACAGTGTGCCGCCGAAGGCGTTGGTGATGTTGTATTTTCCATCGGAAAAAGCACCGGCACCGCCGAAACCGCTCATAATGGAACAACTCTTACAGTTGATACAGCTTTTGATTTTGTCTCCGTCGATGGGACAGTGACGTTTCTCCAGGGCATGACCGGATTCAAACACGGCAATTTTCAGGTCAGCATTGCGCTGCACCAGTTCATAGGCAGAAAAAATTCCACCGGGACCTGCACCGATGATAATCACATCATATTTCATATTTATGTAATTCCTTCCTCTAAAATGGGATTTGGTGTTAGAAATTATCACGAAAGTCTGCTTAATATACCTATTATAGCATGAGTCAAAGCTTCTGTGTACCATAGAATTTGGGTAAAAAGGGCGAATTACCTGAAATTCATATAGATTACCCGAAAAAAAAGTGCTATAATCTTTGTGCATATTATCAGAAGGGAAACAATATACCATGGGACGGATCATTGCAATCGCAAATCAAAAAGGTGGTGTGGGCAAAACCACCACAGCCATTAACCTGTCCGCAGCGCTGGCAGCACTGGGCAAAAAAGTACTGGTTATCGACACGGACCCGCAGGGAAATACCACCAGCGGCTTCGGTGTGGATAAAAACAATCTGGAAAACACCATTTATGAACTGATCTTAGGAGAATGTTCCGTACAGGACTGTATGATCAAAAATGTGGTGGAGGGTGTGAGCATCCTTCCCTCCAATGTGAATCTGGCAGCAGCTGAGATCGAACTGATCGGTGTAGACAGAAAAGATTTCATCTTAAAAAATGAAATTGACTACATTCGTGATTCCTTTGATTTTATTCTGATTGATTGTCCTCCCTCTTTAAATACACTGACTATTAATGCAATGACAGCGGCGAACACGGTTCTTGTGCCGATTCAGTGCGAGTATTACGCTCTGGAGGGACTGAGCCAGCTGATACATACCATCAATCTGATCAAGGAGCGCCTGAATCCGGATCTGGATATTGACGGTGTGGTTTTCACCATGTACGATTCCCGTACCAACCTGTCCACACAGGTGGTGGAAAACGTAAAAAGCCATTTAAATCAACACGTATATGAGACAATGATTCCCAGAAACATCCGCCTGGCGGAAGCACCCAGCTACGGGCAGCCCATCAATCTGTACGATCCGAAATCAGCCGGTGCAGAGAGCTACATGGCGTTGGCAAAGGAAGTCATTGACAGGAAACTGTAGAAAGAGAAGGTAAAGATATGGCGGCAAGAGGATTAGGAAAAGGTTTGGATTCCCTGATTCCTGTAGGACAGGCACCGGTATCTTCAAAGAAAAAACCGGATAAAGATATCAATGCATTGAAGGAAGGGGAAGCGCCGGTTATGGTAAAGATCACCAAGATCGAGCCCAACCGGGAACAGCCCCGTAAAAACTTTGATGAGGATGCTTTGCTGGAGCTGTCAGATTCCATCAAACAGTTTGGACTGCTGCAGCCCATTCTGGTGCAGGATCGCAAGACTTATTATGAAATCATTGCCGGCGAGCGCCGCTGGAGAGCATCCAAACTGGCAGGATTGAAGGAAGTTCCTGTCATCATCCGCAATTATACGGAGCAGGAGATTGTGGAAATCTCCCTGATTGAGAATATCCAGCGTGAGGACTTAAATCCCATTGAGGAAGCCCAGGCATACAAACGGCTCCTCACGGAATTTAACTTAAAGCAGGATGAGGTGGCAGAACGGGTTTCCAAGAGCCGTACTGCGGTGACCAACTCCATGCGGTTGTTAAAGCTCTGCGACGAAGTACAGCAGATGGTCATCAGTGACATGATTTCCACCGGACATGCCCGCGCAATTTTGTCCGTGGAGGATCCCAGGCAGCAGTACGAACTGGCACAGAAGATTTTTGATGAAAAGCTCAGCGTCCGAGATGTGGAAAAAATGGTGCGCAGCCTGGGCAAACCTGCCAAAGAGAAAAAAGCTGCAGATAAGAGTCTGGATGTAATCTATGAGGACATTCAGGAAAAATTGAAAAATACATTAGGAACAAAGGTTGCAATCAGTTCAAAGGGAGATGGTGCCGGCAGGATCGAGATTGAGTTTTATTCCCATGAGGATCTTGATCGTCTGGTGGACATTTTCAGCGGACGCAGGTAAGCAGCTGTTTTAAGGGAAAGAAGAGGAAATACGGTGACAAGTGGAATTTTCCAAAGAATAGGTCTGGGAGGCTTAGACCTGGGATATGTGTTGATTGGCATGCTGGTGCTTATTCTGGTCTTGCTGGTGATGCTGGTTATCCTGATGGTACAGTTCTCCAATTTGAAAAAACGCTACGCAAAATTCATGAGGGGCAAGGACGGTAAGAGTCTGGAAAAAGACATTGTTTCCCTTTATGAGGACAATCAATTTTTGAAATCATCCGTGGAAAAGGATAAGAAGGATATCCGTGTACTGTTTAAAAACATGGAGTCCGCATTCCAGAAGGTGGGCATTGTGAAATACGATGCCTTTCAGCAGATGGGCGGGAAACTCAGTTTCAGCCTTGCACTGTTAAATGAAAAAAATGACGGATTTATCATCAATTCCGTTCATAGCAGTGACGGTTGTTACTCGTATACCAAAGAGATCAGGGGAGGACAAAGCGAGATTTCTTTAGGAAACGAGGAGAAGGTAGCACTGGAAATCGCTATGGGTGAGGAAGCCTGAACTACGGTGTTAAGGGAAGAAAGTAAGAAATGAAGATTTGTAAGGTAAGCCAGTTAAAGGGAGGAGAGGTTCTTGCCAGAGCAGTACTGACAGAAAGCTATCAGGTACTATTGGGAGAAGGAACCCGGTTACAACCGGAATATATTAACAAGCTACAGCAGCTGGGAATTGAGGAAGTCTTTGTTGAAACGGAGGATGCAGAAAAAATAGAGATCCTCAGGGAAGAGACAGAAACCCAATTCAAGGAGAAGGTGCGGGAAATTCTCGAGCATCATACCTACAGCCATAATCAGGAGCTGGAACAGCTGGCTGAGACAGCGGATCATCTGATCAGCAGCATTCTGAAAGAAGAGGAACTCGTTGAACAGGTCTATGACATTCGGGAAAGAAGCTCCGACCTGTATGAGCATTCCATCAGCATCTGCACGTTGGCAGTTCTTACGGCACTTAAGCTGAAGATGAACCGGGAGATGGTACATGATATCGGTGTTGCCTGCCTGCTCCATGATCTGGGGCTGCGGTATCTCACCATTCAATATGCAAATCAACCCATTGAAGAACTTTCGAAGGATGCACGTAACGAGTTTATGAAGCATCCGGTTTATGCCTATTCTGCCCTGAAAAAAGAAAAATGGATCTCAGACGACGTGAAAAACATGATTTTATATCATCACGAGCAGATGGACGGCAGTGGATATCCCCTGCATGCCCGTATGCTCACCCTGGAAAGTCGTGTCTTGAATTTGTGCGATGCCTTTGATGAGATGATCTGTGGTATCGGATATAAGCGCCGGAAGGTCTATGAGGCGATCGAGGAATTAAAGAAATACCGGGGCATCCGTTATGATGGAAGGATTCTGGATGCATTTCTGGAGTTCACGGCGGTTTACCCTGCGGGAACCTGTGTGCTCACTAATGAAGGAGAGACAGCGTTAATTATCCGCCAGAATAAACAAAGTCCGGATCGCCCGGTGCTGCGCATTGTGAAGGACAAAGAGGGAAATTCCCTCACAAAAGAAGTAATCAAGGATTTATTGGTCTTTACCGATGTATTTATTGAAAAGGCCGTGGAAAAATAAAGAAATAAGGAAAAAGAGGTATTAGAAATGATCGATATCAAGTTTTTACGCGAGAATCCTGATGTGGTAAAAGAAAACATCAAGAAGAAATTCCAGGACGAAAAACTTCCCTTAGTTGATGAAGTGATTGCCCTTGACGCTGAGAGCCGCAAGGCAAAACAGGAGGGCGATGACCTGCGCGCAAGCCGTAACAAGATTTCCAAGGAAATCGGCGGACTGATGGCACAGGGCAAAAAAGAAGAGGCAGAGGCAAAGAAAGCAGAGGTTGCAGCCGGAGCGAAAAGACTGGCAGAACTGGAGGTTCTTGAGGCCGAGCTTCAGGAGAAGATCACCAAAATCATGATGGTCATCCCCAATATTATCGATCCTTCCGTACCTATCGGTAAAGATGACAGCCAGAACGTGGAAATTGAGAAATTCGGTGACCCCGTTGTTCCTGATTTTGAAGTACCCTACCATGCAGATATTTTGGACAGCATCAGCGGTCTGGATAAGGATGCTGCAGGCCGCACCAGTGGAAACGGTTTCTATTATTTAATGGGTGATGCAGCCAGAATTCACTCTGCAATGATCAGTTATGCCAGAGATTTTATGATTGATAAAGGCTTTACCTATTGTATTCCTCCTTTTATGATCCGCAGCAGTGTGGTAAACGGTGTTATGAGCTTTGCAGAGATGGAAGCCATGATGTACAAAATTGAGGGTGAGGATTTATATCTCATCGGTACTTCCGAGCATTCCATGATCGGCAAATTCAAAGGCGAGATTGTGGAGGAAAAGAGTCTTCCCGTCACCATGACCTCCTATTCTCCCTGCTTCCGCAAAGAAGTGGGAAGCCACGGTATCGAGGAACGTGGCGTATACCGTGTACATCAGTTTGAAAAACAAGAGATGGTTGTGTTATGTAAACCTGAGGAATCCATGGACTGGTACAACAAGATGTGGTCTTACACCGTAGAGTTCTTCCGCAGCCTGGACATCCCGGTTCGTACACTGGAATGCTGCAGCGGCGACCTGGCAGACTTAAAAGTAAAATCCTGCGATGTTGAGGCATGGAGCCCCAGACAGCAGAAATATTTCGAGGTTGGTTCCTGCTCCACCCTGGGTGATGCACAGGCAAGACGCCTGGGTATCCGTACCAAGGGCGAGAAGGGTACCTACTTCGTGCATACCTTAAACAACACCGTACTGGCAACCCCCAGAGGACTGATTGCGTTCCTTGAGAACAATGTAAACGAGGATGGCAGCATCAACATCCCGGTGGCACTTCGTCCGTACATGGGCGGCAAGGAGAAAATCCTGCCTACAAAAGCAAAATAACACACATAAAACAATAGAAGAAAGAGGGTGAAATCTTTGCATAAATTCCTGCGTGCGGTTGGATTCAGCAAGCTGTCTGACCGGAGAGAATTACAAAAGCTTGTGACAGACTGTATCATCAATGCTACCACACGCGCTTATACCTCCAATATGGACGAGAGCATGAGTGCGGAATTTTGCAAGGATTTTGCTCCCGGAATGGGAATTGCAGTCTGTGGCGAGTTCGATAAGGATGACCACTTTACCTATGATTACTATTATCCCTACATCCGTGGTCAACAGATCAGCTCCCAAGAGGACATCTCCGTGGAGCGCCATGCTGCCGAGAATTCTTACGCCGGGGTCTGCGATGAATGTAAAGTGGGCGTGTCCCTTATTTTTTATCTGCAAAACAAAATCCCTTATATGAAGGCACAGGTGCAGAACCGCCTGCCCATCCGTGGCACCACGGTCAACCTGTCGGCATTGTCTGTCAGTGGAACGATTATACTTCCTATTGACAAGAGCGAGAAGGATAAAGCCCGGGTGCAGAAGGTTTCCCAGAACCGGAGGACTTTGATTGATGCCGCCCGCCGGGGAAATGAGGACGCCATTGAATCCCTTACCCTGGAGGATATGGACATGTACACCATTATCTCCAAACGGATTCAGAACGAGGATGTGTTCAGTCTGGTAGATACCTATTTCATGCCCTATGGCGTGGAGTGTGACCAGTATTCTGTGCTGGGAGAGATTATGGACTGCCGGACACTCACCAACGAACTCACCGGCGAGCAGATGTATCTGCTGACATTGAACTGTAATGAATTGACATTTGATGTCTGTATCAATATAATAGATTTGTTCGGGGAGCCAAAGGTGGGACGCCGTTTCAAAGGTTCCGTCTGGCTGCAGGGATATATCAACTTCCCCGAATGACCCGGTTTTGTTCCCATAGTTAAATGGATATAACAAGCGCCTTCTAAGGTTCAATCATGGTTGAGACTTATGGAAGTTGAGAAGTGATAAGTCAGAGTTCGATTCCAACAGGGATTGACTTGAATGTCAAAATAAGATACAATGAAAATTCATCACTAAGTGTTGAATTCATAGATATGGCAGCCGGAGCCAAAAGAGCTGAAAAGCCCGAAAATACGGCATTTGTCTCCTTAGTTAAATGGATATAACGGGGTCCTCCTAAGACTCTATTGTAGGTTCGATTCCTATAGGAGACGCTACATTTTAGCGGTAATGAAGATAGTTTCATTGCCGCTTTTTTCATGCAGAATTGCAATTTCAGTGACAAATTTGTCAGCGAAACAAGGTTGAAAATACTGATTTTGTCAGCGGGGACGGATGCTTGTCACCGATTCACATTTTTAGGTCTGTCACCTAGAGGGATTAACTACAGTGTAGGATGAGTTTTGGGGTGTAAAATTAGGAAAAGCTGAGACACAAACAGTATGTTGCGGAGCGCAAGCTGACCGCAGCCAAGCACAAGGAGAAGCGATTGCAGAGCGAACTGAAGCGGCTGACCAGAAGCGAGAGAACCCATCGGCTTTGCACTCGTGCCGGAATGTTGGAGACCTTTTTGAAAGAGCCGACCGTCCTGACCGATTCAAGAATCCGGTGGATATGATGTTTGATGAACTAGCAGAACAGAATCCGGATCACTTTGCTGTAAGACAGTATGCCAAGTATAAGCTGGAGGCCGGTGCTGTATGCTCTAAAAGACTTCTTAATCAAGCGGTTGGGAAGTCTCTTAGAACACACAAACCAGATATGTGATGCTGAAAATCTGGGAGCAGCTTTTGGAGCAGAACAGGGAACTGTTTTCTGACTGTGGACCATTCTGTATGAATGGCGGCTGTGAAGAAGGAAAGATGACCTGTGGAAAGAGTATTCCACCGCAGATGTTACCAACAGACATTATCAGGGTGGATTTTCCAAAATTGTGCGAGGAGAGTGTGTTGGAGGAAAGAGTACCAGATGAAGATACAGCTGATTGATTTTGGTGGAAGAAGTCCGGAGAGGGCTCATGCCAATGATGCCGGAGCGGATGTATTCAGCCCCAAGGATGCAGGACCATGCCAGTCCTGATACCGGATTTTACTTTTGAAAACTGGAAGGAGCGTGGTACGGGGGCTTTTGGTTCCACTGGGAGATAAGGAGAACCTCTTCGCAGAGATTCTCCTTGATTTTAAACGGTAGGTTTTGTAGGTCTTACTGTAAGCTGTAAACCGAGATGCTGAAAAATATTAAGCAGTGTTCCGAGATTCGGGGTTGTTTTGCAGGATTCGATCCGTGCTACGGATGATTGTGGAATACCACACATAGCAGCAAGTTCTCTCTGGCTAAGTCCAAGAGAAGTACGCTGTTCCACCATGGCACTTACGATGGAAGAGATATTTTCAACTTCATCAATGTCTTTTCCAATTTCAGGATCAACGGTTCTTACATGTTCCTTATAGTCATTCCAGGTTTTCATAATCATTCAGCCTCCTTTCGGGCAAGGTAATCATCACGTTCGGCCTTTGCTCGTTCAATTTCGTGCTTGGGAGTTTTTTGAGTTTTCTTGCGAAATTGATGTAAAAGCACATAGGTATCATTTTTGAAATAAAAATATAAAACACGGTTATTGCCTGGGCGAAGCTCCCAGATATCATCATCAAGGTGTTTTGTGATATTTTCATTAACCCGTGTACCATTATCTTCGAGGAGCTGGATGTACAAACTTATCTGCTTGTATTGAATACGGGCATCTTTGTGTGTAGCTGCTTTGACTCGAAGAGATTCAAGAAAATCCCAAAGCTCTGATCTGCCATTGGAATCTTCGTAAAATTCAATGTTGTACATTAGTATATGTTCTCCAAGTGGAAATATTTATTCTATATACATGATAGCATTTATGCTATCAAAAAGCAAATAAAAAATGAAAGAAGGAAACAAAATTTGAGTGAAAAAAATATAAAATTAGTAATTGCCGAGAAGCCTTCGGTGGCGCAATCCATTGCGAAGGTAATCGGTGCAGATAAGAGAGAGGACGGATACCTGGAGGGCAAGAGATTGTGTTTAAAGATGGAAAACTTGTCTGAGACGCAGCGAAGTAAATAAAATGAATAATATAGGAAGTCAGCAGTGCGTGAATAAACTGCTGGCTTCTTTTTTGATAGATACAGTCACTCTCAGAGAGTGTGCAGGATAGTAAAGTAATAATATCAACATGACGATATAGAAAATGCAGGGAAGCATTGTATTTCAAAGAGTTTGAGATACAGTGCTTCTGCGTTTCTATAGGAGATAGTCGTTCTATGCGGAAAATAGTCATTTGATGCGGAGAATAATCGAGCGGAAGATTTGTTTGATATAATAAAGAGTGCTAGGTGAGACTTGTATGGTTTACAGGCATGAGAGAAATCAAAGACAGGAATGAAAAATATGAACATTATTATTTGTGATGACAGGATAGATGACAGAAAAAATCTGTCAGATTTGCTGTCAGACTATGGTGAAAAAAAGAATTATGAGTTTACTATTACAGAATATGATTCTGGAGAACAGTTATGCGAAGAACAATCGGCTTTGGAAGCGTGTCAGCTATTATTTCTGGACATCAATATGCAGGGGATGGATGGGCTGAAAACAGCTATGAGGATTAAAGAAAAATATCCAAAACTTCCAGTTGTGCTGGTGACGGCATACATGAATTACGCACTGGATGGATATAAGGTGAAAGCAAGCCGTTTTCTGCTGAAAGATAACCTTGCAGATACTATAGAAGAATGTATGGATGATTTGATAACAGAAATTAATAAAAACCGTAGAATTCTCGAATTTCGTTTTGTGGAGGGAACGATAAAACTTTATGCAGATGACATCATTTATATAGAAACAGAACTTCACAAAAATGTATTTTATACTGAAAAAGGTACGTTTCAGATTTATAAAAAACTGGATGAACTGGAAAATGAATTCAAGGATATGGGATTCGTGCGGGCACATCTAAGTTTTCTTGTAAATATGAGGTACATCACAAAAATCAGCGGTTATGTGATGACACTTACCACGGGAAAAAAGATTCCGGTTCCCAAGGCACGATATGCACAGGTAAAGAGGGAATATATGCTGTATAAGGGAGAATAACATGACATTCTGGGTATTGACATTTATTGCGGAAATGCTGGAAGTAAAAGGAACGCTATACTTTTTTGATACTTTTATGGAAAAAAGAGATGGCGGATATAGGAACAGATATAGATTTTTTGTTTATTGCGGAGTGCTTTATCTGGCAGCAGTCACAGGGGCATGGATCGGAATGTTAAAATGTATCCTTATTATACTGGTTATGTCTTTCCTGAATCTGGCTTATTATGAGGTCTCCTTCCGGCAGAGTTTTTTATTTTCAATCATCAACTATACAATGCTTGTATTGATTGATTATGTGACTGTTTTGCTGGGAGGAGGAGGTTCAATCCAAGAAAAATGGTTTTTACAGGCACTGATATCAAAGACTGCTTTTATCATTCTGATGTTGTTTATCAGAAGATTTAGCAAGACAAGAAAAAGCTACGGTCTGATTACAGGAAAAGAGTGGTTTCAGTTTTTCTGTGTTCCTGTATTTACGGTGGTCGGTTTCATTCTTATGTTTTATTCAGAAAACGATGATATGCAGAATGTATTTTTATTTCTTTCGGTGGGACTGGTTGCGATTAACCTTATCCTTATGGAGTTCATGCAGAATACCATTGAAAAAGAAGAGAGAATAAAAATTGCGGTACTTACGGAACAAAATCAGAAAAATCGTATTGCAGATTATCAGGACCGGGAAGAAATCTATGAGCGTCAGCGAAGAAAAATGCACGATTATAAAAATCAGCTTTCTACGATCCAAACGTTGATAAAGAATGGACACATAGATGAGGCACTTTCATTTACGCAGAAACTGACAGAGAGCATAGCAGTCGAGATGTCGGCGATAAATACGAATCATCCAGTGGTGAATGCTATTTTAAACCAGAAATACCGCAGCATGCAGGAGAAACACATAGCAGTGATCCTAAAAGTAGGGGATCTGCAGGAGATTTGTCTGGAAGAGGAAGAGATTGTGATTCTGCTTTCCAATTTATTGGATAATGCAATCCGGGAGAGTGAAAAGGTACTGAAAAATACCGGAAAAGCGGTCATTCATCTGAAATTAGAGTGCGAAGAACATAAACTGATATTTGCGGTAAGAAATCCGGTGACAGAAAAGGTGGAAATTGAAAATGATACGATAAAGAGCAAAAGAGGGGATCATCACGGTATTGGATTGTTAAATGTAAAAGCAGTTGTGGATAAATATGGCGGTGATATGGTGCTTTCCTGCGATGAAAATGAATTTAAGGCAGTGGTCATCTTGTAAAGAGATGGTCTTTGTGTGCGTAATATGGTCGTTTGATGATATGGGACTAGGAGAACAGGTTATTTTATCCGATAATAAAATAGAGGAAATAAGTATGTTATGAGAATTTTAAAGAATAAATATGATAAATGGATAAGTATATATAGAGGTTAAAATATATGCAGAGAAGGTAGAAAATATGAGGTGAATTCATGGGAATTTCGATTTCAAATGCAACGAGTTCTGCTATTACAAAATATAGTGTATCGCTGAGAAGTGGAGAACCTGATTGGTCTATGATTCCAAGTGCAGGGAAAAGCAATAAGTCACAGGCAGAGTTTGTCTCTGAGATTAAGGAACTGGCTCAGAGAGCTGCCAACACTACGAGTAAAACGGAATTAGAATCTATTCACAGGCAGAGAACAAGGTTATGTGCAGAATACATATCCGATGTATCCCCTGACAGAAAGGCATTATATCAGCAGGCTAAAAATGCGGTAAAAAGTCAAAATGGTAATCCGAAATGCAAAGGAATCGGAGAATTATCATTGCTCGATTTTCTGGAGAGGGCAGAGGGGAAAAATAACAACCTTGCGCAAAAGAAGTTTGCTCTGGCGGGAGGAGGCACACTGGAATGTCCGATTCTGACAGGCGAAGGATATGGTGCCGACATTTCTTATCAAGGAACAAAAGTGTTGACCTATCTGGGAGATAGTTATGGATGGGGATGCGAAAGAACTCCGGCTGAGCGGGAAAAGGAAAGAGAATTTTACGGAATTTACTTCAATGAATACCATACGCAAAAGAATGCCCAAAGCTCAGAATTGAAAGAACTGCCGAACTATTTGGAAGAGAAAACGTCTTTTGATAGGAAAGCGTAAGGATATAGGTAAGATAACAGGTTTAATATGGGAGGATGTTTTATGTCAAAAATAACGGATTATGCTTTTTTGTTTCAAAAATCATTTGGGACATCAGGAGTAAATGCAATAGGCAGTTTTCAGTTGTCCCAGTTGAACAGCAGTTCTGTTCAGTCCAAGTTAAAAGCTGCCGGGATTAACACAAACAGCAAACAATATAAAGCCGCAGTAAAACAAATGATGTCTGCTGGAAATGGTGCAATGTATGGCAATATTCAGGGAATAAAAAATCTGATGAGTCATTATGACAAGGATGGAGATTATATCAACCCTGTAAATGGACTGGCAGGACTTTTAGTGACAGATGAAAATGAAAGTTCGAGAAAAAAGATCATATCAATTCCGGATAGTAGCAAAGAAGAAATGTATGAACTGACAAAAAAAGAGTTCCTGCGTGAAAACGGTGTCCACAATGGAGATACAACAAAACGTTCCGAGGTATATAACAATTTGTACCGCAAAATGCAGAAAAAGGACAGATTGGCTGCCGGGTACACCCTTGAAAAATATGAGAGAATTTACAGACAGGCATTTTATGATGCCGCAAAAAAGGCTGATCCTAACTGGGAAATTGGTAAGCCAATTAAAGATGGTGCATTAGATAGTGTTACAAGAGAATTGGCAGAGTCGGGGAAATCTCCTGCACAGGCAACGCTTGATACTAAAATTTAACATATCAGGTATATTTGAATAATTAAAAAGAGAAAATTTTGAGCTGATTGGAGGAACAAAAATATGAACATTAGTTCTGGTCTGAATACCGTATCTTCATTGTACGGTCAACAAAAAAGTAATTATATGAAAGCACCTGCATCTGGGGAAAAGACATTTTATACGGCTGAAACACCAAAGGTATACCAGATATTCACAACAGATAATATGTTGTGGACAGGAGGTAATGGTACAGGTCTTTCTTATTGCCTTAAATATGCGGATGATTCGACGGATGAAAATCCAGTGGTGTTAGCGAAAGGTGTGGATGAAAACGGGAAAGAGTTTGAGCAAAGAATTTATATCAATGATGTTAATCCATCAAATGCTACAGTAGTCGAAATGCGTGCATTGGAGGCACATTACAAAGTGGAGAAGCAGGGAGGTTTCACGTCTCTGCCGCTTGAAGCTGGTAATATGGGACTTAACGACAGAAGAGATTTTATCGCAATGTTCAAAAAAAGCATAGAAGATTTAAACAAATTGGGAAGTCAAGAGCTTATGTGGCAGCAAGAGGAGCAAAGATACTGAGTTATAATGTTATAAGAGAATGTTGGCAGTTGTTATGAGACTTATATAAGGTAGGAGATAATATGGTTACTTATATATTTATAAATCACTTGGACCATATAAGGAAAGTGATTGCAAATTCCGAATGACAGAGGAATATCAACGAAAAAATGCAATGGAGGAAATGCAATGGGTATAACAGGCGTAGGAAGTTCTTATAATTTTGTTTATAACACAAAAACAGGTAAGCTATCTACAAAGGATGGCAGTAAAAATGAATTTGTTGATTTTTGCAATGGAGATGTAAAGGGAGAAGATACAGAGACACTGAATCATTTTGATGAGCATACAAGATATCAGTTTACAAGAATGCTGTTTGCATATGGAACCGGAATGACCGGACAGAATCCTTTTGCCAATGATGAGAAAGTCGAGATTACAGCGGATATAGACAGTGCAACCCATACTTCCTTTTATGTGAATGGGCAGAAAGCGTTTACGGCAATTACGGGTATGTCATATCTCCCATCCGAGATTCAAACCTTTGGAACCGTACAGCAGCCATTTAAAACCAGAGGGTACAAACCATATGATCCCAGTACAAACAGTATCACGATTGGGGTTGGAAGCAGATTTAATCTTGGAAATGGATACAGCATGACGGTACAGGAAGATTTTGTCTGGGGCGAGGGCTATGGAAACGGAAGCAAGGCAGATGATGAAAGATGCAATATGATGATAGGTGGTCTGAACTCCCTGATACATTTTGCGGATCAGCAGTATTTTTCAAGTATGACAGATACATACACCGATTATATTTTAGATTTTCTTGCGTCACAGGGAGTGGATACAAGCAGAGAATTTGTGATAAACGGGACACATTGCGAACTGGTAAATGGGAAAATAAGTGAAGTTGGTAACGATTATGTGGTGCCTAGTTCCATTCAGCAGAAAGCAGTGAAAAGATATGAAGAAAGTATGTCACAGCTTTTGAATAGCGGAACTTGGTATAGATGGTCATAAAAGTAATAGATCACTTGGACCGTTATGGAGAGTGAATAGATTCCGAATGACAGAGGAATGAAAATAATTGGAGGTTGAGATGATGCAATCAATATCAAGTTATATTAATCCCAATACAAGAGCACTTACATCTAATTATAAAAATACAGTTATTAAAGATAAGGAAGCATATAATGGGGCGATGTTGCAGCACTTACTAAATCCGGTAGAGGATCTGGCACAAGCGTTAAAAACACCAATAAAATTGGCGAAGGGTGCTTCAATTAGCAGACAGAATAATTCTGTTAATATTGCAGAAGGACAAAGTATTCGTGTTAATGGAGGTCATGTGCTTACGGTTACGGCGCATAGCAAAAATGGCTGGTGTTGAGGAAAATGATATTGACAGGCTTTTAGCCAATCCACCAGAAAAGATTGAAATCGAAGTAAAGTATAAAATTGCTGTGACGGTTATGGAACTGCGATTTTGGCTAAAAGATTGTGAATCACCGATATAATCGGGATTTGTGAGTAGAGGGCACTTATGAAAAATAAAAGTATCAATCAAGTTTCCATAATAAATGGTGAAGATGGTCCCACAAGTGTTTTTATATTTGGAGAAGCTCAAAAGCAATCTCTAAAGATTAGAATCCGAAATGCTATCTATCAATCCAGACGAAAAAGGATAGAAAAGAGAATAGCGGCCAACCCGCATACCCTTGCGGAAGTGGTGCAATACGCAAAGGATCATTATGATTTAGTGGAAATCAATCCTGCCGCAACAAATTGGATAGAACGACAGAAAAATCTAAAAGCTAGTTTGATTATGCAGCATAAACCAGAACTTTTGGGCCAAAGGAAGGATATTCCAAAACCAGATTTTCATAATGAAGAATCTGTTAAAAATTTTTTGAATGAAATGGAAATTAGAAATAAATTGATTGACCAAATGCCTGATAATGTAATTCCCATGGATTTTCATTTATATGAAATAAAAATTGGTGAGGATTTAATGGAAATAGAGGTAGATTATACCTGGAATATATTTGGAATATCTTACTCTGGAAATAAGTCGGTCATAAAAAGGTTTAAGAAAATAGCCAGAGATTTATATTGTTATTATGGTGTCAGTGAGGAGGATATAAAGAACCGGACAAAAAGATATTCTTCACTGGTAACGGAATTGAGTTCATAAATAAGCAGTTAATTTAGCAACAACTTGTTGCAGATTCTAAAGTTATCTTGCATAATTAAAATATAAAAGATGTATATAAGGTCGGAACAGAGACCTTAAACCTGTTCCAGTGGTCGGGATGGAGACCGAAAACCCATTCCCATTGCGGAATAAACTGCAAATACAGTGATCGCGTTGCAGAAACCTGTGAGGCCTGCGACCGGGGGAGAACCTGCGGGGACTCCTCTTTTCTATATTATGGAGATGGTGTATATGCAGAAGATGCTTGATTTTATAACATAGAAGAGAGTACGTGTAATGCGGAGTAAATAATGGTCAAAAAACAATCGACATCCGACCTCACACACGTTATAATATAGATAATCTAATAAGAAAACAGTGTTATCATTACCGCATATTCAGTGAGAATGGTAGCCATAAATATGAATTCGCAGGAACGGAATGGTTGAACCCTCAGGGTGACAGTGTCACTCATTTGTCAGCGAGAGGTGCTTAACTTGGATGATTTTCAGTTTTCTTATTTTGACATGGATTTACAGGAAAGTCAGTAAAATCAAGTTGTTGCTTGACTTATGTTGACCAAGAAAAACATAGATTTTCTGTAGTGACTTGAACTCCTAAGACTCTATTGTAGGTTCGATTCCTATAGGAGACGCTCATTTTTAGCGGTAATGAAGACAAAATCATTGCCGCTTTTTTCATGCTTTTTTTGATTTTGATGGCAAATTTGTCAGCGAAAAGTGATTGAAAAATGGATTTTGTCAGCGAAAATGAAATCTTGTCATCAGGATTTATTTTTCAGATCGTCACCCGGAGAGATAAGGCACAATGTAGGATAAGAATTGGGGTGTAAATCAGAGTAAAAGTAACACTATTTTCTTGCCTGGTATAAGGCCTGTCGGGAGAGTCCGTTCAGATTAGATAATAACAATCTATTCTGGACGGGCTTTTTTGCGTGAGCAATGAGTCAAGGTCCAAGCTTGCTTGAGACTTTGACGAATGCCGTGACAACGAGCGAGCATCGCGAGAGCGTTCAGGGAAAGGAAGTTGCCTATGGCAGAAAAAACAGAATTATTGGAAGAAGATGAAAAAGTAGTTGAGATTGAGTTGGAAAGATTGAGAGGATTTGAAAATCATCCATTCAAGGTCAGAGCAGACAGCCAGATGATTGAATTACAGGAGAGTATCAGAAAGTATGGTATCTTAAATCCTTTAATAGTAAGACCGAAGAAAGATGGATGCTATGAAATTATATCCGGGCACCGAAGAAAATTTGCTGCTGAGAAAATAGGATATAGAAAGGTTCCTGTGATAATACGAGTCCTTAAAGATGATGAAGCTGTGGTATCAATGGTTGATTCAAACCTACAAAGAGAAATGATCAGCCCAAGTGAAAAAGCATTTGCTTATAAGATGAAGTACGAAGCAATCAAACGAAAAGCCGGAAGAAGAAAATGTGGTCAGGTGGACCATGATTTAGGAAAAAAGAGTATTGAGCTGATCGGAGAGGAATGTGGGGACAGTCCAAAACAGGTTCAGAGGTATATTAAGATAACGGATCTGATACCTGAAATGCTAGAAAAAGTAGATGATGGCCTTAGTGAAATAAAACAAAAGGAAATTGATCGTGTGGTTTTTAAGACAGAGCAGCTTCACAGATTTTTCCCATTCACTTATACAGCAGAGCAAATGAGGCGGGAAATATTGGAAATGTTGAAATTAAATATGAAAAAATATTGGGATGCGTAAAGGAGAAAAGGATTATGTGTAAAGTAATAGCAGTATCAAATCAAAAGGGTGGGGTAGGTAAGACTGTATCATGTGTAAATTTAGGAATTGGTCTTGCACAGGAAGGTAAGAAAGTTTTGTTGATAGATGGAAATCCACAGGGAAGCCTGACAATCAGCCTTGGATATGAGGAGCCGGATGAAATGGAGTATTCTCTGGCAACGCTCATGATGAATATTGTGAATGATGAAAAACTAAATAAGCAGTTTTGTAACTTCTCTTTGTTTTTGCGCGTATTGGTTAAAAATTTACTCCTTTTATAATAATTTGGAATTTGTTCGTATGCAAAAGAGTGATACTCTAAAAAAAAGAAATAAAGAGGTTGAATGGTGATGGGTTTAAAATCAGAAATTATGGATTACAGTCATTTACTTTTAGGAAAAAGAGTTTTTATCACAACAGGTGCAAGAGGTATAGGGAAAGCCATAGCGGAACTGTTTGCAAAGCACGGTGCTGTTGTTGCTGTAGGTGGAAGAAATAAAGAGCTTTTAAATAATACGATGGCAGAGATAAAAAAATATTCTTCAAAATCTAAAGGGTACTTAGTTGATTTGTCAGAAAATAATCAGGTTAAAGCTGTTTGTGAGAAAATCATTGAAGACTTTAATGGTATAGATATTTTGGTAAATACAGTGGGAATTAATGTCCATAAGCCGATTCATGAATGCGATGATGAGTTTGTATTAAAATTATGGAATACAAATTATATGAGTGCGCTTTTATGTGCACGAAAGTTTATTCCGGGGATGATTGAACGTGGAAATGGAAATATCATTAACATATCATCAATACATGCTGACATGACAATGCCGGGATTTGGTATATATGCAAGTACCAAAGGCGCTATGAATGCTATGGGCAGAGCGATGGCTTTAGATTATGCAGACAATGGTATTCGTGTAAATAATTTATCACCGGGGTTGATATTAAGCGATAATGTTTTGGATGAAGTAAATTCATATAAAGAGGGTTCAGAAAGAGATAATTTTGTAAAGATGCTGAAGTCAATGCAGCCTATGGAACCGGGAAAAATGGAGGATGTTGCAAATACGGCATTATTTTTGGCGAGTGATATGTCAAAATATATAACGGGCCAGACAATTTTAGTTGATGGAGGTGCGAGTATAAAAGCACACTGAAATGGGGAGGAAAGTCAAAAATGCTGGACTTAGATAAAAATAATAGTATATATCAAAAATATGGCATAAGAGAAATGATTAATGCACACGATACATATACGGTTTATGGCGGAAGTCGCATGGATAGTGCATGTATTGATATGATGCATGAGATTTCCAAACATTTTGTGGATATTGCGCAGATGCAAAGACAGTTGGGAAAACATATTGCAGAATTAACAAATAATGAAGCAGCATATATTACAAATGGTGCGGCAGGGGCGCTGTTGATTTCAGCGTGTATATGTCTTGCAGAGGGTGATGAATATTTATATAGAGAACTTCCCGTACTAAAAGGGGAAAAAAGAGAAATTATATTGTTTAAAGCTCAAAGAAATGCTTATGATAAAGCAATAGAGGTTTCCGGTGCTGATATTATTGAGGTGGGGGATGCGGATGAAACTTTGGAATGTGATTTAAAAGGAAAAATTAATGAGCATACAGCCGCAGTATTTTATTTTGTTTCGGATTTATATCAAAGAGGTTCGATGGATTTAAAAGAAGTTATAGAAATCGGACATCAATATAATGTTCCGGTTATTGTGGATGCTGCGGCACAATTACCGCCGGTGGAAAATTTGTGGAAATATACACAAATGGGTGCCGATATGGTTATCTTTAGCGGCGGAAAAACTTTATGCGGACCTCAAGATAGCGGGATTATCGTAGGTAAGAAAAAATACATAGAATGGTGTCAAAAATTTGGGGCTCCGGTTCACGGCATAGCAAGAATCTGCAAGACTTCAAGAGAAGCAATGATAGGACTGACATGGGCAATCGAAGCTTATATGCATAAAAATTATGATGAGCAGTATGAACAGTGGATGAAAATTAATAAAACAATTGAATTATATGTTGAGGAAGCATCCTTAGTTCGCTGTACAGAAATAAGAAATCGTGGGCCTGTGGGGCAAAGTTACCCGAGATTGTTTATTTATTTAAACGAGACAATAGAGTGTGAGAAAATTGTTTCAGCTATGAATAAAAAAGGGATATATATCGGTATTGATAAAACTGCGAATTCAATTTACATCAGTCCATTAAACTTGAATATGGAAGAAGCAGAGAAAGTCGCAAAAATTTTAAAAAATATTTTAAACATGGAGGAGATTTAAAATGAGTTGTATTGAAAAAAGAATTGAAAATTTAGGAATTGAATTACCAGTGAGAGACAGAAAGGGTAAAGGGGCGGTTTCAGCTGTTTTGGATGGTGATATGTTATATATTTCCGCACATCTTCCTGTAGACGATAAAGGAAATCCTGTATATGCTGGAAAAGTAGGAGATACTGTAAGTGCAGAAGATGCCTATAAAGCTGCACGTTTAGTCGGATTAAATATGTTGTCGACAATTAAAGATTATATCGGTGATTTAGATCGGGTGGATTATTTTGTAAAAATTCTTGGACTTGTAAATAGTGCCGGTGATTTTTCCGGGCAGCCGGCAGTAATCAATGGATTTTCAGATTTAATGGTAGAAGTGTTTGGAAGACGCGGACAACATGCCAGATCTGCAATGGGAGCCTATGCGTTGCCGTTAAATGTACCTGTTGTTGTTGAAGCTATTGTAAAAATAAGAAAATAGTGGGGGCTATAAAATGAGTACAGTCAATAAAATTATTGAAAATAATGTTGAAATAGAGCCGTCTTATGCACCGAAAAAGGGTATTGTGCTTGCAAGAAAAGTAGGTTCATATTTATATATATCGGGACATGGGCCGGAAGATCAGGTTACCGGAAAACCGTTGTATACCGGACGTATTGGTGCTGAACTAAGTGTTGAAGATGGTTATGCAGCCGCAAGAGCATGCGCAGTCATTATTACAGGTGCGGTTAAAGATATTTTAGGTTCGTTGGATCGTGTGGAGAGATTTATTAAGGTTTTTGGCCTTGTGAATTGTGATAACGGATTTTCGGATATAGATAAAGTGATGGATGGATTTTCTGATACAATTATGCAAATATTTGAGGAAAGAGGATATCATACACGAACAGCCATGGGAACCAGAAATTTGCCAAATGGAAACATTCCTGTGGAAATAGAGGCGGTTATAAAAATACGGGAGTAAGCGGTGTGAAAACGTATTATATTGCATCAGGCTACACAATAAAAAAAGATGAGGCGGATGTAGTTTTATTTAATGTAGATAACGGGTGTATAAAAATATTAAATCAATATTTTTTGGGGAATAATCCTTCGTTTGTACAATGGCATAGAAAATTGTTATATGTTTGCTTTGAGAAAGACGATGGCGCAAAAATTAGTGCTTTTTCATTAAATAGCCATACATTGGAGTTAGAGGAAAAAGCAAGTATTGAATTTAACGGATGCGGTGCATGTCATTTTATGATTTTTAATCATCTTATTTATGTAAGTTGTTATTATAGTGGCAATTTATTTGTGATTAGTGAAGATTTATCAGAGGTTATTCAAAAAATAGAGGGAGAGCTTGGAAAATCACATTTTCATTGGAGTGATGTGGATAAAAAGAATGAGTTACTTTTTGTTTCTGATTTGGGAAAAGATGAAATTCTTGTTTTTTCATTGAAGAATAGAAAAAATATAGCACTTTCATATAAAATTAAATGCAGTGAAGGAAGCGGACCACGGCAAGTAAAGGTTATGCTTCCGGGACAACTGCTCGTTGTTAACGAAAATGATAACTTATGGAAATATATAAAATATACGCTGCACGGTATATGTAAAGAAGGCCCTGATATAGTATGTTCAATGAAAACAAGCTCGAATTATCCTTCGGTGGCAGCTATGTATGATGAAAATCTTTTATGCGTTGCAAACAGAGGAAGTCAGACTATTTCTGTATTTAGCGCAAAAACAATGCAATTGGTTTTTGAAGATAAGTGCTATTGTGAGTGGCCGCGGTATATGTATATAGATTCATATAATTATTTTTGGGTTACTGGGCAAAAATCAAATGAAGTTGTTTGTTTGAAGCTGTCCGAGAGTAATAAAAAAATGTTATTTAAGCAGGCTATATTGCTGCAGGGGGCTTCATGTATTGTTGAAATAGAAGGAGAGAAGAAAGAAGTATGGTAAGCTATGATTTGCTTCTGAAAAATGCTTCTATAATTGACTTGACACAAGATATGTCAGGTGAGTATGATATTGGTATTCGCTTAGGAAAAATAGAAGCAGTAAAGAAAAATATTTCAGAAAAACATGCAAAACACGTTGTTGATGTAAGCGGATATATGGTTGTTCCCGGGTTAATTGATATGCATTGCCATATATATCCTAAATTTCCATATCCGGAAGATGGATTGAAAAATATTAATCCTGATGCTCATATGTTTCAAGCGGGCGTTACAACATGTGTTGATGCAGGCAGTTGTGGAATACGTGATTTTGAACAGTTTTACGAGAGTGTAATTCAAACATCGGCAGTGCGGGTATTTTCGTTTATAAATATTGCCGATGGAGGAATGGTAGATTTATCATCAGAGCAGAATATAGAAGAATTTCATGCGGCTAAAGTTGCTGAAATGGCGAAAAAATACAAAGAATGTGTTGTTGGTATTAAGACAGCACATTATTGGGTCGGCAAAGCAGAAGATGAACAGCATCCGATATGGAAATCTATTGACGAAGCATTAAGAGCTGGGCAGCTTGCTAGTATGCCGATCATGGTCGATTTTCAGCCATCATATCCGGAAAGGACCTATGAAAGGCTTTTAAGTAAACTTAGAGTGGGTGATATACATACACATATGTATGCACAGCAATTTCCGGTATTGGATGAAAATGGAAAAGTGAATGAATATTTAAAAGATGCACAAAAAAAAGGCATTATATTTGATTTGGGACATGGTGCGGGAAGCTTTTGGTTTAGAAATGCGGTACCAGCTTTTGAACAGCAGTTTTGTCCAAATACAATTTCAACAGATTTATATTTGGATAATGTGGCAGGACCATCACTAAATTTGCTTCATGTCATGTCAAAATATTTAAACATGGGCATGCCGATTTATGATATTATTGACAGAGTGACAAGACAACCGGCAAAGATTATCGGGCATACAGAGCTAGGAAGCTTAAAAGAAGGAGAATGTGCAGATATTGCAGTGCTTAATATTGTTGATGGACCGTACAATTTTTCGGATTCAGGAAATGCGAAGCTGTGTGGAAATAAGCGTTTCGAGAATATGATGACCATAAGAAACGGTAAAATAGTATATAATCCATATGCTTTAGGACTGGAAGTATGGGAAAAGGCGCCAAAGGAATATTGGGAGGCACCGGGAGTTATTCGTTTTTAAGGCTATTATGGGACATTCGTGATGAATGTCCCTTTTTGAATTGGAGAAAATATTGATGGGATTGATATATAGGATTAAAAGAAAATACAAAGGTATGGGAATTGCAAAAAAAATATTTTTGATGCTTATTTTGGTATCGGTTATTCCGATTGCGACAATTTTTGTAATGACATACCATATTACAACAAAAGAGATTGGAAATCAGATAAACAGTTTAGTTGATGCCAATTTACAACAGGCAGTGAGTAATGTGGATAATTTTTTTAGTGAATATAATAAAATTATTACAAGTGTGTATACAGATGAAGCTTACGTGAAATATTTGAATCCTATCAATGAATGGAATTTAAAGGAATACTACTACGCTAAAAATCAATTGATTCAGAGACTTCAGACAATTGCTTATAATAATCGAAATATTTTGGGGGCAGCTATTGTCGGAAAAAATAGTGAGACGGTATTCTTTGATAAGCTGAGCTATTCGGTAGAAGAAAGCTATTGTTTTGATAATAAAAATATGAGATTTGATTTTTTGTATCAATCAGCTATGGGACAGCGGAAAAATGTTTATGAAAGTAGAATTTTAGAAAATCAAACAAAAGATGTAAAAAAGAATTGCATTTATATTGCACATCAGCTTATTGATTTCAACAATATTAAAAAAGGACCGGTCGGCTGCTTGATATTGTGTATTGATGAAGAAGCTTTAAATGCCTTATACGGTGCCGATGAGCAATATTCAGGAGATACTTTTATGGTTTCTGGCAATGGAAAAGTTATTTCTCATAATAATAAGGCTTTGATTGGTACAACAGTATTCGAAAATACCCAAGGAAATATAGAGACTGTTCAAATAGAGGGATATATAGAAAATTATTTGAACGAAGACAAAAAATCAGATAAACATCATATTGTGAATGTAAAACAAACAAGTATTGAAGATTTTTATATTGTCAATGTTAGAGAAAAAAATAAAATTATGCAAAAGATTACATATATCAGTACACTTATTTGTCTGATAGGGATTATTACGGGCATTGTCTGCCTGATTATTACACTGACTTTTTATCGTCAAATTCAAAAGTCAGTGACAAAAATTATTTCAGGGATGGAGTCTGTTAATGAAGATAATTATGATGTACATATTTGTGTTGACGGAGAGGATGAATTTAATTTAATAGCCCGACATTTTAATGATATGGTACTTCAAATAAAAAATTCAAAGCAGCAGAAGGAAAAGGCTCTATTGAGAGAAAAAAATGCGGAAATAAGAGCGTTGGAAGCACAGATTAATCCTCATTTTATATATAATACGCTCGATGCAATAAATTGGGTTGCCATATCTCATGAAGAATATTCGATTAGTAAAATGTTAAATAGTCTGGCGATAATATTAAGGTACAATATTAGCAATAGTAATGAAATTGTTTCCTTGAGAGAAGAAATTACATATCTGAAGAAATATATTTTTCTCCAACAGCAAAGATTTGATTATTCGTTTTTATGTAGAATTGATATGAAAGAAGAATTGTACGATTGTAAGATTCATAAGTTGATGATACAGCCCGTTATAGAAAATTCTATTATTCATGGATTTCCAGGAACAACGGGAAATGATGAAATATTGATTGAAATTAGCAGGGAGAATGAATCGGAACTTTTGATAAAAGTGACGGATAATGGAAATGGAATGAATGAAAATACATTAAAACAATTAAATGAATTTGATATAGAATCTGACAATAAGGGAAAAAGTATCGGTTTAAGGAATGTAATTATGCGGCTGAAGCTTTATTATGGAGAAAAAGGAAACTTGTGTGTTCAGTCAAAAGAAGGAAAGACAGTTGTTTTAATTAAAATGCCATGTGAGTAGGTGATAATATGAGAATTATAATCGTGGAAGATGAACCGGTAATTAGAGAGGGACTTGTATCTGTAATTGAAAAGTTTACAAAGCATGAGGTTGTTTGTAAAACAAAGGATGGCATTGAAGGGATGCGACAAATTAAAAAGTTGCATCCAGATCTTGTCATTGCGGATATTAGAATGCCTAATATGAGTGGCTTGGAGATGATTGAAAGGCTTCGCAATGATGGAGGTGAATTTGCCGTAATTCTTTTAACGGGTTATTCAGATTTTGAATATGCGAGAAAGGCGGTTCAATTAAATGTGACAGAATATTTGCTTAAACCGTTGGAAGTTGAAAGCTTAATTGCTGCATTGGAGAAAGCGGAAAATTCTCTTGAAAAAACAAAAGCTAATAAAGTGACATGTGAACAGCTTGTGTGGAGTATTTTAAATTCTGAAAAAGAGAAGTACGATATATTTGTAAATCAATTGTCGAATATGCTTCATGTGAATCATAGAGTTGAAAACTCGTTGTTTATGATTCAGTCTGCGAGTATAGATTTGGAAACAAACAGTGAGATAAGAAATACGCTCAATATGCTTATGGATTCTTTTTGTATTCAAAATTATTATGTGATACCACTTATAAAAAATTCGGATATCCTGATAATGATTTTATATACAGAAAATAACCATCATATGAAGTCAATATTTGAAAATATTATACCTGTCTCTTATA
>ERZ1026844.21-NODE-21-length-152353-cov-7.276281_pt1 | contig 152353 bp, 133 predicted proteins | sample MGYA00380152_ERZ1026844 | MGnify/ENA primary metagenome ERZ1026844 (study PRJEB33269, sample SAMEA4719788) | human gut metagenome | biome: human-associated habitat; feature: organic feature; material: feces | place: Cameroon | collected 2013-10 ... | reverse complement strand
CTGTATAATCGAATTTCTTCAATTTTTCTATCCATATTTTTGTATATATATAAGCTATAAAACTTCCGTATGAGTATTTTAAGTCATCAAAAATATCACAATGTATTGTAGAAACAGTTATTGCCTTTGCAATGCTTTTTCTATGAATTGCTACATATTTATCCGGTCTTCTCATATGTGAATGGATAATATCATACCTATCAAAATCCATATTATCTTTCATTTTTATTTTAAAAGTGTAACAAGGAAACTCAAGTTCAATAATGTTGTCAAAATATGCAACTTCGACAGAATATCCTACTCTAATACATGCGTTTACTAACTGAAGAGCCACTGCAATAGGTGCCGTATTGGCCAGAGAAGGCAAAACATAAAGTATTTTCATATAAAAATCCTCATATTATAGAGCGATAATGTCAAGTTTACCATCCTATTATTCTTTCTAAACATTTATTTCTAGGGAATTTTGTTTCAAACAAAAAGAGAATTGACCTCCCTCTTGGGGGATATTATCCGCGATCAAACATCTACTAAATCAATGGAGACAAGTCTAACCTTGTTTTCCATTGTGCATCTCCCACTTAAGCCAATCTAATGTTTCCTCAATTCCTTGAATTCTATCAAATTTTAATTTTCCTACTATTGCTTTTGTATTTTCCAAACTTACTACATTGTCTGTAGTCATATTTTTGAGACGAAACGAAGTCATTGGAAATTTTATATCAACCTTTTTAAGCATGTCTCCTGCAAAAGCTGCACAGCATATCATCCAAAATGGTATTTTCAATATTTTATATCCCAATTGATTCGCAATTTCATTTGCCCAGTCTTCAATATTTGTAGGCACATAATCACCAATATAAAATACTTTATTTGTTTTTTCAGTTGTATTAGAAAAAAGAATTTTTTCAATCTCGTAAATTGCATTTCCTACATAACCATAAGTTTTTGTACATCCTTTATTTCCTATGTGAAAATACTTTCTAGCAATTACCATATCAAAAAAATTTCTATACGGGACTCCAAACCATGGTCCCCAAATAGATGTTGGTCTAACAATTGCCCAATCACAATCAGGTTGGGTTTTCCAAACAAGATTTTCTGTAATAACTTTGCTTTCTCCGTATAGCGTTGACGGAGCAAAATCTCTATCACTTTTAGGTATATATCCAACTTTACATACCAACATTGAAGATGTGATAATAATTTTTTTTAGATTATCCAATTTCTTTATGGCTCGCAAAAGATTTTCAACAGCTAATGTATTTGAATCATAGTCAGCAATCGTCTTTCCATCTAAATCGGTTCTCGCAGCCAAATGAACAATATAATCAGGATTAAATGATATTAATTCTCTTTCCACATCCGTATATACTCTTAAATCAACATTTTTCCATATACTTTTATGTTCCGCAATTTTGGGTTCGTTAAAATCCAAATTACAAACATCATAATTTTCGCTCATGAACCTCTCAATTAAATTCGTTCCAATAAATCCTGACCCACCAGTTATAACAATTTTCATTATCACATTACCATCTTCGCAATCTCCATTCCATAACACTCGATTGCATACCACCAGCCATACCCATTATCCCGGTATATCTGGTATTTCATTTTTGCCCTTTCCATTGCTTTCGATAATTTCTTTTCATGGCTTACTCCATCCCGTCTGAAATTCGCCAGAACTGTATTATCCACACATACCTTGCATCCAGCTTTTCTGATACGAAGAATCAAATCCCAATCATCATGAATATTCTTATTCTTATATTGATACAGATTATAGATTTCCTTCGTAATAAAGGTGGTTGGATGATTCCAATATCTGGAAGTAACCCAGGAACTATTTTTTGATTTCTTTATAAAGGAACCATGTTCACCAACAATTCTCAAATCTGCATAGAACAAATCATACGGCGTCTCTTGATAATATCTGACCGCATGTTCTATGGCGGTTGGCTCATACCAGTCGTCACTGTTAATCAATCCAACCAACTGACCGGATGCCATTTTGATTCCTTTATTCATGGCATCATAAATACCCTCATCTGGTTCTGACTGATAGAGATAGGTATACCCTTTTTGTAAAAAGCTTTCCTTATAACCTTGAATTATATCCACTGTATGGTCATTTGAATTTCCATCAATAAGAATGTATTCAATATCATCATAGGTCTGATTTAACACGGACTCTATCGTTTGTGCGATTGTTTTTTCACTATTACGACACACTGTTATAATGCTTACTTTTAGTTTATTCATGGGTATCAAACCCTTCCGTACTCTCCGGTATAAACATAATCTTCACCGTCAGGAACACCAGTTTCAAGTCCATCCACAGGGACATGTTTTCGATGTACATCAGGTCGAGTTTTAATTTGTCCTCTGCTGAGGTGTTGTACTTGCCGTAGACCTGGGCGTAGCCGGTGAGTCCGCCACGCACCTGGAGTCTGGAGGTGAACTCCGGCAGCTCTGCCGTGTATTTCTCCACATGCTCCACCCGTTCCGGGCGGGGACCTACGATGGACATGTCTCCCTTTAAGATGTTCAAAAGCTGTGGCAGCTCATCCAGGCGGGTTTTGCGGATAAACCGTCCCACCTTTGTGATTCTGGGGTCGCCGGTCTTGCAGGGAATCACTGCCCCATTCTTTTCCGCATCCACAATCATGCTGCGGAATTTATAGATGGAGAAAACTTTCCCATGGAGGGTTACCCGATCCTGTCGAAAAAAAACAGAACCGCCATCCTCCAGCTTGATGGCGAGAGCCACCAGTGCCATGATGGGGGAGCAAAGCAGTAGCAGCACAGTACTGATTGCCACATCCCACAGCCGTTTGCTGGGATAAGCCTCTCTTCTGCCCTTCTTGCTGATGCTGTAGCGCATCAGGGGGGTATCAATCAAATGCTTTCCCTCACAGCCCAACAGAAAGAAGTCGTCGATGCGGGGTGTCATATAAATTTCTTTTTCCAGTTCCACACAGGTGGTGAGAATCCGGCTGCGCAGGTGTGCCGGTACATCGTAAAGCACCACGGTGTCAAAGCTTTCTTTCCGCTCGGTCAGTGCCTGGCAGATATCCTCCCCGCAGACACAGGTTTCCCGGATGTCAAACATATGTCCCAGCTTTTTGGTAAGCTTCCGGGAAAAGAACGCATTCTCCTCTCCTTCTCCATGTCCGCTTAAAAGCAGGGTGCGCTTCGCAGGAATGTGTTCGATAAAGTACCGCTTTGCCCCCAGCATCCACAGGGTAGAGCTGAGAATCTGCAGGCCTGCAATCAAGGCGCCGGGCACAATATTCACATACCCTCCGTGCATGAGACAGCACTCCGCATAAATAATGAGGTCTGCGATGCCAAAGGATAGGATCTGGGAGAAAATCAGTTCCCCGATCTGGCAGGTTCCGATTTTGAAGGCCTGGTACAGTCTGCTGAAGCACAGATAGAGAAACATATAGATGCCACAGGTCACTGCCGTTCCCGTGAGCCAGTGTCTGGAAAAGGCCTGTTCATTGTAATAAAGCACCCATACATAGGAAAACAATATGCAGTTGGTAAATCCCGCAAGGAATTTGATAAATTCCAGTATCCAATCCTGTTTTCCCCTCATGGCAGGACTATTCCTCCGTTTTATTTTCCGGTGCTTTCACCTTTTTCTTCCTCTGTGCCTTGATTTCGTCTTTCAGACCGTCATAGCACCACAGTAAAACTACCAATAAAACCAGTACTCCGGTACAGAGAATCATGGTTTTTGCCACGCTCATCAGTCCGCCGGTGGAGGTGTACTGAGCCGGTACGGACACCTGGTAGGCATCGGCGAAGCGGCTGGTATTGTAATATTCTTCTGTGGTGTTCTGCACCAGTTCTCCCCAGGAATTGATGGTATTGATCAGATTGGCCAGTAGGGTATCTGCATGGGAGATTTCCTCCTCGCTTCCGCCGTTTACAATGTCTGCCAGGGCATTTAACCGGGTATAATTTTCATTTAAGCTGGTATTGATGGATGCAATCTGCTCCGTCAGTTCAAGTTTCTGTTTCACCAGATCGTCATAGTAGGCATTTTTCTGTTCTGAGGTGGTCACGGAATCCTGATTGCTCATGACAATCACCGGATCCTTCTCGTAATCGGTGATGGATTTCTCCACATTGGACAGCTGCGCCTGTACTTCCTGGAGCTTCAGGTTGTACTGTTCAATCTGGTACTGATAGTAATCCACCCGGATTGCCGCATCCTTGGTGAGATTTCTGGACTGTACATAGGAAATGAAATTTCCCAGATCCAGGGTGCGGATCGTCTCGATGGAATTGGACAGATCTCCGAAAGAGAGTCCCGTGCTGTTAGCCCGGAAGGTTCCAGCCTCCTCGGCTCTGGCATCCACATAGTTCTGCATCAGATCGATCTGATTGGTCAGCATGTCGGCTGCCTGGAGGTAGTCATAATCCTCGTAGTTAATCACATTGGTGGAAAGTGACAATACATCAGTATTCGCATAGGTCTCCAGGAAGTAATCCCGGTATGCGGAGAGGATGGCATTTAACAGTTCGGAGGTCTGTTCCGCCTTCAATCCCTTGATTTTATTAAGGCGAACCACGTATTGGGAGGGGAAGTAATCTAGGTCAGAAATATTGGTATAATACTCTGCTGCATCCTCCGCCACGGTGTTGATGACCGCGATTTCCTGTTTTACGGAATCCGGCATGACACCGGTAATCTTCATGGCACTGCGCACATCCTCCACATCCACATCCTTCATCTGCAGATTTTCAAGAGCTGCACTGACGATGGGAGTGGATTTGATTTTGGTCACATCCAGGGCTCCGCCATTGGGATCCTGTCCCTGGTCGATGCCGTCATAGGAGAAGGAAATCACCGCGTTGGCATAGGAGCTGTTTCCGGTCAGAGCCTTAAAGCCCACAATCACTGCCCCAAAGATAACCCCGATACACACCGCCAGCATCAGCATATAGCCAAAGAGTTTTTTCTTTTTGCCCATGCGTCCTGCCACGTTTAACAGGTCAATGGTTTCCTCGTCCTCCTCCTGGTTGACCTGGAGGTAAATTCTCTGTAAATCCTTATCATTTAATTCTTCTTTTTCTATCATGTGATTTCAGTTTTCTCCCAAAGATTTCCCGGAGCATTTTGTGAAAAATGCGCTGTGCCGTGAAAAAGGCTGCAATTCCCATCAAAATTACCAGAAGTAATAGATAATCTATCGAAAAGAGCCCGCTTTTCGCAGTCTCTGTCATTTCCCCTATCATGGTTTCCGTGGTGGTCTGTGCCAGCAGCTCATGGCTGCCATCCAGACTGTCCTCATTTACATTCTTGCGTACAGTGGTATGAGCGGTTTCTGTCTCCGGAATCTGTTCCTCCTCTGCCGCGTTCTCGTTTTCCCCGCCGGCAGCCGTTTCTGTGGTAACGATTTCTGCCGTGCTCGCCTTGATGTATCCCTGGGATGCGCCGTCAAAGGCTCCCTCAATGAGATACCAGATTTCCCCGTTGACATCCTGGACTTCATCCAGTACCGATATCTTCTGGTGGACATCCACCTTACCGATATTATCTGAATTGATGTCTGCCTCTGCCCGGACATTAGCACTCACCAGCGTCTGGACATAGGTGCCGTTCTCTGTGGTTTTCTCCGGCTGTTGTTCCTGTCCTGTGGTAAATTCTCCCTGGATATACCCCTCAATTCCATTAGGTAAGGTAACCCGGTACCAGGTAGAGCCATCTTCTGCGGTCAGGGTTTCTTCCAGATCAAAGGTATTTCCCAGAATCAGGTGTCCTACGGTGGTGGAAGAACTATCCGCTTTTTCATATACAGAGACAGAAGGTGTTGTGAGTGTAGCCTGTTGCGTAAACAGCTTCATGTGATCCGATTCTCCCTTTTACTTGTTTCTGTCTGACACAGCTTAAGGGAACCTGTCCCAAGGGCAGGCCCCCTCATAGAAGTCTCTTAAACTGCAGGAACGAATACTAAAACACTGATCGTTTTAGGAGTTCCTTTGAATGCGCCAAGGATCTCACCTGTAACAGGATCAACAACACCCTCAACGAATTCAACAGTGCCATCGGCATTAACGCTCATCAGCATTACAAGGGAACCGTTGGTTACGCCTTTTGCCTTCATGCTTCCTGCAGAAGCAATGACATTACCGAAAGCATCTTTTGCAACAGCCTTGGTCTTTACAGTACCGCAGTTGTTGATGGCAGCTTTGCCGTTTAATGCATTGACGGTAGCCTGGAACATGGGAGTTGCAGGAGTAGTCATCAGTGCAGAAACAGCGGCACCTGCGTCCTCATTGGCTGCAGCCAGAGATACTACATTTTTCTCTGCGGCTGCAACATAAGCAGTCAGGTTGGTTGTCTGTACCGTACCATCAGCAGCCGCAACTGCTACCGATACGGTATCGGTATTAACCACCTGTCCCGGAGCTGCTTTGTCAACGGACGGAGTGGTCGTTGCAGTTGCAGCCGGAGCTGCTGCAGCAGCGGAAGAATTACCGGAGTTGCCGGAAGTTGTAGAACTTGCAGCAAAAGCGGTCATGCTCATGGACAGTGTCAGGGCAACAGTCAGTGCCATAGCCATAACTTTCTTTTTCATTGGTTTTTACCTCCTTATTTTATTTATCATCAAATCCTGGCGGATTTAACGATCATAGACATCGAGCTTTACTTCATCGTAGAAAGCATCGATCATGGTCTGACGGATACTATCCTCCCGCAGATAGTAGTCGTCATAGAAGTCCTCTGTGCCATCCTTTCTGGTAAAAGGAACGGACACATCGTCTCCCTGTAGCAGATAAAAGGAATCGCTGTCAAACTGATAATCCAGTGCCTGTCTTACCAGATAGACCGCTTCATCCAAAGTTACATCCGTATTCATATAAGAAGTAATGGAATTGTAGAGTTCCGTCACAATCAACGGATTTTCTTTCACGCAGGCTTTTGCTGCCTGAATCAGTGCCGTGATATACTGTTTCTGCCGTTTCAACCGCAGGGTGGGGCTTCCCAACTGGTAATAGTCCCTCTCCCGCACATACTGTAGTGCCATGGAACCATTGAGATGTACGGTATTTCCCAGTACAAAGGCTCTATTTTTCTCCGGCATGTCCTCCAGCACATCCACGGTTACGCCTCCCACCTTATCATTGATAATGGAGACTGCGTCATAGCCGATGGCAAAGACGCCATGAATGGGTAAATCATAAAGCAGCTTGGAAGAAGCCTCCCTCATGGCATTTAATCCGTTCCTGCCACCTCCGGCGTAGCCATACTGGAGACAAATCTGATTATGGATAGTCTCCATCTCCCGGGCATTCTGGTCATAAATGTCCACATCTACCATGGAGTTTCTTGGAATCCCCACGATGCGAATCGTTTTCTTATTGGGATTCATGGATAAGACGAAAATAGCGTCAGCCTGACCTGCCTCCCAGTTATCCAGCTTGGTTTCTGTGGAAATAGAGCCGGAGCGGTCAATTCCCAGAAAGAGAAGGTTGATAATATCCTCATCATACTCATAGGCCTTTCCATTTAATGCCACCCAGTCATCCTGCCAGGTGACAGTGGCCAGTCCGGCCTTCTCCTTTGCAAGCTTTGCCGCTTCCTCATCGAAGCTGCCGGCCGTGGGGGCTTTATTCTCCACTGCGTTGGCAAGGCTTGCCTCCCCGCTTTTGTATAACACAACAAAAGCCAGGCATAACACCGCTGCTATGCTGGCAAATAAGGCCAAAAGAATCCCCAATACTTTGTAGACGCGGCTTGTTCTCTTCTTTTTTCTTCTCTTTTTCTTTTTGGAATTGTTCGTTTCATTCTGGCTCATTGTTGTTTTCCGACATTTTCCTTTCCTTCTCGACATAACTATAACCTGTTTTGGGTTATAAGTCAACATTTATAACAGAAGTGTAATTTTTTTTAGAAAATTATTTGTTTTCGTTATTTTACAATGAATAAATTATTTTTCTTAATCTGTTTCAGACTAGATAATCCGTTTTTTTCGTGTTATAATGTGCCCATGAAAGCAAATTGTGTAAATATTTTAAAACTTATTTTTTTGTTTACCTTTGGATTGTTCACTTTGTGGGGATGTGGAAAGGGAAGCGAGCCGGCAGATGTTAATTTAATGGAGGAGGTTTCGGAGCTGCCGGATGCAACCATTACCATTCCTTCCACTCTTGTGGGAAACGAGGCGGAGCTGCTTCTGCCGGTGTCTCCGGAGACACCTCCTGCTGATTCTTCAGAAGAATCAGCTTCTTACCAGGAAACAGATAGCAGTCAGGCTCCTATGGTCACCTATCATATTGACGGAGATACCCGCACAGAGCTGATCAATGAGATTACAAAAGAATTGGAAGAAAGTGTTTCCTCTGTGCTGGCAGATAAATACTATTACCCGGACATTACCGATATCCAGGTCAATGAAGACGCATCGGAATTTACGATTTTTTTAAGTTCGGATCAGCCGAATCTCTATGAATCCACCCTGATGCTTTCCTTTTATACCATTGGCAACAAATACCAGATCTATCTGGGTGTTCCTGCTGAGGAAGCCGTGACAACCGTCATCTATAAGAACGCGGAAACCGGTGAAGAATTGGCACGAACAGATTCCACTTCCATGCAATAAGTCACACCAAAAAGCCAGCTGTGTTCCACAGCTGGCTTTTTCCATACAGAGTTCTTTCAACATCCTTCCGTGTTAACCTGTTTCAGGTTATACATTTGTAGCCCGTTTTAGATTAGATATTATTTTATTAGCGCATAATACTGGGAAGGAGTTGATATATTTATGTACTCTCGTATCAGAGATTTACGTGAAGACGCGGATCTGAACCAGTCACAAATGGCCGCTATTTTGGGCATGTCGCAAACAGGTTATTCAAAATATGAAACCGGAACCAATGATATTCCTACTGAAATATTGATTAAATTAGCATCTTATCATAATACAAGTACGGATTATCTTTTGGGGTTGACCAATGTCAAAAAGCCTTATCCGCGCAATATAAAGATTTAAAAAAAATCCAGCCAGCTTACTCCATTCGCTGTCTGGATTTTAATTTCAGCCAATCCGGAAATTGATAATCCCATAACCTTATCATTCCGGTTCAACCCGTTCACACCGCACTGTTACCCGTTTCCCGCCTCCCGCAGTGCAGGTAAAGAGAGTCAAGTCCCATTTACCTGATGTCATTTCCTTACCTGCAGTTTTTACCGCATCCGGTTCCCTCATACCATTCCACCTTTGTAATCTTTGCAATATCCTCCAGGTTTCCGCTGCCCGCCGCAAAGACTGACAGGGGCAGGAGGGAACACAGCAGAATGCCGCAGAGCAGCAAGCTCCTCAGACTCTTTTGTATCTTCATATAAACACTTTTTCCCTTTTTCTTTTTATAAAGTTCTTTCTTTTCCCCAGAAAAACAGGGCAACAGTACCAGGGCCGGTATGGCTGCCGATGGTGGTACCCACACTGCTGATTTCGATTTCCTCCACCTTAGGGAAACGTTCCCGGATAAGCTTTGCCACGCTCTCTGCATCCTCCAGACAGGCAGAATGGGAAATAAACACCTTGCCTGTGTAGGCAGTGCCCTGATCCCCATATTCTTCCATACGGTCCACAATGGTACGGATCACTTTATTCTTCCCACGAACCTTACTGCGTGGAATCAGTTTTCCCTCGGAATTGACATTCAACAGTGGACAAATTCCTAACATACCGCCCACAAAGCCAGAGGTTTTGGAAACCCTTCCGCCTTTGATATAAAAGGTGAGATCCGTAGAAAAAAACCAGGCCTGCGCCTCCAGCTTATGTGCCTCTGTCCACCGGTATAAGTCATCTATGGACATTCCCTCGTCTCTTAAATCTGCCAGCTTGTCCATCAGCATGCCATAGCCTGCAGAAGCATTCAGGGAATCCACGATATACACCTTGCGTTCCGGGTATTTCTCTTCCATCATGTCCCTGGCAAGCATGGCAGAGTTTAATGTGCCGGAAATACCGCTGGACAGGGTAGCATGCAAAATGTCCTTTCCTTCTTTTAAGAAAGGCTCGAAATAGTTGCAGAATTCATCTGCGTTTATCTGAAAGGTTTTGGTTTCTGCACCGTCCTGCATGGCTTTATAAAACTGGTCAAAGGGCATGCTTTTGCCCAGATCATCCATATATTGTCTGCCATCCATTTCATAGTGAGAGCAGATGTAGGAAATGTTCCGATTGATAAAACGCTGCTCCAGCAGATCTGCTGTGGAACAACAGCTGATAACGTAATCATTCATAAAAAATCCTCCTTATTTCTCCCGTCTGGTTACCGTTCACAGAACCATCCATGAACGGCAACCTCCTTACTAGTGTAATATAGAAAGCAGGATAACACAAGGAGAAAAATGCCTTATTCTTCGGCATTCTCTGCCACTTTGCTTGCTCTGGCAGCGACTTCCTTCTCCTGTACATCGGAGGGAGCCTGCTCATAGCGGGCAAATTCATAGGAGTACTCACCTCTGCCTCCGGTCATGGAGCGCAGGTCTGTACAATAACCGAAAAGACAGCTCTGGGGAATCTCTGCCTCAATCATCTGCTTACCATCGGGCTGAGGATTCATTCCCAGCACTCTGCCGCGGCGCTTGTTCAGATCTCCCATCACATCTCCGGTATAGGTATCGGGAATCAATACATGTAAGGTTGCAATGGGCTCTAACAGAACCGGCCCTGCTTCCATAAAACCTTTCTTAAAGGCCTGCAGCGCAGCGGTCTTGAAGGCCATCTCGGAGGAGTCCACCGGATGATAGGAGCCATCGTAGAGAACTGCCTTTACCCCCACCACCGGATAGGCAGCCAAAGGTCCTCTCTGGACACCTTCCTGAATTCCTTTTTCCACTGCCGGGAAATAGTTTTTAGGTACCGCACCTCCTACAACCTCCTGTTCAAACACATAAGGTGCATTCAGGTCTCCGGAGGGTTCAAAGCGCATCTTGACATGACCGTACTGACCGTGTCCTCCGGACTGTTTTTTATATTTGTATTCCACATCGGATTTCTTGCGGATGGTTTCGCGGTAGGCTACCTTGGGTTTACTTAATTCCACCTGAACCTTATACTCATTGAGAAGCCGGCTGACAACGATCTCCAGGTGCTGTTCACTGATTCCATACAGAAGCAGCTGATGGTTTTCCGCATCGTTCACCACTTTCAGGGTCTGATCTTCATGGGTCATCTTTTGCAGAGATTGCGCCGCTTTATCCACATCTGCCTTATTGGGTACTTTGTAACGCATGTAGGTATAAGGCGCACTGATTTCTGTTTTTCCATACTGGATGGTCACTGCCTTCGTAGATAAAGTATTGCCGGTGCGGGCTGCCGTCAGTTTTGCAATGGCACCGATATCTCCGGCATGGATTTCCGGCACTTCGTAGGGCTTGCTTCCCTGCAGGATATACAGCTTGCCGATGCTTTCCTCAATATCTTTATCTTTATTATAGATGACATCCCCTGCTTTAAAGACACCGGAACAGACTTTGATCAGGGAGTATTTTCCGATAAAGGGATCCACAATGGTTTTAAAGATATAAGCTGACTTCGGTTTGGAGAAGTCGTAGTTTGCTTCAAAGATGGCATTGGTCTTTAAATTTACGCCGGCACACTTGCGCTGTTCGGGGCTCGGCAGATACTTCACAATGTCATCCAGCAAGGTATAAACCCCCTGGCAAAGAACGGAGGAGCCCATACTCATGGGTACGATGGAGCATTCGTCCACATTGGTACGAAGGGCTGCACGGATCTCGGCCTCCGAGAAGGTCTCCCCATTGAAATAGCGTTCCATCATATCTTCACTGGTCTCTGCCACCGCTTCCATCAAAGTATCGCGGTACAGGGTAAGGTTTTCTTTACTATAGTCAGGGATTTCGCATTCTACGGCATCCTTGCCTTCCCAGCGGTATGCCTTCTCAGCAATGACATTCACATAGCCCACAAATTTCTCGTTTTCACGGATAGGGAAATGGAAAGGTGCCATCTTTTTGCCGTATTTATCGGTCATTTCCTCCACCACATTTTTGAAGGAGGCATTGTCGATATCCATATCGGTAACAAAAATGAAACGGGGCAGATTATATTTATCACATAACTCCCAGGCTTTTTCTGTTCCCACTTCAATGCCATTCTTACCGGATACAACGATAACAGCTGCATCCGCTGCGGAGACGGCTTCCTCCACCTCTCCCACAAAATCAAAGCTTCCAGGTGTGTCCAGAAGATTGATCTTCGTGCCTTCCCATTCCAGAGGAATAATGGAAGTGCTGATTGAAATCTGTCGCTTCTGCTCTTCTTTTCCGAAATCACTGACGGTGTTTTTATCGGTTACTTTGCCCATACGGGATGTAATCCCCGCCAGGTAAGCCATAGCTTCCACTAACGTTGTCTTTCCAGCGCCCCCATGTCCCAGCAAGCAAACGTTGCGAATTTTGTCTGTTGTGTAAACATTCATAATGCATTCCTCCGGTTCATAAAATTTTGATAGCTATATTTTACTAAATATATTTTAGAAATACAATATTTATTTGATATTTTACACAATATTTTATTAAATTCAGACTTTGCATGTTGTGTACTGGTTATAAGTTTGACTTTGTCCTGCTAAAATGGTATTCTTACAACAGAATTTGGTTAAGGAGAGACATGGTTACTATGGAAAATATTACCTGTGGTTTCATTGGTCTGGGGCTCATCGGCGGTTCCATCGCAAAGGCGCTCCGGGCAGCTTATCCCAAGATGCGCATCATTGCCTATGACCGGGATAAGGCAACCTTAAAGCTGTCCGAAGCAGACGGTGTGGTCAATGATTCCTTTCCCCATATAGGCTCTCAGTTTGGCACCTGCGATATTATCTTTTTATGCGCACCGGTGTCCAATAATGACGAAAATCTATTGGAGTTAAAACAATATCTGTCTCCTGACACCCTGTTAACCGATGTGGGCAGTGTGAAGACGGATATTCATGAACATATCAAGGCGGCCGGTCTGGAAGGGCAGTTTATCGGCGGTCATCCCATGGCTGGAAGTGAGCGCACAGGCTACCTGAACGCTAAAGCCCTTCTTCTGGAAAATGCCTATTATATCCTGACACCTACCGAATCTGTCCCGAAGGAAAAGGTGGAGCTGTACCGGCAGTTAGTCCTTGGCATGAATGCGATTCCTTTAATCCTTTCCTGTGACCAGCATGACTATATTACAGCAGCAGTGAGTCATGTTCCCCATGTGGTATCCGCTTCCCTGGTGAACCTGATAAAACATTCCGATTCCAAAGAACATCTGATGCGGATGATTGCTGCAGGAGGTTTCAAGGACATCACCCGGATTTCCTCCTCTTCTTCCGTGATGTGGCAGCAGATCTGCCTCACCAATCGGGATAATATTGTAAATCTGCTGGATGATTACATTACAGAGCTAAAAAAGATCCGGGAACAGGTAAGTGAAGGAAAAGAACAGGAAATTTATGATTTCTTTGACAGTGCCAGAATTTACAGGGACACGTTCTCCAACAGTTCCTCCGGTCCTATCAAGAAGAATTTCAGCTTAAAGGTGGATATTCCGGATCAAGCAGGAGCCATTGCCAGGATTGTGGATCTTTTGTCCGAGCATAATTTAAGCATCAAAAATATCGGCATCTCTCACAACCGCGAATACGAGGAGGGTCTGATGTTTCTGGAGTTTTACGAGGAGAGCAGCCACGATGCTGCCTTTGAGCTATTAACCTCTCACGGCTATAATGTGCATTAAAAAACAGGCGGGTCTTTTATAAAGATCTGCCTGTTTTTAACTAAAATTATGGTTTCAGGGATTCAACAGTATTATATGTCTCAATCCGGGCTGCATCCATTTCCGGCATGCCGATAAAGATGGCACCGTACTCAAAGGTGTCGTCCTCCTTCTTCTCAATCCGGACGATCTCAAGGAATGCATGGAGCACTTCCTTTGTCCAGATGGTCAGAAACGATTCATATACAGCTCCGATGGTGAGGATTTCCGTACAGATAAAACCCACGCCGCTTTTAGAGACATCCGTCACTTCAATGGCCACATCCTCGCCTTGAACAGGACTGTCCAGCCGTTTCATCACAAGTCTGGATGTCAAATTCATCCGACGATTTTTTCTTCTTTCCTCCATAGCAATTCCTCCTTGCTTTTCCTTAGCACTCCGTGAGTCGATCTGTGATAAACATGGCATCGCCAAAGCTGAAGAATCGATATTTTTCTCTGATTGCTTCCTCATAGGCTGCCAATATATGTTCTCTCCCTGCCAAGGCAGACACCAGCATCACCAGTGTAGATTCCGGCAAGTGGAAATTGGTAATCAGGCAATCCAATACCTTAAATTTGTAACCGGGATAAATGAAAATCTCTGTGTTGCCGCAGCCTGCCTGTACCATGCCATTTTCATCCGCAGCACTCTCCACGGTACGGCAGCTGGTGGTTCCCACACAGATAATCCGGTTCCCTGCTTTCCTGGTATCATTGATCAGCTTTGCCGTCTCTTCCGTTACCTGATAATATTCGGAATGCATATGATGATCCAGAATATCATCTTCTTTTACGGGACGGAAGGTTCCCAGTCCCACATGGAGCGTAACATAAGCAAGCCTGACTCCTTTTGCTTCAATCTGCTGCAACAGTTCCTTTGTAAAATGTAAGCCTGCTGTGGGAGCCGCCGCAGAACCATCATATTTTGCATAAACAGTCTGATAACGGTTTTTATCCTGAAGCTTGTGGGTAATATAAGGTGGCAGAGGCATCTCTCCCAGCTTGTCCAGCACTTCCTCAAAAATGCCATCGTAGGTAAACTGAATCAGGCGGTTTCCTTCCTCCACGACATCCAATACCTCAGCCTTCAAAAGCCCGTCCCCAAACACAAAATTTGCCCCGGGACGACATTTTCTGCCGGGGCGCACCAAGGTCTCCCAGATATCTTTCTCCCTGCGTTTTAAAAGAAGTACTTCAATTGCAGCGCCGGTGTCTTCCTTCACTCCAAGAAGTCTCGCCGGAATGACTTTGGTATTGTTTAATACCAGGCAGTCTCCCGGAGCAAGGTAATTCACAATATCATGAAAAATACGGTGTTTTGTTTCTCCGGTATTTTTATCAAGCATGAGAAGCCTGGAACCGGAACGATCTTCCAGAGGATCCTGTGCAATCAGTTCCTCCGGAAGATCAAAATAAAAATCTGATTTCTTCATATCGTTCCTATTTCATCCGTATTATAAGCAGGCATGTTTCAAGAAAGCAACATAGCCTCTCTTAGTCTCATACACATCGGCTTTGCTGGTAGCTTCCCAGGGAGCATGCATATTAAGCACTGCCACACCGGAATCGATAACATTCATGCCATATAAAGCCAGAATATAAGCGATGGTTCCACCGCCGCCTAAGTCTACTTTACCAAGTTCAGCTGTCTGGAATACCACCTGTTCCTTGTCAAAAATACCACGGATATGAGCCATATATTCTGCATTGGCATCATTGGAACCGGATTTACCTCTGGAACCGGTGAACTTATTAAATACCATACCGCATCCTAAGAAGGATGCATTCTTTTTCTCAAAAGCAGATGCATAGCTGGGATCAAAACCGGCACTGACATCGGAGGACAGCATGCAGGAGGATGCCAGACAGCGGCGGACATTCAGTTCGCTGTACTCGCCGGTGAGGTTCATCACCTCTGCTACCGCATTCTCAAAGAATTTCGATTGCATACCGGTAGCACCTACGCTTCCGATTTCCTCTTTGTCTACTAAAATGCAGCAGGCAGTACGCTCGGTCTGTTCCAGCTCCAACATGGCTTTCATGGAAGTGAAAGCGCAGACACGGTCATCCTGACCGTAAGCCAGAATCATGGAGCGGTCAAAACCGGCCTCTCTTGCTTTTCCGGCAGGAACAATTTCTAATTCTGCAGAGAGGAAATCTTCCTCTTCCATGTCATAGCTCTCCTTGAGGATATCCAGAACGCCTGCTTTCACAGCATCCTTTGCAACGCTCTTTTCTTCCTCCTTATCCTCTTTTTCCTTAATGACAAGGGGTCTGTTTCCCACGATGAGATCCAGTGCCTCCCCTTCGATTACCTTGGCAGCTTTCTTCTCCAGCTGCTCCTGGGAAAGATGAATCAACAAATCGGAGATAAAAAATACAGGATCCTTCTCGTCCTCACCGATATTGACTTCCACGGTGGTTCCGTCCTTCTTGATAACGACACCGTGAAGAGCCAGGGGAATGGTCACCCACTGGTATTTTTTCACACCACCATAATAGTGGGTGTCCAGATAAGCAAAACCTCCATCCTCGTATAAAGGATTCTGTTTCACATCCAGACGGGGGGAATCGATATGGGCACCCAGAATGTTCATGCCCTCGCTGAGGGGCTTTTCCCCGATCTGGAAAAAGCAGATAGACTTATTCATCCATACAGAATAAACCTTGTCCCCTTTTTTCAGTGTTTCGCCCTTTTTGCGGATTTCTTCTAATTCCCGATAGCCGGCAGCTTCAATGGTGTTAACGATAGAATCGATACACTCACGCTCCGTCTTACCGTTGTCCAGAAAATCCATATACTCTCTTGCCAGAGTATCTACTTCTTTATTTTGTTTTTTACCGTAAGTTTCCCATACATTTTTGTGTTCCATAATAACTGCGAAACCTCCATTTTCTTTCTTACTTAACCAATACTTCCAGATAACCCACCAGCTTGTCGAAATCATAGGATTCCATTACGCCCAGACTGGGATCATAGAATTTGCCGTCAAAATATACCAGATAGTGACTGTATCGTCCCATCTTTTCCAAAAGGATACAACACTTGGGCAGTTTCACTACAGGTTCACCCAGCGTATAAATCAATTCCTCCGTATGCTCCAGACCAAAATAGTTCAGGGCACCGATGATTTTATCCATGGTTGCCTGCCATTCTGCACAGTGCATCACTTCGCTGGCCTCGTCAATGGTGATACCTGCCAGCATGGCTACACAGGACTGTCCGCACAAACCGTCGTGTGGTTGATGGATACAGTCAATGTGGTCAATGTGACGGATGGGGTTGGCGGAACAGTAGGGGCTGTCCTCCACGCCGTATTTGGTAATACGGAAGGTAACCGGATATTCTTTACCAGCCTCAAACTGTTCCATGATCTGGGGATGAATGGGAATCTTGTAGTAACCGTTTCCCTTGGGCTCTAAGTTACAGACAAAGGTGATCCCATTCACCTTGACCTTCGCAGGTACATTGCCTTCTTTTTTGAAGATTTCCCAGATGTTAAAGGGAAGATCAATATAACTGTTGTTGTCGTCGTCTTTTTCAATTTTTCCTATAAATGAGTACTTCATCTTTCTCTTTCACTCCTGATTGAACTTTTTCTATGCATAAGTTTACCACAGGAGATCCTTTCCGTCACGCGAAAAAAGGGTTAATTTTTTATCAAGAACGCAGTTCAATTCCAAGATCCTGAAGTCCGTTGAGAATTTTCTTCATGGCTGCAGAAATTTCCGCTTCTTCCATGGTTTTTTCCTTATTGCGGAACGTGATGGTATAGGCAACGGACTTAAATCCGGGCTTGATCTGTGCGCCCTCATACAAATCAAAGAGTTCGTAGCTTTCCAGATGTCTGCCGCCTCTCTGTGCAATCACTTCCTCAATCTGACCAACCAGAATGTTCTTGGGAACGACCATGGATAAGTCTCTGGTAACCGCAGGGAATTTGGCAATGCCCTCGTACTTACGGTCAAAGGTGGTGAGAGGCACGATGGCAGGCATATCTAATACTGCCACATAAGCCTTGGTTCCAATGCTGTAGTTGTCGCATACTTCGGGATGAACCTCGCCCATGTAACCGATGAGAGTCTCCCCGTAATAAATGTCTGCTTTTCTGCCGGGATGGAGATAAGGACGCTCACAGTCCGGGTCAAATTTCGGATTCTCGAACATGCCCACTGCATTTAAGAACTCCTCTACCACACCCTTCATGGTGAAGAAATCGCCCTCTCCATAAAAGCCTAAGGTAAACTGCATGCGCTCATCGGCGTAATCGTTCAAAGGCAGTGCCTTGGGCAGGTAAATATTGGCTAATTCGTAAAGCTTTACATCCTTGTTACGACGGTTGTAGTTGGTAGCAAGGCTGGTAAGAATACCGTTCAAGGAACTGGTACGCATCACGGAGTAGTCCTCTCCCAGCGGATTGGAAATGGTGATGGCCTGACGCAGCTTGTCCTCTGCGGGAATCAGTAATTTGTCGAATACCTTAGGGCTCTCGAAGGAATAAGTCATTCCCTGGGAAAAGCCACAGTATTCTGCAATATCTCTGGCTTTCTGCTCAATGCGGAGCTTGTAGGAAAGTTTTCCTGCAGTAGCCTCACCGGATGGCAGAGTCAGAGGAATCTTGTCGTAGCCATAGAATCTTGCCACTTCCTCAGCAATATCCGCAAAGCTTAACAAATCCTGACGGAAGGAAGGTACCACCACTTCCTGTTTTTCCTCGTCAAAGCCTAAATCAATCGCCTTGAAATAACCCTTCATGTCCTCCGCAGGGATGTCGGTTCCAAGGAAATGGTTAATCTTGGCTGCATCGAAAGGAATGTGGACATTCTCTTTTAAAGGAACCTTCACATCCACCATGCCGCCTACAACCTCGCCACAGCCCAGTTCTTCAATGAGCTGGCATGCACGGTTGATGGCATCCTCTGCATTGTAGGGGTCAAGGCCCTTCTCGAATTTACCGGAGGCATCGGTACGCAGACCCACACGTTTTGCACTCTTACGGATATTGGCACCATGGAAGGTTGCTGCCTCGAAGAGTACGGTTTTTACCTCATCGGTAATCATGGAGTTTTCGCCACCCATGATTCCGGCGATGCCGATTTCTTTTTCTGCATCACAGATCATCAGCACATCTGTATCCAGCTTCCGCTCCTGTCCATCCAGGGTGGTAAAGGTGTCGCCGTCTTTTGCCCGCTGTACAATGATTTTATGTCCGGCAATGGTATCGTAGTCATAAGCATGCATGGGCTGGCCATACTCTTCCATGACATAGTTGGTGATATCTACCAGATTGTTAATGGGCCGGATTCCGCTGGCTGCCAGTCTGCGCTGCATCCACTTGGGGGAAGGCGCAATTTTGATATTTTTTACCACGCGGGCGATATAGCGGGGGCAAAGTTCCTGGTCTTTCACTTCCACGCTGATATAGTCCTCGGCCTTTTCCTCGTTACCGGTAGTGGTAATCACAGGAGGGTGGAAAGGCAGACGGAAGGTTGCCGCCGCCTCTCTTGCAATACCGATGATGCTGAAACAGTCCACACGATTGGAAGTTACTTCATATTCAAATACGGTGTCGTGAAGTCCCAGTGCCTCAATGGCATCGGAGCCAACCTCCACATCATCCTCAAACACATAGATACCGTTTTCGGGAGCCTCGGGATAAAAGTTTCTGGAACTTCCCAGCTCCTCGATGGAGCACATCATGCCGTTGCTGGGCACACCACGGAGTTTTCCGGCTTTAATCTTGATACCTTCCTCCGGCATGGGACCACCGTCATGACCGCCTGCAACCATACCGCCGTCCAAAACAACAGGAACCTTCTGTCCCACTTCCACGTTGGGGGCACCGGTTACAATCTGGATGGTTTCCGCGCCGATATCCACCTGACATACCACCAGTTTGTCTGCATCGGGGTGTTTCTCAATGGACTTAATCTGTCCTACTACGATTTTATCTAAGTTTTTATCTGCTCTTGTATAGCCTTCACATTTGGTGCCGCTTAAAGTCATGGCATCAAAATACTGCTGGTCGGTTACGTTTAAGTCAGGTACATAGGCTTTAATCCAGGATAATGCTGTATTCATTCTTTCTCTCCTCCCTTAGAACTGTTTCAGGAAACGAATATCGTTTTCGTATAAGAGACGCATGTCGTCAATCTCGTATTTTAACAGGGCAATACGCTCCAGACCTACACCGAAAGCAAAGCCGGAATACTCGTTGGGGTCAATGCCGCTCATTTTCAGTACGTTGGGGTGAACCATTCCACATCCGAGAATCTCAATCCAACCCTCGCCTTTACAGAAACGGCAGCCCTTGCCTCCACATTTAAAGCAGGATACATCCATCTCTGCACTGGGCTCGGTGAAGGGGAAGTGATGAGGACGGAATTTTACACGGGTATCTTCACCGAACAGTTCTTTGGCAAACTGCAACAGGGTTCCCTTTAAATCAGCAAAGGTAATATCCTTATCCACCACCATGCCTTCAATCTGATGGAAGGAAGGAGAATGGGTGGCATCCACTTCATCGGCACGGAATACACGTCCGGGGGCAATCATACGGATGGGCAGCTTGCCTTTCTCCATCTCATGCACCTGGCAGCCGGAGGTCTGGGTACGCAGCAGGAAATCACCGGAAATATAGAAGGTATCCTGCTCGTCCTTTGCGGGATGATCTGCGGGGATGTTTAATGCTTCAAAGTTGTAGTAATCTTTCTCAATTTCAGGGCCTTCCACAACCTCGTAACCCATTCCGATGAAGATACGCTCCACTTCCTCCAGCATCATGGTGTTAGGATGACGATGACCTACGTTATTTTTCTTGGCAGGTAGAGTGACATCGATGCGCTCTGCCTCCATTTTATGTTCTCTGGCGAGGCGCTGCATTTTCCGGGTTGCCTCCTCCAGGACACTCTCGATCTCGGCACGGGTTTCATTGACTAACTGACCCACCTTGGGACGGTCTTCAGGAGCCACATCCTTTAAGCTTTTCAGCACAGAGGTCAATTCTCCTTTTTTACCGAGAAAATTCACACGGATTTCATTGAGTTTTTCCAGAGATACATCAGAACCGGTAATCTGTTTTAAAGCCTCAGCTCTGATCTGGCTTAATCTTTCTTTCATGATACTTTCCTTTCCATCATTAAGTGTGTTACGGGGCTTTTGTTATTTAAAGGAATAAAAAAGCCCCATTGAAACAAATGTTTCAAGGGACGAATAAATTCCGCGGTACCACCCTGTTTCCTGTCTCCAGGCACTTCTCATACGCGTAACGGGCGCGACACGGCTTCCTCTACTCCTGCAATGCAGTTTCCAAAAAGCAGCTCCTGTGGGAACTTCGTCATATACTCTGAACTTAAGGAAGCTTACAGCCGGTGACTTCCTCTCTCTGAAAGAAAAATATACGCTACTATCACAATCATTGCCTTTATTGCAGCTCACAAATACTTGTGAGCATTGCTTTTACATTACTATCTATACTAATGACTTTTAGCCGGCTTGTCAAGAACTTTCTCCCTATGTTATGATGGGATATATTTCGGGAAACGGCTGGAAACAACTATGACAAAAAAACAATCACAAATCATGCAGGGGATAGCCATTCTCCTTATGGTCTATCACCATTTTTTCTTAAACCCGGAGCAGCTTTCCTCCTGGGTTTCCTACGGGAATATGGAATTTGTCCGGCATTTCGCCTGGTTTGGCAAAATCTGTGTAGGACTGTTCTGTTTTGTTTCCGGTTACGGTCTGTTTCATACCATCTCCCGGATTTCCCATGAAACCGTTACTTCTTTATTAAAATCCGGTTACCGGGATATGCTGTTGCGTATTTTCCGTCTTTACTGTAAATTCTGGTGCGTTTTAATCGTATTTAAGGGACTGGATGTGCTTTTCCTAGGGGCGCATCTGGACTTTCCTGAATTTCTTGGCAACTTTACCGGCATCTGTGTCACCTACAACGGTACCTGGTGGTTTCTGATGCAGTATGTGGAGATGTTGTTATTCCTCCCCCTCCTGGACTTACTGTTTACCCATTTTTCTTTGCCATCCGAACAAAAGAAAAAACACATCATCTTCGCCATCCTCTCTGCGGTTGTGATATGTATTGCGGTTTTGCTTTTTCTGTTTAGCTCCCAGCCTCTCACCGTCCTCGGTGCTGTGAAAGCACAGCTGCGTCCCGCTTTTCTGGCTGTGTTTATCGCAGGGTATATCATCGCCCGGTTTGACATCTTTTCCCGGCTGACCAGCCGCTTATGCAGCATGGGAAAAGGCTGCCTTCCCGCCGTTTCCTTCCTGGGGCTTGTCTGTTCCATCGCCATCCGCGTTCTTCTCACAGAGGATGCTTCTTTTGCTGCCCTGGACTTTCTCCTGGTGCCGCTGTTTTGTTTTGGTATCTTACAGCTTCTTTCCTGCTGTTCTTTTCTTTCCGGGCTGCTTGCCCGGTTTGGACAGATTTCGGTCTGGCTTTGGCTCCTTCATACCTGTGTTTATGCAGACACCATTGGGCTTTTTGAAAGGCTGGCATCACTTTTTCCCAGTGGGCATCTCCCATCCCTTTTGTTTTATCTGGCAGAACTTGCCATTTCTTCCCTCTGCTCGCTTTTCTTTGCTTCGATCTTTCGGTTTTTAAAAAAAATCACCTGATAAGCAGGTGCAAAATAACGGTTCAAAAAAGCACCTATCATAATAATATAAAAACAGAAATACATCCAAAGCAGAATGATGATAATGGTGGTCAGGCTTCCGTAGGTACTAAAGCCATTGAAATACTTGATATAAACAGAGAAAAAGAAAGAAAAAATACTCCATACAATGGCGGAAAAAGCAGCTCCCGGCAGCTGGTACAGAAACTTCTGCCGCACGCTGGGCACATAGGAATAAATCACCGCAAACAGCAGGGTCAAAACACCCCAGGACACCAGAAAACGTAAGTTTCGGATGAGTTCCAGCGGTTGTTCCAGTTTCGGATGATAGGATAAAACCAAATCCAACAGGGTATTACCGAACACCATTAAAATTAACGCCACCAGCACCGCGCTGAGCATAATCAGTGTATATCCACTGGCTTCAATTCGAAGGATAAAGTAATTACGACGCTCACGCACCTCATTGATTTCGTTTAAGCCGCGAATCATGGCAAGCATACCTTTACCGGCAGACCAGATGGCGACAAGAATGGCCAGGGACAGGATTCCCGTGGAACGCTCATAGACATCAGAAATAATGGTATCCAGCAAGGGCACCATAAATTCCGGCATCACATTGTCCATGGTGGATATGAGGTCAGACTCTGTAAGCACCGTAAAGGGCAGAATGGAAACCAGTACCATGGCAATGGGAATCAGGGACAGAAACAGGAAAAAGGCGATGCTGGATGCATATGCCGCAATGTTCTTCTTATTAAATTCCTGGTTGAAATCCATGGCAATCGCCAAGAGTTTTTTCCACATATTTTAACCATGCCTTACTTTATTCATTTTCACACTGTTCTAAATGCAAATCCGGGTAATATCTGGCAAGAATTTCCTCGTAGGAAAAGCCCTGCCTTGCATAGGCCTTCGCCCCGTTCTGGGACAAGCCGTTTCCGTGGCCGAATCCGCCGCCGGATAGCCTATATCCTATCATAAATTTCCCTCCTTGAATAGTTTCGATTGAAAAAAATCCACTGGGTATCAGTTTCTTCATCACGATTTCGGTTCCATCCTGCAACACTGCTTTGGACACGCCGTCACACAGCACCCAGCGGATGGCATACTCTCCCACTATCTGCACTTTCCCCTCTGTGGTAGAAAGTTCTAATTCCTGTGCCCTGCCGTCCTCCCGGTGGCTGGTCACTTCCATATCATAAAATTTGCATTTTCCAGGCTCCCGGATGGTTCCCGGCTGGCAGGCATTGATTCGGTTTGCCAGATTCTCGGCACTCATTTTCTCATTGTCGTATTCCCAGCGGTACCAGTTTTCCTCTGCCTCCGCAGCGTCCAGGGCACTGGTGGAATAGTAATAGATTTCTGCGGGATTTCCTTCCCTGTCCACCAGAATGGTTCCTGCAGTGGCGGCGATTGCTGCATTACACCGTGCGTCTGGTGCCACATTGTTGTAAACCTGGAAGTTTGTGCTGTCATCCATAACTGCCCCCTGCATCTGCTGATAAAGGGCATAGCTTCTGGCACACACCGCCTGGGCTTTCAACGCCTCCTCCGGATAGCCTGCGGGCATCTCGCTGGGAAGGACTCCCTGTAAATAGGTTTCCAGGTCCACTTCATTGGTGACAAGCAACCCCTCCGGGGTATCGGTAATATGTAAGGTTCCATAATATGCCGGATATCCCTGACTGCGCCGGATGGAAAAAACGGTCAGGGCATCCGTTTGAAAGGATTCCGGGCTCAGAATCACATTCGCCCCTTCTCCTGCCCTGTAATACTCTTTCCGCTCCCCGGTTCCCACAGACACCTGTTCGTGGAAAAGTCCCTGATAGCCATTGTTCTGGATGCAGACCTGAATCTGTCCGGAAAATTTCACGGATTCCGTTTCCGGAGGTTCCTCCAGAAAGGTATTGTCCACGGCAGTCTCCTCCGTTGGTTCTGCGGTTTCACACGCTACAGCAGTGTCCGTTCCCTTATCCGCAAGAAAAGCTGTCTGTTCCCCCTCAGACAGCTTTTCTTCTTTCGTAGAATTCATCAGTAAAAACAGGCTTCCCCAAACACCAACTACCACTTTCATGGCAACTATGCTTTTTGAAGAATGTCTCTTACTGATTTGTTTCAATGTTCCACTCCTGCTTTGGGGTCATCACAAAATCTGTGACCAGTCGGTAATACCAATATATGTAACAAAAGATCCTTTCTACACAAAAGCAGCCCATTATCAGGGCTGCTTTTTCATTTGTATGATTCCCCCAAAATGCCGGTTCCTATTTTTTGACTCCTAGCATTTTCTGCCAGGTGGGCGACCGCAACCGGTATTTCTGTCTTCCACTGCATTAGGAGGTTTCCCTCCGGAGGCCTGACATCCATACGGCAATATAGGAATCCCGTTTAAAGTAACTGTAGGTTCAAAAACATAGGAATTATCGAACATTTCAGGTTAGTCTTATTATATCCGATATGGGCGGAAAATACAACCCCGGCATAAAAAAAGAGTTGCGTATATTTACGCAACTCTTTTCATGCTTTGCTTAGTTATATTTTCTTTTTCTAGCAGCTTCAGATTTCTTTTTACGTCTTACGCTGGGTTTCTCGTAATGCTCACGTTTACGAATCTCCTGCTGGATACCAGCTTTAGCGCAGCTTCTTTTGAAGCGACGTAAAGCGCTATCTAAAGTCTCGTTCTCTTTAACGATTACGTTTGACATGCTTCACCTGACCTCCCTTCAGTCCCTGCCTTTAATCGACTGATCGGGTTTTTCTATACAAAGACACAGTATGCCTTTTGCACATCAAATATTATAGCATAATCCACGCATCCGTCAATACCTTTTTTTATTTCTAAAGGATTTCTAAAGGATATTTCTATTTAATCTGACTGTCCAATACCTTAGCAGCCTCTGCAATGGCATTGGGAATACCCGCAGGATTCTTGCCCCCGGCCTGTGCCATGTTGGGACGGCCACCGCCGCCACCTCCTACCAGTGCAGCAATTCCCTTAATCAGATTGCCGGCATGGGCACCTTTTGTCTGTACACCATCGGTAGCCATTGCAATAAGGTTTACCTTGCCATCCAGTTCAGAAGCAAGTACAACCACGCCATCTCCCAGCTTATCCTTTAACTGATCACCCAGATCACGGAGTCCGTTCATGTCCACACCGGGGACACTGGTTGCCAACAGTTTCACACCTTTGACTTCCACTACCTGGTTCATCACATCACCCAGAGCATCCTTGGCAGCCTTGCTCTTTAAGGATTCATTTTCACTCTGAAGGTCTTTCAGTTCTGCCATTAAGTGTTCGCACTTCTCCACCAAGGTGGCGGGAGTTGCTTTCACCACCTTTGCAGCCTCGTTTAAACGCTCTTCCAGTTCTGCATAGTATTTGGTAACGCCTGCACCGGTCAGTGCCTCGATACGACGTACACCAGCAGCTACACCATTTTCAGAAATGATCTTAAAGTTTCCGATTGCTCCGGTATTCTTTACATGGGTACCGCCGCAGAATTCCTTGGAGAAGTCTCCCATTTCTACCACACGGACCTTCTCGCCGTACTTCTCACCAAACAGTGCCATTGCTCCGGTTTTCTTTGCTTCCTCAATGGTAAGCACTTCCGTTACAACAGGCAGATTGGCTGCGATTTCCTCGTTGACAATCGCCTCTACCTTTGCAATTTCTTCTGCAGTCATTGCCTGGAAATGGTTGAAGTCGAAACGGAGTCTTTCTGCATCGTTGTAGGAGCCGGACTGCTCTACATGGTTTCCTAAAACAATACGCAGTGCTTTCTGTAGTAAATGGGTAGCACTGTGGTTCTTGCAGGTTGCCATTCTGCGGTTCTCGTCTACCTTTAAGGTAACCACATCGCCAACAGTGAACATACCCTTGGTCACACGACCGATATGTCCTACTTTATTTCCAACCAGTTTTACGGTATCTTCTACAACGAACTCACCCTGCCCCGTGGTGATGACACCGGTATCGCCAACCTGTCCACCCATGGTGGCATAGAAAGGAGTCTCACCTACGATAATGGTTCCCACATCGCCATCCGTCAGTGCCTGTACCACATCGGTCTCGGTGGTCATGGCAAGAATGGGTGCATCATGGGTCAGGCGGTCATAGCCTACAAACTCGGTGGTAATTGTCGGGTCAATGGACTCATATACAGTGACATCAGCCCCCATGTAGTTGGTAACCTTACGGGCTTTACGAGCCTTTTCCTTCTGCTGTTTCATGCACTCCTGGAAACCGGCCTCATCAACGGTAAAGCCCTTCTCGTCCAGAATTTCCTCTGTTAAATCCATGGGGAACCCATAGGTGTCGTACAATTTGAAAGCATCCTCGCCGGAAAGAACCTTAACCCCCTTTGCTTTCATATTCTCTTCCATCTCATTCAAAATAGAAAGACCCTGATCAATGGTTTTTCCGAATTTATTCTCTTCCTGGGTCAGTACGTTTAAGATAAACTCTTTTTTCTCCTCCAACTCTGGATAACCGTCCTTGGACTCACGGATAACGGTTTTGGCCAGTTCCGCCAGAAAGGTTTCCTGGATGCCAAGCAGCTTGCCGTGACGTGCCGCACGACGGATCAGACGGCGGAGTACATAGCCCCGTCCCTCATTGGAAGGCATAACACCATCGGAAATGAGGAAGGTTGAAGAGCGGATGTGGTCGGTGATCAGACGAATGGATACATCGTCCATGGCATCGGTCTCATAGGTCTTGCCAGACATCTCGCAGATGTGATCACGGATCGCTTTCATGGTATCAATATCGAAGACGGAATCCACATCCTGTACCACCACTGCAAGACGCTCCAGTCCCATACCGGTATCGATGTTTTTGTTGGCAAGTTCTTCATAGCCGCCCTTGCCATCGCCGTTAAACTGGGTAAATACATTATTCCATACTTCCATGAAACGGTCACAGTCGCAGCCTACCTTACAGTCGGGTTTGCCACAGCCATATTTCTCTCCACGGTCGTAGTAAATCTCGGAACAGGGACCGCAGGGACCTGCGCCATGCTCCCAGAAGTTATCGCACTCTCCGGTTTCCGGATCACGATAAAAACGGGTAATTTTCTCAGCAGGTACGCCGACTTCCTTTGTCCAGATGTCAAAGGCTTCCTCATCCTCTCCATAAATGGAGGGATAGAGACGATCCGGATCCATACCGATTACCTGGGTTAAAAATTCCCAGCTCCATGCGATGGCTTCATGCTTGAAGTAATCACCAAAAGAGAAGTTTCCAAGCATCTCAAAAAAGGTAAGATGTCTTGCGGTCTTACCTACATTGTCAATATCACCGGTACGCACACATTTCTGACAGGTGGTCACACGTCTTCTGGGGGGAATCTCCTGTCCGGTAAAGTAAGGCTTTAAAGGTGCCATACCAGCGTTAATTAAAAGCAGGGAATTATCGTTGTGGGGAACCAGCGAAAAGCTGTTCATTTTCAGATGTCCCTTGCTTTCAAAAAATTCAAGATACATTTTACGAAGTTCGTTTACTCCATAGGGTTTCATGTTCGTTCCTTGTCTCCTTCCAGACTTTTATCCACAATATTATATTTTTTATTAAACAGGTTGTCAATCATCCTCGTTCAGATATTCTTCCAAAGCTTCTCTTGCTTCACGGATTTCATCCCGGTTTCCTCCGTGCAGTGCCTCCTCGAAGCGTTGCAGATATCTTTCAATGCGTTTTCTCCGATCACCCAGACATTCCTCGTACATCCGCTCTGCCCGCAAAAGCACTACTTTATTTTCTTCCTGGTCTCTGGGCTGGATTTTCAGATAGGATAAATCCTCCATCCGCTTTTCGATTTCTTCATCGGACATGGTATTCTGACTGCCCTTGATAATCATTTTCTGCTTTTCTCCGGTGGAAACCACTTCCACCTGGACTTCCAGCAGGGAGTTGATGTCGTAGGTGTAGGTCACATCAATCGCCTCCTGTCCTTTTGGGGCTTTGGGCACCTTGATGTTTAGCTCTCCCAGATAGAGATTGTTTCTGGCAAAACGGCTCTCGCCCTGTAACACTCTCACCCGCACCTGTTCCTGATTATCCCGCACGGTGTAAAGCCGCTCGGTGTGACTCACAGGAATAACAGTGTTCCGTTCAATGATAGGGCAGAAATGTCCGTCCTCCACCCGTCCGTCCTCATATTCTACCACGACTTCCGTGCCCAGAGTAAAGGAGCAGACATCGGTAAGAATGACTTCCTTTACATCTGCGTGGCGTTCCTTCATGGCACCCTCAATGGCAGCGCCCAGCGCCACTGCCTCATCGGGATTGGTGGAAGTATCCGGGAACTTGCGGAACAGTTTAATCAGAAATTCCTTTACAATGGATAGCCTTGTGGCACCGCCCACCAGAACCACCTTGTCAATATCCTTTAAGGAAAGTCCGGCATCACTGAGGGAACGTTTCACCGGTTCCCGGATTCTTGTAAACAGCTCCTCACAAGCCTCCTCGTATGCCCTTTTCGTGATGACGCTCTTTCGTTCTTCTTCCTTGTATACAAAGCTGAAGATGACCTCTGACTCGTCCTTGAAATCGCATTTTGCTTTCTCCGCACTGCGGTAAAGCCGCGCCTGTTCTTTCAAGGTCATATCCTGTTTATCCAGTTTCTGGTCTTTTAAGAACAGTTTTTCCAAAACTCTGGTAAAATCTTCTCCGCCCAGGTAGTTGTCTCCGGCTACAGCTCTCACTTCCAGAATGTTTTCAAACAGTTCCAGAATGGACACATCGAAGGTGCCGCCTCCCAGATCAAATACCAGGAAACGGCAGTTCCCCTCCTGGTCGTATAAGCCATGGGCAATCGCCGCCGCAGTTGGCTCGGAGATAATCCGCTCCACCACTAACCCTGCCAGCTCTCCGGCACGCTTGGTGGCTTTTCTCCGCTGGTCGTCAAAATAAGCCGGCACGCTGATGACCGCCTCTGTGACAGACTCTCCCAGGAAGGTTTCCGCATCCTCTTTTAACGCCCTTAGCACCAGACTGGAAAGCTCCTCTGCCCGGTATCTTTTTCCGGAAAGAACATATTCCCTGTCACTTCCCATACTCCGTTTAAAGGTGGATGCCACGCTGTCAGGGTACAGGCTCATCCTCTCCTTCGCGGTTTCCCCCACATAGACATTCCCGTCCTCGTCCACACTGACGACGGAAGGGGTCAGGTGCTTTCCCAGTCTGTTGGGAATGATTTTGGGTCCCTCCGGGGAAAAATAAGCCACCAGGCTGTTGGTGGTCCCCAGGTCAATTCCTACTATCATAAGTCTAACTCCTTATTGCATATATAATAATTTTGCTCTGGCAAAGAGATGGAACGGGTTCGTCTCGTCCATCCTGCGGTATGCCTCCATGGCACCCTGTCTGTCACCCTTTCGCTCCAGCATCAGGGCATTTGCCACCATGCGCTCCACACAGCCATGATCCCGGCACATCCTGCAGATGATGCTGTGATTCATCTCCTGCAAAGCCGCCTCCACATCGGCATCGGGATTAAAATAAGCATTGATGAACTTAAAATATGCCAGATAGGACTTCTGGTAGAAAAACAAATCCCGGTACATCTCTTCGTTTTTCTTTAAGAAATCCTCCAGCCACTGGCGGTAGGTTTCTCCGGTCTGGAAAAATCCCGCCCTGCGCTCTGCGTGTGTCAGTTTCTCCCCTTTTTCCGTCTTTTTCTGGAGGTCTTTGATTTTCTGAAGGAGTCCTTTCCGCACCGGTTTTTCCTCTTCCTTCACCGCATCATCATAGAGGGTCAGCAAGAACAGATACTGGGCAATCAGCCGCGCCATGCTGGTTCTGCGTCCATTCTTTATCCCTTCCGGGCAGGCAGCATGAACTTTAAATACCACTTTTTTCAGCAGAGACAGTCCTTCCAGATATTTTCCACTGAGAATCAGATACTGCACCTTCCGCTCTCCATAGTCGGAGAATTGTTCCATGGTTTTCCGGTTGTAAACCTGCTCCATTTCCTCTAAGAGTTTTCCGCAGGGTTCCATGTTCCCCACTTCCATATAAATATCAAATTCATTGGTCAGGCGGTCCATTGCCAGGGTGGGCTCTGTGGTTGGCCACTCCTTCTCGCAGATTGCGATTGCCTTCTCAGGTTTCCCACTGCGTGTGAGGGTGTGCATCAAATCCTCCGGAGTGCTTGCCCGGTCAGGAAATCTCTCATCCAGTGCCACATAAGTCTGGTAGGCACTTTCATATTCCCCCATGCGTTCATAGGTATGTCCCAGATTTCCATAGGGATAAACATTGGGCTCCGCATCCATGTACTGCATGGCTTTCCGCAGCGCCACGATGGCTTTTTCGTACTGTTCTGTGTATTTGTAGACACAGCCCAGATTGTTGAGGGCAAACTGGTCACCGGGTTCCTCTTCCAGAATTTTTTTGAAGGATTCTTCCGCTTCCTCAAAATGGAGACTGTCCATCTGGAATCGACCCACCTCATTGAGCATATAGGTGGAGGGTGCCTGATAGAAAATCCTCATCAGTTCCTGAATTCCCTCTTCATACTTAGATATCCGTCCCCACTCTACAATGGGTTTTTTATATTTTTCTTCAAACTCATTCAATCTCTCCCGCAGGGATTTCCGTTCTTCCTCGCTCACGGGATGATGGTACTGGTATTCGTAGGCATCCAGATAGACAGATTTTACCTCTGCCTTTCTGGCATCCTCCAACACGGCAGCCAGATCCTCACCCCGTTGAAGGCACAGGTAAACCAGTGCCATTTCCTCGTAGGCTCTGGCGTACTGGGGAAAACTCTTTACTGCAAGCTGTCCGAAATGAATGACACCGCCTGCATCCCTCTTTTTGGCAAAAAGACGGAGCAGTATGGTGTAGGCGGCATCCAGGTGATAGTCATCGACCAGCTGCATGGCAATCTCTTCTGCCCGGTCGTCTTCCTCCTGTTCCAGATAAATTTCTGCCCGTTTCATCCGGATACGAATCCGGCTGCTTAGTAATTCCTCCGCATCCTTTTTCTCATCCAGCATCTGTTCAAAGGCATCCAGTTCCTTCAGTGCATCCTCATAGTAATCCTTTTTGCCCATTGCCAGACCATAAAACGCTTCCACCCGAACCAGATAGGAATCCCGGAATCTGCGGCGGTCATTCCTGTAGTCTTCGCTTTCTTTTGTTTCTGACTCAATTCGTTTTCTCAAGGCTTCCCGCCAGATCAGTGCCTGATCTAAGGCTTCCTGAAACATTGCTTCCTGGAGATAAAGCTTGGCAAGCAGTCCCTTTCTCTCCGCATCCCGCTCCGGCCTGATTTTACCTTCCAGCGACTCTGCCAGCTTGATGCCTTCATAATATCGTTCATCCTGGATAAGACACCAGCCGTACTCCATGGCAGCATCACTGTCCATGTCCTTTTTCTCTTTATACTCCTTCTCCAGTACAGCATTGATTTTCTGTAATTGACTGATAAAGTCATCATCAGCTCCCATTTGCAGAACACATTCCGCACATTTTTTCGCCTGTTTATACTGCCCCTCATCCGCATAAATTTTCGTCAGACGGAAATTGGCCATATAGTGTTTATGATCCTGCTCTTTCAGTTTTTCATAAAGGCTCTTTGCCTTTTCTGTCTCCCCCATTTGGAAATACAGTTCCGCCGCCTGATAGACCACAATCCCCTCATCCGGGTAGTCATCACGCAGCTGTTGGATTCGCTGTAAAGCCTCGTCTTTCCGCCCCTGCTTCAGTCGAATATTGACCAGCAGTAATTGCATAGCCGGATGACTTACTGACAGTTCTTCCGCATGCGTTACCGCATCCTCTGCCCCTGGTATATCCGCCGCATCCAGCATACGCCATCCCTGATTATACAGATTCAGGTATTCGTCATAGTTTGCATCATCAGCTCCCTGGAACAGTTCAAAATCAATATTTTCTCCATTATGGCATTTGTAAAAAAGATAACGGATAAACTCAGCGGGAAACTTTTCCTTTAACTGATTCTGGTTTCCGCTGATATGTAACTTTTCATCCAGTAACTTCCAAACCGATGTAGGGAGGTAAATATGATTCATGAGAAATACCAGTAATTTCTCCCTGCATTCATCCTCCCCATCCAGAGAAAGAAAAACCTCCTCTCCAAACAGTTCCTTCCATTTGTTTAAATCTGTGCGCGTGGAAAGTTTCCCGTAAATTTTCCCGGCATTTCTCACCCACTGTCCGGAAGGGGTATTGTCAACCAGTATTTCCTCCTGTTCCGGTTGTTGATCCTCCTCCGGGTGTCTTGCATAGGCAACAGCTTCCTCATATGCTTTACGTAACCGCTTAAATCCCTCCGGATCATCCTCTGGATTGGTTACTTTGAGTTTTTGCAAATATGCCTGTTTGAGTTTTCCCTCTTCTTTTGTCTGTTCGATTCCCAAAACCCGAAAACAGTCCATTCGAATATCCTTTCATAACCTGTTAATTTTCAAAACGGCTGTCATGTTTTCACATGGCAGCCGTCATGATTATTCCTTTGCATTTAGAAAGTGAATTTGTCAGCAAAGTAAGCATCTAACTGATCAATGGCAATACGTTCCTGCTCCATGGAATCACGGAAACGCACGGTTACGCAGCCGTCATTTTCCGATTCGAAATCGTAAGTCACACAGAAGGGGGTTCCAATCTCATCCTGACGGCGGTAGCGTTTACCAATGTTACCTCTGTCGTCAAATTCGCAATTATATTTTTTGGACAGCTCTGCATAAATCTTCTCTGCTCCCTCGTTAAGTTTCTTGGAAAGAGGCAGAATACCGATTTTTACAGGTGCCAGTGCCGGATGGAAACGAAGTACGGTACGCATATCACCGCCTTCCAGTTCCTCTTCATCATAAGCCGCACACAGAAAAGCCAGAACTACACGGTCTGCTCCCAGAGACGGCTCTATAACGTAAGGGATGTATTTCTCTTTGGACTCGTCGTCAAAGTAATTCATATCCTCACCGGAGGTATTCTGGTGCTGCGTCAAATCGTAATCGGTACGGTCTGCAATACCCCATAACTCACCCCATCCGAAGGGGAATTTAAACTCAATATCGGTGGTTCCCTTAGAGTAGAAACACAGTTCCTCCGGGTCATGATCGCGGAGACGCATCTCATCCTCTTTGATACCAAGGGTCAGTAACCAGTCACGGCAGAAGCCTCTCCAATACTGGAACCACTCCAAATCCGTGCCGGGTTTGCAGAAGAACTCTAATTCCATCTGCTCAAACTCTCTGGTACGGAAGGTAAAGTTACCGGGAGTAATCTCGTTTCGGAAACTCTTACCAATCTGTCCGATACCGAAAGGAACTTTCTTTCGGGAAGTACGCTGCACATTCTTAAAGTTTACAAAAATACCCTGTGCAGTTTCAGGTCTTAAATATACGGTGTTCTTTGCATCTTCCGTTACACCCTGGAAGGTTTTGAACATCAGGTTAAACTGACGGATATCGGTAAAGTTGTGTTTACCGCAGGAAGGACAGGGAACCTGATGCTCCTCAATGAAGTTTTTCATTTCCTCCTGGGAATAAGCATCAATGGGCTTTTCTAATGCAACACCATTTGCCTCTGCAAAATCCTCGATTAATTTATCTGCACGGAAACGCTCATGACATTCTTTACAATCCATCAAAGGATCGGAAAATCCACCCAGATGTCCGGAAGCAACCCATGTCTGAGGGTTCATCAGAATCGCACAGTCCACGCCTACGTTGTAAGGGGACTCCTGTACGAATTTCTGCCACCATGCTTTTTTAACATTGTTCTTCAGTTCGACTCCCAGGTTACCGTAGTCCCAGGTATTGGCAAGTCCGCCGTAAATCTCGGAACCGGGATATACAAACCCTCTCGCCTTTGCCAGTGCCACGATTTTGTCCATTGTCTTTTCCATTTTGGTAAACTCCTTATTCTTTTATTTTAACAGCAGATAGAACAATCCGCTGGCTGAATCCACCAGCGTTGCCTGTTTTTGGTTTTCTTCTACTGTAAGAGCTGCATTATCACCGATATATGCAATCTTATCCGGTACGCACACCTGTCCTTTTTCAGAAGTGATGAGAATCCGTTTATCTCCCATTGCCTCTATTTCCTTCCGGGATACCAGCTCCGGATCTGTTTTGGAAGGTTCGGCTTCCCACATATCCACCATGGAATAGCCCGCGGCCATGGCATTGGAAACCGTTCCAAAAAACAATACTGCAGAGTTGCTGACCGGTGTATTAAACGAAACATAATCTGCAGTGCTTTCATAGTCAAGTACCATCCGCACTGTGTCTGTCTCTTCGTCTAAAAGTTCCACTGATTCCAGCGTCACCTTTCCGTTTCCTTTGCTATTATAATCGTCTACTGTTTCCTGGGCCATCTCCTTCAGTTCCTCAAAGCTGTAGACGCTTTTATCCAGTACATCCACCTCTGTGGCACGAACCTTTCCATCCTTCTGTACCTGAATGGTAGAACGGTCAAAATCTGCCTTGCTGTCTCCAGCCCCACAGGCTGTTACATTCAGGAATACAAAAACGGTGGCCAAAGCTGCGGCTCCTGTCATCCATTTTTTCATAATTTTCCTCACACTTGTATCACTTTCTTACGCAGCAAAACAGCAAATATTTTACTGCTGAATGACTACATACTTCCCTATTATAGATTACTTACACAGGATTTTCAACAAGCGTTTCCAAAATTTCGAGACTTTTAAATCTGGAACGCAAAAAACGCTGGCGGATTTTGGATGAGAAATCCGCCAGTTCTTTTAAGACACTGTCTGAAACTTTAAAGGTATACAGCTTTTCCACCGGCTGTTTTGCGATGAAATCCACGGTGTACAACAGGCTCTGGGAATAGTTCTCCGGATGCTCCACGCCGGGAAATTCTCCGTTTACCACCACCACCTTACATTCAAATATGTAACGGACCAGGCGGTTGTCCAGGCTCTTTGCGCAGAGTGCCCGCATGGACTGGTAGAGAAGTTTTAACATGTCCCGCTCGTCATTGTTTTCCCTGGTATAATAGTCTGCAATTTCCAGAAAATACATGCCGTAATAGGCGCTTTCAAAATCCATGCGGAGATCTTCAAAGTAGTTGCTGATGTTTGTCTCCATCATGTTGTAGGAATCCCGCCCCGGATAAAGTCTGTACACGCCGAAACAGAAACAATCTGTGGCTGCCAGGAAACGGGAATTCTGTCTTCTGGCGCCCTTGGCGAAGGCTGCGATTTTCCCCCGTTCTTTGGTGAGAATCACTACCCGCCTGTCATATTCCCCGATAGGCACCGTCTTTATAATCATCCCCGTCACCACTACGCAATCCTGCATTGTGTCCTTCTGCTCTTTCCCGGCCTTCCGGCGAGGATTCTGCTTTCCCCGCCGCCATCCGATATTTTAAGTAATCTTCCACGCTTCCGCTTTTCAAGAAATTCTTCCAGGTATTTTCCATGTGCTGCCCCCTTTTGTCTGATAGGGTTAGGGTCTGCACATTTGTCCGATTTATTCCGGTTTACTCCTGCAAATCTTTTCCATTATAGCCAAAGTTTTTGATGAGAAAATCACTGTCACGCCAATCCTTTTTCACTTTCACCCAGAGTTTTAAGTTTACCGGCATTTCCAGTAAATTCTCAATGTCCCGTCTTGCCTGGGTTCCGATTTTCTTTAACATGACACCTTGTTTTCCGATGATAATTCCTTTGTGGGAATCCCTCTCGCAGATGATAGTGGCATCAATGTTGACGATGGATTTGGTGTATTTCATGCTGTCGATACACACTGCAATTCCATGGGGTACCTCATCGTCCAGACACCGCAGTGCCTTTTCTCTTATCATCTCTGCCACAATCTGACGCTCCGGCTGGTCGGTGATGGTGTCCTCATCATAAAAAGCCGGTCCGTAAGGAAGATATTTGAAAATCGTCTGAATCAGGTCCTCTGTATTTTTATCCTTGAGGGCAGACACCGGGATAATTTCCGCAAAATCCATCTCCTTCCGGTAGGTGTCAATCACCTCCAGAAGTGCCTCTTTTTTTACGGTATCAATCTTGTTAATCACCAGAATGACCGGTGTGTTTCCCTTTTTTAACTGCTCCAGAATGTGCTGCTCTCCGGCACCGATATAGGTGGATGGCTCCACCAGCCACAGTACCACATCCACCTCGTTCAAGGTTTTCTGTGCCACGTTTACCATATAGTCCCCCAGCTTATTCTTGGACTTATGGATGCCCGGTGTGTCCAGAAAGACAATCTGTCCCTGCTCACAGGTATAAACAGTCTGGATACGGTTACGGGTGGTCTGGGGTTTGTTGGATGTGATGGCAATTTTCTGTCCAATCAAGGTGTTCATCAGGGTGGACTTGCCCACATTGGGTCTGCCAATCAGTGTGGCAAAACCTGATTTAAACGGTTCATTCATGCTTTGTCTTTCTCCATTAAGCGTCCTTTCCCGGCTCCTCCTGACCCATAATTTCCGAAGAAGTCATTTCCGGCTGCTTTCTTTCCTGTTTTTTTGCTTTGTTCTTTTTTACAATCTTACGAATAACCAGCGTCACCACCAGAATGAGAATCACCCACAGTACAATGTATGGCAGGCGGATGACCAGTCCGATGAAGAATTCTTCCACATCTCGGCTCATATTCCTGCAGTTATGTAAGAATCCTTCCTGCATCCGTTCCCAGGCACTCTTTTCCATTTCCGTTACCGGGGTATAGGTGAGCACTTCCTCCACATCAATGTAAACGGTGGCGTAGTTGATCTGGTTGTTCATAGTACGCATCTGGCTTTCCAGGCTTTGAATCTGGTAGCGTACCTCCGTCAGCTGGTCTTCCAGATAAACCAGTTCTTCCACCGTTTCCGCCTGCTCCACCAATTCCATCAGACGATCCTGCTGTGCCCGGAGTGCCTTTAAGTGGCTCTGTACATCCACATACTGCAGAGTCACATCCTCCACGCTTTCGCTGCGGTAGGTAATGTTGCTGTTTTCCGCCATCACATCCAGAAAAGCATCCAACTGGTCGGCTGGAATTCTTGCGGTGAGGGAAGCATTCCGATAGTTATTGGTATGATAATAAACACTGCCGTTATTCTCATCCATGCGCTCCACATACCCGCCAAGTTCTGTCACCTTTTCCTGAATGGAATCCAAAAGGACATCAAAACCTTCTGTTTCCACAGAAAGATTGACGGTGCGGATCAGTTTCCGATCTGTGGCAGCCTCCTGGGGAGGTTCCTCTCCTGTGTTGCTTAAACCGGTATCTTCGGATACCTCCATACGATTTCCCATGGCTGCATTGGAAACTGCGGCGGAATCCATGGAATAAGAATCATCCATGTCATAGGCACCCTCCTTGTAGGCTGCCTCCTCATAAGGCACATCCGCCACAGCCGCTGTTGTGCCGGAGGCAACACTTCCGCACCCCGCAAGCAGCGTTCCACACAAAAACGCAATACCTAAAATTTTTCCAACCTTTTTCATCATATACAATCCTCCTTGTATTTGATTTTCTCTTGTACTATAGATACAATCCAACCTGGAAAAATGTTGCAATTTTCTAAAAATTTTTTGAACTATTCAGCACCCCATTCGCAAAACCGCGGTTTCACCGCTTTCCTTTTGCTCATGTGGTTACTTCGCCATATAAATTTGCTGTTCTGTTTGCATGCAAGCATACACAGAAAGCAAATTTGCATGGCTCTGAATAGTTTTTAGAATAAATTTTCCGTTTGTTTAAATAATTTCTCAGAGTCCATAATTTTGCTCTCATTTCCTACCACGCAGAGGCACTGGTCTTCCATGAATGCATCAATGTAGTCCGCACAATGACGGATATCTTCGATGGTCACCGCAAGCAGCTGGTCACGCTCTCTCTGGGCATCTTCCTCTGTCCAGCCGGTCATGTAACCGCAGAGGGAATATACCCCCTTCGCCGCAGGATTCATGGGGGTGTCCATTTCTGACACTGCACCGATAATATACTGGGTCAGTTCCCGCTCATCCGCATCAAAGCGGCGTACATACGCTGCCGCTCCCTCGTAGGCATCCAGGGTCTTTTGCAGATTGGGATCACGGTAGGAAACAAAATAACTGCCTCCCGTCTTTCCAAAGGCACACATACAACCGTAAGCGCCGCCCTTGACCCGCACCTCATTCCATAGATAATCGTAACTTAACAGTACCTTTAAGGCTTTTAAGGCTCCGGTATATTCCAGACCGTGCTTTCTGTAATTTCCTGCACGGCAGACAAACTGAATCTGGGCAGAGGATTTAAAGCCCTCGTTTTTCTTTTCCAGAACCGGGGCATAATGCCCTTTTGTCTCCGGTTTGTCAAAAAGCTGGCCTGCCAGTTTCTCCACCAGTTCCGGCATCTGTGTATAGCCCTCCTGGGTGGCAGTGTAGTCCACCATGAGATTTCCCTTGCAGAAAATCCGGTGCATCAGACTCTGGAGGTTCTGAATTAGTTTTTCCTTTTCTTCTTCAAAGTTCTGGCTCAGTCCGTCCACCAGACGATAATGCTCGATTCCATTGACTGCATCAGTCACTCTTCCGACGGTGGAAAAATAGGACAGGGCACGGTTTAATGCGGTCACATGTCCTGCGGATGTCATGGATTCCTGCTCCCTGGATTTCATTTCCAGAAGAAGTTCCTGTAACCGTTTGGTATCGGTAAACCGGGAAGTAAAAATCAGTTCCTCCATCAACCCGAATGCCTCCGGCAGCTTCTCATAAAATGCCTTGCATTTCACTTCCAGGGTATTGGTACTTTCTTCCAGATTCCGGGCATTGGTATAGGTGTTTAACACCACGGAAATACCACCGGTCTGGATATTGATTTCATGGTTTAATTCCCCATAAGAATAGGATTTCGTATTCACCATTCCAAGCAGGACTTTCAAAATTCCCACGTAAGGAAACAGTTCTTCCTCAATGTCGTCCAGTCTGAAAATTAGGCGGATGTAACCGATGCCTCTGGTGTCAATATCATGGAACAATAAATCGGTATCCTTGCAGGAACGCAGTTCGTTCACATAGGGCACACATTTTTTCGTCAGATCTTCTCTGGTGAGCACCGGAATGGTTGCCAATGCCTCAGGGGAATCCTCGCTTTCCTGATACTCCCGCAGTGCTTTGGTGTCTGCCACAATCTTTTCGATTTCTTCTCTGGAAAGAGTGGCTTTATAGGCTGCCAGTTTCTCTGCCAGTTCTTTATCCTTCCGGGCGGTTTTTCCTTTTTCCGGAGCCAGAACCAGCACGCTGCGATGAGGATTTTCCAATAAATATTTTCGGATCATGTCTTCAAAATAGCCGTCATCCACAGCCCGGCGGAGTGCCCCATAAGTGTGGTTTGCCTCCACATGGATAAAAGCGGCACGGTCATCGTATAACCAGCTGTCCAGCATCTGCAGACCATACATCAGTCCTGCGGGATAGGAGCCAAAATCCGCCTCTCTGTATTTGAACTCAAAATGGTTGATTCCCGCAAGCAGGGCTTTTTTGTCAATGCCCTGCTCTGCCTGTTCGGTAAGAACTTCCTTAATCGTGTCCAAAAATTCCTGTTTCTGACTCTCCTGGGCATTTTTTGCCACCACAGAGAAGAAGGGCTGCAAAATGCCGTTCTCAAATTCACTGTACACATCGTCACCGATGCCCTTGTCAATCAGCGCCTGTTTTAAGGGTGCGCCGGGAGCGGTGCAAAGAGCATAGTCCAGTATCTGCATGGCAATGTAAAGTTTGCGGTCCAGGCTCTCTCCCATCACCACATTGTAGGTCAGATAGGCTGCATGGTCTTCCGGTTCAGAATCCAGAATGGAATAGGTCTTGCGGTATTCCGCAGGCTTTGTAAAGGGTTTCTGAAAATCCACCTTGGAGTCTACTTCCAGATAGTCGTAGGCAGACAAGTACTCTTTATCAATGAAATCCAGTTTTTCAGCCATATCCATGTCGCCATAGAGATAAATATAGCTGTTGCTGGGATGATAATATCTGTGATGAAAATCCAGGTAGTCCTGATAGGTCAGTTCCGGAATCACATCCGGGTCACCACCGGATTCCACGCTGTAAATGGTATCCGGGTAAAGGGTATTCATCACCTCTCTGTCCAGTACATCATCAGGAGAGGAAAAAGCACCCTTCATTTCGTTGTAAACTACACCATTATATTTTAAATCGTCCTCCGGGCTTTCCATCTCATAATGCCAGCCCTCCTGCCGGAAAATCTTCTCCTCTTTATAAATGTTGGGATGAAAAACTGCATCCAGATACACATTCATCAGGTTCTGGAAATCCTTGTCGTTGCAGCTTGCCACAGGGTACACCGTTTTGTCCGGGTAAGTCATGGCGTTTAAGAAGGTGTTGAGAGAACCCTTTGCCAGTTCAATGAAGGGGTCCTTCACCGGGAATTTATCAGAACCGCAAAGTACGGTATGCTCCACGATATGAGCCACGCCGGTGGAATCCTTGGGTGGTGTGCGGAAACCAATATAAAATACTTTATTGGGATCCTCATTGGAAAGTAATGCCACACGGGCTTTCGTTTTATTATGCTCCAACAGATAACTCATGGAATTCAAATCTTCAATAAATCGTTTCTCAAGAATCGTATAAGACTTCAGTTCTTTGATATTCATATAAAAAGTCCTTTCTCACTTACATAATCCAGTTTATTGTAGCATTATTATTTTTATTTTTCCACTACATTCGCAGGTTAATCAGAGAGCTGCGTATTGTTATTGCCGCGTGGAAAGCTTTTTCTCATTTAACAATAAAAGAGCGAGCAGATCCGAAGACCCACCCGCTCAGTGTAAAAGGGGAATTTTTACCATATTTGGCTGTAACCGACACATTTATCTCGGTCACATTACATATTATAGCAGAATTTGACACTCAATGCAAGGCTTATTTTTATACATTAAAAAAAGTCACCGCGAGTTTCGATAGAATAATCTCCTGAACGACAAAACCACGCGCCTTTTTTTGAGCCAGATTAATGGCAGCAAAATCTTTTAAAGTATAGATTTTCTGTTGATAGTTCCGTGTTACTTTTCCAAACAGACTTTTCTTTTCCACCAGTTCACACACCTTCACCCTTGTTTTCAGCTGCAGGTATGTACGATAGGAAAAGCTATCCGGGGTCATGTAATAAAACTGACTTTCCAGTGATGTTTCCGGATCGGTATCCTTTAACAGATAATGTTCCATAATACTTTGGAACTTAAAAGGGACTTCATCACTGTCCAGCATTTCCCGGTATGTAAATTTGCCACCAAGGTAGATACTGGAATTGTCTCCCATCACATATTTGTAATCCTTGTATTCTTTTACGTTCATTTCATTCCGATCCTATATCTGATCCGCATTGGGATCAATCTGTTCGATTTTATCTGCACTGACCCGAATGGCCTCCAGGATCTGATATAGAGACATCCCTGTCTCGTCTGCCAGTTCTGCCGGGGTCACTTTTCTTCCCAAGGTCTGCGACAGTTCATTTGCCGCATCCGCTACCTTATTGACCTTATCTGCTATCTTATGATCCTTCTTCTGCTCTTCAAAATCTTCCCGAATCAGTTCCTCCATGGCATCCATCATCAGTTTTCCCAGCATTCCCTGTGCCTCGGAAGCATTTTCCAATGCGCCCAGCATGGTCACTCCAGCGGTCAGAGCCACATTCCCTTCTCCAATGAGATCTTCCAGAAAAATCCCCTGTCCCGCATATAATTTAGCAACTTCTATCACCTGGGGAAGATACATTTCAATAAGACGCGCCTGTGAGGATTTATCACCTGCCATGGCTGATAAAGTTACACCCTCCATTTCTCCCTCAGAATACTCCGGCAACGACTTCAACTCTTCTTCGTACAATTCCAGATAATTGATTTCTTCATCGGAAAGATAGTCGTCCAAATTCACCGGCTCCCCGATTCCCACCTTATGCGCCGTCAGATAGTCATAAACCATCTGCATCTGATTTTCGTCCAGTTTGCAGGGAGCCATAATTTCTTCCGTCTGCTCCTTGCTGACACAGTTTCCCTGATTCTTTGCAAGATTCAACAGCTCCTGTAATTTTTCTGCAAATAAATTTTTTGCATCCATTTTCTTCTCTCCATCTACTATTTCACATGCTCATGGGTGAACAAATGATACTGACAGTACTCATAATTTCCGTTACATTTGGAGCAAAAACGGAATTCCAGATTCGGATCATCCAGTTCTGTGCGTCCGCAGATGGCGCATTTATGCTTGGTGATCTGTCCGTTTGCTCCCCGATACTGCATGTTTGCACGTTTCTCTGCTCTTTTAGCCTGCTTTTTAAACTCCATATGCCGCTTCATCTGTTGGGGAGACATATGGATTTTACTGCGGCTGCTTAAGAAAAATACCACGAAGTTCAACAAGGAAGCAATGATAGCAAATCTGGAATAAACATTGCCCATCAGCACCTCAAACACCAGCATCACTGCATAGATAATTCCAAGAACCTTCACTTTGATAGGAATGATAAACATTAACAGTACCTGCACATCCGGGAAAGTTGCCGCAAATGCCAGGAAAATGGACATATTGACATAGTAGGTGGAAAAAAACAGCGCTGACAGGCCAAAAAACAGCTGCGGCCCGTAATAGGCAATAATCTTACTCTGAAACAGATAACTGTACCCCATCATTGCAAAGCTTCCAAGCACGGTAAACAGCATACCGGAAAACAGATACACATTATACCGGTAGGTGCCCCAGGTACGCTCCAATGTGGTGCCGATGGAGTAATAAAAATACAACATAATCATGGTAAGGAAAATATTTCCGGTCTCCGGAGGAACAATGATCCAGGTTACCAGACGCCAGATCTGTCCGTGTAAAATAGCATAGGGATTCAGCGTCAGATAGTTTAAAAATCCCTGATTGATAAATTGGATGACATATCCACAGGCATAACACAATATCAATACAAGGGAAATGTTTTTAATGGCATATTTGCCGAATTTACGTTCAAAAGGACTCATAAGACACCTCCGGTTTCTCAAACATATGACCTATCTTACCATTTTGCTTTGGGAATGTAAATAAACGTGCCGACACTTTACGGATTCTTTATACTTTGTTAATATTTACAAGTTTGCTTTTTAGCGAAGTTAGGCGTATAATGTGGAAGATTGTCAGCAAGTCTTTTACTTGCTTTTTATAAGGAAAGGATTTTACCATGAATGACATGAACGAAAAGCAGAATTATACACTGGGCATTGATATTGGTTCCACCACTGTCAAGATTGCTTTGCTGGACGAGCACCATGCGATCCTCTTTTCCGACTATGAGCGACATTTCGCCAATATCCGGGAGACTTTGTCCCGTTTACTCCAGAAAGCATATGCCATCACAGGTGACTGTACCGTCCATCCTATGATCACCGGCTCCGGCGGTCTCACCCTTGCCAATCACTTAAAAGTTCCTTTTGTTCAGGAGGTTATTGCCGTCTCCACTTCTTTACAGGAGCTGGCTCCCAAAACAGATGTTGCCATCGAGCTTGGTGGTGAAGATGCAAAAATCATCTACTTTGAGGGAAATAACGTAGAGCAGCGTATGAACGGCATCTGTGCCGGCGGTACAGGCTCCTTTATTGATCAGATGGCTTCCCTGTTGCAGACAGATGCCGCCGGATTAAATGAATATGCAAAAGATTATCAGTCTTTATACACCATTGCTGCCCGTTGCGGTGTCTTTGCCAAAACAGATATTCAGCCCTTAATCAATGATGGTGCCACGAAACCGGATCTGGCCGCTTCCATTTTTCAAGCGGTGGTCAATCAGACGATTTCCGGTCTGGCTTGTGGTAAGCCCATCCGTGGTCATGTAGCATTCTTAGGTGGCCCTCTCCATTTCTTATCGGAACTTCGTGAGGCTTTTATCCGCACTCTGAAGCTGGATGAGGAGCATGTAATCCAGACGGACAACTCTCATCTTTTTGCTGCTATCGGCTCTGCACTGAATGCAAAAGATGATGTATTCTACACCATGCAGGAAATGGTGGATAAGCTCTCCGTTGACATTAAGATGGAGTTCGAAGTGGAACGTCTTGACCCCTTGTTTGAAAATAAAGAGGCTTATGATATTTTTACTGCCAGACACAGCCGCCACCATGTGGTAACCGCAGATCTGGCATCCTATGAGGGGAACTGCTATCTGGGTATTGATGCCGGCTCCACCACCACCAAGGTCGCACTGGTGGGCGAGAATGGTTCCCTGCTCTATTCCTTCTACAGCAATAATAACGGCAGTCCCCTGAAAACTGCAGTCAAATCCATCCAGGAGATTTATTCTCTGCTTCCTGAAAAGGCACATATTGTACGCTCCTGCTCCACCGGTTACGGTGAGGCTTTGATGAAAGCTGCCTTCCTGCTGGATGACGGCGAGGTGGAAACGGTTGCCCACTACTATGCCGCCGCTTTCTTTGACCCTAACGTGGACTGTATTCTGGATATCGGCGGTCAGGATATGAAGTGCATCAAGATTAAAAAACAGACTGTGGATTCCGTCCAGTTAAATGAAGCCTGCTCCTCCGGTTGCGGTTCCTTTATTGAAACCTTTGCAAAGTCCCTGAACTATTCCGTACAGGATTTCGCTCAGGCTGCACTCTTTGCCCCTCATCCCATTGATCTGGGCACCCGCTGTACCGTATTTATGAATTCCAAGGTAAAACAGGCACAGAAGGAAGGCGCCTCCGTTGCGGATATTTCTGCAGGACTTGCCTACTCCGTCATCAAAAATGCTTTATTCAAAGTTATCAAGGTGTCAGATGCCGCGGATTTGGGCGAAAACATCGTGGTACAGGGTGGAACCTTCTACAACGATGCGGTGCTCCGTGCCTTTGAAAAAATCGCCGGCTGTGAGGCAATCCGTCCGGATATCGCCGGTATCATGGGTGCCTTTGGTGCTGCTCTCATCGCCAGAGAACGTTTTGATGAAGATCGTACCTATGCATCCACCATGCTTTCCATTGAAGCTATCAATGAGATGGAATATCATACCAGCATGGCAAAATGTAACAGCTGTACCAATCACTGCCGCCTGACTATCAATACCTTTAACGATGGCAGAAAATACATCTCCGGCAACCGCTGCGAAAAGGGAATCGGCAAACAGAAAAACGAAAAGAATATTCCCAACTTATTTGACTATAAACTGGAGCGGCTGTTTTCCTACGAACCTTTATCCGAGGAAAAGGCGACCCGTGGAACTGTGGGAATTCCCCGTGTCCTGAATATGTACGAGAATTATCCCTTCTGGTATACCTTCTTTACGGATTTAGGTTACCGGGTGCTGTTATCTCCCAGTTCCACCCATAAAACCTATGAGCTGGGTATCGAATCCATCCCCAGTGAATCCGAATGCTATCCCGCAAAGCTGGCTCATGGTCATGTTGCATGGTTGATTAAGCAAAATCCGGACTTTATCTTCTATCCGGCGCTTTTTTATGAACGTCAGGAGGTGGAAGGAGCCACCAACCATTACAATTGTCCCATTGTTACTTCCTATTCGGAAAATATTAAAAATAACATGGAGGAGATTTCCAGCGGCAAGGTATGCTTACGCAATCCTTTTATGGCGTTTACTTCCCAGGAAACAATCTGTTCCTCTTTGATAAAGGAATTCAAGGAGATCCCTGAAGCGGAAATACATAGTGCAGTTGCCCATGCCTGGAAGGAACTGGAGCAGGTCCGCCTGGACACTCAGAAAAAGGGAGAAGAAGTCCTCTCCTATCTGGAAGAGCATCACATAAAGGGAATCGTTCTTGCCGGTCGTCCCTATCATCTGGATCCTGAAATTAATCATGGCATTCCGGAACTGATCACCTCCTACGGCATTGCGGTGCTGACCGAGGATTCCGTCTCCCATCTGGGCACTCCGGAACGCCCTCTTATCGTCTCCGACCAGTGGATGTACCACTCCCGCCTGTATGCGGCGGCAAGTTTTGTGAGAACCCGGGAGGATTTGGAACTGATTCAGTTAAACTCCTTCGGCTGCGGTCTTGATGCGGTCACCACCGACCAGGTTTGTGATATCTTAACCGGCTCCGACAAGATTTACACCTGTCTGAAAATTGACGAGGTCAACAACCTGGGCGCCGCAAGAATCCGTATCCGCTCCCTGATTTCCGCTGTCCATGTACGGGAAATCCGCAAGAAACAGAGAACCATCCATTCCACTGCCAATGAGCGGGTGGAATTTACGGAAGAAATGCGGGCAGAGGGTTACACCATTCTTTGTCCCCAGATGTCTCCGATTCACTTTGAGGTGCTGGAGCCTGCCTTCCGTGCCTGTGGTTATAATTTCCATGTCCTGGGCAACGACAACCGTGCCGCCGTGGAAATGGGCTTAAAATATGTAAACAACGATGCCTGCTATCCTTCCTTGCTGGTGGTCGGTCAGATTATGGAGGCATTACATTCCGGCAAATATGACTTAAACCGCACTGCGGTGGTAATGTCCCAGACCGGTGGCGGATGCCGTGCCACCAACTACATCGGCTTTATCCGCCGTGCCTTGAAAAAAGCAGGTATGGAACAGGTGCCGGTTATCTCCATCAACCTGAGTAAGTTGGAGGCAAATTCCGGTTTTAAAATGAATCTGGATTTGCTGATCCGCGCCGCTTACGGTGCTGTATTCGGCGATATCTTCATGCGGTGTATTTACCACATGCGCCCTTATGAGAAGGTACCCGGCTCCGTGGAGGCGGTTCATCAGAAATGGCTGTCAAAATGTCAGGCGTTTGTGTCCGGCAAGCACATGAACTTCTTTACTTTCCAGAAGATGTGCCGTCAGATGGTGGAGGACTTTGATGCTATCCCCATCAATGATGTGGGAAAACCCAAGGTTGGTATTGTAGGTGAGATTCTTGTCAAATTTGCTCCTGCGGCTAACAATTATCTGGTAGAGCTTCTGGAATCCGAAGGTGCGGAGGCAGTTGTGCCTGACCTGTTAGACTTCATGCTCTACTGTTTCTACAACCAGATTTACAAGGCAGAGAATCTGGGAGCCAGTAAAAGGACTGCAAAGATTTGTAAGTTGGGAATCTGGGGACTGGAGAAGCTCCGTGGTGGTGCTGCCAAAGCATTGAAGAACAGTAAGAATTTCATTCCGCCCACTTCGATTTATGATACGGTAAGATTTGCAGAGCCCATTGTAAGCATCGGTAACCAGACGGGTGAAGGGTGGTTCCTCACCGGAGAAATGGTTGAGCTGATTCATGAAGGTGTCAATAATATTGTATGTTGTCAACCCTTCGGATGTCTGCCAAACCATGTGGTAGGTAAGGGTGTGATCAAGAAGCTGCGTCATGAGTATCCCGATGCAAACATCGTAGCTATCGACTACGACCCCGGTGCCAGTGAAGTAAACCAGTTGAACCGCATTAAACTGATGCTGTCTACAGCGCAGAAGAATTTGAAGAAGTAAAAGAGAGACTTTGACAAACGGACGACCACTGCGTCGGAATAATAGAAAATCCTCTCACTTATTATATTTGAGTGAGAGGATTTTTAACTTTTGAAATTATATTTGACAACCAGTCCACGGGCGAGGAATCCGATTTGCAATGAATGACTGTAGGAAAACGCCGGTACTTAGATGCGGTACTTTCGCATCTTATGTACCGCTGCGATTTTCCTCCAAACGAGAGTGTGTCATGAATGCAAACGGATTCCGATGCAGTGGGCGTCCGTCAAATGACATCTCCTACCAGGAAATCACTTCATTTCCATCTTCCGTAATGGCAATGGTTACTTCCCACTGGGCAGATTTTTTGCCGTCTTCGGTGTAGACTGTCCAATCATTCTCATCATCCACATAGATGTCGTGTCTGCCTGCGTTGATCATTGGTTCAATGGTAAATACCATTCCAGGCACTAAAAGCATCTCCGTTCCTCGCTTGGTCACATAGCTGACCCAGGGTTCTTCGTGGAATTCAATGCCTACTCCATGTCCTCCGATTTCACGGACAACGGAATAGCCATTCTCTATCGCATGATCATTGATAACTTGTGCAATATCTCCTAAAAATCCCCAGGGCTTTGCCTCCTTGATTCCCAGTTCCATACACTCTTTTGCCACACGAACCAGTTTCTGGTCTTCCTCCGATACATTTCCTAAGCAGAACATTCTGGAGGAATCGGAAAAATAACCCTTATAGATGGTGGAACAATCCACGTTTACAATGTCTCCATCCTTTAAAAAATCCTCAGTGCTGGGAATTCCATGGCATACCTGGTCGTTAATAGAGGTACAGACACTCTTGGGATAACCTTCATAATTTAAAGGAGCCGGAATTCCTCCCATCGCCTTGGTAGTCTCTGCCACAATCCGGTCAATGTCCTCTGTGGGCATACCAATGCAGATTTTCTCAGCCACTGCATCCAGCACCGCACAGTTAATCTTTGCACTGTCCCGGATTCCCTGAATCTGCTCGGGGTTCTTAATCATTTCATGGTCAGGAACGATATGTCCCTGTCTTTGATACATCAGAATTTTGTCATCCAAGGCTTCATGGCACTGCTTATACTTTCTGCCGCTTCCACACCAGCATGCCTCATTTCTTCCGGGACGTTTCATGATATTGATACTCATATTTCTTTTCTCACTAAGAGCGAGGGACAAATTCCCTTGTCCCTCGCTCTTCTTTCTCTTTTGTATTTTATTTTTCAATTACTGAGGTAATCCGGCTGCACCAGCATCCTGATAAATCAATGCATAGGTTGTACCTACTTTGTCTGTCTGGAAGGTAATTGTCTTATCGCTTACATCCAGATCATCAAAAGTCACAACCTCACCAGTTGCATTGCTTACTAACATCATTACACGGAAGGTTCTTCCTGCCCTCTGCAAATCACTGGGAATATCAAAGGTAAAGGTTTTCACAGAGCCAAACTGTTGAACTGCTTTACCATTCGCTCCAACAGCATCCACACTGTAAGCAGTTCCCCAGGTATATCCGGGATTAACAATCGTCAGGAAATTGGAGAGGTGCTGATATAAGTAATATCCCTGAACCTTTCTCTTTGCCTTTACACTGATTCCAGCCTGGCCGGGTGCATACTTTAAGGGTGAAACATATTTATCTGCGTTATAAAATTGAGCGTCTTTATATCCTGCCCGATTCTTAAACACTGCCTCATCATTTGCATAATAAATATTGGTCAGTGCCGGATAATCTGTGGTCATTAACAATGCCTTCCAACCATAACTGTAATCAATCAGATACATATATCCGGGGTGATCCTGTGCATCACGTACAATGCTCATGACACTGGTATAGGGAATTGCACCAATGGTTGACTCTGCAACCTTTGTGCCCGTGATACGGATATGTGCTTCTGTATCGATAGCACCAAGACTGGTGTTATCCTGAATAAAAGTGGTACTGGGAATCGTAACATAATGTAATCTCTTGTAACCATATAAAGCGTAACTTCCCAACCGTGAAATACCGGGTTCAATGATTGCGGACTCAAAGATACAACCATCCCAGGGACGTTTGTAAAGAGTGGAAACTGTATAATCAGGCACTTCTCCTGTTCCCTTAATGTACAGAATACCATTCTGCACACTTGCTGTAACTCCTTCTGCTACAGTCCAGGGTCCGCCTGTCTTGGAAACAGGTAATTCATCCGCCTTTGCCGTCACAGGCTGGAAACAGGTGAGACATAATCCGACTGCTAAAGCCAGCGCTAATATCTTTTTCATGAACTTTTTCATTGCTATACTCCTTTCAGGATTCTTCTTTGTTTTCAGTTTACATAGTCTATAAATTTTTGTCAACCAAATACAGGAAAAAGCCTCCGTTTTCATAAAATATTAAACAATTCTGTCTATATAGAAACAACGGCTGCGTGACTGCCCTGAGCACGATCCTTGGATACCACAATCTGCTTCTCGATGTTCTGCTTTAATTCCATTACATGGGAAATAATTCCAATCAGTCGTCCACTTCCGCTCAATTGCCGCAGTACCAGAATTGCCTGCTGCAGGGATTCCTCATCCAGGGAACCAAACCCTTCGTCAATAAACATGGAATCAAACCGGATGCCTCCCGCCGACACCTGCATTTCATCAGAAACTCCCAGTGCCAGGGCAAGGGATGCCTTAAAGGACTCCCCACCGGACAGGGATTTCACATCACGGATGCCGCCGTTGTAATGATCGACCACATCCAGATCCAAACCTACCTCAGACTTGCGGCTGGCATTTTCCTGCCGTCTTTTCAGTTCATACTGCCCGTTGGTCATCAACATCAACCGGACATTGGCTCTGGCAAGGATTCGGTCAAAATATGCCATCTGTACATAGGTTTCCAGCTTGATTTTTTCTTTTCCGGGCAAAGTAGCATTGGCAGTGTCTGACAATGTACGCAGCTGTCTGCACTTTGTTTCCATCTGCTCCAGTTTTCCTTTGCCTTCCTTTATCTTGTCAAAAGAATTCCGGTTCACAGACAGACGTGTTAAAATCTCATCCCGTTTCGGTGTCAGTTCCTTTTTCCGTTTGCTTCGCTCCTCCACTTCTTTCCGGCACTGTGCCACATCAATCTCCTTCATGTAAGATAACTGTTCCTCATAAGCTGCCACTCTGGCGGAAATTGCATGGATATTTTTCTCGCAGTTTTCCTGTTGCTCCATTGCCCTGTCATACGCCTGCTGTAGCTGCTGTTGTTTCTTTTTCTGGGATTCCAGAGCTTCTACCGCCTCCTGTTTCGTGGCAAAAAAGAGTTTTTTCCGGTTCTCTTCCACATGCTTTTTTTCAATGGAAATGGTTGCGGTCATTCCCGCCTTGTGTGTGGAAAGTTCCAACAGGGTATGCTGTGTCTGCTCCAGCTGTTTGGTGAGTTGCGTAACTTGTTCCTCCAGGGCTTTCCTTCGTTTCTTCTGATTCTGCAGCTGTCGAAGTTCTTCTTCCACGTTTTGAATGGATTCGGTGAGTCTTTGTAGTTCTCCCTGAATCACTGCTTCCAGTATCCGACTCATTTCTCCGTTTTTTTCCTTATCAAAGGAAAGTCCCAGTTCCTCTGCCTTTTCCCCTATCTGCCTTTCCATTGCCTCCATTTTTCCCTTTAACCCGGCAGCTTTCTCACTTTCTTTTTGAACGATTCCGTTTAACCGCTCTGTTTCCTGTTTTTCCTGCTCCAGCATCTCCTTTGAAGGTGCATTTTCCGCAGCCACTGCCAGATCAGGGTGATGAACAGAACCACAGACAGGACAGGGATCTCCTTCCTGCAATCCCATTGCAAGAATCCCCGCCTGCTCCCTGAAATAAAGCTGATAGTCCCGGATATAGTTCCGGTTCTGGGCTTCATAATTCTGTAACGCCTGTTCCAGAGCCTTCTTTTCCTGTTCCCACTGTTTTCCCAATTTTCCAGAGGAAACATACTGCTCCTGTAATGCTAAAACAGATGTCTTCCTTTCTTTCCAGCCCTGCAAAGATAAATTCCGTTTTCCTTCATCCGCATCAATCCTGGATAACGTTTCCAGTTCATGTCCCGCTTCCTTCTGAGCTTCCAGACAGTTCGCCTGCTGTGCTTTTTCCTGTTCCTCCCGGAGGGTCATTTCCTCCAGCTTGCTCCGAAGCTGGAGGATTTCCTGTTCCTGTTGCTCCAGAACTTCATAGTCCTGGAGTTTTTCCCGGAGAAGGGTAATCTTTTCTCCCAGATGTTTCCGTTCCGGCTCCAGCGCTTTCTGTTTCTCCACCTCCAGAGAAACCTGTTCCCGTTCCTGTTCCAGCTTTTCCTTTTGAATCCTGTCCGCAGACAGTTTTGCCCGGAGCTTCTGCACCTCCTCCGCTTTCACAAGCTGCTCTTTGTAAGCGCTGATTTCCTGTTCCAGGTTTCTCAACGCTTTTTCCAGCTCCTGTAGCTCCTTCTGGTCACTGGCAAGCAGCTCCCGCAGGACATTGACTGTGTCAGTCACTCCAAGCTGTCCCTCTTTGCTCCGTTGTACCTCCAGGGCAAAGGGGCTGTCCTCCTCGCATACCATATCCTGGATATACTGGTGGATGCTGTCACGCTGAGACAGTCTTTCTCCCTCCGCCTTTTGCAGAAGCAGTTTCAGCCGGAGCTGTAACTGCTCATAATTTTCCGTCCGGAAAATCCGCCGAAAAATGTCGTGACGCTGTGGGGTGTCCGCAAAGAGAAATTTTTGAAACGCACCCTGGGCAATCATCACAATCCGGGAAAACTGGTTGTAATTGACTCCCAGAATTTCCTCCATCTTCGATGTGACATTCTGTATCCCGGTCACGGTACTGCCGTCCGGCAAAAAAAGGGTGGCATCGGCACTCTGCTTTGTGGTTCCCTCTCCTCTCGCCTTTGGACGGGGATATTCCGGATTCCGCCGTACCCGGTATTTTTTATTTTGATATAAAAATTCCAGTTCCACCTCCGTGGGCGTCTCCGGCAGTGCGTAGTTGGAACGCATCATGCTGCCTGTGCGCTCGGCTCCACTGGCGCACCCAAAGAGTGCAAACGTGATGGCATCAAAAATCGTGGTTTTTCCAGCACCGGTATCCCCGGTAATCAGATAAATTCCTTCGGTTCCCAGCGCATCCAGTTCTATGGTTTCCACTCCGGCGTAGGGTCCAAAAGCCGACATTTTCAATCGAATGGGTCTCATCCTGCTCCTCCCCAAATCTGCGCAATCAGGGTGTCCACCAGGGCTCCCTGCTCCTCCGACATCTCTGTGCCATTCTGACTTTGAAACAGCTCGTCAAAAAGCTGGCGGGGTGTCTTTTCCTCAATCCCCTCCGATACCCCGATTTCTGACACCGTTCTGGTTCGCCGGTTATCGTATTCCATCCGCATAATATAAGGATAGATTGCCCTCAGCTTTCCCAATGCCTCCGGCACATCCTCCTCATCCGTCAAAGTGACTTTTAAATATCCCTGCCAGAAAGATTTGCCCTCATAACAGGAACGGGCTGTCAGTTCCTCATAAGTCCCCCGAATCTCGTAAAAATCCCGGAGAGGTATCAGCGGAATGGTACGGATTTCCACTTCGCCCTTTTCTCTCAGCTCCACAATGGTCACACTTTTTTGATGATGTACTTCGGAAAAAGAATATTTTAACGGTGTGCCACAATAGCGAACTGTCTCTTTTCCCACCTTCTGGGGATTGTGGATGTGTCCCATCGCCACATAGTCAATCCCTTCCAACACGTTGGCACTCACATCATCCAATCCCCCGATGCTGGTTTCCTCCGACTCGCACCGGGACGCGCCCGCCACATACTGATGCATCACCAGCACATTCCGCACGCTGTAGTCCATCTGCATCTGCCGGACTGCCGCACCCACCGCATCAGTATAGTCCCGGATTTCCTCCTCCGGGAAAAACTGCGCCACCTGCACCGGTTTTACAAAAGGGAGCAGGTACAGATTACAACTGCCATAATCGTCCTCCAGCACAACGGGCTCCGTCTTCCCATCATAGGCACGGGCAATGTATACCCCGCTTTTTTGCAAAAGGGGGGAGGCAAAGGAAATCCGGTCTATGGAATCGTGGTTTCCCCCGATGATAAACACCTTCTGCTGTCGTTGTACCAGTTGTTCCAGAAAAAAGTCAAACAGCTTTACCGCCTCTATGGAAGGCATCTGCTTGTCGTAAATATCCCCCGCCAGCAGCACCCCATCCGGCTTTTCCCGGTCAACAATTTCCAGAATTTCCTGCAAAATATATCGCTGGTCATCCAGCATGGAATATTCGTATACTCTTTTCCCCAGATGCAAGTCCGATAAATGTACCAATTTCATAGAACTTTCTCTTCCCCTTTTATGGATATTAAATCACCTGCTTATCCAGCCATTTTCCACTGCGGAAACGAAGTCCGAAAATCAGTCCCCGCAGTGCCCAGTCGGAGAACATGCCAATCCACACCGCCATAGGACCCATGTGATATACTTTTGCCAGGAAAATGCAAAGCGCTACCCGTAAAAACCACATGGTACAGGTGGAGACAATCATGGAAAACTTCACATCGCCCGCCGCGCGCATGCCGTATGCCGGGATGAAGGAAAATGTCCAGAAAATCGGTTTCACAATGGTAATGACAATCACCATCCGGATACAGAGTGCCGCACTATCCGGCTCCAACCCTGCCAGCATGGTCACCGGCTTTACAATCGCCAGCACAAACAGGCAGGATAAAAGAACCACAACCCAGGCATATCCCGTGAGTTTCACAATGTAATACTTTGCCTCCTCCTTGCGTCCCGCACCGATACACTGTCCCACTACGGTCATCAGACCGATTCCGATTCCTATTCCAGCCACACCGTTTACCATCTCCAGGATGTTGGTCATCGCCTGGGCAGATATGGCAATTCTTCCCATGGTGGAAACGGTAGACTGAATCGCCAGCTTGCCGAACTGGAACATGCCATTTTCAATTCCCGCCGGAATTCCCACCGCAAGAATCGTCCCGATGAGTGCAAAATCCGGGCGCATCTGTAAATAATTGTCAATGACGATGGGCTGTCTGGGTTTCCGCAAGCTGTAAAAAATTACCACCGTGCAGAACACACGGGAAAGCAGAGTGGAAATGGCGGCACCCGCAACGCCCATATTCAGTCCAAACATTAAAATGGCATTTCCCGCAACGTTTAACAGATTGGAAATGACAGAAATTTTCATGGGATATTTGGCATTTCCTCCTGCCCGGTAAAAGGCAGAGCCAGCATTGAATAATGCCAGAAAGGGATAGGACAATACGGTTATGTAGAAGTAAATGAGGGATGCCTCCATCACATCCGCATCCACTTTTCCGAAAATCAGCTGTAACAGGGGTGCCCTGCCAATGAGAAAAAGAATCATCAGCAGAACAGAAATAGACAGGACAGCAAGAACCACCTGTCTCGCTGCCCGGTTACTGCCCTTTTCATCCCGTTTGCCAAGATACTGGGAACAGACAATGGTGGCACCCGTTGCCAACGCGGAAAACACCTGGATGACCAGGTTGTTGATGGAATCCACCAGGGATACCGCAGAGATTGCCGCCGTTCCCACATTTCCCACCATCATCGTGTCCACCATTCCCATGAAAGAGTTCAACAGCTGCTCTATCATTAAAGGAATCAGTAACATCCACAGCGTTTTGTTGTCGAACATCCTATGTTCCCAGTCAATTTTCGTTTTATCGTAGAGTTTCATTTTCGTGCCCAATAAATACTAATCTATTTTATTTCCATAATTTTTCGATACGTTGTCTCACATATCCCCCATACACAAAACCGGTATGGTCAAACTGTCGCATTTTATCCTTTAATTGCCTGCTCTCATCTGAATGACAGGAATCTAAATATGCAAGCGCTTTTTCCGCACTCTCTGCCTGTGAACATGGATTTCCTAATAATTTTTCCGGCAGACACGGTGTCTCATCGACAGCCTCAAACGCATGATTAAAATCCATCAAGGGTGCCGGTTTCATCTCATTTTTATCAGATAATAAAAAGCCCCAATTCCCCCTGTGTCTGTCGATGTTTCCTGTCAGATAGTCACTCAGATTCATCAGGTGGTAGGCATAACTGAAATCTTCCATCTGTAATAATGCAGATAAGTCATTGTTAAAGCTATACTGTTCCGCCGTTACAAGTGCTGTATGTTTATCCGTAAAAATGGCACAGCGGGATGTCACTGTACCCTGGAACACAAACCTCGTATATGCCACACAGAGCAGCCCCAATGCAGCAAGTATCTGACTTGCCTCTATCTCCTTTTGTACCGAATCTCCCACGTTCCCTTTCAGCAAAAATACGGAGTCTCCCTCCCGAATCCATGCTTTTGGTGCTACCCCTGCAGTTGAACAGTCTGAAGCAAGTAACATTGCATTTTGCACCGTCAGTGGTTTTCCCGTCAAGGCAATCGCCACGGCATTGTTAAGAGAATTTTCAAACAAGTTTATCTGTTCCCAGTTTAAACATTCCTTATCGCTCTGCACCCAGTAAAAATCTGTGAGCGTTAAGGCATGATACTGCAATGCGGCGTATGCACGACTTCTTATATTATTGCTTTGTGTCAAACCACAGGCATTTAAAATAGCCTTTGCGTAAACCCTATCTAAAGACAGGAGCCTGTCCGAACACCAGGAATAGAAATTTTGCAGGTTATTCATGCAGGTGTCGATATCCTCTCCCGATTCCAAAAACATGTCCAATGGTATATCTTTTTCCTGTAGAATCTCGCAAACACCATTTTTATCATTTATGGTCGCTGTCACCGTATTCTGTTTCATCAGTTTAAATAACATAAGCGTACCTCATTTAATAGCATTATACCTATAAATGGTTTGTTTAACAAGTGAGAGTATTTCCTTGTCTCGGAAAAACAAAAGCACCCTTGTTACAGGATGCTCTCATTAAGGCGATATGTACGATTCAAATTCCCTTTCCAAATCCCTTGAAAATGGAAACGCTTTCTCAAACTCTGACCCTTTGACAATCAGCCGGTGGGAACGTTCTCTGCGTTCCACCAGTTTTTATTAGGAAATGTTGACCTCAGCGTTTTTAAAATATTTAATTGTTGCTCTATATGGAATAAAAGTTTTGATCGCCATTGTTGTATAAATTTAAACTCACATTCCATATCAGGATTTCTTTAATTCCTCCTGATACAATTCGGTTATATATGCCGGACCATTACACCATAGTTTTGTTTTTTCATCATACAGTGCTTTTCCTTTTACTCTTCATTAGTATATGACATCCTACACTCCTCGTACTTTATTACACAGCGAAACTAAAAGACTTACAAATTTAATTGCGAGAGTATTTATTAAAATTTTTAAAAGCTACTAGACCAAAGTCTAGTAGCTCATATTCTATACTCTTTCTGACACTCCCTTAATTTTAAGAAAAGCATTTATAGCATTTCGTAAACTTTCATCAGAATACTTTCTGTTTGGAAGTACTCTCATGACCTCCGGTAATAACTCCGAGTGGCTAATAGTTTTAAGTCATTCAGATACGCGTAACTCTATTGCCGAGTAGCCTAGTTCCTTTACATTTGATTTTATATAAGTCTCTATTTTATCGACAATACTTACTAGACATTCAAAACTACCTACGGCATTCACGTAATCCATAAGTGTCTGTTTATTGTACCTTGAATTAACATATTCGTGTTCTACATTATTACGCTGCATCAGTTTGTCAATAGTATTTTCCTCCTCTGAACTAAGACATAAATATGACTTAGCTTGTCTTATCGCCCATTGTAGAGACATATTTTTTACTTGTTCTTTGTTGTCCACGTCGCTATTATAGATAATATGCATTATATCTATTATAAATTGGACATATTCATTAATTCTAGTTGCCATTCCGTCCATAGCCATCATCTGTTCCATGTCATCGGATGCGGCATTATATTGTACAGTATACTTTTGTATATACTTCAGTGCATCTCTAACAGAATTAACTTTTAGTTCAATCGTCTCTTCTTTTCTACTTATTTTCTCTGGTTTAGGCGGCACTACTATCCCCGCATTTTTGAAAGCTTCGTTAAAGTCCATTAAGCCCTGCTCCTTTTCAAAATAGTATCAAACGGGTTTGTTCCCCAGATACTAATCAAATGTTTCAAATTATCGATAAATTTATTCGTGAAATACTCCATAATTGGCTTCCCGTAAAACATAATCGGTATATTCATATAAGCATTATCGTTGTCTAACTCCACCATGACTAAGTCATGTGCTAAATTCAGTCTATCTAAATAATCCCCCACCCATTCGTAGATATCATTCAGTCTTGCTACATTATCACAGAAGATTCCTATATCAATATCCGATTGTTCTGGGATATACTCCTCAGTAAGAAAACTTCCGAATATCCATATTTGATAGTCCGAGGAAGGAAAGTTACTTGAAAGGTCTTTCTTAAATTGTTCAATAAATTTTTCTCTCTCACTTAATGTCTCAAACATCCCACATTCCTCGCTTTCTATTTTATTATATAGCAAAATTGAAAGACTTACAAATTTAATTACGAGAATACTTACTAAAATTCTAAAAGCTACTAGTCCGAAGTCTAGTAGTTCATATTTCTCTTTTCCTCCCATTTTAAATCACTGCATTCTCTACTAATGCATCGTTCAGAAAAAGAAAAGTAAAAGTTTACAAAGAAGAGTTAATGTGGCAATAGTAGGAATGCAGAAACAGCAGCTCCAGAATACAGCATAGCCAATCTTACATAACCATCCAAATGGTTTTAATATTGTCACAGTTTTCTTATTCTCAAACATAAGAAACCTCCTAGTCATTTTTTTAAGAAAGTTGAGGAATAAGTTCATAAGTATCAATCGGGAGTCTTCCTCCACTTCTCTTTAGAAGCTCGTATCCGTCATATTCATCTAAACCGTACTTATCCAGTATTTCTTTAATATCTTTTCTTTTAGGATCCGGTAAGCGGCTGGAAAACAAGAGAAATAGTTTATCACTCTGATATCCATTTTCTCTAATAAGTTTTCCAACTGTATAGCTTTTTCCACTCTCTGGATGTTTCCAGACTAAATATAAAAACTCGTGTTTCATTTTATTTAATTCAGACACACTGCCTGCGCAGGACATTGCAAAATTTCCAGATGAAATAGCTACTTTATTTACCTCTATGTACAATAAGATACCTACCGGTACTATCCTGTAACAATACACTTACTGCAACAATATTTGCCAGTTCATCAATTGCAAGTATTTGATTAAAGTTTCTCCGCTGGTAGCGATAAACAGCTGCTTTCACACGATGTTCCAATCTATGTATACGTTAGTACATAGCGCCTGTCTTCAAAATAAAGTTATTTAGTTCGCGTGGAGAATTACCTCCACAATTTTTCTGTCGCCATTTTGTCGCCATTTTTGCATTAAAATACATCAAAATACATCAACTTATGTTAACTATACAAAATTGACAAATCGCATAAAATCAGGCTTTATTTCTTAATCTTTCCCCACTCGTAGGGTGTTGCCTGGTAAACGTAATAATTCAGCCAGTTTGTATACAGAATATTGCTGGTGGCGCGCCACTGGAGATAGGGGCGCTGTTCCGGGTCATCATCAGGATAATAGTTTTTGGGCAGATGAATGGGCAGACCCTTGCTTAAATCCCGCTTATATTCCTGGTCTAAGGTCATGCGGTCATACTCCAGATGTCCCATGACGAAAATCTGCTTTCCGTCCAAGGTCATGCACAACAGTACCCCTGCCTCATCGGATTCTGCCAGCACAATCAGCTTGTCACAGTTATGGATATCTTCGGAAGTGACTGCGGTATGTCTGCTGTGAGGGGCATAAAAATAATCGTCAAACCCTCTTACCAGAGGAACCTTACGGTTGTTGACCTTATGTTTATAAACGCCAAACAGTTTCTCCGGCAAAAGTACCTTGTTTAATCCAAAATGATAGTAAACACCAGCCTGTGCTCCCCAGCAGATATGAAAGGTGGAGGTTACATTGGTTTTGGACCATTCCATCACCTGGCACAGCTCCTGCCAGTAGTCCACTTCCTCAAACGCCATGTGTTCCACCGGTGCCCCGGTAATAATCAATCCATCGTAGGTATTGTCCTTCAGCTCGTCAAAGGAATTGTAAAATTTGTTGAGATGATTGGCAGAGGTATTGTTGGAGACATGGGTACTCATTCTCATAAAGGTCACATCCACCTGTAAGGGGGTGTTGGACAGTGCCCGGAGCAGCTGCAGCTCCGTGTCCTCCTTCAGGGGCATCAGATTTAAAATACAAATCTGCAGAGGGCGGATATCCTGGTGCATTGCCCTGTTTTCATCCACCACAAAGATATTTTCTCTTTCCAGTGTTTCCTTTGCAGGCAGGTCGTTTTGTGTTTTAATCGGCATGGTACGTTAATTTTCTCCCTTCATGTACTCTTCCAGGAAGTCTGCTTCCGAAATGATACGGACATTTAATTCCTTCGCTTTTTTATTTTTGGAGGAGGAACTGGTCATGTCATTATTGATAAGACAGGTGGTTTTTCCGGTAACACTACCTGTTACCTTTCCTCCCTTTGCCTCAATGCGTTCTTTCAGTTCGTTTCGATTGGAAAACCGTTCCAAAGAACCGGTAATCACGAAGCTCATACCGGATAATATCTGGGCATTTGCATCTGTCTGAGGTTTTTCCAGTGTCAGTTCCTTCAGTAAGGCATCCAGTCCTTCCATTTTCTCCCTGTCAGAAAAATAGGCTGCACAGGCATTGGCAAGTACCTCTCCCAGCCCATCAATCTCCAGGAATTCCTCCACCGTTGCATGGCGGATTTTATCTAAATCGTAGTCAAAATGACGGCACAGCAGTTTCGCATTCGCCAGACCGATTCCGGCAATCCCCAGTCCGTACAATACCCTGTGTAAGTTGGTTGTCCGGGCTGTCTCGATGCTGTTCATCAGATTCTGGTAGGACTTCTCTCCAAAGCCCTCCATCTCCACAATGATATCCTTATACCGCTCCAGGTGGAACAAATCCACATAGGAATGGATAAAACCGTGTCCAATGAATTTTTCCAGAGTTGCTTCCGACAGGCCATCCATGTTCATGGCATCCCGGCTCACAAACAGGGTAAAGGATTTAATCTTCTTCGCCGCACACTCCGGATTGGTACAATAAAGAGATTCCGCATCGTTGGCTGCCCGCACCTCAGTGGGATGCCCACAGGCAGGACAGGTCTTAGGAATCTCCACAGAATCAGAACCTGTCAGGTTCTCTGCAATCTGTGGAATAATCATGTTGGCTTTGTATACCGTGATATGGTCACCGATTCCCAATTTTAAGCTACGAAGAATACTGATGTTGTGGACAGAGGCACGGCTTACCGTGGTTCCCTCCAGTTCCACCGGATCAAAGATTGCCACCGGATTAATCAGTCCGGTGCGGCTGGGACTCCACTCGATTTCCTTTAGCACCGTTTCCCGCACCTCGTCTGCCCATTTAAAGGCGATGGAGTGGCGGGGAAATTTCGCCGTCCGTCCCAGGGACATACTGTAGGCAATGTCATCGTAGGTCAGTACCAGACCATCGGAGGGAAATTCATAGTGCTTAATCTCCTCCTCAAACCATGCCACCGCATCCAGAATATTGTCCGCAGTCACCTCTTTATAAGGAACCACTGTAAAGCCCTGGCTGGCGACAAAATCAAATTCACCTTTTCGGGAGTTGTATACCTCCGCCGGGTTTTCAGGGCTGTTCTCTGCCTGAATCAGGCTGTATACAATAAAGTTTACGTTTCGTTTCGCTGTAATTTCATTATTTAACTGGCGCACTGAGCCACTGCAGAGATTCCGTGGATTTTTGTATTTATCCTCCACCGCCTCAATCTGATCGTTGATCTTCTCAAAATCTGCATAGGAAATGACTGCCTCCCCCCGGAGAATCAGCTTTCCTTTATAGGGAATCTTTAAGGGCACATTTTTAAAAACCCGGGCATTTCCGGTTACCACCTCGCCTACTTCCCCATTTCCTCTGGTGACTGCCTTCACCAGTTCTCCCTTTTCATAGGTAAGTACTACCGTAAGTCCGTCCAGCTTCCAGCTGAGAATTCCTTTTTTATCTCCCAGCCAGTCCCGGAGTTCTTCCCGTTCCTTGGTCTTTCCTAAGGAGAGCATGGGCTGCTCATGTCTTGCCTTGGGCAGTTCATCCACCGCCTCATAGCCCACACGCAAGGTTGGGCTTCCGGCGAGAGTCATTCCTGTTTCTTCTTCCAGCGCTGTCAATTCATCATAAAGGCGATCATACTCAAAGTTACTCATGATCTCTACATCTTTGGCATAATAGCTTTCCGATGCTTTATTTAAAAGCTCTGCCAGCTCTTTCATTCTCTCGATGCGATCCATTTGCCTTCTCCTGCTTCTATTTGTTTTTCAGCATACTGCATTGCCGATAAAGATTCTCCTTCTCTGCCCCGGTCACCTCCCGGTATTCTCCAGGTTTCAAAGCCCCCAGTTCCACATTCATCACCCGCACCCGCTTGATGCTGATGACATGAAACTGAAAGGCACGGCACATCCGGCGGATCTGTCGGTTTAACCCTTGGGTAAGAATAATGCGGAAAGTATATTTGCCAATCCGTTCCACCTGACAGGGTCTGGTGGTCTGTTTTAATTCCTCCAGATAGACGCCTTTAGCCATCTGGTGAAGAAATAAATCCGTCACTTCCCTGTTCACACGAACCATATACTCCTTTTCATGTCCATTGGCTCCCCGCATCATTCTATCAATGAGGTCGCCATCGTTGGTCATCAGTAACAGTCCCTCCGACTCTTTATCCAGGCGTCCCGCGTAGGTGACACGTACCGGATACTTTAATACATCGGCTACGGTTTTCTCCGCGTGGGCATCCTTCTGGGTACAGGTAATTCCGATGGGTTTATAATAGGCAAGCACCACCCGTTCATCCTTCTGCTCCACCTGTTTTCCCCGGACACAGACCAAGTCTCCATTTCCCACCTGAACTCCGGTCTTGGCAGTCACACCATTTACTGTGACTATGCCTTCTTCTATCAGCTTATCCGCTTCCCGTCTGGAACAAACTCCACAGGCCGCCAGATATTTATTTAAACGCTGTTTTTCGCTGGTCTTTTTCTCTACACTCATACTCATCATTTTATAAATTTTAGTAGTTCCTGTCTATAACTTTTCGCTGAAATAGCTTTTATAACCTTCCCCGAAAATCTCCGTTGCGCTGGTGACAATCATAAAGGCATCCGGATCTTCTTCCCGTACAATGGTTTCCGTTCTGGGAGCGATCATCTTTTTCACTGCCACCATAATGACTTTTTTCTTATTGCCACTGTACGCCCCTTCCCCTTGGATAAAGGTCACTCCCAAATCCAATTCCTCCAAAAGCCGTTTGGCAATACTGTCCGCATTATCCGAAATAATATAGATAACCTTCGCCTCATCCCGTCCATAGAGTACCACATCCAATACTAAAGAAGTTACTACCACGCAGATTAAGGAATACAGTGCCGCATCCACATCCCTAAACACAACGGCAGCCGCCCCTACAATCACCAGATCCATGAGGAAAAAAAGCATTCCCGTCTTAATATAGGGAAACCGTAGGCGAAGCAGTTTGATAATAATGTCCGAGCCTCCCGTTGTTGCTCCCGCCTGAAAAATCACACCCATGGTGACTGCAATTAATACACTGCCCCCCAGGCTGGCAAGAAGTAAATCGTTGGTGGCTGCCCCAAAGGGGGCAAGCATATTGGTAAACAGGGAAGTCATGAGAATACAGTACATGGTGGAAAGAATAAATTTCAGTCCAAACTTCCATAATCCCAGAAGCATGATAGGAATATTCAGAATAAAAAACCAGGTACCGGTTCCCAGACCAAAGAGATTGTTTAGCAGAATCGCAATGCCGCTCACCCCGCCGGGAACCAGATTATTGGCATCGGAGAACATACTGACTCCCATGGCATGAAAAAAGGAGGCAATGGTAATAAAGATATAATCCTTCACTCGCTGCCGGATATTTTTACGGTTTTCAAATTCTATCTGCTGTCGTTCAATATTTTCTCCCATGTGCCTGCTCCTCTCTTTGTTCTTTCCAATCAGCATACCCCGAAAGTAAAATCCGCATGCCACAACATGCGGATTTTAGGATTCTTTGTTCTTTAAATCTTTGCCTGTACCAGTTTCGGTTTGTATCCGCTCTCGTTCAGAGCCTCTATGATTTGATTTTTATGTTCGGTTCCGAAAGCTTCCAAAGTAATCCGAAGTTCCACTGCAGCATTCCGGTTAATGGAAACAAACTGATTATGCTCCAGCTTGATCACATTGCCGTTTTTCTTTGCAATCACATCTGCCACACGGGACAACTCACCCGGTTTATCAGGAAGAAGTACGGATACGGTGAAAATACGGTCTCGTATAATGAGTCCCTGCTGAACCACGGAGGACATGGTAATCACATCCATGTTTCCGCCACTCAAAATAGAAACCACACGCCTATTCTTTACCTTTAGCTGTTTCAGGGCAGCTACTGTCAGAAGTCCGGAATTTTCCACGATCATCTTGTGGTTCTCAACCATATCCAGAAAAGCTACCACCAGATCCTCATCCGGCACGGTAATGATATCATCCAGATTCTTTCTGGCATACTCAAAAATCTTGCTTCCCGGAGTTTTTACTGCAGTTCCGTCTGCGATGGTATTAACGCTAGGCAGTGTTACCACCTTACCGGCCTTGATAGATTCCTGCATACAGTTTGCCCCGGCAGGCTCCACGCCAATCACCTTAATGTTGGGATTTAATAATTTCGCCAATGTGGATACGCCGGTACAAAGTCCACCGCCTCCGATAGGCACCAGAATGTATTCAACCAAAGGCAGTTCCTTAAAGATCTCCATGGCGATCGTGCCCTGTCCGGTGGCAACTGCCAGATCATCAAAGGGATGTACAAAGGTATAACCGTGCTCCTTTGCCAACGCTAATGCCTTTTCACAGGCTTCATCATAGACATTCCCATACAGTACCACTTCCGCACCGTAACTCTTGGTCCGGTTCACTTTGATAAGGGGCGTGGTGGTGGGCATGACAATCACTGCCTTCACACCGTATGTTTTCGCCGCAAAAGCCACACCCTGGGCATGATTTCCTGCAGAAGCGGTAATCAGTCCTTTTTCTCGTTCTTCTTTGGTCAGAGTACTCAATTTGTAGTAGGCACCTCTTACCTTGTAAGCACCGGTAAACTGCAAGTTTTCCGGTTTCAGATAAACTTTATTTTCTGTCTGGTTACTTAAATAATCACTGTAAACCAGCTTGGTTTCCTGAGTCACCTGTTTAACAATTTCTGAAGCCTCCTCAAATTTTTCAAGCGTCAGCATCTTCTCTGTCATTGTCTTTCTCCTCTTCTTCCTCTGGTTTTACATCAAACAGTGCATTTACAAACTGATCTGAATCAAATTTCTGCAGGTCTTCTATCGTCTCTCCCACACCGATATACTTCACCGGAACCTTCAGTTCCGACTGTATCGCAACAGCGATACCTCCCTTTGCGGTTCCATCCATTTTGGTCAGAATAATACCGGTCAGATTCGCCACTTCTCCGAATTCTCTCGCCTGTGCCAGTGCATTCTGTCCGGTGGTTCCATCCAACACAATCAGGTTTTCCCGATGAGCATCGGGAAATTCCCTGTCGATAATCCGGTTCATCTTTCGGAGTTCTTCCATCAGGTTTCTCTTATTATGAAGCCTTCCTGCGGTGTCACAGAGAAGAACATCCACATGCCTTGCTTTGGCTGCATTCACCGCATCATAGATCACGCTGGCAGGATCGGTTCCTTCTTTGCCGCCGATAATGTCCACGCCGGCACGTCTGCCCCATTCTGCTAACTGTTCCCCCGCTGCAGCACGGAAGGTATCTGCAGCCGCAATGAGAACTTTCTTGCCCTGGTCTTTCAGCTTTCCGGCCAGTTTTCCCACAGAGGTGGTTTTCCCTACGCCGTTGACACCAATCACCAGAATTACCGATTGCTCCTTTTCAAAATCGTAGGCAGTCTCTCCCACCTGCATCTGCTCCCGGATACTGTCAATAAGAAGCTGCTTGCACTCTGCAGGATCCTTGATGTGTTTTTCTTTTACCTGTGCTTTCAGGCGTTCCATGATTTCTGTGGTGGCATTTACTCCGATATCTCCCATGATAAGGATCTCTTCCAATTCCTCATAAAAGTCCTCATCAATAGCTGAATATCCATTAAACACAGAATCAATGCCATGTACAATATTGTCGCGGGTTTTGGTAAGCCCTGCCTTTAATCTTCCGAAAAAACCGGTTTTTTCTTCTCCCATTGATACCTCACATTCTAATCGTCCAAATCTTTATCTATCAGGCTGACGCTGACTAAAGTGGATACACCCTTTTCCTGCATGGTGATTCCATAAAGCCGGTCCGCACTCTCCATTGTACCACGTCTGTGGGTAATTACAATAAACTGTGTATTCCTGGTAAGCTTATGTAAATACTTTGCATAGCGATCCACGTTTGCCTCATCCAATGCAGCCTCAATCTCATCCAGGAGACAGAAGGGAGAGGGTTTCAGATTCTGGATCGCAAAGAGAAGTGCAATGGCTGTCAGCGCCTTCTCTCCACCGGACATCTGCATCATGTTCTGCAGTTTCTTTCCGGGTGGCTGCGCACTGATCCGGATACCTGCCTCCAGAATGTCCTCGCCTTCAATCAGTTCCAATGATCCCTTACCACCGCCGAAAAGTTCCTTAAATACCTTGTCAAATTCTCTGTTAATATCCGCAAACTTTTCCATAAATTGTTTTCGCATCGCGGTGTCCAGTTCTTCGATAATACCCTGGAGCATATTCTGGGCCTCCACCAGATCGTCATGCTGGGTTTTCATCTGGGTGTAACGCTCCATGAGGTTTTTATAGTCCTCAATGGCATTGACATTCACATCTCCCAATTTGCGGATCTGGTCTTTCAAGCCACTGATTTCCCGTTTCATTCCCGGCAGATCTGTCATCTCCGGGTTACGGAGTCCAGACGCATCCGACAGGGTAATCTCGTATTCGTCCCACATATAATTGATCTGGGTTTCTATGGAATCTTCCAGTTTCTCTTTCTGGGACTGAAGACGATAAACTTCCTTATCCAGTGCCGTGATTTTTTCCGCCATTTCTTCGCGGGTAGCAAAAAAGTTTTTCTGCTTTGCTGTCAGTTCATCCTTCTTTTCTGTATCATTTTTCAATTTTTGTTCTGCATCAGACTGGGAGGTATAAGAAGCTGCGATCGTCTTTTCAATCTCTTCAATGCTGCTTCGTTTCCTATCCACATCATCCTGACTCAACGTGATTCCTTCTTCAATCTCTGTCCGTTCTCTCACCAGTCGGGAAAGCTCTGCATCAATACGGTCCACATTCTGCTGTTCAAAATCCTGCTTCTGACGCATCTTCTGGATTTCCACATCCCATTCGGACACCTTGCTGCTCTGCGCTGTTTCCTCCGCATGTTCTTTATCTACCTGAGCCTGATACTCATTAATAGACACTGTGGTATCCTTTTCCAACTGTTCGGAATCGGATAATTCCTGACTGATCTTTTCTTTATTGTCCTGAATCTCAATGATCTGGCGCTCGATTTCCTCCTGCTCACTTCGCAGGGATACAGAGCCCTCTGCCGTTTCTGCCCGACGCTCTTTCGCCTGCTCTACACTGATTCTCGCCGTGTTCTGCTCAATCATTTTCTGCTGGAGTTTCAGTCTGGCAGATTCTATCTTGATGCGCAGCTGATTCCGTCCACTCTTGGTATCCTCGATACTTTTCTGGATTTCCTCAATCTGCGTCTCAATCTCTCCGATTTTCTTTTTCAGTTCCTCCATCTCACGATGCCGCCCCAGGAAATTGCTGTTATTCTTAAAGGCACCTCCGCTGATGGCGCCTCCGGGTACCAGCAATTCCCCCTCTAAGGTTACCATTCGGATACTGTATTCATACTTTCTTGCAATCTTAACGGCATGATCCACATGGTCAACCACCACGATCCTGCCAAGCATCGCTTTGGCAACATCCTGATATTTCTTATCAATCTGAACCAGTTCATCCGCCATGCCGATGACGCCTTTTTCCTCCAGTACTTCCTTGGATTTTAATTCCGGACTGTTCTTAATGGCGGTAAGGGGAAGAAAAGTGGCACGTCCCAGTCGATTTGCTTTTAAGTACCCAATCATCTTTTTGGCGGTTTCTTCCTCTTCTGTAACGATATTCTGAATATTTCCCCCCAGTGCTGTCTCAATGGCAGTTTCATACTTCTTTTCTACCTTAATAATATCCGCAACAACACCCACGATTCCCTTATGGGAATCCTTCTGTTCCATTACTTTTTTAACGCTGCCACCATATCCTTCGTAACGCTCTGCCAGGTTTGACACTGCCTCCAGACGGGATTTCTCCTGATGGTAAGTTTCCTGTTTTTTGCGAAGCTGCTCATCCAGGCCGGTAAGCTGATCCTTGTACCCACCCAGGGACTGCTCCATGGATGCCACTTCTGCATCCATACCGCCAATTTCTTCGTTGACTCTGGCAAAAGCCTCTTCCAGCTCCTTAATGTTTTCTTCCTGTTTGGTTTCGTCGGATTTTGCCCGGAGCAGACGGGAGTTTAACTCTGCCTTACGGATATTCACCTGCTCCAGCATGGTATCGTATCGTCCCATTCTGGATTTGATGGTAGCACGTTTGTTTAACTCATCAATAATGGTATTTTTACCGCTTTCAATGCGGTTATTCAGTTCTTCAATTCTTGCCTGCACTTCTTCCAGAAGCTGGTTTGCCGCGTCGCGGGCAGACTGAATCTCAGCCACCTGTCCATCAATGGCAGACTTTTCCGATAAAATCTTTTTCTTTTCTTCCTGTTTCTCTGTAATCTCACTGTTGAGGGTGTCCATACGGCTGTTTAAGTGCTGGGCATTACCCTCTGCAGAACGAATCTGTTCCTTTAAGACATTGATCTGTCCTTCCAGTTTTCCTCTGGTAACGCTGGTATCAGTAAGGTTACTTCTGGTCTGCTCAATTTCCGCCTCCAAGGACTCAATTTCACTCTGAATCCTCTCATACTCCGATTTGATATTCTCGTATTTCTCAGAAGTACTCTGCAGCTCCTGGGAAGCTGTCTCATAATTGCCTTCCACCGTCTTTAACTGCTCTGTAACACGCTGATTTTCCAGTAAAAAGACATTGACATCCAGATTTTTCAGTTCTTCCTTTTTCTTCAGGTAGATCTTTGCAGTTTCCGATTGCTTCTCCAGAGGGGCAATCTGTTTCTCCAGCTCTGACAGAATATCACTGACGCGAACCAGATTGGCTTTTTCTTCCTCCAGCTTTTTGCAGGCAGTGTCTTTACGACGCTTGAATTTCACAATCCCTGCCGCCTCGTCAAAAAGTTCCCGCCTGTCCTCCGGTTTGCCGGAAAGAATTTTATCAATCTGACCCTGTCCGATGATGGAGTAACCTTCTTTACCGATACCGGTATCGTAAAAAAGTTCATTCACATCCTTCAGACGGCATGCCGTTCCGTTAATCATATATTCACTTTCCCCGGAACGATAAATCCGGCGGGAAACCGTCACTTCATCATAGTCGATAGCAAGCTGATGGTCAGAATTGTCCAAGGTAATTGCCACATAGGCAAAACTTAAAGGTTTGCGCAGCTCTGTACCGGAAAAAATAACATCCTGCATGGATGCTCCCCGGAGCTGTTTAATACGCTGCTCACCCAGTACCCAGCGCACTGCATCCGCTACATTACTCTTTCCGCTTCCGTTCGGTCCTACGATGGCTGTGATTCCATTATGAAACTGGAAAGTCAATTTGTTGGCAAAGGATTTAAATCCCTGTATCTCAATACTCTTTAAGTACATGCTCCACCTGCTATTTCTCTTTTCTATTTCTCAGGCTTAAAAGCGCCTGAAAAGCGGCCTGCTGTTCCGCTGCCTTTTTGGTGTGTCCCATGCCTTCTCCCAGCGCCTCTCCGTTGATCAGCACCTGTGCCTTAAATCGTTTGTCATGCTCTGGGCCACTCTCATCTAAAAGTTGATAAGTAAGTACTCCATGCTCCATCATCTGCACCACTTCCTGAAGCTTTGTCTTGCTGTCATGAAACAGTACATTCTTTTCTGCATCTTTCAAAACAACACGATGAATGTATTCTTTTGCCAGCTCGAAACCGCCATCCAGATAAATGGCTCCAATAGTAGCCTCCAGAACATCCGATGTAATAGAATCTCTTCCCCGTCCACCGGTGGCTTCCTCACCCTTACCCAGCAATATGTATTGTTCCAGCCCGATCTGTCTTGCACAAAAAGCCAGTGCCGGCTCACAGACCATGGAGGCCCTGGTTTTGGTCATCTCTCCCTCCGGCATGTGGGGATGTTCTTTAAATAAGAATTCACTGGATACTAATTCCAAAACGGCATCACCTAAAAATTCCAGCCGCTCATAATCTTCGATTTTGTTAATTTTACGTTCATTTGCATAGGAGCTGTGGCATAATGCCTGCGTCAGCAGCATTCTGTTCTGAAAATGATATCCCAGCCGCTCCTCTAATTGATTTTCCCAATCCCTTTTTTCCATCATTTACCTGTTTTCCCTTAGTCAATAATCAACAAATTAAAACCCTTATATAAAGTCACTCTCATCAGTGGGATTGACTTTATAAAAGGGTTTTCCTGGTGACACGTTGTTAGTTCAATGCGCTTTTAATCAGTTCAACCGCTTCTTCCACGGTGGAGATCTTCTCTGCTTTTTCTGCGGGAATTTCAATGTCAAATTCTTCTTCAATTCCCATAATAATCTGGAATACATCCAGAGAATCTGCACCCAGATCATCCATGAAAGTGGTCTCCATTGTGATTTCCTCCGGATCTACATTTAAGACCTCAGCAATTACCTTTTTTAATTTTTCAAATTCCATCTTTGTCCTCCTGACCAATCTTCTCTTTAATTTTGTCATTTATTTTCTGTTCACTGAATGTGATACACTGCAAAATAGAGTTTTTGATTTCTACGGCTTTCGAACTTCCGTGAGTTTTTACTACCAGACCGTTTAAACCAAGCAAAGGTGCGCCACCGTATTCTTCGGTGCTAAAGCCCTTCAAAGTCTGTTTCAGCGCAGGCTTAATCAAAAGTGCTCCGATCTTGCTGCGCAGAGAACTCATCATTCCCTGTTTCACCTTGGATAACAATGCACTGGCCGTGCCCTCATACACCTTTAAAATCATATTGCCGGCAAATGCCTCACAGACAACCACATCCACATCGCCGTTAGGGATGTCTCTTGCTTCCACATTGCCTACAAAGTTGATGTCCGGGCAGTTCTTTAATAAAGGATAGGTTTCCTTTACCAAGGCGTTTCCCTTATCTTCTTCCACACCGATATTGGCTAACGCTACTTTCGGATTTTTGATGCCTACCACATTTTCCATATAAATGGAACCCATCTTGGCAAACTGCACCAAATGGGAGGGTCTGGCATCCACATTGGCACCACAGTCAATCAGTAAGGAGACACCTTTTAAGGTAGGAATAAGAGGTGCCAGAGGAGGTCTTTCCACCCCTTTGATTCTACCTACGATCACCTGGCCGCCCACCAGAGTAGCCCCGGTGCTTCCGGCTGATACATAAGCATCACACTCTCCATTTTTCACCATATACATGGCTTTTACAATGGAGGAATCTTTTTTCTTGCGGATTGCATTTACAGGCGGCTCTGCCGTCTCAATGACCTGTGTGGCATTCACCACTTCAACCTGCTCTGCGGGATATTCATACTTCGCCAGTTCGATGCGTACCGGTTCTTCCTGTCCTACCAGGAAAACCTTTACTTTCCTGCTTTCCCTGACAGCATCTACCGCTCCTTTCACGATCTCTCCAGGGGCATTGTCTCCCCCCATCGCGTCCACGGCTACATTAATATAGTCTGACATATCTTTTTCTCCGTTTTTAAAATAAATACTATCCTTTACTATACTAGACCCGATTATAAAAATCAATCTTTTTTCCTAAATTAGACCGTGTGGAAGAATTTAAAGAAAGATTCATAAAGAGGACTTTTCTATATAATAAAAGTCGCCGTCCCGTGACACAAAGTCACAGGGACGGCGGTTCTTCTACATGATGTAATGTGTCAATTCACTTATCTTAAGCCGTTTTCTTAGCCATCAATGCCTTTGCACCATCGACCAGTAAAATAACAGCCAATACTACTAAGGGAACAATGATGACATCCTGCAGTACGCAGGTAAATTTAGCAGCTCCCTCTGTCACTGCAAGACTCTTGATATTGTTCACAAAGGTCATGCACAAAGAGGTTAACGTTGCAGCAGCCATAAAGACAATAGGGATGAACAGCATCTTATTGTTCTTTCCGATCTTCTTTAAGTAGCAAGCGATTGCAAGGAAAGCAGGAACTGCTACCAATTGGTTTGCAGCGCCAAACAGAGGCCATACCTTAGAGTAACCAGCCAGACAAAGAACAAACCCGCCCAGTGCAGTGATTACGGTTGCAACATACATATTGGACAGAATGTTCTTCTCTCCGCTCTTCTTGGTGGCAAACAGCTCCTGGAACATGAAACGTCCCAGTCTGGTTGCAGTATCCAGAGAAGTTAAGCAGAAGCAGGAAACTGCCAGACAGATGATAGTGTAGGTAGCGCTGATTGCTTTCTCACCAAATCCCATATCTGCAAAGAATCCGGAAATAGCAGTACCAAAGATAATGGTTGGGGAAATGGTATCCAGACCAAGAGCTTCTTTAACTGCAGCCTGGGAACCATCCACAGACAGATAGCCGATGGTAATCAGGGAAATCACTGCCAGTACGCACTCGATTAACATGGAGCCGTAACCAACTAACAGTGCATCTTTCTCATTATCCAGCTGCTTGGAAGTGGTTCCGGATGCAATCAGAGAATGGAAACCGGAAACTGCACCACAGGCAATGGTAATAAACAATGCAGGGAACATGTAGCTGTTTCCTACATGGAATCCTACAAATGCAGGGGTCTGAATGGTAGGATGAGCGCCAATAATGCCGATTACGGCAGCAATCATCATGAAATACAGTAAATAAGAGCTTAAGTAATCACGGGGCTGTAACAGAATCCATACAGGAGTTACCGATGCGATCATAATATAAACAAATACAAAACCAATCCAGAAAGACTTGGGCAGCATAATCGGGAAATACAAGCCAATTACAACGCATAAAGCCAACAGGATAACACCTACAATAGAGGCAACCACCATCGGTGCATTCTTTCTGTAAACGGCAAATCCGAAACCGATTGCCAGGAAGATAAACAGAATGGATGCGGTTGCAACAGAACCATTGGCTGTGCTTCCTGCAAAAGAGCTTGCCACAATATCGCCAAAAGCTGCGATAACCAGCAATAATACCAGCCATGCAAACACGGTAAATAACACACGGGTTCTGCGTCCGATGGTGTCCTCGATAACCTCACCAAGGGATTTACCATCATGACGGATGGAAACAAACAGAGAACCGAAATCCTGAACTGCACCGAAGAAAATACCACCGATGACAATCCATAAGAAACAAGGTACCCAGCCAAAGTAAGCTGCCTGAATCGGTCCGTTGATCGGGCCTGCGCCTGCGATGGATGAGAAGTGATGTCCCATAAGAACAGGGGTCTTAGCAGGACAATAGTCTACACCGTCTTCTAATGTATGAGCCGGTGTGGTGCGGGACGGATCAATGCCCCAGGATTTCGCAAGGAATTTACCGTAAGTCATATAGGCCACTACGAAAATTACGATGCCAAGTAAGATTAATAATACTCCACTCACACTTTTTTCCTCCTATCATAAAATTTTTACATGTGAGATTTATATAAAACAGAGTCCATTCTGTTTCATATCGTGTTCATTCAGTGGACGACATCCGCTTTTTCCCTTGATTCCCCTTTGCGTTCTCTTTCCAGTTCCTGTGTAAAAGGTGTGATCTCATGTTTTTCACAAAGCTGGGAAAAGGTAATTTTACCTTTCTTCACATCTTCAAAGGTCTCAACAAAAAGTTTCTTTCCCTTCCGCGCCTGATCGTTGGTATAGACCTTCTCTGAAGAAATGTCCACCAGCACCATCCTTCCGCTGGAATAGCCGCGGATGTTGAACTGATATCCCTTTTCAAACTTGTACTTTTTGACTTTCCTGATCACTTCAGGATCCGGTGCCTGGTCAACAATAAAAACAAAAGTCAGGTAGCTGTACATATGGTTCTTTTCAGGCATTTTTTCTCCTTTACAAACCAGTACCGGCTCCATATATTCACGAATAACACGATCAGCCCGATCAATATCTTCTATGGTAATTTTCTCTCTGGTATCAAACAGCATATGTTCAAAGCTGTCCACTGTCCACAGATTGGCTTCCCGTATCAGTACATATTTCTCATTATGCGAAAAAAAATACCCATATGCAGGGTATTCCTCTTCCTCTATACGATATGGCTGATAAATATCAAACATACCTGAATAGCGCACCAGCAGTCTATCCAAATAGTCACTTGCAGTCATAAAATATAACCTCTTTAACAATCGATTAACACTCTACTACATTAAACCAGTGTAGCATAATCCCCTCTCCTTCGCAACATATATCGGCATATTTCTTAAATTTTTCTAAAGAATTTGTAAAAGCTTCTGAAAATACTCCGGCAGCGGAGCATCAAATTCCACATACTCCAAGGTTCTGGGATGAAGGAAACCCAGTTTCCAGGCATGAAGTGTCTGTCCTTCTAAATGATATGCATTCTTTCCACTTCCGTAGACCTCGTCTCCCAAAAGAGGATGCCCGATGCTTGCCATATGCACACGAATCTGATGGGTGCGCCCGGTCTCCAGTTCGCATTCAATATAGGTATGATTCCGTAACCGCTCCAATACCCGGTAATGGGTGACTGCATCCTTCCCATTTCCTTTCATGGTCACCGCCATCCTTTTCCGGTCTTTCGGATCTCTGGCAAGGGGCTTGTGAATGGTTCCCTCATCTTCCTTTAATACACCCATACAGATTGCCCTGTATTTTCTCGTAATGGAATGAACCTTAAACTGTTCCGCCAGTGCCCGGTGCGCCATGTCGTTTTTGCAGATCACCAGGGAACCCGTGGTATCCCGGTCAATCCGATGGACTATTCCCGGACGCATCACCCCATTGATTCCCGACAGAGAATTTCCGCAATGATACATCGCTGCATTCACCAGTGTGCCGCTATAGTGCCCTGCCGCCGGATGAACCACCATGCCCTTGGGTTTATCCACCACCAGAATATCCTCATCCTCATAGAGAATGGACAAGGGAATATCCTCCGGCAAAATATCCGGCTCTTCATTCTCTGGCAGTTCAAAGCTGACCACATCATCAATACGTAGGCGGTAGTTGGCCTTTACCGGTTTTTCCCCCACAAATACTGCTCCCTCACGGATCAGCTTCTGTACAAAAGACCGGGAAACACTATCCACAAGAACAGAGAGCGCCTTATCAATGCGCTCTCCCTGTAAATACTCTAATTCATCTGTTATCTCAAATCGAAAGGTATCCATAACGATATCTCCTTAACGCCTGCCATTGGATCCATCCACATCCCTAAGTTTTTTTTGCTGAAAACTTAAGAAGCTCAAATCCTGTTCCTTGTATACAAACAGCAAAAGAATCACCAGTCCAATGGTTGACAGGGTAACGTAAATATCCGCCACATTGAAAATAGGAAAATTGATGGGTATAAAATAGATAAAATCTACTACAAAGTCCTGCATCACACGATCAATCATATTTCCCACATCCCCTGCTGCGATACCAATCATGCAGATACGACCCAGTCGATACTTATTGTGTGCCGGGCATTTGGTCAGAATATAACAGACAATCAACAGAATCAATACTTCCATACAGATGAAAAATACCTTCTGGTTTTGTAACATTCCAAAGGCTGCTCCCCGGTTCTCCAGATATTTGAATTCTAATACCTGGGGAATCACAGAAAAAGCATCCCTGCCTTTCAGTTTTATCACCGCAAGATACTTGGTTACCTGGTCCAACCCTATCAGAAGAACCACTACCAGTACATCTATAAAGAGTAAAATTTTTCTTTTCTTATCCATGATCAATCCTCATCTTTAAAAATCAACTCGTCCACAGCCGCCAGAATATCCTCATCCGTCACAGAGGTATCCCGCATCGCTTTTCCCACTCTTTTTAGCAGAATAAACTGTAACATACCATCCTTCATTTTCTTGTCGGACTTTGTTAAACGCAATACTTCCTGGGGGTCGATATCCTCCACGGAAATAGGAAGGTTAAACGGCACGAACATGTCCCGCACCTCGTAATACTCTTCCATGGTAAGCAGTTCGTGTTTCCAGGAAATAAAAGCTGCCGCCACACATCCCAAAGCAACACATTCTCCATGAGACAGCGTAAAGTTTTTATACTTCTCAATGGCATGTCCGATGGTGTGTCCGAAATTTAGGAGTGCCCGTTCTCCTTGTTCTGTGGGATCCTTCTCCACCACCAGTTTCTTTACGGTACAACTGCGCATAATCATCTCTTCCAACGTATCCAGATCACGCTCGCAGATTTCATACATCTTGTCGATCAGCCATTCATAGAAAATAGCGTCCTTAATCAGACCGTGTTTCATAACCTCGGCAAATCCATTGTAGAACTGTCTGGCATCCAGCGTTTTTAAGGTGGCAAGATTCATATAAACCAGGCGTGGCATGTGGAATGCACCTACCATGTTCTTATATCCGTCAAAATCCACACCGGTTTTTCCTCCGATGCTGCTGTCCGATTGTGCCAGTAAGGTAGTGGGAACCTGGACAAAATCAATCCCCCGTAAGTAAGTTGCCGCTGTGTAGCCTGCCATGTCCCCCACTACGCCGCCACCTAATGCCAGAATCAGATCCTTCCTGTCAAATCCAGCCTCAATCAATGTCTTATAAGCCTCTTTGATGGTATCCAGTGTCTTATGCTCTTCTCCTGCCGGGAAAGAGAACAGGATCACTTTGCGGCAGACAGGCTCTAACAATTCCTGAATTTGTTTTGCATAAAGTTTTTCTACATTAGAATCCGTATAAATACATATCTTGCGGTTTTCCGCTCCTAAGTCCTGCAGTTCCTGGGGAAGCTCCTCAAAAGTGTGGCTAAATACGATGTCATAACACGGTTTCTTGTTATAGAGAATCGGTAAACGCTGCGCCATAAAATATCCTTCTTTCTGTCCTTTGTCTGTTTCTTGTACGTTTGTGCATACTCAAAAAGGGCGATCTGTTCAGATCGCCCCTAAAACACGTTATTTATTGATGGGAACGTCGAAAGAGCCATTCAGAATTTCCTGAAAGTCTCCTGAGATATCCACACTGGGTGGAGTTACAATAAAAATGTAGTGGGAAATCTTCTGTAGGTTTCCACTGATTGCATAACAGGAACCGGAGGTAAAATCAATGATCCTCTGAGCAATATCCACCTCCAGGCCTTCCAGATTCAAAACCACAGTTCGATTCGCCAGAAGGGTCTCCGTAATCTCTCTTCCATCTTCCACGGAAGTAGGTTTGATCACGCATACCTGCATACCATCTGCAGAAAGATTTCGGGAGCCACCCACGGATCGTATGGAGGTCACCTTACTTGCAGGAGCTTTTTTTACAGGTCTGCTTTCCGGTTCCGGAGCTTCTCTTGGAAAAGCTGCTTTTTTAGGTGCAGGGGTTTCCTCTTCGTCATCCTCATCGTAGTAATCATCATCTGCATACTCGTCATCATCGTCCGGGTTTAATTTCATATAATTTAAAAACTTGTCCATAACGCCCATAGTCGTCAATCTCCCCTGATCTGACTGTCTCGTAAGTGACTGGTCAAATCTTATAATTTCTTTCTCCAAAGATACCGGTTCCAACTCTCACCCAGGTTGCGCCTTCTTCTACAGCTATCTGGTAATCACCGGTCATTCCCATAGAGAGCTCATTCATAGTAACATTATCAATGCTTTTCCTACTTATGTCAACAGCTAATTGTCGCAGGATCCGAAAATATTGCCTGTTTTCTTCCGGATTTTCCACAAAAGGAGCAATGGTCATAAGTCCTTTTATCTGAATATTCGGGAGTTTGGAAACAGCCTGTACCAGGTTCATCACTTCATCTGTATGAACCCCGAATTTTGACTCTTCCTCCGCTACATTGACCTCCAGCAGGATATTGGCAGGCACGTTATGCTTCACTGCTTCTCTGCTGACTGCCTCCGCCAGATGCAGACTATCCACACTGTGGATACGATATGCCTTATCAATGATATATTTGATTTTATTGGTTTGCAGATGTCCAATCATATGCCAGCGGATATCTGCAGGCAGAAGCGGAACCTTATCACACATTTCCTGCACTTTATTTTCGCCAAAATCTCTGCTTCCGGCGTTGTAAGCTTCCCGGAGCATTTCCACCGGTTTTGTCTTACTGACAGAAATCAAGTGAACCTCTTCTGCGTTTCGTCCTGCTCTCTTACATGCTTCCCGGATATTTTCCTGCACTTGTTTCAAATTTTCCTGTATCATGTTCTCACATCCTTTTGTTCAAAATAGTCTATTCAATTACTCATAAATGAAATCATTCACTGTCACGGATTCTGCATCCAGTGCAATATAATCGTAGACATTCAATCCATATTCCGTGTTGGACTTCACAATGGAATATTCATCATTCTGGTACAAAATCTGTATCTGTTTAAAGTCCGCATATCCTTTATTAATATTGTATACTCCTATGAGTCCGCCCCGTTTTGATACCGTATAGGTTTCCATAGAGTTTGGTTTTACAATGACATCTCCAATTCGAAGCTGGGAGTCGTCCAGATAATACTCATTATCTGCATGTTCATAAATCGGTGTTTCTACAAATTCACTACTTTTGGACCCATCTTCATTATAGGTCTCCTTCATGACTCCGAAGGAACTGCTGTTTCCGCCCTGTACCACATAGTCTTCCGGTACAAGGAAGAATTCCTTCTGTACAATGGATGAATTTGGAATCTTTAAACCCTCTTCCTCCTCCGTAATCAGCTCAACATCCAAAAAACGATCCGTACAAAAAGTCACCATAGAATTGTTAAATTTCAGGGAGACAAAGGTTTCCTCCGGATTTTCATCACAGACTCCCAACAGCTTCACCTGCCCCCAGGACTCATATTGATTCTTCAGAAAGCGAACTTTTACATAACCCATTTCATTCAGTTCGGCTGCCATGTCATTGTCTACCCGAATCACTACCTCCCAATCCTCGGATGTACATATCTTGTATACAGTTTCCCCTGTGGCAACTAATTCATTATTTAATAAAGATGTCTTTTTATAATTCCCGCTGTCAAAATCGGCTGTGCGAATTTCCTCCGGAAGTTTATTTTCAAACCCATCCATAGAATACACTACAATACCTGTATTCTGAGCATAGCACAAGTTAACAGTCCCATTGGCTCCCGATAAAGCCTCAATATTTCCTAACAACGCATTGTTGGCAAACTTCATTACCGTTCCCTGAAGCGTATACTTAAAGTCATAGGTGGAACTGAAATTTCCACTGGAAAACCCATGGGCGAAATTCACCATATCTGCCTTTAGCTCTGCAAGATCGTTATCTGACAAAGTATTTTCCCCGGAAGCAGCCTCTCCCAGGTAATCCGCAATTCTTCCCGTCTCGTCAATGGAATAAACCAGATTGCCCACAGCAACCCGTTCCCCTTCCCTGGCATAATAATTTACATAGCCCGCCCGTGGTGTCTCCACAAGCTGTTCCGTTCTGAGCGCAATCCCCTGATAGGTAGAATTTACAGAGAGGGAACCTTTTTTCACTTCGTACCCCACTACCGGATCTGATTTCACATACATAACAACACAGATCACAAGATAAACAAAAATTGCAAGGAAAATAATCATTCCAATGTTGATATTGACAGGCTTGCGGTATTTTCTGATATTATTTTTTGCCAAGGATCTCCCTCCTTCCTTTTCCCTCAAAAAACCCTCGGAAACATCCGAGGGTTTCTTATTTATTCTATCGTTTTTATCTTAAAGAGCCATAATGACTTTTGCCTTTAAAGCATCCGAAAGTTCTGATTCATCAAGGGATACACTCAGAATAAAGTTTACATGGAATTTCTCACTGATTTCTTCCAGTTTCTCAATAACAGGAGCGATATCTCCCTCTTCCACACATGCAATTTTGAGAAAACTGTCTAAGTACATCTGTTCCAGATCATGATCCTGGGAAATAATACCGCAGATAAAGCCCAAAAATTCCTGGCTGTTGGATATCAGATAATCCGGTACATTGATCAGTCTTACCTTATTATTCAGTTCATACATATGTTTTGTAGACTTATCCAGGTAAACAACGCTGCCTGAAACATTCTTAACCTGATCATTTACCTTATTCAATAACTCTTTGGTCTTTCCTTTACCCTTTTTTCCTACGATTAATTGAACCATTGGACTCATCCTCCTAAATGTATTTTTACTATTTTAATTATAAGTGATATTACACAAAAAAACAACTTATTTTTCGATTTGTCTGTTGATTTCGTCTAACAATTCATTCATTTGCAAATACATATTATCCGTAGAATCTGAATTCATAATGACAGAAATATAGGGATTACCTGCCGAATCTCTGGCAAGTAAAATCAGACAATGGCCTGCAGCCGCCGTTGTTCCGGTTTTGCCTCCAATCACTGTAATTTTCTCCGGTGCTGTTGCCAGATTGTCACGCATGTAACGATTGGTATTATTGACCGTCAGTTCCTTGCTCTCTCCATTGGACAGAGTATAGGTTGTGGTATAGGAAGGCATCTGTATGATCTCATTGAAAAGCTCATATTTCATTGCCTCATTAAAAATCAGATACATATCATATCCGGTCACAAAATGACCTTCCTGGGTCAGTCCGTTTGGATTTAGAAAATGAGAACCGGTGGCACCAATTGCTGCCGCCTCCTCATTCATTAAGTTACAAAAACCATCAACGGAACCTGCCACACCCTCTGCAATCATAATTGCCACATCATTTGCAGAGTAGATCAGCAAAATATGTAATGCCTGGTTCAAAGTCATCTGGTCTCCCGGTTTGATACCGGATAACTGAGCCCCCGACTCCGTAATGATACAATTTTCCGAGGCTTTGAGTACCTGTTCCGTGGATCCGTATTTTAACGCTGTCAATGCCGTCATAATCTTGGTCAGGGATGCCGGATTCATGGTTGCATAGATATTTTTTGCATATAAAGTATCTGCATCCTTCAGATCGAAAAGTCCTGCAACGGAAGCCGTCTCCATATTTACCTGTCCGCTTGCTTCAATGTCCCCGTCTGCCACACACAGATCCTGGGCAAAAAACTTCGCTTTTTCCGCAGATGAGTTCACATTGACGCGATAGGAACTTACCCCGTAATCTGTATCATACTGCATATCATAACTTACGGTTCCGCATCCGGTGAGTGCCCCAGCCAAAATCAGTGCAGCAAGAACCCCCGCTATAATACGGCACTTCCTATTTGTACATTTCACGCCACTCAATATCTCCTCTGTCCAGTGATTTAATCAACAGTTCCGCTGTTGCCAGATTGGTGGCAAGAGGTATGTTGTGCATATCACAAAGACGCATGACATTGTTGATATCCGGCTCGTGTGCCTTGGGTGCCAGAGGATCCCGCAGAAAAATTACCAGGTCAATCTGATTATGCTCAATCTGGGCACCAATCTGCTGTTCTCCACCCAAGTGTCCCGCCAGGTACTTGTGTATATTTAAATTCGTCACTTCTTCAATTAATCTGCCAGTGGTTCCGGTTGCGTATAAGTCATTTTTGGACAAAATTCCCCTGTACGCAATACAGAAGTTCTGCATCAGTTTTTTCTTTGCATCATGCGCAATGAGTGCAATGTTCATAAGAATTCCCTCTCTTGAATGTATTAATAGTAAAGACTATCCTATTCGTTCCCCGTAATCTCCACGGTTAGCCCGCTTTGCCTGTAATCTGACATTCAGCACCAAACCTATTCCCATATAACAGGAAAGCAGGGAAGAAAGACCATAACTCACAAAAGGCAGTGGCAATCCTGTATTAGGCATAATTCCTGTTGCCACTCCAATATTGAAAAATCCCTGGAAGCCGATCATTGCTCCTACCCCACAACAAATAAGCACGCCTCCCAGATCTTTCGCCTTTCTGGCACACAGACAGCATTCCAATGCAATCAGAATAATCAATGCTATTACCGCACAGGCTCCTACAAAGCCCATTTCTTCTCCGATTACTGCAAAAATAAAGTCTGTCTGTGGCTCCGAAATAAAGTTTCCATTCTTTACAGAACTGATTACATTAGTATTGTAGCCTTTCCCGAGAAGCTGGCCGGAGCCGATCGCAATTTTGGAATTTGTCTGCTGATAGGCAATGGTGCTGGCATATTCTTCCGGATGAAGCCACCCTAAAATTCGTAGCTGTTGATACTCCTCAATAATCTGCTGATCCGGTTGTAAGATCATATACAAAAGGACAAGTGCCGATGGTACTGCCACCACAAATATTCCAAGTATGATCTTGTAACTCAGTCCTCCCATAAACAGCATGATGCAGAATACGACTGCAACCACAATGGTCGTAGACAAGTCCGGCTGACTGTAAATCAGGTAAAGAGGAGGTGCAGCCAGAATGATTGCAGCTGCCAAAAACTTGAACGTATTGATCTTATCTTTATATTTCATAATAAACGCTGCATAAAATAAAATCAATAAAATTTTCGCAAGTTCTGAGGGCTGAAATCGAATTCCTGCAAGAGACAGCCAGCGCTGGGCTCCTCCTCCAGTGCTGCCCATTCCTGTATTTACAAGGATGAGCAGCACCAGGTTGACCAGATAAAAAAGCCAGTAGAATTTTAATACGATGGAATAGTCAAACAATGCCAGAAACATCATGACCGACACACCCATCAACAGTCCGTTGATCTGGGCTGACTGGACAGATACTTTGGCTGACCCGATGGCAAAAATGCCGATAATGGTCAGTGACACCACCAGCAAAACTAACTTAAAATCAAAATCTCGGAGTCGGTAATTCTTAAACATAATTTCCTCTTATCTCATTGGTGCAGATCAAGAATCGGAATATTGGCATACAAGGTCGGATTCTTAGCATTTCTGCCCTTGGTCCCGGTCTTTGTTATCTGAATTTCCATGCTTTGTGCATCAATTTTCATGTATTTGGAGATTACCTGCGCGATATCGTGTTTGATCATCTCCATCATTTCCTCAGAACAATTGACACGGTCTGAAATCAGTAAGATTTTTAACCGGTCTTTTGCAATGTCCCGGGACTTCTTCCGTTGAAATAGTCTTTTAAACCCCATGGCGCACCTCCTGCTTTTTCTGGAACATTCCTGAAACCCTTGTCCAGAAGGATATTCCCTTCTCAAACTCCAGAACAGGTACTTCCTGCCCCGTGATACGCTCACAAATGTTCTGGTAAGCCTGTCCCGCCAAAGAGGCTCTTCCAACCAGAGGCTCTCCCTGGTTGGTACTGATCACCACATTTTCATCATCCGGCACGATTCCCAACAAGGGAACGGAAAGGATTTCCACTACATCTGCACTGGACATCATTTCTCCCCGTTTGACCATGTCTGCCCGCAGCCGGTTAATCAACAGTTCAATTGTCTTAAAGTTATTGGCCTCCAGCAGGCCTATAATACGATCCGCATCACGAATGGCAGAAACCTCCGGTGTGGTAACCACAATCGCTCTGTCCGCACCGGCAATTGCATTTTGAAATCCCTGTTCAATTCCTGCAGGACAATCCAAAATAATGTAATCAAACTGTGTCCGGATCTGATCCAGCAGACGAATCATCTGTTCCGGCTTGACTGCGGATTTGTCTGCAGCCTGTGCAGACGGTAATAAGTACAGATTAGGATGTCGCTTGTCCCGGATCAAAGCCTGTTTTGCACGACATTTTCCCTGAACCACATCCACCAGATTATAAACGATCCGGTTTTCCAGTCCCATTACTACATCCAGATTTCTCAACCCGATATCCGTATCAATGAGTGCAACCTTTTTTCCCATAGATGCCAGACCTGTTCCCACATTTGCAGAAGTGGTAGTCTTACCCACTCCGCCTTTTCCTGATGTGACGACAATCACTTCACACATGACTGCATAGTCCTCCCGTTACTTAGAGAATTGATTCTATTGTCGCCTGTCCTTCTTCAGTCCAGTATCTCATCTGTATTTATTTCTCTGCTTATCTGTATCATTCTGTAAATAGATTGCTTTGCACCGGCTCTACCTGGATTTTCTCCTGTGTCTTGTCCACAAACGCAATCACCGGGCCTTTCCATTTCCGTCCCCATCCGCGTTTGCCCTTCATTTCCTTGTCGCTGACACGATAAGGTCCGATTTTCACACGGCTGGGAGCAAAATCCAGCGCCAGAACAAAAGCATGTTCTTCCATCTGCGTATCTGCTCCACAAAAGATTTCACCTCTGAGAGTCCCCATAACAAGCACACTCTTATCGGACACCACTAAAGCTCCCTCTTCCACGTTTCCCAGAATGAGCAGATTCTGTGTCACCTGGATGGTCTGTCCCTCTAAGATATTTCCCCGATAAATCTGACACCTGTCCTGTTCCTCCGGCGTAGGAAATCTGCGTTTCATCTCTGCAAGTGCCTTCACATAGATTTTACTTTCTTCCTCATCCCTGCCAATGATGCACATGACCTTGACCTGGGAATTGCTTTCGATCACATCAATGATCTGGATCTCCTGCTCCGTTTCAAGCTTACGCCCTTCCATGGAAAGTGCTATCTTTGCTTCTTTGAAGAAGTCTGCAGACTCTTTAAATTTGCTGCCGATTTCCTGGAGGAGCGTGTCAAACTCCTCTTCGGCGTCCAAAATCAGATTGATTCCCTGTGCGTAGCTTTTCAGGATTACCGCATGTTTCATACTATGTACTCCTTTAATCGGTGTTGGAGGCGCCGCCGGCTACGGTATCCGCCGTACCGGTCAGCATGGTTTCTTCATCCTCAACCTGGTAATAATATTTGATCACATCCTGTGCGATCTGTGCTGCATAGTCCGAACTGTAACCAAAGGCAACACGGGCTGCAATGGCGATCTCCGGTTTCTCATAAGGTGCATAGCCGACAAACAGGGCATGGTTCGGGCGGGATGTGCTCTCCTGTGCCGTACCGGTTTTGCCTGCAACCGCAATGGGGAAATTGGCATAATAACTTTTCTTCTCCACAACACGGCGCATACCCTTGTGAATGGCATTCCATGAAGTATCTGAAAGGTCAATGGTGTTGCGCACTTCTGCCTCATATTCCTTCACGAGATTGCCGTAGTGGTCTGTGACCTTATCCAGAAGTGTCAGATTATAACAGGTTCCACTGTTGGCCACTGCTGTCACATATCTGGCAAGACCCACTGTTGTATAGTTGTGGGTTCCCTGACCGATCGCAGAGCGAACTGCATCAAAATCAGAAACCTTCGGCTGATACTCTGAAATTTCCACTCCGGATTTCTCTGATAAGCCGTACAGATCCGCGTATTTTGCCAGTTTTTCCAGACCCAAGTCACTATTATACCGGTCACCTTCTGTTCCCAGACGGTAGCCCACTTCATAAAAGAATATATTACAGGAATTCTCAATACCACCGGTGACATTCAAATTGCCATGGGTTCCTCTGGGGTAAATCCAGCATCGGGGCGATGGTGTAATTTTCTCGAAGATCCCATTACATTTAATGATGGTATTGGTATTGATCACTCCCTCCTGCAGGCCTGCGGTGGCTGATACCATCTTAAAGGTGGAACCGGGCGCTGTACGCTGCTGTGTTGCATAATTGAGCAGTGGTGAGGAAAGATCTGCATTCAGCTGTGCATAATAATCTGCATCTACACCATTTGCCATACGGTTATTGTCATAGCTGGGATAGCTGACCAGTGCAAGTACATCCCCGTTATTGACATCTGTGATTACCACGGAAGCACCGTAGGGATCCAGTGCCAATTGTGCCGGGGTAATATCCAGATTGCGGATCCGGTTCGTCATAAAGGTATACGCACTCTCTTTTCCTGACAGAAACTGTGCCTCCTCCTCCTCATCCAGTTCCACCAGATTTTGCTCCAGCAAAATCGAACAGATCTGTTTTCCGGAGATCATATCGGATTTTATCATATAACGGTAAAGCCGCTTGTCGAATTCTGCATTGGAATCCAAATTCTCCAAAATAATATCGACTATTTTTGCGAAGATCTCGTCGGAATCCGCGTATTGACTGTCCAGCTTCAGAGTTGTCACATCTAACCAGTTCTGGGCGATACAATACTCTAAATATTCTGCAAGGCTGATGGTTTCATCCTTCGTCCACGCAATATAGGTGGCATCATTGGTATCAATCTCATTCTCCAGAATCATCTTATTTTTATAAAGAAGAGAGGAGACGATAAAGCTTTCATACACCTCATACTCCTGGGAAAGCTTATTATAGGGGGTACGCTCTGTCTCCAGTTCTTCCCTCAATTTTTCAATAACCGCCTGTTTCTTTTTCAAATACTGTTCATAAACAGCCCGCTCATTTTCCTGTGCCTGGGGCGTTTCAAAATGGGAGAGATCAATGACACTGTTATTAATCAGTGCATGATAAACATCATAAATAGGAATGACAATATCACTCCGTGTTGCATTGGTTCCCGGTGAATACTCTTTAATGTTTTGTATCTTGGCAAGAAGAATACCTGCCAGTTTCTGTTCCAGAATATGATAAACAGCCTCCTGCAAATCCTTATCAATGGACAGATAAACATCGTAACCGGCTACCGGCTCTTTGCGGTCACTGGTCTCTATGACTTTACCGAGGCTGTCCACATAAACGGTTTCCGATCCTTTTTTACCCTGAAGCGTAGTCTCCATGGTCTGCTCGATTCCGGCTTTCCCCACAATATCAGACTGTGTGTAGGACGAATCCTGCTTCTGCAGTTCTTCCAGTTCCTCTGTAGACACCTTGCCTGTATAGCCAAGGATTTGGGAAAAATAAACGGCATCCGTGTATTTTCGGATCGTGTCCTCCGCAATCTGTACACCGTCCAATGTGTCAAGATTCTCCATGACCACAGCCACCGTTTTCTCTGATACATCCGTCGCCACCGTGGTGGGAATATATTTTGTGTAGCTGTTGGCACTCATGGCGTAACGCACCGTCACAATCTCCAACAATTCTTTCTTGCTATAGCCTTGCCCCACAATAAATTCCTTGGGATTCTCCTCCGAATATCCACCTATGGCATAGCGGCTCTCTCCTGCCAGATAAGAAATAATTTCATCTGCCGTAGCCGTCTGCTGGGCATATTTCAGATCCGAAACATATTTTTCTCCGTACACATCTGCAATAAAGCGAAGAAGCTTTGAATCCGTTATATTAAATTCAAATTCATTGTTGGTATTGAGAATAATATTGAAATCGTTGACAATACTGTCTCCGTTTTTCTTGATAATGCCGATCAGGCGGTAAATCGTATCATTTAACGCCGCATTCTTTCCCTTTCCGGATTCATAGACATCTTCCAGAGTGACGGAATAGGCCAGTTCGTTATATGCCAGAAGATTGCCGTTACGATCATAAATATTCCCTCTCGTACTGGCAATAGAACGTTCTTTCCGGATCGTCAGCTGGAAGTTATTCAGATATTCCTCTCCGTGTACAATCTGCAGATCGAACACGGTATACACCAGGATCGATCCCAATGTAAGGAAAAAGATCACCAGAACTGTGATCCGGGAGGTTATGATATTGATAAAGCCATCTTTAAAACGATCAAACAAGGTCCCCGACACTTCCCTTTTCTTTTTTCTCCAGTCGTTTATGTACCCATAACAGTAAAGGATACAGCAACAGGGCAATTAACAAAGTGTAAACTGCCTCAGGAATAATCACATGCAGCAGATAAAAGGCAAAATGAAATCTTCCCCGAAGCAAAAACAGAAAGATATAGCAAAACATGCCATAAGCCAGATCACTGACCGTAATCAAAACTAAGGGCAGCTTGATATCATCCGGATAAATGATCCGGGCAAACTTACCGTTCACAAACCCGATATACATGTAAACAAGAGCATACATTCCCAGCACGCCGGCAAAAAACACATCGCACAGCATACCGCAGATAAAGCCGTACACAAGCCCCTCCTTCTCCCCTCTCATAAAACCATAGGAAGAGGTGAGAATCATAAGCAGGTTCGGTACAATTCCCGCAAAAGACAGAGATTGAAAGACCGTAGATTGCAGCAGGAAACAAAAGAACACAAACAAAAGCCCGATCAGATTCCGTCTCATACTCAGTCCTCCGTAATCACCTGTTTGGTTTCTAGGATGACCAAAACCTCACTGAGGTGCTCAAAATCCACTGCCGGAGTCAACGTACCCGATTTGGTCAGATTGTTGGCATCCTGGCTGATCGTGCTGACATAACCGATCAGAATCCCCGGCAGAAACTTTTCACTGATATCCGAGGTTACAATCTTGTCGCCCTCTTTTACTGCATTATCACTGTCCACCAGCTGGGCAAAGCGAATATCTCCCTGGGAGTACAACTCCAGATCCCCACTGACCACCAGTTTATCCTCTGTCGCCAGTACCTCTCCGCTGACATTGGAGGTATCTGCGATAATGCTGGTTACTTTGGACCAGCTGTCATGTACATCCACCACTCTGCCCACCAGTCCCTGACCGGCAATCACATTCATATCCAATGTGATACCATCCTCTGCTCCCTTATCTATTACAAAGGAATGAAACCAGTTTCCGGAATCCTTGGCAATAATTCTTGCCCCCACCTTGTCATAATCGGCGTACTGGGCATCCAATGCATAGAGTTCCCGCAAATTAGTCAGTTCATACCGGTCCTGCTGAAGGGTGGTGTTTTCAATGGTCAGTTCATTGACCTGCTGTTTTAAGGCTTCATTTTCCGCAAGAAGTTCTCTCACACGTTCCAATTCCTGGGCACGATCATTCAAATAAGTGGATACCGTAGTAATTCCTTTCTGAAAGGGCACAAACATATAGCCCAGTACCGTACCGGAAGTTCCTTTTAAGAAATTGGTATTAAATGTGAGCAGAATTAAAGCGACACAAATTACAGTTAAAATAAAAAGGAGATATTTACTCGGCAAAGTAAACTTTTCTCCTTTTTTCTTTATGATTGGACTCATTTACTCATCCCTTCAATTGAGTAGGCTACAGACTTAAAATTATCATCTTTGATAATTTTCGAAAGACCAAGTGTCACACTGGTAAGAGGATTCTCTGCCAGATTTACCTTTAACCCTGTGCCATTTGCCAGCATCTCTGCCAGATGACTCACACTGGATGCTCCTCCTGTCAGATAAATGCCGTGGCGGAAGATATCCGCCCCCAATTCAGGTGGCGTTCTTTCCAGAATTACCTTTACATTATCTATAATAGTGGCAAAGTGCTCCTTCAGGCACTCATTTACCAGGTTGGTAGGAATTGCCCGCTCCACAGGAAGTCCGGTAACAATGTCCCGACCATATACCACTGCATCCTGATCACTTTCCTCCAGCTGTTTCAGATTTATTTTTACGTTTTCCGCTGTCTTCCCACCGATAATTAAAGAAAACTCCCTGCGCACTGCTGCGCGGATGGCATCGTCAAACTTAAGACCTCCCACTTTGATCAGCTTGCTTAAAACAATGCCTCCCAGAGATAAAATAGAAATCTCCGTAGTATCGTAGCCTACGTTAACAATCAATACACCCTGGGCATTTTTCACATCAATATTGCATCCCAGACCATCAGCCACTGCCTTGTCTACAATCATGATATTTTTGGCTTTTACCCCGGCTTCTTTAATCAAATCATAAAAGGCACGTTTCTCCACCTGGGTAATATCCCAGGGTACTGCCACATAATAGTCTGCCGGCCGGATATTGTTTTTGGTCATATCCGCAATGAAATATTTGACTAAGGTTTCCATGTTGTGAATGTCTGCAATGACACCGTTACACAGAGGATAGGAAATACTGATGTTAGCCGGTGCCTTCTCATACATTTCGAAGGCGGAATTTCCATATGCAAACAGTGTGGATTTATTTTCGATGGCAATGAGATTTTTCTCCACCATAACATTGTCGTCTGTGCGACTGTAAATTTTAATATTGTTCGTACCCAGATCGATACCAAAAGCGTTGTTAGCCAAAATAAAGCCCCTTTCTAAAAACATTTGGATTCTAAAAAGCTGGTATAGCACTGATCTCCGATGATGATATGATCCAACAACGGAATCTGCAGAAGTTCTCCTGCTTTTCGTAATCGTTTCGTCAATTCATAGTCATCTTTACTGGGAGTGGGATCTCCGCTGGGATGATTATGTAACAGAATCACCGTCACCGCATGATCCTCCAATGCCTGTAAAAATAATTCCCGTGGGGAAACCAGAGATGCATTCACAGTTCCGATGGACAGTACGGTTTCCTTCACCAGCTCACATTTGGAATTCAAAGACAACAGCACCACCTGTTCCTTCGATGCATGCCTTAAAGTTTCCATATAGTAGGCTGCTACTGTCGCCGGCCTTGAAAAATCCAGTTTTTCCCTGGTGTGACAGATCCAGATTCGTCTGGAAAGTTCCGCGATACATTTTAGTTTCACCGCTTTCACCTCCCCGATTCCATCTACGTTCCGTAGTTCTCCTAAGGTTAAATTGCAGAGCCCGAGGATTCCTTCTCCTCTCAGGGATAAAATTTCTTCTCCGATCTGAAGGGAATTTTTTTCTTTTGTACCGGTTCGGATGATGATGGCAAGCAATTCTGCTTCCGACATCGCCTGTGGTCCGTACTGCATAAATTTCTCATAGGGCAGGAGGCTGTTCATATTGTACATACTGACTCGCTTTCCCTCTCCCACAAAGCCAGATTCCCAAAAAGCATCTAATATTTTATCATAAATCTACAGTGATGTATAGAATACATTCTTTAATTTTTTGTAAAGTCGAGTAAGCATTTGTCTGCCAAAGCCTGTAACGTGCGGAACATTCCAAACTTTGCATGAGGCCAGGTAAGTCCTCCCTGGAAGTAGGCTGCATAGGGCTCTTTCAGGGGGCCGTCCGCAGAAAGTTCAATGGAACTTCCCGACACAAATGCTCCGGCTGCCATAATCACCTGACTGTCATAGCCCGGCATATCCCAGGGTTGTGGTGTTACGAAGCTGTCCACCGGCGCTGCTGCCTGGATTCCTTCGCAGAAAGCGATCAAAGCCTCCGGTTTGCCAAAGGTGATTGCCTGAATGATATCATAGCGTTCTTCCTTTGCATCCGGCACACAGGCATATCCCAGCTCTTCATAAAGATTTGCTGCAAACACTGCACCCTTTAATGCCCCTGCAGTCACGGTGGGTGCAAGGAAAAAGCCCTGATAAAAGCTGCTTAAAACTCCAAGGGATGCGCCAACCTCTTTTCCCAGTCCGGGGGATGTCAAACGGAAGGCGGCATTTTCCACGCATTCTCTCTTACCCACAATATATCCGCCGATGGGGGCAAGTCCACCGCCGGGATTTTTAATCAGGGAACCCACTGCCATATCTGCTCCCACGTCTGTGGGCTCTATTTTCTGGACAAATTCACCGTAACAGTTATCCACCATGCAGATCACATCCGGCTTGATTCCTTTAATGAAGGCAATCAGTTCCCCAATCCGTTCCACGGAAAGCGTAGGTCTGGTCTGATAGCCCTTTGAGCGCTGAATGGTAACCAGATGGGTCTTTTCATTGATGGCAGCACGGATTCCTTCATAATCAAAGCCTCCGTCTGACAACAGATCCACCTGTTTGTAAGTAACACCATACTCTGCTAAAGATCCCTTGGAAGGACGGATTCCGATTACCTCCTCCAAGGTATCATAGGGTTTCCCTACCGGTGAGAGTAATTCATCACCGGGGCGCAGATTACTCATCAGTGCCAGGGCAAGAGCATGGGTTCCGCAGGTAATCTGCGGGCGCACCAGGGCATCTTCTGTATGGAATACATCTGCATAAACCTGCTCCAAAGTATCACGTCCGATATCATTATACCCATATCCGGTGGTTCCTAACAGGCAGGCCTCGGATACATGATTTTTCTGCATGGCATGCAGAACCTTACACTGATTATATTCCGCCACTGCATCGATCTGCTCAAACCGCTCTTTCAATCCATCCAGTACCCGGTTACCAAACTGAAAAACCGCTTCTGTGATTCCCATCTTTTTATAGATTTCAAATAATTCCTGTTCCTTATTCTGCATGTTATCTAAAACAACCTTTCTGTTCTTTTCTTAAAGGATTCCTCTGGCAGTAAGTTCTGTCTCCATAACTTGTAGAAGCACTACCGGGTCATTGCCCAGTTCCTGGCGTCTGATCCAGGTCACATCCTTTTCCCGTTTAAACCAGGTAATCTGCCGTTTTGCAAAATGTCTGGTGTCCCGTTTAATCAGGTACACAGCCCGCTCCAGACTGCACTGACCATCCAGATAATCCAGGATTTCCTTATAGCCCAGCCCCTGCATGGATACCATGCTCCGGTCACATCCCTGTGAACGAAGCCTCTCCACCTCCTGTACCAGCCCCTGGCTTATCATTTCATCGACTCTTCTATCTATCCGTTCATAAAGCAGGGAACGCTCATCCTCCAATACAAAATAGCAGAAACGATAAGGCGATTCTTTCTGACGCTGCTGTTCATTATGCTCTGAAATCCTTGTCCCTGTCTCTTCAAAAAATTCCAGAGCCCGGATCACTCTTTTGGTATTATTGGCGTGGATCATTTCCGCAGAAACCGGATCCACTTCTTTCAGCCGCTGGTGTAACTGTCCGGCTCCTTCCGGTGTCTTCGCCAGTTCCTCCAGTTCATGACGGAAGCTTTTATCCTCTCCGTTTTCCGTGAAATCAATCTCATATAGAAGCGCCTGGATATAAAACCCGGTTCCTCCCACTACGATGGGAATATGCCCCCGTTCGTAAATTCCCAGCATTGCTTCTCTGGCTTTCTGCTGGAAGGTCACCACATTAAACTCCTCTCTTGGATCTAAAATGTCGATCAGATGATGGGGCACTCCGTCCATTTCCTCCGGCAGGATCTTTGCCGAGCCGATGTCCATTCCCCGATAGACCTGCATAGAATCTGCAGAGATAATCTCCCCCTGTATACGCTTTGCCAATGCAATGGAAAGTGCGGTCTTGCCCACTGCCGTCGATCCTGTCAAAATTACTAACGGTTGCTTTTCACTCTTCATCTATACAATCCGTTTAAATTTCCTTTCGATTTCATATTTACTCAAAGTCACAATGGTAGGTCTGCCATGAGGACAGTTATAGGGATTCTCCAGTGTCAACAGCTCATCGATCAAAGCTTCCATCTCTGCCGTGGAAAAACGGGTGTTTCCCTTCACGGCAGCCTTGCAGGACATGGAGGCGATTTTTGTCCGCACGACATCTGCGGTTCCACGCACCGGTCCCTGCACCAGTTCATCCAGAATTTCCGTAAAGAACTGTTTCTCACTGCATCCGTACAGATCTGTTGGCACAGCCCGCAGGGCATAGGAGTTTCCTCCAAACTCCTCGATTTCAAACCCCAGTTCCGTAAAGTAATTAAAATATTCTTTTAATGCACTTTCTTCCTGTCCCGTCAATGTAATAATAATGGGAGGATTCAAATACTGTGCCGCAATGGTTTTTTCCCGATAATTCTTCATGAAACGTTCAAACCGGACTTTTTCATGGGCTGCATGCTGATCCACCAGAAAGATTTTATCCTGAAATGCAATGATCCAATAGGTATCGAAAATCTGTCCAAGAATACGATATTGCTGTCTGGCATCCTTTGTCAGAAGTTTCTCCTCAAACAGATCCATCTGTACCGGTTTCTCAATGATCACTGTATCCTTTGCTTTGATCACGCCGGAGGTTACCGGTGAAGTTTGAGGCTGAATGTTCAGCACCTTAAAATCTGCCTTTTCCTCCTCGTCATCAAAGCTTACGGTAAAGGCCGCATTTCCTGTGGATGCCTTTTCCTGCATCACCACATTGGGAACCGGCTGCGGAATGGTTATAGGACGCGCCTGAACCGGCGGTTCTCCCAGGGGATTGGCAATTCTTCTCGCTTCAAAAGGCTCAGGGACAGACTCTTTCACCTTAGGATCTTTCTCCTGTGGTACCAGATAGACATCCGGAATCATCTCATGTACCTTTAACGCTGACTCCACAGAACTTGCCACAAAGTCAAATACCGCCGGTCCGTCGGTAAAACGCACATTCATTTTCGTAGGATGCACGTTGACATCCACATAAGCAGTATCAATATCAAAATGTAAAACCACAAAGGGATATTTATGCTGCATCAGATATTCTTTATATCCCTCTTCCAATGCTTTGGCAATCAAATCACTTCGGATATAACGCCCATTGACAAAATAAGTTTCAAAGCTTCGATTGCTCCTGTTCATCACCGGCTTGCCGAGATACCCGGTCAGTTTCATTCCCGGCACCTGGGAATCCAGGGGAATCAGTTCGTTAGCAGTCTCCCTGCCGTAAATACGGTATATGACCTCCTTCAGATCCCCGTTTCCGGAGGTGTGAAATTTCACCGTACCATTCACCATAAATTTAAAAGAGACAGAAGGATGACTCAGTGCCAGATGCTCCATCAGATCTGCGATATAACTTCCCTCTGTGGCTGCTGTCTTCAAAAACTTCCGGCGTACCGGAGTATTGTAAAACAGATTGCGGATCATCACGGTAGTGCCGTCCGGAGCTCCGATATCCTCACAGTTTTTTTGACCTTCCCCCTCGCTGATATAATGGGTTCCGATCAAAGCCTCCGGCGTTTTGGTAATCAGTTCAATCTGTGCCACAGCACCGATACTGGACAATGCCTCCCCACGGAATCCCAGACTTTCCACCACATCGAGATCTTCCGCGCAGCGGATTTTACTGGTGGCATGGCGCATAAATGCCGTTTCAATCTGGTCTGACGGAATTCCACAACCATTATCCGTCACCCGTATAAAATCAATGCCGCCTCCCCGGATCTCTACCGTAATCGTATCTGACCCGGCATCCATGGCATTTTCTACCAGTTCCTTTACCACACTGGAAGGACGTTCTACCACTTCACCTGCAGCAATCTTATCAATTGTGTCATGATCCAACACACGAATCTCAGGCATATTGCTCTCCTTTTCCTTTGTATCCTTTATCTGACGGTTTTATTTTATCATACTCTCATCTCTTTGACCACCGCCCATTACCCCCGGCAGCTCATCTGCAATATCTCCTGCTCTCATGGACGCTTTTCCGAATTTCCCGGCTGCAAGCTCCCCTGCCGCACCGTGGACCGCCACGCCAAGGCATACCGTTTCCCAGCACCAGGCAGGATTTTCTCCGCTCCTTTTGTCACGGATAGCAAGGGCACAGATTCCCCCCAGAATTCCTGCCAGTACATCTCCACTTCCAGCCGTCGCCATGCCATCATTTCCCAAGGTGTTGACAAAAATATGGGAATTTCCCGATTGCAGATCCGGAAACACATAGGTGCGGGCATCCTTGCATACAAGCACTGCCTTGTCAAAAGCTTGACGAAGCTTCCCGGTTCCCTGTTCCAGATCTGCTTTCAGAGTCTGTACCGGACTTTCCGTCAATCTGGCAAGTTCTCCGGGATGCGGTGTCAGCACCATAGGGACATTACATTGTTTCAGAAGCCGTCGCAGATTTTCCTTTTCCGAGATAAGATTTAACGCATCCGCATCCAATAAAAATACCTTATCCGTTGCAGCTTTCTCCGTCAAAGAATGCTTCAGATATTGAATTGTACGTTCCAATAACTTTTCCGCTGTTTCTCCGGTAGAAAGTCCGGGTCCAATCACAATACTATCCGCCCACTGTATGGAATCAGCAAGTCTGGCATCAAATTCTCCTTTTCTTTCTTCCTCTGCCTCCTTCAGATCTTTTGCCTCATAGGACAGGAGCATGGCTTCCGGCAGCGAAGTCTGCACAATCACACGGTTGGAGGCACAAGTGACGATTTTCACCATTCCCACTCCCACACCATAAGCTCCCCTTGCACATAGAAGCGCTGCCCCCGCCATGTCATGACTTCCGGCAATGATCAACACTTTTCCAAAGGTTCCTTTGTTACCGGATCCTGCCCGTTTGGGTATTTTTTCCCTTATCTCTCTTTTCGTATAGGTGAAATGTACCGGATTCATTAGGGATTCCGTGGTAATTCCTGCGTCAGCAAGCTGTACTCTGCCAGCAAGTTCACATCCCGGAAACCGAACCAGCCCCAGCTTTTGAAAGGCAAAGGTAATGGTAAGATCAGCCCGTACAGCCGTTCCCAGGATTTCCCCGGTATCCGTGTGAATACCGGTGGGCAGATCAAGGCTGACACACTTTGTCTTTATCAGACGCTGATTGATTACCCGGATTACCCGATCCATAGGTTCTCCGATGAGCCGGTTGACCCCCACCCCCAACAGGGCATCCACAACAATCTCCGCCCGCTCCACTTTCTCCTGAAGTACTACATCCTCCGGTAATTTTTCTTTTGTATAGACAGGGACTCCATACGCTTTTGCCGTTTGCAGCTGTCTTCTGCAGGAAGGGGTGCAGCGGGCAGACTCTCCCACCATAACTACTTCCACCTGCTTTTGCTCCAGAAAAAGCATTCTTGCCAGAGCCAATCCATCTCCACCATTATTGCCTGCTCCGCAAAAAAACAGGAAACGGTCTGCCCCGGGGAACTGTTTTGACAAAATTTCTTTTGCGGAAAGAGCCGCCCGCTCCATCAGGACAAGGCTGTCTAATCCAAACTGCTCACTCGTCCTTTTGTCTGCCGCTTTCATTTCCTGTGCTGTTACCAGATTCTGCATACTTTTCCCTCTTTGTTTTCTTATTCATAAAGGGCAACCTTACGGCTGCCCTCCCATTATCCCTGCTGCGAATCCCCGATGTCCAGACTGTCCTTGGGGTCATATTTCATATCAAAAAGTTCAATCACATCTGAGCCGAAAATGTCATGCATGTAGGCATAAAGATTGCGATTTGTTTCCTCCATCTCCTGTTTCTGTACCAGGCGCTTTTTCAACTCAATGCGGATCTGTTTTACCCATTCATCAATCTGCCGGATCTGGCTGGTATTTTTCTCCAGGGTTATATAGCATTCTTCCATGGTCTGCAGCATCAGCTCATAGTTCTTATCCTCAATGAATCTTGGTAAATCCAGCTGCTCATCCTCCAGCTTCTTGAGTTTCTGGTTGCAGTCCTCGATAAGGCGCTTACTTTCCTTCAGCTTTTTTTCCTGCAATCCTTCGGATTTGCCGTCAGTTTTTCCGGAATTCATTTTATCTGCGGCAACCATGATACCATCCATCAATTGCTTTTTTAAGGTTTTTACCTTTTTCACCTGGGTGTTGACCTGCCCCTGGCGAACCAGAAGTTTGTTTAACTCTGCAGCCGTTTTCTCCACCTGGGCAGACTTTCCCTTCTGTTTGAAAAGCAGATGCCATTTATTGTCTAATGTCAATATGGGAATCTTTTTCCCTTTTAATGCCGGTTGAAATATTTTTTCAGTTCGTGACACCAAGCTCACCCCTTACATGTTCTCCGTGCTTTCAAAACGATTCAGATTGTAAGATAATTTCATCAGGCTGTCAGACAAATGTACATTCTCCACCTGCACATCTCTGGGAACCTTTAAATCCACATGTGCAAAATTCCAGATACCTTTAATTCCGAAACGCACCAGATCTTCTGCAATGGACACTGCACTGGTCTTAGGAATGGTCAGTACCGCAATGTCCACATCATGTTCCTTTACAAAGCGCTCCATATTTTCCATGGGCTGTACTTCAATATTTCGTACTTTTTTACCGTACAATTCCGGATCTTTATCAAAGATTCCCACAAACAGGAAACCTCTTTTTGCAAAATTCATATAATTGGCCAACGCCTGCCCAAGGTTGCCAGCACCTACGATAATCAGATTGTGTGTGAGATCCAGACCAAGGATCCGTCCGATCTCTTTATATAAGTATTCCACATTATATCCATATCCCTGCTGTCCGAAGCCGCCGAAATTATTGAAATCCTGACGGATCTGGGAGGCAGTTACCTGCATGAGTTCACTTAGTTCATGAGAAGAAATTCGCTCCACATTGTCGTCCCTCAGATCCCCTAAATATCGAAAATACCGCGGCAATCTTCCGATTACTGCCTGCGAAATCTCTTTTGTTTCCACGATTCATCCCCCCTATCCGCAAATTCATATTTTTATCTCATATTTATTATAGTCGTATGTTAAATATCTGTCAATCATTCACTGGCTTTTGCCAGTGAATGATTGACCTTCGCAGACTCAACTTAGTTTTGCTGTGCAAAAGGAGTCTGCTCACTCCTAAATCACATTCTTACGCAGCAAAACAGCAAGTGTTTTACTGCTGTATGATTGACAGATACGGCCTACAGGCTGTAAACTAGTAGCGTTTGTAACACACAAATCATCAGGAGATAAGAAATGATTCTTTCAGCAGTAAATATCAGCAAAGCCTTTGTCGAACACAAAGTTTTACAGAATGTATCTTTTCATATAGAAGAAAACGAGAAGGTCGCCATCGTAGGTATCAATGGTGCCGGAAAGACTACCCTGCTTCGCATTCTCGTGGGAGAAATGGAACCGGATGAGGGACAGGTTACCTATGCCAGGGATGCCACTTTCGGTTACCTCGCCCAACACCAGTCTGTGGATTCCGACAACTCCATTTATGAGGAACTTCTATCTGTCAAACAGGAATTTATCGATATGGAACATCAACTCCGTTTTCTGGAAAATGAAATGAAATCTGCAAGTGATGACACGCTGGAAACACTCATGGAGCAGTATAATAAACTGACCAACCGCTTTGAGCTTGGAAACGGCTACGCCTATCGCAGCGAAGTAGTGGGCATCTTAAAGGGGCTCGGCTTTACCGAGGAGGAATTTGACAAAAAAATTGCCACCCTTTCCGGCGGTCAGAAAACCCGCATTGCTTTGGGAAAGATGTTGTTACAGAAACCGGATCTGATTTATCTGGATGAGCCTACCAACCACCTTGATATGTCTTCCATTGCCTGGCTGGAAACCTACCTGCTCAATTACAAAGGAGCTGTGGTTATCGTGTCCCATGACCGCTATTTTCTGGATAAAATTGCCGGCAAAATCATTGAGATTGATCAAACCAAAGCCACAGTCTTTAAAGGAAATTACAGTGCCTATGCCGCAAAAAAAGAAAGCCTGCGTCAGGCTGCCTGGAATGCTTATGTCAATAACCAGCGTGTCATCAATCATCAGGAAGAAGTCATTGCCAAACTAAAATCCTTTAACAGGGAAAAATCCATCAAACGCGCAGAGAGCCGGGAAAAAATGCTGGAAAAAATGGAGGTTGTGGAAAGACCCACAGAATCCAAAGTTGACATGCATATGACTCTCACCCCCAAGTTCGTCAGTGGAAATGATGTTCTCACCGTTGAGGGATTGTCCAAGCGATTTGACAGAGAACCTCTCTTTACTGATTTGTCCTTTGAGATTAAGCGAGGAGAACATGTCGCTATCATCGGAGATAACGGAACCGGAAAAACCACCATTTTAAAAATTATCAATGGTCTGGTTCCCGCTGATGGGGGGAAAATCACTCTGGGAAGCAATGTACAGATTGGTTATTACGATCAGGAGCATCATGTGTTACATATGGAAAAAACTCTGTTTGAAGAGATTTCCGATGACTACCCCACTTTGACCAACACAGAAATCCGTAATACTCTTGCCGCCTTTCTTTTCACCGGTGATGATGTGTTTAAAAAAATCCAGTCCCTCAGCGGTGGAGAACGTGGACGGGTTTCCCTGGCAAAGTTAATGCTCTCCGACTCCAATTTTCTCATTCTGGATGAACCTACCAACCATCTGGATATTATGTCCAAGGAAATTTTGGAAGACGCACTGAATTCCTACACCGGTACTGTTTTATATGTCTCCCATGACCGCTACTTTATCAACAGAACCGCACACCGCATTCTGGATCTGCGGAACAATCATCTCACCAATTATCTGGGCAATTATGATTACTATCTGGAAAAGTCCGGTGAAACCATTTCCAATCCCGTCTTTCAGGCAGGTGGTTCTGCTCCCTCTGCAGAATCGACGGAAAACAAGCAAAACTGGCAAAAGCAGCGGGAGGCTCAGGCAAAAGAGCGGAAACGTGCCAACGATTTAAAAAAATGTGAGGATCAGATAGAACAGTTAGAATCCAGGAATGCCGCTATTGATGAGGAAATGGCTCTTCCGGAGATATGCCGGGATGTGGCTAAACTTACTGCTCTCTCCAAAGAAAAAGAGGAAAACAGCGAAAAGCTGGAAACCCTCTACGAACAATGGGAGATACTGAGTGAAGGGTAGACAATATAGATAAGGTTACAAAAAGCCCCAAACTTGCGTTGCAATGCAGGTTTGGGGCTTTTGTCTGTTTAAATAAATTTCTTATTGTACATTTGTTTCAATAATGGTTCTGACCTCACTGATGTTCTTATCCAGTAAGTTCGCGATTTCTTCCGGGGTTTTCCCCTTTTTATACATGGATAGAATATTTTGTATCTTCTCCGTCATTTGTCCTTTCTGCAACCCTTCCTCTCTGCCTTCCCGAAGTGCTTTATTCCTGATATCCTTTGCCTCATAGTTTAAAATCTGTCCACCCATGATTTTCTCTACCTCCTTTTTCACACTCGCATAACGGCTTGCCCGGAACATTGCTACCTTATCAATCATCGCTTTGATAGACTGGCGGGTAAATTCCGTAATTTCTCCCCTTTGTTCCAACAAACTCAGCCTCTGGAAAATGTTCTGGTATGTATTACGCAGTGCCAGTCTTGCATCTGCATCCCTTTCCAGCGATTCTAACTGGTATCTCAAAAAATAGTATGGTAATAAAAATAATAACTTCTTCTCGAAAATTTCTTCTAATCCATAGTCCTGGACTTTTAACACGGGGATTTCATAGGAAACATCTCCTCCCGGCGTGATTATATGCATTTTAATGGAGGACGGTGTGGTATTTTCTGTCCTCAGATACAGCACCGCTGCATGGGGAAAAATAAAGGTACTCTCCTCCTTGGAATAGTCTGCCATACTCAGGGCTATCTGTGCTCCATACTCAAAGAGCCGCAAAGTGAGACTGCCATCCTCTGTACTCTGGCACTCAAAATGGTAACGAACCGTTGTCTCTTCATTGATAGAGAAATTGGAATCCGTGATTCGTTTCTGGTCATTCCCTGTGGTAATGAAAAATTCGTTGTTATACAACTTTACATCCACATCTAGCGGATAGTCTGTCTGAAATGCCTCGTTTACCAGAGGAATCAATAAACTGGGGCAGTCCACGCTCAGCGTCCGCTGGGCATCATCGTAGGGTGTACTGGTGTTACTCATTTTCTCCTTCTTTCCCTGCTTTCTATAGTTTTCTTCTAACAGCAGGGCAAAGCAGTTTGAGTACCCCAATATTATTTTATCCTTCGTAAATTACTATCTTCATTATAATAGATGAAAGATTTCCAGACAATGAATTTGACTCATTTTAGAATTATTTTAGATTTAGCGACAAAATCCCCCAGCCTCAAAATGTGAGGTGAGGGATTTTAACTCTTACAGGCTCTCCAGAGTCTCACGGACTGCTTTCATGAAATCCTGGGTATTTAAAGTTTTCGGATTTTCTAAAGTAGTAATCAATGCCAGATCCTTGGTCATTTTTCCATCCTCTACGGTCTTGATGCAGGCTTTTTCCAGTTTGTCTGCAAAAGCTATCAGTTCCGGAAGTTCATCCAATTCGCCACGTTTACGAAGGGCACCTGTCCATGCAAAGATAGTTGCGATGGGGTTGGTGGAGGTTTCCTCTCCCTTCAAGTGCTTGTAATAGTGACGCTGTACGGTTCCGTGGGCAGCCTCATACTCAAAATAGCCATTAGGGGAAACTAACACAGAAGTCATCATGGACAGGGAACCAAAAGCGGTGGCAACCATATCACTCATCACATCACCGTCATAGTTTTTACATGCCCAGATGTAACCGCCTTCAGAACGAATCACGCGGGCTACCGCATCATCAATCAGGGTATAGAAGTAAGTAATGTCTGTCTGCTCAAATTTCTCTTTATACTCTGCATCAAAGATTTCCTGAAAAATATCCTTGAAGGTGTGGTCATACTTTTTGGAAATGGTATCCTTGGTGGCAAACCATAAGTCCTGTTTGGTATCTAAGGCATAGTTAAAGCAGCTTCTTGCAAAGCTCTCGATGGAATCGTTTAAGTTGTGCATGCCCTGGATGATTCCGGCTCCCTGAAAGTCATGAATCAGCTCTCTTGTCTCACTGCCATCCTCTGCGGTATAAACCAGCTCTGCTTTTCCTGCACCGGGAATCTTCATTTCAGATGCCTTGTATACATCACCGTAGGCATGTCTTGCGATGGTGATGGGCTTTGTCCAGTTTTTCACATAAGGCTCAATACCTTTTACAATAATGGGAGCCCGGAAAACCGTTCCATCTAACATGGCACGGATGGTTCCGTTGGGACTCTTCCACATCTCTTTCAGATTATACTCGGTCATTCTGGCTGCATTGGGAGTGATGGTTGCGCATTTTACCGCCACACCATACTTCTTTGTGGCATTGGCACTATCCACAGTTACCTGATCATTGGTCTCATTACGGTATTCCAGCCCCAGATCATAATACTCCGTTTTTAAATCCACGAAGGGAAGTAACAGTTCATCCTTGATGAGTTTCCAGAGAACTCTGGTCATTTCATCTCCGTCCATTTCTACCAGGGGGGTAGTCATCTTAATTTTGTTTTCGCTCATGCAAAATCCTCCTTTTCCGTACTGCCTTATTTTTCTTCTCGATAAGCCTCACTTAGTCCATGCTTTAACATGTTATTGTAGGCATTAATCATATGTTGGTGTGCCAGTTCCTCTGCCAGATCAGCGTTCTTGGCTTTAATGGCTTCCATAATCTGACGATGCTCGTTGTTGGAGGCGGTACTTCTTGCTTCACTGGATAGGGTTTTCCGACGTACACGCATCACATACTGGTGGAAATCCTTTAAGGTATTTTCCAGCATTTTAGAGTCACATGCCTCGTATAACAGCTCATGGAACCGGTTGTCCAGCTGTGCCATCTGCTCCAGATGATTCTTGCTGGCATGAAACTCTGCAAGGTAGGTATTTTCCTCCAGCTCCTCCATCTGTTCCTGGGTAATATGCTCTGTTGCCCATCTTGCACACAAGCCTTCCAGCCGTGCCCGCATCATATAGATATCCTGCACATCCTTCATGGTGATACCAATTACATAGGCACCCTTGTTGGGGATGATCTGAATCAAGCCCTCCAGTTCCAATTGACGAAAGGCCTCGCGCACAGGAGTTCTGCTTACACCCAGTTCCTCACCGATCGCCATTTCCTTCAGTTCTTCATGTTCTTTGTATTTTCCGTTGAGAATATCTTCTCTTATCTTGGAATATACTCTTCCCCGCAACGAATACTTATCCGTTACTTCCTGTTTCACATCAAAACTCATGATAGTTTTTCTCCACATTTCTGCGCGTTCTCTCAGCGCATAACGAGTTTGTGTCAAACCTGTGCAGACACAAATCTCGCAAACTGAAAAATTTTATTTTTCAATTTTGACTCCAGTGTGTTCCTCTATTTTCAGTCCCAGCTTCTCACAGCACTTGTTGATCTCTGCTACCAGTTCTTCATCCGTAAGTACGGTTACACGTCCGCCGGCATACTCTGCATCTACCCATTCCTTCACTGCCTTTACCAGCTCACTGGTCTTCTGCAGCTGGCTTTCCTCATCGTGAAGCTTGTAATAGGTATTCATCCAATGGGCGATGCCTGCCAGTCCGGATGTGTTGGAAACTGCACATAAAACCGGGCGGTTCAGGAATTTTTCTGTATCAAAAATATTGTAAATTTCTTCGTTTTTCAACAAACCATCCGCATGAATCCCCGCTCTGGTGACATTGAAATTCTTGCCAACAAAGGGGGTACGGGGAGGTATATGATAGCCAATCTCTTTCTCATAGTACTCTGCCAGTTCTGTAATCACTTTTGTATCCATGCCGTTTAAATGACCCTTTAACTGCGCATATTCAAAAACCATTGCCTCCAACGGCGTATTCCCCGTTCTCTCACCAATCCCAAATAAAGAAGTATTGACACCGGAGCATCCATATAACCAGGCGGTGGTAGAGTTGGTGACCGCTTTATAAAAATCATTATGTCCATGCCATTCAATCAGAGAGGAAGGCACACCTGCATGGGTATGGATTGCATAAATGATTCCCTGCACACTTCTGGGAATTACTGCACCGGAAAAGTTTACACCATACCCCATGGTATCACAGGCACGGATTTTAATGGGTATCTTGTACTCTTCCATGAGCTTCATCAGTTCCAGACAGAAAGGAACCACGTAGCCGTAAATATCAGCACGAGTGATATCCTCAAGATGGCAGCGAGGGCTGATTCCCTCTTCCAGACATTCACGGATGACACTCAAATAATGCTCCATCGCCTGTTTTCTGGTCATCTTTAATTTCAGGAAAATATGATAGTCGGAACAGCTGACAAGAATACCTGTCTCCTTCATGCCGATTTCTTTTACTAGTTTAAAGTCATCCTTGCTTGCACGGATCCAGCTGGTGATCTCTGGGAATTTATAGCCCCGTTCCATGCACTTATATACGGCGTCCCGGTCCTTCTTGCTGTAAAGGAAAAATTCACAGGCACGGATCATTCCGTTCGGACCGCCAAGCCGATGTAAATAATCATAGATTGTCACAATCTGATCGGTAGAATACGGTGCTCTGGACTGCTGTCCATCCCTGAAGGTGGTATCGGTAATCCAGATATCCTTTGGCATGTTATGCGGCACAATTCTATCATTAAACGGAATTTTCGGGATCTCTGAATAGGGAAACATATTACGGAACACGTTCGGTTTCTGCACATCATCCAAAATATACATATGCTCTTCTATTTCAAGCAGATTGTTACTCGGATTCATTGTTACCGGACGATTTTGAAATGCATCATAACTCATAACTTGCTCCTCCTCATAAAAGTGTCGTTTCCAGACATCTTTTTATTGTATAAAAAGCACCTCGTATTATTGTATACAATCATACGAGGTGTTGTCAAGTCTTACTCATTGATTCTATTTTTCATTTAACAGCCCCGGAATCCAAAGCATTCCGTACCCCTGTCTGAAAAAAGGCAATCCTACATCCAGGCAGGAATCTGCCAATGCACTTTTGTAATCAGCCACACTGGCGTAAGGGTATTTCTCCTTAAACAATGCTGCAGCTCCCGCGGCGATGGGAGTTGCCATGGAAGTACCGCTTTTGGGGCAGTAGCCGTTCCAGACTCTTCCGTTTCTTGCATGGAAATGCAGATTACAGGAAATGATATCTGTTCCCGGTGCAACCACATCCGGCTTTCGATGGTTTCCTTCGGCTTTGGGGTTTCCGATGCAGGAATAAAACTGGCAGAGATCTTTTCTTCCCGCTCCAAAGCTGCCTTCATGACAGCCAACCGTGATTACATTTTCCAGACTTCCTAACAGTGATATTGTCCTGCTATTCGCTGCAAAGTTTCCTGCCGCACAAAAAAACAGTACTTTTCTGCGACTCAGGTAACGAATCAATTCTGTTACATACTGAAACTCCAGGCTTTTCTGCAGGTTTGATGCTCCCACAGAGATGTTCACCACCTGAATCGGTGTCTCATCGTTCAAATGCACTACCCACTCCAGTGCTTCCACCAGCTGGGATAAATCTCCGTTTCCGTCACGATCCAGAATTTTCCCACTCCAGATCCGGCTCTTCGGTGCAATACCCTGATATTTTCCATTGGAAGCTCTGCCATCACCTGAAAGACATCCCGCCACATGAGTTCCGTGCCCATTATCGTCTATGCCACTTCCCTCATGATCTGTAAAATCCATAATTCCTTCTATCCGATCTGCCAGGTCCGGATGCTTACAAATGCCAGTGTCCAATAAAACCACATGAACATCCTTACCCGTGTAGGATACCTGGTCACATCCTATCTGGTGTCTGACTCGGTACACTTTTGCACACAGCTTTCTTTTTCATTATGTTATGCAAAAGTTAATAAAAAGGGTCTGTCCATCAAGGCTGTTCATAAATTGCCAGATCCGCAATGCGATCCAGCGAAAAAGTAATGCAATTCGTGTCCTGCTTGGAAGAAGAAGTAAAATTTACTTCCCTTAACAATCCATTATCCCCTAAAATCGAAATATGTAAATTACCCACATTCCACTCAGAAGGCACGGGCAGCGTACAGGTAATCGTCTGCTCTCCTAATTTATAAATCGGTACATTGGCACGCACATCTTTCATACTCATGGAAAAGCCGTAAAATTTTTCAGGTGCTTCCTTTCCATAGGTTTCCTGATAAGACACAGCCATGGATTTCTGAGCGACCGTACTCTGGGTCATCGTCAGCTGATAAGAAGTATCCGGAGATTTCAAATCAATGTTTACATAGGTCTGCGGTTTAAATAAGCTGCTGTCAATGGTATAGGTCAGGCCAGGATGAATCACCACATCCTCACTTTTGGCCACCAGTCCGGAAGGATCCTGAATCTGATAGGTAATTCCGGAAATTGTCACCTTTTCCGGATAGGCCGTCACTTTCCCATTGACCTTAATAATCGTTAAAATTCCTTCCTGGTTCGATGCCTTATTGCCGTCCATCCGGCATACAATTCCTGCAAAGCCATACAGGCTTCCATCCAAAACTGATCCCTTTACATTACTTATTTCCTTACAGACAACCGCAATGGAGACTCCCTCCAAGCAACGGTTTCTGTATGCAGTATTGGGTAATCGGGTAGCACGGTTGGTATACCCGATCTGCGGAAGTTTCGTTCCCTGAAATACTACCACGGCATTCCCCGTTGCCAGATTTGTCTCGTCAAAAGCATCTCTGCCAATCTCTGTGACAGTCTCCGGGATTTGGATTTCTGCAATTGGACACCCGCTAAAAGCCTTGTCTCGAATGCTCACCAGATTTTTGCCCCCACTGACTGATGTCAGGGTACTGCAATTTTCAAAGGCACTCTCCCCAACCTCCGTCAGGGTTGTGGGAAATGTGACAGTAGTAATATCATTTCTGTCCCGGAATACACTACCGGCAATTTTTTTCACTCCATTGGGAATATTCACCCTCTTTTTATTTCCCTCATAAGCAATTAAGATGCCATCTCCCACGATCAGATATGCTTCCTTTCCGCTAGAGACAAGTTCTGACTGATCTGCACGCCACTGCTGTACCCAGGCTGTCATGTCAAAAGCAAAAGGCTCTATCTCCGTTACGCTGTCCGGAATCTCCACATTTGCCAACTGATCACAATGATAAAATGCACCATAGCCGATCCGGGTCACACCCTCCGGAATCACAACTTCTGTCAATCCGCTCCTTGCAAAAGAGAAATCTCCGATGGCGTTTACATCCTCCGGAAAATTATACTGCGTTAAGCTTTGTTTCTTATAATAAGCCGCATCCACAATCTGTCCGTCCGATATCTGGTTAACCTGAGGCTTGTATACGGCACCGCTCTCCTGTCCGGCCTGTTCTTCCTCCGCAGCTTCCTGTGTTGCGGCAGAGCCTGTCACTACAGAAGCAGGGTTCATCAGAATGACTGCCTTTCCGCCAACCACAGTGCTGGATCCCAACACCGTCCCTTCATCGCTTCCGCCGGTTCCGCTGGTAATGTTATCTGCCTTTACCAGCAAAAGAGCACCTGCGTCCATACTGAGGACGCAGATGCAGGATAACAGGGTAATCAGAAGCTTTTTCAGTTTTCTTGCTCCCATACAATAACCATACCTTTCAAAATACCAATTAAGCCAGCTTTCTCCGTTTTACCGGTTTATCTTTTTTCATGAAAAGAAGGATCGATACCGCTGCAAATCCAATACTCAAAAACCACTTCGGTGCAATGCCATCACCGGTCTTAGGGGTCTGATCCAGACCACTTACCAGATTGTTGGTATCCGCATAAATCGTATACGGCGAAAAATGAGTTGCCCGGAAAGTTACACAGGCCACACCGTCAATGGTGGTAAACTTGGGTGTCAAATCCTCCAGCTGTCCGTTTGCCACAGCTGCCGTCTTATTATTTCCGGCATACTGGATCAAATCGTCCGGCAGAGGAATGGTAACATCTATAGTCAATCCCGTGGTGTCGGTAATCTTGGTGGTTCCTGTGGAATCATACAAGGAAATATCCATTGCCACATAACGGATGGCATCCAGGGAACCATATCTTGCCAACAGAGCCTTCTGCACCTCTTCCGTAGCCAATGCACTATCGGAAATCTTTATAATGAAATTATCGGTAGAACCGTTCACGGTAGCAGATGCCAGATCCCGGTTGGAAATCCCCGGTTTTGTAATGGACACCTTGGTGCCGTTATTATTGTTATCACGGTTTGTGGTATTGGTTGTGGTACCCGTATTGGTGCCATTATTACGATTGTTTCCACTAACGGATTTGTTCTTCAGGGGTTGTACTTCATTGGAGCTTACCGTCAGATAAGAAGATCCGGAATCAATGTAATTAGCTGTTACAGTGGCGTTGCTTGCCGGCATGGTAATGGTGGTTGCCGCAGAACGGGAGCTGACAATATTCATGGTTGTACTCATCGTCCAATTGTAGAACGCTTTACCGGTAGGCGGGTTATTCGCCGTGATGATAACGGAAGTTCCTGCTGCATAGGTACCGCCGCCTGTTCCGTTTACAACCGTAAGGGTGTATTTGCCGCTTTCATTACCATTATTTCCGTTGTTATTGCCATTATTATTTCCGTTATTGTTGCCATTATTACCGCCATTGTTTCCACCGTTATTGCCACCATTGGGATCGTCCTTGGAACCATTGGTGTAATACTGGGCAACTAAAACCGTATCTTTGGTGATACCGATGTACTCACCGCTCCAGCCGGTAAAGGTATGTCCCTCCCATTTGGGATTCTCCGGCGGTACGGCATTCTTGCCTTCCTCAATGTACTGGGTTTCGCCTAACTGTTTGCCGTCATGGTCGAGGAAAATAACCCGGTAACTGTCACTGATCAATTCCACAGTCTGTCCATAGTAAGTTCCATACTCGTAAGCAGAAGTATCCTTGTAAGTACGGATCACTACGGTAGGCTTATGTTCAAAAGCGGAGGTTGCAATAAAGACCTCCTTGCCTGGAATGGTGACATTCACTCTGTCATTTCCGGCAAAAGCTCTATCTTTGATGCTGTTTACTGATTCCGGTAAACTTACCGTACTTAAATTTTCACAGTCATAAAAAGCATCCTCAGGAATTTCCTGTAAAGAAGTCGCGTCAGAGAAGTCCACATAGGCAACATTATTACATTCAGAAAATGCACCTTTTTCGATTTCTGAAATCTTGGTAATCATCGGATCATTGGTGGAGTTGATCACCGGCTGTCCCACTTTGGTTCCTCTGGATGCCAGACACTCTTTCACCTTGTAATAGCCATTACCCAGGGTCTCATAAAGGATTCCATTATTATATACATAGTAATCGCTGTTTGCTCCTACAGAGGACATGGCAGGACAACCACGGAAGGGTGCCTTCCCCACATCTGTGCAGGCATCCCCAAGATTGACGGTGGTTAAACTCTCACAGTTATCAAAGCAGTAATCCGGCAAGCGCTTCACGCTACGCAGAGTGATAGACTGTACATAGTCATTACCTTTCACATTTGCCTCTGGTTTTTCCGTACCGTCTTTTCCATCCTTATAGTATCCACTGAACAACCCTGGCACAACTTCTGCATCTCCCACTGGTGTGCTATCTGTATACATCTTGTAGCCATTTGTATTGTTTGGAGTGTTCAAGTAAGTCTGCACATTACCACTATTAAAATTCTTCTTGCCATCACTGGTGCCACGGATAAAAGTGTAAACATCCAGAGATGTAACCGCCTCTGGTACATCAATGTTTAGGCAGGCACCCACCCAGTCTGCCTCCTCTGGGGTTAGAGACTCCCAGATTTTGTCTGAATTTCCCTTGGCATTCTCCAAGATACTATAGGGCTTTCGGGTGTAGTATGCGTCCGGTTTGGTAATGGGATTTGCCGGTGCTGTTCCTCCATTTGCCTGCTGCAATAAATTATCCCAGGTGATTTGATTCTCCAGATCACTTCCAATCCACGGACCATAGTAGTCACTTTCATACAACTCATTAGAAATAGTTGCATTTCCAGCAGCAATTGCTGCTTTTGCAAAGTTCTGACGATAACTATCGTACTTACTGTCCCCATAGATACGATAATAGTAGTCCTGCATTTCCTTGTTATGCGCCGCATGGTCTTTGTCAAGACTGTCATAACGAGGATAATCAATCAACGTAATCTCCCCATCCTGGTTCTTGTCATACATGACTTTCAGGTAAGTGGGGGACTGGCTCTGATAGCAAACTCTTACACCGGTCTGGCTGTACACATAGTTGTCTGGCTGCATTGCCCAGTCAAATGGCGCATAGCCTTTCACAATGTCTGCGTGGAAGGTCAATTCAGTACCCTTCGTCTCAAAGGCATTGGTTCCGATGGTGAAATTATTGTAACCGGCACTGGGCGTATGGAAGGTTACATTTTTCAGTTTTGGACAGTCGGCAAACGCACTATCGCCCACTCTTGACACAGAATTGCCGAGAGTAACCTCCTCTAACTTAGGACAGTTCTCAAAAGTGCGGTTGTCAATCCCAGAGATAGAATCATCGGAAACGGTTACGGTCTTCAATTTATCTTTTACAGTGTCAAAGCATCCTTCCACCACGCTTACTACATCGTAAGCACCGACTTTACTGGGAATCACCAGGTCGATGCTACTGCTGGTGTTACCCGGTGCCTGGATACAGGAAGTCATTTTCCCACTTTTATCGACAGTAAGAATATAATCGCCATCTTTACTTCCTGTCTCGTAATACTCCACCCCATTTAAGGTAAAACGGTAAGGAACGAAGTCATTAACGTAAGTTTTTTCATACCACGTGGCTTCTCTTGGGTAGGCTCTGTCTTTTGAGTTTCTCATAACCGCCGGTCCTTCCACATAGAAGTCCGGATTCTGTACATCATAAAACTGGAATTTCTCACTGCCATACTTTACATACAAGCAATTATCCGGAAATTTCACAAATGCCAGATTCGTACAACCCACAAACATATTCTTGGGAACTACTTTTGCATTGCTCACTCCACCCACGGATTCCTTTCCAGGTTCTGCGCCATAAGATGCAGGGAATGTCACACTCTTAAGATTGGAACGACCTGCAAACAAATAGTCGGGAAGTTCTGTCAGATTGGAGGGAAACTCAATTGCAAGTGAAGTGTCTGCCGTACTTCCCTTCGCCACAGCAAATGCACCCTTTCCGATAGAGGTCAGATGCTTGTTGGTCACACCATTCGGAAGGGTAAGGGATGATAAAGACTGACAGTCATAAAAACACCATTGTCCAATCTTGAAGTCACTGTTAATGGTACTTAAATTCACGCTGGTCAGTCTCAAACAGCTTGCAAAAGCACCGTCGCGGATATCCGTAACTGTAACTGGAAATTCCACACTGGTCAGCAGGGCATTGTTTGCAAAAGCCTCAGTACCGATAACAGTAAGTCCTGTACCCAGATTAATACTCTCCAGCTGAGTACTCTTAAACGCCGCATTTCCCAAAGTCTTTACATTGGAAAGGTTGACACGTTTGATAAACGAATTATAGAATGCATAATCGCCTACATAAGCAATCTCACTGGGCATATCCATCGTTTCAATATTTCTAACATCGTTAAATGCGTAATCTCCGATTGCCGTGATTAACTGAGAGGACATACCGGAACATAGAAAATCATTGGAATCCAGTTTGTCACGATAAGAACTGTCCACGGCATCCTTGCTCAGCGCTTTGACAAGATAAGCATCCTTAATCGTTCCCGTTCTGGCATCTTGTACCGGAACCAAAGTAAACCCTTTGACTCCTGTTAAACCATTGTATACAAGATCATATTCACAGTAGTACTGGTTTCTCAATTCTTCGGAGAGATTTGTCGGCGTGAAAGTCAGATTGCTGGGTTTTACTGGTTCTGTACCAGTCTTTCCCCCATCTTCCCAGGCCTTGTAGTCTTGACGGTATTTCGCGCATTCTTTCAACCATGTTTTAAAGGAATCTGCAAAATATTTTTCAAACTTCTGATAGTTGGTGTCGGTTGTGTCAAAATTTTCCTGATAGGATATACTTTGCTGGTTACTTCCGTTTCCTGTTGTAAAATATGTATTGAGATCATTTACATCTACAATTTGGTAGCTCGTAGGCAAACGCAAGGAAAGTTTCTGCTCCGGCACAGCAAAAGCATCATTATAATCACATAATACACCTGTATTCTGGTCGACATAGTATTTATACTGCCAGTTCAAGTAATATCCACTAGAAAGTTTAATGACACTATAGCCTGTATTCACATTGGGCATACTTTTATCCCTGTGATATTTAGACAAGTTAATATTATTTTGTACCGGAACCTTGGTATAATAGGTTCCATCTTGAGAGGCAGAATCAGGCTCCGCACTACCAGTACGGTCATCTTCTACCGGATAACTGTAATCCGTTGTTCTATCATCTGTTGCACTCGCCTGGGCACTAACGCTTCCATCATCCGCGCGGTTGGTCTGGGCAGGAATTGCCGCTACGATAATTGCAGTTACCATAAAAAGAGCCGCTACGGTGTATCGTATCGTTCTCTTAACTTTTCTCTTTAATACTCTTTTTTTGCCCTTCTTTTTGCTCATTTGGACATCTCCTTTGACTAAAACCATTCAATTTAAACTAGGTATGGTTATCAATGTATGTATCGACACTTCTACCTTAAAAGCTTAGGTCTTGCCCCTACTTTATTCCACTTTTTTAGCAACTACCACAAATCGTCCCTCTGTCTCTGTGTGGTCACAGGTGGACAGAGTGAGAAAATGATCTCCGTACTGTACCGGCACCCCGGTATCATACAACGAAAGTCCGTTCATGGAATTCATGTAGGAATCAAACTCCTCCTGGGAGTTTGCATCAATAAACTGATAATACTTAAAAGTAATCTCATCAGAATTGTATACACGGGACTGAAAGGCGTAGACAATCTGGTAGGTTCCCTTTTCATAAATAGTATCAAACTGGATATAAGGGTGCTTTTCCCAGTAATCCTTGTCTTTATATTTGTCCAGCTGGCCAAACATTTTACCGGACTTCATATGATGCCCGTAAATAATCAGATTCGTGCTTGGTTTCAGCACATCGCAGTTGCAGTCCAGAAAGATACTTCCATTTTTATCATAATCCTGACTGATGTTGTGGGTCAAATAATATTCGTTATTTGCCGTCTGCATCACCGGATAGTCAATGTTGGTATCCTCGATTTTTACCCAGCCAATCAGGCTTTTATTGGAGTTGTAAAGGTTTTGGTATTCCTCCAGAATATCCGGGGTTCCCTGATCCTGTGTATAATGAATGGTGGTGTTTCCCACTGAAGTGGTGATTTCCTTATCCTTTAAGTTTTTCAGGTGATCATAGGAAGCATCCGTCCGGTCTGCAAAGTAATGATAGCCGATCAGATAGGCAAAGCATCCCACTGCCACCAGGCCGCATACCACCTGCACCAGTCTCCTTCTTCTTGCCCTTTTCTTTAGTGCCTTCTGTATTTCCTTCCGCATCTGCGGAGAACAATCTTCCAAAGATTTCCCTGTTTTTCCTTTACTGCCTTTATCCTTCATGTAAAACTCCGAATTTCTTTCATTATAAATTTCTTGTCTAATTCATTTTACTATACCCTGTGATTTATGCAAGCAAAAACATTTGTCACCACTTTTTTATCTCCGCATAGGATACAGTATAAAAACCTTGCGGAGGCTTATCAAAATGAGTGATTTAACAGCAAGCAGCTGCGGATGCAGCAGCAGTAACAACAGCAACAATAATAATGGCAATTGTGCTTGTAACTGGATCTGGATTATCCTGTTACTCTCCTGCTTCGGAGGCAATGATTGCGGATGTGGCAACAATGGTCTGGGCATCTTCAACAACGGTGGCGAAGGCAACTGCGCTTGTAACTGGATCTGGATCATTCTGTTACTCTCCTGCTTCGGCAGCGGATGTGGATGCTGATCCCCTGTACTTTTTAGGGAAGTAACAACATAAGTTGTTACAAATACCGATGAACGGTAGATGAGACAAGGGGCTTTTGTATGGGAAGAGAATGTCCGAATCGCATAGAAGAATTTGATTCTTTCTTCAGTACCAGGCAATTGAAGTTGATGAAGCTTTTTCTCCCATACATTGCCCCTGCTCTGCGCCGCAAGCTGATGATCTATATTAAATACCGGGAATGGCAGATCACAATCCAGTATTTAAGCCGCCCTCTGCTTTTTTCAGAACTGCAGGAGAATCCCCCCAATGTCTTTCTGTCCGAAAAGACAGAGGATTTGTCTCTGGAAAAATTCTGCTCCCTGACAGAGCCTTATCTGGACGAAAAAGGCCGTAACAATCTCAAACAGTTTAAAGAGATGCAGGAAAACATGGAAATGTTCCAGCAGATGCAGGAAATGATGGGCTCCATGGGTGGCATGGAGCCGGATATGGATTCTTTCAGTTCCATGTTTCAAATGTTTGAAAAAATGGATGAGCAAAATCCACATGTATAGAAAGGTATGGAAAACCACATGAATATGGGATGGTTAGAGGATGAAAGCTTACAACAGATTGCACCGGAAAAGTTAGAATTTATTCTGCAGCTTGCAGAGGAGTGCAAAGGAAAAACTTTAAAACAGGCTCTGCCCAAAATAAATGCAGCTTTCCAGCTCAGTAAGAGGCAGGGATTGCAACTGACCGGGCAGGAGGCTGCTGTTTTATTTCGCATCGTACAAAATAATTCCACACCTGAAGAGCGTGAAAAAATCGAAAAACTTCTTAGTGCTCGTAAATCATCTTCTTCGAAACCGTAATTGCAAGTGCTCCCGGACCAATATGACACGCAATACTTAAGGGAAGGCGATCCATATAAATTTCTGCAGCCGGAAACTCTTTCAGCACTTCTTCTCTCCAGGCTTCAGCAGCCTCCGGGTTCTGGGTGTGTGCCATGGCTATATGATATCCGGTTCCATCCGTAAGACCATCAAAGCGGTTCTCCATATCGCTTTTGATGGCTTTGACCATCATAGACTTACCTTGTTCTGTGGTACGGGCTTTCGCATAGGCATCCAGCTTTTCTCCCTGGATCTGCAGAACCGGCTTTAATCTCAGAATCGTCCCCAACGCTGCAGCCGCAGGTGTGATACGACCACCCTTTTTCAGATAATAAAGGGTATCAAGCATGATATAGATACTGGAATTGAACTTATCTTCTTCCAGCTTCTCCCGGATTTCATCCGCATGATAACCGTTTTCTGCCAACACTTTGGCATCCATAGCGGACTGTCTCTGGGTTACGGAAATACGCTGGTTATTCACCACCTGTACCTTTCCATCATAGTCCTGCGCCAGCATCAATGCACTCTGGCAGGATCCTGACAAGCCACTGCTCATGGGAATATGGACAATTTCCTCATACCCCTCATTTAACAGCTTGTCCCAAAGTCCCATAACGGTTTCCGGGGAAGGCTGACTGGTGAAAATATCCGATCCGGCTGCCTGTTCCTGATAAAACTTTTCTGCTTCCAGATTAATATCCTCGAAATAAGTTTCTTCATTGATTGTAAACGGCATGGGAAGCACATAAATGCCAAGTTCCTCTCCCTGCTTCTGTGTAATACCACTGTTACTGTCGGTGATGATCGCAATCTTTGCCACGATTATTCACTCCTTTTCACCTTTATACAAATTATTTTTATTTTACTGTTAAAGTGTTGAGAAGTCAACTGCTCTTGTGAGTGCCAGTTCCAGATATTGTTTACAGTCCTGATGTTCCATCCGTTCCAGATTGGGATCCTCTGTCAATAATTTATCCACGCATTCACTGGCCTGTGACAACCCCAGTGCATCCTGATAGATATCTGCAATCTTGAAATTCATGGCTCCACTCTGTCTGATTCCAAACAAATCTCCCGGTCCCCGCATTTTTAAATCTTCACTGGCAATTTCAAAGCCATCATTGGATTTGTTCAGAATTTCCAGACGCTGCATGGTCTCCTTTTTTTCACTGCTGCTGACAAAAATGCAATAGGATTGGGCATCTCCGCGTCCTACCCTTCCCCGTAACTGATGGAGCTGTGCCAGTCCAAACCGTTCTGCATTTTCCACCAGCATCACCGTAGCGTTGGGGACATTGATTCCTACCTCAATAACAGTAGTGGACACCAGTACATCAATCTGTTTTTCTCCGAACTGTTCCATAATCTGGTTTTTGATGGCAGGCTTCATTTTACCATGCAGATAAGCCACTCTGACAGAAGGTGGCAGCTGTGTCTTCAAGGTCTGGGAATACTCCACCACATTCTCCATATTGTCTTCTTCCCCCGGCTCCACCATGGGGCAGATACAATATACCTGATGCCCCTGTGCCACTTCCTTCGCAATAAACTGGTACGCTTTGGGTCGATATTGGGTTCCTACCACACAGTTCTTAATAGGAAGCCGGTTTGCAGGAAGTTCGTCCACCACGGAAATATCCAGATCTCCATAAAGAATAATCGCCAGGGTTCTGGGAATCGGCGTCGCGCTCATGACCAGGATATGCGGATGTTCTCCCTTATCGGAAAAATTCTCCCGCTGGCGTACGCCAAATCGATGCTGTTCATCCGTCACCACCAATGCAAGATTATGATAAACTACTTTTTCCTGGATCAAGGCGTGGGTTCCAATCACTACATTCACTTCCCCCGTCTCGATCTGTGAATAGGCTTCTCTCCTTTGCTTTGCAGGCACACTGCCGGTGAGAAGCACAGGTCTGAAGGGCAGATGATACCTTTTGCTTAATTCCGTCAGGGAGTCAAAATGCTGCCTGGCGAGTACCTCCGTGGGTGCCATCAATGCTCCCTGACATCCGTTGGACGCCACCAGCAATAATGCGAGAAAGGCAAGAATTGTTTTTCCGGATCCCACATCTCCCTGTACCAGACGATTCATCACATGCTCACCGGTAAGATCTCCTCTGATTTCTTCCCACACCCGCATCTGTGCATTGGTAAGCTGATAAGGAAGTGTCTCCAGCAAACGGCCGGTATCCGCAGTCTCTATGAGCTGTCGTCCGGATTTCAGCCTTTCATTGTGATCCTTGTTCTTTCGAATCAACAGAATAAAGAAAAACAGTTCATCAAAAGCCAGTCTCTTTCGTGCCTGCGTGAGGATTTCCATGTTCGCCGGAAAATGAATATTCTCCATTGCCTGCCGGTAAGTCATCAGATCATATTTTTTTCTGATTTTTTCCGGCAGAGGATCGGTAAGAAAAACTGCAGACAGTGCCTGTTTCACCGCCTTGATGATTGCCTGATTGGTAATGCCCTTGGTCAGCGGATAATGGGGAAGAACCATTCCCGCCATTTTCGCAAATTCCTCTTCTTTATACAGCTTTGCCTGCTCAATCACAAGCTTTCCTGCCTTATTCTGCAGCATTCCTCTGAATATATAGGCAGATCCTTTTTTCAGCGTATTTTTCAAATAAGGCATATTAAAAAAAGTAAGAAAAATCTGTCCCGTCCGATCCGCCACGGTGTAGTTCAGAATCGTCAGATTCCGCACATGCTTCAAGGTGGGGCCTGCGGTAATGGTTCCCTTGAATGTCGCCATTTCTCCCATATGACATGCGTCTATATTGGCAGGAGCTTCAAATCTTTCATACCCCCTCGGGTAATACTCCAGCAAATCACCCAGGACAAAGATGCCAAGCTTGTTAAAAAGCTTGGCACTCTTTTCACCGATTCCTTTTAAATTAAGAATTGAGGTTTCTAAATCCATAGTAATCACGTATTATTCCACAGAAATAATATAGTAATAAATAGGCTGTCCGCCGTACTGCAATTCCACATCACAGTCCGGATATTTCTCGGAAAGTTCTGCTGTCAGTATCTCCGCATCTTTCTCGTCAATTTCGGAACCATAATAAATGCTTACCAGTTCTGCTTCATCATCCATCATTTCATCCACCATGGCTCTGGTAATGGCATCCAAATCTCTTCCTACGGAAAGGATTCCCTTGTCACCGATTCCCATATAATCACCCTGTTTGATGACTTTGTCATCAATGGTGGTATCCCGGACCGCATAGGTTACCTGACCGGTCTTCACACGGCTGATTTCTTCTGTCATAGTGGAAATATTCTCCTCCACAGACAGATCCGGCACATAATTGATCACTGCTGTGATTCCCTGGGGAACCGTCTTGGTAGGGATCACCACAATTCTCTTGTCCTCTACCAGCGACTGCGCCTGATTTGCAGCCAGAATAATATTTTTATTATTTGGAAGAATGTAGATCGTCTCTGCATTTACCTTCTCGATAGCATCCAGCATATCGGCTGTACTGGGATTCATGGTCTGACCACCCTCAATGATGTAGTCCACACCCAACTGCTCAAAGATTTCTTTAATCCCGTCACCTACGGATACGGAAATAAATCCGGCTTCCTTCTTCTCCGCAGGAGTCTCCGGTTCCGGTGTATCGGATGCAGTCTGCACAGTGGCATTACCGCTGATCTTTGTCTCAATCTCCTGGGGCTTGTCACCGTTCATCTTAAACAGTTTTTCCTGATGCTCCATACGCATGTTATCAATCTTCATATTGGAAAGAGCTCCGTAAAGGAGAGCTTTCTGAAGTGCCAGTCCCGGATCGTTGGTATGTACATGTACCTTTACGATCTCGTCATCTGCTACGACCACGATGGAATCACCAATAGACTCCAGATAAGCCTTGAAGTCCAACTCTGTTTTAATATTGAACGTTTTATTCAATAAAATGATAAACTCGGTACAGTAGCCATATTTAATATCGACATTTGCCTGTGCCTCATAGTTCATGGCAGGTGCAGAAGCCGTAGGGATAGATGCAGAAATACTGAGATCCAGCTCTTTGCCCTGGAATGCATCAAAAGCGCCTTTTAACACCTGCATCAGACCCTGTCCGCCGGAATCGACCACGCCCGCCTGTTTCAATACCGGCAGCATCTCCGGAGTTTTCTCCAGCGCATCATCGGATGCTTTGATCACTTCATCAATAAATACCGCAACATTGGTCTCACCGGCATCTGCAAGTTCCCTTGCCTTCAGGGCGCCATACTTTGCCACGGTCAGGATGGTTCCCTCTTTTGGTTTCATAACAGCCTTGTAAGCGGTCTCCACAGCCTTCTCTACTGCATCGGTAAGTTTCGCCACATCCAGAGTCTCCTCTGTAGCTGCTACCTTTGTAAATCCTCTGAATAACTGGGAAAGGATAACACCGGAATTTCCTCTTGCTCCACGCAGAGAGCCGGAAGAAATTGCTTTGCAGAGAGTCTGCATCGTAATGTCACCCATTGCCTCCAGAGAAGAAACCTCTTTTGCTGCAGACATGATGGTCATTGTCATATTGGTTCCGGTATCTCCATCAGGTACCGGGAACACATTTAACTCATTGATCCATTCCTTTTTTGCTTCCAGATTTTTCGCACCGGCTAAGAACATCTTGGTCAGCATCTTAGCATCGATTGTTGTAACGATATCCACTGGTAAATCCTCCTTAATCAATCACTCTGACACCTTCCACATAGATATTGATTTTCTCAATCTCCATGCCGGTGAATTCTTCTACTTTATAACGTACATTACTGATCAGGTTTTCCGAAACAGCAAGAATACTTACTCCATATGCCACAATGACATGAAAGTCCAAAATCAGTTTGTTGTTATGAAGGGTTACGCTGATCCCTCTGGTAATACTGTCCATCTTCAGTAATTTCACCAGACCGTCCTTCACATTGATGCCAGCCATGCCCACAATCCCGAAGCATTCCATAGCAACGGCTCCGGCATACTGAGCGATCACTTCATTGTTGATTACAATATTTCCCATATGTGTATTCATTGAAGAACCTTTCATATTCTTAACCATACCTTTCCGCGCCCACCGGCGCACACTTGAATCACATTCTTCCATACCCGCAGCAAAGTGTACAGGTACGGGCTGAACAGTAATCATTCTCGTTCATTATACCCTGTTCGTCAAGAAAAGGGAATACGAAAAATAAGAAATTTATTTTTACTTCTATTTTGTGCTTGCAATCTCTGCAGATATCTGATATCATACTACTGTTGTGTCGGCAGAGTATGCCGTCATGAAAGGAAAAACAGTATACACGCGGTTGCGTCGCCAAGGAGGTGCAGACAATGGCAAAATGTGATATTTGTGGTAAGGGCGTTCATTTTGGTAACAACGTGAGCCATTCTCATAGAAGATCTAACAGAATCTGGAATTCCAATATCAGAAGCGTTAAATGCAAGGTAAATGGTACTCCGAAGAGAATGCACGTTTGCTCCAGCTGCTTAAGATCCGGATTAGTTGAGAGAGCTTAATAAGTTCAAAGGTAAAGGACTCGATGAAAATCGGGTCCTTTTTTTGTTTCTTAGGAATCCAAGCGCCTCTTTGTTCTTTTTGCTGCTCTTCTGTCTCATATGATATTGCTGTACTCATACGCATCCCTCAAACGCTCATATTCTGCATTGATCTGTTTCACCATCTCATGATCTCCGCACAAATTATCGGGATGATAAATTTTCATCAAATCCTTATATCTCTTCTTAAGTGCAAGCAGACTGTTCACTCCACCGAACAGACCACCCTCCAGCCGTATTGATGCATGACCATGCACTTCCCGCGCCCGTTTCTGTTGTGCCCGTTCTTCATACAATCGTCTGTCTTTTTCAAATTTACGTTTATCCATATCCAGCTGCCGAAAACCATCCTGTAAGATAGCTAACTTTTTTTCAAAAAATAGGTTGTCCTCTTTCAGGCGTTTCCGTTCCATCATTAGACGCTGGTGCATGATATTGAGATCTGTTTCCTTCTCCTCAATTCTGGTGGTTCGTTCTTCCAGTTCCTGTCTCAGCGCCTCCACCCGCACATTTTCCTTGAAAAGCCACGCCTTGAGTTCTTCCATTTTCTCATAGCTGGTATAACTCTCCACCCCATGGAAAGTGATTTCCTCTCTGTTCATTTTCGCCCCGCATTACTTACAAAAACACAAATTATACCAAAGCAGAAGCAATATAAAAATGAGAATCAGTCCGATGATCACATCGGATACCAGCAGCATCACGAAAATCCCTATGGCAATCCAAAAACAGATAAAACCACCCATCCTCTTCATGATGTCACCACCATACTCATTCTTATAAATAGCTTATGCCTGATTTTCTTTCTGGTTACTGGTTTTCTTCCTCAGGAAAAGCAATATCTACCGCTTTGTCATCCGGGATCATCTCATCCTTTTTGGTAGTAAACTTATCCACAATATCCGGGATCATGTCAAGTACCTTGGTCATCGCATCCTGATTGCGGACATTAACCAGTTTGGTGGATCCGTTTTTAATAACAAGCACTGCACTGGGTGTCATCTTTCCGCCCAGGCCGCCACCGCCACCATTTTTCTTTTCTCCGGCAGACGCACCTGCTCCTACACCAAAGGTTACATCCACCAGGGGCAGAATAATGGTATCTCCCACGGTAGTAGCCTCTCCTACCACGGTTTTGGTCGTCAGAACCGAATTCATTCCTTTTAATAAAGATTCTACTATGCTATTCATATTATTGTCTGCCATCATTCTTCCTCCCGTTTCCATTTGCTGATGAGTTCCTTTAATTCTTTCTTTTGATAGATCTGCAGCGCAAGGATGCCTACCGTTGCCAGAAGGATGTGCCCTCTGCATTGTATTTTTCCTTCTACGATCTGCCGTTCAAAGTCTGCCTCAACGTTGAACTTATCATATCCCCGGATTCCCCGGATTATACTGATCATTCCCAGAATATAACCTGTCTGATCCGGCTGTCCTGTTCCAAAGAGCAGATATCCTTTGATCCGATTCGGTAATATGTGACGGAAAAGTTTTCCGGTCTGACCGGTCACAAACTCCAAACAGGATTTGAACTCTTCACTTTGCAGCAGCTCTTTGTAATACCCGGCTGTGTCTTTTGCCGCTTTTATCTTATCATAGATTGAAGAGATTGTGTAGCGTATCTTTTCCAGCCGTTCCCGTAAGGACGGGGACTTCCCGGTCTCTTCTATCCTATCCGTTTCCTCCTTCTCTGCAGCCGGCACCGGAGTTTTTTCCTCCGGGGGCATCTTTTCCACTGCTCTGTTCTGTGCCTTGGATTTTTCGTTTACTATGGGCTTTTGCGTTTTGGAATCTGTTTTCTGCCGCTTTGGAGCTTTTTTCGCTTGTCGCTTCTCTTTTTTTTCTTTAAACCGATCAAATACCGTAAAAAACAACACCTGAACCTTGAAAATCTGCGGTTCAAAAAAACGTGCCTTTACACGGACGATTCCGGCCAGCCAGCTGATATCTGCCCGGATATGAATGTTTTCCTTTTTCCACCCATCTTCCTTCTCCACACAGAGCCGATACCTTATGGGGACAAAAAGCACCGCCAGAAGGACTACGAGCAGAAAGGCAATGATACACAACAGCACAATGCCGATTATGGCAAGCACATGTAACACACTACTCAGCATGCAGTCTATCCTCATCCAACAAATATTTTTTCAGGTCACAGTCCCCATTCTGCAGGTAGGACTGCTCTGCAATCTTTTTTACAATTCCAACGGCTTCCCCGTAAGAGCCGGCAATTCCAATTACATACAAGGGAGTATGCCTGTAAAAGGGCTGCATCAATACCGTGGAGGAATAAATCTCCAATTGATCCGGTCCGTTACACAACGTAATCACATAGATCCCCACCAGACCCGCATTTGTATTCAGTTTTCTTTTTATTTTTCGGGGGTTCCTGACAGATTCTCCCACATAAAGATTTTTATAAAACCTCATACATCCTGTCCTTAACGTTCGAGGCGGCTGCAAATACTCTGCAGCCGCCCCGATTTTAATCGTTTCTGTGAATTCCCCATCTGTTGGCTTTTTTCAGTTCCAGATATTCATTGTAGGCCTTCTCCAAAATCTGCTTCTCATTGGAGAACTTCAGCAGATGATATGCCTCATGATACTTATAAAATCCGGAATCAACAAAGAATTCTTCGCGCTGTGGTTTACTATAGTAACTGTCTGCCATCATCAAATACCAGTGTACATCCTTCTCCACGGTATCTTCCGGCACACTGAAAGAATATTCACTTTTTCCGACATATTTTACAATGGTTGCTCTCGCGCCCGTTTCCTCCAGCACTTCACGAAGTGCGGTCTGCGGATATTCTTCGCCCTCTTCTACAGTACCCTTGGGCAATACCCAGCCTTCATACTTATTCTTGTAATTTTTATACAAAAGCAGGATTTTCCCTCTGAAAATAACCACACCGCCACAGCTTGTCGCCTCTATCATTGCAAGACCTCCTGTACTAGTGTGTCATCATGACTTGTCTATCAGTATAAAGGATTGGCACAATAATTGCAAGGTTAAGTTACAAGGGCTGCTTTATTCCAAAGTAACAATCCAGAATCCGTTTCGCAATGGGTACCGCATGGTCGCCGCCGCTTCCGGCTCCCTCCAGAATGATCGTCACTGCAATTTCCGGATTTTCTACGGGTGCAAACCCCGTAAACCATGCATGGGATTCTCCCTTAATATCGTTATATTCAGCCGATCCGGTCTTACCGGCAACGGTATAGGAAAGTCCGGAAAGACGTATTGCCGTTCCTTCCTCTACCACCTGTGTCATCAGGCGTGTCAATTCTGCGGCTTCTTCTCCGGATATCAGCTGTTTCTCCCCAACCTTTGGTTTATTCTGCTTCACAGTCTGTCCGTCTGCACGCTTCACACAATCCGTCAGATAAGGCTGCATCATCACACCTTTATTTGCAATCGCCGCCGTGATCATATTCAAATGCATCGGTGTCATCAGTGTGCTTCCCTGACCGATCACAGTCTGCATCGTCTCATAATCCCCCGTTTTTCCATGAAAACCTGTCGTACTAATCCCTATTGCCATCTGAGAAGGAAGCTTTTCATTAAAATAAAGTTCCTTCAGAGTTTTCTCAAACTTCTCTCTGTCCAGACGCATTCCGATATTGGCAAAGGAGGAATTACAGGATTTTGCAAAGGAGGTGGTAAAATCCACCGTACCATGCTTGATATGATGATAACAGTTGATGGTGTTGCCCTCATAAGTATAGCTGCCTGTACACTGAAACTCATAGCGGTTCAGATTCTGCGGATACTCCCGGATATATTCCAGAGCTGTCAGAATCTTAAAGGTAGAACCGGGAGGATACTTTCCGTTCGTCACTCGATTTACCAGCACACTGTTATTCTCATCCTCTGTAATTTTGTCCCAGATACGATCAATCTCGTTGGGATCAAAATCCGGTTTGGAGACCATGGCCAGTACCTTTCCTGTGGAAACTTCTGTCACAACTACCGCTCCTTTGTAAACTCCCAGAGCATCGTAGGCAGTCTGCTGCAGATCCACGCGGAGGGTTGTATATACACTATCCCCAGGATTTTTATCTCCACTCTGGCTGTTCGATAATTTCTCCGTCTCTGAAATGGAGGACTGCATCAGATAATAATTCTCCGCAGCCTCCAGCCCGGTCTTTCCCTTGGTGGAATATCCCACTGCATGGGCAAACAGCTTTCCATAGGGATAATCCCTGGTTTCCTTTCCTTCTTTATCCGTAACAGTCTCCGCAAGGATTGCCCCGTCTGCAGCATAAATAGAGCCTCTGGTATTTTCCTGTATTAACAGCTGCTGCCTGGAATTGTAACTGTTGTCAAAGAATTTCTGTCGGTTCTGCTGCGTATACCAGGTGACATATCCGATCATTCCCAAAAAGACAAACGCTGATAAATAGCTGACCCGCAAAATTCTCTGTTGCACATTCTTTTCCAGAAGAGGCCTTCTGCCTTTACTCTTTTCATGCCCTCCGGTTCCGATTAAGACTCCCTGTACCATAAAGAAGGATAAAATCGTGGTGAGCACAGAACTTCCGCCATAGCTCACAAGAGGCAATGTCACACCGGTCAAAGGAATACACTTTGTGCCTCCTCCGATGGTGAGAAAGGTCTGGAACAGATAGCTGACTCCCAATCCAAACGCCAGATATCGTTCAAAGCCAGCCTCCTGGTGAAGTGCAGTCTTCATCATAATCAGAAAATTATCCACGCAAAGGATCAGGAGACATGCAGCAAAGAGTAAACCAAATTCCTCTGTAATTGCAGAAAAAATGAAATCCGTCGTTACATAAGGAATGGCAGCCGGATTTCCCTTGTTTAAACCGGTTCCGAAAAACCCTCCGTTACTGATGGCAAACAGGGACTGGGCAATCTGGTAGCCGGTGCCGTCAATCACACTCCATGGATCCTTCCAGGCCTGCACCCGCACCTGGACATGACGAAACAGCTCATAGGCTGCTAAGGATGCTCCTGTTCCTCCTGCCAGCCCAAGGAGCAGGTAAATCCATTTTCCTGTGGCAAGCACTACCATAAAAGTATAAATCATAAAAAAAATCAATGCGCTGCCTAAATCCCTGGAAAAAGCCAAGAGTAGTACATGAACGGCTGCCAGGGACGCCGTGATACATACCTGCTGAAAGTTTGCCGCTTTTGCAAAGGCTGCTGCCAGGAAAACCACAAGCAACGGTTTTACCAGTTCAGAAGGCTGAAAAGTCACTCCCAGCAAGGTGAAGGAAAGCTTTGCCCCATTGCTCACAGTTCCCAGGAAAGCCACAAGACTCAGAAGCAGGATTCCCATACAGGCATAAATCCAGGGATACTTCTTAAAAATCTGTCCATATCTGCTCATGAGCCAGGGAAGAAACAGTCCAACATAAATAGCCACGGCAGCCACTGTAAACTGATGAACAGACCGGTTAAAGTTCAACCTTGCCAGAATGGTAAAGCTGACGATCAACAACATGCACATATTATACAAAAGCAATCTGCTTCCCTTGGGATACAACATGGCAAAAAGCCCCATGGCTCCCGCCAAAACCACAATCTGCACTGCAAAGTAAAACAAATAGACATAGTCACCCTTGGACAATGTCAGCGACAGAAAGACTGAAAAATGAAACAATGCCATCAGCAGCAGCTGCCAGACATAGCCCCATTTTCGTTTTTCTCTCGGTTTTCCCGATAGAATACAGGCCTCCAGCGTGTAAAGAACAAACAATATAAGAATGATATATCTCTGATATGCATGAAAATAAAAGAGAATCTGCTGCATAAATTATTCTACGCCTCGTTTATAATGTCCTGTTGTGTACTCCTTCAAGGGAAACTCGCCCCCTTGTCCTCTCATCATTCCGTCAAAAAATCCCAGTACTGCTTCCATCTGCGGGACTGTTTCATTGGTAAATTCCAGCCGCCCGGTCTGAATGGAAGGCTGTGCCATAATCTGGGAGAAAGCCCCATGCAGGGACTGGGGTACGCTGTTATAAATGATATTGGTACAATGGGTACAGTCAAGCTGCACCGGGAAAATTTTGTGATAACGATCCGTCAGATTCCAGAATTCTGTCTCTCCGTTCCTTCCATTGCCACAGGTTCCGCAGGTCTTACGAATGCAATTGGCGGTATGCATCAATGCTGTCCTGCCGTAAAGCACTTCCTCAAAGCACCCTTCTCTCAGTTCCCGCTTTTCATATTGATTTAATTCCAGTGGTAATGTAATTTCATCCGCATAGGTAGACAAAAACCGTTCTGCCTCCCGGTTCCAAACATACAGGGAAGAATCTGCCACGCGGATCATTTCCATGCCACACTCCCGCAGATACTGTAATTGTTCCAGATTGGCAAATAACACCCCATCCGCCTTGGGGAATATCTTTTCCAGTTTTCTTTTCCATTCTCCTCTGGAAATTCTCGGAAGCCGCAGATAGCATTTCTTTCCTTCCGACTGTAACTGCTCGATTTGTTTCCATCCTTTTTCCCACAGTTGATCCGGAATATAAACACGGGACACCGTTTTCCACTGCCTGATCTTCTCCGTCAATGCCTGTAGCTGTCCGGAACTTACAACAGAAATGCTGAGGTTTTTCGAGGGTTTTCTCTGACTTATCACCTCTTCCTGTTCTTCTGCCGCCACTTCCGGCAATGTCCGTTTCCAGGATTTCCATAAACTCTGCTGCAAGGCCTCCACCGCTTCCCTGCGAAGAGCGTTTAATTCTCCCACGGGAACAAAGACCTCTCCTTTCATGTTACAGGAAAAATTTTCTAATACAAAGGGAGTATTGCCAAGTTTGGCAAACTGTTTCCGGATATCCGCTTCTGCTGCCGGACGATTCTGCGCAGCCTGTACCGTCTTCCCCGTAATCACACATTCCTGTACCTTTCCTTGCTGCTGTTCTCTGACCGTTACCTGTGCCGGCTGGCCCACGGTAAGTTCCACTTCCATCTCTATGGGAAGTCCCGGAAGTTCCCTCACGTATTCCTCGGTAATACGCTGCGCTAATGCCTCATCGGTTCCCACATAACCTGGTTTATCCAACGTAATCATTTCTCTTCCATTGCGCCGCTCATAGTATCCCTGGGAACGTTCACTCCGGATATAAAGCTTGGACAAAAGTTCCAAATCCTTTTGTTCTACCCGGTAATGTGCAGGATCGGGATCTGCCAGATAGCGATCCATATATTTACGATAAATGGCTGTCACGCCAGCTGCATAAGCAGGTTTTTTCATTCTGCCTTCGATTTTAAAGGAGTCTATCCCTGCATCAATCAGCCTGGGAAGCAGTTCAATGGTACACATATCCTTTAAGGATATGGGATAGCCTTCCTTTCCCTTCACCGTATAGGGTAATCGGCAGGGCTGGGCACACCGGCCTCTGTTGCCGCTTCGACCGCCGAGAAAACTGCTGAACAGACATTGTCCTGAATAACAGTAACAAATCGCCCCATGGATAAAGGTTTCCAGCTCCACTCCGGTCTCCCTTTTCATACGGGTCAATTCTTCTAACGACAGTTCTCTTGCCGGAACCACCCGGCATACACCCTGTTCCTGTAAAAATCGCACCCCCTCCGATCCGGTAACTGTCATCTGGGTACTGGCATGCAGCTCCATGCCGGGAAAATACTTTCTGCAAAAGGAAAGGACTCCGAAATCCTGTATGATCATTCCATCCAGTCCAGCCTCATAAAGAGGCGCAATATAATCATAAAGTTCCCCGAATTCCCGTTCCTTAATGAGTGTATTCAGGGTAAGATAAATCTTCTTTCCGTGAAGATGAGCCAGCTGCAATGCTTCCACCAGCTGCTCTGTGGTGAAATTATCCGCATAGGCACGGGCATTAAATTTGTCTCCCCCCAGATAGATGGCATCTGCTCCTGCGTTCATGACTCCTATAAAGCTGTCCCAGTTTCCTGCTGGGCTTAATAATTCCGGCATCTTTTTTCTCCTGAAATTCACATCGCGATTTTAAAAAGCTGTCCTCTCCTTTGGAAAAGACAGCTTTCGTATCGTTTCTATTATTTTTTCTGTTCTTTGAGTTCTGCCTCCAGACGCATGATTTTACGGGTGTTCTCATTGGTCTCCACCTGTGCATCCTTCGCAGCTTTTTCCGCATTTTCCAACTTAATCTGAGAAGCAATCAGTTCATGCTTCAGGTCATATAATTCCTTTTCCTTATTGCGGATATCTTCCTCCAACAGTTCAATCTGCTTCTTGGCTTTAAAATAGTCGTCTGCCACATTCAACTGCAGGAGAACATTCTGCATATCTCCCGGCAGACGTTTGAAGCTATCCACCTTATTATACTCGGCAAGCTTGTTATTGATATAAGAGGCTACCTTCTGTAAATATGCCTCACTCTCATAACCGCTTAATGTAAATACTTTTCCACCAATGATTACTTCGGTATCTGTCTTCTGTGACATAACGTAAACCCTCACTACAAAATATGCCGCTCATCATTTGATAAATATACAACATTTATTATATAGCATATCGTCAGATAATTTCAACCCCTAAATGTGCATAGGCATATTCTGTCACCATCCGTCCCCTGGGCGTGCGATTCAAAAATCCATTCTTGATAAGATATGGTTCATACACATCCTCAATGGTCCCGGAGTCCTCTCCGATAGCAGCCGCCAGCGTATCCAGTCCCACAGGGCCACCGTTAAACTTTTCGATCATGGTAGATAAAATATTTCTGTCTATATGATCCAGCCCCCGCTTGTCCACATCCATGAGATCCAATGCAATATTCGCAATGTCTTCGGTGATTTTCCCGTCATAGCGTACCTGGGCAAAATCCCGGACTCTTTTTAAAATGCGGTTGGCTAGTCTGGGCGTCCCTCTGCTTCGGCGTGCCAGTTCCATTGCCCCACCCTCATCAATTTCCACATTTAACAGGCGGGCGGAATGCTGAATAATGAGTTTTAATTCCTCATCCGAGTAAAATTCCAGGCGGTGAATGACCCCAAACCGATCCCTCAGCGGTGCAGACAACATACCGGCTCTGGTAGTTGCTCCCACTAGCGTAAATTTCGGCAGATCCAGGCGGATAGAACGGGCGGAAGAGCCTTTTCCAATCATAATATCAATAGCAAAATCCTCCATGGCCGGATATAAAACCTCCTCCACCTGTCGGTTCAGGCGATGGATCTCATCCACAAAAAGCACATCTCCCTCCTGCAGATTGTTTAAAATTGCTGCCATTTCTCCCGGTTTCTCTATTGCCGGTCCACTGGTCACCTTCATATGAGTTCCCATCTCGTTGGCAATAATCCCCGCCAATGTCGTCTTTCCCAATCCAGGAGGACCGTAAAACAATACATGATCCAGACTCTCTCCCCGGCTCTTCGCCGCATCAATATAGATCTGGAGACTTTCTTTTGCCTTCTCTTGTCCGATATATTCTTTTAATGTCTGAGGACGTAATGATCCCTCCAGGCGTACATCCTCTTCTGTTACATTCGTTTCAATTGATCTTGCCATACTTCTCCTCGTTTCCGTATGCATTTCATATGATTTTAAAACATGTGTTTCAGCGCTGCCTTTAACAACTGTTCAATGTCCATTGTCTCGTAATTTTCCACCTGTTTAATCGCCTTGAGGGCATCCGTAGAAGTGTAGCCTAAGGCTGCCAGAGCCTCTACCACATCGTTTCTCACAGAGAGATTCTCATCCCCATGGGCATAGGCAGCTATTTCTCCTCCAATCTGTGTCTCCTGGATGGAAACCTTGTCCCTAAGTTCCAGAATCACACGCTCCGCCGTCTTGGCTCCAATTCCCGGCGCACGGCTGATTGCCTTGGCATCCCCCGAAAGAATGGCAAACCGCAAATCGTCCGGTGTCAGTACCGAGAGAATAGCCAGGCCGCCTTTGGGTCCGATTCCATTAACCCCAATCAGTTTCTTAAAAATATTCAAATCATCCTTGGTCAGAAAACCGTAGAGTAAAAAAGCATCCTCCCGCACACAGGTGTAGGTATAAATCTTCGACTCCTGCCCCACTCTGGGCAGATATTCCGCCGTTCTGCCGGAAACATACACGTTGATACCCAGACCGTTTACATCCAGTACCACGCAGTCTTCCTCTTTATCCGCAATGATTCCCCGTACAAATCCAATCATAATTTCCTCATTTCTTCACTTGTTTTTCTTCCATTAGCTAGGCTTCCTGCCACATGCGGTTCACATACCGCCAGGTCACCCTTGCCACAATTCCAATCAATGCCCCGGTTATCATGCCAGCTATAATCAGCCAGGGCAGATAATAAAACAGATGGATATTTTCCACCACACAGACTGCCACCATCAGCTGTCCCAGATTGTGGAACACTCCTCCGGCAATACTCACCGTACTCATGGAAAACCGGAATCTTTTTAGAAGTACCATGACACCAAAGCTCACCAGTGCCCCTGCCATGCTGTACAAAATTGCTGCAAAATTGCCAAATAAAAAACCGGATAACACCACCCGGAGCACGTCAATCCCCAACGCCATCCGCCATCCCGATACATACAAGGTCAAAAGCACTGCAAGATTGGCAAGTCCCAGTTTTACTCCCGGTATGCCAATGGTGAGGGGTAACAAAGATTCCACATAGGACAACACCAGGGTCAATGCCAGCATCAGTCCTGAAAATGCCATCTGTCCTGCCTTACTTTGCCACTGCATCAAGTCCATTCTCCTCCGCTTTCCCTGTAATCTTGATGACCAGCTTATGGGGCAGACACACAATGGTCTGGCCGGTACGGCTGATGTTCCCCTGTTTCACACAGATTCCATCTGGACAGTCTGCCTCCACAATGGACGCCTTGCCTCCCTCGATAACCAGACGATTTTTGCCCGATTCTGTTTCAATGACTTCATCTACCGAATCCGCCAGTGACCATCTACCCACTTCCTGACCGTCCACCGTTGCCACCACCTGGGTTCCCTGGGGGGTGAAAAAGTGCAGAACAGACGCTGCTATGAGAGCAATCCCTAAAAAACTTCCTATCAAAATCCAGTCTTTTTTATGTTTCATAGTTAATGTACCTGTTCACTCGTTCCAGTAACGATTCGCAGACTCATTTTAAGTTTTGCTTTGCAAAAGGAGTCTGCTCACACCTGAATCATTTTCTTACGCAGAAAAACAGCAAGTGTTTTTCTGCTAAACGAACAGTATTTATTGTACCATAAATCAGGAATATGGTAAAATAACTTTATCTTTCAAATGATAAACAGAAACAAACGGTTTTCATGGAACGGAAAATCCCCCCGATTACTCGGAGGGATTTTTATCTTTTGTAAGATTTATCTTTCGTATGTCAATATCATACCGAAAAGGTCGTTTGCTGTCAAGATTGAATCTTATTTTTGGTTGATATAATTCACCAGACCCTCTGCATCAATGATTTTCTGCATGAAGGGAGGGAACGCCTGCCCCTTGAATTTCTCTCCGGTGGTCAAATCCGTGATGATACCGGAATCAAAATCCACCTCCACCTCATCGCCAGCCTTGATTGCCTTGCTTGCCTCCTCACACTCAATAATGGGAAGTCCGATATTGATGGCATTACGGTAGAAAATTCTGGCAAAGGTGGTTGCAATGACACAGCTTACCCCAGCCGCCTTGATCGCGATGGGAGCATGTTCTCTGGAAGAACCACATCCAAAGTTTTTCTCTGCCACGATGATGTCGCCTTTTTTCACCTGATGGATAAACTCCTTGTCAATATCCTCCATGCAGTGGGTTGCCAGTTCTGCGGGGTCAGAGGAATTCAAATACCTTGCAGGGATGATAACATCCGTATCTACATTATCGCCAAACTTAAAAACCTGTCCTTTTGCTGCTTTCATCTGCTTTTCCTCCTTTATAAACCTAACTCAGCGGGTACGGAAATCTTTCCGGTTACGGCACTGGCTGCTGCCACCGCAGGGCTTGCCAGATAAACCTCGGAATCCACATGACCCATACGTCCTACAAAGTTACGGTTGGTGGTGGAAACACAGCGCTCTCCGGCTGCCAGAATTCCCATATAACCGCCCAGGCAGGGACCACAGGTAGGAGTGCTTACCACAGCACCGGCCTGGATAAAGGTCTTTAACAGTCCTTCTTCCATGGCATCCATATAAATCTTCTGGGTAGCAGGAATCACGATGCAGCGCATGCCCTTGGCAACCTTGCGTCCTTCCAGAACCTTCGCGGCAATCCGTAAGTCGTCCAGACGACCGTTGGTGCAGGAACCGATAACTACCTGATCCACTTTTACCTCGTTCTCCAGTTCCTCTACCACATGGGTATTCTCTGGCAGGTGCGGGAAGGAAACCGTGGATTTCAGGGTGCTTAAATCAATGGTGTACTCCTCATCGTAAACCGCATCCGGGTCTGCCTCATATTTCACATAGCTTCTGGTGGAATGTTCCTTCATATATGCCTCAGTCAGTTCATCCACCGGGAAAATGCCGTTCTTTCCGCCAGCCTCGATTGCCATGTTTGCAATGGTAAAACGGTCATCCATGGACAGGTTTTTGATTCCCTCGCCCACAAATTCCATGGATTTGTATAAGGCGCCATCCACGCCAATCATGCCGATAATATGTAAAATCACATCCTTACCGCTCACCCATTTGGAGGGCTTACCGACAATGTTAAATTTGATGGCTCCGGGCACTTTGAACCATGCCTTTCCGGTTGCCATGCCTGCTGCCATGTCTGTACTGCCCACGCCGGTGGAAAAAGCACCCAGCGCACCGTAAGTACAGGTATGGGAGTCTGCACCGATGATACAGTCACCTGCCACCGTCAGACCTTTTTCCGGTAAAAGGGCATGCTCAATACCCATCTGTCCCACTTCAAAGTAGTTGGTGATTTCGTTGCGGTATGCAAACTCTCTTACGCATTTGCAATGTTCCGCAGATTTAATGTCCTTATTGGGTACAAAGTGATCGGGCACCAGGGCAATCTTGTCCTTGTCAAAAACACCATCCACTTTCATTTTTTCCATTTCCTTAATGGCAACAGGGCTGGTAATATCGTTTCCCAGAACCAGATCCAGGTCTGCCTCGATTAACTGTCCTGCCTCCACCGATTCCAGCCCTGCATGTGCTGCCAGAATCTTCTGAGTCATTGTCATTCCCATGGTTTCTACCTCCAAACATATTTCTTTCTAACTGAGAATCATTATAACATAAACTTTATTATATCAAAAATAGATATTATTTATATTTACCATAACCAATGTTTATAGTATGATAGTGGTAATTAAAAGAAAAAAGAGGATTTTTCCATGGAAAATCATTTAAACTCCTATCAGATTTTTGTGACGGTGGCGCGGCTGGGCAACATCTCTGCTGCCTCCAAGGAACTGTATATCTCCCAGCCTGCCATCAGCAAAGCCATCGCCAATCTGGAGGACTCTCTGGGTACAAAGCTTTTTATCCGTAATTCCAGAGGGGTAAAACTCACAGAGGAAGGACAGATTCTCTATCCACAGATTGCCACCGGTCTCACTGCCATCCATCACGGCGAGGAGCAGTTAAAAACTTATACCAAGATGGGATATGGGCATTTAAGCATCGGTGTCAGCACAACTCTTTGTAAGTTTGTACTTCTGCCTGTCCTTCAGGCCTTTGTGCAGGAGCATCCACACATCCAGATTACCATTGAAAATCAATCCAGCATACACACCTTTGATTCCCTCTCCTCTTCCACGGTAGATATCGGTCTGGTGGGCGCACCGGAATCCTCCTCCATGGAATTCCTTCCGGTGATGGAAATCTCAGACACTTTAGTCACCACAGACAGTTACCTGGCAGCCCTTCACGACCGTCAAAAGCAAGATCCGGACAGCCGCGCCACCTTAATGCTCTTAGGCCGGGACAATCTCACCAGACAGTATGTGGATCGATATCTCAGCGGCAGCAGACTTTTTAACGAGCAAACCCTGGAAGTATCCAGCATGGATCTCCTCATTGAATTTGCAAAAATCAATCTGGGAGTTGCCTGTGTCATTGAAAATTTTGTCACCAGAGAATTGAGTGAGGGAACGTTAGTACATTTCCCTTCCGCCCCTCAGATTCCCAAACGAAAAATAGGATTCGCCTGGCCTGCCCAGACAAATCCTAATCCGTCTTTTCATACTTTTTTAGCGTTTATTAAAGAACATCCTGAATATCTGTCATCGTGCTGCTGATCAGCACATGGTAGATTTCTGCCAGTTCCTTAGGCGGCACAGTATCCATGCCGGTTTTAATCCATTCCAGCAAAAACATGCAGAGAGATCGGGAATAATACTTTGCAATCCGTTCCTTGGTCAGCCACTTATATTTGGTGCTTGCCTTAATGGAACTTTGTGCAATATAATCTGATACCAATTCATACATACAGGCATTGACAATGGAATCAAAGGAATTCTGTCCCTCCAGTTTTATGGCATGCTCATAAAATGTTTTATTGTTGTATAGATTGGCAAACATCATTTCCATTGCTTCATCCAGATAATGATGACGCAGCAGTGACCGTACAGGATCTATCACTTCCGTGCGCAGGATCCATTCCAATAGTTCGTATTTGTCCTGAAAATGATTATAAAAAGTAGGGCGAATGACCCCCGCTTTATCAGTAATCTGCTTGATGGTAATTTTTTCGATCGGGATTGTCTGCGCCAGCTCTTTGAAGCTATCTGCCAACAGCTGATCGATATTGCCACTGTTTTTCATTCCTGATACTCCCTTAGTACTTTCAACCGTTTCCTTATCTTATCACAGATTCCACAAATTTTGCAACATTCTGCACCTATACCTTTTATCCCAGGCGTCTTAGGGACATGTCCCGCAAAAGTCTTTTTTACCTGTCAAAAAAAACAGAACAACCACTTATCATCCGTGATTGTTCTGCTTTTTACTCCTGAAAATAAAACAGATTAGTTGTTGATGAGCTTGTCATCCTCGTTGTTCCAGCTATACAGCTTACGAATCTCCTGGCCAACCTTCTCTGAAGGATGCTCAGCAGCCAGCTTACGCATAGCCTTGAAGTGAACCTGACGTCCTGCAGGGCTCATGTCCAGTAAGAACTCTTTTGCAAATGTACCATCCTGGATATCAGAAAGAATCTTCTTCATTGCTTTCTTGGTATCCTCAGTGATAATCTTAGGTCCGGTGATGTAATCACCATACTCTGCAGTATTGGAGATGGAATATCTCATTCCTTCAAAACCGGACTGATAAATCAGGTCTACGATCAGTTTCATCTCATGGATACACTCAAAGTATGCATTTCTGGGATCATAACCAGCCTCAACCAAAGTCTCGAAACCAGCCTGCATCAATGCACATACACCGCCGCAAAGAACTGCCTGCTCACCGAACAGATCTGTCTCAGTCTCGGTACGGAAGGTAGTCTCAAGAACACCGGCTCTTGCGCCGCCGATTGCTAAAGAGTAAGCCAATGCAAGGTCGAGAGCCTTACCGGTAGCATCCTGCTCTACGGCAACCAGACAAGGAACACCCTTACCAGCCTGATACTCGGAACGAACAGTGTGTCCAGGTCCTTTGGGAGCGATCATGGTTACATCAACATCTGCGGGGGGCTTAATGCATCCGAAATGAATGTTGAAACCATGTGCGAACATTATCATATTTCCAGCCTCAAGGTTGGGTTCGATATCTTTTTTGTACATATCAGCCTGTAACTCATCGTTGATCAGAATCATGATGATATCAGCTCTCTTAGCTGCTTCCGCTGCAGTATATACTTCAAAGCCCTGTGCCTCAGCCTTTTTCCAGGATTTAGAACCCTCGTAAAGTCCAATAATGACATTGCATCCAGACTCTTTTGCGTTTAAAGCATGTGCATGTCCCTGGCTGCCGTAACCAATAATTGCAATGGTTTTGCCTTCCAGTAAGGACAGGTTACAATCTTCCTGATAATAAATCTTTGCCATTTTACATTCCTCCATTTTGTTAAAACATGTGATTTTATGTACACGGGGGTCACCCCGGTGCAAACAACTTAATCCTCCAAATAGGTGACATTCTCAATGCCACGTCCCAAGCCCGCAATACCGGTTCTCGCCAATTCCAGAATTTCATAGCCGGAAAGCAATCCTAAGAATGCATCAACCTTATCCTGATTTCCGGTCAGTTCAATAATCAGACTTTCCGGTGCAACATCAATAATCTTCGCACGGAAAATATCGGCAATGGCAATCACGCCCTGTCGCTCCTGGGCATTGGCTCTGACTTTGATAAGTGCCAGTTCTCTGTAAACGGATTCCTCCGGTTTCAGTTCCTTCACATCCCGTACATCCACCAGTTTGGCTACCTGTTTCTCAATCTGGTCAAGTATTTCATTATCTCCCATCGTTACAATGGTAATACGGGTATATTTCGGGTCAGCAGTCACACCTGCGGTGATGCTCTCAATATTATATCCTCTTCTGGAAAACAGTCCTGCAATACGGCTGAGTACGCCGGAAGTGTTGTCTGTCAGAAGCTGAAAAACTTTCTTCTGCATGATTCTTTCCTTTCTTTTTCAAGTGAAATCGAACCAATTTTTACTCTACTATAGTCCTTCTCTTAATCGTTGTCAATGCATTTGGGAAGAGCCAGCGTTCCGGTTCGGGCAACCTCCACAATACTGATGGATTGTAACATGCTGATCAGTAGTCTCGTCCGCTCCGGCAGATCACAGATCTGGATGATCATCATATTTTTGGACATGTCCACAATCTGTGCCTTCATAATCTCACAGGTTTCCAGGATATCCCTGCGGTTATTTTTGTTATATTTTACCTTCACCAGCATTAGTTCACGGCTGATGGACTGGACTTCATCAAAGGTTTTCACCTTAATGACATCCAGCTTTTTATTTAACTGTTTTTCGATCTGTTCAATGGTCCGCTGATCTCCGGAACTGACAATGGTCATGCAGGATACATCCGGATCATCCGTCTCACCTACAGCCAGAGAGTCAATGTTAAAACACCTTCTTGAAAAAAGTCCCGCAACCTTACAGAGTACACCGGAGCGGTTCTCTACTAATACAGAATAAATTCGTTTCATAGCACCTTTCTCCTTTCTTATTTCACCAGATCCATGGGATCAATGAGACATTCCATCAGCATGGACTCATCCTTTGCCAGAAAAGCATCAATGGCTTCTCCCATTCCCTCGTTGGTCTGTAACCGGATAAAAGGCATTCCGTAGGCACCCGCCAGTTTCTCCAAATCGGGAGAGCCGCTTAAATCCACCACAGAATAATGGTCTTTATAGGTATAGTGCTGATATTCACGCACCATGCCCAGATAGTTATTTTTCAGGACAATAATTTTCACCGGAATATTGTGCTGGCGCATTGTGGCAAGTTCCATCATGGACATCTGGAAAGATCCGTCTCCGCACACTGCAAGCACCTGACGGTCAGGGCTTGCCAGTTTTGCTCCCATCGCAGCCGGAATGGAATACCCCATGGTTCCCATGCCACCGGAAGTCATAAATCTGCCTTTGCGAACAATATGATAAGCACAGGACCAGATCTGGTTCTGTCCCACATCAGCCACATAGACACCATTTTCCTGCATCTTCTCGGAAAGCATGGTAATAAAGGCTGCTGGGTCTACATAGTCGGGATTGGGCTTGCGTTTCACGCCCATGGAGTCACGGTAGCTGTTCATGGTGTCAATCCATGCCTGGTGCTCACAGTCCTCCGGTTTCACATCTTCTTTTGCGATATCCTCAAAAATATGTTTGGCATCGCCTACCAACGGAATGGTAGGAACTGCATTCTTTCCGATCTCCGCGGAATCCACATCAATATGGACCAATACGGCATTACCAATCACCAGATCCGGCTGGCTGATGGCACGGTCTGCCACACGGGCACCTACCATAATAATCAGATCCGCCTCATTCATGCCACGGTTGGCATAGGGCTTGCCGTTGTTTCCCACCATGCCGTAATACATAGGATGCTCTGTAGGCATCACACCGATTCCCATCATGGTAGATACCACAGGAATCTGGTATTTCTCTGCAAAGGCACGAAGTTCCTGCTCTGCGTTGCTTAAGAGCACGCCACCCCCTGCACAGATAATGGGACGTTTTGCCTTCTGCAATTCCTTCATCACTTTTTTAATCTGCATGATGTGACCATGCACTGTAGGCTTATAGGTGCGCATGCTCACTTCTTCCGGGTATTTGAATTTGGAAATCGCAGCGTTCTGGATATCAATTGGAATATCAATGAGCACCGGTCCCTTCCGTCCTGTATTGGCAATATAAAATGCCTCCTTGAAGATCCGGGGAATTTCATTGACATTTTTTACCAGATAGCTGTATTTTACAAAAGATTCCACGGCTCCTGTGATATCTGCCTCCTGAAATACATCGGAACCTAACAGTTCACTGTTGACCTGTCCGGTGATGCATACCAGAGGAATGGAATCTGCAAAAGCTGTGGCAATGCCTGTGATTACATTGGTGGCACCAGGGCCGCTGGTGACGGCACACACTCCCGGCTTGCCTGTCATACGCGCCATTCCGCTGGCGGCATGGGCAGCATTCTGTTCCGTGCGAATGAGAATCGTGCGGATATCAGACTCTAAAATACTATTGAAAAAAGGACAGATTGCCACTCCCGGATACCCGAATACCGCGGTAACCCCCTCTGCCTCCAGACATTTAACGATTGCGTCTGCACCAATCATAGATCCTTGCTCCCTTCTGAAGTCATCTCTTGTATATTAGCATAGTAAAGCGTGAAAGTGCAAGAGAGAAACATTAATTTTCGATGCAACATTACGTACACAGACAATCTGTGTACGTAATATTCGCAGCCCTAATTAAAGTTTTGCTTTGCAAAAGCGGGCTGCTCACCCTTGACTCATTTTCTTACGCAGTAAAACAGTAAATGTTTTACTGCTGTATTCCAAGCAGTGATTTTGCTACCTTGACTGCCTCCGCAGCATCTCTGGAGTATGCGTCTGCCCCGATCTCATCTGCGTAATCCTGGGTAATCACTGCGCCGCCAACCATTACCTTCACACTTTCAAGTCCCTGCTCATTTTTGTACGCAATTACATGGCGCATCTCTTGCATGGTAGTGGTCATCAAAGCGGAGAGACCGATAATCTGAGCACGATGCTCTTTTGCTGCCTCCACAATTTTTTCCTTCGAGACATCCTTTCCTAAATCAATGACTTTAAAACCGTAATTTTTTAACATCAATGCCACCAGATTCTTTCCGATGTCGTGAATATCCCCCTCCACCGTGGCAATAACCACGACAGGAAGCTGTCCCGTAGTATCTCCGCTTACCAGCATGGGCTCCAAATATTCAATGGAGGTCTTCATGGTTTCCGCACTGGAGATTAACTGTGGCAGGAAATATTTTCCCTTTTCAAACAGTTCTCCTACTTTATTGATTGCAGGCATCAGAATGGTGTCCAGAATTTCTTTCGGTTCATAACCCCGATCCACTGCAATTTTGGTCAGTTCTGTCACCTGCGATTGATTTCCCTTTAACACTGCATTGAAAATAGCAGTCAGCTCCGGATTTTTATCCTGTTCCTTTGTTGCCGCGGCTACCGTCTCACCGGAACCACTTCCCTCCGCTGCTTCCTTTTCCTCTGCTCGCCGGTTCATATGTTCAATATAGGCAAGATCTGCTTCTTTTTTGTTCAATAATAAGTCAGAAGCGAATTTTGCACATACCAGCATGTCCTGATTGGGATTGGCAATGGCCATCGTGAGACCTGCCTGAATCGCCATGGTGAGAAATGCGGTGTTCACATAGGTACGTTCCGGTAATCCGAAAGATATATTGGAAAGTCCGCAAATGGTTGCCAGTCCGTTTTCCTTACAGTATCGGATCGTTTCCATGGTCTCCAATGCCGCCATTTTGTTGGCACCTACCGTGGCAACCAGACCATCCACCACAATGTCTTCTTTGGCAAATCCTAATTCATAAGCTCTGGAAGCAATCTTTTCAATAATGGAAATTTTCTCTTCCATATCCTTGGGCAGTCCCTCATCAGATAGAGGAAGCAGGATAAACATGGCTCCGTATTTCCGTGCAATAGGCAGCAGATTCTGAAATTTATGCTGCTCGTAGGAAATGGAGTTAATAAGAGCACGTCCCGGATACCGGCGAAGTGCCGCCTCAATCACTTCCACATAACTGGAATCAATGGAAATCGGCAGGGAACTTGCCATGGTAACCTCTTCCACTGCTTTTAAAAGCGTGGCCTTCTCATCAATTCCGCTCATTCCCATATTCACATCAAGCACTTTGGCTCCGCACTGCTCCTGCTGCTCCGCAAAATCACGAACCATCTCAAAATTTCCCTCGCGAAGCTGTGCCTGCAATTTCTTTTTTCCGGTGGGATTGATGCGCTCACCCACAACAAAAAACTGGTCATCCAGTCCAAATTTCCAGGTTTTCCGCTCAGAGGAAAGATACCGCATTTTCTTTTCCTGCTTTTCCAGCCGGGCCGCCCGATACTGATGAAAGTCTTTCTCCCGAAGAGAACGGGTCAGTTTTTCTATAAATTCAGGATTTGTTCCACAGCACCCGCCTAAAATAGCAGCACCTGCCTGCAACAACAATTCTGATTCTTCCACAAATTCGTCGGGCTTCATCAGATAAACCGTTTTTCCGTTCTCATCCAGGGAAGGTAAACCCGCATTGGGCTTTGCAATGATGGGAAGGTCTGTCACCTTTGCCATGGCCTCCACCACCGCTGCCATCTGTTCCGGTCCTGTGGAACAGTTTGCTCCCACCGCGTCAGCCCCCAGGGATGCCAGAGTCACAGCCGCCGTCTCCGCATTGGTACCATACAGAGTCTTTCCATCCTTTTCAAATGTCAGAGTACACATCACCGGAAGGTCACAGGTCTCCTTTGCCGCAATCAGCGCCGCTCTTGTCTCCTGCAGACTCATCATGGTTTCCACCACAATCAGATCCGCCCCCGCTTCCACTACATAGGAAATCTGTTCCTTGTAAATCGTAATCAGATCTTCGAAATCCAGAGGTCCGATGGGAGCAAGCTGTACTCCGGTCATGGTCAGATCCGCAGCTACTAACGCCTTGTCTCCCGCCGCCTCCTTAGACAGTCTGATCAGTTTCTGATTGATTTCCTTGGCCTTATTCTCCAGACCATATTCCTTTAATTTGAGAGAATTTGCCGTAAAGGTTGGCGCATATAAAATATCGGTTCCCGCCTCCACATAGCCCCTCTGCAACTCAAGAATTGCTTCCGGATGATCCAGGATCCACTGCTCCGGGCAGACACCCATGGGCATCCCCTTTTGCATTAAATTAGAACCGGTAGCTCCGTCCAACATTACAAATTTATTTTGACATAACGCTTTAAACTCTTCTTTTTTCATCCAACATCTCCATGTTATGCAAACTATCAGATCACATCTTTCCATTCATGATTCAAGTAAGAATCAACAGCATCGAAATTATATCATCTTGTATCCTTTTCTTGCAACCCTATCACAATTATAGTACAATACTTTAGGCAATCGTTATCAGGCAGTGTCCGTTATTCCCGGAACTGCTTTTTTATGGGAGGTTTTCCTTGAGACATTTTTCCAGATTTATCACAACAATTTTCTTTCTTGCTGTAACGATCATTCTTACTTCCTGCGGAAGATCCCAGGAATCCGAAGAATTGAAAGCATACCGCACACAGATGGATACCGTTTTCCAGAACATTTCTGACATCAACGATACCATGAATAACATTGACACGGAATCTGAGACTGCCACCGATGAACTTCTTTCCTGCTTTGATTCTCTGGAGACAGAATTATCCGGTATGGCAGAGCTTACTGCTCCCACTCAGTTCTCCAGTATTGATAAGCTGGCCGATGAAGCCTATGAAAATATGACCACTGCCAACGAACTCTATCACGAAGCGTTCAGCAATGGTTCCTACAATGAATACACGGCGGAGGCAGCCAGTGAGTATTACGCCAGAGTGAATAAGCGTCTGCAGTATATCATCCAGATTCTCCACGGGGAAACCCCGGAAGGTGACGGGGTAACCGTCACTATGGAATCCGGCACGAAAACCTCTCTCCCGGACTTTGAAGAAACTACAGAATCAACGGACAACTAAACAGGTTGTCCGTTTAATTTTGTCTCCACTAACTTTTCCCCCTCATAACGAAGCTTCAGACTGAAAAATTCCTCCTGCTCCCGCAGCAGCCGGAAAAAAACTTTATCCCCTTCCCAGATGGGAAGCTTTTCCACATCCTTGATGGGCACCCATTCCAAATCTCCTTCATCACAGGATAGCAGTGTTCCGGAAAATCCCGCTGCCGTATACAAAAACATATATTCCGTAGGATAGCTGTCCGTCACAAAGGTAATCACGCCTCGAAGGCTGTAATCCGTCAGTTCCAGCCCTGTTTCCTCTCTCGTTTCCCGCACCAGACATTCCTCCGGAGACTCGCCTTCCTCCAGATGCCCACCAATACCAATCCATTTATCCTTGTTGATATCCACCGCTTTTTTTACCCGGTGTAACATCAGATAGCAATCGTCCTTTTCTATGTAACAAAGCGTCGTAATATTCTGCCTCATTTTCTATTCCTCCGTTGGCACAAACCAAACATTTCGGTCCACAATTCCATTAATTCCCTCTACAGTCCCTTTCTCCGTATACTGCCACATCACAAAATTGTAGGGAGTCTGGGGAATCGGTTCATAATCTGCATACCAGATGGGATAATCCTGTAGCTGTTTCAAATCAAACAGTTCTGATTCCCATACCATATTACTGTAAATCATGGGCTGGTAACCTGCAGCCTTGATTCTTTCACAAAAAGCAATGGTATTGGCTGTAAACTGCTCTCCCGTTACCTCATCCGTCCGCGCCTCATCATCACGAATCAATTCCGGGTCATAAACGACGGGAAGCTGCAGTTCATAGCCCTCCAGGAGCCCGATAACAAAATCAGCTTCTTCCGCTGCCTCTTCCTCATTGATTGCCTGGGAGAAAAAATAAACACCCACATCTATTCCTGTTTTTCTGGCTTCCTCAATATTTCTGGCATAATAATCATCTGCCTTTAAATTTCCGGCACTGCCATATCCCCGGTATCCGATCCGTACAATTGCAAAATCAATTCCGGATTCCTTTACTCTCTGCCAGTCTATTTTCCCCTGATATTTTGATACATCCACTCCATAGCGCACCCGGAACCGGGAATCATTTTCATAGGTTACCAACTCTCCATCCCTGCCAAGACCATTCCAATCATAAGTATGTTTCGGAACTTCCGGATCAATGATACAGTCATGCCACTCTCCCCATGCATCCACAAAGTGGAGGATTTGCGGTATTTCCTCTGTCTCCTGTGTTGTCGCTGTATCTGCAATGTCAGCTGTCGGTTCCTTCACACCCGTTTCGTCTGTCAGAGCATTTTCTTCGCTTTCTACTCTTTCCTCTGTCGCTTGCCTACTCAGTTCTGTATTTTCCGGAGCATTCGGTGTCTGCCTGCATCCTGTCAGCATTCCGATCTGTAACATGCAAAGTACTGCACCTATATATTTCTTTTGCATCTTTATCCTCATTTCCTGTTGGTGAATTTTCCTTTTATTTTATCATAAAAGGAAACACTTTCCTATAGCAAAGCATTTTTGCTGCATGGGTTTTCGTTGCATAGGAGAGAAAAAATCCCTCGCAATGAAAAAAATCCGGCGCGATCTACGCCGGATTCACATGTACCATAATATGTTTGACTTTGGGAAAATTCTCCTCGATACGGTTATGTACCTGCTCTGCTATGGCATGGGTTTCTTTTAACATTTTATTGCCATCAGCCCGGATCTCCACATCCACATAAATTTTGTTGCCAAATACCCTGGTATGAAGCAGGTCAATTCCCAGCACTCCCTCAACGGATTCTGCACACTCCCTCAACGCTTTTTCTGTTTCCTCATCACAGGCTTTATCCACCATTTTGTTCACTGCGTCCATAAATATATCGTAGGATGCCTTTTCAATGAAGATGCAGATTACCAAGCTGGCCGCCGGATCTAAAATTGCATACCCCATCCGTGCGCCGATGATACCAACCAGTGCGCCAATGGAAGACAGGGAATCCGAACGATGATGCCAGGCATCTGCCATCAAGGCGCTGGAATCAATTTGTCTCGCATAATGTCTGGTGTACCAGAACATCCCTTCCTTTACCAGAATAGAAACCACAGCTGCCACCAATGCCAGCACCCCTGGTACTGCCAGATGGGCATAATCGCCACCTATGATCTTCTTCACTGCACTCAGTCCGATTCCCAATCCTGTAATGCATAGGACAGTGGCCAGAGCAATGGCCGCTACACACTCCAGTCTCTCATGTCCATAGGGATGATTCTTATCAGACTCCTTGCTGGAGATTTTGACACCGATCATTACAATAAAGGTACTAAACACATCTGATGCCGAATGTACTGCATCAGAAATCATTGCTCCTGAATTTGCCACAAAACCTGCCACCAGTTTAAACAAGGATAATAACAGATTCCAGATGACGCTGTTCACTGATACCCTCATCGCCACTTTTTCAAAATCTTTTTGTTTTTCCATACAGAGAACCACCTTTCCATAGTCAGCAAAGCCTTTTTCAGCATCCTGCATTTGCATGTAACTATTTTACACTGACCTCTTTCATTGATGTTCAGTCTGGAAAAGGGTAAAAAAATACACCCACGTTTCCAGTAATCGTTACTACTGTCCCGCGGATGTCTCATCCACTGTCGCTTCGGCGACCCGGCTCCAAAGATCAATGTACAACACATGCACATTTCCCCGGCCTGCTCAGTTTGTACTGTAGTAAAATTGCAGTGCAAAGAGTTTATATACTTATAACATAAATTTATGCAAAAAGCAAGCCGGATGTGCAATTTTGACAACTTTTAACCGCTTATTCCTGATTTTCCTTTTTTTCAAAAATCAAACGAAGAACACCAAAGAATACTACATAAAACACTCCCGTTACAGGCCAGATAATCCAGCTTCTATCCCAGTTCATCCAATAAAAGCTGATTCCCAGATAAATTGCTGTCATCAGACACCAGTAAATTCCCGTGAATATTTCAGTTTTCTTTCTCAATGCCTTAGATTCTTTTGAGAAATCCCCCACCTGAAGCAATTTATTGAAGCTATCCTGAATAACACCTGCCCAAATCAACTGATGAACGCCTACTGCAATTGCAAGCAGCAACACATCCACTGTAATAATGATTTCCAGATTCCCGGCTTTCATTGCAATGGCAAAAAACATGGGGAGCAATCCGACAATGATGAGGACTACACCAAAAGCCATGTTTTTCTTATAGCAATCTTCAAATTCATTGCTCTTTTTTCGTACAATTCCATCTACACCATATTTCAATTCAATTGCTTCCTTATCCAGATAATCGTATTTGGAGTATCCGATTCCTGCAAAAATACAAACCGCCACACCAATTGCCACCAAAATTAATAACACGACCATCCCGATTCCTCCTGCAAAATCCTCTGACAACCATTGAGGAACCATGTTTCGTTGTTCACTCAGCACACTCAGAAGAAGCAAAACTGTCGGTGATAAAATAAATAAGAAAACTGCATTGGCAATTTTTCCTGCAAACGCTCTGCTCTCTTTCAAAAAAATGTTTGCCTCCTCTACATCTATCATCCGTATTACACCATCACTATTTTCTGTCTCTGAAGGCTGCTCTTCCTCCAGGGAATCCTTTAATAAATAGTCTGTACTTACATCAAAAAGTTTACTCATCCTGACAATTTTGTCCAGATCAGGAATGGATGCACCACTCTCCCATTTGCTCACAGATTGTCTGGAGATCCCAAGCTGTTCCGCCAGTTCTTCCTGGGACCACTCGTTCTTCTTTCTTAATAAAATTATCTTTTCTGCTAAAATCATTCTTTTTCCCTCATTCATTTTTTATATTCTCAGCTGATACTCGTATCGTAGCATGATTTTGGTTTCCCCGCCACCAACTACGCTTGGAATTCTCATAAAAAATGCGCAACCAACGGTTGCACCCTCTTCTATTTAACTGTCATATAGATAGAAAATTCCTATCAAACAAAAAACAGCCCCACCAGATATCGTCTGATGGGGTTGTCATCTTACATAAGTAATTCAGTTCAAGAAATTAGTCAACGGAGATGATCTCACGCTTGTTGTAAGAACCGCATTTCTTGCAAACTCTATGAGGCATGGTCAGAGCACCACATTTGCTGCACTTTACCAAAGTCGGAGCAGTCATTTTCCAGTTTGCTCTTCTTTTATCTCTTCTACCTCTGGAAGATTTATTCTTCGGACAAATAGACATCGCGTTACACCTCCTTATTTCCATAGAAAATATCTTTAATCGCTGCCATTCGCGGATCCGGTACAAATGCATCGCATTCGCACGATCCCATGTTTAAGTCCTTGCCACACTGTCTGCAGATCCCCTTGCAATCAGCTTTACAAAGGACCTTCATCGGCAGATTCACTGTGATCTCCGTGTTTACCAGTTCTTCCACATTGAGTTGATAATCTTCCATATAGGACGAATCATCATCCTGGGAATCCGGTCTGGCTACTTCCGGTGAAAAAACCTCTTGTTCAAAATCCAGATGAAGGATCTCATCTACCGGTTTTAAACAGCGGTCACAGTTCATACGAAGCGTCACCTCAGCATTTCCCTGTACCCGGGCTTTCCCAACACCTGTGTTAGAGAAAGTAAAAGATACGGATGCCTTGTCTACAATCTCGTATTTACCGTTTCTACAGGAAAATTCATCCATTTCAATCGGAATTGACTGGTGAACAACTTTTCCCTCAGATGTAAAAACATCCGTTAAATTCACGTACATAGCCTGCTCCTAACAAAATCTAAATAGGTTTTGTCTGCACACAACAATTTATTATAACAAAACACCAAATCTTTGTCAACATAATATTTTTATTTAACTTAGCCATTTAACAAGTTATTTCACCAATGCCGCGGTCTCCCTTGCAATGGCAAGCTCCTCATTGGTGGGAATTGCCAACACCTTGGTACGTGACCTGGGTGTGGTAATGATCAGATCCTCTCCTCGCTTATGATTCTGCTCCTCATCCAGTTCAACACCCAGGTAACCCAGATATTCGCATACTTTATCCCGGACAAAGGGACTATTTTCTCCCAGTCCTGCAGTAAAACAGATCGCATCCACACCGTTCATGGCTGCAGTGTAAGCACCGATGTATTTTGCTACCCGATAGCAAAATGCGTCCATGGTTCGGACTGCATTCTCATCTCCTGCCAGATAAGCATCTTCCAGATCACGGAAATCGGAAGAAAGGTTTTTGGACATTCCCAGGACACCGGACTTTTTATTCAGAATATTTAATACCTCATCCACACTCTTGTTCTCTTTATGACAAAGGAACTCAATAATGGCAGGATCCAAATCTCCGGAACGGGTTCCCATAATCAGACCCTCCAAAGGAGTCAGACCCATGGAAGTATCCACACATTCACCATTTTTTACTGCGGATACACTGGCACCATTTCCAAGATGACAGACAATCAGTTTCAGATCTTCGTATTTTGCACCCAATACCTGCGCCGCTCTTTTGGAAACATAGCTGTGGCTTGTTCCATGAAAACCATAACGTCTGATTTTATATTTCTCATAATATTCATAAGGAATTCCATAGAGATAGGCCTTTTCCGGCATAGTCTGATGAAAGGCGGTATCAAACACACAAACCATAGGGGTGTTTGGCATCAGCGCACGGCAAGCCTGAATTCCGATCAAGTTGGCAGGGTTGTGTAAAGGTGCCAGGTCATTGCAATCCTCAATGGCTTTGATGACCTCATCATCAATAATGGTTGCCTGGGAGAAATTTTCTCCACCATGTACGATTCGATGTCCTACGGCTCCGATTTCCGCCAGGTCTTTTACAACGCCGGTCTTTTCATCGGTAAGAGCATCCAGTACCATTTTGATGGCTGCCGTATGGTCTGCCATGGGTGACTCCGTTTTCTGTTTTTCTCCACCCTGCGGGGTATAAACCAGGCAGCTTCCCTCAATACCAATACGCTCACATAAGCCTTTTGCGATCACTTCTTCAGATTCAGAATTGATCAACTGAAATTTTAAAGAAGAACTTCCACAGTTAATTACCAGAATATTCATTTTCATTTTCCCTTTCCATTGCCTTGAGGCTTTTGCTCTCCGGCACTTTTTCTTATCCCTGCGCCTGTACGGCAGTCAATGCAACCACACCTACAATATCCTGCCAGGAACATCCTCTGGACAGGTCATTTACCGGTTTGGAAATTCCCTGCAGCATCGGGCCGTAGGCCTCTGCATTTGCTAATCTCTGTACCAGCTTGTATCCGATATTTCCGCAATCCAGATTGGGGAAGATCAAAACATTGGCATGTCCGGCCACCTCAGATCCGGGAGCTTTGGATTTGCCTACACTCTGGACTAATGCCGCATCCAACTGTAATTCTCCGTCAAGGGTCAGACCTGGATACTGCTCGTGCGCGATTCTGGTTGCTTCCACCACCTTGTCAACCAGAGCATGTTTTGCGCTTCCTTTAGTGGAATGGGATAACATAGCAATAATTGGCTTTCCACCTACCAGATTTTTAAAACTCTTTGCAGAGGACTCTGCTATCGCTGCCAGCTCTTCTGCTGTAGGATCCTGATTCAAACCGCAATCCGCAAAAACAAAAGTCCCATTCTCCCCGAAGGAACTATTGGGTACATCCATAACAAAAAATGCAGATACCAGTTTCACGCCCGGGGCGGTTTTCAGGAGCTGTAGCGACGGCCGCAGTGTATCTGCTGTGGCATGGCAGGCACCTGCCACCATTCCATCAGCATCGTTTGCCTTTACCATAACGACACCGAAAGTCAGGTAGTCATTCAGCAGAATTTCTCTTGCTTTTTCAGGCGTCATTCCTTTGGATTTTCTTGTCTCGTATAATAAATTCACATAGGAATCTAATTTATCAGAAGTTTTTGGATTCACAACTGTCACACCATCCAGGTCGACTTCCAGCCATCTTGCACCATCCATAATCTTTTCCTCATCACCCACCATGATGATATTGGCAATTCCCTCTTCAATAATATGTGATGCTGCAATCAGAGTTCTTTTGTCATTAGACTCCGGAAGCACGATGGTTTTTTTATCAATTCTTGCACGATCTTTTATTGTATCAATATAGGACATCTCTTTTCTCCTTTCTTACCGTTCACAGATTCTCTGTGGACATAATATTTGCAGCCCTTTTTTACTTTTCTGTATTGATTATACTGGATTGTTACGTTTTCTACAAGTTGAAAACCGGCAAAAATTGTGTTATTTTCCATACAAAAGGCACAATTTTGTTTGTTAATTAACTAACAAATCGAAATGTCATTTTTTCCAGAAATCGGAGGTGGAAATCTGCCTTACTTTTTTTTATAATAAGACAGAATCTTTTGTTTATTTTAGAAAGGAATCTTTCATGAAAATTACTGCAATCATTGCTGAATATAATCCATTTCATAACGGTCATGCCTATCAGATCGAGCAAATCCGCCAGGCAACAGATGCGGATGCCATTCTTGTAGTCATGAGCGGTGATTTTGTACAGCGAGGAACTCCCGCTATTTATGATACCTATACAAGAGCACGGGCTGCTCTGGTCTGCGGCGTGGATGTGGTCATTGAGCTTCCGGTATATTTCGCCACCGGAAGTGCGGAATACTTTGCAGCCGGAGCTGTTACCTTATTAAATCAGTTAAACTGTGTGGATACCTTATGTTTTGGCTGTGAGTGTGAAAATCTTTCTCTGCTTTCCCAGATTGCAGATATCCTTGCGGATGAACCTGCTGTTTTCGGTGAAATTTTGCGCTCCCGGTTAAAAAAAGGCCAAAGTTTTCCTGCCGCCCGTGAAGAAGCCTTATGGAATTTTCTCCAACTATCTGAGAGCCTCCCTCCCCATCTTTCCAGAGAGATGCTTTCCCACCTGTTAGGTTCTCCTAACAACATTCTGGCAATCGAATATCTGAAACAATTAAAGCGCACGCATGCCACCATCAGACCCTATGCCATCAAACGCCAGGGAAGCGGTTATCTGGATATCAATCGTGTGACTTCCATGCCCTCTGCCATGGCCATCCGCACCATGCTCAGTGAGGGATTGCAGCCAATAGATCTGGCTCACTGTATGCCTCCTGCAGCTCTATCTGTACTCCGTGATGCCCACGGTGCTTTCGGTCCTGTCTATTGTGATGACTTTGCTGTGATGCTCCACTATCAGCTTGTCACCGGGCAGGAACAGGGGTTTGCCGGTTATCTGGATTGCACACAGGATCTTTCCAATAAGATCTGCAAGCATCTCCCGGATTACCGGAATTTTACTGCCTTTGCCGAAAGTCTGTGGTCCCAGGATATCACCACTGCCCGGATTTATCGCTGTCTGATCCACATTCTTCTGGGGCTACGCAAAGAGGAAATGGAAACCCTGCAGGAAACAGGGCTCATTCACTATGCAAGAATTCTCGGCATTGGAAACCAGCCACAGACCTCAGAGCTGACTTCTTCCCTGAAAGTTCATAGCCAGATTCCTCTGCTTACAAAAGTCTCCAAGGCAGCGTCTCTGTTGTCTCCTGTGGGAAATGCCAGCCTGCAAAAGGATTTGCTGGCAAATAGTATTTACCGGATCGCCCTGTCCCAAAAGACAAAAAAAACAGTCCCCGATAGTAGTCGGAGACTGTTCTTAAAGCTTTTGTGTGGCGAGGAACACTGACTCATCCTTTAAAGGGCAATCACAACCACCGGCTAAGCCGGTGGTTTGTTCACGCCCTATAAGGGCTTGTTACCGGCACTGGCGTCTAAAGACTTATCGAATGGTTCGCCAGCCGCAACATCATTTCCTGCTGAGCCTCCTAGGCTCCTTCTACTTGCTGTTCTTTATCGGCTCACCCGTAAACGGGTCAATATACCCTTTAATGTCATTTGGTCATATTCCAAATCTTCCTTTAACTGATTTTGGATATATTCCTGTATCTTCTGTGCATTCTTTCCGACTGTGTCCACGTAATATCCCCGACACCAGAAATGTCTGTTTCCATACTTATATTTTAAATTTGCATGGCGTTCAAATATCATTAACGTGCTTTTCCCTTTCAAATATCCTACAAAACTGGATACGGTCATGCTGGGTGGAATTTCTACCAGCATATGAACATGGTCGGGACACATCTCTGCCTGTATTATTTTCACACCCTTCCTTTTACATAGCATGCTAAGAATATTTGCTATATCCTTATATAATTTTCCATAAATAATCTTTCGTCTGAACTTCGGTGCAAAGACAATATGATACTTACAATTCTGGATGCTTCCTATCAATTACATTGAATTATTTTGTTTTTTGAAAACATACAGTTTTTATAAACGCCAAACCGAAGTCGAACAGATATTGTCTGCTTAGGAGACGAGCGTTGTTTCCTTATAAGGCCCTGCGTGACATCTTCGTGTACCGTACATCAATATTGTCTGATTGGTGAGCCACACATGCCTTGGACAATTCCTCTGGTATAATTTGCATTATGAGAAGTTCGCCGACGGTAGCGTGAAATGCATAGAGGATGA